>Ga0070665_100000150_pt1 | contig 127885 bp, 119 predicted proteins | sample KBSS13metaG_FD_65862 | JGI IMG/M metagenome (GOLD analysis project Ga0070665, IMG submission 65862) | Switchgrass rhizosphere microbial communities from Kellogg Biological Station, Michigan, USA - KBS S1-3 metaG | ecosystem: Host-associated > Plants > Roots > Rhizosphere > Soil ...
CACCGAGACTGCGGGTGTGACTTTGTCCGGCTCTGCGGGCGCCGCCGCTTCCTGGGCTGCACCAAGCGCCTCCTTGGTAGTACGGATCAACCCGGCAAGGTCCTCCGATGCGACCGTGTTGTTGGCTAGATAAACGCTCAACAACTGGACCGCGAGCGCGGCCACATCGTTGGTGGACTCGGGTTCTGACATTCACGTCTCCTTCGCACTTGGACATCTGGCAACAGCTTAGCAGTCACCTGATCAAAAAAACATTACCGACCATTTTCCACGCAAGCGCCCCGTGGCCGCTCAAACTTCGTTACGACGCCTTGGAAGCTCGATGAATACATGACAAGCGCGATCCAAAAACGTCCATGCCAATCGTGTGTGACTTCGCCCCAATTGGCAAGCCCGAAACCTTTGACGGCAACGCGAGTTCCCAGGCGCCTGCAAGACGGTACAACCGGGTGTTGCGCAAGTTGACAACCTGCGGGACGCACTCGGCAAAACGCTGCGCCTATCGCCACCCTGCTTCGCCTCACGAGACGCGCGTTATTCGTTCGTGGAGATTGCTGGCGGATGGCAGGAAGGGCGAATGCTTCGCGCGCTGCTCTGGGATTTAGCTAAGTCCAACTTGGCGATGTAAGCAAAGCCGACCATTGCAGCTGAATTGGAAGTAGCTCGGGTGGACTGCGCTCTTTGCATTGCCAAGGGGACTGTTTGCTCGCCTGTTAGGAACATCTGAATCGGCCCACCAAGCGGCGCTCCGCTATGAGAGCTTGTGCGCAAGTATGTGGAGGCTCGGGTAGATGAAGCGCAGGGCTATGTTCGGCTGGGGAATTGGATCCTTCTCGTCCGCGTCTCTGGTGAGCGCGGTGGGGCTGCTGCATTTGCGATTCATGACCGACTCGCTTGGCCTGTCGATTGCGCTGGCAGGCGCGCTGGTGGTGGTCTCGCGCGTTTACGACACTGTCCTCGACCCCATCGTCGGCGTTCTGAGCGACCGCACCCGGACGCGGTACGGGCGCTATCGCCCTTACCTGATCGGCGGCGGCCTGCTGGCGGCCCTGTCGATGATCCTGCTGTTCAACGTGCCCTACTCTTTGAAGGGCGGCGCGTTGGTGGCCTTCGTCACGGCGACGCTGCTCCTGTTCTCGACCGCTTACACCTTGTTCCGAATTCCCTATCTCGCGCTCGGCCGCTCCATCACGCAGGATTTCGGCGAGCGATCGAAGTTGATGACCTTCAGCGTCTACGGTTCGTCGCTGGGCAGCCTCGCGGCGATGTCGGCGGCGCCTTACCTGCTTTCGGAAATCGGCAGCGACCGTGCCGGCCACGGCGTGATCGCCTGGATCCTTGCCGCGCTGATCGCGGCAGGCGGCTGCGCGACCTTCCTGCTGATCGGCGCGGAACCGATGCCGGCGGCCGACGCCCCGAAAGTCCCGCACGCATCGGTGAAGGAGACTCTGCGCGCGCTCAAGGAGAACCGGCCGTTCCAGTGCCTGATCGGGTTCAAGGTGACGATGTTCACCGGCCTTTCGGTGCACGCGACCGCGATCCCATACTATACCCGCCACGTGCTCGGCGTCTCCGATGCGAGCCTCAGCGGCTTGTTCCTCAGCCAGACGGTCATGATGATGCTGTCGCAGGTCATGTGGGTGCGCCTTGCCGGGCGCTTCGGCCGGCGCAACGCGCTGCTGGCCGCGGGCATGCTGGAGATCGGCACGATGGCCTTCTGGTTCCTGCTGCCGGCCGGCCAGCCCACGCCCTGGCTGCAGATCGCCGGCGGCCTCAACGGCATCGGCGGCGGCGGGCTGTTCTTCGGCCTCTACACGGTGCTGACCGACGCCATGGACTTCACCCGGCGCACCAGCGGCGAAGGGCGCGAGGGCATCCTTGCCGGCGTCTTCGTGATGGTCGAAAAGGCGACCACCGCGCTTGGCACGTTCGTCTTCAGCCTGATCCTGGGATGGGCCGGCTTCGTATCCGCGCAAGATTCAGGCAGCACGGTTCAGCCCGAGAACGTCAAGACCGGGATCGTCCTTGCCATCTCGCTCATCCCCTCGGTCTGCGCGCTGGTCGCCTGCCTGTTCCTGACCCGGATGAAGTTGGACGACGCGCCCGGCAGCGGCTCGCGCGCGGGTACGATCATAACGGACGATCTCGCGAAGGACGATCTCATGACCGGCGACCTCGCCCACGCATCGGCGTGAGTTCGACCCTGCGCAGGCTGACCGACAGACGATCATTCACCCGCCAATGCCGCCCCGGCGAGGCGGCGGCCCACTAGGCTGCACGCGTCACAACAACACAGGATATTCGGATATGGCCGCCTACATCGTCGCAACCGTAACCATCCGCGACCCGGCGAAGTTCGGCGAATACGTCAAGGCCATCGCCGGGCTGAGCGAAAGCTTCGGAGGCGAGTACCTGGTGCGCGGCAAGGTCGCCGAAGTGCTCGAGGGCGACGTCGACCCCGAGGAGCGCGTGGTCGTCTCGCGCTTCCCCGACGCCGAGTCGGCCATCGCCTATGCCAAGTCGCCGCAGTACCAGGCGGGCAAGGCCCTGCGCGAAGGTGCTGGCACGGTGCTGACGCGCCTGATCGTCGATCCCGCCTGACAGACTCTCCCGAATGGGAAGGGGCCGGTCCGCAGCGCCCTTCCTCTTCCTCGCACACGATCCATCCTTGGAGTTTGACGTGAACAAGCATCCCCTCAACCCCATCACCCAGCAGCACAAGGACGACTACGAGCGCGACGGCGTCGTATGCCTGCGCCAGATGTTCGACGCCGAATGGATCGAAAGCCTGCAGGCCGGCGCCGAGCAGGTCATCGCCGACCCGCTCTCCTGGGGCACCACCGGCCCCTCCCACGGCGCCATGACGAGCGTCGCCAACAGCTGGCGGCGCGAAGGACCTTTCCGCGACTTCATCCTGAACGGTCCGGTGGGCGAAGTGGTCGGGCGCACGATCGGCGCGGACACCATCCAGATGTTCCACGACCACCTGTTCCACAAGCCGCCGCTCTCGCCCAGCATCATGCAGTGGCACGCCGATCATTTCTGGCCCTTCACCGGCACCATGATCCCCAACATCTGGATCGCGCTGTCGCCGGTGAACAAGGAGAACGGCCAGATCGAGTTCGTTGCCGGCTACCACAAGTGGTGCATGGAGACCGGATCACGCTTCGGCCCCGCCGGCGACGGCAGCTTCCGCTTCCCCAACTTCGAGGAAGAGCGTGACAACCCCGAGTTCCCGTTCAAGTTCGTGACCTGGGACCTGGAACCGGGCGACGCGGTGCTGTTCCACGTCGACATCCCGCACTTCTCCAAGGGCAACATGTCCGAGACGATGCCGCGCACCGGCCTCGCCGTGCGCGTGATCGGCGACGACAGCTACTGGTGCCCGCGCGAAGGGCTGACGCCGATCCCCGGGATCGACTTGCTGGCGCAGCCCGAAGGCGTGCACCCGGAACCGAGCGAAGGCCTGCCGGTAATCTGGAGCCGGCCGGCCGACGAACCCCGGGCCTTTCGTCCGCTCGCCGCCGTCGGCTGACCCCTCCTTTCTTGCGGAGCACGCACATGCAGACCGACCTCGACAAACGCGACTTTCTCGCGCTCCTGGGCGCCATGGGCCTGGGCGGCCTCGCCTCGGCTGCAGCGGCGGCACCCGCGGGTGCGCCGCCGGCGCCGATCGCAAAGGGCAACATCCCGCTGGATTACCCCGGCAAGGGGCCGATCCCGTGGTTCAAGAACATCTACCATCTCTACAGCGGCCCTGACGGGCTCACCCGCGCGGAGAAGCTGCCTACGAACGCGCCCAAGGGCCAGCAGATTGCGCAGCTGCTGCGCCGCACCGCGTTCCGGGTGACGATAGGCGGGTCCTCGGAAGGCGCAGGCTTCGACTTCCACGTCGCGAACAATCCGACGCTGCTGATCCCGATCTTCGGCGTCATGAACATCGAACTGCACGACGGCACCGTCTATCCGCTGATGCATGGCGACCTCGCCTACGCCGAGGATTGCACCGGCAAGGGCCACATCTCGCGTTCGGGCAAGGGTGGCTCGTTCATGGTCTCGGTGCAGCTGCCGAAGGAAGGATGTCCCAAGGTCGGCAGCTCGGACGTGACCGCGATCTGGCGCGACCAGCCCTGAGCTCTCGCGAAGGACCCCAGACATGACCATCGCGCCTTGGCAGGCAGCCGTCTTCCACGTGCCCACGCATTCGGTGGCGAAGGCTGCCGACAAGGCGGAGGCGACGCGCATGCGGCTCGACCGGATCGCCGCGCTGCGATCCACCGTCGCCCATGCGATTGCCTCTGAGCCGGCGGACTTGGTGCTCCTGCCCGAGTTCGCGGTGGCGCACTGCGAAGACAACCTCATCGGCGTCGCCGATGGCGACGGGCCGGAGCTCGAGCACCTCGCCGCGATGGCGCAGGCTCTGGGGGTGATCCTGGGCGCTATGCTCTACGTCACCGATGCGCGCTTCCCAGGGCGCTACTTCAACGCCTCGTTCGTGTTCGACAGCAATGGCGACATGCTGGCGCGCTATTACCGTCTCATCACCAACCACGCGAGTTCGCCGCACGATTTCTGGCAACGCTACCTCGATGCGGTCGGGATCGAGGGGGTGTTCCCGGTGGCGCGCACCCGCCTCGGCAATCTCGCGCTGATGTCCAGCATGGAGATCATGTACCCCGAGATCGCGCGCACCTATATGCTGCGCGGCGCGGAGACCCTGCTCCACCTGACCGCCTATTCGAGCGACCGGCTCGCCTACATGAACCGGGCGCGCGCGCACGAGAACATGATGTACTTGCTCTGCGCCAGCGCCACCGACGCGGCGCCCACCGACGGCATGATCGCCGCTGGGGCGACCGACTGGCGCGGGGCCTCGATCGGTCGCGCCTCCGGTGCGCAGACGCACGTCACCCGCGCGACGATCGACATCGCCGCGCTGCGGACCGCCCGCGCGACGCCGCTGCACGACGACTACCTCAACCTGATCTCGCGCCTGCGCACTCAGCCCATGGCGCACCACTACGACCAGCTGACGATCTTCCCGCCCGACCGCTACGTCGAGGGTGAGACCCACGCAGCCAAGATCACGCCCGAGACGCATCCCGACGGCATTGCCGAGGCGATCGCCAACATGCGCCGCGCCGGCATCCTCGTCACCGAACCACAGGAGCAGCCATGATCCGCCGCCTTCTTGCCCTCACCTGCGCGCCGCTGGCGGCGTATGGCCTCGCCGTTCCCGCCCTGGCCGATGAGGCGAAGCCCGCGCCGGCGAGCGCACCCGTGCTGGCGGACAAGCTGACGGTCATGCGGCTCTACGGCGGCGCCGACGGCGAATCGCACATCGAGAAGATCGCCTTGCCCGATGTCGGCGGCATACCCGGCAAGATGCTGCAATCGCGGCTCTACACCACCGACATCGAGATCGGCGAGGCCCCTCCCGGGGCGTTCGTGGACTGGCACGGGGTCAGCTCGCCGCGCTTCCTGATCGTGCTGCAGGGCCAGATCGAGATCGGTCTGGGCGATGGCTCCAAGCACATCCTGAAGGCCGGGGACATGGTGCTGGCGGCCGACACCACCGGGCGCGGCCACACCTCGCGCATGATCGGCAACGAGATCGTGCGCAGCCTGACCGTCCGCCTGCCCAAGGACGATCCGCTGGCGCCCAAGCTCAACCCCTGCCCGCCCGGCGTCGCGGCCGCGCAATGCGTCGCCGCGAAGCAGGCGGCGGCCGCCGCAAGGCAGGAGCAGACAGCTAAGGCCACGGACGCCAAGCCTTCCAAGTAGGCGGGCGGCCGCCCCATCGATCGGTTACCAAGAAGAGGCACGGAAAAACATCATGGACATCGAACTTCTGGGGGTGCTGTTCTACAAGGACTCTTCCGAAGACGGGCAGCAGGCCGGCGGCGCGCCGCTGGAACTGGAGACCATCGGCAAGCTGGCGCGGCTGTTCGAGGAGAACGACTACGACCGGGTGCTGATCCTGCAGAACAGCTTCGCGGCCGACCCCCTGCCGATCGCCAGCTATGTCGCCGCGATCACCAAGCGGCTGGCGTTCATGGTCGCACACCGCCCCGGCTTCATCGCACCGACCATGGCCGCCCGCCTGTTCGCGACGCTCGACCATTTGAGCCAGGGGCGCGCCGGCGTCCACATCATCACCGCCGCAAACGACGTCGAGACGCAATGCGATGGCGACTTCCTCACCAAGGACGAGCGCTATCGCCGCAGCCGCGAATACGTCGAAGTCCTGCGGCTGATCTGGGGCGCGACCGACCCGGTCACGTTCGAGGGCGACTTCTACAAGTTCAACCGGGCTCTCAGCGAACTGCGCCCTTACAACGGCTCGATCCCGATCTACTGGGGCGGCGCATCGCCGCTCGCGCTCGAGTTCGGCGGCCAGAGCGCCGACGTCCACGCCATGAGCGGGCTGCAGCCGCTCGCCCAGATGCGCACCTTCGCCGACAGCATCAAGGCGTCCGCAGCGAAGGCCGGCCGCCCGATCAAGCTCCAGGCCTCGGTCAAGATGATCATCGGCGATACGGAGGAAGCCGCGTGGAAGAAGGCGCAGGACGTGCTCGACAACGTCCAGGCCACCGCCGAGCGGCAGGAGGCGCTGCGCAAGAGCGGCAAGACCGCGAGCGTGCCGGGCATGCGCATCGACGACGCGCTGACCACCAGCAAGGGCGGCAGCGGCGTCAACCGCCTGACCCTGCTGGCGGACGGCAGCGATGTGGTCGACAAGCGGCTCTGGACCGGTGCGATGAAGGCGAGCCAGACCTTCGCCACGCCGATGATCCCGCCGGTGCTGGTGGGCACGCCCGAGCAGGTGGTGGACGCCATCGGCGACTACTACGACCTGGGCATCACCGGCTTCCTGATGACCGGGTTCGACGCGCTGCGCGACATTCCGTTGTTCGGTGCGGAGATCAACCCGCTGTTGCGCAAGATGGCGCGCAGCCGGCCGCTCGTGGCCGCGTGATGGCAGGCGGTTGGGGGGACGCGCCGGAACTAGCCACCTGACGGACAGCTGCACGAGGCAGATGGTGACCGGCGCGCGCGGTGGCACACTGGTCGCATGGGTGACGGCAAAGGCGATGCGCGGGGCGTCCGCGAGGCGGCGGGCCGGACGCAGGACCCTTGGGTCGACCCCCTCGCCCATCTCAAGTCGAGCCATGTGGGCCGCCCCCTGCCGCGCCGCGACGGGCTCGAGAAGGTAACCGGCGCCGCGCCCTTCGCCGCCGAGTTCCGCTACGAGGGCATGACATACGCGGCGCTGGTCCACAGCACCGTCGCGCGCGGGCGCATTGCCAGCATCGACACCGCGGCGGCAGAGGCGGCGCCCGGCGTGGTGCTGGTGATGACACACCGCAATGCGCCGCCGATGAACCCGTCCCCGCTGTTCATGATGGAGCGGCAGGCGGCGGGCGGCGACACTCTGGCGCCGATGCAGGACGGCGAGATCCACTGGAACGGCCAACCCGTCGCAGTGGTGCTCGCCGAAACACAGGAGCAGGCGGACCATGCCCGCTCGCTGGTCCGCGTGACCTATGACGTCGATCCCGCGTGCACGGCGTTTGTGGAGAGCGTGGCTACCGAGACCGAGCAGGCGATGATGTTCGGCCGTCCGCAGCAGGTGATGATCGCGGATGCCGAGGCCGACCTGGCGGCGGCACCGTTCCGCGTCGACCGGCGATACCGCACGCCGCGGCACAATCACAATGCGATCGAACTTCATGCGGTGACGCTGCGCTGGCAGGACGGCGAGCTGTTCGTCCACGATTCCACGCAAGGGGTCTCGTACATGGCGAACAGCTTGGCGCGGATCTTCGGCTTGGATATCGCGAAGGTACACGTCAGCTCGCCTTTCGTGGGCGGCGCGTTCGGCGGCAAGTTCCTGTGGCAGCATCACCCGCTGGCCGCCGCCGCCTCGCTTCTGGCCGGCCGGCCGGTGCGCCTGGCGCTATCGCGCGAGGGCGTTTACCGCACCGTCGGCGGCCGAGCCATGACCGAGCAGCGCGTGGCGATCGGTGCTCGGGCGGACGGCCACTTCACCGCCCTGATCCATACCGGCACCGTGGCCATCGGTCGGCACAATCAGCTGGCCGAGCCGTTCATCGCCCCCGCGCGCACCCATTACGCCGCCGACGCTTTCGCTCTCGACGTCCGGCTGACGCGAATGGATATGCTGGCCAACACCTTCATGCGCGCGCCGGGCGAGGCGGTCGGCAGTTTTGCGCTCGAAAGCGCGATCGACGAGTTGGCCGAAGAACTCGGCATCGATCCCATCGACCTGCGGATGCGCAACGAACCGGAGCGCGATCCCACCTCCGGGCTGCCGTTCTCCACCCGCAACCTTGCGCAAGCCTATCGGATCGGAGCCGAGCGGTTCGGATGGAGGCATCGCACCTCCGTCCCACGCAGCCGGCGCGAGGGCGAGTGGCTGGTCGGGCTGGGCTGCGCTTCGGGCGGCTATCACTATGCCCGCATGCCGGGCGCCGCCGCGCGGATCACATTGAGCGCGCAAGGCCGCGCGCACATCGCCATCGCCGCGCACGAGATGGGCATGGGTACCGCGACCGTGCAGGCACAGCACGCGGCCGACCGTCTCGGCCTGCCGGTAGAAGCCGTCACGATCACGGTGGGGGACACCTCGCTGCCCGGCGTGGTGGTCGCCGGCGCCTCGCAGCAGACCGCCGCGATCGGCGGAGCGATCATCGCTTCGCAGCAGCATCTGGTGGCCGAGTTGCTCGGGCTGGCGGGGAACGGCTCGCCGCTGGCCGGGCTCGACGCGCGCGAAGTCGGCTGCATCGACGGCGGACTGGCCCGGATCGACGCGCCGGATTGTCGCGAAAGCTATCGCACGATCCTGGAGCGCGCGGGGCTGGACGAGATCAGCGTGATCGGCGAGCCGCTTGCCGCCGAGGAGGCGTTCGCCTGGTCCATGCACTCGTACTCCGCGATGTTCTGCGAAGTGCGTGTCAACGCAGTCACCGGCGAAACGCGCGTCAGCCGCATGACCGGCGTGTTCGACTGCGGCCGCGTGCTGAACCCGCGGACGGCGGGCAGCCAGGTCCGCGGCGGCATGATCATGGGCATCGGCCTTGCGCTGATGGAGGAAACCCTGTTCGACGAGCGCGGCGGTCGCATCATGAACCCGAGCCTGTCGGAGTACCATATCCCGACGCTCGCCGATGTCCCCGCGATCGACGTGGCTTGGGTCGATGAGCCTGATCCCCAGGCTCCGATGGGCGCGCATGGCGTTGGCGAGATCGGCATTACCGGCACCGCCGCCGCGATCGCCAACGCGATCTACAACGCGACCGGCCGGCGGCTCTACCAGACGCCGTTCACGCTCGAGCACCTGCTGTGAGTGACGCTTCACCGGCCGTAAGTCGACCTCAGCCGTAGGCCGAAAGGGCAAGCGGCGCGAAAGCGCGCTCGCGCAGGAGCTGCTTCAGTTCCGCCACCGCCTCGGTCTCGAAGTCGTCCTTGGAGCCGAGCAGACCGAACCGGCTGGCCACGACCTGGGTGCCCGGCAGGCGCGCCAGGGTGCCAGTGGCCAGTTCGCCCGCGACGCGCTCGTCCGCGATCAGGCCGATGAAGCCGCCGTCGAGGATCAACTGCTTGATCAGTGCCATCGAGGCGGTGCGCACGCTGCGCCGTCCCTGGCTGCGGCCCACCGCATCGACGACGGAATCGATGTCACCGCCGGGAAACCGCCCCACGATCGCGCTGTCGAACTCGACCCAAGGGTGCTCGTCGAGGGGCCCACCAGCGGCAAGATCCGCGAAGACCGGATGGTCCGCGCGTGCGACCACCGAGTAGTGGAGCAAGCCGAGCGATTCCGCGACGAACTCGCTCTCGTCGGGCGCATCCTCGGGCAAAGCGCAACAGGCGAAGTCAAGCTCGCCGCGCGACAACCGCTCGATCAGGTCGGAGCTGAACCCCTCGCGCACTCGCAGCGTCGCGGATGGCCACCGCTCCGAGAAGATCGCCAGGCAACGCGCAAACGCCTCCGTGAGGAAGATCGAGTGGACGCCCAGGTTGATCACCTGGCTGCGCGCGGTCCGCTCGACATCGCCCATCATCCGCTCCTGCTCGCGGAAGATCAGTCGCGCGCGGCGCACCAGCCGCTCGCACAAGTCGGTCGCGCGGATGCCGCGTGGGCCGCGCTCGAACAGGCGCGCGTTGAGCGATTCCTCGAGCTGGCGCACGCTCCAGGTCAGCGCCGGCTGCGACATGCCGAGCTCCTTGGCGGCCTTGCGGAAGCTGCCCGCCTCGTAGATCGCCACCATCCGCTCGAGTTTCTGCAGGTCCATGCCAGCACTCCAACACCGCTATCGCGCCGGGTGCAAGCGCGCTTCGCCGCATGGCCGCGCCGTGGCGACGGAGCCTCAGGCCAAGGCGAGCGGCGCGTTCACATCCGCGAAGTTGCGCCAGTCGCGAGTCACCAGGTGCTCGTCGATCAGGGTGCGCTGATAGCACTTGCCATCGCGGAACCACTGCCAGGTCCGCGAGCGATGGGTGCGCTCCTCGTTCACCTGGATCATCTCGTAGAGGTAGACGCCGGGCTCTCCATGGCGGGTCCAGTTGAGGCAGGTCGAGCGGTTGTGATCATCGGGGCGCATCGCCGCAGCCCAGCCGGTGATCAGGTCATTGTCCCACCAGATCCGCCCGTCTTCGTACCATGCCGGAAAGTCGCGCACTTCGACCCGCCCGTCGCTCCAGAAGTAATGGTTTGTCTGGTGGTATTCCTCACGGCCCGGCTCGCCGACGAGGCGGCACACGAGGCGCGAGGCGTGCTCGTCGGTCAATGCGCCGGTGCTCGCGTCGTAGTAGCGGTAGACGCCTTCCCAAACGCCTTCGTTTTCGCACAGAAGCGGCATGGCTTCGCGAAGTCCGGGTTGCGACGACTTGTTCACCATGGTCAAACCTCCTGCGTTCTTGCCGCGCCTTGGTAGGCCAAGGTCCCGCGCGCGGTTCGGCGAACAAGAAAATTGATCGCCCTTCGATCATCTTCATCACGCCATGGGTAAACAGCAGAACATCGTGCGATCGTTATGCAAGGAACACAGTGGGGCTACACATATGACCGATGCGACGTTCACGCGAAGGGAAGGCCTGGGCCTGGCTGCATTGGGGCTGGGAGCGGCGGCGATCGCCCGCCCGGCCCTGGCGGCGACGGCGACACCCGGCTTCCTCACCGAGATCGACTTCAAGAACCCCAAGTGGAACCGCGACACCTATGTGCGGCTGGACGCGGATCTCGATCCCTCGCGCGAGAAGGTGGGCTGGGTGCGCGGCAAGGCTTTCGGCGTGCGCGACAACGAAAAGATCCGCACGCTGTTCGACGTCGACGGCTTCAGCGTTGTGCGCACCCAGCGCCTTCCCGACGGCAGCTGGCGGCGCCTGCTGCGCGAAGTGATGTTCTATCGCGATCCCGAAACGCACGAGATCCTGAAGACCTGGCACAATCCCTACACCGACGAGACGGTCCGCATCGTGCCGATCGCCAACGATCCGTTCAACTACACCATCAGCGAATTCGCGCCCGAGCCGCCCTCTTACGGCGGGCTGAACAAGGACAAGCCAGCGCGCAAGCCGCTGCTGCTCGACTGGGAGCATGGCGCGGACGGCACGCTGGTGCTGCGCACCGGCGTCGACATGATGTACCCCAGCGCGCTGCAGCCGGACAAATGGCCGCGTGAATCCGCAGGTCCGATGAACCGCGTGTCCGAGCATTTCGTCTACGTGTTCAAGCGCGAGGACGCCGAGAATCCGCGCCTGACGCACATCCCGCACCAAGGCTCGTGGGCACGCGTCACGCCCTGGCTGCCGTGGATGCTCATGGGCCAGGCGCCGGGCCACGTGAACTACTTCTGCACGTTCGCGACTGTGCCCCAGGGCATCGCCGGACTGCCGCAGGACCTGGTCGCGGCGGCCCGCGCGATGGGCGAGAAGTGGCTGCACGCCCCCACCGAGGATTATGGCCCCTCGCTCTCGAGCCTCGAGAACTACGCGCGCACGCAGAAGCCGGCACCGGTGCCGGCGGGCTGGACGCCGCCGCAGCCGCCGCCTGCGGCCAAGTAAGCCTCTGGGCGTGACGGCAACGACAACGGGGACGTCGAGGGTGGTGCGTCAGGCCTTTCGCCGCGAGCCTAGGGCCTGTCCTGTTTAAGCGGCACCGGCCCACCTTCGATAGCGGCCGAACAGCAGGAGCGACATGGCGCTGGCGAGCAGGAGCGCCGAGCTGACGCCGAGCGAGAGGCGGTAGCTGCCGTTGCGGTCGAAATCCCAGCCCATGAGCACCGGACCCAGGCCCGCTCCTATCGAGAACGCGACGTAGAGCAGGGCGTAGGCGCCCCCGTAGGACCGCATGCCGAAGTAGCGGGACACGAAGTAGGCCATGAGGTCGTATTCGATGCCGAGCCCGAAGCCGATCAGGAACATCGCCGCCATGGCCCCGCCGCCGCCGAGGTCGGGCATGGCGAGCAAGTGACAGGACAGCGCCGGCAGCGCCAGGATCACGCATCCGACTGCCGGTGCCCAGAACCGGTCGAGCAGCCAGCCGCCGACCACCCGGCCCAGCAGCGCCGAGAAGCCGATCATCGGCGCCAGCGCCAGGATCGTGGTGGGCGACAGGCCGGCCTGCGCCAGCATCGTCTCCATGTTCGGCACCGGTCCGCCGAGCGCGAAGGAGATGAAGACGATGACCACCGTCAGCAACCAGAAGCGCCACTGGCGCAGCACCTCGGGCAGGCTCAGCCCGCTTGCGTTCGCCCTCTCGCTCGGGGCCGCAGGCGCCTTGGTGTCGGTGTCGCGAAACAGGAACCACGCGGTCGGAAACCCGATCACGAGCGGCAGCAAGCCGAGGACGGCGTAGCAAGCGCGCCAGCCGAGCACGGGAAGGAGCGCGCCGAGCATCGGCTTGCCGAGCATGCCGAACAGGCCGCTGCCCATCATCGCGATGCCCAGCGCCAGGCCCTTGTGGATGTCGAACCGGCGGTTGACCGCCTGGGTCCAGGTGATCGGCAGCGTGCCCGCGCCCGTGAAGGTGACGAGCGCCCAGTTCGCGTAGAACAACGGCAGCGATCCGGTCGACAGCCCCAGCGCCATGAAGCTGAACCCGAACAGCACTTGCGAGACCAGCACCACCCGCCGCACGCCGTGACGCGCGGTGAGCCAGGCGACCATCGGGCTGGCGAGCAGCATCGCGGCGGTGGTGACGGTGATGCCGGCCATGATCTCGCCGATCGACCAGCCGAAGGCGCTCGCCAGGTGCGGAGCAAACGCGCCCATGGTGTAGATCGGCATCGGCGAAAGCCCGAAGCAGATGCCCACCACCGATGCGAGGACGATGCGCCAGCCGCGCCGGAACTCGCCGGCTCCGGGCGAGGCGGGCTCCGCCGCGGCGCGCGCCTGCGTCATCGTCCCGCTTTCCGCCGTCAGCGCCTAAGCGTCGCGAGGTAAGCGATCATGTCGGCGCGGGCCTTGGGCGCAGCGATGCCGGCGAACGCCATCTTGGTTCCCGGCACAGCCGTGCTCGGCCGGGTGAGGAAGCGGTCCAGCGTCTTCGCGTTCCACACCAGTCCCGAGGCCGCCATCGCCTGCGAGTAAGCATAACCTTTGCGCGCGCCCGCACGGGCGCCGACGACGCCGTTGAGGTTGGGCCCGATGGTGTGCGCCGCAGTGCCGTCGACGGTGTGGCAGGCGCGGCACTGGATGAACAGCTTCTGCCCCACCGCGGCGTTGCCCGCGGGAGCCTCGCCAGCCCAGGCCATGCCGGGCGTTGCCGCCACGAGGGCGGAAGCCAAGATCCAGCTCATCTTCATCACCGTTGCTCCTGCTTGCTTGATGGCGCGACGACCCTGCGCGACGACCCGGGCTAGGCGCGACCGTAGATCTCCAGCGCGGCGCGCTCACCGCTTTCGAAGGCGGACTCCATGCCGAAGTCGAGCCGACGGGTGTGCTCGCCCGCGAAGTGCATCACCTGCCAGGGCTCGACCATCGTGCGCGCGAACGCGTTCACTTGGCCGGGCGCCAGGCTGAAGCCGCAGCCGCGCTGCAGCGGATCGCGCAGCCAGTCCTTGTAGGTCGCGATCCTGACGAGGCCCTTGGACGCCGGCCGCAGCCGCGCCAGCTCGTCCAGCAGGAACTGCTCGACCCCCGCGCCTGGGCGCTGCGCGATCGCCTGCGCGACGTTGCCGACCATGACGATCATCGCACGGTGCGCCCCGGTGCCCTTGTGATTGTCGATCGCCCAGAACATGCCCATCGGCCCGTCGGTCGAGAACGATGGCGGTAGCCCGTCCTCCAGCCAGAACGGCTTCTCCACGGTCACGTACATCCTCGCGGTGTTGGCGTAAGGCATGCGCGCGATCGCCTGGCGCGCCGCCGGCTTTGGCGCCGCTACGATCTCGACGCCGCGCAGCATCGAGAACGGAATCGCCGAGACGACGAAACGCGCCTTGTAGGCGCTGCCGTCCGAGCACGTGACCGACGCGCCGGTATCGCTCATCTCGATCCGAGCGACCGCTTTGTTGAGGCGCAGGCGGTCGCCAAGCTTGGCCGCCATGGCGAGCGGCAGCTTCTGGCAGCCGCCTTCGATGTTCGATATCCGCGCCAGCCCGTTCACCTGCTGCCGGTTGTTCGCTTCGCCGAACGGATGGTCGCGATGCTCTTCCTGCGTCGCCGGTCCGCCCAGCTTCTTGTCGAGCGCAGTGCGCGTGTCCTCCTGCCACATGCGCAGCAGCGAGGTCTCGTCGATGCCGATGCCCGGGGCCGAGTAGCTGGCCAGTTTGATCGCCGCCGCGCTGTAGCCCTTCTGCTCCATCAGCTGGCGCAGGCTGATGTCGTAAGTCCCGAAGCGCGGGTCCAGCCAATCCTCAAGCTCGTGTAAGGGATTGTACTTGGCCACGACCGCCTGGCCCATGAGCATCGGCGGGATGGCCCGCTCTTCGCCCACGCACTGGTTCAGCGGATTGTCGGCCCATGTCTTGGGATCGATCCAGCTGTCCATGAAATGCGCACCGAAGCCGAGCAGGTCACGATCCTCGGGCACCAGCTTGAGCCCGAAGGTGTCGCAAGCCTTGATGACCCGAGCGTAGCTGCGGCCGATCTGGCTGGCGCCGACGTCGATCGCGCCCTCGGCGGTGGTGACGGTCTTCACCCGCCCGCCTGCCTGCGCCCCGGCTTCGAGCACGATCGCGCGCAGGCCCAGCTCCTGCAGCGTCAACGCGGCGTGCAGGCCCGAGAGTCCGCCGCCAACCACGATCACATCGACCGTTTCAGCGGCAAAGGCACTTCGGCCCAGCACCGGCAATGCGGCGGTGGCAGCGGAGGCGGCGGCGACGAAGCCGCGACGCGACAGCTTGAGCGAACTCAACGCGACATATCCGTGGCAGACATCGGACTTCCCCCTGGATCAACGATGCTGGCCTACAGCCGCGGCTCTGCCATGACAGACAGATCAACATCTTTGCTCGCAGTTCGGATAGGTTGATCGCTCTATCGCGAGGCGGTCAGCGTCGGGGCAGAGGAGACGGTCGGGGCTGCCTTGGTCTGCGAGCGATAGGCATGCCGCGCATAGAGGAAGCATGCCGAGGACAAGACCAGCACCGGCAGGCCAACGATCATGAACGAAGTGCCCATGCGCGCCGGGTCGTGCAGCACGTGCTCCGTCACCAGCGCGAAGATCAGCGGCCCGCCCGCTCCGGCCGGCAGCGCGCTGACCACCGCCAGCAGCGAGTAGGAGAAGCCGCGCATGTCATTGGGCAGGATCTCCTGCATGGTCGCGTTCATCGCCACGTTGACCATGGGCGTCGCCACCGCGATCGCGGCCAGCGCGATCAGCGCGCTGGTGACGCCGGGCATGAGCACGGCCAGGGTGCCCGGCATGGCGAGCACTGGCAGGGCCGCTAGCAGGGCCAGCTTGCCGCCGCCACGTCGGCCGATGGCGGAATCGGACAGGACTCCACCGAGCAGGTAGCCCGCCGTGCCGGAGATCATCGCGATCACGCCCATGCGCGCCGCGAACTCCGGCAGGGTCACGCCGTAGGTGCGCATGACGAATACGGTCGTCCACGCGGTGATGCCGACGAACGCGACGTAGTAGAGGCAGAACCCGGCATAGAGCGGCGCGAGCAGCGCCTTGCGGTCGTAGAGGTACGCCAGCTTCTCGCGCACCGGCGGCTGCTGGCCGGGAGCCCAGCGCGAGCCCTGGCGCGGCAGTTCGGGCGTGGTCAGGAAGAGCAGCCCGATGACCGGGCCGATCGCGCCGCAAACCAGGAAGGCGACGCGCCAGGGCTCCACCACCCCGAAGACCGGCAAATGCCAGTGAATGTCGGCAGCGACGATCCAGCCCGGGATCACGGACGAGAGCGCGGTGCCCATGGTGGCACCGATGAAGTATCCGCTCAGCGCCCGGCCGCGCTGGCGCGGCGGGAAGATGTCGGCGATCACCGAGAGGGCGGTGGGCGCAAGGCCCGCCTCTCCCAGCCCGACCAGGGCACGGAAAACGAAGAAGCTGCCGAAGCCGCGGGCAAGGCCGCCCGCCATCGTCGCCAAGCTCCACAGGATGATGCTGAACGCGAGGATCTTCCGGCGCGAATGGTGGTCGGTGAAGTTGCCCAGCACCAGCCCGAGCAGCACACTCAGCAGCGTATAGGCGAGTCCCAGCAGCAAGCCCATCTGCACGTCGGAAATCTGCAGCGTGGCGCGGATCGGCTCTGCCAGCACACCCACGATCGCCTTGTCGATGCTGTACAGGTTCGCGCTCAGGAACAGCAGGATCAGCAGCCACCAGGCGCCTCGCAGCCCAGGGTACTGCGCTTCATCCGCCCCGTTCGTGTGTGCCACCGCGTCCATGTCCGTTCCCTCTATGCTGTCGGTGCCACGCCGCGCGCCGCTTACTTTCCAGCTTTCGGCGGGTCGCGCAGTGGAAGGGTATGCGGGTTCTCGTCGATCAGGATATCCAGGCCCAGGCAGGTCTCGACCGTATTCTTGGCCGAGCAGCCCGAACGATGGCCGCGGCCGGTCCAGTCTTCCGCCAGGATCGCCTCGCCCGGCTTGAGTTCGAGCACGCGGCCGTCGCCCAGATCGAACATCAGGTTCCCCTGCATCGGGATGATCAGGTGGCGATACTCGACCGCGCCGTGCCAGTCCATGATCGCGCCCGCCTTCTGGCGGCCGATGACGACCTGATGGGGCTTGAGGTTGAAGTACGTCTGCGATGCGCCGGTGCCGGTCACCCGCAGGCTGGCGGGCACAGCGATTTCCTCGATGTAGCTCTTGCCGTCGCTCGCCGCATAGGAGTGGTACATGCGGAAGATCTTCAGATCGGTGAAGGTCAGCAGCGAATCCGCCTCGGCCTGCGCGGCGGACAGCGGGTACAGGCACGACAGCGCCAGCATCGGCACGGCGGCCAGGAACTTGCGGATCGACTTCATGGTTTCCCCCGAATTGTCGCGCGCCATGCGCGGATTGCGTCTGAGCGGATGGTGCCGGGCTAGGCCTGCGCCGCGCCGGTGAGCTGCGGCAGCGGGACGTGCGCCGGATCGTAGTCGACCTGGCTCTCGCGTTCGCCGGCCGGGATGTCGTTGGTGGCGCCGGGGCCGGCATCGAAGATCTCGCCCTGCGCGCGCGATTCCAGCAGAATGGCGTTGGCGCGGTCACGTCGAGCCTGCTCGTAAACGCGGAAGGCATCGACCGGATCGGCAGTGGCGGCGAAGGCGCGGCCCATCACCACCGCATCCTCGATGCCCAGCGCGGCGCCCATGCCGAGGAAGGGCAGGATCGGATGCGCGGCGTCGCCCAGCAGTGCCACTCGCCCGTCGACCCACCGCTCGAGCGGATCGCGGTCGTAGAGGGCCCAGCGCGCCGTGCGCTCCAGCGGTGCGGCCGAGGCGAGGCCGATCACGTCCTCGTGCCAGCCCTCGAACAGCGAAAGAAGTTCGGCGCGGGTGGCGTGCTGCGACCAGCCTTCGGCCTCGACTTCGGGCTGGAGCGCGAGCGCCAGGCAATTGACCAGCGTGCCCTTGCGGATCACGTACCGGCTGAACGACACGTTCGAGCCCACGTAGATGCCTGCGGTGCCAGCGCTCAGGAACGGCGCGGCCTGTTCCATGGGCACCAGGAAGCGATAGGCGACGCGGCCCGTCTTGCGCGGCGCGGCGGCGTCCACCATCTGCGCCCGGATCGCCGAGCGCAGCCCGTCGGCGCCGATCAGTGCCGTGCCCGAGACCTCGCCGCCGTCTTCCAGATGGACGGTGACGGCCTGCCCGTCCTGCTCGTATCGCACCACGCGGCTGGCGAGCCGTACGGCCTCGGGATCGTTCGCGTCGCTCGCCGCCTTGAGCACGCCGAACAGGTCGGCGCGATGCAGCATGTTGACGTCGACCATGTCCGCGGCAGACCAGTTGCGGCGGGTATAGGCGCCGCCCAGCACTTCGCCCGTCCGGTAGTCGAAGGCGGCGGAGCCCTGCGGCGTGTCGGCCACGGCCTTGATCGCGTCTTCCAGCCCCAGTCCATACAAGGCACGGCTGGTGCGCGCGCCCATGCTGATGCCCGCGCCCACGTCGCCGATCGCGCGCGCCTGCTCCAGCACGATCACTCGGCGCCCCTGCCGCTGCAAGGCGAGCGCGGCGACCAGCCCGGCGATGCCGCCGCCGGCGATCAGGATGGGAGACGCCATGATCTCAGCGCCTCCCGATAGCGCGACGGGGGGCGGGATTGAGGTTGCTCATGGGGCGGATGCTATGGTCAATCGGGCGCCGCGTAAGCGCAGCACCCGCTGCTGGCCACCTGTCGGATAGCAGCGATCGGCGCCTGGAAGCGGCGCCTCGCGCCATCACGCGGGTGCGGCTTGGCGGGCACCCGGCGCGGAGCCGGGATTGGGGTCGAACCGGCTGAGGAACACGATGCCGAGCATCTCGACCAGCGCGGGAACCAGCGATGCGCTCAGGATGATCGCCCAGATCGCGCTTTGCGGCTGCACGATGGCGCCGCCCTGGCCCTCGATGTAACCGGCGCCGCTGAGGATCAGACCCATGACGAAGATCGACACCGCCGACGCCCCGGTCTCGAGCAGGGCGACGATGCCCGCCATGGCGCCGCCGCGGCGCAGTCCGGTTCGGTGGTGGTCATGCTCGATCACGTCGGGCAACAGTGCCTGGCTGAGCATGAACACGCCGCCCGCTCCTGCTCCCAGCCAGACCGCCTGGCCGAGGAGGAGCCAGATATGTCCACCGTTGAATGCGAGCGAAAGCTGCGCGGCGGAGTGGACGGCAAGGGCGATCGCCAGTCCGCCCTTGTTGCCGAAGCGACGGCTGCACCACAGCCAGACCGGCTGCGTGGCGACGACCGATATTGTGGTCAGCAGCGTGACGATGCCGAGCCAGTAGTCCGACACGTGCAACACCCAGCGCGTCAGCAGCGCCATCGCGGCAGAGTGCACCGCGAGGCCGAAGTAGAGGCAGATCTTGACCGCGATCAGGGTCACAAAGGGCCGATTCTGCGCCAGCAACCGCAGCTGCCCCCGCAACGCCGGCCGGGCGGCGCGCTCGACCACGCGCGATGGCGCCTTGCGCGTGACGAAGACGGTGGCGAGCGCGGCGACCAGACACAGGCCGCCCATCACCAGACCCATCCGACCGTAAGCCAGCGCACCCATGCCGAACGCCGAGAGCAGCATCGGCCCCGCCACCGATCCCGTTCCCTGCGAAAGCGAGGAGAAGCCCACTCGCCAAGCCATCATCTGCGTGCGCTGCTGCGGCACGCCCGACATCTCCGACGGCATCGCCAGCCAGGGAATGGCGAACAGCGAATAGCCGGTCGAGAACAGGAACAGGCCGAGCGCCGCGCAGGCAATGCGCACGCTCGTGGAGGCTCCGACCGGGATGTTGAAACCCTGGACCAGCGCCAGGGTCATGAAGATGCCTCCGGCGAGCATCCACGGCCGGCGGCGGCCCATGGGCGTGTCCACGCGATCGGTGAGCCAACCGATCAACGGGTTGATCAGCGTGTCGTAGAGCTTGGACGCCGCGATCAGCGTGCCCGCGATCGCCGCGGCGATCCCGACGGTGTCGGTGAGATAGCGGAAGAACAGCACCCCGAACGCGTAGATCACCAGCGTCTGGCAGTAGGAACCGGACGCCCAGGCGACCACCAGGCTCAGCGGGATGCGTCCCTGCTCGTCGCGCTCAGGCAAGGGCGTCTTGCCGCCCGGCGGCGAGCGCGTCGCGCGCCAGCGCCGCGTCCTTGAGCATCGGGATCAGGTCGCGCCCGAACTCGCGTGCATCGGCCAGCAGGTCGAAGCCGCGGAAGAGGAAGCCGTGCATGCCGATGTCGTAATAGCGCATCATCGCTGCGACGACCTGCTCGGGCGTGCCGACAAACGCCGGCGCCATCGGGATTCCGGCGCGCTGCGGCCCCACCCAGAAGCAATCGTCGAGCACCGTGGCCGAGCCCGTCAGTGCCGAGAAGCGGTCCGGATTGGAGATGCCGCCGGCGTTCGAGAGATCCTTCTCGGTCCGTCCGCCGGGCTGGAACCAGCTGTTCCCGGTCAGCCGGAGGCGCTCCTCGCCGTTGGCGACGAACTTGCGCAAGATCTCGCGCGCGTTGTCCCATGCCTCCCCCTCGGTCCGCCCGAGGATGACGCGCACCGAGCCCTGGATCGCCAGGCGGCGACCCGCCACGGCCGCGGAGGCCTGCGCGGTGTCGATCAGCGCCTGCGTGCTTTCCAGCGATTCGATGCCGATCGCATAGACGTCCGCGCACTCGCCCACGTAGCGCACCGAAAGCGGCGAGCCACCGGCCCAGTAGACCGGCAAGGCCGAACGCTGGTAGGGCTTGAGCTCGGACAGGGTCTCGTGGAAGCGGAAGAAGCGGCCTTCGTGGCTGATCGGCTTGTCTGCCGCCCAGACCCGGCGCAGGATCCCGACGAACTCCCGGCTGCGGTGGTAGCGCTCGTCCTTGGTCAGGAAGTCGCCGTCGCACTGCGTCTCGCGATCGTTCGCCGCGCTAATGATGTGGATCGCGGCGCGACCCTCGCTGAGCTGGTCGAGCGTGGCGAACTGACGCGCGGCCATGGTCGGGGCGACGAAGCCCGGGCGGTGCGCGACCATCAAGCCGAGCGACTGTGTAATGGCGGCGACATAAGTCGCGATCGGCATGCTGTCCGGCCAGAACGAGCTCTGCGCGATCAGCACGCGGTCGAAGCCGCTCGCCTCGTGCGCCAGCGCGTGCTCGCGCAGCATTGCCTTGTCCCAGGCACGCGGCGGCAACGCCGCATCCTCGTTGCTCTGGTGGTGGGACATGATCCCGGTCACTTCGACGGGCATCGTCTCGCCTTGGATGATAGCGGAGCGTGCGCTCCGCGTCTGCTGACTGGAGCGGCGGCGTCCGGCCGGCCGAAGCCGATCGGACACCGCCCGCCCGCGATCAGAAGTTGACGCCGAACCGGACGCCGGCCGTGCGCTTGTCCCGCAGCTGCGCGACCAGGGTACCGTATGCGCCGGTGTTGGCCGGCGTCACCGCGGTCGTCAGGCTCTGGCTGCTGACGTTGTAGTAGGACGTGTCGTTGGTGAGGTTGTTCACCCACAGCTCGGCCAGGAACGTCTTGTCCTTCACGCCCAGGCGCACGTTCAGCTGGTGCATGTTGGGCGCGCGGACCACGTTGTTGATGTCGGACCAACCGCCCGACTTGTACGAGAAGTCGGCACGACCGAAGCCGAGCAGTTCATCCCGGATCGGCGTCTCGTAGGACAGCGACGCCGAGCCGGACCACTTCGATACGAACGGGTTCTCCTTGCCACGGAAGCTCGCGTTCGGGATGCCGTAGTAGAAGTTGCTGACCGTGGTGTTGTTGGCCGAGAGGATGAACGTCTCGATGTACGAGCCGCTCAGGTCGAGGTTCAGGCCCTGGGCGAGATTGATGCCGAGCGCGGCTTCGGCACCGTAGACCCGCACCTTGCCCGAGTTGACGTTCGCGGTCACCTGCAAGGGCGATCCCGGCGCCGCGTTGCCACCGCACTGCGCGATCGTCTGGCCGGGCGCGCACTGCTTGATGATGGTGATCGACTGGTTCTGGATCTGGTCGCTCCACAAGGCGTAGAAGCCCGCCAGTTCGTAGCTCATCCGGCCGATCCGGCCCTTGGCGCCGACTTCGTAGTTGGTGATCTTCTCGGGTTGCACCGCGACGCGGAAGCCAAGCCGGTCCGCCTCGGCGCGCACTTGCGGCTCGGGCGATGACGGGAACGTGGTGTTGAACGCACCCGGATTCACGCCCTTGGAAAAGGACGCGTAGATCATGTTGCGTGGGCTCCAGTTGAACTGGCCGATCACGCGCGGGAGGAAGTTCTTGTAGCTGACCTTGGTGATCAGTTCGTTCGGCGCGATCGTGACGTTGTTGATGCGGTCCACGAAACCGGTCTGGCCCGCGAAGGCATAGAGCTTGTCGATCTGATAGCGGGCGTCCGCGCTTAGCGAGAACTGGTCGGAGAAGTCATAGCCCAGGCTGCCGAACACGCCATAGGTGCGCGACTGCGCCGCGCCGCCGTAGGTCAGGCTGGTCAGGAACGGGCTGCCGCTGTCGCTCTGCGCGCGCGAATAGAGGTAGCTGCCGCCGAACGAAGCATGGAGCGGCCCGCCGTTCTCGAAGCTGGTGCGAAGTTCCTGCGAGAAGTCCTTCGAGCGCGCCTCGATCATGAACGGGAAGTTGTAGTAGCCCTCGACCGGGTAGGTGATCCCGGGACGCGCACCGACGAGGGGCCGGCTGTCGGTGTTGTCGAGGTCGGCCAGCTCGGCCTTCTTCTCCGAGTTGAACGCCGTCAGCGAGTGCAGCGACAAGCCGCTGTCGCCCAGTTCCCAGTCCGCGTTGACGTGCAGATGGCGGAAGTGATTGACGAGGCCGTAGCCATCGACGCTGTCCTTGGGATCGAGCACGCGACCCACCGTGCCCACACCGTAGCGGTCGCCCGTCTTGAGGTTCAGGAAGGTTTCCAATGCGGGCGACACCAGGCTGTTGGCCGCAGGCGTCAAGTTCGACAGCTTCGGCGCAACGCCGCAGAACCAGTTGAACGTGCGGACCTTGCAGTTCGCCTGGGCGACGGTCACGCCGGGCACGGCGTTGGCCGAGATCAAGCCGGTCGCGGCCGGGCCATCGTCGAGCTCGGTGGCGAGGCCGAAAGCCTTGAAGGTCAGGTTCGAGGTCGGCTTGAACTCGATGGCCAGCGAGCCGGTCAGCGTGCTCTGGTCGCCGAGCGTCTTGTTCGGGAAAGCGGCGTTCTTGTACGAGCCGTTCTTGCCGACGTAGCGGCCGCTGGCGCGGAAGCCGAGCACGTCCTCGATCAACGGCGCGCTGATCTCACCCTGGATGTCGTAGTTGCCGCGCGTGCCGATCGAGAACACGCCCGAACCCGACAGGCGGTCGCTCGGCGCCTTGGTGACGACGTTGATCGCGCCGGCAAAGGTCTGGCGACCGAACAATGCCGACTGCGGTCCCTTGATGACCTCGACCCGCTCCGGATTGGTGAGCGCCTGCAGCGCCGTGGCGACCGAGACCGGTGCGCCGTCGATGAAGATCGAGGCCGTCTGCGCGGAGGACGTCGAGGGGACGAAGCCGCGCAACTGGATGCTGGTGAACGAGCGATCGGCGCGCGCGCCGGTGGTGGCCGCGTTCTGAACGTTCATGCCCGGAACCGACTGAGCGATATCCTGGAGCGTCGCGGACCCCTTGGCCGTCAGTTCCTCGGATGTCAGCGCGTTGATCGTGATCGGTGTCTTGAGGATGTCCTCAGACTTGCGACGCGCGGTGACGACGATCGTCCCTTCGGCGGACATCGCGTCCTCCGCCGGGGCGACATCTTGCGCGTGCGCCGGCAGCGCGAGTGCGCCCAGAGTAACGATGCTGGTCGTGATCGCGACGCGCGAACAACCCATGGACTGCAGATACCGTGAAAACGATCTCATAGTAGTAAACCCCCTGAAGGTCCGAAGTGTCGTTATTTTCCGTGGCCCCGGATATCGTCGGGGCTTACCTCATGTCGGGACAGAGTCGCCGCTCGTCGCATTGTGTCTTCTCAAGCCCACGTTTTTCTCGCGAACTTGTGCGCACTTGATGATCAGGATGCTGGGTCACGGGCCCTGCCCTGTCCACGCGACGAACTTATCGTAACCGCGTGTTGATCAAAAACCGGGCCGCGGTACTCGCTCATCATACCGGGTGCTGGTGCGCACGCATGCGTCGTTGGAAATCGGGCACCATGCCGATCGACCTGGTCGATCTATGCGCCCGGTCCGTCGACGCGGGTCGCCAGCGCCTCGACCAGGATGGCGCGGTAAGCCGATTCGGTCTCGGGCGCGAAGCTGATGCCGATGCCGCAGCCCGTCTCGCGGTAATGTGCACGATGACCCTGCCCGGTGGTGTCGAGCATCAGCAGCGCGGAGCCAGCGCTCAGCAGCCGGCGCTCGCCGCTGCCGACCTCGATCTCCCACGATCCGCTCATCACCACCGAAAGACCCGCCATCTTGGAGATGTGCCAGTCGATGAACTTGGGCCCGTTGTGCATCGGCGTGACGACGCCGAACACGGTTGCGGGCATCACGCCGCCAAACTCGCTGGTGCCGTCCGGACGCACTTTGCGCGACATGCCCGGCAAGGCGAGGTCGATCAGGTGCGACCCGCCCTGGGCATCGGCGTAGACGCACAGGACGGGGAAGGTCGGATCGACCGTTGCCTCGGAATAGTCGGGCATGTTCAGCGCTTTCTCTTGTGGGACTTGATCCACGCCGCGACCCGCAGCTTGGCGTTCTCGCGGATATCCTCGTAGAACAGGCCGTAGTCGTGGTAGTGCATGACACCGCCCGGCAAGGACTTGAGCTCCAGCGCCGCGTCCGGCTGCACCGAGAGCAGTCCGTCCACGCAAGTCGCCGCCACCGCGCCGCGCACCAGCGGCCGCGGCGCGCCCTCGCCAGGCTCGCCGGGAACCGCGCCCTTGGCCTGCGACGCGGGCGCGGTGGGGCGGCTGGCGTCGAACGTCAGCGGATTGATACAGATCGGCGAAGGGTCGGCGGCGGGACCGAAGCGGTCGGTGTAGTACTTGGCATAGCGCGCCGACGCGGTCGCCAGGTCGGCGTCTGACTGCATGGCGTTCCATTGCAGCAGGCAACCGGTCTGAGTGGGGGTTCGACAGGGCTTCACGTCCGGAAACCGCGCCGCGACCTCGCTGCCGGAAACGCCAACGCCGATGGAGTAGGCAGCGACCATCCGCTCGCGCAGCGGCGTGCCCGTGATCCGCTTCTGCAGCAGCTCGGCGACGAGGAAGCCGCCCTGGCTGTGGCCGGCGAGAATGAACGGCCTGCCCTTGTTCTCGTGCGCGATATAGTAGTCGAAGGCGGCCTCAACGTCCTTGTAGGCGAGTCCGAGCGCCTGCATCCGCCCGCCCGCCCGGTCCAGGAACGACGCCTGCCGATATCGCGGCGCGAAGACCCGGCAGCAGGCGTTAAAAACGCTGGCCTGGCGGGCGATGACGCTGGCGTCGGTCCACGCGTTGGTGGCGCTGTCTGTCAGGTCCTGGTTCCACTGGGTCGTGCTGCGGAACGTGGTCGGATGGATGTAGAATACGTCGGCGGGCGCGTTCCCGGCGGCAGGAAGGGCGCCGGCCGGCACCGCCGCGCTGGCTCCGGGGCCGGCGGGTCCTGCGGCCCAGCTGCGGGCATCGGCATAGTCGGGCGCGCTCGGCGGCGTCGCGTCGGCGAACAGCGGCGGCTCGGCTTTTGCCAGGGCCGTGCCCCCTCCGCTCGCGGCGAGCACCAGTGCCAGCCCCAGCTTGATTTTCTTGGCCATGAAACCCGCGCCTCCTGCACTGCAAACCTGTGCCGCCGCAATGACTAGCGCCGCGCCGGGCGTCGCAGTCGCGGCGAAATCGTCGCCTGGCCGCATGTCGGCTAAACCGCAAGCGAGGCCGGAGCGCGCGGAACACACACGCACCAGCGACCTCAGGCGGTTAGCTTATTGCTTTTCGTCAGCGCGATCAGCACGCTCAGGTGCGCAAGTCGACGATGACCTTGCCCATCGAGCGTCCGGACAAGAGCCGCTCCACCGCATCGAAGACCCCCTCGAGCCCGGTAAAGCGCACCTCGTCGAAGACCACCTTCAGCTTGCCGCTCTCGTAGAGGTGGAACACCTTCTCGCGCGCCGGCGGCCAGTGCTCCGAAAGCAGGCCGTTCATGAAGCCGCGCACCGACGCGCCCTTGTAGTAGAGCTTGTGCGCGATCCGCGGCGCGGTGACGATCTCGGGTCGGCCTTCCAGGTCGGCGGCGGCCCCGCCGACCACGACCCGGCCGTGCGGGGCGACGTTGTCGAGGAAGGCGTCGAAGATCCCGCCGCTCACGGTGTCGATCGCGACGTCGAGCTTGTCCGGATACTCGGCGCGCAGCACGTCCGCCACCGAGACCGCGCGGTAGTCGATTACCCGGTCGGCGCCGAGTGTGCGCACGAACTCGGACTTGGCCTCACCGCCGCACACCGCGACGACGTGGCAGCCGCGCAAGTGCGCGAGTTGTACCAGCAAGTGGCCGAGCCCGCCTGCCGCCGCCGATATGGCCACCGTCTCGCCCTCCCTCACCGCTCCGATGTGCTCGAGCGCCATAGCCGCCGATACGCCGGTCGAGGCGAGCGCCAGCCACTCGGGGCCCGCGTCCGGAACCTTCACGAAGTGCGAGACGGGCGCGATGTTGATTTCGCGGTATCCGCCCGGAAAGCGGGTGGTGACCACCGCGTCGCCGACTTCGAAGCCGCTGACGCCCTGCCCCACCGCCTCGACCACGCCGAGCGCCTCTACCCCGGTCAGAGTGGGCAGGCCGATCTTGACGTAGTCGACGGCGTTGCGGGCAATCTGGGTATCGAAGATGCCGTTGACGCCGCAGAACCGGTTGCGCACGCTGATCTCGCCGGCAGCCGGGGCGCGGTGCTCCAGTTCGACGATGCGCGCACCTTCGCGGAAAGAGGCCGCGAACTGCTGGAGCTGGATGGCGCGGTACGTCGCGCTCATGCCCGGTCCTGGATGGGGAAACCGAGCACGCCGGGATTGAAGGCGCCATCCGGGTCCATCACCTGCTTCACCGCGTCGAGCAGCGCCGTCGAGACCGCATCGCGGCTTTCGCGATAGGGATAGGTGCGGCCGATCTGGAAATGCCCCGAACCATAGTGCGCGAAGATCGCCACCACGGCCTTGCGCAACTCTGTGACGAGGGCGGTCGCGGCGGGGTTCTCGGGCCGCTGCGTCAGTCGCGCGAGGTGCGCCGGCTCCACCGCGGATTCGTGTACGGGGCGCCAACCGGTGGGCCAAAAGAAGACCGGCTCGATGATGATCGCGTTCGTCGCCATCGTGGTGAACAGGTAGCCGGTAGAGATCTCCTGGGCATCCATCTCGGTCTTGTGCGCCTGAAAGAGCGCCTGGATCTCGGCGAAGATGGCGGGCGCATTCGACAACGAGACCACGCCGTGCACCGGCACCCATGCCTCGCCCGTCGGCCCCAGCATGGAATTGAGCGCCGGGAACGGCATGGCGCGGATGATCTTGGCGATGCTGTTCTCGATCTCCGAGCCCGAGAATTGAGCGGCGACGCGCCGGGCCTCGGCCATGTCGTGCTCGACCGCGGCCTTGGACCGACCCTCGCAGATGACGTGCAGGGGATAGTCGGTCGGTGCGATGAAGTTGCGGCCGCCGACCGCGATCTTCGCCGCCGCCAGCAGCCCCTTGCCCAGGCTCTTCTCCTTGGCGACGACGGCGCCCAGCGTCTTGACGTCGGCCGTGAGAGAGGCGCGCTTCATGCGCACGGTCGTGAGCCCGGGATCGAAGGCGCAGGTCTCTGCCGCGATGCCACGCCGGGCGATCTCCGCCAGCGCCTGAAGCAGCGCTTCGCCGCTCGGGAACGAGAACGACGCGTGGTCCTCGAACGCGGGCATCGTCATCAGCCGCATGGTGATCTCGGCCTTGATGCCCAGCGTGCCGCAGTCGCCGCAGAACAGGCCGGTGAGGTCGGGGCCGAAGTGGCGATAATGCGGCGTGTCGCCGTCAGGCCCACGCGCGCCGGTGCGGATCACGCTGCCGTCGGCGGCGACCACGGTGAGCGCCACGACGCTTTCGCTGGAGGTGCCGTAGTGGCCGGCACCGAACATCGCGTTCAGCTGCGACAGGCCGCCGCCGATAGTGGAGCTCAGGCCCGACATCGGACCCCAGAACGGGGTGCGCAAGCCTTGTGGCGCGAGCGCCTCGTTCAGAGCCTTCCACGTGGTGCCCGCCTCGACCGTGACGGTCATGTCCTCACGGTTCACGCGCAGCACCCGGTTCATGCGCGACATGTCGAGTGAAACCGTGCGGTCGCTCGCCGGGACGTAGCCGCTGGTGTAGCTCATGCCGGCGCCACGGGGTGCGATGGCGTAGCCGGCCCGGTGCACCGCCGCGACGACGGCACGGAGTTCCTCGGTCGATCCGGGCGCGACGACCAGCGCGACGACGGCAGCGGCCGGCTGCCAGATGTCTTCGCTGACGAGCCGCCGCTGTGCCTCGTCGGTCCGCACGTGGCTGGCACCGACGATGCCAGCCAGCACCGTGTTGAGATCGTCCGAACCGGTTCTGGTGGCTAGCTGTTGGTCCTGCATCTTGAGCTCCATCCGACTCGCGCCAGCGAGACGCTGATTATGTTATATCAATAATACATATGTTGTGGGTAGCGTTTCAACCGCGGCTGACAGCGGCCGCGCCCGCTCCCGCAAGCCGTCCGAGCACGACTGCGGTGGTAAGGCCCATTGCCGGCAGGTACCCCCACGAGGACGGCCCGGACACCGACCGGGCGCTGCCGCCGCCGGCGAAGAGGTTCGCGAACGGTGTTCCGTCGGTCCGCAGCACCCGTGCCGTACCATCGATCTGGAGCCCGCCCTGCGTGTGGTAGAGCGCGCCCGTGACCCGAAGCGCGCGGTAGGCGCCTTGCGGGGGGCGATCCTTCGCCCACGAGCGTCCGAACGTGTCGATGGTCCCTATCCGCGCGTGCTGCTGGACGTCACCGACGGCGGCGGCGAGCATGTCCGGGTCAGTACCGGTCGCGGCGGCGAGGTCTTCGAGCGTTCCGGCAACCTTCGGGGCGTTGAGCGCCATCAACTGCGCCAGCTCGGGAATTGCCGCGCAGCGCGCCTCTATCTGCGCATCATAGAGCACCCAGCCGAGCCCCTCGGGCTGGCTTGCCAGTGGGTGGACCATGCCGGCGATATCCTCGGACTCGTCGGTGAAGCGCTTCCCATGCTTGTTCACGAGCAATCCGCCCTCGATCAGCACCGGCGGCGGCACCGAGATGCCTTGCGGATCGGTGAGCATGGCATAGCCCTGGTAGCTGCCCATGTCGCCCACCGCGGCGCCGAGACGCTCGGCCAGGACGATCGCCTCGCCCTGGCTGCCCTCGTGCCCGTTGTAACGCAGGCTCGCGATCTCGGGCATGTAGCGATCGGTCATCTCGCGATTGGCGCCGAACCCGCCGCACGCGAGTACGAGGGCGTCGCAGCCGACCTTCTCGACCGCGCCGTCCTCGCGCTCCAGCGCGACCCCCAGGATGCGGTCTCCTTCGCCGAAGATGTCGACCAGCCTCGCACGCATCAGCACGTCCACGCCGGCATCGTCCAAGCGCCGGTGGAGGAGCTGCACCATATCGATCCCGCTATGGCCGGGCCAGCCGTGCACGCGCTGGCGACTGTTGCCGTAGGAGGCGCGGAAGCGGGTATCGAGCTCCCAAGGCAGGTCGTATCGGGTGCGCAGCCATTCGAGCACCGGCGCGCTGCCCTCGGCCAGCGCCCGCGCCACCACGGGGTCGGCCTGCCCGCGCGCTTTCTCCATGATATCGGCGAAGAATGTGTCGGGGTCGTCCTCGATCCCGTGCTCGCGCTGCGAGGCGGTGCCCGCGGCGCAGAACAGGCCCTGGGACATTCCCGTCGAGCCGCCGGCGCGCTCGTCGCGCTCGATCACCAGCGCCTCGGCACCCGCGTCGTGCGCCGCGAGAGCAGCCACCGCGCCGCAAGCGCCGGCTCCGGCGATCAGCACCGGAACGCTGTACTCGAAGTCCTGCGCCCGCAAGGTCATGCCGCGGGCGCGCCGATCTCGTTGCCTACAGCCTCCGAAGCGATATCGTCCTGTGCCACGTGCGCCTCGTTGCGCTGCTGCACGATGCGCAGCACGCGGGCGATGTATTCCTGATTGGACAGCGCCCGTTCGATCGCGGCGCACGGATCGGGTGCATAACCATTGATCTCGGCCTTGCTGAGCACGCCCTTGCCTTCCAGCAGACGCTCCAGCGTGTCGATGCGCTGGCGGGCGACGGCGAGTTCCTGCACCGCCGCCATGGTGATCGCGAGCACGGTCTCCACATCCTCGTCGAGGAAGTAGGGGCGCTTGCCGGCGGCCTTGGCGCCGGCTTCGGCGAGAGCGTCGGCGATACTCATCAGACGCGCGCCCCGATGACGTGCCACGCCGCCTTGCGCCCGAAGTCCTCCGTCTCGTCGTCGGCCGCGTCGGGGAACAAGTCCTTGTCGACCACCGCCGTCACCCCGCCGTGGATCAGGTTCTCGCGCGCGAAGCCGGCGTCGACCATGTGCTGGTCAAGGTCCAGCTCGTGCATGCGGCTCCAGAACGGCTCGTTATTGTAGAACGCATCCCAGTCGCGCATGACCTGCTCGAACAGCGGCATCTCGGGTGCGTACTGCGGCTGCTCGACATGCAGGACGATGCCGCCGGGCTTCAGCAGGCGGCGGGTTTCGCGCAGGATGTTGTCCAGAGCGGCATTGGACAGCTCGTGCAGGAACATCGTCGTCTGGATCCAGTCGAAGCTCTCATCGGCGAACATCGACAAGTCCTCGCCGCTAGCCTGGACGAAGCGGACGTTGTCGACGCCCAGCGACTTGGCGCGGGCGAGCCCATAGCGCAGCACCGGAGCGCCCAGGTCGACGATCGTCATCTCGGCATCGGGATAGGCCAGCGCGATCGGCAGACTGGAATGACCGACAGTGCCGCCGATCTCCAGGATCCGCCGGGGCGCAAGATCGGGATAATGGCGCCGCACCCACTGCACCACGGCGTGCCCGCCCCCATCGGCGTACTTGCCGAGCAGGCCGGCGGTGGTAACGAAGTTGCCGTGGTCGTAGTTGGCGCCGTTCGCGACATCGCCCGGAAACGCCTCGGCATGGTAGCTGCCTGGCATGCAGTGGTGGTCCACCGCCGAAACGTAGCGCGGGATCGGCAGCGCGGGATCGAGTTGGAGCCGGGGATCGCCTTCGGTCAGCGCCGCCGCCTTTTGCGCCAATGCCTCGCGCTGGCGGATCGCGGTCCAGCGCCCGGCCTGCTGGCGCTGCTCCATGGTCATGCGCCGAAGCGCCGACCACAGGCGGAAGCTGGGCTCCTCGAGCAAGGCCCGGCGCGCCTCGTGGCGGTCTGCCGGCGGCCTTCCGTTCGCCTTTTCGAAGGCGGGAGCGACCTTGTTGTCGTAAGCCGCCTTCACGCCAGGCACGACCCGTGCCGAGAGGTGGCGGTTCATCTGCGCCAGGAAGTTGACCCGCTCGATCTCGTCGTGGTCGGTCTCGGGGAACATGCCGTGACGCCCGACGACGCGGTAATCGGGAGGACCTTCGTAGGGCTGCTGCTCGGGATGATTGGAAACAGTCATGGCGAATGCAGCTTCCCTACGTTTGGTATATCTATATAACATATTGGCATCGAAATTCGCGAATGCCAAGGGGACCAACGCGTATGACTCGGATTATCGTTCTCGTGAGCCTGAAGCCGGGCAAGTCCGCCGCCGACTACGAGCAGTGGGCGCTCACCACCGACCTGCCGACCGTGAATGCGCTCCAGTCGGTGAACGACTTTACCCTCTTCCGGGCGACCGGCGTGCTCGGCAGCGAGGACAAGCCACCCTACGACTATATCGAGATCATCGACGTCGCGGACATGAACCTGTTCGGCCAGGAGGTCTCGACCGAGGCGATGGGCCGCATCGCCGCCGAGTTCAACGAGTGGTCGACACCGACCTTCATCCTGACTCGCCCGGTAACGGGAGCGGCGGCGTGACCCGTCCGCTCGCCGGCAAGACCGCGGTCATCACCGGATCGGGCCGCAAGGGCGGCCTGGGTGAGGCGATAGCCTTGCGGCTCGCCCAGGACGGGGCGAACATCGTCCTCTCCGACGTCGGCGCGTCGCGCGACGCCGCCACGCCGGACGCGATGATCGGGCTGTCCTCGGAGATGGAGGAGATCGCGCAAGCCATTCGCGCGCACGGCGTCGCTGTCTCGGCGCTAGCTTGCGACGTCCGCAGCCGCAGCGAGGTGCAGGCGCTTGCCGACCACGCGGTGGCGACGCATGGCAGCCTCGACATCTGGGTCAATAACGCCGGCATCGGCTATATCGTCAAGCCGCTGACCGAAGTGTCGGAAGACGAATGGCGCGCCGTGCTGGACGTCAACTTGTCGGGCGCGTTCTACGGGGTGCAGGCCGCGGCACAGCGCATGATCGCGCAAGGCCGGGGCGGACGGATCGTCAACATTGCCAGCCAGGCGGCGAAGAGCGGCTTTCCGAACATGCAGGCCTACACCGCATCCAAGCACGGGCTCGTCGGGCTGGTGCGCTCGGCGGCGACCGAGCTGGGCGAGCACGGCATCACCGTGAACAACGTGTGCCCCAACCACGTCACCACCGGGCTCGGCGCTTGGCAGAATGCGTACTTCGCCGCCAAGCAGGGCAAGTCGGTCGAGCAGTACATGCAGGACATGGCCGGCCGCATCCCGATGGGCCGCCCCGGCCTGCCCGAGGATACCGCCAATGCCGTCGCTTTCCTGTGCCAGGACGGCGCGGGCTACATCACCGCCGAATCGATGAACGTCTCGGGCGGCGAAGAGCCGCACTGATCGGGCGCGGCTCGGGACGACCGAGAGATCAGGACTCCTCGAGCACCGCGATCAAAGCGGTGGCGGCATCGTCGAGCGTCTCGAAGCGCTCGATCAGCGTCACGAGCCAGTCGTGGGCCTGCGGCAACCCGCCGAATTCCAGGCAACGCCGGGCCTTGGCGAGATGCTCCTCGCGGGTCAACGGCCACTCCGGAGAGCCGAACTGGCGCGAGACGGTCTCGCTCAGCACGCGTCCGTCGCGCAGGCTCACCGTGCCGAGCGCAGGCACGAAGGCGGCGGGATCGGGATTGTCGTCGACCTCGACGACGATCCGCTCGGCCAGCGCCAGGAGCGCGGAATCGGCAAGGCGATCGGGCGTGAAGTCCGCCAGGTCCACGCTGCCGCGCGTCAGCACCACCGCCGCCAGCCAGGCGAAGCAGAGCCGCGCATAGGCGATGCTCATCCCCGCATAGGGCCTGCGCCCGACCAGCCGGTGGATCAGTGGCGGCGCCCGGTAGGTGAAGCCGGCGACATCGTCCGCAGCAAGGCTATGCTGCGCAATCAGCCGGCGCAGCGCGACGATGGCGCCATGCGCCGCCCGCCCGGTCGGGAACGGCTTCCAGCTCAGCTCCTCGACGCGGTGGCGCCTGCCGAGTTCGGCGAGGACCGGTTCCAGGTCCACTTCGTCCTCGAACAGCGACAGATAGCCGAACGGCCCGTCGATCGATCCCTGTGGTCCGCTGAAGCCCGCGCGCGCGAGGTCGACCGCCTCAATCGCGGAGCGGGCAGCGGCGGCCACCTGCACGGCCAGGGTCGGCTTCCCCTCGACATGCGCCTGCATCGTGCCGCTGGCGAACGCGAGGCCATAGCCCATCGCGTCGCAGGCCACGTCGGCGGGAAGACGGCGCATCCGGCACACCGCAGCGATCGAGCCGAAGATGCCTGCCGTGGCCGGACGGAAGAACTTGAGCGGGGACTTGGCCGCAACACCCAGCGTGGCGACCACGTCGACTCCCGCGACCATTCCGGCGAGCAAGTCCGTCCCGTGCGCCGGCGCGCGGGCGGCCTCGGCCAGCAGCACCGCCAGCACGCTGGCCATCGGGTGGGCGACGGCGGGCTCGTGGACGCAGTCGTATTCCTGCGCATGGATCTGGTAGGCGTTGACGAAGGCCGCATGCGGGGTGGTCAGCCGCTCGCCGGGCCGCGCGAGGACGAAGCCGGAGCCGCCCTCTCCGCTCCACAGCCTGGCCGTGCCGAACGCCTCGTCGGCCAGGGCCGCATGGCGTCCGGCGACGCCCACGGCGATGCTGTCGTGCAGGAAGTTGCGGGCCGCCGCCTGGGCGCTGGAGGGCAGTGCGTGCCACTCCAGCGCCAGCGCGTGATCGACGATCCGCCGCGACGCGACGCTCATCGCAGGGAAATCAGAACCTTGCCGACATGCTCGGCCGCCGCGAGGTAGCCATAGGCTTCGGGCGCAGCGTCGAAGGGAAAGGTCTTGTTGACGACAGTGCGGATGCCATTGGCCTCGACCGCGCGAAGCAGCCTGACCAGCATCTCGCGGCTGCCGTTGGCGATGCCCCGCAAAGTCAGGTTCTTGCCGATCAGCGTTCCATAGCCCGGCACCGCCATGTCCATGCCGGCCGTAACCCCGATGATGACGATGCGTCCGTTCACGGCAGCGGCGGCGATCGACTGGCCGAGCGTTCCCTGCCCGCCCGTCTCGACCACGATATCCGCACCCGCGTTGCCGGTCTGCGCAAGGATCTGCGCCGCCCATTCGGGATGCGTCGCATAGTTGACGGTGATGTCCGCGCCCAGTTCGCGCGCCAGTGCCAGCTTCTCGTCGCTCGAAGAGGTGATCGCGACGCGCGCGCCGTTGGCCTTGGCGATCTGGAGCGCGAAGATGGCGACGCCGCCGGTGCCCAGGCACAGCACGAGATCGCCCGCTTTCACCTTGCCCACCTCGACGACGGCATGCCACGCGGTGAGGCCCGCCGACGCCAGTGCCGCGGCATCCTCGTCGGTGATCGCGTCGGGCACCTTGACCAGCGTGGAGGCCGGCAGCAGCACTTGCTCGGCGAGCCAGCCGTCATGCGTCACGCCGACATCGAGGCCGAAGGCATGGTAGCCGAAGTCGCCGCCCGCCCAGTTGACGAAATGCGGGCTGATCACGCGGTCGCCCGGCTTTACGTTGGTGACGCCGTCGCCCACCGACACAACCTCGCCGACACCCTCGGACACGGGCACGCGCTCGCCCGGCTTCTTGGCGCCATAGGCGCCACGGATGATCTGGAGATCGCGGTTGTTCAGGCTCACGAGCCGCGGTGCGATCACCGCCTGGCCTGGCGCCGCCTTCGGCTCGGGCCGGGTCACCGCCGTGAGCGCACCCAGTCCATCCTGCTCACCAATCTGAAAAGCCTTCACCGCGATGCTCCCCGGCTCGATGCCGTCATGCGTTGGACAAATAGCGCCCTGTCGTGCGCCGATTTGTCTTACGTATATAGCATATGCGGACTTGTCACGCCCTTCAGCCGGCGGTCTGAACGATCGTCGACGTAGGTGCGGCACTGAGGTGCTGCAGGTCGAGCCGGATCGTGAACTTGTCTGCACGGTAGTGCGCGAAAGTCTGCAGGAAGGGCTTCTGGTCGCGGTCGAAGCTGGTGCGCGAAATACGCAGCAGCGCCGAGCGCGCCTCCACGCCGAGCGCCTGGGCCATGACCGGGTCGGCCTCCAGCGCGCTGATCGTCTGCGTCGCGTGCTCCACCTTGTGGCCCGCGCGCTCCAGCAGCTCGAGGATCGGCGAACGCGCCAAGGCCTTGGCGGTGATGACCTCCTCCAGCGCGAGCGGAACGTAGCTGAGGACGTAGCCCAGCGGCTCGCCGCCCAGACTACGAACTCGGACCGCACGGACGACCTGCTCGTGCGGCGACGTGCCCAGCGCCGCGCTGACGACCGGCGGCGGCAGCTGGCGCTCGACCTCCAGCACGGTCACGGCGGTGCGCCGGCCGAAGTCGAGCAGCGAGTCGACCGCCTGGTCGATGTTGGCCTCGAGCGGCTTGTTCGCCGATTGGAAGATGACGCGCGTGCCCAGCCGTCGCTTGCGCTCCACAAAGTTGTGCTGTGCCAGCTCGGTCAGCACCCGCCGCGCGGTGATGCGCGAGACCGCGTAGAGCTCGGACAGTTCGAGCTCGGTTGGTAGCGCACTGCCGTGAGCGCGCCGTCCGCTCAGGATTTCGTCACGAAGCTGCAGGTAGATCTGATGGTAGAGCGGTACGGCGCCATCGCGATCGATCATCTTCATTTCCTAGTCGCCTTCTGACCGATCGAGCGCATCTCGCGCCGGGACCGCGTCGTGCCAGGCATGCCTTCCGACCCTTAGAGCGCAGCCGGCCTGAACAGAAAAGGGGCTGCCGTTGGCAGCCCCCTATCCGAAGCGAACGCGGCTGTCGCGCTCAGAAGTTGAACCACATCCGGCCGGTGAAGCGGCGCGGCTCGCCGGGGAACAGCGAGATGAAGTTCGCCGTGATCGTCTCCTGCTTGGTCAGATTGGTCACCCCGAACGAAGTACCCCACCGTCCGCCGTCGTCTTCGAAGGTGAGGTTGAGGTCGACGAAGTCCTCGGTGGGCGCCCAGGCCGTGTTCAGCGCCGCCACCGGGTAGGGCGAGTTGTGACGATAGGCGCCGGTCAGTCCGATGTCGCCACCCAGCGCCTCGACCGGCACCTTGTAGGTCGCGCCGCTCGCAAGCTGGAAGTGCGGGACGCGCAGCGGGACCGTCGAGGTCTGGATCTGCGAGGCGGCCGGCACGCCGGGCGTCAGCACCGTCGAGAGATACTTGCCGCGATTGATCGACCCGTTGACGAACACCGAGATGCGCTTGGTCGGCGCGAACAGCGTCTCCCACTCAAAGCCGTAAGTGCGCAGCTTGCCGGCATTGCGCGCCAGCTGCGAGACGATCGTCGAAGGCGGCACGATGATGCCCGAGGTGACCTGCAGGTCCTGCGTGACCGCCAGGTAGACGGTCCCGTTCAAGCGCAACGTGCGGCCGAACAGGTCGGACTTGAACCCGCCCTCATAGGACCAAGTCTTCTCCGGCCGGAACGGCAGCACCTGGAAGGGAACGCTGTTGGTACCGTTCCACCCGCCCGACTTGAAGCCGTTGGTGGCGGAGGCGAAGACGATCGTGTTCGGATCGACCTTGTACGACAACGCGAAGCGCGGGGTGACGCGGCGCTGCGTCTGGTGGAGCGGGATGCCCGCCGCCTCGACGTCGGCGGTGTCGTAACCGGCGGCGCCTCCGTTCCACAGTGGATTGAGAAAGCGGGTCGACTGGAAGAAGTCGAGCGACTTCTTCTCCCAGGTATAACGCGCGCCGATCGTGGCGGTGAGCTTGTCGATCAGCTCGTAGTCGGCCTGCAAATAGGCCGCAGCGGTTTCCACCTCCTGGCGGAAGCGCACGTCGACGCCGTAGGTGACGCCGTTGGCAGTCGTCGTCGCCAGCCGGTACGAGGTCGTGCCGCCCGTGAACTGCGCTGTCTGGAGCTTGTTCACTTCCTTGAGGTAGTAGACGCCCGCGACATACTTGAGACGGCCGTCCATCAGCTCGCTGGACCACTTGAGCTCGCCCGAGAACTGGTCGTTGTGGATCTCGTCCGCCAGGATGAAGCCGGCGTACTTGTTGACCGTGCCCGAGCTGTAGTTGTTGATGTAGCCCTGGTCCTGCTTGCGCCAGCCGAAGATGCCCTGGAGCGTGCCGGCTTCGCGTTCCCACGAGATGTTGGCAGAGCCTGCGTAATTCTCCGAGTTGAGGCACAGGCCATTGCCCGTGGTGAGCAGGATGTCGACCGGATCGCCCTTGCAGCTGGCCTTGCGCATGTTCGTCGCCGCTTCGTAGAAGACCGGCGTGGTCGTCGTGCGAAACTTGGAGGACGGCGTAGCCAGCGTGCGGACACCGAAGTAGGTCCCGGTGTTCCTGGTGTATTCGCCCGACAGATCGACGGTCAGTTCGCTGGTTGGCAGAATGCGGAGGTCACCACGAAAGCCGTAGCTGCGCTCGCCATTGAGATTCTCGCCGGTGGTGATGTTCTTCAGGTAGCCGTCATCCTTGACGTAGAACGCGGACCACTTGGTGAGGAACTGCTGCGAGACGGGGATATCCACGCTCACCTTCGAGGTGACGCGGCCGTAGGAGCCGTAAGTGCCCTCGAACTTGGCGCCCATGGTGTCCGCGGGCTTGCGCATGATGATCGACACCGCGCCGCCGGTCGTGTTGCGCCCGAACAGCGTGCCTTGCGGGCCGCGCAGCACTTCCACGCGCTCGGTATCGAAGAACGCGTAGTTGTTGGCATTCTGGCGCGCGACGTAGATGTCGTCGACGTAAGTGCCGACGGGCGGATCGAAGGTTGCCGCAGATTGCGTATTGCCAAGGCCGCGCAGGAAGTACGAGTTCGCCGTCGCCAGGCCCGCGTTGTGCTGCGAGATCATCGAGGGCACGTACTTCGACACCGAAATCGCGTCGTTCAGGTTGAGGTTGCGGATCGTCGCCTCGTTGAACGCGGTGACGGCCAGCGGGATCTCCTGGACGCGTTCGGGACGGCGCTGCGCCGTCACCACGATGTCGCCGAGATTGCTACTCTCGGGCGCATCCGCGGGCTGCTGCTCGACCGGATCGGCCGCGACCTGCGCCTGGGCGGTGCCGCCCGCGAGCGCCACGGCGATCGCGGCGAGAGCGCAATGCGAAACTCTTGGAGTGTGCTTGATCGTCATGGTTGGCCGGTCCCTCTGAAAAGATCGGCATCCGCCCCCGCGAACTTCGATCCTCGCGTCTTTATATGACTTATTGATATGACAATAAGGCATATACCCGGGCGGGTCTGTCAAGCACCTTTATTGCGGGCGGAGCGCTCGAGTTCAGGACTGTTGCGCAAATGCGTCACGCGATCCTCCGAGCGTGGGTAGGGCCCTAGCAGGAAGAGCAAGGCGCCGCCGGCAAGGACGCAGCACACTCCAACGAGAAGGGCTCCCCTGTATGTGCCGCCGGTGTCGAAGGCATATCCGTAGACAACAGGGCCGAGCCCCCCGCCAAACGCGATCACGGTGTAGAAGCACCCATAGATCACCCCGTAGTGGCGCTGCCCGAAATAGCGGCTGATAAGATAGGCGAGCAGGTCGAACTCGAACCCGGCGCCAAAGCCCAGGCAGATGACCGCCGCCAGCGCGCCTTGCCCGCTCAGCGTCTCGCCCGAAAGCATCCAACTGCCGAACGCCGGGAACAGCAGGATGACGAAAGCGCATGCCGGAGCCCAGAACCGGTCGAGCAGCCAGCCGCCGATGATGCGCCCGGCGATGACCGCGAGGCCGAAGCCGGCGGTGACCCGGGCGATCTCGGACAGGCTGAAGTGGAACGTCTTGAAGATGTTCTCGAGATTGGGCGTGGGCGCCGTGAGCGCGAAGGCGATCAGCAGGAAGGCCGCGCCAAGCACCCAGAACCGCACGCTGCGCAGAGCCTCGACCAGGGTGACGCCGTATTCCTCGACGATCGGCTCGCCCGCCTGTGGGGCGACAGCGCCCGGCGCATCACGGTTCTCGCGAAACAGCCAGAGGACGACCGGCACGCCCAGCACGATCGGCAGCAGGCCGATCGCCACGAACGCCGTCCGCCAGCCATAGTCGGCAATGATCCACGCGGCGAATGGCTTGATCAGGAAGCCGGTCAAGCCTGTTCCGGTGCTCGCCAGACCCAGCGCCAGTCCGCGGTTGCGGTCGAACCACCCGTTGACGACACGCGTCCACGTCGCCGAGAGCGTGCCTGCGCCGACGACCGACATGACGCCCCATTGCGCATAGTACAGCATCAGCGAGCCGTTGCTGAGCGACAGGCTCATGAAGCACAGCCCGAACAGCACCAGCGACACCAGTGCCACCGGCCGCGCGCCCCAGCGATCCACCGCAAAGCCCGCGAGAGGCCCGGAGACCATCACCACCGCGGATTGCACGCCGATGCTGCCCATCATCGAGGCGAAGCTCCAGCCGAACGCCTTCGACAGTTCGGGCGCGAACATGCCGATCGTGTAGAACGGTAGCGGGCTCAGCCCCACCGCGACCCCGACCATTGCGGCCAGGACCACCAGCCAGCCGCGCCGCTGTTCGCGCGACATAGCGCCCGCCTGAACGTCACCATTCGGACTGATCACGGTTGCGCACTCCAGGACTGGACAAGCCCGCAGGCTTGCCACAAGATAAGTCATATTAATATATCAAATGCGGTCGGTGCGATCCCCTGATTGCGCAGGGCTGCCATCCGCGAAGGCCACCGACGATGGACGCCCGCCACTCCGCACCCTCGGATCTCCAGCCCGACGTACCCCGGCGCTATGTCGAGGTCGCGGGTCGCGCCGTGCACTATCGCGTGGTGGGATCGGGTCCCGCCATCGTCATGCTGCACGACTCCCCGCGATCGTCACGCCTGCACCTCGATACCGCGCGCCGCCTCTCGCGGCGCTTTCAGGTGTTCGCGCTCGACACCCCGGGATACGGAAATTCGACTCCACTTCCGCTCGAAAGCCCCTCCATTCCAGACTTTGCCGCAGCCCTGACGGAGACTCTCGACGCGCTGGGGCTGCACGAGGCGCCGCTCTATGCCACCCACACGAGCGCCAAGATCGCGCTGGAATACGCCGCCGCCCAGCCGGCACGCACAGTTCCGGTGATCCTGGACGGCCTTTCGATCCCGGTCACCCTCGCCGATCCCGGGTTCATCGCGGCCTACATGCGCCCGTTCGTGTTCGACGATGCGGGCGGCTACCTGGCGGCGGAATGGACGCGGATGCGCGACATGCTGCGCTGGTTCCCCTGGTTCGATCACCGCCCCGCCACGCGCATGCCCAGCGCGATCCCCGACGATGGCTGGATCGCCGGCTACCTGATCGACCTGCTCTCGGCCGGGCCGTCGTATTCGTCGGCTTACGGCGCGGCGATGGCGTACGATCCGATGCCGGCGCTGCTGCGGGTCACCTGCCCGGTGCGCGTCGCCGCCAAGCCCGACGACGTGCTCTACGCCAGCCTCGATCGCGTTCCGCTGGACGAGAACCCGTCGCTGACGGTCGAGCGCATCGGGCCAGGACACGACGCCTGGATGACTTGGCTCGAGGGCGAACTCGACAGCGCGGTACAGTCGCAGCGCCCGGTGAGCGAACTGGCGCCCCAGCCGCGGCAGGGTGCGCGCTATGTCGACCTCGAGCATGGCGCGATGCGCGTCCACCGCGCAGGCCCGGACGAGGCGCGCCCGGTGCTCATCCTCTCGGCGCCGACGACGCTGGAGGCGCTCGCCTGGCAGGCCGCCCTGCCCGACCGTGCGACGCTGGTGCCCGAGCTGCCCGGTTTCGGCGAATCGACCCCGCTTCCGGAACCCTCGCTCGCCGCCGCCGCACAAGCACTTGCGGCCATGCTCGGACAGCTTGGCGTAGGCGAGGTCGATCTGATCGCGTGCGGGTTCGCGACACCGCTCGGCGCCGTGATGTCACGCGCCTACCCGGACCGGGTTCGCAGCGTCGTGCTCGACGGCTGCTACGATCTGCCCGACGCGCAGAGCATCGCCTTCGCCGAACGCCTCTGCCCGGACTTCGGCTTCGACCTGGGCGGCGGCCACCTTCATCGCATCTGGCACATGCTGCGTGACAGCCAGGTGAGCTGGCCCTGGCACGACCGCACGAAGCACAGCCATCGCGCCCTGGTACCGCAGTTCGCCGCACGCCCGCTTCACGACGCGCTGGTCGGCATCCTCAAGCAACCCGCCCACTATGGCGACGTGGCGTCCGCCGGCTGCCGGGCATCGCGCGAGGCGCGCTATCCCGCCTTCGCGCAACCCGCTCTGCTGCTATGCTGCGATGCGGACCCGGCCTATGCCGGGACCGGAAGCTTCGCGGCCCGGCTCCCCCGGGCGACGATGGCGGAGCGGCCCCAGGATCTGGCAAGCGCCGCGCGCCTCGCCGGAGCGTTCCTGCAACAGCTGCAGACCACGTCGGCCGTACCCGCATGAGCCAGCAGACGCAGCCGCAAACGCAGACCGAAGCGCAGCGCTCCTACGCCTGGTACATCGTCGCGCTGCTGACGCTGGCCTATGCGCTCGCGATTCTCGACCGGGTGTCGATCGGCCTGCTGATCGTGCCCCTGCAGGCGGCTCTACACATCAACGACACCCAGTTCGGCCTGCTGCAAGGCATGGCGTTCAGCCTGTTCTATAGCGTGCTGGGACTGCCGCTGGGCATCTGGTGCGACCGCGCGCGGCGAGTGCCGCTGCTCGTCACCGGGCTGATGCTGTGGAGCGCGGCGACGATCGGCTGCGCCTTTGCCGACACGTTCCTCCACTTGTTCTTCGCGCGCATGCTCGTCGGCATCGGCGAAGCCGCGCTGGTGCCCTGCGCCGCCTCGCTGATCGCCGACTATTTCGAGCCGCAAGTACGGCCCAAGGCGTATGGCGTGTTCGTCACAGGCAGTTCGCTCGGCACCGCTTCGGCCATGGCGTTCTCGGGGCTGTTCCTGGTCGTGGCGGACCTGCTGATTGCCCGCTATGGCGCCTTTCACGCGATGGCGCCCTGGCAGATCGTGTTCATCCTGTGCGGCGCCCCAGGACTGCTGCTCGGCCTGCTGGTCCTGCTCACCGTGCGCGAGCCGCGCCGCCGGGGCGCCAGCTCGATCACCCCGCCGATCGGCCAGCCGACCAGCCAGCCAATCAGCCTCAGGCCGATCCTGCGCCTCTTCAAGACTCACCCGCGCGCCTTCACCGCGCTGATGCTGGGGACCGTGCTCAACCTGGTGTGCGTCTACGCCATCGTCGGCTGGTTCCCGGCGATGTTCATCCGCGCACACGGCTGGGGCGCCGCGCAGACCGGCTGGACCCTGAGCGCAGTGGGCATGCCCATCAGTATCTTCGCCGCGGTCAACAGCGGCTGGGTGATCGCCTGGCTCAATCGACGCGGGCACCAGGACGCGCCAATCCTGGCCGCGATCTGCTGCGGGCTGTCGATGATGGTGTTCGGCACCTTCGCCTGCCTGGTGCCCAGCGGCATCCTGGCGCTGATCGGATACGGGCTCAACGCGCTGTTCCTCAACTGGAACATCTCGGGCGTCTATTCCGGCATCGCCGCCATCGTGCCCAATGCGATGCGCGGCCAGGTCATGGCGCTGCACAACATCCTGTCCGGCCTGATCGCGCTGACGGCCGGCAACTTCATCGTCGGCTTTCTGTCCGACACGGTGTTCACCCAGCCCTCCGGCATCGCCTGGTCGCTGGGCTCCGTCTTCTTCGTCTGCGGCCTTGCCGCCACGCTCGTGCTCATGTCCGGGCGCGCGGCCTTCCGCGCCGCCGTGCTCGAACCGGTGCAGGCCAATCTGGAAAGGGAAGCCGCTTGATCGATACCACCACTCTCGAGCGCGACCGGCTGCACGAGACGCTCGCCGCGATCCTTGGGCCCGAGGGCCTGCTGACCGACACGCAGAGCCGCCAGCTGCACAGCGCTGACCTCCTGGGCGCCGGTGGCCTCGTCGCCGCGGTGATCCGCCCCGCCTCGATCGCGCAGCTGAGCGACGCGGTGCGCGAAATCGCCAGGACCGACCTTGTCCTCCTGCCGCGCGGCGGCGGCCTGACCTACGTGCAGGGCTACGTCAGCCAGAACGCCGGCGCGATCGCGGTCGACATGCGCCGGATGAACCGCATCCTTGAGATCAATGAACAGGATCTGCTGATCACGGTCGAGGCCGGCGTCACCTGGATGCAGATCTACAATGCGCTCAAGCCCCTGGGCCTGCGTTTGCCCTTCTTCGGCACGTTCTCGGGCCGGGGCGCGACGGTCGGCGGCGGCCTTTCCAACGGCGCGCTGTTCCTGGGCACCGCACGCTACGGGACATCGGCCGAGATCGTGCTAGGCATGCAAGTGGTGCTGGCCGACGGCGCGATCCTGCACACCGGCCAGACCGCGATCGGTACCGCCGAGCGGCCGTTCTCCCGCACGTTCGGTCCCGACACCACCGGCCTGTTCACGCACGATGCCGGCGCGCTGGGGATCAAGGGCGTCGTCACGCTGCGGATGATGCGCGCGCCGGCGCACAGCGACTATCTCTCGTTCGGCTTCCAGGACCGCGATGCCGCGGTCGAGGCGCTGTGCGAGATCGGCCGGGCGGAGCTTGCCGAAGACTGCTACATGATGGATCCGGACAAGACGCGTACCGCGCTCTCCGCGCCCAGCAACTTCGTCAAGGACGCCAAGACGCTGATGAAGGTGGTGACGCGGGAGAAGGGCCTGCTGCGCAGCTTCAAGGCTGGCGCGCAGCTGGCCATGGCCGGGCGCGACTTCGTGGAGGAAGGCTGCCATTCGCTGCACATGGTGCTCGCCGGCCGCACTCGCGAGGCGGTGGAAGGCGACATAGCATTGGCACGGGCGATCGTCGCCCGGATGGGCGGCAAGGAGCTGCCAAACTCGATACCCAAGGCGGGACGCGCCGATCCGTTCTCGCAGCTCGATGCCGTGATCGGGCCGACGGGCGACCGCTGGGTCGCGCTCAACGCCAAGGTCGCGCACAGCCAGGCCAAGCGTCTGGTCGACGCCGTGGAGGAGCTCATCGCTCGTCATCAGCCCGAACTCGACGCGCGCGGCGTAGTGGTCTCGCGGCTGCTGACGGTGATCGGCAACCATGTCTTCAGCTACGAGCCGGTGTTCAACTGGCACGACGCCTGGCTGCCGATCCACCATGCCATGCTGAGCGCCGCGACGAAGGGCAAGGTGGCCGAGCCTGCCGACAACCCGGGTGCACGCGACATCGTGATGAAGGTGCGCGCCGAGATCGTCGAGCTGTTCGCCGCATTCGGTGCGCAGTCGAACCAGATCGGCCGCACGTATCGCTATGCCGACATTCTGCGGCCGGAATCCCGGGCATTGCTGGAGGGCATCAAGCACGTGGTCGACCCCGGCAATCGGGTCAATCCCGGCGCGCTCGGCCTGGCGGGCTGACGCGTGGCGCGCCCGCACATCGAGTTCGTCCAGACCCAGAACGTGGCATGGCAGCGGCACGACGACGGCTCCGAGGTGAAGCGCCTCAACCATGATCCCGACAATGGCGAGGAGACTTGCCTGGTCCGCTATCCCGCCGGCTTCGCGCGCGGTGCGCTCGGCCCGGAAGATCGCGCGGAGGAGTTCTTCGTGCTCGAAGGCAGCTTAGCGGTCAGCGATGTGGAGCGCGGCTACCACGCCTACGGCTTCACCCCGCGCGGCGCTTGCGCCGGCACGCGGGCGAGCGCCGGCGGCGCCACGCTGATCGTGTTCCGCTATGGCCGCGACGATCCCGACAGCGTCGTCGGCGTGTCCGAGCCGCTGGCGGTCGACGCGCTCGACGTGCCTTGGGACATGCGTGCGAGTGACGCGCAGATCGCGCACCTTCGCCTCGCCCGCAAGGTATTGCGCCTGGGTCCCAACGACAGCTCGCGCACCTTCCTGCTGCTTGGCCTGCCGCACGGAGTGCCGGCCGAGGCGGAAATGCCCGCCGAGGTGCACGATCACTTCGAGGAGATGTTCATGCTCCAGGGCGAAATGTGGACGCCCGAAGGCCTGATCCGGCCCGGCGCCTACTTCTATCGCCCGCCGCACATCGAGCACGGCCCCCATGTGTCGGTCGGCGGCTTCTTCCAGATCATGCGCGCAGGCGCCAATTACGTGCGCACCACCTGGACCGACCCGCGTCCGCTGCCGATCGGCCAGGTCTACGCCCCCAAGCTGCCCGATGGGACGCCCGCGGAATGGGGCCGCACCTGGGTGCCGGCCGAGGCATACTGAGGCCGAGAGTCTGTCCTGTTTAAGCGGCACAGGCCCGGTGCCGATTCCGCTTCAAGCGGACAGGCTCTAACGCCTCGTCGTCCCCGCAAAAGCGAGGGTGACGAGGTGTGTGGAGCGTTCCGATCAGCGCCTGACCAGCTCGACCAGCTCGTACCAGGTCTGCATGTAGCCGCCGACGCCGCCCTTGAGGAAAATCGCGTCGTCGTCTGCAGTCACCCAGAAATCGTAGTCGGGATGCCCCCCGGCCATGGTGGCGTGCGGATCGGTGAACTTGAAGTGCGAGGCGGCAAAAGTGCCCGCCTTGACGGTAACTTCCTCGTCGCCGACGTAGGCCAGGAAGAGGTTTGTCTCGGCGATCAGCGGCGGCGTCGCGCCGCGGTGGTCGGGCGACGGCAGGAAGGTGCGGAAGCGCCGGTCGTGCGGCCCCTTGGTCTTGTCCATCTTCTTGGTGATATAGGCATCTCCCGAGATCGGGTGCGTGCCGAAGCCGTCGAATTCGCCGACGATCGGCACTCGCTGCGAGACGCGGCCGATTGTCGGGCCATAGCTCTCGCACTCGACCGCCTCGGGCGTGATGAAGAACAGGCCCGCGCCCATGAACGTGTCGCCGACCGTCAGGCGCACGAAGCAGTCGGTCGGCATGTCGTTGGGATCGAGGCTGTAGGTGATGTCGCGCAGCACAGTGGGCGCCGGCTCATCGATTTCGCACAACGCGCGCAGCGTGCGACTGCCATCGGTGTGCTTGGTGAAGGTGAAGTACTCGCGGCCGCGCTCCTCGCCCTCGCGACCCGGCTTGTTCGACGTGTAGAGGATCTTGCCGGAGACCGTGTGGTGCACCATTCCTGTCATGCTCTGCTCTCCTGATGACCGTTAAACGGGGGTTGCGATCCCGAGAAAGCTCGCGGCAAGCACGAGGGCCCAGATCGTCAGCACGGAAATCCGCGCCTTGGCATTCACGCCGGCGATCGTGGCGTCGCTCTCGGGGGTGGGGCCGGTGCTGTTCATCGTGCGGATCGCACCGAACAGGGGCACCAGCTGCTTGCGCACGACCAGGCCAAGGGCGATGCAGCAAGCCAGGATGCACAGCTTGAGCGCGATGAAGAACGGCACCGCGATCGCGCCGGCAAGGCCGCCGATGCCGATCGCCGCCAACGCGACGAGCACGAGATAGCGGATGGCGATGTCGAGCTTCTTGAAGCCGGCTCCGCCACCATGCTGCAGGTGGACGATCCAGGCGAGCACGAGCCAGGCGAGGAAGGCGAGCACCACCAACGCGACATAGGCGGCCGGCACGTCGAGCCAGCCCTTCGCCCAGGCCAGCGCGAAGCCGGTCGGAAGCGCCAGGATCAGCGTGGTGCGCGGGGCCATGTCGATGTTGTTGAGGATCTTGAGCGCCATCATGCGCTCGGCAACCGAACGCTTGGGATCGGTCATGAAGGTGGAGCCGTAAAACGCGCCGAGATCCCCGCCGAGCCAGTAGACCGGGATCAGGACGTGCAGAAGCGTCAGCAGCGCGATGCTCAGGTCCATGTTCGCCCCTCCTCAGGCGGTAACGGGTTCGGCCAGGAAGCTGGCGATCGCCGCCTTCCGCCGCGCCGCGAAGTCGGCGGCATCCAGGCGCGGCAAAGGTTCGAAGCGGCCGTCGGGTAGCAGCGTGGCCAACTCGCGCGTGATGGCGAGCAGGGGATCGTTCTCGGCCGCGATCGCCAGCGCCGGCACGGTGACCAGCGGCAGCCGCGCCTTGGCGTCGTAGCGGAAGGCGGCGCGGTAATTGAGGTGGTAGGTCTGGCTGGCCTTCATCACTTCCAGAGCCCAGGCATGCAGGTCCTCGGGACTGCCAAGGGCGCCGTCGCGGCGCGCCGCACGCGCCTTGTCGTACCACGGAAAGAACAGGTACTGGTCGCGACAGAACTGGAACAGGCGCACCAGGTAGCTGCCGTCGCGATCGGGCACGAAGGGGAAGGCGTAGTTCGCCAGGATCGCCTCGAGCTCCTCGGGCGTGAGCCAACTGATCCCGTCGAGCACGACCTTGCCGATGCGATCGGGCGCCAGGATCGCCAGTTCAACGGCGATGGCGGCGCCGGTGTGCGAGCCATAGACATCGACCTTGGCGAGACCCATCGCGTCCATGAAGGCCAGCTCGGCCTCAGCCAGGTCGCGGATCAGCGGCTCGCGGTCGAAAAGCGCGGTGCTATCGCCGTTACCCGGAGTATCGGGGGCATAGACGGTGGCCCGGTCGGACATGTCGTGGATGAAGCGCAGCAGTTGGCGCGAACTGCCCGGAGACGCGTGGAGCGCGAGCAGCGGCGCACCCGAGCCGGCGGTGCGATAGTGCGTCTGCCCGTGAGCCAAATCGGCAAAGCCTCGCTTCACCTCGGCAACTTGCTGCATGTCTTCGGCGTCCTTCCCGGATGATGTCGCGCGTCAGCCCCAGGGCAGGGCATCGCCTTCGATGACTTCGAGCAACGCGCCCTCGGGGGTCCGCAGCACGCCAACCCGCGCGCCGGCATAGAGCGGCCCCTCACGCACCACCGGCGGCGAGGTCCAGTGCCCCTCCAGCCGTGCCAAGTCGGGGTACACCATCGAGACGATCGACACGCCGGGCGGCAACGCGCCCGGATGGCAGGGCCGCTCGACCGTGCCGTCCGGATACTGGTCGGCTTCGAGGAAGGTCTGCCCCTGCCATTTCACAGTGACGAGCGCGTGCTTGTCCTCGGGCGGCAGGTCGAAGGCGAGCGAGATCATCGAATAGCGGATCGCCACCGGCTCGCTGACCTCCAGCGCCAGCACGTCGGCAAGCCAGGCCGCCGTCTTCTCCAGGTCCGGACAGGCCAGTACCAGGATAAACGGGCGGTCCACCAACGACCGGGGACGCGGCAACCCCGCAGACGGATCGTCGACGCGGATCTCGGTGAGGTAGACGGTCTCCTGGTCGGGACCGCGCACTTGCATCGGCTTGACGTTCGGGAAGCCGTCGAGCGGCTTGGGCGAGCCGATCACCTCGAAATCGCCGGACGCCAGCATCCGCTGGTTCACCGCCTCCACGTCCTGAACGCAGATCTCGATCGCGGCCCAGCCGAAGGTGCGGATGGGCAGGTACTCAGGCACCGGGTCGCCTTCGATGAAGCGCAGGAACACGGGCGCGCCCGAGGCGGGCTGCAGCAGCACGCTGCGCCGTCCGGCGCTCGCCGGAGCGCCCCAGGCCTGCGCGAGATCGGCAGGAACCCGGCCTTGCTCGACGATGGCGTAATCGAGCCATCGGACGTAGCGCGCAGCGGCGGCATCGACATCGGCGACGGTGTGCGTCGCGCACTTCAACAGGGTCACGCCAGACCTTTCACCGATTGGTCAGGGGCGCGGAACTGCGCCGAACCACTTCAATTGACATAGGTATATGACAAATTGCAAGCGTGAACGCGATCGCCGCCGCGATTGATCATCCAGCGGAACAATCGCACGGGCTCACACCGACGCCGCGTCCACAAGCTTTTGCGCCGATCCCGGTCGCACGGCCCGGGAACGCTCGCCTTCAGGGACGCTTCGGCGGACCGGGATCCGCAGGACCGGCCTCAGAGTAGAAGGCGTCGATCGCGCGGAACTTGGCGAAGTCGGGATCGGTAGCGGCGACGGGGAGCAGCCCGAGTGTCATGCGCTTCGGCGCGGCGGACGGCGCGTAAGCTGGCCAGTCAGCCAAGCCCGCACCGTTCGGATTGCCCGAACGGATGAAGTTGGTCCAATAGCGGGTCATCTGCTCGGATACGCGCAAGTCGTCGGGCCCGATCTTCCAACCCGCCATGTGCTGCAACGTCCCGAACACATAAGGGACCTCGGCCCCGTGGAAGGAGCCTGCGTGACGCACGTCGAACCGCGGGCCGAACAAGCCCGGGGCGAGTTGAGGCGCCCAGTCGAAGCGGTAGATGAACGTCGGCGACTTGCCCGAACGGACTTGGGCGTAGCCCCATTTCCAGGTCGGGTATCCGAACGCGGCATCGCCCGATATGGCGAGGCCGGTACTCAAGGGATCGCTGGGTGTCCTGGCGTAGTATTTGGCGATTTGCTCGGAGTAGGCCCCATAGTGCGCACGCAGTTGCTCCATGGCCGGTGGAAAGCTGCCGCGGAACATCAATTCCATGGACCCCTCGCCGCTGTTCCAGCCGACCAACAGGGGCACGTCGTTCTGTGCATGTGCCGCGAATATGCGCGATGGCGCATCCGGAAGCAGGTATCCGTCAACGACGGGGACGTTGAAGAAATACTTCGGGAACAGCCGGCCCGCTGCCGCCAGCACCTCTCTTGCAGGGGCCTTGCGCATCTCGGCAACCGAAGCTGCCCCCATTTCCTTCATGAGCAACGCACCCTTGGCTTCCTCCCTGGCCAAGGTGTCGGCCCCCATGCTGCCCTCGCCGACCACCCGCATGACCGAACCGCTTTCGCCGATCACGCCGGAAAAGAGCCCACGCGCCAACGGCGAGGCCATCAGCGTTCCGGTGCTCACGGATCCCGACGATTCACCGCCGATTGTCACTCTGCGCGGATCGCCGCCGAAGTTTGCGATGTTGTCCCTGATCCAACGCAAGGCGGCCAGTTGATCCATGAAGCCATAGTTGCCCGAGGCTCCGTATCCGCTGGCGCGGCTCAGGTCTGGTGTCGACAGAAAGCCCAACGCACCCAGGCGATAATTGAACGTCACGACGACGATGCCCTGCCGGGCCAATGCACTGCCATCGAACTGCGGCTGCGCACCCGATCCGAACTGGGAGCCTCCACCGTGGATCCAGACGAACACCGGATTGGCCGCCCCTTTTATCCGGGGTGTCCACACGTTGAGGTAAAGGCAGTCCTCGGACTTGGCGCGTGAACTTGGGCTCGCGTCATTGTCGGGCTGAAGGCAATCGGGGGAAAACGTGTCGGCGCGGATCGTGCCTTTCCACGCAGGCAACGCCTGGGGCGGCTGCCAACGAAGGTCACCGACCGGCGGCGCGGCATAGGCCAGGCCCTTGAACACCCGGATGCCGTCGGCCTGCGGAGGCGCGATCTCCACGCGACCGTTGCGCGTCGCTATGCTCGCGTCTCGCGCATGAACCACGCCGGCCTGCGCCAGCACCACCATGACAGACACCAGCAGTCGCGCAAACACGCGCCGACCGGCGTGACACGACCTGATCGTTGACCCCATGGCGGATCTTTCCTGGAAGCGGCGCGCAAGCATCCGATTACTCCTTGTCGCCGTGGTTGTCGTCGCCATGGTTGGCCTGTTGCGCACCGGAGAACAGCTGAGGAAGAAACTCCACCAGATATTCCCGCCAGTTCTTCCAGACATGACCGCCCGTGCTTTCACGATACGTGTACCTGATCTTGAACTGGTCGAACACTTTTCGCGTCGGGGCGACGGAGGGATAGAGGAAGTCGTCCTTGCCGATCGCATAGAACAACAATCCGGGCGAAGCAGCGCGGCGCTTGAGGTTGGCGGAATACTCCGCGACGTATGCCTTCACTCGCTCGTCGTCCGACAAGCCCATGCTGAAGACGCCGATATCTTGAAATATCTCGGGATGCGTGATGCCGAACTGGATGGTGTGGTTTCCGCCCATCGACAGACCCGCCATGGCGCGGTCCCGTGCGGTCGCGAGCGTCCGGTAATTGCCGTCTATGTAGGGGATCAGGTCTTTGAGCAGATCGTTCCCGAAATCGGTATTGGCCCACCAATTCACGCCGGCCCGCGGCGGCGTGTGGCCATAGGGCATGACCACGATCATGGGCTTGACCTTGCCCGCGGCAATCAGATTGTCGAGGATGTCGTTCGCATGGCCGATCGTGGTCCAGGCATCGTCGGTATCGCCGGCACCATGCACCAGATACAGGACGGGATATCGCTGACTTCCGCCCCGCTCGTAACCAGGCGGCGTGTAGACATGTGCGCAGCGCGTCATTCCCAGGCTCTTGGATGCGTATTGGATCACGCTGACCTGCCCGTGCCGGATATTCGGATCGAACATCTGCACGGCCACTTGCCGCCCAGGCACATCAAGGATCGAACTTACCCCGGAAAACCCTTGCGTGAACACTTGCGCCTTGGGATCGGGGACCCGTGCACCCGCGACATCGAAGCTATATCGGTAGGTGCCGGGCTCCACCGGGCCAAGTGTCGTCGACCAGAAACCGTCGGCGTCCTTGGTCATGACCTGTCCGCCGGGATCCTTGCCGAACGTCCCGGGAGGGACGCCGGGCATCTCGGAACTGACGAGTTTGACCGCCGCAGCCCCCGGCAGGCAGATGCGGAATTGCACGCGTCCGTCATCGAGGACCGTGGGCGACTGATAGACCAGCGGTAAAGGCGCGTTCACCGTCTCGGGCGAACATACCGTGTTCGCTGCCTGAGCGTGCCCCTCGACGGCAAAACCACAGACGGCAAGCGCGACGGTTATGCCAAGCATGGCAATGCGTTGCATACGAACGAGTCCTTCGATGTGACGAACGGGATGCGCGGAACCGGGGAGGCGATCGGCCTGCGACCCGCCTCCCCATCGATCAAAACTTCACGCTGCCGCGCAGCCCGAACGTGCGCAGCTCCCGCAGCTGCGCAATGAGAGCCGAGTTCGGCGTGAAGTGCGCAAAGCTTGGATCGATCAACACACTATCGCCAACGCTGTAATAGGCCTTGCTGTTAAACACGTTGGTCACATACGCCTGCAACGAAAACGTATCGTTCTGGACACCGAGCGTGGCGTTCACATTGGTGACGTCCGGTCCCTTCACGATATTCGCGACATTCGTGTAAGCGCCCGATTTGTAGGTCGTGTCGATCCGGGCCAGACCATCGAGATCGCGTGATATTCCAAGACTTGTGAGGTACTGAAGCGCCGCGGTGCCGGACCACTTCGAAGTCAGCGGCATCTGATTGCCCGAGAAATCGGTAATGCCGGTCAGTGCCGTCGCATTGGCGTTGACGGCATCCTTGATCTTGGAATCGGTAAGTGCGCCGGCGACATCGAGTGTCAGCCCCTTGGCCAGGGTGTAGCCCAGCGAGGCCTCCAGACCTTTGATGTGCACGTGACCCGTGTTGGTCGACGCCAGCAATTGCTGCGGCGTGCCCGTGCCGTCCAGATAGGTGAATGCCTGCTGGTTGATCTGGTGGGTCCAGTTCTCGAAATAGGCGGAAACTTCGTAGCGCAGGCGCTTGCCGAACAGCAGGCCCTTGAAGCCGATCTCATAGTTGTCGAGCTTCTCGGGATCGACGATGACGCCGATCTTGTTTGCCAGGGCAATATCCACCGCCTGCTGCGTGCTGGTGAGCAGTCCCGTGTTGAACGCGCCCGGGTTCACGCCCTTGGAATACGAGACGTAGACCATGCTGTTCGTATCAGGCTTGAACTGGACAATGGCGCGCTGCATGAAGTTCTTGTAGGTGCCGCCTGCGAATTTCTCGTTCTCGGCATAGAAGCCAGGCGTGACCCCAAAGCCGGCATTCGTGACAGTCGTCCCACCCGGCCCAGCGTACGATGCCAGCTTGTCGATTTGATAGCGACCATCGATATTGACAGTGATCTGGGACGTGAGATCATATCCGACCCCGAAAAACGCACCATAGGTCTTCGATCCGGAAGCGCCGAAGGTCGCGAAGCTCAAAGGCAAGTTGATCGCGACGGAACTGCCATTGCCGAACTTGCTCCTGGCATTGAGATAGCTTGCGCCAAGTGTCGCGTGAAACGGACCTCCATTCTCGAACGTCGCGCGCAATTCCTGCGAAAAGTCACGAGACTTGGAGTCGATCATGAAAAGGAAATTGTAGCCCCCTAGCGCCGTGAATCCGGCGAAGTTCGTCGGCCCAATATTATCGAGATCGGCAAGCTCGCTGAAGCGCTCGTGGTTCCAACCGGTGTTGGAGGAAAGGGTCAGGCCGGTGTCACCCAGTTTCCAGTCCGCACTCAGGTGAATGTGATAGTTGCGACTTACGAGCCCCAGGCCATCCGGACTGTCGGATGCGCTGAGCAGTTTGTTAGTTCCCTGGCGAATGGACGCGCGCGTGGCTTGCGACAGCGACGTCGTTTGCGCCGGCGTCGCGGACGAGAGCCTGGGCGCGCGCCCGCAGAAAAACGGATTTCCGTTCACGATACAGTTGGACTGGCTGGGAACGACGAGCGCACCATTCGCATCATCGACATCGTAAGCCGAGATGAGCCCTTGCGCCGGCGCACCATCCTTGTTGTCGGTCAGCAGGCCGAACGCCTTGATCGTCAGCCCCTCCAGCGGCCGAGCGACGAGCAACAGCGAGCCCGTCTTGGTCGATTGATCGCCCAGCGTCTGCCCGGGATCCGCAGCGTTACGATACGATCCGTGCTTGCCATAGGCGCGCGTGGTGGCCCGGAAGCCCAGAGCATCGCCCAGCAGCGGCCCGCTGAGTTCGATGGTCGCGTCGTAGTTCGCTCTCGAGCCGACCAAACCGGAAAGGTCGGCGGTCAAGTCATCCGAAGGCAGCTTGTTGACGATGTTGATCGCGCCCGCGAACGTCTGCCTGCCGAAATATGCCGACTGCGGCCCCTTGAGCACTTCCACGCGCTCGGGCGCCGTGATGGTCTGAAGGGCGCTTGCCGAGGCGACCGGCACGCCATCGATGAAAACCGATGCTGTCTGAAGCTGCGACGCCGAGGGGGAAACGCCGCGCAAGACGACGGCTTGGAAGGATCGATCCGAGCGTCCGCCGTTGGAGGCCTGATTGATGACGTTGGAACCGGGAATATTCTGCGCGAGATCCTGCAGGCTGGTGATACGCCGGGCATTGATCTCGTCGCCGGTGATCGCGCTGATGGCGATCGGCGTATCGAGGAGGCGCTCCTCCTTGCGACGCGCCGTAACCAGGATATCGCCTTGCGCCTGCTCAGCTCCATCGACCGACTGGGCGGTGACCTGCTCGGGAAGACTGATGATCGCTAGCAATGCGACCGCCACTGCATGGCGAGATACCTGACCCCCAAAGTACCGAAAATCTTCCCTGTTCATGTAACCTCCGGATGCAATAGCTTGCACGGCACCAAGTATTCTGAGGACTATCGCGGCGACATCCGCGCCGGATGCGCTTGGCAACATTCATTTATCACGGCGCCAACACCGCCGATCCAGCACTCGCGCTTTCCGATCAAAAAATTGCCAGCGTTCTCGTTTGAAAACGCTTGCCTGATTTAGCGATAAACCTCACACGCGATGCTCTTGGCGTTCGATATCGCGCACCCACAGTAATGCTGAATTCGTTCCCCTCAGAGGAATCATATGATGATATTGACCATCAGGCGGACATCTTGTTAGCAATCTTGGCCGATTATCGAACGGATTGGCAGTCCAGCAGCCGCCGCCGAGCACCGCGCGCGCTTGCCGGTCGAAGGCAGCGGGCCTGCTCCTTGCCGGACTTGCATTTGGGATCGATGTTCGGCAACCGGCAGGAATTGGCCTGACAGGAGGCTCATGCCCCGCTCCCAGTCCTTGAAGACCATCACGATTCAAGACGTTGCACGTCTCGCCAAAGTCTCTGCGATGACGGTTTCCAACGTGTGCAATGCTCGGGGCCGGGTAAGCGATGAGACTCGCAACAGGATCCTCCGCGTCATCAAAGAGACCGGCTATGTGCCCAACCAGGCGGCGCGGCGCCTTGCCGGGATCGACGTGGCACGGGTCGGTTTACTCTTCGCGGCAGCCGATAGTCTGTTCATGAACACCGCCGTGGGTGCCATTTCGATCGCCGCCTCGACGCGAGGACTGCAGATGATCGTCCAGGAAGCGACGGAGCTCTCTCATGATCGCGTCCTTTGCCACGTCGAGTCCCTGATCCGCGCCGGTGCGGAGGGCCTCGTCCTGGTGCCGCCTTTCGTCGAACTGCTGGCGGAGAGCCCGCGCTTCCGGCGGTTGGGAGTGCCCGCCGTCGCGCTGGCAACCGCGTCGCCGCTTGTATCCATCGCGACCGTCCGGATCGACAACCGCGGGGCGATGATGCAATTGACTACGAGCCTCATCCAGTCAGGCCGAAAGCGTATCGCGCTTGTTTCCGGCCCCTTGCAGCATTCCGACAGCGTTCCGAGGCTCGACGGCTACAAGGCCGCTCTGCAAGCGGCCGGGCTATCGTTCGATCCCGATCTGGTCGTGCAAGGCGACTACATGATGCCCTCGGGACTTCGAGCGGCCGAACGTCTGTTGTCCCTGAAAGAGCGGCCCGACGCGATCATGGCCACGAGCGACGACATGGCGGCGGGCGTCATCACCGCAGCCCATCGAGCCGGTCTGGAAATCCCGCGTGACTTGGCAATAACCGGCTTTGACGACACCGCCATCGCCACGCGGGTCTGGCCAGCCCTGACCACTATCCGGCAACCGCTGTTCGAGATGGCCGAGAAGGCGATCGATCTGCTGTCCTCGACAATGGCCCCGGATGGCGGGGGACGGAGCCGGGATGTCGTCCTGGACTTCTCGCTCATGATACGGGACTCGGCATGACATCTTGCCCGGGGATCGCACTCATAAGCGATCGCCCGCGACTTCGTTCTTGCGGGTTATATCCAGGCCCGGCTCAAGATCAAAACGCGCGTGGTCGCGCCCCGCGCGTCGGCGCCGGTGAGCATGGCAGGCAGGAAAAACCGGACGGCGGGTGCTGGCCTGATCTAAAGCGTCTCCGCCTTGCTCCGGAGCAGGATCCAGGGCACGCGGTAGCCATCGAAATCCATACGTTCCCGGCGCGCGAGAAACGGTGGCATGTGGTCGCCGACGATCAGAAAGTCGGTCGGCGGCAATGCCGGGTCCATTACAAGTCGCGTGATCGCTTCTGCAAGATCGTGATGCGCCAGGGACAACCGGCATTCGAGCAACGACTTGCTCGAGAGGTATGTGCCTCCCTGGTCGCACACACCTATTCCGGGGGAGGCGCCGGCAAGGACGGGAAGGTGCGAGTTGAGTGTGACCCAGTAGATCAACTGCGGGCGACGAGCCGACCTCAGTCGCTTCCCGATGATGTCGGCGATGTCGACATCGCAAGCGCCCGGCCACATGCCGCCACAGGATCTGGCGCCCTGCGCGATCAAGTCGTCGCCGAATGCCATCGTCGAGAAGCCCACCTTCGGCCACCAGGTCGACCTTTCGAAGAAGCCTCCGTCGAACCCGTGAAAGCCCACGGTCTCATAGCCGGCTCGGGCATAGCGGCGAGGCAGGCAATCGGCACGCCTGAAATCGACGTCCTCCATATTACTGTAAACGAGGCACAGTTCCCGCAGCGAGGCATTGATCGTGGAACCGTAAAACGGAATGGCCCCGTGACTGACTGTGTACGCTTCGGCCCAGCGCGGCCTGAACCAGTCGGCCTTGAACTGGCGACCCACCATCTCGTCCACCGGTATGCCCAGCGATTCGACCAGGATGACGACAGTGTTGCGATGCCGGGCATCGGGGGAAAAGAGACCGGTCGACTTGGTCGCCGATTGCACCGGCATATCGCGGGATGGCAAGCGCTTGTAGCTGTTGCTCGTTGCCGCCGTTGCGAAGCTGTCGAACTGGGCAAATCCCAGAGTGAGGACAAACGCGGCAATCATGTGCAGGTTGCGGCCTTCGCGAGGCAGTGGCGTGACGCCGCGAACCGCCAGAACGGCCGCGGTTGCCACTATGCCCGCCGCGGCGACATAGGTCAGGCTTTCCAAAGGCCTTGCATGCTCGGCGAACTGGGCCAGGGAAAGCAGCCCGTTCGCCTCCAGATTGAAAGCACTGAGCACGTATTGGAGCGAACTGTAGATCAGCAGGAGAATGGCCGCCGCGCGCAGGAACATCATGCTCCTGGATCGCGAGACAAGAATGGCTACACAGCCTGTGACCAATATGGTGAGGTACATAGGCGGACCGCCGATCGGCCACATCAAGACGATGATGATATTCGGCAAAAACAGCCAGTACGCGGACCATTTGGCCCATCCCATTGCGTCGAAAGTCATGAACCCGCCCCACACGAATTAAATGTACTGTCGGGGCTATTTGTCTACAACCGGTTAAGGCGCGGGATCAGGACGTCGAATGGCCGCGCCTGTGCCATTAAGTGACACTACGCAGGCGACGCTTTCGTGCGCGCCAAGCCTGCTGTATCCGCATGACGATGTCGATATCGGCTTTCATGTGCCGCTTGCGCTTGCACCGCCCGAGCGCAACAGTGGCGGAGAACGGACCTTTGATGGTGAGCCGTTGCTCGCGCTGCGGTACTCAGATCATACGCGAGCGGCGCCAGCTTCTTTGGCAGACCGTCCCGCGTGGCAAGCGGATCGTCTGGCGCGCGCCGGACGCGCATGAGATGACTTGGCCGATGCAACTGCTTTGACTGTGCAAGCTCACTGCGATCCCGATCAACTCCGCGTCGCCATCGTCCACCCCTTCCTTGTTAGTCGCGGCGGCGGCGAAAAGGTGATCGACGCGCTCGCGGAGCTCTTCCCGCGCGCCGAGTTCTTTACGCTCATGCTCGATCGCAGCACGCTATCGCCCCAACTGATCGGCCGGACGATACATACGACTTTCCTAGATCGTGGTCCTCTCACCTGGCGCTACTACCAGCATCTTTCGCCCTTGTACGACGCCGCTACGGCCCGCCACGACCTCTCTGGCTTCGATCTGGTCATCAGCTCGGGAGGCCCCGGGTCCAAGACCGCGAGAGTTCCCGCCGGCATCCCGCACATCCATTACTGCCATTCGCCGGTACGCTACTTATGGGACCAGTATGAGACGTGGCTTGAGCGCCTGCCCCGTGCATTGCGACCCGCTTTCGCGCTCACCGCAAGACGACAACGCCAACGGGACCTTGCGGCTGTAGGACGGATCAACACTTTCGTGGCGAATTCCCGCTACATCGCAGAGCGCATCGCACGCTACTACGGCGCCCAAAGCACTGTCGTATATCCGCCAGTGGAGCTCAGCAGCGCTCCTGTCTCGACGCGGCCTCTCGATTACTTCCTCACGGTGGGACGCCTTGTCCCGGGCAAGCGGATCGAATTGCTCGTGGAAGCCTGCAATCGGCTCGGGTGTCATCTGATCGTCGCTGGCACCGGGCCGGAGCTGACGAAGCTAAGGTCGCTTGCTGGGCCAACTGTCGAGATCATGGGACGGGTGAGCGACGAGGAACTCACGCGCCTCTATACAAACGCACGCGCCTTCCTGTTTGCGGCGGACGAGGATTTCGGCATCGCGACTGCCGAGGCTCAGTCCTATGGACTGCCGGCGGTGGCGTATGCCCATGGCGGTTCGCTCGAGATCCTGAGCGAGGGTGACGAGGCATCTCCGGCCGACGGGATTCTCTTTCCCGAGCAAACGGTCGATGCAGTTGTCGGGGGGATCCAGCGATTCGAAGGGATGGAGCATTTTTTCGATCGGGAGCGAATCCAGGCCCGGGCACGCCGCTTCGGTATGGACCGGTTTCGCACCGGGATCATGGAAGTGGTAACAAATGCTCTTAACAAAACTCTAGCCGGATGATCGCGACCTTTCTTAATTCTCGAACGTCGCACCTCGAATAATGAACCAACTGTACATATAGTCAGGTTGCATGGGGATAATGCGGAAATCCCTTTTCGCCCGCCTTACCTAAATTACTCCAATATACGATAAATGTCCCATTTCTGGACATTAATTTGCGGACGGTAGTCAAAGGCTACGACCTGCAAATCCAAACTCCTTAAAAATTACTAATTATGATCTCGCTTTTCTTTAGCCAGACTTCAGGCTCGGCCGTGAAATGGCACCCGATGCCTAACTAGATTGATTTACATAGGGTTAATTGGATTTGTTAGGAGTTTGTTAACCTGATACCATCGGCAGATGGCTTCTACCTGTCCCATTCCAACCCCGATCGTGGCGGCAGCGCCGCGGCCCCGAGTTCAAGCGCTCGGAATTTCCTTTGACAGCACGGACGTTGCAGAGACGGCCGCCTTGATCGCGCAGCTCCCTTCAAAGCGGGAGAACAGCGCTCGCATCTATGTGACCCCGAACATCCAGCATGTGGCGGAGATGCGGCGAAACCCGGAATTGCGGCGCGCGATCAACGAAGCCGATCTTCTGACGTGCGACGGCTTTCCTCTGGTGAGCTATGCGCGTCTTAGTGGTTGTCGCCTTCCCGGCCGCATTACTGGTCGCGAAGTGGCCGAGCGCCTGATGCTGCACACGCCCTTGGCACCTGACCATGTGCTGTTCTTCCTGGTGGACAGCGCCGAGACGGCAAACGCAGTCAAGGAGTGGGCCAGACATCGCGAGCTTGCCGGACGGGTTCTTGTCGAAGTGGCGCCTCCCCGCTTCGGAGAGGATCGGGTGGCCTGTGCAGCGCTTGCGCAGCGCATCCGTGAAGCGCGCACTACGATCCTGTTTCTAGGGCTTGGCGCGCCCAAATGCGAACTCTTCGCGAGTCGGTTCCGTGGGCAGCTAGGTGGCTGCTGGGCGCTCTGCATCGGTCAATCGGTACGCGTCGCGCTCGGCCTTGTGAACGCGCCACCCGAGCTGTGGGTCAAGCTGCGCATGGAATGGGCGTGGCGGATCATAAAGGAACCGCGACGGCTGAGCAGGCGCTACGCGAGCGCATCGCTGGGCTTTGCGGCTGCCGTTCTCAGCGATGTGCTTTCGTCCGAACGCGCGCGCTTGACGACGCCGGCTGTTCCAACGCGCAGTTAGTGCTCGGGACGCCCCAGCATAGCCGCAAATCGGTTGGGCGAGGATCGATGTCCCAACAGGATGAAGCCCCGTACCGTCACCTGCATGTCGCGCAAGGCTTCGACGAGGTTCTTGGCAAAAGTCCTGCGGGTAGTCTCGTTGTGCACTAACAGGAGAACGTCGTCCGCGAGGGCCGCGGCGACGAGACCCGGCGCCCCATACGCGACTTGCACGCTCGATGCCGCGACAGGCGGGACGAGGATGATCGTCCGGCGGTAGGAAAGGCGTAGGCAGGCAAGCAGACGTTCGCCGGTAGAGTCGATTGTCCAGGCGACGCTTCCCACCTTGATCCACGCTCGCCCCTTACGCGCAGGGATCAGCTGTGCAAGGCTCCGCCCCGACAACGCATAGGCAGTTTCCTCGAAGCTCACGACGGCGACCCGCCCGCCGTCACGGCCTTCCACGAGGGCAATCAAGCTGGCCAATTCCTCACCGAAAGCGCTCGGTTCGGTGGCGACAAATGCGATGACCTGCCCACGATGTCGATCGGCCGCATGCCCGAGCAGCGATGCCAGGCGGTTGTCGCGCAGAGCGCGTGACCGATCCAGCACAAGCGGCACGCCAAGACTCTCGCTCACCTCACTGGCATCCGCAAACCCCTCGTCTTGGACGATGAGAAAGAAGAGCAGGCCGCTCGCGATCGCCAGTCCTGCGACGATGCTGCCGGCGATCAACATGAGCGGCGAATTGCTCCGATGTTCGGGCAACGATGGCCGCTGGATGACCCGCACGTTGGTACTGCCTGTGGACGCCTCGAGCTCCCGGGCGCGGGCCTCTTCCAGTTGGGTCGTGAGACTGCGAAACCGTTCCTGCGCTGCGTCCCTCTCGGCTTGAAGCTTGAAGACGGTGCCCGCGATCGTGTTGAGATTGCGCAGATGCAGCTGCGAATCGGAGAGTTCGTGGCCGAGGCGGCCGATCTTGGCCGCCTGCCCCACTGCCGCCGCCTCGCTCTGCATGGCCCGGTCCTTGGCCTCATCGTAATAGCTGTTGCGTCCGATGCGGCGCGCTTCGCGCAATTGGCCACCCTGCTTGCCGATCGCGGTGCGAAGGCCCGCTATCTGCTTGTCGACCTGCTCGATCAGCGGCGAGCCCTGCATGTAACGCCCCTGCAGGTCGGCGCGCTTCGCTTCCAGTGCCAGGATTTGGCCCTGCATCTCCGCGATGGCCCTGGTGGCTTCGGTATCGTCGCGAAACAATTCGACGTTGCGAGGCACGGCGGCACTGGAACTGCGCAGCTGGCTCGCGTTCGAGCGCGTCTGAGACAAGTCCGCCCGGGTCGCCGCCAAATCCTGGCGAAGCGCTGAATCCAGCGCAACGGCACCATTCACTTGCGCTTGGATATCGACGATGCCGTTGCGTTCCTGGAAGCTGCGCAGCGCCGTGTCGGCACTGTCCAGCTGCCTGCGCGCTGCCTCGCGCTCCTGGGCGATCAACTGCGAGCGCCCGGATGTCAGCACCCGCGCCCGGGTCTTGAAGTAGATGTCGAGCAGCTCCTGGAGCCGCGCCATGGCCTCCTGCGGCCGCCCGGCGGTGTAGCCAAGCTCGATCACATTGGCGCCGTCGACACGAGCGATCGATAGGTTTTTCGCCATGGCCTCGCGAGCCCGCTCAAGCGCAACGGGGTCATTCGCCGGAGCGCCGGAGCGGATCAGCACATCGCGCTGCAGGTCCTGACTGGACAGCAACTGCATCTCGACATTGGCAAGTTCTTCAGGCTTGAAGGCCTCGGCAGCCCCGCTGTCGGCCTTGTCGCGGCCACGCACCGCATAATAATCGGCGGGCAAAGTCAGTAGCCGCGCTTCGCTGCGGTACTTGGCGGGCATGACCAGAGCCAGGACCACGCCCAGCAGTACCGTCGCCAGAAAGACCAGCAACGCCTTCGGACCATGGCGGATGGCGCCACGCGAGACCCTGGCCCAGCTCTGACGCGACACCATCGGCGCGGCTCTAAGCCGAAGACTGGTCGCGTGTTCATCCATATGTCTGAGCAAAGATGTCCCGAAACAGACCGCGCAGGTCTGGAAGCTGTTGTTCGTGCGCCGCTGGGGTATATCTGCTGCGCTGCAGTAGGAGAAGCACAGGTGAGCGCCCAAACCCGCCTGACTCATGACGGTCTCGCAACGGGACACCGGAGTTGGGCAATGATTAACGCGTGGATCGTGGCCCTGCTGCTAGCGCTTGCCGCAAACGGCGCCGCAGCACAGGATTTGTCGCCGGCAGCTCCCGAGTACCGGCTGCTGGCGGGTGACGAGATCGCCGTGAAGATGCCTCTGAACCCCGAGCTCGATACCAACGGCCCGATCGGTCCTGACGGCCGGTTTTCCATACCGCTTGCCGGGCGCGTCGCGATCGGCGGCATGACGCTTGGGCAAGCGGAGGCAGCCATTGCCCAGGCTCTGCATGCGGCGAAGGTCGTCGCCAACGCCCGCCCCGGGATCGTGGTCTCGAAATATGCCGGCCTCGTCTATGTTGGTGGTGAGGTGCGCACGCCTGGCCCCGTGCCGCTGAATCGCGCGCTCGATCCCTTGCAGGCGATAGTCAACGCCGGCGGCCTCCTCGACACCGCAAGGAGCAAGAGAGTCGCGATCATTCGCCAGGCCGGGATCGGTCCACGGCGCGTGGAGATCGTGAACGTCCGCGAGATCGTAAAGACCGGCGGGCAGGCCCCGGTCATGCTGGCTCCGGGCGATGTCGTCTTCGTGCCCAAATCCACGATCGCAGAGGTCGACTTGTTCATCGATCAGTACATCAACAAGATCGTCCCCAACGCCCTGCACTTCAATGTCAACATGGGGAACAACAACGGCACGCCCACGACGGCTATCTCTCCATGAGATCACGCGCTGGCGGCTTTGGCTTCGCCCCTATTTCCAGGGCAGATCGGGCCGGCGAAGACGAAGCCGGCTGGAACTGGCGGATCGTGCTGCTGATCGCGGTCCTGCCGCTGTTCGGGCAGACCTTTCATTACATGAAAGATTTGAAGCCGTTGTGGGCCTTGTCGAAGGCCTTTCCGTTGCTCTCACTGCCGCTGATCCTGCCCGTGCTCACCCGGCAGCATGTGCCCCTGGTGGGTGGATGGCTGATCGCGTTCATATGGCTGGTGCTCGTATCCAGCTTTGCCGCGATGTTCAGCTTCGACCAGAATTACGTCCTGGGCCTGACCGCCCAGGTCAAGCTGCTTCCGATGTTGTACGCGCTTTCGTTCCTGGGCCTGCTGCTGCTGGTGCGCCCGACGTCGAAGGAGCTTCTGCTCGCGTTCGGCCTGTGCGGCGTGCTGACATTCGCCACTCTCTTCCTGCTTTGGGCCCTGGCGCCGCAATCCTGGTATGTCACCAGCATCGAATATGGCGATGCGCCGCTGCTGAGCGCCGACGACCGCGGCAATCGGATTCGCATGCCGATGTTCTTTGCCATGTTCGTGCTGTTCGCATTGTACCGGCGGTTGCTCGCCCAACCCGAATGGCGCACCGGGGCGCTGGTCGGCGTGGCGCTCGCCATCGTCATCGGGATCGTGCGGACGCGTGCCGTGGTGCTGGCGAGCATGGCCACCCTTGCCATAGTGACCTTGATGGCGGCGCCGCCCCGCTGGCGGGTTGGAGCCATTGCGGCCAGTCTCGTGGGAGCCCTGCTGCTGCTGCAGGTGCCTTACGTTCAGAGCGCTTTCGATACCAGTTCGGCCTCGGGCTTCAATGTGCGCGAAGTCACCGCGGCAAAGGCGATCGCCTTTCTCGGTCAAGACCCGCTGCGCTGGCTGTTCGGGGTAGGCACGATCACATCGCTGAGCACTGGCGGGCTCGCGACCTTCTTCAACCACTACTTCTTCCTGGCAGACATCAGCTGGCTCGGCATCGTCTTCGAGTTTGGCCTGGTCGGTGCCGCGATCATGGTCTTCCTGCTCGTTCGCACGTGGTTGTTCGCTCGGAGCGTGCGCCGCACGATCGACAGTCCAGCCGTGGCGGGAATGCAGGACTATGTCCTGTTCACGCTGATCCAGTCGCCGCTGTACTCGACGATGACCCTGCAACCCGGCGAGATCGCGATCATCGCCGCCACCTTCGTCTATCAGTCCATCATCGTGCGCGACCAGGGCATGGGGACCGCGCGAAAAGCATGAGGCGATCGCCTGGCCTTCTTGCCTGTCTGCTGGTGCTTGCGTGTGGGAAAGCGGACGGCGGCACGCCGGCCGGAAGGCCCGTGGAGATCGTGGTCGATACGCGATCGGTGCTCCATCGCATCAATCCGGAAATCTACGGCGTCAGCTTTGCGACCGCACAAGTGTTGCGAGACCTCAACCTTCCTCTCGATCGCTCGGGCGGCAACAGCGCCACTCTTTACGACTGGCGCAGCGATGCCCGCAGCACAGGGGCGGACTTCTACTTCGAGAGCCTTCCGGCCAGTCCGGACATCTTCGACCAATTCAACCATGGCTTCGTCGCACAGGCGCGAGCCGGAGGGGCCCGCGCAATCCTTGCCATCCCGGCCATCGGGTGGACTGCGAAGCTCGGCCCGAACAGGACCAAACTCGCCGCCTTTTCGATCGCCAAATACGGATCCCAGCAGGCGGCCGACACCCAGTGGATGCCCGATGCCGGCAACGGCAAGCATCCGGATGGCACACCGATCACCGTCAACGATCCCCGGGACGCAGCGCGAGCCGTCGATATCGGCGCGGAAGCCAAGGCCCGCGTGTCCGATCTGGTCGCCAAGTGGGGCCAGGCGCGCGCCGGCGGCGTGGCCTACTACGCCATCGATAACGAACCCGGGCTCTGGCACGAAACGCACCGCCAAGTGCGCAAGGAAGGGGTGCATGCCGCCGAACTCGCCGAGCGCACGATCACCGTGGCCAAGGCGATCAAGGCGGCCGACCCGACCGCTCGGGTCCTGGCGCCGGAAGCGTGGGGGTGGTCCGAGTACTTCGATAGCGGCTTCGATGTTCAGGGCCGCGCCAAGGGTCGGCCCGCGGCCGAAAGCGACCGGGTACGCCAGACAGCAGGGATGGATCACTTGCCCTGGCTGCTCAAGCGCTGGCGAGAGGCCGGGCATCCGATCGACGTCGTCAGCGTCCACTTCTACCCGCAAGGTGGGGAGTACGACGGCGCATCGGCGGGCAGCCGCGACATCCAGCTGCTCCGCAATCGTTCCACGCGCGCTCTCTGGGATGAAAACTATCGCGACGAGAGCTGGATCGCCAGGCCCGTGGCCCTCATCCCGCGCTTGCGGCGCTGGGTCGACACCAATTATTCCCGCGACACGCCCATCGCCATCACCGAATACAACTGGGGCGGCGAGAACAGCATGAGCGGTGCCACCGCGCAGGCGGATATCTGGGGCATCTTCGGCCGCGAGGGCCTGGACATGGGCATCCGCTGGGCCGCGCCCAAGCCAGGCACGCCGGTCTACGAAGCCATGCGATTGATCCGCAACCCGGACGGGCATGGGCATGGGTTCGGCGACCGCGCCTTGCGGGTCGACGTTCCCAACCGCGACACCCTCTCGGCTTACGCCGCCCGCCGGGCGGACGGGGCTCTCACTCTGCTCGTCATCAATAAATCGCTGGACGAACCCGCCGCCGTTCTGGTCCGGCTGCAAGGCCTCGCCAGCGCCCCGACATCGCGCGTCTACAGCCTCGCTGGCGGACGGCTCGAGGGACCGCGCAAGCTCGCGGTCCACAAAGAAAGACTCAGCGACACCATGCCCCCGCAAAGCATAGCCCTCTACGTCGTGCGCTCCAGTGAGCATTGATGCGGCGCCTGCCCTCGGGGCCACTACCCCGTCGATCTGGCGTTCGGCAGCGAGCACGATCGGCGCCCGCGCGATCGATATCCCGAGCCGCTATGGGTTCCACCTGCTGGTCGCCTGGAAGCTGGGCCTAGTCGATGCAGGCGCCTTCTACATCGTCTTCTCGGTCCTGACCCTTGCTGCCGGCCTTGGACGGCTCGGGATCGATCGAGCGATCACGCGCGAAGTCGCAAGCGCGCTCGCCCTTGGACAACCCGAACGCGCCAATGCGACAATCCGCAGCGGCATGCGCCTTATCACGGCGCTCTCGATTTTAGCAGCGCTGCTGCTGGCGTGCCTGGCGCCCCTGCTGGCGACCAGGATATTCTCGAGCCCGAGGCTTGCCGGCCCGCTCGCGATCGCGGCGGTGGCGATCGTCCCCTTGTGCCTCAGCGCGGGCGCGGCGGGAGCCCTTGCCGGCCTGCATCGTATGGCGGCGAGCCAGATGATCTACTCCTGGCTCTGGCCGGCCTTGTTCTGCCTGTTCGCGGTGACGCTGCCGCTCACTCCCAACCTCACGCTGTCCCTGATTGTCCTGGCGAACCTGCTCGCAGCCGGCGTCGCGCTCATGCTTTTGGCCCGCTACCGCCCCAGGAACGACATCGCCGCGACCGGGGCGCCGTCGAAGCTCATGGCCCTGGGCTGGTCGTTGTTCACGACCGAGATCGTGCAACTGCTGCTGGCCGGACTGCCGGGCTTGATCCTGGGCATCTTCGCCAGCGAAGCGGTCGTGGGCGCATATGCCATGGCATGGCGCCTGGCTCTCGTGCTCAACCTGCTGGTGGTCGCGGTGGCCGCGATGGCATCGCCGCGGTTCGCGCACAGCGCGGCGCGGGGTGACCAGGCCGGACTGCGCGCCACCGCCGCGCAGTCGCTCGGCCTCGTCCTGGCGATGGGCTTGGCGCCCCTCCTCATCCTGGCGATCGGCGCGCCGCGGCTCCTGGCACTGTTTGGGCAAGGCTTTTCCGCTGGCACGGTCGAGCTGCGTCTGCTGCTGCTTGGCCAGGCGGTCCTCATGCTCACCGCGACGGCGCCCGAGCTTCTGGGGATGACCGGTCATGAGAAAGCCATGGAGCGGGTCAACAGCGCGGCGATCCTCATCTACACCCCGGCGCTCTGCCTCCTTGCCTGGCTCATGGGCGGCGAAGGCGCGGCCATCGCCAACCTGCTGGCGGCAATCGTGTCGGGCGGCGGAGCCACATGGCTGGTGAAACGCCGTCTGGGTTTCACGCCGTTTGGCGCATTGCTCGACTTGCTGGGCGGGAGCCGCCTGGCTGCACGACCGTGACCGTGCGCGGTGTTGCGGGCACGATGCTGTTACGCTTGCTGGGCGCGGCGTGCACTTTGACTGTCCTTGTCGGACAGGGCGGTCGATTCGACCCTCGCCTTGACTTGGTCAACGGCTTGCTGGTTCCGCTACTCCTCGCACTAGCCCTATTGCTGGCAGCGGTCCTGTGGTCGCGTGACCGCCTCGCGCTCTGCATCATTGCCCTCGGGACACTGGTGGCCGGCGCTCAATTGGGCTCGGGCGCCCTGTCGGGTGCGCGCCGGAACGACGATACGCTGGATAGCGGCCGTCCCGAAGTGCGGATCCTCACCTTGAGCACCTGGCACGCGAACCCGACACCCGACCGGATCAGGCAAGTCGTCGAAGAAGCAGCACCCGATATCGCCCTCCTCCAGGAAACCGACGGCACGGTCGCTCCCCACATCGACGCTCTGCTCCCCGGCTACTTCCGCTTGAAGCCCTGCCCGCAGCAGCACTGCTCGATCACCATCCTGTCGCGCTGGCCGCTTCGCCGCATCAGGACACCGGCGCAAGGGAACGAGCCGCTGGCGGACATACTGGCCGCGCAAGTGGATGCACCTTTCGGAACGTTCCGCCTCATCGACGTTCACTTACCGCGGCCCTATCTTCCAGAGGCGGAGCGCTTTCACCGGCAGCTTGCCGAAGCGGTGCTGCGGAATTCGGACCTCCCCCTGGTCGTCGCCGGGGACTTCAACATGGCCACCGGCAGTTTTGGATTGTCCCATCTCGGCCATGCCATGCAGCTCGACCGGCTCGACGCTTTCACCGCGACCTATCCCGCCAACACGATCGTACCGGCGTTCATCGCGATCGATCACGTCTTCATCAATCGCGGAGGGGCCGCTCGCGAATGTCACCGGATCGATGGAGGCGGCTCGGATCACTACGGCATCGCATGCGCATTGCTGCTCCAGCCCGCTTCAGCGGCGCCTCTCAGACCCATCAAGCCAGCGGCCAGTCGGCCCGACGTGGCCGCCACGTCCTGAGGCATCGTTGCCAGCAAGGCATTGTGGGGCCATCGTTTACGCCCCTTTTGCGAACAAGGACGTGGCGGAGAGGGTGGGATTCGAATACCCAATCTAATCATCTGAAATATATAGATTAATTTTTCATGGTCCGAGCGAGGATACCCTTGGCCCTACCCTGCAATAAAATATTTTTGAAATTCAAGGCAAAACTGCGTGGCTTCGATTCCTGGCCTAGGATTCGAACTCACAACCAAGCCCTGGCACGACTTTCTTGCCGACTTCGTCGATGACCCTGATCTTGCCGCACGCTTCAAGGCCCAAGCACCGCGGTAACAATCGGACGGTTACGCTACAGGACCATGGGCTGATGAGCCGGATTCATCGCAAGAAACGGCCGCACTGCCCCGTGCCCGACCATCTCAGCCGGGGCAATGCGACTAAGTCGCGCCTACGCTGCGCGGCCGAGCACGTCTGTGCCCAACAGAAGGTCTCGATGGGCTTGTTCATCGTAGCCATCCGGTGAGGGCCGCGGATTGGCGATATCTGGGTGGGAAGCTGCCCTCCTTGTCAGCCACCTTGTTGCGCCAGCCAAACGGTGCGGTGACCACAGGCCGGATCTTTAGCGGTATGCACGATGACCGCAAAGCCGGCGGCGGCAAGCAAGCTGCGGTATTCCTCGGGATCGAGGCTGCCATGATAGAGAGGGTCGCCCTCTAGTTCGCCGATCGCTTCGCCTTCGGCATCTCCGCTGGTGAACATCAGGGCGGCTCCGGGAGCGGCATGTGCTTGGAAGCGCGGGATCATGTCTCGCTGATCGCTTGGCGAGAGGTGGAAGAAACTGTCCCAGGCGAGCAGCCCCGCGAATCGCTGTTTAAGGGCGAGGTCTCGCATATCGGCAAGGTGCGCTGCGACGCCGGGCAGGTTGCGCTGGAACTGTGCTAGCATCGTCGGCGTGCCGTCTACCCCGGTGATGTCGAAGCCGCGCCGGATCAGCTCGCGTGCGATCGGCAGCCCAGAACCGCACCCTATGTCGAGTATCGCCGCCCCGGCAGGCAGTAGCGCGCAGAAGCGATCGAGCCATAGCTTCTCGAGCAGATTATCGCTGCGTAGCCTGGCCCAGGCCATACCGTGTCGCTGATAAACATCGATCACAGAGACGTCGGTGCTGCTGGTCATGCTCTTCTCCCCGGACAGCATACGTCCAGTTCCAAACGGCAGCTATCAGGCAATAATCCATCTCGCGGGAACGACTGGGTTTGGGCGCGTGCCGCCCAACGGCACTCGACGCAAAGGGGGTGGGGAGCGGACATTCGAGATCGCCCCCCGCAATTTCGTGTTGGGGGTGGCAAGTAGGCGATCGCTTCTTTATACTTCGCAGGTGAGCAGCCTATCCAAAACGCAAATCCTCGTCGCTATGCTCGCGATGCTGCTTCTCGTTGCTCTCAAAGCGCGGATAATCCTAGCAACCAACTCGGGTTTCATTGAACCTTTGGAAGCGCTTGTGTTTCTCCTGTGCGTCTTACCGGTTTCTACCGAAGGTAGGGGAGTGCGGAAGCGCTTTGAAGCTCTTGCCTATGACAAGCAGAGAGCCCTCCAGTCCACGGGGTTTATGAAGCTCCGGCGAAGCGTGCGTTGGTGGTCATATGTCTCGGCACTGACCCTTTCCGCCGTGGTAGCCGTACGATTTGACTGGTCTGTTTTCTTGACGGTTTGCCTTCTCGCCTTTGCAATGGCGGTAGGAACGATTTTGCTCGATCGGATCAACGGTTGGCAGGACAAGCCAAAGGCTTAGACGGTCCTCATCGACTCACGTCCGCAATGTTGGCGTGACCGGAAAGGCCGCTTTCGGCGCGGAAAGGGTAGCAAGTTACTCTTCCGGGCCCTCCCGCAATGTCGGGAAGTGGGGCGCTTGCCGCCACGCTTCAGATGGCAGCTTCGTTATCGTGTCCTCAGGTGCCGAAGTTCGGGAACCAGAGGCCAGGTTGGCGGGCTCGCCAATTCCAGGGCAACAGATCGCCCAGTTTGCCGATCGGGAAATCCGCGATCTGGGCTAGCACATCGGCGAGCCACACCTGCGGATCGACGTCGTTGAGCCGAGCGGTCTGGATCAGCGTGTAAAGCACCGCCGCGCGCTGCCCGCCGCGATCCGAGCCACAGAACAACCACGCCTTCCGCCCGAGCGGCTGACCACGAGGCACGGCAGTTGAAGAGCCGCAAGCAAAGCCAGCTCGGCGAACTGGTCATAGCGACTGGCGCCGACGACCTGATCATCGAGGAGCTGGCCGGGGCCTTGCTCGATGCCGCCATGGCCGAACGCTCGGCGCGAGAGACGTGGCGCAAGCGGGGCGCCGCCTTCTTTCGCGGAGAACGCGAAGGCGCTGGCAGCCGCACTGGTGGTGAACAGGGCGGCGCTGCGAAGGATGCGGCCCCACGCAACCGTCTTCAAGCGAAGCAGGCGCGGCATGACACCAGGGACTGGCAAGTGAAGCGGCGCGAACGCACGCGGCATCTGATCGAACTGGGCGGGCTCGTTGCGAAGGCCGGGTTGGTCGAGCTGACCGACGATGAGCGCGCCGTGATCCTCGAATTGCTGGTCGAAGCGGCGGCGAAACTGGACAGGCCGGATCGCGAGCAGTCATTGGCGTTATGGCGGCGGCGTGGATTGCGGGCGTTTGCGGATGTAGGGTCAAAATTTCAGTGAAAACTTATTTTTCGCACAGGAGGGATACCTTGGGTTCTCCACGGATATCCAGGCGTAACTACGGCTCAGAAGGGCTTTTTTGGGAGCCTTGACCCTGAGAAATTAGGTCTCAATTCTTGGCCTATCGCAACAAGACGACCGATCATAACTCAGGACATTCGCATGATGACCGACCAGCCTCCCGATCGCATTTTACGCCTCAAAACCGTGCTCCATCGCACCGGGCTCAGCCGCGCCACCCTTTACCGGAAGATTCATGATGGCACCTTTCCCAAACAGGTGCGCATTGCCACGCGCTGCGCCGGATGGCGGGAGTCAGCGGTCAACGAGTGGATGCGCAATCCGGTGTGCTGGAGCCTCAAGGAGGACAAGCCTGGCATGCTGGATCGCGCCAATTGACTGGTCACGCGCAACGACCATGAGCTCGCGGCGCAAAACATTCGAGCACCGTCAACGCAATAAAATGGACGGGCTCCAGCGAAGCCGCCGGCCTGGACGCCGGCATGCGCCGCTCGGCACGGACGGGAGCCCGCTATTGTCCTCTCACGATCCGGCCTATCCCGGGAACTGGACGATCTCGGCGGCATCGCGCAGGGTGTCGAGGTAATCCGACCACCACTGTGCCATTTCCACGCGCTCCTTCCAGTGGGTCCCTCGATGATAGGCTGCTCGCACCTTGTCGGAATCGCCATGGGCCAGTGCGCGTTCGATGGCATCGGCCGACCATTTGCCGGACTCGTTCAAGAGCGTACTGGCTGTTGAACGAAAGCCATGCGCAGTCATCTCATCGCCGGTGAAGCCAAGACGGCGCAACCCGGCATTGACCGTGTTTTCGCTCATCGGCCGTTCTGGCGTGCGGATAGATGGAAAGACATAGCCCGACGGGCCGGTGATCGCATGAACCAGCCGCAGGAGTCGTATCGACTGCGTTGATAGTGGAACGTGATGAGGCCGCCGCATCTTCATCTTCTCGATCGGGATGGTCCAAACCGCAGCCTCAAGATCGATCTCCGACCATTCGGCGTGCCGCAGCTCGCCGGGGCGCACGAAGACGTGCGGCGAGAGCTGCATGGCCAGCTTGGTCAATTCCTGTCCCTCGTACCCCTCGATTGCGCGCAGAAGTTCGCCGGTGCGCTTCGGGTCGATGATCGCGCCGTAGTGCTTCGGCTGCGGCGCGATCAGGGCACCGCGAAGATCGCGACTCGGATCGACTGTCAGCCGTGCCGTCGCCACCGCGTAGCGGAAGACGCGCCCGGTGAGTTGTAGGACCCGTCGGGCAGTCTCATAGTTGCCCTTGGCTTCGATGCGGCGCAGCGCTTCGAGGATTTCCGGGGTGGTGATGTTGGCCACCGGCAGGCGCGTAATGCCGGGGCCTAAGCGCGAGATGTAGTACCCGCTCTTTTCGACGGTCGATTTCGACATACCTTCGTGCTCGCGCTTCGCGATGAACTCCTTTGCAACCTCGCCGAACGTATTGCAGGCGGCAGCCTTGGCGCGAAACTTGGCCAGCTGTTTTTCACGCGCGGGATCGAGGCCCGCTGACAGCTGGGCACGGGCCTGATCGCGACGCTTGCGCGCCTCGCTGAGCGAAATCGCTGGATAGGACCCGATCGCCAGTTTCTTCTCGCGATCCTCGAAGCGATATTTCTGCCGCCAGAGTTTGCCGCCCGATGGCTCCACCTGGAGGTAGAGACCGCCCCCGTCGCTCAGCTTGTAGGACTTGGGGCGGGGCTTGGCATTTCTGATCGCGACATCGGTGAGTGGCATGGCGTGGGGGCCTTTTTTCAGGAGGCCTTCGCACTGCCCCCAGAAAGGCCCCCAAATGGATGAGCCGTGGTGACATCTGCGGAGACGCAGTGGACCTGACAAGACCGATTTTAGCCCGGATTTGCTGGATTTTCAAGAATAGTGGGAGACGCTCTGAAGCGTGGTCCTGGTGGGCGGTGACGGGCTCGAACCGCCGACCCTCTCGGTGTAAACGAGATGCTCTACCAACTGAGCTAACCGCCCGGCGCCGCGTGGGGCCGTGTATGTTCGGCGCTATGATCGCCCGAGGGCGGTTGGTCAACTGCCGGCGAAAGGGCCGCTCAGGCGAGCAGTGGATTGGGCCCGAGTTCGGCAAAGTAGCGGGCCATCGCGTCGGAGCTGCGTTCGCTCAGCTCGATGAAGGCGCGGCGGCGGTCGGTCTGATCTCCGACGCGCACGAATAGCCCTTGTTCCACCATCTGGCTAATCCAGCGCAGCGCCGTCGTCGCCGGTACGCCCGACGCGATGCACAGCGAGGTGACCGAGACGCGCGTATGTTCGGCGCGCGCGGCGGTCAGGTCGAGGAGCATGTCCCAGGCCGGATCGGCAAACAGCTGCGCATCGAAGTGGCGCGCGCGCAGCTGACGATGGCGCAGAATGCGACGCACCAGGCGCGGATCGGGCAGAGGCGGACGCACCGCGCGCTGGACCTTCGGCTCGCCCGCCTCGGCCTGAGGCTGGGCGATCTCGCCAGCGGCCGGCAAGGCCAGGGGCGCGAGCGGGGGCATCCCGCTCAGCGGCGAACCCGATGGCGCCAGACGCTCGATCCGACCGGCGATCTGCCCTACCTGTTCGGTCAGGCGCACCAACAGCAGCCGCTCGTCGTCCGACAGCTCGCGCAGGCGCGCGGACGGGAACTGTGCGAGCACATGGCCAAGGGCGATAACCCGCTCGGCCCGATCCGGATCGACCAGGATCTGCGCCCCCGACTGGTCGAGGCAGCCGAACACGTCTTCGAGCGCGGCGACGCTGGTCGAGACGATCAGCCGCGAGCCGCAGCGCGCCGCGCGCATGTCGAGCCGGGTCAAGGCCGCCAGCATCGCCGCGTCGACGACCGGGCAATCGACCATGACCACGTCGCCTAATGGCCGCGCTTCTCCCGTGACGAGGCCGGCAAGGTCGGCGGTGACACTCACGCGCAATCCCGCGGCGCCCGCATCCTCGCACAAGCTGGCTCGCACGTGCGGGCGATCGGCGTAGACCGACAAGGTCAGCGGGAGTCCGGCAGGATCGTCCCCGCTCGCATAAGTCCAATCCTGAACGCGGGCGGCACTCTCGGGATGGGTCATCGCGCTCTTCCTTGCAGCCGGTGAGTCGCGAACGATAATAGAACAAATCGGGAATAAGTCAAGAATGGATGAGAACGGTGTCGCAGAAATAGGCTTTGGCGGCTCAGGCCCAGCCGCCCAGCTCCCGCCGGATCAGATGCTCGAGCATGGCCATGCCGGGCTCGCGATCGTTGAGGCAGGCGAGCGTCGCGAAGTCCTGCCCGCCCGCTTCGAGGAACGTGTCGCGTCCGCGGATCGCCAGTTCCTCGAGCGTCTCGAGGCAATCGGCGGCGAAGCCCGGCGCCGCCACGACCATCCGGCGCGTGCCACCGCGCGCCTCTGCGGCGATCGTCGTGTCGGTCGCGGGCTCCAGCCACTTTGCGCGGCCGAAACGCGACTGGAACGTGGTGTCGATACGCAAGCCGGGGAAGCGCGGCGCAAGCGCTTCGCCCAGCAGGCGCGCGGTCTTGCGGCATTGGCAGTGGTACGGATCGCCCAAGTGCAGCGTCCGCTCGGGCATGCCGTGGAACGAGAGCAGCAGCACCTCAGGCACGAAGGACAGCCCGGCGATCTGGGCGGCCAGATCCTTCGCGAGCGCCCCGATATAGGCGGGATCGTCGTAGTACGGCGGCAGCGTGCGCAAGGCCGGCTGCCAGCGCAGGGAGCCCATCGTCCGGCACACCGCGTCCATCACCGACGCGTTGGTGGCGGCCGAGTATTGCGGGTAGAGCGGTGCTACCAGGATGCGGTCGCACCCTTGCGCCTGGAGCGCCTGGAACCGCTCGGCGATGGCGGGCTTGCCGTAGCGCATCGCCCAGTCGACCAGCACGCCGTCGCCCATCCGCTCGCGCAGGGCCCGCGCCTGACGCGCGGTGATCGCGGCGAGCGGCGAGCCCTCAGCCGTCCAGACCTGGCTGTAGGCATGGGCCGACTTGCGCGGCCGCACCCGCAGGATCACGCCGCGCAGAATCGGCTGCCACACGAGCGGCGGTATCTCCACCACCCGTCGGTCGGAGAGGAACTCGGCCAAGTAGCGGCGCACCGCGGCGGGGCTCGCCTCCTGCGGGGTTCCGAGATTGACCAGCAGCACGCCGACCTTGCCGAGCAGCACGCGGGGATGATCGGGCGGTGCGGTCACATGTCCTCCTCGGAAAGCAGCGGCAGCCGGCGAAAGCGCAGACCCGTCGCCGAGAACAACGCATTGGCGACCGCCGGAGCCACCGCGACCACTCCGATTTCGCCAGGGTCCACCGGCTCGGCCTCACTACCGACGAAGTCAACCGCCACATCGGGGCAATCGGCCAACAGCGGCAGGTTCAGCGAGGCGAGCCTGCCGGTGATCGGCAGCCCGGCCTCGTAGCCGGTGCTCGACCCGAGCGCGAGGCCGAGCCCGAACACGAGGCCGCCCTCGATCTGCTGGCGCGCGATGTCGACGTTGACGATGCGGCCGATGTCGGCGACCGCCCACAGCCGGTCGACCCGCACGCCCTCGGCCTCGCGCCGGGCACTGGCGATCACCGCGATGCGGCCGCCGGTCTCGCCCGCGCCGATCAGGTGGCAGGCGATGCCCTGGCCGCTGCTGTCGCCGCCGCCGCTCCAGTTCGCCATCGCCGCCACGCGCTGCAGGCACTCGGCCATGCGGGGATCGTTGCCGAGCAGCGCCATCCGGTAGGACAGCGGCTCGCGCCCGGCGAGATGCGCGAGTTCGTCGATGAAGGACTCGGTGAAGAACGCGGTGTAGCCGTGCGCATTGCAGCGCAGCCGGCCCGAGGGCAGCGGGATGGTGACAGGCACGTGGTCGATGGCGAGGTGCTCGATCGCATAGGCCGGCACCGCGCCTTCGATCGCCAGCGTGTCGGGCTCGCCCGCCACGTCGGCCATCGCCGCTTGCGGAGTCGCGCCGGCGAACAGGCGCCGGCCGAACTCGCGCGCGGCCGCGGGCACGGCGATCCGGGCACGCAGGCCGCCCAGGTTTCCGTTGGTATCGAGATTGGCGCTCAGCACGGCGGCGGCGGGCGGGCGCGGCCAGCCAGCGATGTGCTCCTGCTTGCGCGACCAGACGAGCTGCACCGGACGTTCGCAGGCGCTGGCGATCAGCGCGGCTTGCGCGGCATGGTCCTGCTCCAGGCGTCGGTCGAAGCTGCCGCCGATCGGCATGGGGTAGACGACGACGGCTGCGGGACTGAGGCCGAGGGCACGAGCCGCCGCCAGGCGCGCGGCCTCTGGCGCCTGGGTGCCGATCCACAGCTCGAGCCGGCCGTCGGCGAGCCACGCCGTAGCGGCGGTGGTTTCGATCGTGGCATGAAGCGCCGGCGCCGCCTCGTAGCGCAGCTGCACCGGCAGCTTGCCCGTCAGGTAGGTGTCCGGATCGCCGGCCTGATGGAGCCGGTGCGCCTTGCCGGTGCGCAAGGCGGTATCGAGTGCCTCGTCGATCGTGCCCGAATCGGCGCGGTCCCTGGCGGAGAACTGCGCGTCGATCCGCGTCAGCGCCGTCTCCGCCGCCCACCAGTTGGTCGCTACGGCCGCGACCCAGCCGGGATTGTGCACCAGCGCCAGCACGCCACGCACGCCGTTCGCCGCCTCCTTCTCGTATCCCGCGAAGGCGGCCTTGCCGATCGGCCCGTGGCGGATGGCGGCATAGACCATGCCGGGCAAGCGAACGTCGCCTGCGAAGGTGAAGCTGCCGTCGACCTTCGAGGGCAAATCGAGCCGCGGAAAGCGCAGCGGCGCGCCGGCGGGGAACTGCTCGGGCTTCTCGGCCACCGGAGTCGCACGCACAACCGGGCTGCGCGGCGGATCGAGCCGCGCGGCCTCGCTCGCAAGAGGGCCGAACGGCAGGCGCTTGCCCTCGTGCTGAACGAACCCGTCCTGCGCGTCGCAGTCCCGCCACGAGACGCCCCAGCGCTCGGCCGCCGCCATGCACAGCAGCGCGCGGGCCGAGGCCGCCGCCGCGCGCGCCGGGGCTTCGTAGGCGGCGAGGCTGGTGCCGTCCGCCGTCGCGTTGAACCAGTGATCCTCGGCCCATCGTCTCGTCAGGATGTCGTCCGGCTCGTCCGCCAGGCCGGGTGCGAACGGCATCCACAACTCGGCCCAGCGCGCGGCGAGGGGGGCATTGGCATAGAGCGGGCTGGGGGGCGCGGGCTCCACCGCGACTTGGCGCCAGTCCGCACCCAGTTCCGTCGCGACGATCTGCGGCAGGATCGTCGTGACGCCCTGCCCCATCTCGACTTGCGGCACGGCCACGGTGAGCATGCCGTCGCTTGCCAGCTTGATCCAGGCGTCGAAGGCGACCTCGTCACGGCCGGGCGCGAGCGGCAGCGCATAGCGGCGCGGGCGCAAGGCGTAGCCGACGGCGAGGCCGCCGCCGGCCAGCGCCCCGATCAGGATGCGGCGACGGCTGAGCGGGACCATTCAGGTCGAGCGGAGCAAGCGGCGGTTCACCGTTCGGCCAGCCAACCGGCCAAGGCGCCGGCGAGCGTGGCGAACGCCTCGGCCTGCGGTCCGTCGCCGGCGGCAGGCGGGGTGCCGGCATCGCTCTCGCGGCGGATCGTGATGTCGAGCGGAATGCGGCCGAGGAAGGCGACGCCCATCTCGTCCGCCGCCGCTTCCGCGCCGCCCGCGCCGAACGGATCGCTGATCTCGCCACAATGGGGGCAGGCATAGCCCGCCATGTTCTCGATCACCCCGACGATCGGAACGCCGCCCTTCTCGAACAGGGAGACGGCACGGGTGGCGTCGATCAGCGCGAGATCCTGGGGGGTCGATACGATCACCGCCCCTTCGGGCTTGAAGCGCTGGAGCATGGTGAGCTGGATGTCGCCGGTGCCTGGCGGCAAGTCGACCACCAGCACGTCGACGCCGCTCCAGTCGCCCTCCAGCATCTGCACCAGCGCATTGCCCGCCATCGGCCCGCGCCAGGCGATCGCCTGCCCCGGCTCGACGAGCTGCGCCATCGACAGGAACGGCACGCCCCAACGGCTCTCCACCGGGAGCAGCTGCTTTTCGCGCGCCTGCGGCCGGGTGCCCTCGGCACCGAGCAGCCGCGCCTGCGACGGGCCGTAGATATCGGCATCGACCAGCCCAGCCTTGTACCCGAGCCGCGCCAGCGCGACGGCCAGGTTTGCGGCGACGGTCGACTTTCCGACCCCGCCCTTGCCCGACCCGACCGCGATGATCCTGGGGCCACGGCGCTGCGGCGCGCTGCGCTCGCCCATCATCGCCACCCGCACCTCGCTGATGCCGGCAGTGCCCTTCAGGGCAGCCGTGACCTCCGCTTCCAGCGCGGTCCGCTGATCCTCGCGCAGGCCCTCCGCATCAAGCACCAGCGTGGCCCGTCCGTCCGCCACGCGCAGCGATTGCAGCCGCCCTGCCGCCTCGACCGGCAGCAGGGCCTTCAGGGTCTCGGCGTCTTCGCTGGTCATGTCCTCTCCGCTTGGGTTGCGCGCGTCGCTGCCCCTAGCAAGGAAAAAGCGAGAGAGAGACACTGTTTTTCCGCGAGCCCCTTCCTATAAGTGGGCCCATGAGAACAATCGGTGGTGCACTGGCACGCGGGGCTCTCGCCATGGCCGGCCGCCGCAGCCCCTGGGGCGGCAACGGCGGCGCAGGTGAAGACGGTCCTGGCGAGGATGGGGATTCCGGCGAGGAGCGAGGCGGGGGTCGAAGCGGAGAGGGCGACAAGGGCGCCACCCCGGAGCCGACCCGCGGACCGCGCAATCCCTGGCTGCCGCCGGCCGACAAGCCGCGCCGTTCGGCGAGCATCGACGATATCTTCAAGATGCGCGATCCGCGCGGGCGCGGCGGCAATGGCGGCGGTCCCGGCCGGCCTTCGGGCATGCCGCGCCTGCCGGTGCGGCCCGACGGCAAGAGCTGGCTGCCGCTGGTCGTCGCCAGCGTCGTGCTGGTGTGGCTGGCGGTGACGTCGGTCCACATGGTCGGCCCCAAGGAAGAGGCGACGGTCAGCACCTTCGGCAAGTATTCGCGCACGATCGGCCCGGGTGTCTCGGTCACGCTGCCGTGGCCGATCCAGAACGTCGACGCGACCGATGTCACCTCGATCCAGCGCTTCATCATCCCCGAGGGCGAGAGCGAGAAGCTGATGCTGACGAGCGACCAGAACCTGGTCGACTTGTCCTATCTCGTGCGCTGGAACATCAAGAACCTGAAGGATTACCGCTATCGCCTCGCCGACCCCGACGAGACCGTGCGGGAAGTGGCCGAGGCCGCGATGCGCTCGGCGATCGCCGAGATCACGCTCGATGGCGCGCTGTCCGGTTCGGGCCGGGCGCAAGTCGAGCAGGAAGTGCGCGACCGCATGCAGCGCGTGCTGAACTTCTACCAGATCGGGGTCGCGATCCAGGGTGTCGAGATCAAGAAGGCCGATCCGCCGACCAAGGTGATCGGAGCGTTCCAGCAAGTGACCGCCGCCCAGCAGGATGCCGAGCGCGACCGCTCGAACGCGCGCGCCTGGGCGCAGCAATTGCTCGCCAAGGCGCAGGGCGACGCGACTTCGTTCGACAAGGTCTACGAGCAATACAAGCTCTCACCCGAGGTGACGAAGCGGCGCATGTACTACGAGACGATGGAGCGCGTGCTGAGCAGCAACGACAAGGTGGTGGTCGAGGCGAGCGGCGTGACGCCGTACCTGCCGCTGCCCGAGGTCCGGCGCCAGGCGCCTACACCGGCGCCCACGGCCAGCGCGACGGCAGGAGCCGGCCAATGAACCAGGTGCTGCAGGACTACAAGGCGCCCCTGATCGCCCTCGCCGTCGTCATCATCGCCGCGCTTTCCAGCTTCATCGTCGTGCCCGAGACCGAGCAGGCGGTGGTGCTGCGTTTCGGCGAGCCGGTACGGGTCATCAACCAGTACCGTCCGGGCGTGGACTTCGGCCAGACCGGGGCCGGCCTGGTGCCGCGCATCCCCTTCGCCGAGCGCGTGGTGCGCATCGACAAGCGCCTGCTCTCGGTCGACATGCAGCCCCAGCAAGTGCTCTCGACCGACCAGCTGCGCCTGAACGTCGATGCGTATGCGCGCTTTCGCATCATCGATCCGGTCAAGATGGTGCGCACCGCCGGCACGCCCGAGCGCGTGGAGGAGCAGCTGGAGCCGATCCTGACCTCGGTGCTGCGCCAGGAGCTGGGCAAGCGCACCTTTCGCTCGTTGCTGACGGCCGAGCGTGGAGAAGCGATGGCCCGAATTCGCGACGGTCTCGACCGCGAGGCGCGCGAGTACGGCGCGCAAGTGGTCGACGTGCGGATCAAGCGCGCCGACTTGCCCGAAGGCGCGCTCGAGAGCGCTTTCTCCCGGATGCAGGCGGCGCGTGAGCAGGAAGCGACGACGATCCGGGCGCAAGGCCAGAAGCAGGCGCAGATCATCCAGGCCGAAGCCGAGGCCCAGGCTGCCCAGACTTATGCCCAGAGCTTCGGCAAGGACCCGAAGTTCTACGACTTCTACCGCGCGATGCAGAGCTATGACTATGCGTTTTCGAAGGGCGAAGGCGGCACGACCATCGTGCTTTCCCCGGACAATTCCTATCTGAGCCAGTTCAAGGGCCGATGATCCCATCGGCGCCGCGACGGGCCCGGGAACGCGTGCATTCAATCCCAGTTAAGCCGGGGGCGCGTCAATCGCCGGCGCGCTTGTCGAACTGGGCCGCAGAATGATGACGGTCCACCCGTCGCAATGGAGGAAACAAAGGACGTGAAGCCCGTGCGCTATGCTTATGGTTTGACCACCGCCCTCCTGCTTGGAGGCGCCACCGCCTCGCTTATCACCGGCATGCCCGCCGGCGCCCAGGTCGCCCAGAACGAGGCGAGCCAGATGGCGAACGTCGTCCCCCGGGCCGGGGCCCCGGGGAGCTTCGCCGACCTCACCGCGCAGCTCGCGCCGGCGGTCGTCAACATCTCGACTCGCCAACGCGTCCAGGTGCAGTCGCAGAACCCCTTCGCCGGTACGCCGTTCGAGGACTTGTTCGGCGGCGGCCAGGGCGGACAGGGTGGCGGCGGCAACGGCACGCCGCAAACGCGCGAGGCCCAGTCGCTGGGATCGGGCTTCTTCGTCTCGGCCGACGGCTACATCGTCACCAACAACCACGTGATCACCGCCGACGGGCGCGGCAGCCAGGTGGAATCGATCACCGTCACCACGACCGACGGCACCGAGTATCCGGCCAAGCTGGTCGGCAAGGATGCCGCCTCCGACCTTGCGGTGCTCAAGATCGCCGCCAGCAAGCCGCTGCCGTTCGTCAAGTTCGGCGACTCCGGCCATGCACGGGTGGGCGACTGGGTGATCGCCATCGGCAACCCCTTCGCGCTCAGCGGCACGGTCACCGCCGGCATCATCTCGGCCGTGTACCGCAACACCGGCGCGGGCGGCGCCTACGACCGCTACATCCAGACCGACGCCTCGATCAACCGGGGCAACTCGGGCGGTCCGCTGTTCGACATGAAGGGCCAGGTGATCGGCATCAACAACGCGATCTTCTCGCCCACAGGCGGCAGCGTCGGCATCGGCTTCGCGATCCCTGCGGAAACCGCCGCGCCGATCGTCCAGAAGCTGATGAAGGGCGAATCGATCGAGCGCGGCTACCTGGGCGTGCGGATCCAGCCGATCAACGACGACCTTGCCGCGTCGCTCGGCCTCGCGCGCAACCGCGGCGAGTTCGTCCAGGCGGTCGATCCGGGCAGCGCGGGCGCGACTGCGGGCCTGCAAGCGGGTGACGTCGTCGTGCGTGTCGACGGCAAGGAAGTCACGCCGGAACAGACCTTGTCCTACATCGTCGCCAACGAGCGTCCCGGCACGCGCATCCCGATCGACGTGATCCGCAATGGCAAGCCGCTCACGCTCAACGCCACGGTCGGCAAGCGGCCGAGCGAGGAAGAGCTGGCGCAGCAGAGCTTCGACCCGGACAACGGCGACGACAACGCCTTCGGGTCGAATCAACAGCCGCAGCAGGGTCAGCCGAGCCGCGGCGTCACCGAGCAGTCGCTCGGCGTTTCGGGCATCGCGCTCACTCCGCAGATCGCCCGCCAGCTCGGATCGCCCGAGAGCGCTCGCGGTGTGGTGGTCACGGCCGTCGATCCCAACTCGGATGCAGGCCAGAAGGGCCTGCAGCGCGGCGACGTGATCCTCTCGGCGAACTACCGCGACCTCACGTCCCCGGCCGATCTCGAAGCGGCGGTGCGGGCCGCCAAGGCCGCGAACCGCAATGCCGTCCTGCTGCGAGTGCAGCGCCGCGGCCAGCCCGCCGCCTACGTGCCGGTCCGCCTGCGCTGATCCTTGTCGACCACCGCTCCGCTCACCAAGGCGGGGCGGTGGCACAGGCGGCGGTGGCACAGGCGGCGGTGGGGCCTCAGGCGCTGCCGGTGGTGTTGGCGAGGAAGGAGGGGTCGATCCCCTCCGCCCGCCACGTGCCGGCCCAGCGTCCTTCCGCCGGAGTCTCGAACAGCACCTCCTTGTGCCCCGCCGCGGCGTACCAGCCGTGGTGGCGCATCTCGTTCTCGAGCTGCCCGGGCGCCCACCCTGCATAGCCCAGCGCAATAAGCCACTGGCTCGGCCCCCGGCCTTCCGCGATGGCTTTGAGGATATCAATCGAAGCGGACAGCGCGCAAAGCGGCTCGACCGCGATCGTGTCCTGGCCGCCCCAGTCCGGCGAATGCAGCACGAACCCGCGCCCGGGCTCGACCGGGCCACCATGGTGCACCTCGCGATCGGGCGCGATGCCGGGATCGATGCCGACTTCCTTTAGCAGCTCGCGAAAGCGCACGCCCTCGCGCACGTGGCCGATGCCGATGCCGAACGCACCGTTCTCGTCATGCACGCACATGACGTTCACCGAGCGCTCGAACCGCGGGTCGAACATGCCCGGCATGGCCAGCAGCAGCCGGCCGGAAAGGTATTGCTCCTGGGTCACAGGCCACGAGTGTACCGTTCCGCCGGCCAACGGCAAGGCGCTCGCACGCACGCCTGGACCGGCGCGCCGCGCCAACGGCGCCTGGCCGCCTCCGACCCTTCCCTGCCTCTGCGAAGGCGGATAAGCGCAAACGGCAGCCCAGAAGGAGCCATGCCGTGTCCTTGCTATTCGATCTTCCGCCCGTTCCCGCCGTCCCGATCGTCGGGGAAGACGCCGAATTCCCCGTGCACCGCATCTTCTGCGTGGGGCGCAATTACGAGGCGCACGCCCGCGAGATGGGCTTCGCGCCCCAGAAAGAGGCTCCGATCTGGTTTACCAAGGCACCTGCTGCGATTTGCCATAGCGGCAGCACGATCCCCTATCCTCCCGGCACCGCCAATTGCCACTACGAGATGGAATGGGTCGTCGCGATCGGCCAAGCAGGCTTTCGCATTCCCCCGGAAGCGGCGATGGACCTGGTCGTCGGCTATGCCTGCGGCCTCGACCTGACCCGACGCGACTTGCAGAACGCGGCGCGCGACAAAGGCTACCCGTGGGACACCGGCAAGGACTTCGAGAACGCGGCCGCCATCGGCCCGATCACACGCGCGCAGTCCTTCGGCGCACCCGGGGAGCAGCGCATCACCTTCACGCAGAACGGCGCGCTGAAGCAGGACAGCCAGCTATCCGACATGATCTGGAGCCTGCCCGAGCTCATCGCCGATCTCTCGCGGCTCTACCACTTGGCACCGGGCGACCTGATCTACACCGGCACCCCCGCAGGCGTGGGCCCGATCGCGCCGGGCGACGTGCTGGAGGGCACGATCGAAGGGCTCGAGCCGATCACGCTGACCATTGCCGCGCCCGAGTAGCGCGGAATCGAAAGGCAGACTGTCTCACTCGCTCGCGATGACGCGCGAGTGGGACAAAAGAAAACCCTCGAGCCGGGGGCAGAGGCTCGAGGGTTCCTTTGTGCGTTCGTCACGCTTTGCCAGACGGCTTACCAGGAGGCGCGGGCAACAGGGGGGAAACCCGCCTCAAGCCGTTCTGACAATCTCAATGTAGGAGCGAGTGCCTGTCTGCCAAGTGAACGAGCGGCGCATTTCTGTCGCAGTTTGTCGCACTGCAAAAACGCTGTACGGCCGGACGACGCTCCTCATCGACGAGTTGGCAGCCGAGGGTCCTTCCACCCGAAAGCGGAGTCCGGGATCGCCATTCCATAGCGCTGATTGCTGAGCTGCACGGTCGTGCGCTTGTTCTGCGAATCCAGTGCGACCCAGTACGACAACTCCAGCCCGCCGGGCGCGCTGGCCTTGCGGGTGAAGATGAGCGTGATCACCCCGTACTCGGGATGCGTGCGATCGCGCACCTCGATGCTGATCACGTTCGGATTGCCGGTGGGCTTGAGCGTGCCGAATTTGCGCACGTCGCGGGTCGGGTCGAGCAGCGCGCCGAGCGGGCTGTTCTTGATCGGCCAGCGCTGGACCTGGCGCACTTCGTAGTCGATCAGGGTTAGCGCCTTGCCATCGCTGACGATCAGCATCGGCACGCCCTTCTCGTACTGGAAGCGGATGCGTCCGGGCCGCTTGAGCGTGAGCACGCCGCTGACCGTCTGGCCGGAGCGGTCGGTCTGGACGAAGTTCGCCTGGAGCGTGCCGATCGCACGCAGCGCCGCGACAGCCTCGTCGAGCGGATTGACGGCTTGAGCCGCCGCGGGAACGCTGGCGGTGAACGCCGGAACGGAAAGCGCGGCCAAAACGGCCGCGCTCGCACAATTGCGAAGGGTCTTCAAAGGTCGGTTCATGGGCTCCCTCGTGGGTCCGGAGCCTTGAACCGCCCCTGAACCCTTACTTGATCTTGGCTTCCTTGAACTCGACGTGCTTGCGCACGACGGGATCGTACTTGCGGAAGTTCATCTTCTCGGTCGTGTTCCGGGGATTCTTCTTCGTGACATAGAAAAATCCGGTGTCGGCGGTCGAGACCAGCCGGATCTTTACGGTTGCGGGCTTCGCCATGGCGCTTGTCCTGTTCCTTCCAGCCGCGCCGGGGCGGCCGCTTCCTAGCTATCTGAAACGATGAGGGCGGCCCATACGCGCCGCCCCGCAAGGCTGCGGCCCATGGCGTAGGCGCGGCGCAAAGTCAAGCGGTGGCGCGGCGGCTCACGGCTCGGGGAATGGCGCTACCGGCTTGAGAACGCCGTATTCCTCGTGAGCGGGCTGGTGGTCCAACGGTTTGAAATCGATCTCCTGCGCATCGCACCGCGTGTCGGGAAGCCGGTCGAGCAGGTTGCGAATCAGCGTCAGCCGACCGCGGCGCTGGTCATTGAAATCGACCAGGGTCCACGGCGCGTGCGGGGTGTGGGTGGCGGCCAGCATGGCCTCGCGCGCCTCGGTATAGGCGACGTACTTGTCCCGCGCGGCGAGGTCGACGGGCGAGAGCTTCCAGCGCTTGAGCGGATCGAGCAGCCGTCCCTTGAGCCGCTGCTCCTGCTCCTCTTGATCGCACGCAAGCCAGTATTTGAACAGCAGGATGCCATCGTCGACCAGCATCCGCTCGAACGCGGGCGCCTGCGCCAGGAACGCCTCGACCTGCTCGGGCGAGGCGTAGCCCATGACGCGCTCGACCCCGGCCCGATTGTACCAGCTGCGATCGAACAGCACGATCTCACCTTTGGTGGGCAGATGCTCGACATAGCGCTGGAAGTACCATTGCCCCTGCTCGCGCTCGCTCGGCGCCGAGAGTGCCACGACGCGGCACTGCCGGGGGTTGAGCACATGCCGGATCGCGCCGATCGCACCGCCCTTGCCCGCAGTGTCGCGCCCTTCGAACAGGATGACGATCCGCGCGCCGGTCGCCGCCGCCCAGCGGGCCATGCCGACCAGCTCGACCTCCAGCGGTTCGAGCGCGGCCTCGTATTCCTTGCGCTTGAGCGAGTGCTTGCGGCCCATCAACGGGTCAGCAGGTAGACCGCGGCCGCACCGGCGACGATGCGATACCAGGCGAACGGCCCAAAGCCCGAGCGGCTGACGAACGCCATGAAGGCCTTGATCACCACCAGCGCGACGATGAAGGCGACGACGAAGCCGATGGCGATCTGCGTCCAGCCCACCGGCCCGAGGCCGGCGGCAAGCTCGTGCCGCGCTCCGAGCAGTTCCAGCGCGGTGGCGCCGAGCATCGTCGGCACCGCCAGGAAGAAGCTGAACTCGGCCGCGGTCCGCCGCTCGATACCCATGGCCAGCGCGCCCATGATCGTCGCGCCGGACCGGCTGACACCGGGCACCATGGCAATGCACTGCGCGAGGCCGACGCCCAGGCACTGGCTGACCGGCAGTTCGGCGACGCCGGTCAGCGGGCCCTGCTTGGCGATCCGCTCCACCACCAGGATGGCGATGCCGCCGATGATCAGCGCCCATGCCACCACGAGCGGCGAGCCCAGAAGCCCTTCGATCTGGTGCTTCAGCAGCACGCCGAGGACCGCCGAGGGCAGGAACGCGAGCAGGACGTTGCGCACGAAGCGCAAGCTGGTGGGATTGAACTTGAGCAGCCCGGACCCGACCGCCCAGAACGTGCGCCAGAACTGCACGACGACGGCCAGGATAGCGCCAAGCTGGATGACGATGTTGAACGTCTTCCAGGTGTCCGCATCGTACCCGAATAGCTGCGTCGCCAGGATCAGGTGGCCGGTGGAGGAGACGGGAAGGAATTCGGTGAGGCCCTCGACGATGCCGAGGAGGACGGAGGTGAGCGTCAGGTTCATCGAGGGAGAGACATGACGTGCCACGCGGGCAAGTCAACGGGGCGCATGCGGCGGCGCACAATTTTAGGGAGGAAAGGGCACGCCCCGCCCCGAACCGGGGCACTTTCGCCGCCGCGTTTGCCCGTCTGGCGGAAGGTCTGGAAAGCCTCGTATGGCGGCGGTTGCAACGAGCCTTACCGATGCCTATTCCACCCCCGTCCGACCGGACCGGCCGCTGCACGCGGACCCGCCACGCCCAAAGAGCGACGAGGATGCCGTCCACATGGCCTACACCGATTTCCTGAAGCCGAAGTGCTACATCGATGGCGCGTGGGTAGACGCGGATTCCGGCGCCACTTTCGAGGTGACCGATCCCGGTACCGGCAAAGTGCTCGGCACCGCGCCTAAGATGGGGGCGGCTGAGACGGCCCGCGCGATCGACGCGGCGCAAGCCGCGCTGCCCGCCTGGCGCGCGAAGACCGCGGGCGAGCGCGCGAAGTTGATGCGGCGTCTGTTCGACCTGATGATCGAGCATCAGGATGACCTCGGCGAGCTGCTCAGCCGCGAGCAGGGCAAGCCGTTTTCCGAGGGCAAGGGCGAGATCGTCTATGGCGCCGGCTTCATCGAGTGGTTCGCCGAGGAGGGCAAGCGCGCATACGGCGACGTGATCCCCGGCCATGCCGCCGACCGCCGCATCGTCGTCATCAAGCAGAGCATCGGCGTGGTCGGCGCGATCACGCCCTGGAACTTCCCCAATGCGATGATCACGCGCAAGCTCGGCCCGGCGCTCGCTGCGGGCTGCACGATGGTGATCAAGCCGGCCTCGCAGACGCCCTTCTCGGCCCTGGCGATCGCGTTGCTGTGCGAGATGGCGGGCATACCCAAGGGCGTGGTCAACGTCGTGACCGGCAGCGCCGCCGAGATCGGCGGCGAGCTGACCGGCAATCCCAAGGTCGCCAAGATCACCTTCACCGGATCGACCGAGATCGGCCGCCAGCTGCTGCGGGAATCGGCCGAGACGATCAAGAAATGCTCGATGGAACTGGGCGGCAACGCGCCGTTCCTGGTGTTCGACGATGCCGATGTCGACGCCGCCATCGAAGGCGCGATGATCTCCAAGTTCCGCAACGGCGGCCAGACCTGCGTCTGTACCAACCGCTTCTACGTGCAGGACGGCGTCTACGACGCGTTCGTCGGCAAGCTGGCGGATCGCGTGAAGGCGATGAAAGTCGGCTACGCGATGGACGATGGCACGCAAGTGGGTCCGCTGATCGACGCCAAGGCAGTCGACAAGGTCGAGGAACACCTGGAGGACGCGCTTGCCGGCGGTGCCAAGGTGCTGGTCGGCGGCAAGCGATCGGACCTGGGACTCACCTATTTCGAGCCGACCGTCATCGCCGGGGTGAAGGCCGACATGAAGCTTGCCAAGGAGGAGACCTTCGGGCCGCTTGCCGGCGTGATCCGCTTCACCGACGAGGCCGAGGCGATCCGCCTCGCCAACGATACCGAGTTCGGCCTGGCCAGCTATTTCTACGCCCGGGACATCAGCCGGGTCTGGCGTGTCGCCGAGGCGCTGGAAGCGGGCATGGTCGGCATCAATACCGGCCTGATCTCGACCGAAGTCGCTCCGTTCGGCGGCGTCAAGCAGTCGGGCCTGGGCCGCGAGGGCTCGAAGTACGGGCTCGAGGACTACATGGAAGTCAAGTACTTGTGCATGGGTATCGAGACCTCGGCGCCTTCCACGCAGGGCCAGCCCCAGCCCGGCTCCGGCAGCGCCGGCGGGGAGTAAGCCACTTGTCGGCGCAAGCGCTGGTTCACCCGTTTTCCGCGAGGTAGGCGTCGAGCGTTTCGAGATGCTTGGCAACGATCTCAGGGGGCAGGAACGCCCCGGTGACACTGTTGCGCGCCAGCGTCGCCAGTTCGGCCTTGCCCAAGCCCCTGGCAGCGGCGACGGCGCGATAATTGTCCGCCACGTAGCCCCCGAAGTAGGCCGGATCGTCGGAATTGAGCGTCGCTGCGAGACCGGCGCTCAGCATTCGGTCGATCGGGTGGTGCGCAAGGTCATCGACGACGCAAAGCTTGAGGTTGGAAAGCGGGCAGACAGTCAGCGTCATCTGTTCGCGCGCGAGGCGATCGACGAGCGCTGGATCCTCCATGGCGCGGTTGCCGTGGTCGATGCGGTCGGTGTGGATCACATCGAGTGCTTCCCAGACGTAAGCGGGTGGCCCCTCCTCGCCGGCATGAGCGGTGATCTTGAGCCCCTTCTCGCGCGCCGCGGCAAATGCGCGCGCGAACTTGGCCGGAGGGTGGCCGACTTCGGAGCTATCCAGGCCCACGGCGGCGATCCGGTCGAGCCAGGGCTCCGCCTCGGCCAGCGTGGCGAACGCCGCCTCTTCCGGCAGGTGGCGCAGGAAGCAGAGGATCAGCCTTGTGGTCATCGCGTATTCGGCCTCGGCCCGCGCCATTGCCGAGAGCAGACCTCGGATCACGGTAGCAAAGGCGATGCCCCGCTCGGTGTGCGTCTGGGGGTCGAACATGATCTCGGCATGGATCACGCCATCCGCCGCGGCGCGGGCGAAGTAGGCCATGGCAAGGTCGTGGAAGTCCTGCTCGGTCCGCAGCACGGCGGCGCCGGCATAGTAGATGTCGAGGAAGTCCTGAAGGTTCGAGAAGGCGTAGGCAGCGCGCACCTCCTCGACGCTGTTGTACGGAATGGCGATTGCGTTGCGCTCGGCGAGCGCGAACATCAGTTCGGGCTCGAGGCTGCCTTCGATGTGGAGGTGAAGCTCGGCCTTGGGCAGACCGGTGATAAAGGCGTCGAGGTCGGTCATCAGGTTCCCAAATCAGCATGGTCCCGGGCTCGACCCAAGACCGGTTCTTTACAGGCGCGACCCGCAGAGGGCCGTTGCGACCTCGTCCAAGCTTCGCACACGAGAGCAGCCCCGGGTCAAGCCTGACTCAAGCCCGCGACGAGCCATGGCGAGCCCATGCCTGCTTGCCCATGAGGTAGGTGGCCGCGATCGCGCGGTCGTCCCCCAGGATCTGCAGCGCGAACAGCCGCGTCGCCAGGTCCGCGCCGGCGGTGCGCCGCTGGAGCAGCGGCGTGGCGCGCTCGTCGAGCACGACGAAGTCGGCTTCCTGCCCAGGCTCCAGCGCGCCGACCTTGTCGCCGATATGGAGCAGCGCGGCACTGCCGGCGGTCGCCAGATAGAGCGCGCGGAACGGGTCGAGCCGCTGCTCGCGCATCAGCGCCGCCTGGTAGGCAAGGCCCGCGGTGTGCAGCAGCGAGAAGCTCGTTCCCGCGCCAACGTCAGTGCCAAGGCCCAGGCGCACGCCGTGCCGGTCGGCACGCGCGAAGTCGAAGAAGCCCGAACCGAGGAACAAGTTGGAGCTGGGGCAGACGGCGATGCCCGCCCCGCTTTCGTGCAGGCGCGCACAGGCACGGTCGTCGAGGTGAATGCCGTGGGCAAAGACCGAGCGCGGGGTGACGAGGCCGAAGCGGTCGTAGGCGTCGAGATAGTCGATGCTGGCGGGAAAACGCTCGCGAACGGCCTCGACCTCGCGCAGGTTTTCCGAGAGGTGGGTGTGCATGAGCACGTCGGGGTGCTCGGCGACGAGCGCGCCCGCGTCGGCAAGCTGCGCATCGCTGGATGCCAGGGCGAACCGCGGAGTCACCGCGTAGCCAAGGCGCCCCCGGCCGCGCCACCGCCGGATCAGCGCCTCGGTTTCGGCGCGGCCGCTGGCGCAGGTGTCGCGCAGGCCCTCGGGCCCGAGGTCCATCAGCACCTTGCCGGAGATCACGCGCATGTCGCGCGCCTGCGCCGCCTCGAACAGCGCATCGACCGAGTGCTCGTGCACCGTCGGATAGACCAGGGCGCTGGTGGTGCCGTTCTTCAGCAGCTCGTCGAGGAAGAAGGCCGCAACGGCATTGGCATGCGCCTTGTCAGCGAAAGCCTTTTCGGCGGGGAAGATGTGGCGGTCGAGCCAGTCGAGCAGCTGCTCGCCATGCGAGGCGATCCGGTCGGTCTGCGGATAGTGGACGTGGGCGTCGACGAAGCCGGGGACGACGAGGCCGGGCAGGGTCTCGATAGGAATATGCGCGTAAGTTCCGGCAAGGTCGGCATAAGCGCCGCGCGCGACGACGAAGCCGTCCTCGACGACGAGAAGGCCGTCCGGTTCATGGCGGACAGCATCGGGTGCGTCGCGGGGGTCGTGCGGGACCGAGAGCAGCTCTGCGCGGAAGGCGTGGATCATGGACGGCGCCCTTCCCGGTCGACGAGAGCGGAATGGCGCGGGATGCCGGTCATTGCCCCCTCAGCGTCAGCAGTTGGGCGAGCACGGCGATGGCGATCACGTCCGGCTCCTTGCCGCGTACGCCGGGCAGGCCGATCGGGGCGGTGAGGCGGGACAGCGCCTCCTGGCTCACGCCATCAGCCAGAAGCCGCGAACGGAAACGGGCGATCTTGGTCGCCGAGCCGATCAGCCCGACGAACGACAGCGGCTTGCCCGAGAGCGCGGCCAACGTGAGGTGATAGTCCAGCGGGTGATCGTGCGTCAGGATGGCGACGGCGGCATCGTCTGGCGCATCGCGCAGGCAATCCGCGACCGTTTCCTGGTCGACCACGGTGACACCATCGATCGTGCCTTGCTCGGCGCGGGTGTCGAACCAGGCGAGCTGAAACGGCAGGCCGGTCATGTGCCGGGCGATCGCCTGACCGACGTGACCGGCACCGAACAGATAGACCGGACGCGGCCTTTCGCCGACCGGTTCGACAAGCCGGGCGCCGGTTGCGGGGCGCTCGCCACGGGCCGACTGGCGAGTGGCGGTCTCGCGCAAGTGGACCTCGCGCCGCACGCTCCCCTCCTCCAGCTGTGTCTCGAGCATGCGTCCGGGCTCGGCATCCGCGAGCCAGTCGAGGCGCGCGGGATCGAGATGCTCGACAAGGAGGCGCACTCGCCCGCCGCAGCATTGGCCGAGCAAGGGGCCCAGGGGGTAGTCCTGCACGCGCCAGGTCCCGGGCGGATGCGCCAGAACCGCCCGCGCCTGCTCGATGGCGCGCAGCTCCAGCTGGCCGCCGCCGATGGTGCCCTCCTGGCGATCGGCCCAGACGAGCATGCGAGTGCCGGCACCGCGCGGGGCGGACCCCTCGGTGGCCAGAACCGAGATCATCGCGCAGGGTTGAGCGCCCCGTTCGGCGCGGAGTCGGCGCAGCCACCCGATCCATTGAGTCATGGCTTGAGCGCCTTCAGGATCGCCTCGGGCGTCGCAGGAGCGTTCAGAGCGGGGATGCCGGGCATGCCCCTCGCGGCGGCGATAGCGCGGTTCAAGGCGCTGAAGACCGAGATCGCCAGCATGAACGGCGGCTCGCCGACCGCCTTGGAGCGGTTGATCGTCGGCTCGACGTTTTCGCCGTCCCACAAGTCGATCCGCAAGCGCCGGGGACGGTCCGAGGTGGTGGGAATCTTGTAGGTCGCAGGGCTATGGGTGAGCAGGCGGCCCTTGGCGTCCCACACCAGTTCCTCGGTGGTGAGCCAGCCTTGTCCTTGCAGGAAGCCGCCCTCGATCTGCCCGCTGTCGATCGCGGGGTTGAGCGAGCGGCCGACGTCGTGAAGGATATCGACGGCGAGCACCTTGTGCTCGCCGGTCAGCGTATCGATCGCCACTTCGGACACCGCAGCGCCATAGGCGAAGTAGTAGAACGGACGGCCTCGATGCGCGGCCCGGTCGTACTCGATGCCGGGCGTGGCATAGTAGCCGGTGGAGGATAGCGAGATACGGCCGATATGCGCCTTCCTCGCCGCCTGGGCGAACGGCACGCGCTCGCCGCCGACGAGCAAGCCGTCCGGGGTGAACAGCACTTGCCCCTCATCGACCCCGTAGGCACGAGCGAGAAAGGCCGCGAGCCGGTCGCGAATGGCCGTGGCGGCGTTGTGGGCGGCCATGCCGTTCAAGTCCGCGCCGGAGGAGGCGGCAGTGGCGGAGGTATTGGGCACTTTGTCGGTGCGCGTCGCGGTGATGCGCACTTGGCTCAGCGGCACCGCGAAGACATCCGCCACCACTTGCGCCACCTTGACGTAGACGCCCTGCCCCATCTCGGTGCCGCCGTGGTTCACCTGGATCGAGCCGTCGGCATAGAGGTGCACCAGCGCGCCGGCCTGGTTGAGGTGGGTGGTGGTGAAGCTGATGCCGAACTTCACCGGCGTGAGCGCGAGACCCTTCTTGAGGATCGGGCTGCCGGCGTTGAACGCGTCGACGGCGCGCACGCGTTCGTCGTAGCGCGAAGTCTCGCGCAGGCGGGCGATGAGAGCAGGGGCGATATTGTCCGCCACCTGCATGCCGTAAGGGGTCACGTCGCGGCCGGGGCCGTAGAGGTTGACGATGCGCACGTCGAGCGGATCGCGCCCGAGCGTCAGCGCGATGTCGTCGAGGATGCGCTCGATCGCCAGCATGCCTTGCGGACCGCCGAAACCGCGAAACGCGGTGGCCGAGACGGTGTTGGTCTTCAGCCGTTCCGAGGTGATCGTGATGTCAGGGATGTGATAGCAGTTGTCGGCATGGAACATCGCTCGGTCGTTGATCGCGGGCGAGAGGTCGACGGTAGCACCGCAGTCGGACGCGAGGTGAAGCGAAAGCGCGCGCAAGCGTCCCTCGTCATCGAAACCCACGTCGTAGGCCACTTCGAACGGGTGGCGCTTGCCCGTCAGCACCATGTCGTCGTCGCGGTCGCAGCGGAACTTGGCCGGGCGGCCGGTCTTGTGCGCGACCAGCGCGGCGGCGGCGGCGAACAGCGCAGCCTGGGTTTCCTTACCGCCGAACGCTCCCCCCATGCGGCGCACCTCGACCGTGACATCGGCGGACGTCAGCCCAAGCAGGTTGGCGACGAGATGCTGCACCTCGCTGGGGTGCTGGGTGGAGCTGAGCAGGTGGATTTGTCCGTCTTCGCCCGGCGTCGCGACGGCGACCTGGCCTTCGAGGTAGAAGTGATCCTGGCCGCCCATCGCGAACGTACCCGACAAGCGATGCTGCGCCTTGCCCAGTGCAGCATCGGCATCGCCCCGCGCCATGCGCTGGATGGGCTCGATCTCGGAATCTGCGGCACGTGCCTCGGCCAGCGACAGGATCGGCAGGAGCGGCTCGTAGGTCACGTGGGCGAGCCGCGCCGCGACACGCGCCGCACGCTGGCTGGTGGCGGCGACCACGAACAGCGCCTGTCCATGGCAGACCACCTCGCCATCGGCGAACAGCCGGTCGTCGTGTGCGACCGGGCCGACATTGTTCTCACCCGGGATATCGGCGGCGGTGAATACCGCGACAACACCGGGCGCGGCCAGGACCTTGGTCAGGTCCATGCTGAGGATGCGGGCGTGCGCTTCGCTGCTCTGCCCAAATGCGAGATGCAACATGTCGGCCGGTTCCGGGCCATCGTCGGCATAACCCGCCGCGCCCGTGACATGCAGGTGCGCACTGTCATGCGGGTGCGCGGGCTTCGCCACGACGAGGCCGGGGTCGCGCTCAGCCATCGGCGGCGAGCTCCAGAACGGAGATCGGCTGACCCTGTTCGCGCGCCCAGAGGCGGCGCAGTAGATTGGACGCAGCATCGAGACGATAGGCGGCGCTGCCACGCACATCACTGAGCGGGGTGAAATCCTGCCGCAGCGCTTCGGCGGCCGCTTCGATCGTTGCCAGGCCAAATGGCCGCCCCGTCAGCGCCGCCTCGCAAGCGACGGCGCGGCGCGGCGTTGCCGCCATGCCGCCGAAGGCGACGCGAGTCTCGACGATGGTACCATCCCGAACGGTCAAGGCCAGGGCGCCGCACACCGCCGAGATGTCGCTGTCGAACCGGCGCGACAGCTTGGCGATGTGGATCACCGCATCGGGGCTCGGGCGCGGCACGAACACGCTTTCCACGAACTCGCCAGGGCGCAGGTCCTGCTTCCCGTAGTCCACGAAGAAGTCCTCGAGCGGCAAGGACCGCCACCCTTCCTTGCTGCGCAGCATGAGCGCAGCATTGAGCGCGATCAGCGCGGGTGGACCGTCGCCGATGGGGGAGCCGTTGGCGATGTTGCCGCCGATCGTCCCGGCATTGCGCACCTGCAGTCCGCCGATGCGGCGCACAAGCTCGCCCAGGTCTGGGTGCAGCCTCGCCAGCGCAGCATGGGCCTGCGCATACGTGACGCCCGCACCCAAGGTCAGGCCAGTGTCGCCTTCCTCGATGGCGTGCATTTCCGCGATATCGCCGATGAAGATGAGCGACGAGAGCGTGCGCAGCCCCTTGGTCACCCACAGGCCGACGTCGGTCGCCCCGGCGACGATGCGCGCGTCCGGCACTTCGTCCAGCAACTCGGCAAGCCGGGCGGCCGTGCGCGGTGCGAACCACTTGCGGCCGTGCCATTCTCCTGCGGTCTCTCCAGCGATGGCGGCGAGCTTGGGCGCGAGAGCGACGTCGTGATGCGGCAGGCTGGCAACCGCCTCGGCAGCCGCCACGATCGGCCCATAACCGGTGCAGCGGCACAAGTTCCCGGCGATCACGTCTTCGACGGGCAGATCGCACCCGCTCGCGCCGATGGCGCGGCCGTGGAACGACATGACGAAACCCGGCGTGCAGAAGCCGCACTGCGAGCTGCCGTTCGTCGCCATGCATGCCTGCAGTGGGTTCAACTCGCCCCGGGGCGCAAGGCTCTCGACCGTCATCAGCGCCTTGCCGTGCAGCATCGGCAGGAACGTGATGCAGGCGTTGATGGCTTTCCAGACCACCGGAGGGCTCACCTGAGAAGCCCCCCCGTCGCAGGACCCTTCCCGGGTCGAGCCCGGGACGACGTTGGACGCGAGTTCCCCCACCAGGACAGTGCAGGCGCCGCAGTCCCCTTCAGCGCAGCCTTCCTTGGTTCCGGTGCGGCGTAGCTTGTAGCGCAGGAATTCGAGCACGGTGGCGGTGGGATCGACTTCGGCAAGCTCGATCGTCTCGCCATCGAGGAGGAAACGCACGGCCATCAGCTGCCCCGGTACGTCGAGTAGCCGAACGGCGAGACGAGCAGCGGCACATGGTAATGCCCCTCGCCCGAAACGCCGAAATCGATGGTCACAAGATCCAGGAACGGCGGCTCGGGAAGCACGATCCCGCTCTTCAGGAAGTAGTCGGCAACGGCGAAAGTCAGCTTGTAGCGGCCCGTAGGCAACGCAGGCATGCCCGGGCAGCGCCCATCCTCGTCGGTGGCGCCGGCGAACAGCACGGCTCCTCCCTCGCCCGCTCCCTCGCCCCCGGCCTCGCCGCACAGAGTCAGCGAAACGCCGGCGGCGGGACGACCGTGGGTGGTGTCGAGCACGTGCGTGGACAGGGTGCTCATTCGGCGGCCTCTCTCGGCATGGGCCACTGCCCTACGAACTCGTGCTCATCGTAGGCGATAAGGTCGGCGATCAACGCCGTCCGATCATCGAGGAACAGCTGATCGGCGAGGCCCTTCACCAGGCGCGGCAGCGCGTTCTTGAGGCCCGAGAGCGCGGATGCGGACAGGCCAAGGCTGATCAGCGCGGAGTAGTTGAACGCGAACAGCCCGTGGAGCGAGCTATCCGCGGAGTCGCGCGGCAGCAACTCAAAGGCAGGGCCGAGATAGGGATGGGCGTCGATCAGCGCATTCTCCTGCCCGGCAGGCGGCGAATAGCGGTCGGCCCAGCGCGCAATGCGGTCGCCCACGAGGCGCAGTTCCGGGCGCAAGCCCGGGTCGCTGACGAGGCCGGTCGAGAGGATCAGGAAGTCATAGTCGAAGGTGCCCTGCGGCGTCGTCACGCGGGCGCCCTCGCCATGCGGTTCGACCCCGAGCCACGGCGAGCCCAGGTGCAGCGCAAAGCCGGGCCAGGCGGCGGCGCGATGGAAAGTGTCGTTGGTGGGAGGCTGGTTGTGGCCGAGAAAGGCGTGCATCACCGCATACTTCTCGGCATCGTCAAGCGCGGGGTAGCGGGCGGTGAAGCCGACGCGCTCCATGAAGCGGATCGGGTTGATCCGCGGCAGAACCTTGCGACGGATATGGATGTGCACTTCGCCGACGCCCTCGGTCAGCGCGGCATTGGCGTTGTCGAAGGCCGAGGCGCCCCCGCCCAGGATGGCGATGCGCTTGCCCCCGAGGCGAGCGAAGTCGATCGGCTCGCTGGTGTGGGCGTAGAGATGGCGCGGCAACGCGCGCGAGACCATCGGCGGGGTGTGCCATTCGCCGCCGCCCTGGATGCCGGTCGCCAGCACGACCTTGCGCGCGAGCAGCCCATCGCCGTTGGCCAGGCGAAGGCGATGAAGGCCCGCACCGGCCGGCTCGATCAGCTCCAGCTTCGCCTCGTTGCGCACCGGCAAACCGAGCACGCGGCGATACCAGCGCAAGTACGCCATCCAGTCGCCGCGCGCGATCTTGTCGACCGCAGCCCAGCCCGCCGCCCCATGCTGCGCTTCCCACCAGGCGCGATAGGTGAGCGCGGGCACTCCGAAGTCGATCGGGGTCAGGTCCTTGGGCGTGCGCAGCGTGATCATGCGCGCGTAGGTTTCCCAGGGGCCCTCGTAGCCGGCCGGGTTCTCGTCGATCACCAGCACGTTCGAGATGCGCTCTCGCTGCAAGCCGAACGCGGCCGCGAGCCCGCTCTGTCCGCCGCCGACGATCACCACATCGTAGACGTGACCCTCGGCCTGCATGCGAGGCCGCGTCCAGTCGGCGCCGCCGTGGCCGATCAGATCGAGCTGGCGGGCCAGGTCCGCCTCGAGTTCCGCCAGGCTCATGCCGCCATGTCCTGGAGGCGCAAGCGCACGATCTCGCCGATCTGCCCGAGCGCGGTCGCGATCTCCTCCTCGCGCGTGTGGCCGAGGCGCCGTTCCATGGCGGCGAGGATACCCGCCTTGTCGGTCAGGCGCACGCAGATGATGAAGGGGAAACCGAAACGCTCACGATAGGCGGCATTGAGTGCGTGAAAGCGGTCGTACTCCTGCGGCGTCAGGCGATCCAGACCGGCGCTTGCCTGCTCGGCCGCGGAAGCCTCGGTCAGCGTACGGTCGATCGCCGCCTTGCCGGCGAGCTCCGGGTGCGCGCGGATGAGAGCGAGCTGCTCGTCAGGCGTGGCGGCGTACATCACCGCCAGGAGGTCGGCGTGGCGATCGCCCGAGGAAGGCGCGGCATCGGCACGCGCCTCCACCCAGGGACTGTGTTCGAACAGGGCAGTCACGAGGTACTCCCTTCCAGGCTGACATGGGCGGAAACGACCTTCCAGCCATCGGCGAACTTGACCCAGCTCTGCGTCTGGCGGCCGCGCCGGTCGGACCCTTCGCGAAAGAACTCGGCATCGGCAGTGGCGAACGAGTCGCCGTAGACCGTGATCGCGACGCGGCCGAGCCGGCGCTGGGGCGAGCCGCCGCGCCCTTTGCGAAACGCGCGGATCGCATCGATGCCGTAGAGCACTTCGCCCACGCCGTAGCGGTTGGTGGTGGGCGCGTCGTGGAACAGCGTGTCCATGGCCGCGATGTCGTCCGTCATCAGCGCGCGTTCGTAGGCGTGGAACGCGGCCGTGACTTCGGCAAGCAGCACGGGGTCGTCAATGACCATGCGGGTGCACCTCCATCCAGTGGCGGGCGATGTCGATGCGGCGGGCGACCCAGGCGTCGCCGCTCTGCATCACGTGATCGAGGAAGCGCGCCAGCCACCGGGAACGACCGGGCTTGCCGGCGATACGCGCGTGCAGGCCCACGCTCATCATCCGCCCGCCCTCTTCGCGCAACTGGTCGAAAGTGTCGCGCATGTGGCGGAAGAACTGCTCGCCCTCGGTGAAGCCGTTGAGCGCGACGATCTTCATGTCGTTCACATCGAGCGTGTAGGGAACGATGAGCTGGCGCTCCCCGCCTTGGCTGCTCCAGTAGGGCAGATCGTCAGCGTAGCTGTCGGCATCGTAGAGGAAGCCGCCTTCCTCGGCGACGAGCCGCGCGGTGTTGGGCGAGGTGCGACCCTGGTACCAGCCGAGTGGGCGGGTGCCGGTGAGCCGAGTGTGGAGCGCGATCGCCCCGGCGATATGGGCGCGCTCGACATCCTCGGGCACATACTGGTAGTCGATCCAGCGCAGTCCATGGCTGGCGATTTCCCAGTCGGCGGCAAGCATCGCCTGCACGGCCTCGGGGTTCATCTCCATGGCCTTGGCGACACCGAAGACGGTGACGGGCAGGTTGCGTTCGGTGAACAGCCGATGGAGGCGCCAGAAGCCGGCGCGGCTGCCGTATTCGTAGAGGCTCTCCATCGCCATCGCCCGGTCGGGATGGCTCTGGGCGCCGACCATCTCGGACAGGAACGCCTCGGAGCGAGGGTCGCCGTTCAGCACCGAGTTCTCGGCGCCCTCCTCGTAGTTGATCACGAACTGCACCGCGACCCGCGCGCCGTTCGGCCACTGCGGGTCGGGCGGATGGGCGCCGTAGCCGACGAGGTCGCGGGTCATGGGCGTCACCATGCCTCCAGCGCGGCCGGTACCGCCTCGCCCAGCGGCACGGCATGGCCTTGCGCCTTCAGGCAGGCCTCCAGCGCCCCGAGGGTCAGGAGCACCTTGTGCTTCATCGCGTTGTAGCCCATCGCGCCGAGCCGCCAGATCTTGCCCTGCAACGGGCCGAAGGCGGTGCCGATCTCGATCTCGAAGGCCTCGCGCATCATCGTGCGAACCGCCTCGCCGTCAACGTCCTCGGGAATGAACACGCCGGTCACGTTCGTCATGCGGTGTGCGTCGTCGCCGAACACGGTCAGGCCCATCGCGCGCAGGCCCGCGGTCATGGCGCGGCCCGCGCTGGCGTGGCGGGCAAAGCGCGCCTCCAGCCCCTCACCCAGCGCGATGCGGGCGCATTCGCGCGCACCGTAGAGCATGCTGGTCGCCTCGGTGTGGTGGTTGAGGCGCTTCTCCGACCAATAGTCCATGATCATGGCCAGATCGAAGTAGTTCGAGCCGATGCGCGGCCCCTGCCCATCCTTGATGTCGGCGCGGCGGATGCCCTTCTCGACATGGCGGCGGCGGCCGATGTGCTCGGCAGCGAGCGGCGAGATGGTGATCGGCGCCGAACCGGAAGGGCCGCCGAGGCACTTCTGCAAACCGCCCGTGACGATGTCCGCGCCCCAGCGGTCTGCCGCGATCTCCATGCCTCCGAGAGTCGCCGTCGCATCGATGTAGAGCAGCGCGCCGGCGGCATGGGCCAGCTCGCCCAGGCCGTCGAGCGGCTGCGCCATCGTGGTCGAGGTGTCGCCATGGATGGTGGCGACGACGTGCGGCTGCACCCGGTGGACGGCCTCGGCGATCCGCTCCAGCGGCACGACCTCGCCCCACGGCGCCTCGACCGTTTCGATCTGCGCACCGATACGGGCCAGGATCTCGGTCAGGAGCAGGCCAAAGCGGCCGAAGTTGACCACCAGCACGGTGTCACCTGGGGCGACCAAGCTGACCAGCGACGCCTCGATCCCCGCACGCGCGGTCCCGTCGACGAGCATCGTCCACTCGTTCCGCGTGCCGAAGATCGGGCGGTAGAGCGCCATGACCTGGTTCATGTAGCCGGTCATCTCGGGATCGAACTGGCCGAGCAGATCGGCACTCATGGCGCGCAGCACGCGGGGGTGGGCATTGACCGGGCCGGGGCCCATCAGCAGGCGCTGGGGCGGGTCGATCTCGCCGAACAGGATAGGGTCAAGCTCAGGCATAGCAGGCAGCCAATCGTTCGATGAATCCGAGCATGACCTTGAGCGCGATCTCGGCATCGGCGGGGTCGACGTGTTCGGCGGGATTGTGGCTGATACCGCCCTTGCAGCGAATGAACAGCATCGTGGTGGGGCATAGCGCCGCCATGTTCATCGCGTCATGCCCCGCGCCTGAGACGAGGCGACGCACGGGCTGCCCCGCGGCGGCGAGCGCCGCGTCCATGAGGTCCATGAGCACTGGGTCGCAGGGGCTGGCAGGCAGGTCATGGATACGCTCTATAGCGATCTCCAAGTCACGGGCCTTGGCGATCTCGGCGATGCGCGCGAGGATCGCCTCGGCCACCGCGTCGCGCCGCGCCGCGACGCCCGAGCGCACGTCGATGGTGAAGCGGACTTCGCCCGGGATCACGTTGGGCGCACCGGGCGCGGCCTCGATCACACCCACCGTCGCCACCACGTCGGAATTGTCCGAGCGGGCGAGTTGCTCGACGGCCAGCACCATCGCCGCTGCCCCCGCCAGCGGATCGCGGCGCAGGCGCATCGTGGTGGTGCCGGCGTGGCCCGCCATGCCCCGGACAACGACCGAATAGCGCAGCTGCGCGGCGATGCCCGTCACCGTGCCGACCGCGAGCCCGTCGGCCTCCAGCACCGGACCCTGCTCGATATGCGCCTCGAGGTAGGCGAGCGTGGTGCGGGGACGGCGCGCGGCGGCAAGGTAGGCGTCGATGTCACCGGGTAGCGCGACGGCGACCGAGACGCCGTCCGCATCGGCCATGTCCAGGGTGGCCGGGTGGAGGGTGCCCGCGACCGCACGGCTCGTCAGCATCGCGGCGGGAAAGCGCGAGCCTTCCTCGTCGCCGAAGGCGTAGACCTCGATCGCGAACGGCAGGCGCTTGCCCTGCGCGCTGAGCGACGCGACGCATTCGATCCCGAGCATGATGCCGAGCGGCCCGTCGTATCGGCCGCCGTCGCGCACCGAATCGAGGTGACTGCCGATGATCAGCGCCGGGGCTTGCGGGTCCAGGCCCTCGTACCGCCCCACGAGATTGGCGGCGGGATCACGGCGGACGGTCATGCCCGCCTTCGCCATCCACCCGGCAAGCGCATCCTGTGCCGCGAAATAAGCAGGCGTGAGGTAGGCTCGGAACAGGCCGCCCGCCATGTCGCTGTAGGGCGGCGCGCCGAGCTGGTCGCAACGCGATACGGCACGGGCGCCGGTCAATGCCAGGATCCTCCCCTGCAAGGAGAGAGGGACCGCGAGCGGACCACTCCTGCGTCACGGCCACCTCCGCGCGAAGGGGAGGATCGGTGGAGAATGCTCACCATCCTGCCACGCCCCCGTCGCTGCGCGGATCGGTCGCGCCCTGGAGGCCGCCCTCCGGCAAGCGCACGATCGCACCGGCATGTCCCATCGTCGCGGTGAGCGGGCCGATGCGCTCGACATCGTGGCCAGCGTCGATCAGGCGCGCGTAGACCGCCTCGTCGAACCCGTCCTCGAGCTTGAGCGTGGTCGACTGCTCGCCCCAGGTACGCCCCAGCAGCCAGCGCGGCGCGCTGATCGCCTGCTGCAAGTCGATGCCGTACCGGGCATAGCGGGTGAACAGCGCGGCCTGCGTCTGTGGCTGCCCCTCTCCGCCCATCGTGCCGTAAGCCATGACCCGCCCATCGTCGAACACCGCCAGCGCCGGGTTGAGCGTGTGGAACGGCTTGCGGCCAGGCTTGAGCGCGTTCCACCCACTCTCGGCGAGGCGGAAGGAACTGCCCCGGTTCTGCCAGGTGATCCCGGTCTGCGGCAGCACCAGCCCGGAGCCGAACTCGAAGTACGTCGACTGGATCGCCGAGACGACACGCCCCTCGCTGTCGGCGGCCCCGAACCAGCAAGTGTCGCCCCATTGCGGCGGCTGCGGCCAAGGCAGCGCGCGTTCGGGATCGATCCTGGCGGCGAGTTCGTCGAGGGCGGCGGGATCGCCGAGCAGGCCCTGGAAATCGTAGGGCGTATGCTGCGGGTCGCCGACATGGACGTCGCGCAGCAGGAAAGCCTGCTTGGTCGCTTCCACCAAGCCGTGGACGTGCGCAAAGCTGTCGGGCGCATTCGCGATGAGGCGGTCGAACAGCGCGAGAATGACCAGCGAGGCGAAGCCCTGCGTCGGCGGCGTGCTGTTGTAGAGCTGCGCGCCGGCGATGCGCGTCGTCAGCGGCTCGGGGCGCGAAGAGCGATGCGCAGCCAGATCCTCGGCGGAGACCGGACTGCCGACGGTGGCGAGGTCCTGTGCGATCAGGGCAGCAAGTTCGCCTGTGTAGAAGTCCTCCAGTCCGTTGACGGCCAGCGTCCTGAGCGTCGCGGCGAGCAGCGGCTGCTTCAGCGTGTCGCCTTGCGCCATCGGGCGGCCGGCGGGCTCGAAGACCCGGGCATAGGCCCCGGGTTGGATGCGCAGCTCATCGCCCTTCGCGGCGGCAATGGCGGCACCCCCGGCGGTGACGGTCACCCCGTTCTCCGCATGGCGGATGGCGTCGCGCAGCAGGCGTTCGAGCGGCAGCGTGCCGCCTTCGAGCGCGGCGGCCCAGCCCGAGATGGTGCCGGCAACCGTGTTCGCCGCCAGCGGCCCGCGCGTGGGGACGGCCTCGTGCCCGGCATAGAGCGCGAGGTCCGCGCTCGCCGCTGCGCCGCCGCAGCCGTGGATCGAGTGCACGCGGCCGTCCGGCTCGCGGATCACCCAGAAGCCGTCCCCACCGATCCCGGTCATGTGCGGGTAGACCACCGCCAGCGTCGCCGCCACAGCGACCGTCGCCTCGATTGCCGTACCGCCGTCCCGCAGGACATCGCGTCCCGCCTCGGCGGCGAGGTGATGCGGGGCGGTGACGATGCCGCGGGAGGCGCTCACCGTGCGCATTAGTTTGGGAGCGCCTTGACGAAGGCACGCACGACTTGCGCGGAATTCACGCTGGCGAGCGCCATGAAGGTGTTCATCTGGTTCTCGCTCTCGTCGCCGCCGGCAAGGTCCGACAAGCTGCGAAAGACGATCGCCGGCACTCGGTTGGCGTAGGCCACTTGCGCCACTGCCGCACTTTCCATGTCGAGCACGCGCGCCTTGTAGGCCTGCTGCAGGTACTGCCGGAACTCGGCGTTGTCGGCGAAGACGCCGGCGCTGACCCCGGTACCGCCGACGACGATCTTGGGCGCGTCCTTGAGGCAGGAGCCCGGGGCGGCGTCATTCGTGGGGCCGGTGCAACGCTGCAGCGTGGTCCGGGCAGCGACTTCGCGGGCAAGCGCAACCAGCCCGGGGTCGACCGCGATGGTGTACTGCCGATGGGCGGATTCCTGCGCATTCCCGACGCGCACCCCGCGTGGGAACATCATGCCCCAGTTCGGCGGCGCCGCGGGATCCGGCTCCTCGGGCGTCTTCCAGCCTTGCGCGGTCTTGCGGGCGAACGAAACCTCCAGGTACTGCGCCCAGTCCTGCGCCACCACGACATCGCCGATCGACAGGTTCGGGTCGACGCCGCCGGCGATCCCGGAGAAGACGATGCGCTTGACCTTGAAGCGGTCGAGCACGAGCTGCGTGTTCATCGCCGCATTGACCATGCTGACGCCGCTTTGCATCAGCACCACCGGCTTGCCCTCCATGCGGCCGGTGAGGAAGGTCAGGCCGTTGATCCGGTAGGTCCTGGGGTTCACCACCGCGTGTTCCAGCGCCTCCCACTCCGGGGCGAATGCTGTCATCACCACCGTGCGCGGCGTGCTGTCGAGCGGCTTGGCGGACGCAGGTGCTGCGAACAGCGCGGCAAGGAGCAGGAGCCAGCGCAGCATCACGCCCCTCCCATCCACACGAAGCGCGCGACGAACAGGGCCGCCAGCACCAGCAGGAACCAGTCGCTCTTCTGGAGCGTGCCGCGCACCAGCTTGAGCAGCGCATGGGCGGTGATGCCGAAGGCAAGGCCGTTGGCGATCGAGAAGGTCAGCGGAATCATCGCCACAGTAAGGAAGGCGGGGATCGCGGAGAGCGGGTCTTCCCACTCGACTTCGGTCAAGGGCAGCAGCATCAGCCCGCCGACGATGATCAGCGCCGGCGCGGTCGCGGCGAGCGGGATCACTTGCGCATAGGGCGCCACGAACATCATCGCCAGGAACAGCAGACCGGTGACGACCGCAGTCAACCCGGTGCGCCCGCCCGCCTGCACGCCTGCCGCGCTCTCGACATAGCTGGTGACCGTGCTGGTGCCCGCCATCGAGCCGACGATCGTCGCGGTCGCATCGGTGATGAGGATGCGATTGAGGCGCGGGATGCGCCCGTCCGCGTCCATCAGCCCGGCGCGCTTGGTGACCGCCACGAGCGTGCCGATGTTGTCGAACAAGTCGACGAACAGGAACACGAAGAGGATCTCCAGCAGCCCCAAACCGTGACCGCCCGAGACGCCGAACACGCCCTTGAGGTCGAGCTGGAAGGCCGTTCCGGTCAGCGCCGAGAGCGAATAGGGCTCGGGCTTGAGGACGACCTGGCCGGTAATCCAACCGACGATCGTGGTCGCGACGATGCCGATCAGCATCGCCCCGCGCACGCGCCAGACGCTCAGGGTGCCGATAAGGACGAGGCCGAACAGCGCCAGCGCGGCACCGGGCGCCTTGAGGTCGCCGAGAGCCACGAACGTCGCCGGGTTGGCGACGACGATGCCTGCATCCTTGAGGCCGATGAAGCCGATGAACAGGCCGATCCCGCCCGCCACCGCAGCGAACAGATACTGCGGGATCGAGGCGACGATCAGCTGGCGCACTCCGGTAAGCGTCAGGAACAGGAAGGCGACGCCCGAGATGAACACGCAGCCGAGCGCGATCTGCCAGGGCACGCCCATCTGCTGCACCACGGTGAAGCTGAAATAGGCGTTGAGGCCCATGCCCGGAGCCAACGCCAGCGGCGTATTGGCGACCAGCCCCATCAGGATCGAGGCGAAGGCGGCGGCAAAGCATGTCGCCGCGGCGACCGAGGCGACCGGCATGCCGGCGCTGCTCAGGATGGCCGGGTTGACGAGGACGATATAGGCCATCGTCAAGAACGTCGTCACGCCGGCGAGCACTTCGGTGCGCGCGTCGGTGCGGCGCTCGGCGAGGCGGAAGAAGCGCGCCAGCGCTGTCGTGTCGCCAGGTCCTGCGGCAGGCCCGTCGCCCGCGGTCTCGACTGCTATCCCGCTCATGCCGCTGCCCCCTGCTTCGCGAGCCCCGCCCCCGGTTCGCTCCATCCGATGATCCCGTCCGCCTCGAGCCGAGCCGCCAGCGCGAAGAGCGCTGCCTCGCCACCGGCCTTGCCGATCAGCTGCAAGCCGAGCGGCAAGCGCCCCGGCCGTCGCAGCGGCACCGCCAGCGAAGGCAGGCCGAGAAAGGTGATCGGCTGCGTATGGATGCCCAAGGTGGCGCGCGCGGCCGTTCGCTCGCCATCGATGGCAACGACGGGATCGTCGATCAGCGGCGCCACGCCGGGCGCTGCCGGGGCGAGCAGAACGTCGTAGTCTGCCACGAGCGCGGCAATGGTCGCCTTGTAAGCGGCGCGGAAGGCTTGCGCCTCGTCATGGAGCCCGGCCGGAAGCAGCGCGCCGGCCAGCAGGCGGTCGCGCACTTGCGGATCGAAGCCGAGCGGATCGCGCGCAAGCGCCTCGCGATGCAGCACACCGCCCTCATAGGCGGTGATCAAGAACGCGGCGGACCGGGCGCGAGCGACATCAGGCAGGTCGACCAAGGGCGCATCCGGTGCGATCGCATCGATCGCGGCGAGCTGCTCTGCCTCGACATTCTGGCGAAAGCGGCCGCCGAGCCGTGCGAGGCGGGGCGCGGCGGATATGTCCTCGGCAGATGCGCCCTTCAGCACCTGCCACACCGCGAGGAGATCGGCCATGTCGCGCGCGAACGGGCCGATGTCGTCGAAGCTCTCCGCGAAGGGGAACGTGCCGGCGACCGGCAAATCGTGATGCGTCGGCTTGAGACCATAGATCCCGGTCAGGCTCGCGGGAACCCGGATCGATCCGTTCGTATCGGAGCCGAGCGCGAACGGGAGCAGGCCGCCGGCGACAATGGCGGCCGAGCCGCCCGAGGACCCGCCCGCCAAGCGCGCAAGATCGTGCGGGTTGCGCGTGGTGCCATGGGTCGCGTTGATCGTCGCGAAGCCGTAGGCGAATTCGTCCATGTTGAGCGTCGCAACGAGCACGGCGCCGGCATCGCGCAACCGGCGGACTACCTCGGCGTCGGCGGTCGCGGGCGCAGCGTCGGCGTATAGCGCCGAGCCGGCGGTGGTCGACAGGCCGTCGACATCGAACAGGTCCTTGACCCCATACGGTACGCCGGCGAGCGGTCCCGGGTCTTCACCGGAGGCCAGGGCCGCATCGACTTGCGCCGCCTCCCGGCGGGCGCGCTCCGCAAGCACGCGGGTCACGGCGTTGTACGGCTCCCCAGCCAGAGCCGCGAGCACGCGCTCGACTTCCTCGCATGCGCTGCTCGCACCGCTGCGCACGCGCTCGGCCGTGGCGAGGGCGCCGCTCATCCGCGCAGGCGCCCAGCATGGTCGGCAAGTAGCGCGAGGTTGGCGGCGACGCCCCGCTCGCACTCGGCCGGGATCGTCAGCCCCCGGTCCTTGGCCACTGCCGCGATCTGCGCTTCGCCGACCGGCACCGCGGCGCGCGCGGCTGCAGGTTCGGCGATCGGATCGCGGGCATAGCGAGCCGCCAGCCAGGCGCAGACGAACAGCTGGAGCTGGTGGAAGATCATCAGCGGCAGCACCACCATGCCGACCTGCGCAGGGGCGAACAGCGCGCCGGCCATCGGCACGCCCGAGACCAGGCTCTTCTTCGAGCCGCAAAACAGCAGCACGATGGTATCCTCGCGCGAGAGCTTGGCCATGCGCGCGGCGGCGAAGTTGGCCAGCATGATCACCGCCAGGATCGCCGCGCTCAGCACGAGCAGCGCGGCGAGGTCCGACAGGTTGAGCACTTTCCAGATGCCGTTCACCACTGCGGCGCTGAACGCGGAATAGACCACCAGCAGGATCGAGCCGCGGTCCACCGGCATCAGGATTTGCTTGTTGCGCGCCACCCAGGCACCGATCAGCGGGCGCAGCAGATGCCCGGCGAGGAACGGCAGCAGCAGTTGCGCGACGATGCCGCGCACCGCACCCCAATCGAACCCGTGCCCCGAGCCGCGCGTCTCGATGAACAGTCCCACCAGCAGCGGCGTCAGCACGATGCCGAGCAGGTTCGATAGCGAAGCGCTGCATACCGCCGCCGCCACGTTGCCGCGCGCCATGGCGGTGAAGGCGATCGAGGACTGAACGGTCGAGGGCAACAGCGTCAGGAACAGCACGCCCGAGATCAGCAGCGGATTGAGCCAGCGCGCGGCCACAGCGTCCACCGCCAGGCCGGTCGCGGGAAACAGCATATAGGTCGAGGCCAGCACCAGGGCATGGAGACGCCAGTTGCCGATGCCCTGCACGATCGCCTCGCGTGAGAGCTTGGCGCCGTGGAGAAAGAACAGCAGCATGATCGCCAGGTCCGCGAGCACATCGAAGGCCGAGGCCGCCGCGCCGCGCACAGGCAGCAGCGAGGCCGCCGTGACCACCGCGATCAGGCAGAGCAGGAAAGGATCAATAGAAGGAATAAACGACGGACGCCGCATGGTGCTTTACCCTGCCTGCCGCCCCCCTATCTATCAAACGCAATGATCCGCACGGATCGTTGCAGAAAAGAGAGCGGATGGTTGTATCAAGTGCGCTGGCGGCGCTCAGGCCTTCTGCACGTTGCCAGCCGCGCACACCAGCATTCGCGCCGTTTTTCCTACCGTGAAGCGACCTTCGGCGGGTTCGCAGGCAGCGCCAAGAACGCCTTTGACGAGCGCGTCACGGCTCTGCCACAGCCGTCGCCTCGTCCTGTGGCGCGTCGCTGGGCCACTGCGTGCGCGAGGGTTGCAGCAGCTCGGGAGGAGGCTGGCGGCTCTCGATCATTTGCGCCGCCTCGTCCAGCGCGCGCGCCTCGCCGACGGTCACTCCGCCCGGCCCGGGGTCATTGTCGGCCTTGCCGCAGGCGGCAAGCGCCAGCACGAGGATCAGGGCGTGGGCCTCTCTCACCAAACTACCATAGCGCCTTGGCGGACGGTGCAAACCCTTCAGCCTTCGATCACCCGGGTTTCGGGGTGATGCTTGTCGAGATGCCGCAGGATCATCTTGAGATTGCGGCTGTTGGAGCGGAACAGGAAGTCGAACACGTCGCCAGCCACCGGCACCCCGCCCACGGCCGTGTCGAACGCGACATTGCCGATCATCCGCGCCAGCTTGAACTTCGACATACCCAGATTGCGGGCTTCCCAGACGATGTAGAGCCCGAGCAGCGCGGACACCACGTCCCCGGCGATGGGCACCAAGCCGACGATCGCGTCGAGCCCGACCTCGCGGCGCATGCCCGGCACCACGAACGCGCGTTCGAGCAGTCGCTCCATCCTCTCGACCCTCAGGCGGATCGAGGCGGGATCGTTGCCAAGCGGCAGTTCATTGCCCATCCGGCGTAATGCTTCGGTACCGGCCAAGTCCCACGATCCTTTGAGATGTGATGCAACCGCTTGTTATTTGTGGACCCAAGCCAGCGGCATCAAGGGGTGCCACGCCCAGGGATTGGTCGCGAACCCGTCGACGTTGCCGCGCACGAGCGACCAACGGATCGGCGTTCCCAAGGGGATGAAGACGTTGTCGGCAGTGAGCTTCGCCTCGACGTCCGACAGGATCTGTGCGCGCTGGCGGGCATCTTTGTTCGCCGCCGCACCGGCGACAAGGGCATCGGCCTCCTTGTCGCACAGGCCCCGAGCCGGCAGGCAGGCGAGACGATTGAGGAACCAGGACACGCGCGGGTAGCGGGCGACTTCGTCGACCAGGGCGAGATCGGCGGCGGCTAGGTCGTGCTCGCGCTGAAGCGTCACGCCGATCGTGCGCATGTCGCTCGCCAAGCGCCCGAAAAGGATGTCCGAGCCGGGGCCTTCGGGCAGCCAGACCCTTACGGTGGGCGATGGCGGCGTCGCGCTCCCTGATGCTGTGGCCGGCCAGGCCCGGACGCGCGCGGCCGCCTGGGCACGGCGGGCTTCGATCGACACACCTTGCCAACGCTCGCCGTTCTGCGCGAGATCCCCATCGACGTTGGGCGAGATCAGCCGGGTCGTCGCGGTCCAGCCATCGACGCCGAACGGCTCGATCAGCCGCCCGCGATCGATCGCCATGGCCAGGGCCTCGCGATTGGCGGGGTCGGCAAGAAACCCATCGCCCCTGAGGAAGCGCAGGCCGAACAGACCCATCACCGGGTCGAGCTGGATGGTGCCACGCAGGATGCCCACGCTGCTGGTCAGTGGAAAATCCTGGATGCGCCCGCCCAGGACCAAGTCCACCTGCCCGTCATTGAACAAGTTGACCGCGTCGGCGGCGCCCAGTGCACGAACCTCGATCGTTCGCGTCCGGCTGCTCCATTCCGGAATCTGCGGCAGGCCCAGACGCGAAGGTTCGATCGGCGTGAACAAGGCCGTGTGCCCTTCGCGAGACATCGCCATCGGCCCGTCGCCCTGCTTCTTGTGCAGCAGGCCAAGCTCGGGCTGGGCGAGGATCTGCAGGAGATAGGGCATGGGACGCAGCAGCCGGATCTCGATGACCCGCCCGGCCATGACACGAACCTGTTCGACACCGTTCAGATCGAGCGCAAGCGGCGTGCGAGCGACGGACCGGATCACGGCATCGATCGCCAGCTTGGCCGATCGCGCGGTCAACGGCTCGCCGCTGCGCCAGTCCCCGTCGCGCAGGCGGAAAATGTAGCTCAGGCCATCGTCGGTGACGATCCAGCGATCGGCCAGCGCGGGCACGACCCGCCCCTTCTCGTCGATCGCGACCAGCCCCTCGGCGGTGGCGGCGCGGGCGAGTTGCCCCGCCAGCGAAAGGCGTGGTCCGCTGTCGAACGAGTCTCCGGGTTCGGCGATCGCTGCCAGCGCGAGGCGCGATCCCCCGCGCGAGCCGCAACCGGTGAGCGCCCCGGCCAGCGCGGGGATGAGCGCTGCGAGCAGCAACCCGGTTCGCGCACGTCGTCCGAGCGATTGGAGGAATGCAGCCATGGCCTTGGCTTAGTCCATCGTGACGGGTGAGCAAGGCCGCACCTCTGCGGCGGCCGCCGCGTTCAGACCTTGCGGACTTGCCCTGTCGACGCCTGCTGCGCACTGCCCCGCAGGTACGACGGGGCGCTGTCGTCGGCGGCCGCAGGCTTGGCACGCGCAAGCCGCGGGTCGATCGGCTCATGAAAGGCAACGCCGAACCGGCTGTCCTGCACCCAGGCGACCGTCCCCTCGACCCAGCCGATGTTGCGCAGATTGACGTCGATGCGAGAGCCTCGATGGACGCGGACATTGCCCTCGCCCATCATGCCGCCGTCCGAGAGGTTGCGCACCTTAATGCGGTACTCACCGGAAAGCCCGTCGACGCGCAGGTCGGCCAACAGGAACAGGCTGTCGCGCGCGATCTGCCTATGTTCGCTTCCGTCCATTGGCTCCAATTCCGCCGAAATCCAGACACGCGTCGAATCGCGCCGCGTCGTCATGGGCGACGCATCCTGTGCGAAATAGTAGGATCGAACGGCAAAAAAAAGCTTAAGGACCGGCTAATAGATCCGCCGGTCAATCGTCCCGAGAGACTTTCTCGCGCCGTTCGTGCGCTTCCTGCGCCTCGACGGTCATCGTCGCGATCGGTCGGGCGGTAAGGCGGCCCAGGCCGATCGGCTCACCGGTGACTTCGCAGAAGCCGTACTCGCCCTCCTCGATGCGGCGCAGCGCGGAATCGATCTTGGCGATAAGCTTGCGCTGGCGGTCGCGCGTGCGCAGCTCGATGCCCCAGTCCGTCTCGCTCGATGCGCGATCGTTGAGGTCGGGCTCGCGGATGGGGCCATCCTGCAACTGCTGCAGGGTACCGGCCGATGCGTCGAGGATCGAGCGCTTCCAGGCATTCAGCAACCGGCGGAAATAATCCAGCTGCGAATCGGACATGTAAGGTTCGTCGTCGGTCGGAACGTAGGCGCCGCCTATTTCTCGTTTCGCCTTGGCCAGCACGTCAATTTCGTTAGCAAGGGACGTCGCCATTCAGATGAACTCCGCAGCGTTATACCCCGGCCGCTGACGCCCTGCCGACCCCGAACTTTTCCGATGGTCCCGCGCGATCCAGGTTGAGCGGGCCTATAGTTGGCGCGGGTTTCGGGCACAAGCGCTGATGCGTGCCGTACGCAAGATAGAGCTGGAACCGATTGATCCGGTACGTTCCCTTGGGTCGACACCCAGCCGTGCGAGGCCGGGAAACACCGTTAACGGCTTGTTGACGACGCACCCCCATTGTCCGGCTAACGGGAAGTCCGAAAATCTTCCCACCGTATACAGGGGGCAGGACCACCATGAGCACGATCTGGATCGATCCAACGAGCTTCACCGGCACGCCGGCACATGCAAGCGAGTGCGAGGACGCGCTTGTCGCCAGTTGCCTGGCCGCCGCCGGCAGGGGCGACATCAACGCCTACTACGACCTTGGCGTCGCCTTCTCCACGGGAAGTCACGGCGCCTCCTGCGACCTCATCGAGGCGCACAAGTGGTTCAACCTTGCCGCCGTCGCCGGCCACGAGGAAGCCAACATGTGCCGGGCGGACATCGCCGAGGAGATGACCGCGCGCGAGATCGCCGAGGCGCAACGGCGGGCCCGCGAATGGCTCGCCAGCACCACGCGCCGCGCGGCTTGAGCTAGGCTTTCTTGAAGGGCGTCTTCTCGCCCAGCCAGAGTTGATCCTGGGCGATGCCTTGTCGCTCGCGCGCCAGGAAATCGGCGACCGCGCTTCGGAAGCTCTCGTTCACGATGTAGTGCGCCGAGACCGTGCGGACCGGCTCGTACCCACGAGCCAGCTTGTGCCCACCTTGCGCGCCCGCCTCGACCCGCGAGAGGCCCAGAGCGATCGCCGCGTCGATCGCCTGATAATAACACAGCTCGAAGTGCAGGAACGGCTTGTCGACGAGCGTTCCCCAGTATCGGCCGTAGAGCGCCTCTGCGCCGATGAAGTTGAGCGCGCCGGCGACCGGCTCGCCGCCCTCGAAGGCAAGGACGAGCAGGATCTTGTCCGCCATCCGCTCGCCCAGCAGGGTGAACGCCTTGCGCGTGAGATACGGATGGCCCCACTTGCGGCGGCCGGTGTCCTGGTAGAAGCGCCAGAACGCGTCCCAATGCACCCCCTCGATCGCCGCGCCGGTGAGCGCGCGTATCTCGAGACCTTCCTGCGCCCGCGCCCGCTCCTTGCGCAAGTCCTTGCGCTTGCGGGAGGACAGTGCCTCCAGGAAGTCGTCGAAGCTGGCATAGCCCCGGTTGGACCAGTGGAACTGGATGTCCTCGCGCAGCAGCCAGCCCGCCTGCTCGAAGACAGGCACTTGCTCGGGCGCGATGAAAGTCGCGTGCGCGGAGGAGAAACCTGCCTGGGCACAATACGCCTCCGCCGCGCGCAGGAGCGGCAAGGCAAGCTCCGGATCGCGGGTCAGGATGCGCGGTCCGGTTGCCGGGGTGAACGGCGCGGCGATCTGAAGCTTGGGGTAGTAGAGACCGCCCGCCCGGTGCCAGGCGTCCGCCCAGGCGTGGTCGAACACGTACTCGCCCTGGCTATGCTCCTTGACGTACGCCGGGAGCGCGCCCGCGAGGCGAGCGTCGGCACCGTGGATGACGATCGGCGCGGCGGACCAGCCGCTGCGTCCGCCGACACTGCCCGAGTCCTCCATGGCCGAGAGGAAGGCGTGGCTGACGAAGGGGTTCTCGTCTTCGTTCAGGGCATCCCATTCGGCCGCGGCTTGCCCGGCGACGCCCGCCAGCACCTCGGCAGTCAGCTCACGCCGGCTCATGCCTGCGCCTCCCGAACCGGTGCGAGCCCTTCGCCTTCGGCGATGGCGGCATCGGCGTATTGCCCGGCCCGCTCGCGCAAGGCCGCGTCCCGCACCGTCCAGGTCGCGAGCGGCAGGCCGCGCCTGCGCTGGCCCGAGGCGAAACGGCTGGGCAGGTCGCGGACGTCGTAAGCGAGGAAGTCGGCCCGCGCGTGCCACAACGCCAGCCGGCGCCGGATCATGCCAGGAAGCGCACGATCCTCGCCCTCGGACACGACAAGGCCGCGCACCGTGTGCGGCGAATACCGCGCATACCAGCGTGAGACGCGCGGATCGAAGCTCATGACGGCGTGCGGCCCGCCATAGCCTTCGAGTACCCGCCGCACCGCGAGGCAAAGCGCCGCGATCCGCTCCTCCCGACGGCTCTTGATCTCGATCAGCAGCGGAACCCGCCCGTCCGTCAGGCGCAGCACTTCGCGCAGGGTCGGGATCGTCTCGTCGCTGCCGCGCAGCGCAACCTTGCCCAACTGCTCGGCGCTGCGGCGCGCGACTTCGCCGGTCTCATGCGTCAGCCGGTCGAGCTCCCAGTCGTGGAACACGACCGGGCGGCCGTCGCTCGATCGCTGCACATCGCACTCGATGCCGAGCCCCCGCCCGATCGCCGCAGCGAACGCCGCAAGCGAGTTCTCCGGCACGCCCGCGCCATGCAAGCCGCGGTGCGCGTAGTCCTGCTCGCCGATCCATGCCACTTTGCGCGGATCGGGCGGGGGAGAGCGCCAGCGGTCAAGCCACATCGTGCTCAGCTTGGACGGACGGCGACAACCGCATCGACTTCCACGGCGGCGCCCAGCGGCAGCACCGGTACGCCGACCGCACTTCGCGCATGCTGGCCCACCTCGCCGAAGACCGCCGCCATCAGCTCCGAGGCGCCGTTGGCAACCTTGGGCTGGTCGGTGAAGGTACCGGTCGAGTTGACGAAGGCACCAAGCTTGACGACCCGCTCGATGCGCCCAAGCGAGCCGAGCGCGGCCTTGAGCTGGGCCAGGATCATCACGCCGCAGGCCTGCGCCGCCAGGATGCCCTGCTCGAGGCTCACGTCCTCGCCCAGCCGGCCGGTGACGAGCTTGCCTTCGACGAACGGCAGTTGTCCCGAGACGTGGGCGAGCCCGCCGGCGACCACGACCGGCACATAGGCCGCGACCGGCGCCGCCGGCTGTGGCAGCGTCAGCCCCAGCGCCGCGAGCCGCCGCTCGATCTCGGCCCCGAATTCATCCCCGCTCATGTCCGTTCCTTTTCCGGTTCATCGTGGAGCCTGGCCAGCAGCCACGGCAAGGCGCCCTCCCAGTCGTCGATCCGGGCGTGGGCGTGACCGGCCTTGTGCGCGCAGGCGATGTGCGGCGCAATCAGCGGCTCGGCACACAAATGCAAGCGGCCGACATCCGGCGCCGTGCCCGCCACCGAATCGTGATGCTGCGGCAGATCGTCGACGAATACGGCGCGGCTCGGCCGGTACTCCTCGAGGATGGCCTTAAGCGCCGGCCCCTTGGGCCCCTGATTGGTAAACACGCGCGCGTCGATGCCGCGCTCGAGCAGCTGGCGGGTGCGCGCCTCCTGGCGGAAGTCCATGAGGTTGGTGAGCACAACGACATCGGCGTCCTGCCCCAGCGTGCGGATCGCCTCGACCGCCCCCGTCACTGGCAGCTGGCGATGCATCTGGTTATCGAAGAAGGCGTTGAGCAGCGTCCAAATCTCTTCGGGCGCAATGGGCTCGCCGCTGTCGGTCCGGCGCATTGCGCGGACGAAATCGGGCGTGCCCATCTCGAACGTCACGCCCTCTTCCTCCGCCAGCCAATCCCGGAAATGCGAGACCATATACAGCAGAACTTCGTCGCAATCGGTGATGACGAGGGGCCGGCTCACGATGCCAGCCTCCCGCGCGCCGCGCCCAGCGCAGCTGGGGAGACGCCCAGCGACTCGGCGGCCGCGACCAAGTCGGGCTCGTGCGCGCACAGGAAATCCAGCACCGCCAGCAGCGTGCCGCGCTCGCCAAGAGAGTCGCGCAAGCCATCGGGCGTCAGCCCGGTAAGCGCGAGAAAACGACCCGCGCGATCTTCATCGCCCAGGATCCAGCCCAGCGCATTGAGCGCCAATGCCTGTGGGTCCGCTGTGCCGTCTAGGGACATTGCCGTATGGTTAAGAATTGTCAGCCACTCACGTGTGCCATAGAGGTCTTTGGTAACCCTTAGATGGTGTCCGCAAGGCGAATGGCAAAGCGAATCCTGGTTGTCGAGGACAACGACCTTAACCGGCGATTGTTCTGCGACGTGCTGAAGAGCCAGGGCTTTGCCGTGGAGCCGGTGGCCGACGGGCTCGACGCGCTCGACCGGGCGCGCGAGTTCGTGCCCAATCTCATCATCATGGACATCCAGCTGCCCAACGTGTCCGGCTTGGAGCTCATCGAGGCGGCCAAGCGCGATGCGGCGCTGCGTCAAGTGCCGGTGCTGGCCGTCACCGCCTATGCCGGCAAGGGCGACGAGGAGCGCATCCGCGATGCCGGGGCCGAGGGCTACCTTGCCAAGCCGGTCTCGATCGGGCCGTTCATGCAGGCGGTTCGCGCACTCGTTTGAGGCTCAACGGTTGACAGGGCGCGCCCGCGCCGCTTTTGCGCCCCATTTCCCGGCCACATGGTCGCGCACAGCACCGGAGCACTTATCCGCATGGACCGCGAAGCCACCAAGGCGCGCATCGACGCCCTGATCGAGCCCTTCAACAAGAAGGGCATCGCCATCGACGATTCGACCCGCTTCACCGACGACCTCGAGTTCGACAGCCTGACCGTGATGGACTTCGTCGCCGCGATCGAGGACGAGTTCGACATCATCATCAGCATGAACCAGCAGGCCGAGATCGAGAACTACGGCCAGCTCGTCGATGCCGTGGTGAAGCTGAAGGGCTGACCTGAAATGACCGAAGCCGTGAGCCAGCCCGACCAGCCCGAGACGCTGTCCGGCGGCACCAAGGACCTGTTCGCCAAGTTCGATCCGCTGATCGAAATGCGCGCCAACCTGCTCGCCTCGGGCGTGGAAGACCCGTTCGGGCTCGTCATGGAGAAGGTGCTCTCGCCCACCACGGCGATCTGCAACGGGCGCGAGACGATCCTGCTGGGCACCTACAACTACATGGGCATGACCTTCGACCCCGACGTGATCGCGGCGGGCAAGCAGGCCCTGGACGATTTCGGCTCGGGCACGACCGGCAGCCGCGTGCTCAACGGCACGTATGCCGGGCACAAGGCGGTCGAGGAAGCGCTGAAGGACTTCTACGCCATGGACCACGCCATGGTGTTCTCCACCGGCTACCAGGCGAACCTGGGCATCATTTCGACCATCGCTGGCAAGGGCGACTACATCGTCCTCGACATCGACAGCCACGCCTCGATCTGGGACGGCTGCAAGATGGGCGACGCCGAGGTCGTGCCGTTCAAGCACAATGACATCGAGGCGATGGAAAAGCGCCTCCGCCGCATCCCCGAGGGGGCTGGCAAGCTGGTGGTGCTCGAAGGCGTCTACTCGATGATGGGCGACATCGCGCCGCTCAAGGAGATGATCGCCGTCGCCAAGAAGCACGGCGCGATGGTGCTGGTCGACGAGGCGCATTCGATGGGCTTCATCGGCCCCAACGGCCGGGGCGTCGCCGAAGACCAGGGCTGCCTCGAGGATGTCGACTTCGTGATCGGCACCTTCTCCAAGTCGGTCGGCACCGTGGGCGGCTTCTGCGTCTCGAACCATCCCAAGTTCGAGATCATGCGCTTGGTCTGCCGCCCCTACGTGTTCACCGCCAGCCTGCCGCCCAGCGTCGTCGCCACCGCGGCGACTTCGGTGCGCAAGCTGATGCACGCGGCCGACAAGCGCGCGCACTTGTGGGAGAACTCACGCGTGCTGCACGCCGGGCTCAAGGGCGCGGGCTTCCAGCTCGGCACCGAAACGCCCCAGAGCGCGATCATCTCGGTCATCATGCCGGACCTCGAGCGCGGCGCGGCGATGTGGGAGGCGCTGCTGCACGAGGGGCTCTACGTGAACCTCGCGCGCCCGCCGGCGACCCCCGCCAACATGACCCTATTGCGCTGCTCGCTGTGCGCCGAGCACACCGCGAGCCAAGTCCAGCAGATCATCGGCATGTTCAAGCGCGCCGGAGCCCGGGCGGGCATCGTCTGATCCTTCGTCGCCCCGGATCACGTCCGGGACGACGCCATGCATCGCCCCTGATTGCCGTTCGCATCCAGTCGCGTAGACTGGCGCGAACAAGTGGGGGAACGCGGCATGACCAAGTGGCTCTGGCTGGCGACGCTGGCGCTCACGCCCCTGCCGGCGTCCGCACAGGATGTGCCGCCGGCCATGCCGATGGCCCACGATCATCCGCCGGCCTCGCCCTCCGCCGAGATCAAGGCCGAGGCCGCACCCCAGCACGCCGGCCACTCCGAGACGATGCACGCCCACGACGACACCGTCGCGCCCGTCCGTCCCACGCTGCTGACCGGCTACGGCAACGGCGGCTTCGCCATCACCACCAGCGTGCCGCAGGCGCAGGCATTCTTCTCCAACGGCATGGAGCTCGGCGCCGCGTTTGCTCACCCTGCTGCCCTCGCCGCGATGCAGGAGGCGGTGCGGCTCGATCCCGCCTGCGGCATGTGCAAGTGGGGCCAGGCGCTCGTCGACGGGCCGACGATCAACTACGGCAAGGACCCCAAGGAGCGGGTGCCCCTCTACAAGCTCGCCCGCGAAGCCGAACGCGAGGTCCGCGCCGCCGGCACCTCGCGCGAGCGGGCGCTGGCGACGGCGCTCGCCGATCGCTACCGCCCCGGCAACATCGACCGCCACGATCGCGCCTATGCCGCCGCGATGGTCAGGATCCAGCAGGCCTACCCGCAGGACAACGAGGTCGCCGTCCTCACTGCCGACGCCCTGCTCCAGACCGCCTACACCGCTGACGACATCGACAAGCCGCGTGTCCGGCAAGCCGTGGCCCTGCTCGAGCCAGTGTTGCGGCGCGATCCCGACCACACCCCGGCGATCCATTTCTACATCCACGCGACCGAAGCCGCCGAGGAACCCGCCAAGGCGGAGCCTTTCGCGGACCGGCTCGCCAGCCTGGCGCCCAAGGCCAGCCACTTGGTGCACATGCCGAGCCACACCTTCTACTGGCTCGGCCGCTACCAGGACGCCGCCGATTACAACCGCCGCGCCGTCGACATCGGCAAGGCACAGGCCCTGGCGCTCGGGACTGCCGCCCCCCAAGGCGTCTGGGGCCTGCCCTATCACATGCACAACGTCCTGTTCGGCCTGGGCGGAGCGCTCATGGCCGGGGATTCTGCCACCGCGCTCGACCTGGCCCGGCCGATGATCGAGGTCGTCCAGACCCGCACCGACGACGAGCCGTGGAGCCAGCTGCTCGCCGCATTGGGCTACTACGCCGTCGCCCGCTTCGATCCCGCCTCGATCGCCGCCTTGCCCGAACCCAAGCTGCCCTATCTCAAGGCCGCCTGGCACTACGCCCGGGGAGAAGCGGCCGCCTGGCGCGGCGATGCTCCGGCTCTCCAGGCCGAGATCGCGGCGATCCCGGCGACCCTGCAGACCGGCAAGCCCAAGCCCGATGCCCGCGCTGCCGAGCAGATGCTGGGCATTATCCGCCACGTCCTCGAAGGCCGCGCCCTGATGCTCGCCGGCAAGCCGGCCGAGGCCGCAACCGCGTTCACCAAGGCCGCCGAGATCGAGGAGACCAAAGACTTCAACCAGTTCACCGACCCGCCGGCGTTCTGGTATCCGGTTCGCCGTGACGTCGCCGCCGCCAAGCTAGCGGCGGGCGATCGACCCGGCGCGATCGCCGCGGCAGAGGCCTCGCTCAAGCTGCGCCCGAAAGACCCGGTCGCGCTGGAGACCCTCGCGGCTGCCGGCAAAGATCACGAACTTCGGTAAGTTTGCCCACATCGAGCATGAGAAAGTTTTGCGCGTCGCCTCGCCTCACGAACCCTTGTGGCACATTACGGGCGTGTAGGACAGGAGTGAATTCGCGCCGTTCAGGCGCGCGCTCGGGCGAGTTCGGCGAAGCGGTAGCGGTCGCGAATCGCGGCGTTGAAATAACGGCCCTTCGAGCCGGCCGTCTCCAGCCCCTTGGCGACTGCGGGCGGGACCGCGAAGTAGCGATAGCGGCGCCCGGTGACGAAAGTCACGTCGAGCGCCGACTGGTCAGCGTCATAGCGGAACGCACGGATCGCGGTCGAAGGCATCGCCCCACGCCCGATCGCCTGCGCAGTTACTGCGCGCCGCCAGCGGGGACTTGCGCCTCGATCGCCGCCTTGGGCGTGCGGGTGGCGATGTAGTCCTTGCCGTACTGGTTGTAGGCGAAGAAATCGGTGATCGGCACCCGATACTCGCGGCCCTCGTCGCTGAGGATCACGTCGTTGCCGGCAAGCCGCCCGACAGTGCCCACCGCCGTTCCGCTGGCGTCGTAGACCGGCAGCCCGTGGGCAAGCTCGGTGCGCGCGATGTTGCGTACGGTCATCACGTTGTTCTGGTTGAGAGCGGCCTCGGTCGCGGCATCGCTCTCCGCATCTTGCGCCATCGCGGGCACCGCCATCGCGACGGCCAGTGCCGCGCCGGTGGCAAGAAGCATGATCCTGGTCATTGCGGGTCCTCCTGCAAGGAAGCTGTCTTACGCGTGCAAATACCAAGGGAGCCCGCGGGTTTCCGCCGCCTGAACCGCACGACCGCGGAGTCGACGAACCGAGTGCCGGCGGCGATCAATCGCGGCCGAGGCGTTCAGCTCCGGCGGATCAGCGCCCGGTAAAGCCGCGCGTCGGCCAGCGAGTAGTAGAGCCAGATCGCATTGCCCGGCGTCACCACCGAGGCGGCGAAGGCGATATCGGTCGCGGTCCGCTCCGGCGCGGGCGGGGGCGTGATCAACGGCTCGATGCAGCGATCGACGACGCGGCGATATTCGGCATCGAAGGCGATCCAGCCGATCCGCCAGCGCGCATCGGGCGTCGCGCCGTTGTAGAACATCACCGGCATGTCCTTGTCATGGGTGAGCAGCGGTCCGGTCGACAAGTGCCAGCTGTCCCAGCTGTCGGTGCGCGGCGCGAACGGCTGGACCTGGTCATGCCAGGGGCCGGCGATCGAGTCGCCCAGCGCCATGCCGACGAGCGAGGCGTTGTCGTGCGCGTACTCGTAGAACATGCGCCAGGTTCCCGCCTTGGTGCGGTCGACCGTCGCCTCCTTGATGTTGCCCTCGCTCTGCGAGTTGAGCATGGCCACGCCGCGCTTTTTCAGATGCAGGGGATCGGGACCGACCGCGTAGAGCAGCTCGGCATGGGCGCGGGTCTCGTCGACGCCGGTGTAGTAGACCACCAGGCTGCCGTCGGGCTGCTCGACCGGGGTAGGATCCTCGCAGCCGCCGATGTCCTCGTTCCCCGGACCCGGGCTGAGCACCGGGCCGCCCTCCACGGTAAAGGCGAGGCCATCGTCCGAGGTCGCCAGCCAGATCGTGCCGGTATCGCCGGCGGCGCCGTGGTCGTAGTCGGCACGCGGCACCGCCCGCACCATCATGGCGAAGCGGCCGTCTTGCCGGCACCACACATACGGGCTCATCAGGTCGCGCGCCGCGACTTCGGCCGGGCCATGCACGGTGACGGCGTCGATCTGCTCGACGTTGAAATCGACGAGTTTCGGCATCGTCGGCTCAGGCGCCTTGGGCGATCGTCAGCGAGAGCGCGCCGTCGATGGTGACGGTGGTCCCGGTGATGTAGTCGGCCGCGGGCGAGAGCAGGAACACGACGAGCGCGGCGACTTCCTCGGGCCGGCCGGCGCGGCCCCAGGGGATCACCTTCTCCTTGGCGTGCAATTCGTCGGGATGGTCGAGCGCGGACTGGTTCATGGGGGTCAGGATCATGCCCGGCGCCACGCCGTTGACGGCGATGGCCTTGGGCGCGAGCTCCAGCGCGAGCGTGGCGGTGAGCTGGGCGAGCCCACCCTTGGCCGCATCGTAGTCGACCCCGCCGGGGCGCGGTGCGCGCTCGTGGATCGAGGAGATGTTGACGATGCGCCCGCCTGTGCCACTCGCCTCGATCGCGCGCACCATGCGGCGGCAGGTAAGGAACGGGCCATAGAGGTCGGTGCGCATCACGCGATCGAACTGATCGAGCTCCATCGCCGTGAGCAGGGTGCCCTTCATGTTGAGGCCCGCCGAGTTGACCAGCAGCGTGACCGGTCCGAACGTGGCTTCCGCCTTGGCGAAGAGCGCCTCGACCTGCGCCTCGTCGGCCACATCGGTGCGCACCGCCAGCGCCTTGTCCGGCCCGCCGATCTGCCCGCAGACCGCCGCGGCCGCCGCCTCGTCGCTGTGATAGGTGATGACGACCCGCGCCCCCGCCTGCCCCAGCGCCACGGCACACGCCGCCCCGATGCCCGACTCACCCCCGGTTACGACCGCGACCCGACCCTCGAACATCCACGCGCTCCGCTGCTACCTGGAGCGCTGCAACGCGCGGGGCGGGATGTGGTGCCGAGGGGAGGATTACGATCATCTCAGGCGGTTCTCACCAGCTCTCGCGCGAGATCGAGAGGCGCACCGCCGTAAATGACGATGTCCACTAAGAGGAGCCTTCATCTGTAAGGTTCAAGCCTCGACAGGATCCGATCTTGGCGCCAAGCCTTCGGCAAAGGAGGTATCATGGAAACCTTGATTGTTGGATTGGTACTTGCTCTCGTCACAGGGCTAGCTTGGATCGCGTACAACCACTCCGTTGAGTTCCAGAAAATTTCAAACGTAATCTGGTGGTTCAATCAGGCTGGCCTGCTTGCAATGTTGGCCTACAACCTGGGCGTTAGTCAGGGTAAGTCCGCAGCGATGCTGGTGTATATCAAGGCACATGCAGATGCGAAGGTGGACGACGCAGCACAAGCAGCTGCAGAGGCAGTCTCAATTCCTTGGTCGCTGGTCGTCTTAACGTTCTTCTTCGGTATCTACGTGGCGATACTTTCGATGCTACCGCACATGTTAAAGCTACCCAATCGAGATCCGAAGCCGTAACTTAGGTCCGGTGGCGCTCCGCTGCTGGCTGGAGCACTGCGACAGGTGGGATTTGGTGCCGGCGTAAGAGGTTTCGGCGAACGCGAGTTCTGCCCTCCCGCAAGCGGAAGGCGCTTAACGAGACTGCGCGCGCACGTGCGTCGGCGCTATTCCGCGGCCTCGCTGTGCCGGCGCGTCATGTCGCTGCGACCGGCGATGAGGCCGGCAACGGAAATATCTTCGTCGATTTCGTCCCAGTGAAGGCCCGAACGGCTCAATTCCACTTTCGCGCGCTGCTCCGGCGTCGCGTGAAGCAGGCGGGGAAACCATGCGAGAGGCACGCCAAGCGTACGCCCGTCTTCCAGATCGACCCAGAAGCTGTGTTCATCGAAACGTACGGCAGTAGGCTCAGGAGAAAAACGCATCCCAGTCCCTCTCGATCTGGTCCCGCCTCTCTTCGATAACACGGATCAAGGCAGATAGCACTTTCGATGAGAATCCTCGGTTGTAAGCGAGCGAGACCTCCGGCTGCAGCCAGAACTTGGCATCATCGCGCCCGCGCCGGACGTGAATGTGCACCGGCTCGCGCGGGTCGCCTTCGTTGGCATAGAAGTGAAAGCGGTAGCCATTCCAGTCGAAGACCTTTGGCATGCTACCGCCTCACGAAGCGTCTCACTCCGCCGCCACGCCCTCGCCGAACAGGCCCGGCACGATCTCCAGCGCGTCGTTGGCTTCGTCGCCCTTCTTGGCTTTCTGGCGCTTGTCGAAGTTGCTCCACACGTCGCCCCAGTTGCCGCGGGTGGCGCCCTTGGAGTACTCGGTCGCGCGGGTCTCGAAGAAATTGGCGTGCTCGACGCCGTTGAGCAGCGGCTGGAGCCAGGGGAGCGGGTGCTCCTCGATCATGTAGATCTCGGGCAGGCCGAGCTGGCCCAGGCGCCAGTCGGCGATGTAGCGGATGTAGCGCTTGATCTCCTTGGCGCTCATGCCGGGCACCGGGCCCTGCTCGAACGCGAGGTCGATGAAGGCGTCCTCCAGCCGCACCGTCTTCTGGCAGCAGTCGATGATGTCTTCCTTCACCGCCTTGGTCAGGCAGCCGCGCTCGTGAGTGAAGGTGTGGAACAGCTTGGTGATGCCCTCGCAGTGGAGGCTCTCGTCGCGGACCGACCAGCTGACGATCTGGCCCATGCCCTTCATCTTGTTGAAGCGAGGGAAGTTCATCAACATCGCGAAGCTGGCGAACAGCTGCAGGCCCTCGGTGAAGCCGCCGAACATCGCCAGGGTGCGGGCGATGTCCTCGTCGGTGTCGACGCCGAAGGTGTGCAGGTAGTCGTGCTTGGCCTTCAGCTCCTCGTACTCCAGGAACATGCCGTACTCGCTCTCGGGCATGCCGATGGTGTCGAGCAGGTGGCTGTAGGCGGCGATGTGCACCGTCTCCATGTTGGAGAAGGCGGCGAGCATCATCTTGATCTCGGTCGGCTTGAAGACGCGCGCGTACTTCTCGTGATAGCAGTCCTGCACCTCGACGTCGGCCTGGGTGAAGAAGCGGAAGATCTGGGTGAGCAGGTTGCGCTCGTGGTCGGAGATCTTCTGCGCCCAGTCGCGGCAATCCTCGCCCAGGGGCACTTCCTCGGGCATCCAGTGGATCTGCTGCTGGCGCTTCCACATGTCGTAGGCCCAGGGGTACTCGAAGGGCTTGTAGGTCTTGCGGGCTTCGAGAAGGGGCATCGGTCAACTCCGGGAAAAACGGGGCGGCAGGAGCGCTTGCATGGCATTCGCTCGGCTGCGGCCGGCGGCGACTCTGCGCGAGGGCGCCGCGGCGTTTGCCTAGAGATAAGCATTCCCCGGCCGATTGGGAGGGGGTTCCGCCTTTGTCCACAGCGGCGTTGAGGGGCTATGTTGTGCCCTTTGGGGAGAGCAAGCCCAAGATCTAGCGCGCCTCCTTCAGCGCACAGCGATCAGCGACTTGGTGAAGGGGCCCACGCGCTCGCGCTCGATACGGGCATCCGGGAACAGCTCGGCCATCTGCCGGGCAGAGACGAGGCACAAGTCCTGCACCTCGGTCATCGCCTTATCGAACGTGTCGGCCTCGATCCAGCCGCGCTTCTTGCGCAGCACCATCTTGGCCCGGATGTCCTCCGGGTACCAGTGGAGGAACAGCGACTTGTAGTGCGGCTCGTAGGGAAACCAGAAGTTGGGCGTCTGCACCCAGTAGTGCGGGGCAAGGCGGCGCACCTCGCGCGCCATCGCCCGCATCTCGCGCCAGTGGCCGACATGCTCGATCACGCTGTTGGAGTGCACGAGGTCGAAGCTCATGTCCGGGTATTCGGACAAGTTGCAGGCATCGCCCGGGCGCAGCTTGTAGGGCGGGCGGTCCTCGGCATGGGCGCCGATGTTGACCATGGTGATGTCGAGCGGGAGGTGTCCCCACAAGTCCTCCTCGCTCATCCAGAAGCCGGGCGCGCCGCCGACGTCGAGGATGCGCACCGTCTTGCCGCCGGCGGCGGCGCGTTCCAGCATCGGCAGGAAGCGTTTGAAGCGGCCCCGGCGCCAGCGATTGCGCTCGCTGCCGACCGCCACTTCGAATTGCGGATCGAACACCCCGCCGCGCTCGGCGCGGTCCTGGGGAACGATGCGGTCGCCCTCGCTCATGATGGCTGGAATGGGGAAGACGAGGGCAAGGAAGCGCCTTTCACAACAGGCAGGCCCGGAAAAGCGGGCCGACGCGGGTCCGTTCTCCGTGTGGCCGGCGGGCCTGTCAAGCTTTGCGCGGGCGCGGCTTCGCGCGCACCGGTCGGGAACCGCGCCCCCATGCCGGACATTCCTTCCTGCAAAGACGCGGCCCACGCGCCGCGCAATCCCCTTTCACCATGCGGAGCCATCCCGTGATGCAGCAGCAATCCCAATCGTCTTCGTCGTCCAGCGCAGCCCGGCCGACCTCGCCCGTCCGAACCGATCAAGCGCAGAATCCCTCCCTTTCGACCCCGGAAAAGCCCGATGCCACTTCGCCCTACGAAGGCCCGGCTGACCTTGCCAAGTCGCCGGCCCAGTCGTCGGCCAAGTCGCCTGCAAGGCCCGAAGCCGCGGTCGACAGCGATCCTGCCGACCTGGCCGAGCCCTACTTTTCCGAAGCGCAGTCGACGCTTGGCGCCTTTTCGCCGGTATCGCGCGGCGACCACTTTGCCCAGCCCGAGGACCCGGAACCGCCCCGCGCCGAACAGCCGCGAGCGGCGGGCGACGCCAATGGGCACGGCTACGAGACGCAGGAAGGCACCATCCGCATCGGCATGGAAGTGGTGGACGGCTACGGCAACGTGCTCGGCCGCATCACCGGGATCGAGCAAGGCCGCATGCGCCTGAGCTCGAACGATCCGCACGACGACGGCGTCGCCTTCATGCCGATCAGCCTGGTCGACGGCATCGACGGCGAGCGCGTGCTGCTGGCGGGGCGCGGCGACGCGTCGTTGTTCGGGGTCGCCAGCGAATAGGATCAACCGCTGCGGTAGGCGTGGGTCATCGGATAGCGCCGGTCCCGGCCGAAGTTGAGCGCGGTCAGCTTCACGCCGGGCGCGGCTTGCCGGCGCAGCGCTTCACCGCGATGGAGCAGGTCTTCGATGTGGCGGACCGTATCTCTCGCATACCCGTCGGTGGCGAGTTGCTCGACGCTCTTGTCGTGCTCGATCAAGCCCTTGAGGATCGCATCGAGTTCCGCAAGCGGCGGCAGGCCGTTGCCACCACCTGCGATCGTCCCTGTTTCGAGCAGGCTCTCGGGAATCAGCGGGCCTTGCGGACCGAGGCCAATCCGCGGCCTTTCTCGATTGCGCCAGCGCGCCAGGTCCAGCACGGTCGAGGCATAGACATCGCGCAGGGGATTGAAGCGTCCGGCCATGTCGCCCGGCAAGGCGCCGCCCAGGCCGAGCACCGTCTTGTTGCTGGTGGCCAGCGGCATCGCGCCGTGCCGCTCGGCAAGGGCCAGCAGCACCGTCGATCGCAGGCGCATGGCAAGGCCTTGGTCGGGGCCATGGCCGGTGAAGTGATCCGGACCGCTCGACAGCCCCGCTTCGGCCAGCATGCGCTCGCCGCCGTCCAGTGCCGTCACGATCGGGATCTCGCGATAGCGGCAACCCAGGGCCTGCGACAGCGCCTCCGCGCGCGCGCCATCGGCCGGGTCGGCGCCGCGCGCGGGGATCAGCGCGGTCCAGACCCGGTCGGGCCCGAGCGCGTCGACCGCGATGGCGGCGCCAACCGCGCTGTCGAGCCCGCCGTCCAGCGCCAGCGCCACGCCGGCGAGACCGCTGCGCTCGATCCTGTCGCGCAGCGCCAGCACCATGGCGCAGTAGATGTCCTCCGGATGGCTGGCGAGCGGCTGCAGTTCGCCCCGGTCGCAACGCCAACCCGGCACGGTCTTGGTCCACCGCGTCTCGACCTCCTGCTCTTCCCAGTCGCGCAACTGGACAGGCAGGCTGCCATCGCCGTTGACCACGAAGCTGGCGCCGTCGAAGACCAGCTCGTCCTGGCCGCCGACGCGATTGAGGTAGGCGAGCGGCAGCCCGGTATCGACAGCGCGGCGCTTGGCGACACCGGCGATGCGCAACGCCTCCTTGTTGATCTCGTAAGGACTGCCGTTGATGCACACGAGGATCTCGGCGCCGAAGTCGGCCAAGTGCCGGCTGACCTCGGGGCGCCAGATATCCTCGCTGATCGGCACGCCCACCATCGTGCCGCGCACGACGACCGGCTCGGGCAGCGGCCCTGCATGGAACAGACGCAGCTCGTCGAAGGTGCCGTAATTGGGCAGTTCATGTTTGAGACGCACCGCCGCGACCTTGCCATGATCGAGCAAGGCGACCCCGTTGTGCAGCGCACCATCGAGCACGAAGGCCGAGCCCACCAGCATCGCGGGACCGCGGCGCGCGGTCGCCTGGGCCAGCCGCTCGAGCTCGGCGGCCGCCCGCTCGATCAGCGATGGCTTGAGCACCAGATCCTCGGGAGGATAGCCGATCAGGTGCAGTTCGGGAAAGACGATCAGGTCGCTCTCCCGCGCCCGCTCCCGCGCGGCCAGGATGCCGGCAGCGTTACCCGCGATATCGCCGACCGACTGGTTATGCTGGGCCAGGGTGATCTTCAGCGTATCGGGCATGGCGCGGTGATGCCGCCTGGCGCCGGGGCGCGCAAGGGGTGGGCGGCTTTCGCGTGAGCGGAGCGGCAGATGAGCGCTCGCTCACCCCCTCGCTGCGACTAGGCCGTGAACCCATAAACGCCTGTCACGGGTAGGCATTGGGAATGTGCTGCTCAATCGAGGCGACTGTAGAAGTCCTCGTTGGCGGCAACATGGCTTTCGAGCACCGCCAAGA
>Ga0070665_100000151_pt1 | contig 127579 bp, 112 predicted proteins | sample KBSS13metaG_FD_65862 | JGI IMG/M metagenome (GOLD analysis project Ga0070665, IMG submission 65862) | Switchgrass rhizosphere microbial communities from Kellogg Biological Station, Michigan, USA - KBS S1-3 metaG | ecosystem: Host-associated > Plants > Roots > Rhizosphere > Soil ...
CTGGTCGGCGTGCTGCTCGTGCTCGACGACCGGCTCTCGACCGCTTCACTCGTCACCCTGTTCCTGGTCACCACGATGTTCGTCGGCCAGGTCGACCAGCTCGCCCGGCACCTGCCCGATCTCCAGGCCGGCCTGGGCGCGGTGATCCGGCTCCGCGGACTCATGGCGTCCGACTCCGAGCCCGAGGGCGGCGAGGCGCTGCCCGAGGGGCCGCTCTCGATCCGGTTCGTCGACCTGCACTTCGCCTACGAGCACGGCACGTTCGCACTGGCCGACGTCGATCTGACGGTCCCGGCCGGGACCACCTGCGCCCTCGTGGGACGCACCGGCTCGGGCAAGTCCACGCTGGCCTCGCTGCTCTCGAGGGCCGTCGAGCCCGAGGCCGGGACCCTGCTGCTCGGTGGTGTCGACGTCCGCCGGCTCGACCTGCAGCAGCTGCGCGCAGCGGTCGGCGTCGTCACCCAGCGCACCGAGATCCTGGCCGGGTCCCTCGCCGAGAACATCACGATCTTCGCCGACCTGCCGCGCTCCACCGTCGACGCGGCCGTCGACGAGCTCGGCCTCACGGCGTGGGTCGAGAGCCTTCCGCGGGGACTCGACACCCTCCTGGGGCCGGGCGGCACGAGCCTGTCCGCCGGCGAGGAGCAGCTCGTCGCGTTCGCACGCCTGCTGGTGCGCGACGTGCGCGTCGTCGTCCTCGACGAGGCGACCGCACGGATGGACCCGCTCACCGAGGCCCGCGTGGTCCGGGCGGCCGAGCGCCTGCTGTCGGGACGCACCGGCCTGCTGGTCGCCCACCGGCTCTCGACCACCGAGCGCGCCGAGCAGGTGGCCGTCCTCGACCGGGGCCGGGTCGTCCAGCACGGTCCACGCGACGAGCTGGCCGCGTCCTCCGGTGCGTTCCGCGAGCTCCTGACCGCGTCGGCGAGCGAGTCGTCGCTGCGCGAGTCCGATGACGACCAGCACGACGGGTCGGTGGGCACCCAACGTCGGACCACCACGCCTCCTCAGCCACCCGAGCTGCGGCCGATCCCCGGTCTCGCCTCTGCCACCAAGAACGCCCTGTTCATCGAGCCCCAGTGGGGCCTCTACGGCATGGCGCTGTTCCTGGTGTGCGCGTTGACCGGGGCGTTCGGTGCGCTCACCGGCTGGCTGTGGGGCCACATCGTCTCCGACCTCCAGCACGGCGACCGCCCGTTCGCCCTCGTGGCGCTGCTCGTCGTCTCGCTGGTCGGCTCGCCGGTGCTGCTCTCGGTGGCGATCCGGCGCTATCCGCAGTGGTGGGTCGCGGTGATGTTGCGGGCACGCACCCGGGTGCTGCACGGGCAGACGAGCACCCACCGCCTCGAGCGCACACCGCCCGGCGAGGTGGTCGCGCGCACGATGGACGCCGATCGGATGGCGCGGTACGCCGACCGGTGGGTCGACTTCCTGAACGGTCTGGCGATCGCGGTGATCACCGCCTTCGTCGCCGGCACCGCGCTGGCGGGCGGAATCCTGCTCGGCGTGATGACCGCGTCCGCCGTCGCCTCGTCGTTCGGACGCCGCGTGGCCGGCCGCTCCGCGGCGGCGTCCTCGGCCGCCCGCGCGCGCTTCGGCCGCTCCCTGGTCTCGTCGCTGGACTCGATCCGCACGGTCAAGCTCGCCGCCGCGACTCCGGCCGTCCACCGGCACCTCCGCGAGGTCGACGGTGGCCGCGTCGACGCGGCGGTCCGCGAGCACCGCGTGCAGGCGATGCTCGACGGCGTCCCGATCGTGATGGTGCAGGTGGGCGTCGTGTCCGCCTGGGCGGTGCTCGTCGCCGGTGGCTGGGGCCTGGCCACCGCGTTGATGGTCGCCGGCGCGGTCAACGGCTTCGACTGGTTCGGCCGGGTCGCCGGGTCGGTGATCACCGAGGCTCCGGGCACGCGGGCCTGGATGCGGGCCACGAGCCGGCTGGCGGGCGGCGGCGACCTCATGCACCTCCCCGACGGCGTCGACCTCGTGCACGGCATCGCGCCCGACCCGGTCCACGAGGTGCGCGACCCGCTGGCCGAGCTGCGTGTCTCGGGTCTGACGGCGGTCCACGACGACGGGACGATCGGCGTCAGCGACGTCGACCTGGAGGTCGCTCCCGGTGAGCTGGTGCTGCTGCTCGGGCAGGTCGGCTCCGGGAAGTCCAGCCTGCTCGGCGCCCTGGCCGGCCTGGTCTCCAGCACCGGCGAGGTGCGCTGGAACGGCCGCGTCCTCGACGACCACCAGGCCGACCTGAGGCCGGGCCGGGTCAGCCACGTCGCCCAGGTGCCGCGGGTGCTGTCCGGCACGTTCCGCGGCAACGTCGCGCTCGACCACGACGACCGTCAGGTCGTTGCGGCGCTCGAGACCGCGCGGATGGAGCAGGACGTCAGCGAGGCGGGTGGCCCCGACGCACTCGTCGGGCACCGCGGCGTACGCCTGTCGGGCGGCCAGGTGCAGCGGCTCGCCCTGGCCCGGGCCCTGGCCTGCGACGCCGAACTGCTGCTGGCTGACGACGTCTCGTCGGCGCTCGACGCGACCACCGAGGTCGAGCTCTGGACGGCGCTGCGCGCCCGCGGGGCGACCGTGGTCGGTGCGACGTCGAAGGCCGCCGCCCTGGCCCAGGCCGACCGGGTCGTGGTGCTGGTGGAGGGCCGGGTGGCCGACACCGGTCCGTGGGACCGGCTCGCCAACCGCTGGGGTCACCTGGCGGGCTGATCCACCGCCTCGGCGACCCGCCACGAGTCGTCGACCTGGAGCAGGAAGACCCGATGGGTGGCCCAGGCGCTCACCGGGACGGCGGTGCGTCGGCGGGCGCCGACCGCGACCCCGTCGACGGTGCGGTCGGTGACCAGGGCGACGACCCGATGCGCGGACCAGTGGGCGAGCAGCAGCGAGGCCACCTGCTGATGCAGGCCGGTGACCCGCAGCCCGCGGCGGACCCAGCGGCGGAGGTCGGCGACGTCTTCGGCGCCCGTCCGGGACCCGGGCACGTAGAGCCGGGCCAGGGCGGCCGGGTCGCCCGTCGACCAGGCCGCGGCTCGGCGGGCGTCCCATCGACGCAGGACACCGAGTGCCCGTGCCTCCGGAGACCGGCGATCGTCGGTCACCGGGACCGAGACCAGGCGAGCCGGCGCCGGGGTGCGCTCGGCCCCGGCCGCGCTCCACAGCCAGATCGGCAGGATCGTCACGACGACCGCCGGCAACAGGAGCGTCCGAGTGCGCATCTCACCACTGTGACCCGACCGGCACACTCCCCGCCGCGGCTGTCCACAGGCTCCTACGGTGGGCACGTGCCCGTGTCGAGACGTGCCCTGCTGACCGGTGCCGGAGGCGCCGTCCTGGCCGTCGGCGCGGCCGGGGTCGCGGTCGACGAGGGCTGGCTCCCGGGACGCTCTCGGCTGCGCCGCGCCCTCGGGCAGGCCGGGCCCGGCGGACACCTCCCCGACGTCGCGCCAGGTCACGCCACGAGCGGGTCCTTCGTCTCGCGACACCGGCTCGGCGCCGAGACGGGGTGGTCGATCCTCTACCCCGGGCCCCGACCCGAGCGTCTCCCTGTGCTCATCGCCCTGCACGGACTGGGCGGCACTCACCGCACCTGGGTCGACGAGCTCGGGATCGACCGGTTCCTCGTGGCGGCGGTGCGTGCCCGGGTGCCGCCGTTCGCGATCGCGACCGTCGACGGCGGGACGACGTACTGGCACCCGCGCCCCGACGGCGAGGACGCGGGCGCGATGGTGACCGACGAGTTCCTCCCGCTGCTGGCACGGCACGGACTCGACACCTCCCGGCTCGGCCTCCACGGGTACTCGATGGGCGGGTACGGCGCCCTGCGGCTCGCGCCGACCGTCGGAGCCCCGACGGTGCGGGCCACCGCCGTGCTCAGCGCCGCGATCTGGCAGCCCGGAGGCGGCTACTCGGACTCCGGGTTCGGGAGCCAGGCGGAGTACGACCACGACACCGTCTTCGGGCACCAGTCGGACCTCGACGGGATCCCGGTCCGGCTCGACTGCGGGACCGAGGACCCCTTCTGCCCTGCCGACCGGGCGTACGTCGCGGGGTTCGACCGGCCGGTCACCTCGACGTTCCGGGACGGCGCCCATGACGCGGCGTACTGGACCCGGATGCTGCCGGCCCAGCTGGCGTTCGTGGGCCGGAGGTTAGGCTCATCGGTGTGAGCGACCTGGTCTTCCGCGAGGGCGGATTCGGCGAGGGGGCCGTGGACTACCTCGCCGCATGGGCCACCCAACGCGAGGTCCACGAGCAGGTCGCCGCCGGCTCGCAGCCCGGCACCGTCTGGCTGCTCGAGCACCCTCCGGTCTTCACCGCCGGGAAGCGCACCGCTCCGGGCGACCGACCGGCCGACCCGGGCGACGCACCGGTGATCGACGTCGACCGCGGCGGGATGATCACGTTCCACGGCCCCGGCCAGCTGGTCGGCTACCCGATCGTCCGGCTGCCCGACCACGTCAAGGTCGTCGACTACGTCCGCCGGGTCGAGGAGGCACTGATCGGCGTCTGTCGCGACTTCGGCCTCGAGACCGCCCGCGTGCCCGGCCGCAGCGGCGTCTGGCTCCGCGCGGACGCCGTCCGTCCCGAACGCAAGCTCGCCGCGCTCGGCATCCGGGTCAGCCAGGGCGTCACCATGCACGGCTTCGCGCTCAACTGCGACGTCGACCTCGCGTGGTACGACCGGTTCGTCCCGTGCGGCATCGACGACGCCGGTGTCACCTCGCTGACCGCCGAGCTCGGCCAGGACGTCACGGTCCACGACGTGCTCCCCAGCGTGCGCCGCCACCTCACCGATCTGCTGGCGTGGGCGCCGTACGTCCCGACACCGGACTACGAACCCCGGCCCGAGCCGGGCCGGTCGGCGCGCGTCCCGGTCCTCGGCCTGCCGGGCTGAATCGGGTCCCGTGGGGCCCGCCACGTACGATGGACGGGTGACTCAGGCCCCCTCCCGCAACGTCGATTCCGACGGTCGCAAGCTGCTCCGGCTCGAGGTCCGCAACGCGGAGACGCCGATCGAGCGCAAGCCGGAGTGGATCAAGACGCGGGCCAAGATGGGGCCGGCCTACACCGAGCTGCACGGCCTGGTGAAGTCCGAGGGTCTGCACACGGTCTGCCAGGAGGCCGGCTGCCCCAACATCTTCGAGTGCTGGGAGGACCGCGAGGCGACGTTCCTCATCGGCGGCGACCAGTGCACCCGCCGCTGCGACTTCTGCCAGATCGACACCGGCAAGCCGCAGCCGCTCGACCGCGACGAGCCGCGCCGGGTGGCCGAGAGCGTGCAGAAGATGGGTCTGAAGTACGCCACGATCACCGGCGTCGCCCGCGACGACCTGCCCGACGGCGGTGCCTGGCTCTACGCCGAGACGGTGCGGGTCATCCACGCGCTCAACGCCGACACCGGCGTCGAGAACCTGATCCCCGACTTCAACGGCAAGCCCGACCTGCTCGCCGAGGTCTTCGAGAGCCGGCCCGAGGTGCTCGCGCACAACGTCGAGACGGTGCCGCGCATCTTCAAGCGCATCCGGCCGGCGTTCCGCTACGACCGTTCGCTCGACGTGCTCACCGCCGCTCGCGACTTCGGCCTGGTCACCAAGTCCAACCTGATCCTCGGCATGGGCGAGACCCGCGAGGAGGTCAGCCAGGCGCTGCGCGACCTCCACGGGGCGGGCTGCGAGCTGGTCACGATCACCCAGTACCTCCGGCCGTCCCTGCGCCACCACCCCGTCGAGCGCTGGGTGAAGCCCGAGGAGTTCGTCGAGCTGGCGGCCGAGGCCGAGGAGATCGGCTTCTCCGGCGTGATGTCGGGGCCGCTCGTGCGTTCGTCGTACCGGGCGGGTCGGTTGTACCGTCAGGCCATGTCGGCGCGCACGCCGTCCTGACCATCCACACCACCGCGACACGCACGGAGTAGTCCTCGCATGGCCAAGAGCCCCACGCCGAAGCCGGCTGACCCGCCGGCCCTCAAGCGTCGTCAGCAGTTCGTGCAGACCTACCAGATGGCCAAGAAGAGCGACCCGGCCATCGGCCGCTGGATCGCTCTCTTCGCCCTGGGCGGCTTCGTCGTCGGCTTCGGCGTCTTCTGGCTGGCCGTCGGCCGGACCGGCACGCTCGGCCTGATCCTGACCGTCGTCGGTGCGCTGATGGTGGCCGTGCTCGCCGGCCTGATCGTCTTCTCGCGTCGTGCGCAGCGCGCGGTCTACGGCCAGATGGAGGGCCAGGCCGGAGCGGCCGCCGGAGCCCTCGGCCTGCTCAAGCGCGGCTGGCACGTCGACAACGCGATCGCCTTCACCAAGCAGCAGGACATCGTCCACCGGGTCATCGGCCCGCCGGGTATCATCCTGGTCGGTGAGGGCAGCCAGGTCCGGCTCAAGACGCTGCTGACGGCCGAGCGCCGGCGCCACGAGCGGGTCGCCGTCGACACCCCGGTCCACGAGATCCTGGTCGGCAAGGACGAGGGCCAGGTCCCGCTCGCCAAGCTCTCCCGACACATCCAGAAGATGAAGCGGCAGGTCCAGCCGGCCGAGATCACCGACATCCTGGCCCGGCTCAAGGCGATCGATGCCTCGCGCCCGGTCGTCCCGATGCCCAAGGGCCCGGTGCCGACCTCCATGAAGGGCATGCGCGGCCAGATGCGCGGTCGCTGACCGACTCACCCGCCGGTCGGCGGCGTACCCCGTCAGGAGACGAGGTACGGCGCGCCCAGGATCCAGCCGCCGCGCGACGGCCGGGCGAGGTCGAGGTCGACGACCTCGACCGGGTCCCCGACCCGGAGCGTCCCGGGGTGGGCGACCCAGCAGTTCAGGGCGACCTTCGTGCCGAACACGCGGTGGATCCGCCTGAGCACGTCGAGGTCCTGGTCGCCGGTGTCGGGATCGATCGTGGTCACGATGCAGCGCGCCCGCAGCGACTCCACGCCGATCACGACGTCACCGATGCGCAGCACGCGGCCCTCCCACTCGCGCTCGGCCAGACCGTCGACGCCGCCGATCACGACGTTGGGGCGGAGCCGCCGCCCGTCGTACCCGAGCGCGGCGATGCCGCCGTCGGTCGCCACCAGGAGCGGCAGCACGTCGAACCGCTCGATTCCGTCGTGGCGCGCGAGCTCGGCCGTCGGACCTGCGGCAGCGTGGATCACCTCGGCAGCGGCCTCGGAGTCCCAGGGATGACCGTCGACGAGGACGCCGCCGTCGCGGCCGGTCGTCGCGGGCACCGTCAGCAGTCCGTGCCGGGTGCGTCCGGTCAGCACGTGCCCGTGCTCGCGCACGTGGACCACGCGGTCACCGGTGATGCCGTCGAGCGTCAGCTCCGCGCGTGGGAGTGGCTCACCGCGGAGTGACTTCACCGGGTAGCGCCAGAGCTGCTCGACGTGCACGGTGTCCTCCGTCCCCTCGGCCACGGTTCGTGGGCCGTGAATCCCCTCGATCCTCGCACGCAACGCCTAATGGCGCCAAGCCGTTAATCATTAGGAGCAGGATAGAGTGACCTGCATGAGCGACTCCCTCGCGGTCCGCTTCGTGAACACTCACTACGCCCGGCGTGGCGAGCCGGTCGACGTGCTGGCCACCGTGCGCGGGCTCCGCGACTGGCTGACGGACAACGACCTGACGGGCCGGGTCTCGGCCTCCGACATCGCGGCGTTCCAGGAGCTGCGCGAGGCGGCTCGCCGCGTGCTCGGCGCCGTGAGCGCACGTACGACGCCCTCCTCGACCGACGTCGCGGCGCTCAACCACGCGGCCGCGTCGGCTCCGGTCTGGCCCGAGCTCGTCGTACCCAGGTCCGGCGACGCCGACCTCATCGTCGTCCAGAGGTCCGCGACGGATCCTGTCCCCCTCGCCCTGGCCCGCCTCGCCGGCTCGGTGATCGAGCTGGTCACCGGCGACCGTCGAGACCGGGTGCAGGCCTGCGGCGGACCGGGCTGCGTGCTGTTCTTCGAGCAGACGCGCGAACGGCGGGTGTGGTGCTCGGCGGGCTGCGGCAACCGTGCTCGCGTGGCCCGTCACGCCGCGCGGGTCCGGGCCGAGCGAGCCCGATCCTGAGCAACGGCCAAGAATCCGCGGCTGCCCCCTCGCCAAGGGCCCGAGGACGCGGCTAGAGTCCGACCGTTTCGCATAGGTATCCGTTCCATCCAACTGAAGAGAAGACAGGAGATGTGTTCGGGTCGGCACGGGACGCTCGGGCACGAAGCACGAGTGAACACATCACACATCCGGAAGCTGGCCGCCGTTGCGACGGCCGGCTTCGTCTCGCTGGGGGTCGCCCAGCTAGCCGCACCGGCGCACGCGACCGTCAGAGCCCATGCCGGCTCGATCAGCCGGGCGTCCACACCACGGCCGAGCAGCCGGGGTTCGTCGTGGACGGCGCACGCCACGAAGGTGGCGAGCACCAGGCCGTCGACGACGCTCCACCTGGCGGTCTGGCTCAAGCAGCGCGGTACGGCCGACCTGACGCGCCGCGTCCGGGCGATCTACACGCCGGGCAGCGCGCGCTACCACCAGTGGCTCTCGCCGCGGCAGGTGACGCGTGCCTATGCCCCGACGACCCACCAGGTCGCCGTCGTCAAGCGCTACCTGACCCGGGCGGGCTTCCACGTCGAGTCGGTGGCGGCCAACCGTGCCTACGTCAACGTGTCCGGCACCGCACGTCAGGCCGAGCACGCCTTCGGGGTCACCCTCGGGCAGTACCGCTACCAGGGTGCGACGTACCGCTCGACGGCGTCCGCACCCCGCCTGAAGGGCATCGCGGGCAACCACATCGGCAGCGTCAGCGGTCTCGACACCGCGTCGGCGTACCGGCCCTCGATCGCGTCGGCCAAGGGCGGCAAGCCGCAGCCGAGCAGCGCCACCACCCCGTGGGACGGCGTCTGCGGTGACTGGGGGACGACGAAGACCGAGAACTTCATCAACCCGACGGACACCCGGGCCCTGACCGGCTTCGTGCCCTGCAACCCCTACACGGGAGCGCAGCTGCAGAAGGCGTACGGCGTCGACCAGCTGCCGGCGAACGCCGGAGCCGGCCAGACGATCGCGATCGTCGATGCCTACGGCAGCCCGACGATCCTCCAGGACGCCAACAAGTTCTCGCAGGTCTCCGGGCTACCCGCCCTGGACAGCAGCAACTTCCAGGTGATCACCCCCGCGGGCATCGGGAACAAGAAGGAGTCGAAGGCCCAGGACCCGCTCGGGTGGCAGGCCGAGGTGACACTGGACGTCGAGGCGGCTCACGCCATGGCGCCCGGAGCCAAGATCGTGCTGGTGGTCGCGCCGAACAACTACGCGAGCCTCGACGAGGCCGTGAACTGGGTGACCCTCCACCACATCGCCAACATCGTGACCAACAGCTGGGGTCTGTCATCCGACCTGATGGCGCCCGGTCAGGGCGCCCGCGACAACCGCATCTTCGTCACCGCGGCTGCCGAGGGCATCGGCCTGAACTTCTCCAGCGGCGACAACGGCGACGAGACGGCCAACACCGGCGTCAAGAGCGTCGACTTCCCGGCGTCGTCACCGTGGGTCAACGCGGTCGGTGGCACCAGCCTGTTCCTCAACGGCGACAACTCCTACAAGGCGGAGACGGGTTGGGGTACGACGATCAACCGGCTCGGCACCTGCGCCGACGCGTCGACGATCAACGGTCAGCAGCACTGCAACGACCTCTACGACCAGGCGAACGCACTGGACGAGGGCTTCCAGGGTGGAGCCGGCGGAGGTCTGAGCAACCTGTGGACCGCTCAGCCGTGGCAGTCCTCGGCGATCGGGTCGGACACCGCGGCCGGCTTCGGCACGGTGGGCACCCATCGTGCGGTCCCGGACATCGGGATGCTGGCCGACCCCTACACCGGTATGGGTGTCTGGATCACCGACCAGTCGGTGGGCGACACCGCGCCCGAGGAGGAGGGGTACGGCGGCACCAGCCTGGCATCGCCCCTCTTCGCCGGGATCATGGCCGACGTCGACCAGGCACGCGCCGCGGCCGGCGACGGTCCTGCGGGCCTGGCGTCGCAGTACCTCTACGACCTCCCCGCAGGGGCGGTCCGCGACGTGACCCCGCCGGCGTTCGGGAACCCGAACACCTCGGCGGCAGCCGGCGCTGACTCGCGGTCGCTGTGGTACGGCAGCTTCTACAGCGGAAGCCTGTTCGACCTCGGCTTCAACGCCGACACGTCACTCGACACCGCCACCGGGTGGGACGACGTCACTGGCGTCGGCAGCCCGGTCGCACCGCAGTTCGTGGCTGCCCTGAAGTAGGGCTCCACCGCGCAACGACGGAGGGCGGGTGCTCGCGGCACCCGCCCTCCGTCACGTGCCGGGCTCCTCGCCCGGATCGTCAGGACGTCGAGGTCGAGCCCGGGAGCTCGGTGACCTGCGAGGCGGCGGGCGCGGTGATGTGGACGTCGGCGCCGTAGTCGGAGTAGGTCGCGGTCACCTGGGTGACGTTCTTCATCAGCATCTTGAACCGCGCCATCCGGTCCTGGCCGTCGAGCCACATGTCGTAGGCCATCGTCTTCGGCAGGGACGCCGTGCTGGGCAGGTTCTTGAACATCGACGTTGCGGCGTGGGTGTCGAGGACGACCCGGTAGTGCTCGAGCTGCTGACCGCCGACGCTCTCGGAGCCCAGGTCGGTGACCTTCTTGAAGGAGTCGGGCGAGATGCTCCCGATCATCGCCTGCGGGTCGTAGTTGGTCAGGGCGTCACCCATGCCGGCCATCGGACCGTTGGGGTCGCTCAGGTCCATCTTGAGGTACTTGCCGCCGCCGGAGGTCGGGTCCTGGATGTACATGACGCCGTCGACGATGCGCATGTCGGTGGGGGTGCCCATGCCGGTGAGATCCATCGACAGCTGCATCGCGGGCCTGTCGCCGGTCATGTCGATCGCACCCTTGGCGGTGACGCTCTGGCCGCTGAGGTCCATCGCCATGGTGAAGCGCGCCGTCGTGATCGCCTTGGCGGCCGTCTTCAGCTTGGCGACGAACGCCGCGGGGTCGACCGCGTCGCCCTGGTCGTTGCCTCCGTCGGACGTGGGCGTACCGGCGTCGGTCGGCGTCGAGGTCGGCGCTCCCGGGTCGGCGGCGGTCTGCGAGTCGCCGTTGCCGCTTCCGCAGGCGGCCAACGACCCGAGGGCCAGCGGTACGACGGCAGCCAGGGCTGCCTTGCGAAGGGTCAGGCTGCGCATGGGGTCCTCCAGGGCTCCACGTGGTCTGGCCCCGCTCCCCGTGAGCGAAACCGGTCGCCCGGCGATCCCGAGCATCCCGTTCAGGGTAACCGCGGGGTCGGCCTCGCAAACCCGGAACCGGTCACGAAGCGGTGTCGGTCCTCGGGGGCATCGGGACCGTCGCAGAGCGGCAGATCATGTCGTGCAGGCCCCGCCCGTCGGGGCGGAACACCAGGGGCGGGATCACCAGGCAGATGAGCACCTGCCGGAGCAGCGCCGTGAGCAGTCCGAGCGGGCGCGGGTCGCCGTTGACCCGGACGACACGCAGCCGGGTGGCGAGCTGACCGAACGACCCGCCTGAGAGCGCCATCAGCAACGCCGACTCGCCGATGAACAGCAGGTTCAGGTAGAGCGACGGGAGGCTCCCGTTGCCGAACCAGTCGCCGCCGTAGATCAGGAGCATCACGCCCCAGCAGGCGGCGTAGTCGACGAGCAGGGCCACGATCCGCCGTGCCCACGAGGCCGTGTCGAACGGCAGGTCGGGCACAGGCACCAGGCCAGCGTACGGGCCGTGACCCGGCTCTGGTCTCACCCCTGTTACATCGGCGAAACACAGGGGATACGGTCGAGAAACTGGCCGCTCCTACGGTGACCACGTCGCCGCAGCCCGCGGCGCCCACTCCGCACCGACCCAGGCCGCGACCACCGGCCGAGGAGGACGAATGTTCGCCACCAGCGACGACCTGCTGAGGTTCGTCAAGGACGAGGGCGTCGAGATGATCGACGTCCGCTTCTGCGACCTGCCCGGGATCATGCAGCACTTCACGGTCCCGGTCTCGTCGTTCGACCAGTCGGTCTTCGACAACGGGTTGAACTTCGACGGCTCCTCGATCCGTGGCTTCCAGGCGATCCACGAGTCGGACATGTCGCTGTTCCCCGACCCGACCACGGCGTACCTCGACCCCTTCCGTACGGCGAAGACCCTCGTGGTGAACTTCTTCATCCACGACCCGCTCACCGGCGAGGCCTACTCGCGCGACCCGCGCAACATCGCCCGCAAGGCGCAGGCCTACCTGTCGTCGACCGGCATCGGGACGACGGCGTACTTCGCGCCGGAGGCGGAGTTCTACGTGTTCGACTCGGTGCGCTTCGAGACCAAGGTGAACGCGGGGTACTACCACATCGACTCCGAGGCGGGCGCCTGGAACTCCGGCTCCGAGGACAACAACCGCGGCTACAAGGTGCGCTACAAGGGCGGGTACTTCCCGGTGGCGCCGTACGACCACTTCGGCGAGCTGCGCGACGAGATGGTCATCGAGATGGAGAAGGCGGGCCTCGTCGTCGAGCGCGCCCACCACGAGGTCGGGACCGCCGGCCAGGCCGAGATCAACTACAACTTCGCCGAGCTGCTGAAGGCCGCCGACGACGTGATGAAGTTCAAGTACATCGTCAAGAACGTCGCGTGGCGCAACAACAAGACCGCGACGTTCATGCCGAAGCCGATCTTCGGCGACAACGGCTCGGGCATGCACTGCCACCAGTCGATCTGGAACGACGGCGAGCCGCTCTTCTACGACGAGACCGGGTACGCCGGCCTGTCCGACGTCGCGCGCTACTACATCGGCGGCATCCTCGAGCACGCACCGTCGCTGCTGGCCTTCACCAACCCGACCGTGAACTCCTACCACCGGCTGGTGCCCGGCTTCGAGGCCCCGGTCAACCTGGTCTACAGCCAGCGCAACCGCTCGGCCTGCGTGCGCATCCCGATCACCGGCTCGAACCCGAAGGCCAAGCGGATCGAGTTCCGCTGCCCCGACCCGTCGGCCAACCCCTACCTCGCCTTCTCCGCGATGCTGCTGGCCGGCATCGACGGCATCAAGAACAAGATCGAGCCGCACGAGCCGGTCGACAAGGACCTCTACGAGCTGCCCCCCGACGAGCACGCCGACATCCCGACCGTGCCGGGCACGCTGAACGAGGTCATGGACTCCCTGGAGGCCGACCACGAGTTCCTGCTCGAGGGTGGGGTGTTCACCGGCGACCTGATCGAGACCTGGATCGACTACAAGCGCACCCAGGAGATCCAGCCCGTCGCCCTGCGCCCCCACCCCCACGAGTTCGAGCTCTACTACGACATCTAGATCTGGGGTCCTCTAGACCTGCGACAGTTGTCGGGAATGGCGTCTGACCTGCGGAAACGCCTTCCAGCGCATACGCCGTTTGTCGTTCTTGTGCGGTCCCAGTGCACATTGGCGGGGGGGCCACGTTCCGACGGCAGTCCCTCGCGCAGGCGAGAATTGGGTCGAACTGTCTTAGGCGTAGGCATGAGCAGCAACTGCCTCCCACACGGGAGGACACGAATTCTCCGTGGCGATCAATCCGACCACCGCAGCCAAGGGCCGCAACGAGCGCGAGCGGCAAGCGTCTCATGGCTCGTCTCCTTCGACGGGACGTCGTGCTTCCCGCTCAAAGATCGTCCAAGCGGAAACTCCTGTTGCCAGGTCGCTCAGCGCCCTTGGGCACTGCCGGGATGGTACTCGCGGGGGTGCACTACACGAGCTTTACACTCCTCCAAATTGTCACGCGACCTCCCCATTCAAATGGTCTCCCTCGGACCCGCGAGTCGGTATCCACTAATGACGTTGTGGTCAATGCTCAGCACGTAGTCACCAGCAATGTCCAAACCACACTTGGGGCAAGCTTCCGGATAAGCCAAGACTTCTACCCGCTTCTGTTGACGGCCAACATCATTGCCACCCCACCTAACCTGGTCGCCTAGGCGATACTCGTATTGCCAGGTATCGCCGTAGGCGAACTGAACGTGGATCTGGCCCGAATGTCCGCATCGAGGGCAGGGTGACAAACGCGCCACCGAAACCGTATTAAAGGCTGCCATTAATATCCCTCCACGGGATGGCCGATCGCCTGAAGGAAACGAGCAAATCGAACATCATTTGTGATGATCCCCAATCCATCCTGCAATGCGGAGTGCAGAACCGCCGCATCTCCCTCGCTTAGGGTTCGTCCCAGGGACGCGGCCTGGCCGCGCAGCGCCGCGATACCCTCACGAGTCGCTTGGGGACCAATCCGGCCTCCTCTGTCGGTGAGGAACTTCATCACGTCCTCGGCAGAGTTGCGCACCGTGGCTTCTGAGAATGCTTGGGGTGACAGCACCGGGGCGCGGCCTGCGAGGGCCTTATCGACGTCCGCGACGCCGCCTTCCGTCATTGCCGAGATAATCGGATTAGTGTCGAGAGCCACTTCTCCTGCGAGTTCGCCTTCGATGCCGGTGGTGATGGCTTCGTCGGCTGCGCTGGCGAGGAAGGCGTCGCCGATGCCGTCGGTGGCGATGGTGATGGCGACGACGGCGACAACGGCGACGGTGATCTTGAAGGCGGTGTGGAGGATGGCGGCTCCGCAGGCGCCCTTGCTGCCGTGGCAGAGTCCGAGGCTTTGTGCTGCGTTGCCGACGGCCGTGGTGATGAAGCCGCCGGGGTCGGCGGCGGCCGCCTTGATGGTGTTCCAGGCACTGCTGGCCGAGAACAGGCCGGTGGGGTCGGCGTTGACCATCGGGTTGGCGTTGCCGTAGGTGTAGGTCGCTGACGCCGCGGTGGCTTGTGCGGGGTCGGGGGCGTGGAACGACCCGGTGGTGGGGTCGTAGAGCCGGGCGCGGAGGTTCGACTGGCCGTCGGGGTCGGTGTACTGGCCCGCCCAGCCGATCGGGCTGGCCGGTGCGCTGGCGTCGAGAACCTGGTGGTCCTTGACCACACCGTAGGGCTCGTAGACGGAGGTGGCGTCCACGCCGCCGTCGGGTCCGGTGACGGCGACCACGCTGCCTTGGGCGTCGTTGTGGAAGGTGTAGTTCGATCCGGTGCCGGTGGTGGTGGAGTAGCCGACCGGGCCGAGGCCGTTGCTGTAGTCGCGGAGCAGGGAGTTGGCGCCGTCGAACTCGGCGGCGAGCTGGTAGGTCTGGGGGTCCCAGGCCTCACGGGTGATGGTGTCGGCGGCGCCGGTGGTGCCGTCCTGGGCGACCAGGCGTCGACCATCGCCGTCGTAGCTGTAGGAGGTGGTGACTGCGGCCGTGGTCTGGGTGGCGACGGTGCCGTCGGGGTTGTAGGTGTACCCGGTGGTGCCGTCGCTGGTGAGCTCGCCCTGGCTGTCGTAGTTGAAGCTGCGGCTCCCGCCTGGACCCGACGTCCCGGTCAGCTGGCCGGTGGTGGCGTCGTAGGCATAGGTCGTGGTGCCGGCCGGCCGGGTCTCCTGGGTGCGGTTCCCGGACGGGTCGTACTGCCAGGACACGTAGTCGGTGGCACCGGTGCAGGTGGTGGTGTCGTAGCAGACGCCGGTCAGCTGGTCGCGGGCGTCGTAGGTGTAGGTGTCGGTCTGGTCGCCGGCGGATGTGTGGTGCGTGATGGAGGTGGGGTTGCCGACCTCGTCCAGGCTGTAGCTGTCGTCGACCAGGGTCTGGCCCGCGGAGGTGAGGTCGGTGTGGCTGGTGAGCCGACCGGCGGTGTCGTATCCGAAGGTCTGGTGGGAGCCGTCGATGGCGGTGGCGGTCCTGGGCTCGCCGGCGCTGGTGTAGGTGTAGTCGACCAGGTCGTCGGGGGTGGTGGCGTCGGTGGCCTTGTGGACGCCGGTCAGCAGTCCGTCGTGGTCGTAGGCGTACGACCTGCTGCCGCCGGGGCTGGTGGTGCTGGCCACGTTGCCGGTGCGGTCGTAGGTGTATCCGTAGTTGTCGGTCGTGGTGGCGGTGGGGCCGTGGATGGTGATCGCAGCCTGGGTGAGCTCGTCGAAGTCGTCGTAGGTATAGGTGCCAGACGCGATCGGGGCGCCGCTGGCGCTGTAGTTGGCCATGTTCGTGCGGTCGCCGTGGATGTCGTAGGTGTAGGTGGTGTGGGTCTGGCCGACCGGGTAGTTCACGGCCACGAGGTCTCCGTGGTTGTTGAACTGGAGGGTCGTGGCGCCCGTGTCGCCGGGTCGCTTGGCCGAGGTGACCCTGCCGTCGTTGTCGTAGCCGTAGGTGTAGGTCCCCAAGGGGGTGTCCTGGGAGGTCATCTCGTTGGCGCCGTCGTAGTGGTAGGTGACGGTGCGGTTGTCGGGGTCGGTGACGGTGGCGACGTTGTTGTCGGCGTCGTAAGTGTACGTCGTGACCGATGCCGGTGAGCCGGGCGCGGTGACGGTGTCGATGTGGCCGTCGGGGTAGTAGGTATAGGAGGTCGTGTGGTTCTTGGCGTCGGTGACCGAGACCAGGCGCCCCGTTTCTGGGTCGTAGCTGTTGGTGGTGGCGTCGCCGAGCGGGTCGGTGGTCTTCTTGACCTGGTCGCGGTCGGTGTAGGTGATGGTGGTGGTGTAGTCGGCCGGGGCGTTGCCGGTGTCGTAACCGCGTGGATCCACGGCCGTGATCAGCCGCCCGGTGGCGTCGTAGCCATAGTGGGTGTGCCGGCCCTCGGGGGTGGTGATGTCGGTCAGGTCCCCATGGCCGTTGTACGCGTCGGTGGTGGTGTAGCCCCGTGCGTCGGTGGCGGTCTTGACCTGACCGTCCGCGTTGTACGTGAACGACGTGCTCCGGACCTCATCGGGGACCTGGCCACCGGCGGCGTTCTGCTTGTAGGTGGTGACCGTGGCGGTCAGCAGGTTGCCGTTGCCGTCGTACTCGTAGTCGGACGTGGTGCCCTTGGCGTCGGTCGTCTTGGTCGGCAGATGCTGGGCGTTATAGGTAGTGGTGACCAAGCCGTTCTGGTTCCGGCTCGAGACCATGTCCCCCTCGGGGCTGTACTTGTACGTCGCCTCCTCCCCCCGGGGTGTGGTCATCGCGGTCAGCTGCAGGTCCTTGTCGTAGGTGTAGAACGTGCAGCGGCCCTTGGGATCGACGCGGGCGAAGATGGTCCCGTCGGGGTTGTAGTCGTCGATCCATCGCCCGCCGGCAGGGTCGGTGACCGTCGAGGCCAGCTCGACGGGGTCCCAGGCGAACGTGGTGTGGTGGTTCGACGCGTCGGTCTCGTCGCTGACCCGCCCGGTCGTCGAGTCGTAGCCCAACGTCAGAGTGGTGACACCCGAGGCGTTGGTCTCGGTGTGGAGCCGATCGTTGGCGTCGTAGTCGTAGGAGGTCGTTGACCCGCCGAGGTCACGCACGCCGGTCAGCAGCCCGCCGGTGTAGGAGTACTGCACGTAGCGGGAGTCGTCGAGCGTGGCCCTCGTCAGCAGATCACCGGTCCAGGTGAAGGTGATGCTGCGGCCGCTGCTGGACGCCGCCACGACGTGCCCACCGCTGTGGGTCAGGGTGACGCCTTGGCCGTTGCGGTCCATGATGCTCTGCAAGACGCCGTTGGCGTCGAAGGTGTACGTGACCCCGGCTCGAGTGAGGAGCTGGTAGGAGCTGCCACTCTGGGAGAGCTCGACAGTCACACCCCTTCCACCCACCCAGGAGCCGTCCTTCTGGGTGAACGTGACCCGTTGGCCGTCTCCGGAGGTGAAGGTGGCGGCGTTTCCACTGACGGAGAGATTGGCCTCGTACGTCCAGCTCCAGCCCTTCCCCAGCGGACCCGACTTGGTGTCCAACGAGTTGTAGGTCCTTTGCTGGGAGAGGGGATAGCCGACGTTGGCCACCTTCGCGTCCCCGTCGGTCTCGGTGTAGGAGCCGTCGAGACTGTTGACCGGATCGTCCTGGTTACCCGAGCCACGCTGCGCGAACTCCGAGCCGGTGCCGTACAGACCCCCGGGGTCGATCTCCTCCAGCGTCGCGGGCGCTGCCTCGAGCCCCGCGTCGGGCAGCGGCGGCGGACCGCCCAGAGCCGGGAGGATCTGGTTCGCGAAGCCCTGGTTGGGTTCCAGCCAGTCCGTCTGACCGGGGAGCCCGGCGACTGCACAGAAGTTGAAGCCGTAGCCGTTGATGGCGGGAACGGTGCGGGTCGCACACCCGTAGGCGCGGCCGTCGTAGGTACCGACCTGTTCCGGAGGCGTCGGCACGAACCCCCACCAGTTCTCACGGAGATCCATGTCCGCGACGCCCCAGGGCTCCTGAACCGTCCCGTTCATGAACAGGTTGTTGTCGTGGATCCCGAGAACGTCCGGGGGTGCGCCCGAGGACTCGACGCGCATGTTGCCGACCATGTAGTTGCCGGTCATCGTCAGGGCCCACGAGTTGGAGCCGGTCCACGTGTCGAGGGTCGCGTAGGAGTCGAGGACGTTGTCCTTGATGACACCGCTCATGACCTGGTCGAACGCCGCGTAGCCGACCGTCGGCTCGACGAAGCTGTTACGGATGACCGTTGAACCGATGCCGTCGGACTGCTCGTCCACGCTGAACGCGTTGCACTCGAGCTGTGCGAAGTCGTCGTGGGCGACCAACACACGCCCCCAGCTGTCGACCTTGATGACCTGTCCGGCGCCGTGGCAGCCGCCGCCGAAGCCACCGCCGTTGCGGCCGCCGTAGAGGAACGCGACGTTCTTGATCGTCGACTCGGCGGTCGACGCGGCGGCGTTCCTGTCGCCGATGTCGCCGATCGTGATCGCGGTGGCCCAGTCCCCCGGAGCCGGGGTCGTCGCCGAGCCGTCGCCATTGGTGTCGCCCATCTGCGCGTCGTCGGCGTACGACGTGAAGAAGATCGGGTAGTCGGACGAGCCGTGCGCGTCGAGCTGGCCGTCCTGGACATCGATGCTGCCACCCGCGACCTTGACCACCGTGCCAGGCTGGATCTCGAGGTCACCACCACTCTTGATCACCTCACCGCAATGCAGGATGTACGGCGATTCCGCCTTCGTCCACGTGACGTGCGTAGTGATGGCTGGACAGCTGGTGATGTCGGTCGGCGTGGTTACGGGGTTCTGGACGACGAACGGCATGAACCCCGTCCAGGAGATGGCGTTGGAGCCCTCCTGAACGTCGTCGGCGGCACCCACTCGGATCTGGTAAGCCCCGGCACCGAGGTTCCCGACGGGCGTCTTCCAGACCACGCTCTGACCCGGCGTCACATCGGCGATCTTTCCGGTGACGACCGCTGTGCCGTCCGCCTTCTGGATCTCGAAGTGGTAGCCGATGGTGCTGTCGTCGGAATCGGCCGACTGCGCGGTGAAGTTCGGCGTGGTCGTGTCGGTGACCCAGCTGCTGCAGGTGCCGAGACACGGCGACATGCCCACGGTGGGCACGGTGGCGGTCTTGTCGAGGGCCACGTCGAACGGCGCCCAGTCGCTCCACGTGGTGGACGTCGCGTCACGGTCGCCGACGCGGAACTCGTAGTGGCTGCCGTCGATGAGCAGCCCGCCCGGCACCGTGAAGGACGCGACTCCGGTCGTGGTGTCGGGCTGGGCGGAGCCGACCGCCAGGTTGGTCGTGGTGCCGACCTCCCGGATCTCGAAATCCCCGAACAGCGCGCTCAGCGCCGTGTCGGGATCATCGAGGGTTGCGCTCAACGTGGGACTGGACGTATCCACCACGGGTGGGGTCGCCGTGCAGAGGGAGGGCTTGCAGGGTTCCTCCCCCAGGTGGGTTGGCGCCGCTGGGGGGCGATCGGTGTTGGTCGAGAACGTCTTCCAGTCGGTCCACGCGGATGTCAGGAGCCCGTCACTGGCCTCGACGCGGAACTGATAGCTGGTGTCGTCGTCAAGGAGGCCGCTCGCCACGGCGAAGCTGGCCGGGTCCCCCGGAGCAGCCGTCACACTTCCCGAGGTGACGCTCGAGGAGTCATTCGCCTTGCGAACCTCGAACGAGTAGGTGAGATCGCCGGCGAAGGGCGTGGTCGACGTCGCGCCGAGAGACGGCGTCAGGCTGGTCGTCACCAAGGAGCTGCACGTGCCCGCGCAAGGGGCCACGGTCAGCCCTGTCGGGGTCCCGGGCGCTTGGGCATGGGTCGAGAACGCCTTCCACGCGGACCACTCGGAGGTGAGGGGAACGTCGTCGGCAGGGACGCCGTCGCGGGCCAAGTAGTCCGTGGCTTGCACCCGGAACTCGTAGTCGGTCCCATCTTCCAAGGTGCCGGGGTCGACCGACACGCTGACCGGTGACCCCGACGCACCCTGGGCCGTGTACTGGGTCCCCATCCCAGTGCCACCGGCGGGACGCACCTGGAACGTGTAGGTCAAAGCGTCCTGATAGGGATCCTGTGAGGTCGCTCGCAAAGTGGGCGTCACGGAGCTGACGACAGCGGGCGAGCAGGTGCCGAAGCAGGGAGTGACGTCCAGCCCACTCGGGGCATCAGGCTCGCCGAGCCGGACCCAGAACGGGATGAGCGGGGACCAGGCCGTCGCAATGCCACGATCGTCGACGGCTTGGACTTGGAACTTGTAGTTGGCCCCGTCGACGAGCGTTCCACCGGGGATGGGCCAGGAGACCTCGGTGTTCTGGGGACCGTTGACAGACCCGGATGCGATCTGGGACCCGCTCGGGCTCAGCAGCTTGAAGTTGTACGTGATCACCGAGCCGTACTCGTCACTGGACTTCGCGGTCAGCGACGGCGTCAGCGTCTGCACCACGGAAGGTTGGCCGCAGCCGTCGCCGGGGCTCGGAGGCAGACATGGGGTGACGCGGAGATCTCCCGGTGCGACGGGTCCGTCCACGCGTACGAAGAACGGAGTCCATGCCGTCCAGGCGCTCGCCGAGTAGTCGTCGGCAGCCTGCACGCGGAACTCGTAGCTCGTGTCGTCGTTGAGAGCACCCGAGGGCGGTGCCCACGCGGCTTGCTGCCCGGAAGTCCGCGTCGTCGTCCCGGTGGCCACCTGCTGGCCGCTCGCAGGGTCGCGAACCTGGAATGTGTAGGTCGTGTCCTCCGAGTCCGGATCGGTCGCGGTCGCCAACAGCGAGGGAGTGAGAGATTGTGCGACGAGGCTCGAACAGGTTCCGGCGCAGGGTGCGACGGAGAGTCCCGAGGGCATCGTCGGAGGAACGAGCTTCGTCGAGAAGGCGTACCACCCTCCCCAACCACTGGCATGACCTTGGCTGTCAGTGGCTTGCGCCCGGAATTGGTAGTTCGTGCTGTCGGTGAGGACCCCGGTCGGAACCATCCACTGGGCGACCTGCCCTGAGGTCGCGGAACCAGTACCGGATGCCAGCACCTGGGTCGATCCTGCCTTTGCAACCTGGAAGGTGTAGGTGAGGTTTCCACCGATGGGGGTGGTGGCGACCGCTTGGAGGTACGGCGTGAGGGAGCGTGTCACCTGACAGGTCGCTCCGCATGGGGTGACGCCGACACCGCTGGGCGAGGTCGGAGGCTCGTAGTAGGTGACGACGAGCTCTGGGAACTTGCCGGAGTTGGCAGATCCAGAGGAGCCCGAGAAGAACGCCAGCTCGTTGTTCTGTACCTCGCCGGCATCCTGCTTGACCATCACTCCGTAGTTGCTCGACGGTGTCGCGAGCCATGACTGCACCAGCGTCGACGGAACGCTCCACGTCTTGAACCCCGACGTCCCACCGGTCAGGTGCAGGACGTCGAGATTCGTCGTGTCGTAGTCGCCGCCGTTCTTCGTCCAGGAAACCCCGGCCGACCGCTGGAGCCAGGTGGCGTTGTCGCTCCACCCGTTGGTCATCTTCTTCAGGTCGTAGTCCCCCCCGGCGCTGGTCCGCGACTGCGTCGAGTCGAGATAGAGCTCAAGGTCCGCCCCCGTGACCACAGCATCGTCCGGCAGCGAGGAGAGGTTGAACTTGAGCAGGGCGCGCCGAACGGTCGCGAACGTGTTGTCGTCCGTCCCAGCCCACAGATAGTTGTTCCCCGCGTCACCATCGACGCAGTGATGGGCCGTCGTGGCGGCGTTTCCGATCCAGCAGTCGTGAGAGCCGCTGTCGTTCGTGGTCAACACGGACGGATCGATCCGCACCGGGTACACCCGCGCAGGGTCGTTCAGCCAGCCGAAGTCCGGGGTCTCCGCCAGAGTCCATCCCTTCCCTGTCTCCTTGAGGGTCGTCGTCACGTTCGGCGAAACGGCCGCAGTGGTGGAGCCCGAACCCGAGGAGTCGGCCATGAACGGAGCAGGAATCGTGTAGAGCACTGACCCGTCGGCCCCACTCACGACAACATCCCCGCCCGCGGTCAACGTCGGCGTGAGGCCGGGAGCCAGCCCCAACCGGTAGTCATAGGTCGGTACCTCGGCCGGGGCCCTGTCGAGGGTGACGGTTTCCTTCAGCCCCGTGGACGTCACTTCGTAGTCGAAGCCGGTGCTGCTTCGGGTACTCGCGAACGAGGCGGACGTGCGCGAGAGCTGCGCCCCGCCCGTGGCGAGCGCCGGGCTCAGCGTCACCCAACCTGTCCGACCCTGCACGCGCAACGGCTTGGAGTCGATGTCCGACGGGATGTAGACGTCGAAGTCGTTGGCGGCATTCTGGGCGGCGTACCCGGCGAGGTCGGTCGGGACCAGCGAGGAGTCGATCTCGTGCCAACGACCGTGCTCCCCCCTGTAGTTGACCGGTGCCTGGTAGATCTCCTGGCGCACCTGGCCGTCGGGCATCGCGAACGAACGCGAGTACCGGGTCCGCAGCCGCGGAAGCTCGTGCCTCACCGCCGGCGCGGAGGATCGTGCCGCGTGAGCGGTCGCCGAGGGGGCTGCCGCCTCCGCCGGGACCCACGCCATCCCGAGCGACGCCACCAGGCCGACGACGACCAGGAGATGACACGCCAGTGTCCGCCAGCGAGGGGAGCCGGAACCCCCGCGGGAAGGAGCTGGGCATGCTGACGTGAGGCAACGAACCATCGTGAACTCCCGAAGATCGATGGCTCGCGGAGTTCACCGAAGTTCAGGGTGTTCGCCGAGAGCAATCCGAGTACTGCGAGCGGCAGCAAACACCTGACACGTTGTCGATGGCAACAGATCCGGCCTCGACAAGATCGTAAAAAGTCCCCGGTCTAGACCAGAACCGAAGGTCGCCCGACACCTGCCTGGCGTCGCCTTCGGCGTCGGTGTTCACCCGGCGGGAGCACGCAGCCCGGCCACCCCTCCGGCGTCCGAGTCTCAGCCAATCGGCGCCCCAACTCGTCCTGGCGGGCCTAGGGCCTCGCCCGATCCATGCGCATGCCCACCGTCAGCAGCACGGCTGAGTCCTCGACCGCCTCGAGGGAGTGACGGGCCTCGGGGATCGTGAGGAGATCGCCGACCGAGCCGTTCCACCTGGTGTCGCCCGCGATCAGGGTGATCCGACCGTGCAGGACCTGGACCGTTGCCTCGCCGGGGTTCTCGTGCTCGTCGAGGGTCGAGCCGGCGCGCAGCGCGATCAAGGTCTGGCGGAGGACGTGCTCGTGCCCGCCGTAGATCGTGTGGGCACTGCGACCGCTCGACGCCGTCGACGACGTCGCCAGGTGCTGTCGCACCAACGCTGTGAGTGACTCCTTCTGCATGTGGTTCTCCTCGTTGCTGGATGCCTGGTCATGATCGCCTGACCCGGGCTCAGCACTCCTCGATGTCACGAGGAGTGCGCCGGGTCGTGCAAGAAGCTCGGTACGGCCGAGTGAGCCTGGTCGACGAGCGTCCACCCGGCCGCTCCCAACGTGACGACCGAGACCGGGAAGATCCCGTAGTCCTCGCGGTCGACGTGGACGGCGAGGTCATCGAGCAGGCGGTCTACCGACGACGGGAAGTCGGGGGCTGCGGGGTCGAGGAGGGTGATCGCCTTCTCGAGGGCACCGTGCTCACCTTCCAGGGCATCGACCTCGTCGAGGAACTCGCCGGAGGCCCGCAGTGCTCGGAAGATGCCCTGCTCCTCACGTCGGACGTGCCGCTGAAGCCGGGAGACGAGATCGGCGAGGTTGGTCATCGCGCCCGCGGGGTTGCCCGCATGCATGACACGTCGTACGTCGTCTGCCTGGTCGACGAGTGCCGTGTGCTCGTCCATCAGCTCGCGGATCGCTTCGACTCCTCGGCATCCACAGTGGTCGCACATGTCAGCCGACCCGGTCCCAGCCGCGGCGGGGGCGGTGGCTGCCGAGCTGGGCGTCGTCGCGGCTCCGGTAGACGATGTAGGGGCGGGTCAGGTAGCCCAGTGGCGCGCTGAAGACGTGGACGAGTCGGGTGAAGGGCCAGAGCGCGAAGAGCCCGAACGCGACCAGTGCATGGAGCTGGAACCCCAGTGGCGCGTCGGCCATCAGGGACGGGTCGGGGTGGAAGGCGAGGAACGAGCGGTACCAGACCGAAACGCCTGCGCGGTAGTTGTACTCACCGCCGATGTGCAGGATCGACCCGGCGATCGTGTTCCACATGCCCAGCACGATCACGGCGGCCAGGAAGGCGTACATCACCTTGTCCATCGGTGTGGTGGCCGAGAAGACCGGGCCGACGGTGCGCCGGCGGTAGATCAGGATCGTCATGCCGACGACCGTCATCACTCCGGACACGAGGCCGCCGGCGACGGCGACCACGTGATACTGGTGGTTGCTGATGCCGACGGCGTCCGTCCAGGACTGCGGCACCAGCAGGCCGACGAGATGACCGCCGACGACGCCGAGCATGCCGAAGTGGAACAGCGGGCTGCCGATGCGCAGCAGGCGGTTCTCGTAGAGCTGCGAGGACCGGGTTGTCCAGCCGAACTTGTCGTAGCGGTAGCGCCACAGGTGACCGACGACGAAGGTGGTCAGGCAGAGGTAGGGAACGACGACGAAGAGGAACTCACTCATCTGCGGGCTCCCGGGAACGACGGCATCGGCAGGAGCGTGGTCTCCGACACCGGAGCTCCAGAGGCGCCAGGGCTGAACTGCGGAGCTGCGAACGGTGCGAGACCGACCTCCTCCTCGGGCGGGCCTTCGGCGGCCAGGCGCCGTACGGCGTCCCGCTCGTCACCGCGAAGGGGTGGCAGCGTGGCCGTCACGGCGTCGACCAGGCTCGCCCAGGGCGAGCCCAGGTCCTGCAGCGAGAGGCGCAACAACTCGAGCCCGGCCCGATGGTCGAGCATCAGGTCGAGGCCGCGGCGCCGGTCCACGGTGGCGGCGTACTCGAGCACGACGCAGAGGTGGTCGGGGAGCTCGGCGTCGTCGAGCTCGAGTCCTGATGCGAGGTAGGTCTGCTTGAACCGCAGCAGGGCCATGCCGCGCTTCCGGGTGTCGCCGTGGGCGAAGTAGGTGAGGAACAGGTTGCAACGACGGCGGGTGTCGAAGGTCTCGACGTAGTCGGCCTGGAGCTGTGACAACGGGGTGGACTCGAGGTGGTCCAGGAACGATCGGAGCGAGTCGCCGATGGCGGTCGGCAGCGACCATGAGGCGGACCTGACCAGCTCGGTTCGGGCCAGCACGGACTCGTCCGGGTAGTCGAGCAGTAGCGAGACCGACTGCCAGACGACCGTCAGCTGTTCCGGGGGCAGCGTCGGCTTGGGACGGCGATCGCTCATGAGTCGTCCCCCTTGGGTGGGAACAGGCCGGGTGGCGAGCCCTTGCCGTCCCAGTTCAGGAGGTTGACGCGGGCGCCCTTGTTCTCCGGGCCGGCCAGCGAGTCGGCGGTCTGCCGGTCCTGCAGCATCTGGAAGTTCTCCACCGCGATCGGCGTCGGCGCCCCGGACCCTTCGCCGAAGAGGCCCTGCTGGCCACCGCCGTACTCCGAGACCGAGCACTCGGTGGCCAGCTCCTCGAGCGAGTGAGCCTGCTCGGCGTGCGCGGGCGGGATGACGTAGCGCTCGTCGTACTTCGCGATGGCGAGGAGCCGGTACATGTCGTACATGTCCTCCTCGCTCATCCCGACCGCGGCCGGGATCGTCGCGTCGGGGTCGCGGCCCATGTTGATGTCGCGCATGTAGGACCGCATCGCGGCGAGCTTCTTCAGGACGGCGTCCACCGGCTCGACGTCGCCGGCGGTGAAGAGCTCGGCGAGGTACTCGACCGGGATCCGCAGGGCGTCGATCGCCGCGAACAGATTGCCCTTGTCCTCGGCGTCCTCACCGGTCTCCGCGACGACGTCGACGACCGGCGACAACGGCGGGATGTACCAGACCATCGGCATCGTGCGGTACTCCGGATGCAGCGGCAGTGCGACCTTGTACCGGGTGATGAGGGCGTGGATCGGCGAGCGCTGAGCCGCGTCGACCCAGTCGCGAGCGATCCCGGCCTTCTCCGCCTCACGGATCACCTCAGGGTCGAACGGATCCAGGAACACGTCGCGCTGCGCCTCGTAGAGTCCCTGGTCGTCGGTGGTCGACGCGGCCGCGAGCACCTTGTCGGCGTCGTACAGCATCAGGCCGATGTAGCGCAGGCGACCGACGCAGGTCTCGGAGCAGACCGTCGGCAGACCGACCTCGATGCGCGGAAAGCAGAAGGTGCACTTCTCGGCCTTGCCGGTGCGGTGGTTGAAGTAGATCTTCTTGTAGGGGCATCCCGAGACGCACATCCGCCAGCCGCGGCACTTGTCCTGGTCGACCAGGACGATGCCGTCCTCCGCTCGCTTGTAGATGGCTCCGCTGGGGCACGATGCCGCGCACGAGGGGTTCAGGCAGTGCTCGCAGATCCGCGGTAGGTAGAACATGAAGGTCTGCTCGAACTCGAACTTCACCTTGTCGGCGATCTTCTTCAGCATCGGGTCGCGGTGGGTGTTGGCCGTGGAGCCGCCGAGGTCGTCGTCCCAGTTGGCCGACCACTCGATCTTCATGTTCTTGCCCGAGATCAGTGACTTCGGCCGCGCCACCGGCGTGTGCTCCTGGGCCGGGGCGTCGGTGAGAGTGGCGTAGTCATAGGTCCACGGCTCGTAGTACTCACCGATCGAGGGGAGCTTCGGGTTGGAGAAGATCGTCAGGAGCTTCTTGAACCGGCTGCCCGCCTTGAGCTTCAGGCGGCCACGGCTGTTGAGCTCCCAACCGCCCTGCCACTTCTCCTGGTCCTCGTAGGTCCGTGGGTAGCCGAGGCCGGGCCTGGTCTCGACGTTGTTGAACCAGATGTACTCCGTGCCGGACCGGTTGGTCCACGCCTGCTTGCAGGTCACCGAGCAGGTGTGACACCCGATGCACTTGTCGAGGTTCATCACCATCGCCATCTGCGCCATCACATGCATGGTGCGAAGCTCCATTCCTCGGTGGTCGAGCAGCGAGCGCCAGCGAGCACGTCGAGACCCATCAGTAGGTCACCTCCTGCGAGCGCCTACGGATGACGGTGACCTCGTCGCGCTGGTTGCCCGTGGGGCCGAGGTAGTTGAAGGCGAAGGAGAGCTGGGCGTAGCCGCCGATCAGATGACTGGGCTTGACCAGGATCCGGGTCAGGGAGTTGTGGATGCCGCCGCGCTTGCCCGATGTCTCCGCCAACGGCACGTCGATCAGCCGGTCCTGGGCGTGGTACATGTACACCGTTCCCTCGGGCATCCGGTGCGACACGATCGCCCGGGCGACCACCACGCCGTTGCGGTTGACGGCCTCGATCCAGTCGTTGTCCTCGATCCCGACCTTCGCGGCGTCGCGGTCGCTCATCCAGATGTTCTGGCCGCCGCGCGAGAGGGACAGCATGAACAGGTTGTCCTGGTACTCCGAGTGGATCGACCACTTGTTGTGGGGTGTCAGGTAGCGCACCGTCAGCCCCTCGACCTGCCCGACCTCGTCCACGGGCGAGCCGTCCGAGACGTTGCCGAGGGTCGGTTCGGCGAACAGCGCCGCCATGTTGAGCGGTGGACGGTAGACCGGCAGCCCCTCACCGAGCTCGGTGATCCAGTCGTGGTCGAGATAGAAGTGCATCCGCCCGGTCAGGGTGTGCCAGGGCTTCTTCCGCTCCACGTTGATCGTGAACGGCGAGTAGCGACGCCCCCCTGTCTCCGAGCCGGACCACTCCGGTGAGGTGATCACCGGGACCGGCGGCCCCTGGGTGTCGGCGAAGGTGATCTGCTTCCCCTCGTGCTCCTCGGCCAGGTCCGCGAGCCTCACGCCGGTGCGGGTCTCGAGGGTCTTGAAACCCTGGGTGGCCAGGTGCCCGTTCGTCGTACCGGAGAGGGCGAGGATCGCCTCGCAGACGTGGACGTCGCGCTTGAGCGACGGGCGCCCGTCGGCCACGCCACCCCGCACCGGGCCGTTCTTCTGGCGCAGGTAGTCGACCTGCGCGCTCAGCTCGAAGGTGACGCCCTTGGTGGTGGCGCCGAGGGTGTCGACGAGGGGTCCGAGCGCGTTCATCTTGTCGAACACCGCCCCGTAGTCGCGTTCGACCTCTACCAGCTTGGGCATCGTGACGCCGGGGATCGGCTCGCACTCGCCCCTCTTCCAGTCGCGGACGACGCCGTGAGGATTCGCCATCGCGTCCGGGGTGTCGTGGGTCAAGGGGACTGCCACGACGTCCTTGCGCACGCCGAGGTGGGGGGCGGCGAGCTCGCTGAACTTCTCGGCGATGGTCTGCCAGGCGTCCCAGTCGGTGCGGGTCTGCCAGGGCGGTGCGATCGCGGGGTTGAAGGAGTGGACGAACGGGTGCATGTCGGTGGTGTTGAGGTCGTGCTTCTCGTACCACGTGGCGGCGGGCAGAACGACGTCGGAGAAGATCGTGGTGCTGGTCTGTCGGAAGTCGATCGTCATCAGCAGGTCGAGCTTCCCCTCGGGCGCCTGGTCGCGCCAGGTCACGTCGACCGGACGTTGGGCCTCGGGGGTCTCGGTGGCGCGGACCGAGGAGTCGGTGCCGAGCAGGTGCTTGAGGAAGTACTCGTTGCCCTTGCCGGAGGAACCCAGCAGGTTGGCTCGCCAGATCGACAGGATGCGGGGGTAGTTGCCGGGTGCGTCCGGGTCCTCGCCCGCGAAGTCGAGCTCGCCGCTCTTCAGCTGGTCGACGACGTACTCCCCCACGGGCATGCCGGCGGCGGCTGCGTCGTCGCTCAGGTCGAGCGGGTTGCGGTCGAACGTCGGGTACGACGGCATCCAGCCCATCCGGGCGCTCTGCGCGATCACGTCAGCGGTGGACTTCCCGGCGAGCTGACCGTGACCGGTGGTGGCCGCCAGCGTGTCGGCGCCGAACCGGTCGTACCGGAACTGGTCGGTGTGGAGGTACCAGAAGGCGGTCTGGATCATGTTGCGCGGCGGCCGGTTCCAGTCCAGGGCGTTGGCGATCTGGGTGTAGCCGGTGATCGGCCTGACCTTCTCCTGGCCCACGTAGTGGGCCCAGCCGCCCCCGTTGACGCCCTGGCAGCCGGTCAGGTTGGTCAGGGTGAGGAAGGCGCGGTAGATCGTGTCGGAGTGGAACCAGTGGTTGGTGCCGGCGCCCATCACGATCATCGAGCGACCGTGCGACTCCTCGGCGTTCGCGGCGAACTCGCGGCCGATCCGGGCCGCCGTCGACGCGGGCACGCCGGTGATCGTCTCCTGCCAGGCCGGGGTGTACGGCGAGCCGGCGTCGTCGTACCCGGCGGCCCACTCCCCCGGCAGAGGCACGCCCGCCGCGGAGCGCGCGACGCCGTACTGCGCGAGGAGCAGGTCGAACACGGTGGTCACCAGGTGCCCGCCGATGCGCCGGGTGGGCACGCCGCGCGGGAGATCTGCGGCGGCGCCGTCGGGGGTGTCGAAGCGCGGCATCCGCACGACGACCGACTCCGTCGAGGTGTCGAGCAGCGAGAGCGTCGGGTCGACCTCGCCGAGCTCGAGGTTCCACCGGCCGATGCCCGCGTCGCCGTACCGATGGCCGAGCGACCCGTTCGGGACGACCGGGTCTCCGGTTCGCTCGTCGACCAGCACCGTCTTGAACGCGGCGTTCTCCTCGTCCGCGTGCTCGGCGAGGTCGGCCGCGGTGAGGAACTTGCCGGCGGTGTACTCCCCGTCGCCCGCCTCGTCGAGGCGGACGAGGTGGGGCAGGTCGGTGTAGGTCTTCACGTAGTTCGTGAAGTACGGCGTCTCGCGGTCGACGAAGAACTCCTGCAGCACGACGTGGCCCATGGCCATCGCCAGCGCCGCATCCGTCCCCGGCTTGGCCGGCAGCCACTCGTCGGCGAACTTCACGTTGTCGGCGTAGTCGGGCGCGACCGCGATCACCTTCTGCCCGCGGTAGCGGGCCTCGGTCATCCAGTGCGCATCGGGGGTGCGGGTGACCGGGAGGTTGGAACCCCACATGATCAGGTAGCCGGCGTTCCACCAGTCACCGGACTCGGGGACGTCGGTCTGGTCGCCGAAGACTTGGGGCGAGGCCACCGGGAGGTCGGCGTACCAGTCGTAGAAGCTGAGCATCGATCCGCCGACCAGGTTCACGAACCTGGCGCCGGAGGCGTGAGAGACCATCGACATGGCGGGGATGGGCGAGAAGCCCGCCACTCGGTCGGGGCCGTACTTCTTGATCGTGTGCACGTGCGCCGCCGCTACGAGCTCGGCGGCCTCGTCCCAGGTGGCCCGGACCAGGCCGCCCTTGCCCCGCGCCGACTTGTAGGCCTTGGCGCGCAGGGGGTTCTCGACGATGTGCTCCCAGGCTCGCACCGGATCTCCGTCGTGCTGGGCCTTGGCCTCCCGGAACATCTGCAGCAGCACACCGCGGACGTAGGGGTAGCGCACGCGGGTGGGTGAGTAGGTGTACCAGGAGAACGCCGCCCCGCGTGGGCAGCCACGGGGCTCGTACTCCGGGGAGTCCGGTCCGACGGAGGGGTAGTCGGTCTGCTGGGTCTCCCACGTGATGATCCCGTCCTTGACGTAGACCTTCCACGAGCAGGAACCGGTGCAGTTCACCCCGTGGGTGGACCGCACGACCTTGTCGTGGCTCCATCGGTCGCGGTAGAAGTCGTCCGCCTGGCGGCCCCCGGCCTTGGTCAGCGTCCGTAGGTCGTCCGACACCGTTCCCCTGGTGAAGAAGCGACGGCTCCGTACGAGCGCCTCGGTGAGAGGGTCGTCCAGGGCGGGTGGCGCGTTGGACGGCTTCTCGTTACGGGTCATCGACGAGGCTCCCAAGCAGAGGGGCGGTCCAACGGATGGATGTCTTGCGACAGTAGACCCACCCTCACGCGGTGAGCGGAGCCTGCGGGACCTGGGGCGTGGCAGGACGGCGCAGCGACGCCGCGAGCAACAGCACCAGCAGGGCCATGGCCGACAGGGCGAGCAGGCCGGTCCGGTAGTCGCCGGAATGGCCGAAGATCGAGCCCATCACCAACGGCGGGACGAAGCCGCCGAGGCCGCCGGCCGCGCCGACGATGCCGGTCACGGATCCGACCTTGGCGGCGGGAGCGCGCTGCGCGACGAGGGCGAACGTGGCACCCGAAGCAGTCCCGAGTGCGCCTGCCATCGACAAGAACACGATCGTGCCGAGCGGTGCGAGTGAGGGAGTCGACGACTGGATCAAGGCCCCGACGGCGACGACGGCGAAGGCCGCCATCAGCACCGATCCAGGCCGGATCCGGTCGGACACCCAGCCGCCGACCGGCCTCATCAGGACAGCAACGAGGACGAAGCCGGCCATCCGGTTCGACGCGTCCGCCTGAGTAAGGCTGTAGGCGTTCTTGAGGTAGGTCGGCAGGTAGACGCTGAACGCGACGTACCCCCCGAATCCGATCGCGTAGAGCGCCGCCGCCTGCCAGGTGATCCGGAGCGAGGCAGCTCCGCTCAGCCGCCGGACGAGCGACTCCGTGGGAATCGATCGCCCCGGGGCGTCGCGCAGGATCACCGCAGCCAGCACGCCGTACGCCGTGAGCACGACCGCCGTGATCACGAAGGGGGTCTCCATCTCGTGAGCGTTGACCAGCTTCACCGTCGTCAGCGCGCTGATGGCGGTGCCTCCCATGCCGGCCCCGAACACGCCGACCGCGAAGCCTCGCCGCTCCGGCGGGAACCAGGCGCTGACGAACGGGACGCCCACGGCGAACGTGGTGCCGGCGATACCGAGGAAGAAGCCACCGACCAGCAGCGCGGCCAGGCTGCTGTGGCCGAACAACCCGAGGAACAGGACCGGCACCACGGTGACCAGGGAGATGATCGGGAACATGACCCGGCCGCCGTACCGGTCGGTGAGCGCCCCCACCGGAATCCGGCCCAGGGAACCCACCACGACGGGGACGGCGACCAGCAACGACTGCTGGAACGGCGTCAGGTGCAGGGCAGCGGTGAACGAGACGGCCAGGGGGGACAGCAGTGCCCACGCCCAGAAGTTGAGGGCGAAGCCCAGCGTCGCCAGGCTCAGCATCAGCCCTGCCCTGCTTCTTGTCGTCGACATGGTCCGCTCCTTCGTCCGGCGGCTCGAGCCGTCGTCTGGTTCCTGCGCCTGGCAACTTGTGTGCGCTGTGACCACCATTGCGGGGACGCAGTGGTTGCGGTCATGGACCTAGGTCACCTCGTCGTGGGTACATGGGCAGAGCCCTGACGGAGTCAGCAGATCTAGAGTCCGACTCGTGACCCTTGCCGACCGCGCCGACCACGCCACCTGTCGGATGGACATCACGCCGTTGATGCTGGCCAGCCGTGCGGTCGCGGCGGCGATGGTCCGCTCGCTGGAGAGCGTGGACACCTCGATCTCGGTGACTCAGATGCGAGCGCTCGTCCTGTTGTGGACCGGCGAGCCGCTCAATCTGTCTGCTGTGGCAGCAGGACTCGGCGTCAACGCCTCCAACGCCAGTCGCACCTGTGACCGGCTCGTCTCGTCCGGCCTGGTCGCCCGCGGTGAGCTCACCGCCGACCGGCGTCACCGCGTCCTGACGCTGACGCGTCGAGGTCGGACCTTCGTCGAGAAGCTGATGGCGCGCCGGGAGCAGGAGCTCGTCGAGATCGTGGCCCGCATGTCCGACACCGACCGCGAGGCACTCATGCTCGCGCTCACCCCGTTCAACGAGGCCGCCACGGCCGACCTCTACCCGGCGGGCCGACCGAGCACCAGTCGTGATCCGCGCCTTCACGAATGGGGCATCTGAGGGTGACCACCCACGATGAGCCCTGTGCGGCGGTACCCCCGCTGGACGGCCAGGACGTGGCCGACGTCGTCGTCAGGCTTCCGAAGACCTGGGGTCCACGGGCGACGGTCGCTGAGGCGCGCGCAGCATTCGAGCACGACCACGTCCACATGCTCCTGCTCACCGAGCGGGGACGGCTCCTCGGGACGTTGCTGCGCGCCGATCTTCCTGCGCCCGGCGCGGACGACGGCCGGGCGCTCGCCGTCGCCACGCTCGAGGGCCGCACCGTCTCGCCTCGGCTGTCGGCCGAGGACGCCCGGCAGCTGCTCCTGACGACCGGACAGCGGCGGCTCGCCGTCGTCGATGACTCCGGTCACCTCCTCGGACTGCTGTGCCTCAAGCGCCGGCTCTCCGGCTTCTGCAGTGATGCCGATGTCGCGGCTCGCGCGGCAGACGCGTCGAGACCGTACGCACCCCGTGGAGCACCGGACACGTCGTAGTACGCCCAAAGCCCGGGTTGATGCCGAGGCCGTGCGTGCCTTCTACTTCGGTCAGTCGTGGGTCGGAGCTCGGGCCTCGAGTCACGCTGCGACGGTCGCGGTTGTCTCCTCCGCCAGGGCCTGACGGACCACGTCCAGGACGTCGCCGACGACGTGCACGGTCAGGGCGTCGAGCACGTCAGCCGGTACGTCGTCCAGGTCCGGCTCGTTGCGGAGCGGGACGAACACCTCGGTCAGCCCGTGGCGCTGGGCGGCGAGCAGCTTCTGCTTCAGCCCGCCGATGGGCAGCACCCGGCCGTTCAGGGTGACCTCGCCGGTCATCCCCACCTCGGAGCGCACCGGGCGACCGGTGGCGAGTGAGGCCAGCGCGGTCACCATCGTGATGCCCGCGGACGGGCCGTCCTTGGGGGTCGCTCCAGCAGGCACGTGCACGTGGATCGCCTGGTCGAAGAACGCCGGATCGATGCCCAGCTCGACGGCGTGGCTGCGCACGAAGGTGAGCGCGATCCGGGCGGACTCCTTCATCACGTCGCCGAGCTGACCGGTCAGGGTCAGGCCGGCCCGACCCTGGTGCGCGGACGCCTCGATGAAGAGCACGTCACCCCCGAGTCCGGTCACGGCGAGCCCGGTCGCGACACCGGGCACCGAGGTGCGCTCGTGCGTCTCCGGGGTGAACCGCGGCCGCCCGACCAGGTCCTTCAGATCGGCCACGTCGATGTCGACCCGCTCCGACCCGGTCGCCAGCCGGGTAGCCGCCTTGCGCAGGGCCTTCGCCAAGAAGCGCTCCATCTGACGTACGCCGGCCTCGCGGGTGTAGTTGGCCGCGATCTCACGCAGCGCTGCCTCGGAGATCGTGACCTCGTCGGCCGTCATGGCCGCGCGCTCGAGCTGCCGGGGAAGCAGGAAGTCACGCGCGATGGCGACCTTGTCGTCCTCGGTGTACCCGTCGAGGGTGACCAGCTCCATCCGGTCCAACAGGGCCGAGGGGATCTGCTCGACCACGTTGGCCGTGGCGATGAAGACGACGTCGGACAGGTCCAGGTCGAGCTCGAGGTAGTGGTCGCGGAACGTGTGGTTCTGTGCCGGGTCCAAGACCTCCAGCAGGGCCGCGGCGGGGTCGCCCCGGTAGTCCGCCCCGACCTTGTCGACCTCGTCGAGCAGCACCACCGGGTTCATCGAGCCGGCCTCCTTGACGGCCCGCACGATCCGGCCCGGGAGCGCACCGACGTACGTCCGGCGGTGTCCACGAATCTCGGCCTCGTCCCGGATCCCGCCCAACGCGACGCGGACGAACTTCCGTCCCAGGGCACGCGCGACTGACTCACCCAACGAGGTCTTGCCGACTCCGGGCGGACCCGCGAGCAGGATCACCGCACCCGAGCCGCGGCCGCCCACCACCTGGAGGCCCCGCTCGGCACGACGGCTCCGGACCGCGAGGTACTCCACGATCCGCTCCTTCACCTCGTCGAGGCCGTGGTGATCCGCGTCGAGCACGGCGCGTGCAGCGGCTACATCGGTCGAGTCCTCGGTCGTGACGCTCCAGGGCAGCTCGAGCACGGTGTCGAGCCAGGTCCGGATCCAGGCGGTCTCGGGGCTCTGGTCACTGGAGCGCTCGAGCTTGTCGACCTCACGCACCAGCGCCTCGCGTACGGCGTCGGGGACGTCGGCGGCCTCGACCCGGCTGCGGTAGTCGTCGGCTCCGTCGGGCTCGCCCTCACCGAGCTCCTTGCGGATGGCGTTCAGCTGCTGACGCAGGAGGAACTCCCGCTGGCTCTTCTCCATGCCCTCGCGCACGTCGTCACCGATCTTGTCGGTGAGCTCGACCTCGGCCAGGTGCTCGCGCGTCCAGCCGATCAAGGCCTCCAGCCGCGTCTCGACGTCGGGGGTCTCGAGCAGCTCTCGCTTGCGATCCACCGAGAGGTACGGCGCGTAGCCGGCCGAGTCCGCGATCGCGGTCGGGTCGCTCATCTGGTGGACCGAGTCGATGACCTGCCAGGCCTCGCGCCGCTGGAGCACGGCCACGACCAGCCTCTTGTACTCCTCGGCGAGCTCCTGGGCGCGCTCGGTGACGTGCTCGTCGATCGTCTCGACCTCGACCCACAGGGCGGCACCGGGCCCGGAGACTCCGCTGCCGATCCGGCCGCGACCCTCGGCCTTGAGCACAGCCGCGGGGCTACCACCCCTGAAGCGGCCGACCTGCTCGACGGAGGCGATCACGCCGTACGACGCGTAGCGGTCCTCGAGCCGGGGGGCCACGAGCAGCCTGCCTTCGCTGCTCGCGCGGGCCGCGTCGACGGCGGCTCGGGAGGACTCATCGAGCTCGATCGACACCACCATGCCCGGAAGCACGACGAGGTCGGACACGAGCAGGACCGGAAGACTCTTCTGGGACACGACGTCCTTCTTTCGCAAACCTGAGTGATGTGGACTCAACTCCCGGCAGCGGGCCCGTGTTCCGGGGGAACGGCGTGTTCGTCCTCGGCGAACACGGAGACGATGGACGTGCCTGACAACCCCGCGGCGCCGGGCGGGGTTTGAACGGGTGTGACGAGAGAAGCCCGATGATCGGTTCGCGTCGAGAGCAGGCTGCCTTCGAGGCGTTCGCGACCGGCGCGACGCCCCGGCTGATGCGCACGGCGTACTTCCTGTGCGGGGACCGCGGCCACGCCGAGGACCTCGTGCAGGCGACCCTGCTGACCACGGCGCGGCGGTGGCACCGCGCCCGGCGGCAACCGGAGGCGTACGCCCGGAAGGTCCTGGTCAACCTGACCAAGAACCGGTGGCGGACCCTCCACCGACGAGCGCCGGAAGTCGCTCTCGGGGCCGAGGTCGTGCTGCCGGGCGAGGACCCCGGCGACCTGGTGCTGGAACGCCATCGGCTGATGGCGGCGATCCGCCACCTGCCCCCGGGTCAGCGGGTGGTGCTCGTCCTGCGGTTCTTCGACGACCTCTCGGTCGCCGACACCGCGGCGGCGCTGAACGTCTCGCACGGCACCGTCAAGTCACAGACCGCACGCGCGCTCGACCGGATGCGGTCCACGCTCGAACACGAGAGGACACCTGCTGATGTTGACCGATGAGGAGCTGACTGCGCGGCTGAGCTCCGCGTTCCACGAGAGCGTCCCGGAGCTCGGGTACGCCCGGCCGTTGCCCCGGGTGCCCAGGCGCGGCGTGAGCGCCGGCGTGGTGACGACGTCCGCCCTGGCGGCGGCCACCGCCATCGTGCTGACCCCCGCCGCGTTGCAGCACGACGCTGGTCGTGTCCCGCAGGCCGGCCCTGGCTCGACCGGCGCGACCCAGAGCTCCTCGCCCGTCGAGCGTCGGCACCGAACCACCCGCACGTTGGACGTCGCCGGCCTCCACCTCAGCTCGGCATCCGTGGCGGGCGACCCCGGGCCGCTGTACTTCGTCGGCGGGGACGACCTGGCCGTTCCCGAGGACGCGCAGCAGGTGGACCTCGGCCTCTCGGTCGACGTCTTCTTCGCCGCCCACCCGACGGGTGAAGATCCCCAGGTCTACATCCGGTACCGCGCGTGCCCGGACACGGTGGACGGCTGCGACGGGTCTCCGCCCCCCACCCACGTGTACGGCGTGCTGGCTCCCGGGTGGACCCGGCAGCAGCTGATGCAGCTGATGGAGCACCCCGGGGAGACGCAGCGAGCGCAGCACTGACGCCGGCACCGCATGCGGACGGGCACCCGGACTCCGCACGACGGCCGTCGTGGGGCGCTCAGCCGTCAGGCCCTCAACGCCCGGCTTCGGAAGAGCTAGCTCAGTGTGTCGAGCTCACGGATGAGCTCGGCCATGGAGCGCATCACCTGGATGGCGAACATCGGGGTCTCGTGCACGAGGAAGAGAAACGCCCGCTCGTCGATCACAGCGAGCACAGCCGGCTCTGTGGCGACGGCGGTCAGGCTGCGGGGGGCGTCGCTCACGATCGACATCTCGCCGAAGGTGTCGCCGGGTTGCAGGGTCCGCACGGTGCGATCGCCCTTGCGCAGCTCGATGGCGCCCGAGATCAACCCGAGCATCTCGCGCCCCGTGTCACCTTCTGCAAAGACGTTCTCGCCCGCGGCGACCTCGCGCTGCTCCTTGGAGTTGACGAATACGGCGCCGATGCTCATGGCGGCATGATCGCAGGCCCCGCAAGTCGAGCATCGAGCTGGATCAAGAGGTCATCCAAGATTTCCCCGGCGTTCACGGCTTCCGAACGTGTTCGTGGGGTCGGCGAGACGAACAGGGCCTCGACATCGGCGTCGCCAGAGCCTGCTGGCGGGCACGCCCGAAGTGGTGTACAGAAGTGGACGACAAGGTTTTGCGGTCTGGTCACCGAGGGGATGCCGAGAGTTCCGCGGACGTCCCGAGGCTGACCACACCCGCCCCCGTCGGATCCTGGAGTGTCTCGTGGCCAGCATCGATCGCCGCCGTTTCCTGCAAGTCGCCGGCGGGACCGCCGCCGCCACCGTGCTCAACGAGAGTGTCGCCCGAGCGGCCTCGCTCCCCGCGCATCGCGGGAGCGGCACACTGCGCGACGTCGAGCACATCGTCGTCCTGATGCAGGAGAACCGCTCCTTCGACCACTACTTCGGCACCCTGCGCGGCGTCCGAGGCTTCGGGGACCCGCATCCCGCGACCCTGCCCTCCGGGAAGTCCGTCTTCCACCAGCCCGACGGCACCGGCGAGGTGCTGCCCTTCCGTCCCGACATGGAGGACCTCGGGCTGGCCTTCCTCGAGGACCTGGCCCACGCCTGGACCGACACCCAGGCCGCCTTCAACGGCGGTGTCTACGACGGGTGGATCCCGAGCAAGACGGCCACGACCATGGCGCATCTCCGGCGCGGTGACGCGCCGTTCCAGTACGCACTCGCCGACGCCTTCACCATCTGCGACGCCTACCACTGCTCGTTCATCGGCAACACCGACCCCAACCGCTACTACATGTGGACCGGATGGACCGGCAACGACGGCAAGGGTGGCGGACCGGTCCTCTACAACGACGAGCTCGGCTACGACTGGACGACGTACCCCGAGCGCCTCCAGCAGGCCGGAGTCAGCTGGAAGATCTACCAGGACGTCGGGCTCGGGCTGGACCAGGCGCACTTCTGGGGATGGACGGACGACGCCTACATCGGCAACTACGGCGACAACTCCCTGCTCTACTTCCACCCCTACCAGAACGCCCAGCCGGGTACGCCGCTCGCCCAGCGCGCCAAGACCGGCACCAACGTCACGCAGGCGGGCGGGTACTTCGACGTCCTGCGCGAGGACGTCCGCACCGGCCGGCTCCCCCAGGTCTCCTGGGTGGTGGCGCCGGAGGCGTTCTCCGAGCATCCGAACTGGCCGGTGGGCTTCGGTGCCTGGTACGTCGCCAACGTGCTCGACGCCCTCACCTCCGACCCGGAGGTGTGGAGCAGGACCGCGCTCCTGATCACCTACGACGAGAACGACGGGTTCTTCGACCACGTGGTTCCGCCGCACGCCAGTTCGCCTCTGGTGCCCGGTCGTTCGACGGTCCCGACCGACAACGAGTTCTACAACGGCCCGTCGGGGCCGGGCTCCTACGGTCTGGGCCAGCGGGTGCCGATGCTCGTGGTGTCGCCCTGGAGCACCGGTGGCTGGGTGTGCTCGGAGACCTTCGACCACACCTCGATCATCCGGTTCATCGAGCAGCGCTTCGGGGTCCCGGAGCCGAACATCACCCCGTGGCGACGCTCCGTCTGTGGCGACCTCACGTCGGCGTTCGACTTCTCGGGACGCAAGTCGCGGGTGCCCACGCTGCCGGACACATCGGCCTACGAGCCACACGACCACGACCGTCACCCCGACTACCACCCGACGCCGCCCGCGCAGGGCGCACTGCCCCGCCAGGAGCGCGGCATCCGTCCGGCGCGACCCTTGGCCTACGACCTCGCCGTGGTCGAGCGTGCACAGACGGACTCGATCGGCATCGACCTGGTCAACCATGGTCCGCTGGGCGCGCAGCTCCAGGCACGGTTCCTCGCCCCGGTTGCCCCGCCCCGCAGCTACACGGTGGGAGCGCGCGACCACCTGTCGGCGGAGTGGCCGGTGAGTGGTGGCTACGACATCACCCTGCACGGCCCGCACGGACTGTTCCGCCGGTTCACCGGCGACACCGCCGCCGACCCCCTCGAGGTGAGCGCGCGCACGCGCGGCGCCGCGCTCGTGGTGACGGTTCGCGCGAAGGCGCAGGCAGCCACGGTGACAATGACCAACGCCTACGGCAGCCGCACACGGACCGTCACGGTGCCCCCGGGGCGGGAGCGGGACCTCACCGTGGAGACGCGCTCGACCGGTGGCTGGTACGACGTACGGCTCGCAGTTGCCGGCACGTCCTTCGCGCGGGAGTTCGCCGGTCACGTCGAGGACGGCCGGCCCTCGATCAGCGACCCGGCGTTCGGCCGCTGACCGGATCCTCACTGCGCCGTCCGAGGTCGGGCGGGTTGCTGGGTTCCGTTCCGTGGGGCGTCCCTGCCAGGATCGGGGTAACCGCTTCCCCAGGAGTCCCCGATGGAACGTAGCCTCTTCGAGCCCGCACCCGCCGCCGCGTCGCAGGACTTCGAGAGCCGGGTGGACACGTTCGTGGAAGGGGTCATCCGTTCCGTCGGTTCGGAGATGAGCCGACAGCCGGCCAGCATGGTCTACGAGATCATCCGCGAGAGCGTCGAGCGCCGCCTGCCCGGGATAGACGTCGACCAGGAACCCCTGCGTGAGGCGGCTGCCAGGATCGCCGCCGGGGTCCCCGTCTGAGCCGGAGCCGGCTGACCGACTCAGGTGATGGCGAAGTCGAAGTAGGTGTCGGGGTAGGGCTCGCGGCTCAACGAGTAGTGCCACCACTCGCAGTCGTACCGATCGAAACCGCTGCTCTCCATCACGGAGCACAGGGCGCGGCGGCTGCTCGCCTCGACCGGCGTGATCCCCTCGGCGCCATGATGCGAGACCGCATCCATCAGGTCGTGGTCTCCGCCCATCGGAGCCAGGTCACCGGTGTCCAGGCAGTAGAGCGTCAGGTCGACGGCGCTGCCCCGGCTGTGGCCGGACCGAGCGGCCACATAGCCCTTCTCGACCATCTCCGGCCGTTCGATGTTCGGGTAGTACCGCCGCTTCGTCCGACCGTCATCGGGCTGCCGGGACCAGCGCAGGAAGCAGTCAACGGCGCACTGCGGGCGGTAGGCGTCCCAGAGCAGGAGCCCGAAGCCCAGGGAGGCGGCCTCCTCCTGGGCTCGCCCGAGAGCCGCGCACAGCGCCTTCGTGCCGACGATCCGGTTCGCCAGGTAGCCGTCCACCGGGCGACCGGTGAAGTTGTCCCAGGTGGCGTACTTGGCGTCCCAGCGGATGCCGGGCACCCAGTCGTCGACGTAGACGAAGTCGTCGCTCATCGCTTCTTCCCGTGCCACGTCAGCGCCACGAGCCGGTCGATGACGTCGGAGAGCGGCAGACCAGCGGCGGCCATCATCCGCGGGTAGCGGCTGTACGACGTCATGCCCGGCATGGTGTTCACCTCGTTGAGCACCACCCGCCCGTCCTCGGTGAGGAACATGTCGACGCGGGCCAGTCCCCGGCAACCCAGGACGCGGTAGATGGTCTTGGCGGTCTCCTGGACGAGCCGGCGCGAGTCCTCGGGGATGTCCGCGGGGACGATGAAGGTCGCGTTCTCCGAGCCGCTCTCGGGCGCCTGTTCCTGATGGATCCGGAAGAAGCCGTGGGAGAGGGAGATCTGGTCGACCTCGCCGGCGACCAGGCCGAACCGCTCCCCCATGATCGCGCAGCCGACCTCGCTACCGACGACGGCCTCTTCGATCAGGATCTTCGAGTCGTACTGCCGCGCGGTCTCCAGCGCGGCGGCGAGCTCCCCGTCCCGGGTGACCTTGCTGACGCCGAACGACGAGCCCGAACGCGCCGGCTTCACGAACACCGGATACCGAAGCCGGTCGGGATCGACCTTCTCGTTCCCCCCGACGACCTGGAAGCCCGGCGTGGCGATCCCCGCGCTGCGAGCGACGGTGTAGGCCAACGACTTGTCCATGCAGACCGCGGAGCTCTGCACGTCGCAGCCGACGTAGGGGATGCCGGCGAGCTCCAACAGGCCCTGGATCGCCCCGTCCTCGCCGAGCCTGCCGTGGAGCACGGGGAAGACCAGGTCGAGGGGAATCGTGCGGTGCTCCCCCCGCTCCAGGACCAGGAGGCCGTGCACGTTCCGGTCCGGCGACACCCACGCGGTCCGACAGCTGCTCTCCCAGTCCGGGTCGGGGCCCTCGCACAGCTTCCACTCGCCGTTCGGCGTGATCCCGATCCAGACCGGGTCGTACTTCTCCGGGTCGAGGTTCTTGGCGACCTCCTGTGCGGACTTGACCGAGACGGGATGTTCTTCGCACGCGCCGCCGAACAAGATGCCGAGCGTTCGCTTACCCATGCCGGCTCCTGCTCTCGAACCGCACGCAGTTGCGCAGACTGTTCTCGACGATGTCGGCCAACGCGTGGTCGGTGTCGTAGGCGGCGTGGGGACTGATCAGCACGTTCGGGAGTCGGTGCAGCCGCAGCAACGTCGCGTGGGCGACGGGCCGGTCACTGAAGTCCCCGTAGAAGATGCCGTCCTCGCCCTCGAGGACGTCCAGCGCCGCGCCGCCGAGCCGGCCGGACTCCAGGGCCGGGACCAGGGCCTCGGTGTCGAGCAGTGCGCCGCGACCGGTGTTGATGACGAACGCGCCGCGCTTCATCCGGGCGAGACGTTGCCCGTCGAGCAGGTGGTGGGTCTCCGGGTTGAGCGGGGTGTGGAGCGTGACGATGTCGCTCTGCCGCAGCAGGTTGTCGAGGGAGACGGCATCGGCGGTCGCGTCGGCACGTGTGTCGTAGGTCAGGACCCGGCAGCCGAACCCGCGCAGCCGGTCGAGGACGGCGGTGCCGATACGCCCCGTTCCCACCACACCGACGGTCAGGTCGCGCAGCTCCCTCCCACGTACGTCGCCCAGCCGGTAGTCATGGGAGTCGACGCGGCGGATCATCGACTTCGCCTGCCGGATCGCCATCAGCATCAACATCAACGTGTAGTCGGCCACGCTGTCGGGCGAGTAGGCGACGGTCCCGACGCTCAGACCCACGCTCTCGGCGTACGCGACATCGAGGTGGTTGCACCCGATGCTGCGGGTCGAGACGTACTCCACGCCGACCCCACGGAGTGCGAGCAGCGTGGGGTTGGTGACGACGGACTTGTGCCCGATGCTGATGCATCGGCTCCCGCGCGCCAGGCCGACAGTGGCCTCGGAGACCGCTGCCTCGGTGATCGTCGGCCGGACGGCCCAGCGGGGCGCGAGCTCGCGGAAGACGGCGGCTTCGTCACGGCTGCAGCCATAGACGGTGATGCGCTCCGTCGACACGGTCGCGGCGGACGCCACCGGCGTCCCAGGGTGACGGGCCGCGGTGGGTGCTGGTGGGCTCGAGGTCACGCGACCATTCAAAGGAGCGCGCTGTTGCCCGGGCGTATGCGGTTTCCGATACGCCCGCGATATGTCTGCGAGACGCGTCATCGTTCTGTACGCAGAGGGTCTGGACGGCCGTCGGAGCCGACCAGATCCCGCAGGAAGCGGGACGACGTCCCTGCTTGGTCGAGGTACCCGCAGTGCCGGTAGAACGCGCGGGCGTCGTGGCGGTGGTCCGCGGTCGTGACCTCCATCCGGAGGCATCCGTGCGTGACCGCGAAGGCCTCCGCGGCCGCGACGAGCGCCGAGCCCACACCCCGGCAGCGCGCTCGCTCGGAGACGACCAGTGCGGTGATCCGACCCCAGGAGCCGGCCCGTTCGAAGAACGGGCAGACATGGACGGCGATGATCCCGAGCAGGTCGCTGTCGCCCGTCGCCACCCAGACCGCGTTGGCCGGCTCCTCGGCCCAGGCCCGGATCCGTTCGGCGGTCGCCGTCGGACCGTCCTGCTGATAGCCCAGCTGGACGAGCAGGTCGTTGACGGCCGTTGCGTCGGCTCGCTGCGCCGGTCGGACCTCCCAGGCGTTCTCGCCGGGCACTACTGCAGCCTCGGGTCGCAGCTGGGGTCGGCGTACATGGGCGGGCACCCGTGAACGACGGCCTCGGGGCGCAGCTCGTAGTGCCAGGGTTCGTTGCGGTAGATCTGGCACAGCCCGTACGCCGCCCCGTGCTCGGCGAGCCACACCGTCGCCTCAGCACGTCCGAGGTCGACCGCCTTTCCCGACACGTGGGGAGACGTCGCGGGTGTGGCGACCCAGCGGGCCGCTGCTGCCGGCGAGCCGTACCGGGCGACGGCCTCGTCGAGCAGCTGCTCCTGGTACTCCGGCGAACGCCAGCCGCTGTTGACGTGGAAGGTGATGCCGTCGGCCGCGGCATCCGTCGCCGCCCGGCGGAGGGCGGTGAGGAGATCCGGGTCGAGAAGGGCGACCCCGGGGTACTCGTCGTCGAAGACCGTGACGCCGCCCGGGACCTGACCATCGCCGACACCCGGCGCGCCGGGCCGGAGCCCGGCTGTCCGTGTCTGCAGGCTGGAGGACATGCCGTCCAGTCAACGGATCGCCGTGTTGCCACCGCGTATGACGTTTCCGATATGCCGACGATATGTGTCCGCTCTCTAGCATCGAGTCATGCGCGTGCTGGTCGTCGAGGACGAACCCCTCCTGGCGGAAGCCATCCGGGACGGGCTGCGGCTCGAGGCGATCGCGGCCGACATCGCCGGTGACGGACACACCGCGCTGGAGCTGCTGAGCATCAACGCCTACGACATCGCGGTCCTCGACCGCGACATCCCCGGTCCCTCCGGGGACGAGATCGCGAGGCGCACCGTCGCCTCCGGCACCGGCATGCCGATCCTGATGCTCACCGCAGCGGACCGGCTCGACGACAAGACCTCCGGGTTCGAGCTCGGCGCCGACGACTACCTGACCAAGCCCTTCGAGCTCCAGGAGCTCGTGCTCCGGCTCCGCGCACTCGACCGCCGGCGCGCCCATCACCGGCCACCCGTGCGCGAGATCGCGGGCCTGCGGGTGGATCCGTTCCGCCGCGAGGTCTATCGGGACGGCCGGTACGTCGCGCTCACCCGGAAGCAGTTCGCCGTGCTCGAGGTCCTCGTCGCCGCCGAGGGCGGGGTCGTCAGCGCGGAGGAGCTGCTGGAACGGGCGTGGGACGCGAACGCGGACCCGTTCACCAACGCCGTACGCATCACTGTCTCGGCGCTGCGCAAACGCCTTGGCGGACCCGCGATCATCGCCACCGTGGCGGGCGTCGGGTACCGCATCGACACCGCGCCCGGCCCGGAGCCCGAGGCAGGTGACGGTGGATAGGCCGGCCGGGTTGAGCGTCCGCCTCAAGCTCACCCTCAGCTATGCCGGGTTCCTCGTGCTCGCCGGCACGGTCCTGCTCACGGCGGGGTACTTCTCCCTGTCGCGTGGCGTGCATCCCGGGGTGATCTTCATGGTGCGCAGCCACCACGACCTGTGGCGCTCCTTCGCTCCGACCGCGGCCATCGTGCTGGCGTTCCTGCTGGTGTTCGGCCTGCTGGGTGGGTGGATCCTGGCCGGCCAGATGCTGGCCCCCTTGAGCCGGATCACCGACGCCACCCGGATGGCCGCGAACGGGTCGCTGTCCCACCGGATCGAGCTGGAGGGCCGCAGCGACGAGTTCCGCGAGCTGGCCGACACCTTCGACACCATGCTGGCGCGGCTCGAGGCGAACGTCACCGAGCAGCAGAGGTTCGCCGCGAACGCCTCCCACGAGCTGCGCACCCCGCTGGCGATCACGCAGACCCTCCTCGACGTGGCCCGCATGGACCCGGGGCGCGACGCCGGGGAGCTCGTCGACCGCCTCCAGATGGTCAACACGCGAGCGATCGACCTCACCGAAGCACTGCTCCAGCTCAGCCGTGCCGACCAGCGGTCGTTCACCCCGGAGCACGTCGATCTCTCCCTGGCCGCGGAGGAGGCGACCGAGACGCTCCTCCCCCTCGCACACTCGCGTGGCGTCACGATCGAGACCTCCGGTGACCAGGCCCCGACCACCGGCTCGCCCACCCTGCTGCTGCAGATGGCGACGAACCTCGTGCACAACGCGATCGTCCACAACCTGCCCGACAACGGATCGGTATGGGTCACCACGTGCGCTCGGTCCGGAGCGGCGGTGCTCACGGTCGAGAGCACCGGCGACCAGCTCACCCGCCAGCTGGTGTCCACGCTGGCCGAACCTTTCCAGCGCGGCACCCGGCGCATCCACACCGACCACGCCGGCGTCGGCCTCGGGCTGGCCATCGTGAAGAGCATCACCGAGGCACACGACGGGACCCTCACCCTCGACGCCCGGAGTGGGGGCGGACTCTGCGTCACCGTGCGGCTCCCCGCCGCACGGACCGGCCTGATCCGCTGACCGGACGCCGTCAACACCTGGCTGCGGAACGAGGGCGCACGACGAGTTTGTTCTGGCGCGCCCCGAACTGCCGTCGTTCTTTACCTTAAGTTGGCGACGGAGACAGCCTCCGTCTGGTCCTAGCCTGAACTGCTCTCGGGACCCCGCCCGGGAGAAGCCGTCCCCGCTGAGACATCCCCGTGCTCCCAGCGGGGGCGCACCCCCCGGGGCGGATGGACGCATCCGCCCCGGCCACCGGTCCGGCGCGCGTATCGTCGGGCGCGTGAAGATCCGGGTCAACGGCGAGGAGTACGGCTCCTGGGACGAGGTGCCCGAGGAGATGCGTCGGATCCTGCGTCAGGTGATGCCGGACGACGACCACGACCGCATCCCGGACACACTCCGGGCGCGCCCCGGACCCGGTCAGCGCGTGACTCGGCGGCGGTTCGACGTGACGGCGACGGTCAAGGACACGCGAGTGCCGCCGACCGACGCCCGGCCGGGTTTCCGGTTCCAGATGACCGACGCGTTCGCTCGGGCGCTGCCTCCGGATCCGGACGACACGGGAGCCACGGACGTGGACGTCGCACCGGCGACCGCGCGCCCGGACGGGCCGATCATGCTGAACGGGGTCGAGGTCGGGCCCGACGGGACCCCGCTGAAGAAGAAGCGTTGGTGGTCCCGGGGCTGACCTCTCCCGCCGACCGACCCCGGGCCCGGATTGCGACTCGAACGTTGTTGCAATTCACTTGCAATAGGGGCATCGTGGTCTCCGTGACCACGACCGCGCCGCAGCCGCAGGCCACCACCCGGACGCGGGTCTCCGACTTCCGTCGCAGCCTGACGTCGGCCGACCGCCGTTCGCTGGCCGCGATGGCGTCGTTCGTGGTGGTCCTGCACGTCGTCGGCTTCGGCGTCCTGCTCGGCCTGGTCACGCCGCACCACTACCACCTCGGCGGCGACCACCCGGTGTTCACCGTCGGCGTCGGCATCCTCGCCTACACCTTCGGGCTGCGGCACGCCTTCGATGCCGACCACATCGCCGCCGTCGACAACGCCACCCGCAAGCTGATCTCCGACAACCTGGCCGCGGAGTCCGCCGGCCGACCCGTGGATCGCAAGCCGCTCTCGCTCGGCTTCTGGTTCTCGCTCGGTCACTCGACGATCGTGTTCGCCCTCGCGTTCCTGCTCTCGATCGGGGTGAAGTCGCTCGTCGGCCCGGTCGAGAACGACTCGTCCAACCTGCACACCGTGACCGGGCTGATCGGCCCGTCGGTGTCCGGCGTCTTCCTCTGGATCCTCGGCATCCTCAACCTGGCGGCCCTGCTCGGGATCCTCCGGGTGTTCCGCGACATGCGCACCGGCAAGTACGACGAGGCCGAGCTCGAGAAGCAGCTCGACTCGCGGGGCTTCATGAACCGCTTCCTCGGAGGCCTGACCAAGTCGGTCCGCAAGCCCTGGCACATCTACCCGATCGGGGTGCTCTTCGGTCTCGGCTTCGACACCGCGACCGAGGTGGGCCTGCTGGTGATGGCCGGCGGGGCCGCGGCGTTCAACCTGCCGTTCTACTCGATCCTCGTGCTGCCGATCCTCTTCGCCGCGGGGATGTGCCTGATGGACACCATCGACGGAGTCTTCATGAACGCCGCGTACGGCTGGGCCTTCGCCCGCCCGGTGCGCAAGGTCTTCTACAACATCACCATCACCTCCATCTCCGTCGCGATGGCACTGGTCATCGGCACCATCGAGCTGCTCGGTGTCCTCGCCGACCGGCTCGCGATCACCAGCGGCCCGCTCGCCGCGATCGCGAACGTCAACCTCGACTACGCCGGCTACGCGATCGTCGGCCTCTTCGTGCTGACGTGGGTCGTCGCACTCTCGGTCTGGCACTTCGGCCGGATCGAGGAGCGCTGGTCCGCCGACCTCTCCTGAGCGCTGGCCGGTTCATCGGTCGCCGATGGGCTGCTCGCGCGCTCGCGGCCTGCTCTTCACGGAGTGTTCACGCCACCCTCCTCCCCGCGTGGCCTGGCCTGGATTGAGTTCTCGCGGAGCGCTTGCTCGGGACACCGAGACGGCTCACCCCATCCACCAGGAGGATCCGTGAACCACGGCCCGCACCACTCGCATGACGGCCACGAGCACGACCACTCTCATGACCACTCCCACGACCACTCCGACGAGCAGGGCAGCGCCGGCGACGACCCCGCTCTCGACCTCACAGTCCCGGACGCGGAGCTGAACCCGGGACAGCTCCGCCGCCGGGGCTTCCTGCGCGGCGCCGGCCTGCTGGGTGCCGGCCTCGCGGCCAGCTCGGTGCTGGCCGGCACTCCCGCCCTCGCCGACGAGGCCGTGCGGGGAGCCCGTCGCGCGCGCCGGGCCCCCCGCCAGGGCTACGCCTGGTTGGCCGGCGACCACCACATCCACACCCAGCACAGCAGCGACGCGCAGTACCGCGTCGCCGACCAGGTGCAGCACGCCTCGGCGTACGGCCTGGACTGGATGGTGATCACCGATCACGGCAGCGTCGCGCACGCCAAGATCGGCGTCGACAAGGTCAACCCGGACATCGTCGCGGCCCGCGAGCGGTTCGGAGACGAGACGCTGGTGTTCCAGGGCCTGGAGTGGAACATCCCGGCAGCCGAGCACGGCACGGTGTTCGTGCACCCGGGTCGCAACGAGGTGGCGGTGCTCAAGGAGTTCGAGAACGCGTTCGACGGCGTCGTGAACGGGATCACGGCGAGCAACGCCGCCAACGAGACCGCCGCCCTGAACGGCCTGGACTTCCTGGCCGCCAGCGTCACCCAGGGCCGGGTCAAGGACGCGATGTTCTTCGCCAACCACCCCGCCCGCAAGGGCCTCGACTCGCCGCACGAGATCCGCGGCTGGCGGGAGCGCCAGCCCCGCATCGCCCTCGGCATGGAGGGCGCACCCGGGCACCAGGCGGCCGGCATCCCGACGCCGTTCGGCCCGGGTAGTGGCCGCGGTTTCTACGACAACTCCCCCACCGCCGACAGCTTCGCGGCGTACCCGCTCGAGAGCTACGTCACCTGGGGCGGCTTCGACTGGATGACGTCGACCGTCGGCGGGCTGTGGGACAGCCTGCTCGCCGAGGGCCGGCCCTGGTGGATCACCGCCAACTCCGACTCGCACACGGTGCACCTCGACGACTCGATCCGGCCTCCCGGCCAGGACACCGCCGACTACTTCGCCGCCAACGGGCGCTACGGCGACCCGGTGCACGGTTCCACCGGTCCGGCCACGGCCAACGGTGACTTCTGGCCGGGCTTCTACAGCCGCACCCACGTCGGCGCCGTGGACTTCGGCTACGCGGCCGTGATGAACGGGTTGCGAGCCGGCCGCGTGTGGGTCGACCACGGCTCTTTGGTCGACTCGGTCGACGTGCGCGTCCGGAAGTCGGGCTCGCACGACCCCGGCTTCCCGCTCGGCAGCGTCGTGCCGGCCAGGCGCGGACAGCGCTACGAGCTGGTGATCGGCATCCGTACCCAGAGCACCCCGAACTGGGCTCAGTTCGTGCCGGCCCTGGCGAAGGTCGACGTCATCCGTGGCTCCGTGACCGGTCCCTCCGCCGACCGGGACAGCATGCACGCCTCCGACACAGCCGTGGTCAAGACCTTCGACGTGTCGGGGAAGTCGGGGCTGATCCAGCTCAGGTTCGACCTCGGCAAGCTCGACCACCCGTGCTTCGTCCGGCTGCGCGGCAGCGACGGCAGGCGGAGCCAGACCGGTCTGAACGGTGCGCAGGTCGACGCCAACGGTCCGGCGATGGATGCGCTCGGCGACGCCGACCCGTGGAACGACCTGTGGTTCTACACGAACCCGATCTGGGTCCTGCCTGCATGACCGGCCAACGCTTCTGCGTCGCCGGTGGATGGGAGTCCACCCGCGACGCGGAGCACGGCTACTGGGCGGCGCGCGACCTGATCGGCTGCGGCTACCCCTATGTCTGCACCACCTTCGAGGGACCCGAGCGGGTCGTCGTCTCGGGCGCCGATGACCTGCTCGACCTGCCCGAGCAGGCTCGGCTGTTCTCCTTCCCCGGACGCGACAACCTGATCGGCACCCTCACCGTCGACGACCTGCTGCTGGTCAGCGCGATCGACGACGTCCGGGGCCTCGGCGGTACCGAGCCGGCTCGGCACGAGACGCTCGACACCCAGGGCTTCGTCCGACCTCGGATCCTGGACGGTCGCCTGGTCCTCACCGTGCGACCCGGCGAGACCGGGCTCGTGCCCTTCGAGCAGCCCAACCCCACCCCCTGCTGCGCCGACCACTGACGCGGCCGCCCCTCGGGTCAGTGCAGCACGAACCAGAGTCCGACGAGCCCGGGCAGCAGACCGAGCAGCAGCCACCACGACAGCGGCTTACGACGATGGATCAGGCGCGCGGCCAGGACCGCACCGACGCCGCAGACCGAGGCCAGGACGTTCAGCCCGACGCCGGCGCCCGGGCGTGAGCCGTCGGCGAAGACTCCGGCGAACGCCAATCCCGCCGACAGATGCAGGATAGTCGTCGTCACCAGCACCGACAGCACCCACTGCTGCACGTGCGTGATCTCCCGCGACTCGACGCTGGGTCGCTGCGGGTGAGCCGGGTCCATCAGGTGACGGCGGCGGGTGGGCTGCGTGGTGTCCATTGATCGTAAGTGTACCAATGATTGGTACACTCATCATTGTGGCGAAGACGACGTCGATGACCTCTGAGAACCCGCTGTCACTCCAGGAACAGGTCTGCTTCGCACTGGCCGTGGCCTCGCGCAGCGTGATCGCCCTCTACCGGCCGGTGCTCGGGCCGCTGGGTCTCACCCATCCGCAGTACCTGGTGATGCTGGCGCTCTGGGAACACGAGCCGCTCTCGGTGCGCGACCTCTCGGACCTTCTCCAGCTCGACCCCGGCACCCTCTCCCCGCTCCTCAAGCGGCTCGAAGGCGCTGGCTACCTCCGTCGAGAGCGCAGCCAGCACGACGAGCGGGCACTCGCCGTCGAGCTGACCCGCGAGGGTCGCGCCCTACGCCGGAGGGCGCTCAAGGTCCCGCCGGCCATCGTCGAGCGGCTCGGCCTGGACGTCGCAGACCTGCGCGAGCTTCAGCAGCGGCTCACGCAGGTCATCGAGGCGGCGACCCGCTCGCCGGTCTGACCGTTCGCCGTACGACGTGTGACAGCGCGAGCCCCAGGGGGGCGGGCATCGTCATCAAGACCCAGACCGGGGCGAGCGGTGGACCGAGCAGGGCCCCCTGCAACACCACCGCCCAGCCGGCACCGAGCAGGACGACCAGCCCAGCAGCAGCGGTCGCCGGCCTGATGCCCGTCGGCGAGTCCCGCCACACCGCAGCGGCCCCGAGGCCGCAGAGCACGGCGGCGAGCAGTCCGCCGAGCCCGAGCAGTGGCACCGCGTCGATCATCCGTTGCTTGAGCGCCTCGTCGCCTCCCTCCCAGCCGAGAGAGACGAACATCAGCATCTGGACGGGGAGCGAGAGCCCGAGCAGGGTCCCCAGGAGCACGAGGAGCGCCACGGCTGCCTGCCGGGTCCGGCTCTCGTCCGGCATCGCCTCCGAGGCGGCGACGGGGTACTTCGGCAGCTCCACGCCCCCATGATCCGACGCGGATCGTCCAGTGGTGGAGAAATGGCGAGGCCGCCAGGGTCGTCGGTGCGCGAGACTGCCCGTCGTGGAGGAACAGTGGCGGGACCCGCTCTGGCTCGCCGGCGCGGTCGAGTGGATCGACGCCCGGCTCGCCGATGTCGGGCGCCGGCGTACCGGCGAGGCCGACCAGATGCACGTCCGCCCGTGGGCCACCGTACTGAGCGTGCCGACCGACGAGGGCACGGTGTTCTTCAAGGCCAACGCGCCCGAGCTCAAGCACGAGGCGCTCGTCGCCCTGCTGCTCGCGCAGCGCGTGCCCGACCGGGTGCCGCCGTTGCTCGCCGACGACCTCGAGCGCGGCTGGATGCTGATGGAGGACGGTGGCCGCCGGCTCCGTGAGGTCATCGCCGAGGAGCGCGACATGTCACGCTGGGGCGACATCCTCGACGGCGCCGCCGACATCGCCCGGGCGATGGAGCCCGACGTCGAGCGGTTGCTCGCCGCGGGTGTTCGCGACGTACGCCTCGCCGTGCTCCCCGACCGGTACGCCGACCTGGTCGCGGCCGACCACGTGGAGCAGCGGTTCCGCGACGCGGTCCCGCGGGTGCGTGAGATGGCCGAGGAGCTGGCGTCGTACGGCGTGACCGAGACCCTGCAGCACGACGACCTCCACGACGGCCAGGTGTTCGTGAAGGGCGACCGGCAGCTGATCCTGGACTGGGGCGACGCGGTGATCTCCCACCCCTTCTTCACGCTCTCGGTCACGCTCGAGGGCGTGGTCGTGTGGGGCGTCGACGACGTCGAGAACGCCGTCGACATCGAGCCGCTGATCGACCGCTACCTGCGCCGCTACGACCCCGAGCGGCCCGAGCTGCGCGAGGCCTTCCCGCTGGCGCTCCGCCTCGGCTGGGTCTGCCGCGCGGTCAACAGCAGCAGCCTCGAGGACCCGGAGTCCACCCGCAACCGGCTGAAGATGTTCCTCGACGGCAGGACGTGACGTCGCTCGCGTTTCGCGGCTCCGCCATCGGGCACGGGGTCGTGGTGAGAACACGACACATCGGCAACGACACCGTCGGACGCACCGAGGTGGGTGCGATCGGCCTCGGCCTGATGACCTTCGACCAGACCGGAACCCAACCGCGCGAGCAGCTCGCCGGCACCGTGCGTGCGGCGCTCGACGCCGGCGTCACGCTCTTCGACACCGCCGACGCCTACGGCCCCGGGGACGAGCTCGGGGCCCGCGCCCAGGGGGCGAACGAATCGCTGATCGCCGGGCTCCTCGACGAGCTGGGCGCCCGTGACCGCATCCTCCTCGCCACCAAGGGCGGACACGTCAGGACCGACGACGGCCCGTGGGAGGTCGACAGCAGCCCGGAGCACCTCCGCCAGGCCGTGGACGACAGCCTGGGCCGACTGGGCGTGGAGCAGATCGCGCTCTGGCAGCACCACCGGCCCGACCCAGAGGTGGCCTACGAGGATCTCCTGGGCACCATGCTCGAGATCCACCAGAGCGGCAAGGTCCGGATGCTCGGCATCTCCAACGCCGACGCCGACCAGATCCGGCTGGCTCACAAGGTCCTCGGCGACAGCCTCGTCAGTGTGCAGAACGAGTTCTCACCGGCGTTCCGGAGCAGCCGGCCGGAGATCGACGTCTGCGAGGAGCTCGGACTGGCGTTCCTTCCGTGGAGCCCTCTCGGCGGTCTCGCGGACGCCAAGGCACTGGCCGACAAGCACCCGGCGTTCGCCACGATCGCGGAGCAGCGGGGCGTCAGCGCACAGCAGATCGCGCTGGCGTGGGAGCTCGCCCAGTCGGACTGCGTCATCCCGATCCCGGGCGCCAAGCGACCGTCCTCGATCACCGACTCGGCGGCGGCTGCGGACCTCGACCTGACCGCCGAGGAGCTGGCCGCTCTCGACGCGGACTGACGCTGCGCTCCGCCTCGCGTTCGTGCGCCAGGGCTGATCAGGTGCCGGTCATGCTCGCGCCGCAGTTGCGGCCCATCATCAGCCACTCGTTGGTGGTGTGGCCGTAGGCGGGCCGGCCCGGTGGGGTCGGGGCATGCGGCACCCGCGCCTGGGCCGAGGGCCCGACCAGCAACGCGGCCAGCAGCAGGGCACCGGTTCCCCGGAGCACGATCCGGGTCACGACGGGTCGTGGTCTTCGCAGTGCAGACCCATGCGCATCCCGTTGCTGCCGTACCTGTGCGGCACCGGCGCCTCGAAGTGTCCGGTGACCGTGACCCGATGGTGCTGCGCATGGCCGGTGCGGTCCGAGGTGACCTGAGGTCCGGCTGCCTGGGCGCCGTACGTCGAGGCCACGAGTACCCCGCCGAGCACCACCGCACCGACGGTGGACGTGATCCGGGTGAGTGTCATGTCGTACCTCCTCCGGACGTGGTCCCCCCACGCTAAGGGTGCGCGGAGGTCAGCTCAAGAGCGACCCGGTCGCGGGTCGACCGAGGTGAGCCGGAAAGTCTCGGTGCCGCCCGCGAGGTCGTGCTCGAGGATGATCCCGACTCCGGGGGCGTAGAGCTTCACCGACACCACGCCCGGCTCCAGGCGCGACCACTCGAGCGACTTCAGGACGTGGCCGAAACGCCCCGCCGGCACCCTGACCGACTTCCCACGTTGGACGAGCCAGGCCTGGTCTTCGGCCTGACCTCTCAGGTACTCCTGCCGGTAGGCATCGGTGGCCCGCGGGTCGGCCGGCATGATCGTGCCGGCGGTCGCGCCGTCGACTCCGGCCTCCCACGAACCCGCACGGCTCTTCACGTGACCGTGCCGGTCGTACGTCGCAGTGCGCTCGCCGAAGTACCAGACGTTCCCGTCGTTGTCGTCGGCGTACCAGTCGTGGGTCTTCTCGGCGAGGGTGCCATCTGCGCGGCGCAGCACGTCCACGACGACCGTCGTCTGGACGCCTTGGATCACCTTCGTCCGGTGGGTCACGTGGACGACCTCGTGGAACCGCTCGCCGTCGTCCGTCCCGTGAAGCCGCGTCACGAGGCCCGGTGTGATCGGGTAGTACGGGTTGGCGACCGGGTTGTCGAACCGGGGTGGCCGGGCTGCTGCTGTGCCGCCGGCATCGGCGGCGTGCTCGGTGACGACCAGTCCACCCACGAGTGCGCCTGCGGCGATGAGTCCGAGACTGCGTGCCATGCTCATGGCGGCCCCCTTGGAACGGCGTCCCTCAACGCTAGGCGCGGGTGCACGGCGCCACAAGGCCGAGGCGGCGGCCCGACCGCGCTGCAGTCAGTCCAGGGCGATCGCGGCGATCCAGGTCGCCACCTGGGCTGGGTCGTGCTCGAGCGCCGCGTCGTGGGCCGCCACCTCCGTCATCGCGAAGCCGGGGACCCGCGAGGGGTACCAGCCGCCGCACGGCTCGATCTTCTCCCGCTCCATGAAGGCGAGCTTGCGCTCGCGGATCTCGTCCGGCGTACCTGCGGCGAAGACCAGGAAGGTGTTGGTGTGCGGCGGGTCGGGGCTCACCTTGAGGCCGCGTTGGGTCAGCTCGGCCGCCAGCGAGCGCGACCACGCGGCGTAGTCCGCCATCCGTGGCAACCGCTCCTTCAACCCGGCCAGCGCGGAGACGGCGTACGGCGTGAGGTGGAAGAGGGTGCCGCCCATCCGGCGGCGCCAGGTACGGGCCTCCTCGACGACGTCCTCGGGCCCGACCAAGGCAGCGCCCGACAGGGCCTCGAGACCCTTGTAGAACGAGAGGTACATCGAGTCGGCGAGGGCGGCGATCTCGGCGAAGTCCTTCTCCCAGTGAGGCTGTGACTCCCAGATGCGGGCTCCGTCGATGTGCAGCGGTACGCCGAGCTCGCGGGCCGCCGCGGACAGGTCGGTCAGCTCCTCCCACGAAGGAAGAAGGCAGCCGGCGTCGCGCAGCGGGAGCTCGATCAACGCCGCGCCGAGGCCGGGTGAGAGCCGGCGGAGGTCGTCGGCCTTCGGCGTGACGGGTCCCTCGGTCAGGTGGTCGAACTCGAACCCGTGCAGCCGTCGCGGGCCGTCGTCCTCGTGCTTGAGCAGGTGTGAAAGGTCGGGGATCGCGACCCGCTTCGAGCCGGTGCGGTCGCACCAGACCCGAAGTGCCGCCTGCTGGGCCATGATCCCGCTCGGGAAGAGCGCGGCGGAGGGCTTGCCGAACAGCTCGGCGACCTCGGCCTCGACCCGGCCGACGGCGCCCTTCTCGGCGTAGACGTCCCACTCCTCGATGCCCAGGTCGTCGGCCGCGTCGGCAACCGCGTGCAGGACCTCGGCCGGCGTGCGCTTGGCATGCCAGAACACGGTCGTGTCACAGGCCTCCGAGGCCGCCTCGAGCCTCTCCCTCAGTGCGTCGTCCACAGACCCAGCCAACCAGCCTGCCTCCGACGCCGACAAACGCGGCCGCGTGGAGTCAGGGCAGAGAGCGCGTCCCCGCAGGAGTGCTCTCGCCCCGGCCCACGCCCTCGACCATCTGCTGGAGCGCGGTCAGGGCCACCATCTGCGGGAACGGGCCGAAGCTGACGCGCGCGACCCCGAGCTCCTCGAGGCGGGGCAGCGGCGGGCAGCCCGGCACCGGCAGCAGCGTCAGCCGCTGGGGGCCGAACGCGTCGACCATCGCGACGACCTGCTCGTCGGAGACCAGACCCGGGACGAACACCACAGGTGCGCCGGCGTCGAGGTAGGCGCGCCCGCGGGCGATCGCGTCGGCGAGCACGTCGTCGGACGAGGGGTCGTCGGCCTCGAGAAACGCGTCGGTACGGGCGTTGAGCACGAAGTCGGGCACCCCCTCGCCGGCGGCCGCGCGCATCACGCCCTCGACGACGGCCGCGGCCTCGGCGATCGGCTTCAGCTGGTCCTCGATGTTGCAGCCCACGACGCCGAGGCCGATCGCGCGGCGGACCGTGTCGGCGGCATCGCCGTACCCCGCCTCGAGGTCGGCCGTGACGGGCAGGTCGACGGCCTCGACGACCCTGCCCACGGCTTCGAGCATCAGGTCGCGCGGGATGTGCTCACCGTCCTCGTAGCCGTGGGCGGACGCGATCGAGTGACTCGCGGTCGCGATCGCTCTGGTGCCCTCCGTCCGGGCGACCACGCGGGCGCTCGCGACGTCCCAGACGTTGACGAGGGCGAGCAGGGTCGGGTCGGCGTGGAGGGCGCGCAGAGCAGTGGCGCGGTCGGCGGTGGAGGTCATGCGCCGAGTATGTCGAGCGAGCAGCCGACCCGAGGAACGAGGGTCGGCGTGAGCGAGCGAAGGTTGAGCGAGCCCACGGCTGAGCGTGCGATGGCGTGCCAGGCGAGTCGAAACCCGTGACGGTGCCTGGGGCTCAGACCGAGGTCACGTCACGAGTGGTTTCGAGACGGGCCCAGCGGCCCTCCTCAACCGACGGGTCACACGCGACTCGGGCTCGGTGGTTGAGGAGGTCGCTCTGCGACCGTCTCGAAACCCGGTGACGGTGCCTGGGGCCCCGGGCACCGTCACCGGGTTTCGACTCACCGTCGCGGCTTCGCGGGCTCAGCCGCGGGCTCGCTCAACCGGGATAGCCTCGCCCGGAAGCTCGTTCCTCGCTCCCGCGCGGCCTACCCCCAGAAGACCCGGTCGACCACGGCACGCGCGCGACGGGTGGTGCGGAGGTAGTCGTTGACCATCTCGTCGGAACGGCCGGCGCCGTAGCCGAGGATGCTCGAGATCGCGGAGCGCTCGCGCGCGTCCCGTGGCACCTGGTCGCCACTGCGCCCGGTGACCAGCGTGATCGCGTTGCGCAGTCGGCTGACCGAGCGCCAGGCCCGGTCGAGGGCGCCGTGGTCGGCGGCGTCCAGCAGGCCGGCGTCGCGGGCGGCATCGAGCGCGGTCAGGGTGCGCGGGCTGCGCAGCGCGGGGACCTGGCCGGCGTACCGGAGCTGGAGGAGCTGCACGGTCCACTCGATGTCGGCGAGCCCACCCCGCCCGAGCTTGAGGTGGGTGTGCGGGTCGGCCCCGCGCGGCAGGCGCTCGCGGTCGACGCGCGCCTTGATCCGTCGGATCTCGACCACGTCGGCGGCCGTGATCCCGTCGGGCGGGTAGCGCAGCGGGTCGATGAGGGCGGTGAAGCCCGCCCGCACCTCCTCGTCGCCGACCACTGCGTCGGCTCGGAGGAGCGCCTGCATCTCCCAGACCTTCGACCACTTCGCGTAGTAGGCGGCGTACGACGCGAGCGAGCGCACGAGCGGACCCTGCTTGCCCTCGGGGCGGAGGTCGGCGTCGACGACCAGCGCCGGGTCGGTGCCCGGCGAGAGGAGCAGCTGCCGCAGCTCGTTGGCGACGGCGTGGGCGTACGCCGTCGCCTCCTCGCCGGCGTCCTCGTCGACCGGCTCGTGCACGAACATGACGTCGGCGTCGCTGCCGTAGGACAGCTCGAAGCCGCCGTAGCGACCCATGGCGACGACCGCCATCCGGGTCGGTGCTGCGTCGAGGCCGCGCTGCGCCCGCACCGACCGACCGGCGACCTCCAGCGTCGCCTCCAGGGTCGCGTCGGTGATCCGGGACAGCGCGGCGCCGACGGTCGCCACCTCGATCTCGTCGAACAGCTCGCCGACCGCGACCCGGAACAGCTCCCGCCGCCGGATCGCGCGGATCGACCGGACGGCCTCACCCGCGTCGTCCTGGCGCTCCGCGGAGGCCCGCATCCGGTCGAGGATCGCCTCGGACCCGAGTGGCGTGAGGTCGTCGCCCAGCATCCGAACCCCCTCGGGCTCGCGCTCGAGCAGGTCGGTGGCGTAGCGCGACGTGGCGAGGATCCGGGCCAGGCGCTCCGCGACCTGACCCTCGTCGCGGAGCGTCTTGAGGTACCAGTGCGTCGAGCCGAGGCTCTCGCTGATCCGCCGGAAGCCGAACAGGCCCGCGTCCGGGTCCGGGGCGTCGGCGAACCACTCGAGCATCGCGGGGAGCAGCGCGCGCTGGATCGCCGCGGTGCGGCTGAGCCCGCTCGTGAGCGCCTCGAGGTGCCGGAGCGCGCCCGGTGGGTCGACGTAGCCCAGGGCGGCGAGGCGCTGGCCCGCGGCCTCGGTGGTGAGCCGGACGCCGGCAGCCGGCACCCGGGCGACCGCCTCCAGCAGCGGTCGGTAGAACAGCTTCTCGTGGAGGCGGCGTACCTCACGGCGGTGGTGCGCCCATGCCTCCTCCAGAGCCTTGTCGGGCTCCTTGGTGAAGCCCATCCCTCGTCCGAGACGCCGCAGGGACTCGGCGTCGGACGGAACGACGTGCGTGCGACGCAGGTGCTGCAGCTGGATGCGGTGCTCGAGCGTGCGCAGGAACTCGTACGCCGCGTGCAGGGCCTCGCCGTCCTCGCGGCCGACGTACCCGCGCGCCGTGAGGGTGTCGAGCGCGTGCAGGGTGCCGGGGTCGCGGAGGTGCTCGTCGGTGCGCCCGTGCACCAGCTGGAGCAGCTGGACGGCGAACTCCACGTCACGGAGCCCGCCCGCGCCCAGCTTGAGCTGACGGTCGACGTCCCGGACCGGGATGTTGTCGAGCACCCGCCGCCGCATCGCCTGCACGTCACCGACGAACCCGTCGCGCTCCGCGACCTGCCAGACCATCGGCTCGACCAGCGAGACGAAGTCGCGGCCGAGCGCGAGATCGCCGGCCACGGGCCGCGCCTTCAGCAGCGCCTGGAACTCCCAGGTCTTGGCCCACCGCTCGTAGTAGGCGCGATGGCTCGCGAGGGTGCGGACCAGGGGGCCCGCCTGCCCTTCCGGCCGGAGGTTCGCGTCGACCGGCCAGATCGTCCCCTCGCGGGTGTGCTCCGAGCAGACCTGCATCAGCACCGACGCGAGCTGGGTCGCGACCCGCGCAGCCTGCGCCTCGTCCACGCCGTCGGCCGGCTCGAAGACGTAGAGGACGTCGACGTCCGAGACGTAGTTGAGCTCGTGCCCCCCGCACTTCCCCAGGGCGACCACGGCGAGCCGGGCCGCCCCGGCGTCGTCCACCTGGGAGCGAGCGATCGCGAGGGCACCTTCGAGGGTGCCCGCCGCCAGGTCGGACAGCTCGGCCGACGCGTCGTCGACGCCCAGGTGATGGGCCAGGTCACGGGCGGCCAGGCGGGTGAGCAGCCTGCGGTACTCGACCCGCAACGCGTCCACCGCCTCACCCTGAGGCAGGCTCGCGGACGGTAGGTCGGACGCGGAGTCGGCGCCCACCGCGCGCAGCAGCGCGTCCCGGACGGCGTACGCCGCGGGGCGGGTCGAGCCGAGGAACGGGTCCGCGAGCTCACGCCACTGCTCGGGATGACGACACAGGTGGTCGGTCAGCGCCTGACTCGCGCCGAGCACGGAGAGCAACCGCATCGCCGTGCCCTCGTCGCCGGACACCTCGGCGACGAACCCCGGCTCGGCGCGCTCGGCCAGCCGGACGAGCCCGGCCAGGGCCTGGTCGGGGTCGGCCGTGCGGGCCAGGATCGCCACCAGGGGCTCGGGATCGCCGAGCCGAGCGAGATCGTCGCGAGCCCGGACCGAGTCCTCGAACCCGAGCCGCAGCAGGTGCGTGCGCACGGAGTCGCTGCGAGGGCTCACCGCGTCAATGTAGCCATCGGGATGCCGCAGGGGTCTTGCGCCGCCGGCCAGGTCTGGTGCAGCCTATTAGGAAACTTTCCTGTCTAACGGGAGTGGCATGAGGCGAGCAGGGGTCGGACCTCTCGGCGTAGCGGTGGCCGGAGTGCTGGTGAGCGGTGTGCTCACGACGCCCGCGCAGTCCGCGGGGACACCCGCCCAGCCGCACGGCCGGATCCGGCTGAACCAGCAGGGCTACCTCGCCCACGAGTCCAAACAGGCCCGGCTGATGGCGGCCGGTCCGGTCAGTGGTGCCACCTACCGCGTCGCGGACGCGGCGGGTCACGTCGTGCTCCACGGTCCTGTCCCGGCGCACTCCACCGGTTCCTGGAACACGAGCTTTCCCGCGGTCTACCGGCTCGACCTGACCGCCCTGCGCTCACCAGGCCGCTACCGGATCACGACCCAGGGAGGCGTCAGCGCCCGCTCTCCCTGGTTCCGGGTCCGGACCGCCGGCCCGGTGTTCGGCCGGATCCTGCGCGCCGGCGTCCTCTTCGACCGCAACCAGCGCGACGGGGCCGACATCGTCGCCGGCCGGCTCCACCGCCGGCCGTCACACCTGCTCGACCGGCACGCGCTCGTCTACGCGCATCCGCGGATGGAGCGCGGCTCGGACCTGATCCTCGACCGACACCTGCACCGCACCGGCGGCCCCGTCGACGTCGCCGGCGGCTGGTTCGACGCCGGTGACTACCTGAAGTTCACGCACTCCACGGCGTACAACGACGTGCTCCTGTTCAGCAGTGCCCGGCTGCTCGGCCGTCGGGCACCCGGCTCGCTGGTGCGGGAGGCGCGCTACGGGCTGCGCTGGCTGACCAAGATGTGGCGACCTCGGACCGGCACCCTGCTCCTCCAGGTCGGGATCGGGTCGGGCAACCGGGCCGGCACCTTCCGGGGCGACCACGACCTCTGGCGCCTCCCCCAAGCCGACGACCGCGACACCCGGCACATCGACCGGTTCGTCTCGCACCGACCCGTCTTCCGGGCCGCGCCACCAGGACACCGGATCAGCCCCAACCTGGTGGGGCGGGTGTCGGCGGCGTTCGCGCTGGCCGCCCAGCGCGATGCCGGTCACCGTCCGGTTCGCGCCCGCAATGAGCTGCGCTCGGCCACGACCCTGTATGCGCGCGCCGCTGTCTCCCATCCACCTCATCCGCTGGTGACCGCGCTCCCCCACGCCTTCTACCCGGAGTCGACCTGGCGGGACGACATGCAGCTCGGTGCCGCCGAGATCGCCCTCGCTGCGCACCGGCTCGGGCAGCGCGCCGGCCGCTACGTCCGCGACAGCGCGCACTTCGCCCACGGCTTCATCGCCGAGCACAGCACCGACACCCTCAACCTCTACGACACGGCGGCGCTCGCGGATGCCGCCCTGGCCGAGGCGATGCGCGCCGTCCCGCACGGCCGGCTGGCCGTCGGCCGCGCCGACCTGGTCGCGGACCTCGCTCGCCAGATCCGGCTCGGCGTGTCACACGCACAGCAGGACCCGTTCGGGGCGGCGGAGCCGGTCGACGAGTTCGACGCCAACTCCCACACGTTCGGCCTGATCGCGACGGTCGGCCTGTACGACGCGCTGACGCACAGCCACCGGTTCCAGGGGTTCGCCGGCCTGCAACGCTCGTGGCTGCTGGGAGGCGACCCCTGGGGGGTCACTGCCATGGTGGGCATCGGACAGCGCTTCCCGCTCTGCATGCAGCACCAGGTGGCGAACCTCTCGGGGACACTTGACGGCACGGCACCGGTCGATGTCGGAGGGGTCGTCAACGGCCCCAACGGGAAGGACAACTTCGAGGGCGGGCTGGGTGGCTTCCAGGACGGCATGCGGCACTGCACCGCGGCGTCACGGCGCCTCTCCCGCTTCGACGGTCACGGGAGCCGCTACGTGGACGACGTGCGCTCCTGGCAGACCGACGAGCCGGCCCTCGACATGACCGGCGCGGCGATCATCGCCGCCGCCGCCCAGCTCCGGCTCCACCCGCGCGCCCAGGTGCGCACGCGTCTCGGCCCGATGCGGAGCGACCGACCGTGAAGCCCGGCACCCCGCGGATGCTGCGCGGCATCAACGACCGGGCGGCGCTCGAGCTGCTCCTCGAGCACGGCCCGCTCTCCCGCACCCGCCTCGGTCAGCTGAGCGGCCTCTCCAAGCCGACGGCCTCGCAGCTGCTGGGCAGGCTGGAGGCCGCCGGACTCGTCGTGGCCAGCGGCAGCTCGCACGGTCGGCCCGGTCCGCGTGCCCAGCTCTACGCCGTCAACCCGCGGGCCGGTCACGTCGCCGGGCTCGACGTCACCCCGACCCGGATCGTGGCGGCCGTCGCCGACATCACCGGCCGGGTCGTCGGTGAGCACGAGCTGCGGACGCCCCGACGGCGCGGACCGGACGCCGTGTCCAACGTGATGACCGCTCTGGACGGCGCCACCACCGCGGCCGGCCTGACGACGTCCGACCTCCTCCACCTCGCGATCGGCACCCCCGGCGCCTTCGACCCCCGCACCCGCCGCCTGCGCTACGCCCGCCACCTGCCGGGCTGGCACGACCCCGACCTGCTCGACCGCCTGGCCGAGGCGTCCGGACTGCCCATCCACGTGGACAACGACGTCAACCTGGCGGCCGTGGCCGAGCTGTCGTCGGGTCGTGGCCGCGGCGTGGACGACTTCGTGCTGCTCTGGGTCGACGAGGGTCTGGGCGCCGCCATCGTGATCGGCGGCCGGCTCCACGGCGGTGCGACCGGCGGAGCCGGGGAGGTCGGCTTCCTCCCGCTCCCGGGCACGCCGCTGGTCCGCGACGTACGCCGAGGCAATGCCGGGGCGTTCCAGGAGCTGGCCGGCGCTCCCGCCGTCCTCGCCCTCGCGCGTTCGCTCGGCCTGCGGTCGACCACCGCGCCGGCAGCCGTGCGGACCGCTCTGACGACCCCCGGTGCTGGCGACGAGCTGCTCGCGACGCTCGGCCACCGGCTCGCCGTCGGGGTCGCCGCGGTGGTCGCCGTGCTCGACCCCACGCTCGTCGTGATCTCCGGCTCGGTCGGGCTCGCCGGCGGCGAGCGTCTCTGCTCCGCGATCGCCGACGAGCTCGGCTCTCTGGCCGCGACCCGGCCACGGCTCGAGCTCGCCGACGTCCGCGAAGGCCCGGTCCTCACCGGGGCCCTGCACACCGCCCTCACCTCGGCTCGGGACGACGTCTTCGACACCGTTCGGCACCACGCCAGCCCGGGCAGCGCCCGGCCCGTCACCAGGAGAACTCCATGATCCGACACCCGCGCCCTGGGCGTGTCCTCACCCGCCGGCTCGCCGGCAGCGCCCTGTGCGCCGTCCTGGTGCTCGCCCTCACGGCGTGCTTCGGCTCGTCCCAGGGGGGTGGGGCGAACGACAACCCGAACGCCGACGTGACCATCACGTTCTGGCACGGCTGGAGCGCCCCGAGCGAGGTCAAGGCCATCCAGGCGACGATCGACGGGTTCGAGAAGGCGAACCCGAACATCCACGTGAAGGCGGTCGGCAACATCACCGACGACAAGATCAACCAGGCGCTCCGTGCCGGCGGGTCCAAGGCGCCGGACGTGGTCTCGTCGTTCACGACGGACAACGTCGGTGAGTTCTGCAACTCGCACGCCTTCGTCGACCTGACGACGTTCATGGACAAGTCGGGCATCGACCCGAAGACGACGTTCCCGGCGGCCCAGCTGGCCTACACCCAGTACAACGGCGACCAGTGCGCGCTGCCGCTCCTCAGCGATGCCTACGGCCTCTACTACAACAAGACCATGTTCAAGGCGGCCGGCATCGCCGGCCCGCCGAAGACGCTGTCGGAGTTCGACGCCGACGCCGTCAAGCTCACGAAGACCTCCGGTGACGGCTACTCGCAGCTCGGCTTCATGCCGAACTACCACTTCTACGAGTCGACCATCACCCACTTCTCCGCCCAGTGGTCCCCGACGTACTTCGGCTCCGACGGCAAGTCCAACGTCGCGAACGATGCCGGCATCAAGGCGGCGCTGGAATGGCAGAAGAACCTCGTGGACAAGCTCGGCGGCTACTCCAGGCTGGAGAAGTACCGCACGTCGTTCGGCGACGAGTTCAGCAACAACAACGCGTTCATGACCGGCCAGGTGGGGATGATCATCGACGGCGAGTGGCGCGCGGGGATGATCGACGACTCCAACAGCAAGGTGGACTACGGCGTCGCACCGTTCCCGGTCCCGGACGACATGGCCGACCAGTACGGCAAGGGCTACATCACCGGCACGATCGTCGGCATCGCGAGCACCAGCAGCAAGCAGAACGCCGCGTGGAAGTTCGTGCAGTACCTCACGACCGACACCGATGCGGTGGTCAACTTCGCCAACGCCATCCACAACGTGCCCTCCACGACTGCGGCCCTGGCCTCACCGGACGTCGACCAGAGCCCGGCGTTCCAGACGTTCATCAAGATCGCGCAGAACCCGAACAGCACGACCACGCCCTCGAGCCCGAACGGTGGCGCCTACCAGCTCAGCCTGCAGGACCTGGGCTACGCCTACGAGTCGGGCAAGCAGTCGGACCTACAGTCCGGGTTGGACTCCACGGCCAAGACGATCGACAACGACATCGCCCAGGCTCAGTGAGCGCGAGGACTCCTCAGTGACGCAGACCGCTTCACGCAAGAACCCGGGTCTGCGGAGGCGCCGCCGCCGCGAGCGTCTCCGCACCCTGGCCTTCCTGTCCCCTTGGCTACTGGGCACCGGTCTGTTCTTCGTCTACCCGCTGATCACGACCGCGTGGCTGTCGTTCACCAGGTACGACGGCTTCGTGTCGCCGACGTGGGACGGGCTGGACAACTGGAAGTTCGTGTTCGGCCAGTACACGTTCTTCTGGCCGGCGCTGCGCAACACCCTGTGGTTCGTGGTGGTGCTGGTGACGCTGCGGATCATCGCCGGACTGGCGCTCGGGATGCTGGTCATCCACGTCAAGCGGGGCAGCTCGGTGCTCCGCACCGTGTTCTACGCGCCGTTCCTGGCGCCCCCGGTGGCCGGCACGCTCGCGTTCGTGTTCCTGCTGAACCCGGGCACCGGCCCGGTGAACTCGATCCTCGGTCGCCTCGGACTCCCCGAGCCCGGATGGTTCAACGACCCGACGTGGGCCAAGCCGGCCCTCACCCTCCTCGCCGTCTGGGGGGTCGGCGACCTGATGGTGATCTTCATGGCCTCGCTCCTCGACGTGCCGCGGGAGCTCTACGAGGCGGCCTCCCTCGACGGCGCGGGGGCGGCCCGGCGCTTCCGTCACGTCACGCTGCCCCACTTGCGGCCGATCCTGCTGTTCGCGGTGATCACGGGCGTGATCGCGACCATGCAGTACTACACCGAGCCGCTGGTCGCCGGTCAGGTCGCCAGTGGGCAGATCGGAGGGTCGGGGCAGCAGGTGCAGCCGGGCTACCCGGCGGGGTCGACGCTCACGTTGCCGCAGCTGGTCTACAACCTCGGTTTCCAACGCTTCGACATCGGGGCGGCGTGCGTGATCGCGATGCTGCTGTTCCTCCTGTCGATGGTGTTCGCGGCGTTCCTGATGCGTCGGGGCAGCGGCTTCTTGACAGCGGAGGACTGAGATGGCCACGGCCCAGCGCACCGTCACCCCCGAGACGACCATGGCCCCCACCAACGGCCCGCTGCCCGGCTACGGCCGACAGCGTTTCCTGGAGTGGGTCTGGCTGCACGCACTCGCCATCACGCTCGGCCTGCTGTTCGTGCTGCCGTTCGTCTTCGTCGCCCTCACCGCCCTGATGAGCGACCAGCAGTCGCTGACCCGCGACCTGTGGCCGAGCCCGTTCGCCTGGCACAACCTCGTCGACGTCTGGCACACACCCGGGTTCGGGACCTGGTGGCGCAACACGATCGTGTACGCCGTCTCCGGGACCGCGCTGACCCTGCTCTCGAGCATCCCGGTGGCGTACGCCCTGGCGTACTTCCGGTTCCGCGGCCGCAACGTCGCGATGATGGTCGTGATCGCCACGATGATGCTGCCCCCGCAGGTGGCGATCATCCCGCTGTACCTCGTCTGGGCCCAGGACTTCCACCTCACGGGGACGCTGTGGCCGTTGATCATCCCGATGGCGTTCGGCGACGCGTTCTCGATCTTCCTGCTGCGGCAGTTCATGCTCACGGTCCCCCGGGAGTACCTGGAGGCGGCCAAGTGCGACGGCTGCGGGGATCTGCGCACGATGCTGAAGGTGGTGCTGCCGATGATCCGCCCCGCCATCTTCGCGGTCGGGCTCTTCCAGTTCTTCTACTGCTGGAACGACTACTTCGGCCCCCAGATCTACACCAGCGAGAACCCCGGGGCCTGGACGCTGAGCTACGGCCTCCAGTCCTTCAAGAGCGCCCATCACACCGACTGGAACCTGACGATGGCCGCGACCGTGCTGGTGATGGCACCGGTGATCGTGCTGTTCTTCCTCGCCCAGAAGGCGTTCATCGAGGGCATCTCGCTGACAGGAGTCAAAGGATGAGGTCCGCTCGATGAAGATCGCGGTCGTCGGCGGCGGGTCGACGTACACCCCCGAGCTGGTCGACGGGCTCGGCCGGCTGCGCGACGTGCTGCCGGTCGAGGAGCTCGTGCTGGTCGACCCGGCGGCCGACCGGTTGGAGCTGGTCGGTGGCCTCGGCCGACGGATCCTGCACCGGCTCGGCCACCCGGCCGAGCTGGTGACCACGACGGACCTGGAGCCGGCCCTGGACGGGGTCGACGCCGTCCTGCTGCAGCTGCGCGTCGGTGGGCAGGCAGCTCGGTTGCAGGACGAGACGTGGCCGCTCGAATGTGGCTGCGTCGGCCAGGAGACCACGGGCGCGGGTGGGCTGGCCAAGGCCCTGCGCACGGTCCCGGTGGTGCTCGACATCGCGGAGCGGGTGCGGAAGGCGGCGCCGGACGCGTGGATCATCGACTTCACGAACCCGGTCGGGATCGTCACCCGTGCCCTCCTCGAGGAGGGTCACCGCGCAGTCGGGCTGTGCAACGTCGCGATCGGTTTCCAGCGCCGGTTCGCCGAGCAGCTCGGCGTCGCCCCCGAGCACGTCGAGCTCGACCACGTGGGGCTCAACCACCTGACCTGGGAGCGCGCCGTCCGGGTCGACGGCGTCGACCGGCTGCCCGACCTGCTGACGGCGCACGGTCCCGAGATCGCCGAGTCGCTGGAGCTGCCGGTGCAGCTGCTGCACACGTTGGGCGTCGTGCCGTCGTACTACTTGCGCTACTTCTACGCCCACGACGAGGTCGTCGCCGAGCTGCGTACGTCGGAGCCCCGCGCCGCCCAGGTCGCCGAGATCGAGCAGCAGCTCCTGGAGATGTACGCCGACCCGACGCTGGACGAGAAGCCGGACCTGCTCAGCCGGCGTGGCGGTGCGTTCTACTCCGAGGCCGCCGTACAGCTCGCGGCCGCCCTGCTCGGACACCAGGAAGGGGCGAGCACCCAGGTCGTCAACCTCCGCAATGACGGAGCACTGCCCTTCCTGCCCGACGACGCCGTGATCGAGGTGCCGGCCACCGTCGACGGCTCCGGCGTACGGGCGCTTCCGATGGCACCGCTCGAGCCGCTGTACGCCGGGCTGGTCGCGGCGGTCACGTCGTACGAGCACCTGGCGCTCGACGCGGCACTCCGCGGCGGCTACGACCGGGTCTTCGAGGCGTTGCTGGCACACCCGTTGGTGGGACAGGTCGACCGAGCCCACGGGCTCGCCGACCGGTTGATCGCCCACAACCGCGACCACCTCCCCTGGGCCTGACGTGGACGAGCATCCGTTGGACGCCCCCGCGGCCGTCCTCGCCATCGACGCCGGGAACAGCAAGATCGACGTCGCGCTCGTGACCGAGGAGGGCACGGTGCGCGGCACCGCCCGCGGCGGGCCGTTCCGGCCCGATCGGCTCGGTGCGGAGACGGCGGTGGCCGCGCTGGTGCCGCTGGTCGAGCGCGTGCGTGCGGAGGCCGGGCTCGACGGCGACGGGCCGGTCGCCCGGCAGGTCGCGGCCTGCCTGGCCAACGCCGACCTCCCCGTCGAGCACGAGTCGCTCGAGGCGGCGATCGCAAGCCACGGCTGGGCTCCCTCGATCGAGGTCTTCAACGACACCTTCGCGCTGCTGCGTGCGGGGCTCGACGAGCCGAGGGGCGTGGCGGTGGTGTGCGGTGCCGGGATCAACTGCGCCGGCCTCCTCCCGGACGGCCGGACCGCCCGGTTCGCCGCCGTCGGCCACATCTCGGGTGACTGGGGCGGTGGCGGCCACCTCTGGCAGGAGGCGATGTGGTGGGCGGCCCGCGCCGTCGACGGACGCGGCCCGGCCACTGCTCTCAGCGACGCCCTCCCGCGGCACGCCGGGCTGGAGCGGATGGAGGACCTGATCGCGGCGGTCCACCTCGGCTCACTGTCCGAGGCCGAGTGCTGGGCCCTGACCCCGGTGCTCTTCGAGGTGGCCGCCGAGGGTGACCCCGTCGCCGGGGACCTGGTACGGCGTCAGGCCGAGGAGGTCGTCGCCCTCGCGGTCGCCGCGATGCGCCGACTGGGGGTTCTCGGCGAGCCGATCCCGGTGGTGCTCGGTGGCGGTGTGCTCACAGCCCGGCACCCCCAGCTGATGGACGAGATCGACCGGCTGCTCGGCGAACAGGCGCCGCTGGCCACCTCGACGGTCGTCACCACGCCCCCGGTCGTCGGGGCCGCGCTCCTCGGTCTCGACCGGCTGGGGGCGCCGGCCGCGGTCCGGGACAGGCTGCGTGAGTCGTACGGCGTCCTGGGCCAGCGCCCAGCCGTCTAGCTCCGGCCGACTAGCTCCGGCCGGCGGCGCGGACCAGCTCGGCGAAGCGCCGGGCCAGGGGCTGCCACGCCGCGTCGAGCGTGCCGCGAGCGGAGACCAGGTCGTCGAGCACCCGCGTCTTCTCCGCCTCCGGCAGGCTGCCGTCGTTCGCCCACCGGGCGACGAGGGCTTCGTCGACCTCGGGGTGCCACTGGATGCCCCACACCGTCTCGGCGTGACGGGCGGCCTGGACCTCGCCCGTGCTCGCGGTCGCCAGCTGCCGGGCTCCTTCGGGCAGCCGGGCGACGACGTCGTCGTTCCAGTGCATGGCGCGGCGCGGTGCGACCAGGCCGCCCATCAGCGGATCGTCGACGGCCTCGGCGTTCCACCCGACGTCGAGCAGGCCGAGCTGACGACCGTTCGGGTTGACCTCGATCTCGCCGCCGAGTGCGACGGCACAGAGCTGGTGGCCGAGGCAGATGCCGAGCGTCGGCAGGCCCGTCGTCGCGGCCAGCCGGATCAGGTCACGAGTGGCGGGCAGCCACGGCGACTTCTGGTCGTCGTTCGCCCCCATCGCCCCGCCCATCACGACGAGACCGTCGTACGGCTCGAGCTCGGCCGGCACCGGGTCGCCGTCGTACGGCCGGCAGACGACGAGGTCGACGCCGTCCATCCAGAGGCCCATCAGGTGGATCGGGTCGTCGTCCTCGTGCTGGAGGACGAGCACGCGCGCAGTCACGGACTCAACTTAGCGGCGCGGCGGCGGACGTTTCATCAAGGTATGTCGATGAACCGGAGCTTCCCTCGACGAGCTCGGCACGGGGAGCTCCGCTTCGCCTGCATACCTTGATGAAACGTCCGAGCCACGCTCACAGCACCGGCAGCATCCGGTCGCGCTCGAACGCGGAGACCTCGGTGCGGTACTCCTGCCACTCGTTGCGCTTGTTCCGCAGGAAGAAGTCGAAGACGTGCTCACCCAGCGTCTCGGCGAGCAGCTCGGAGTCCTCGGCGACCCTGATCGCCTCCGACAGGCTGGTCGGCAGCGGCTCGATCCCGAGGCTCTTCCGCTCGCGCTCGGTCAGCGACCACACGTCGTCCTCCGCCTCGCGCGGCAGCGGGTAGTCCTCCGCGATGCCCTTCATGCCGGCGGCCAGCACCACGGCGTACGCGAGATAGGGGTTGCAGGCCGAGTCGATGGTGCGGAGCTCGACCCGGGTGGAGACGCCCTTCTGCGGCTTGTACATCGGCACCCGCACCATCGCGGAGCGGTTGTTGTGGCCCCAGCAGATGTACGACGGGGCCTCGCCACCGCCGAGCAGCCGCTTGTAGCTGTTCACCCACTGGTTGGTGACGACCGCGATCTCGCTCGCGTGCCGGAGCACGCCGGCGATGAACTGGCGGCCGGTCCTCGACAGCTGGTACTCCGCACCGGCCTCGAAGAACGTGTTGCGGTCGCCCTCGAACAGCGACACGTGGGTGTGCATCGCGGACCCCGGGTGGGTGGTGAACGGCTTGGGCATGAATGTCGCCCAGATGCCCTGGCCCAGCGCCACCTCACGGATGACGGTCCGGAAGGTCATGATGTTGTCGGCGGTCGACAGGGCGTCGGCGTACCGCAGGTCGATCTCCTGCTGGCCGGGGCCGCCCTCGTGGTGGCTGAACTCCACCGAGATGCCCATCGACTCGAGCATGGTGATCGCCTCGCGGCGGAAGTCGGCGCCCTGCGACTGCGCGGTGTGGTCGAAGTAGCCGGAGCGGTCGACGGGCACCGGGTCACGGCCCGGGACCGGGTCGTCCTTGAAGAGGTAGAACTCGATCTCGGGGTGCGTGTAGAAGGTGAAGCCCTGCTCGGCGGCGGTGCTCAAGGTCCGCTTGAGCACGTGCCGCGGGTCGGCGTACGACGGCGAGCCGTCCGGCATCACGATGTCGCAGAACATGCGGGCCGTGCTCGGACCGTCGCCGCTGCGCCACGGGAGGATCTGGAACGTCGCGGGGTCCGGCTTGGCGAGCATGTCCGCCTCGTAGACCCGGGCGAACCCCTCGATCGCCGAGCCGTCGAAGCCGATCCCCTCTTCGAACGCACCCTCGAGCTCGGCCGGCGCGACCGCGACCGACTTGAGGAACCCGAGCACGTCGGTGAACCACAGCCGGACGAACCGGACGTCACGCTCCTCGAGCGCGCGCAGCACGAAGTCTTCCTGCTTGCCCATGGGTCGCAGTGTGTCTCAGCCGTGTTACGGCGATGTTGCACGGTAGTCGTCGGTCGAGCCTGTCGAGACCACGACGCCCCGCCGGGTCCGGTTCCGGCGGGGCGTCGTGGGGTCAGCGACGGGTCACTTCTGGCAGGTGATGACGTCCTGCGCACCGAGGATCCCGCGGTAGGCGTGCAGCATCGGCTTGAGCCACGGCTGGGTGACCTTGGCGAAGGCGATGGTGCCGTTCGTCGGGCCGGTGTTGCCCTGGGTCCGGACCTTGCGGATGGTCAGGGCCACGGTCAGCGCCTTCTGATCGGTGCCGCCCCAGCAGGGCGACCCGCGGTGCGAACCCCGAGCGGTCGCGAAGTCCACGTGGGTGCCGACCGACTGGCCGGCGTACCGCCACGCGACCAGCGCCGTGAAACCGGTGTTGCCCTCCCACGGCCCGTAGACGGTGGTGCTGATCCCGTGGGTCAGGTTGCGCGGGACACGGACCGTGACCGTGCCGTTCTTCATCGTCTTCGGCGCGACGGACCAGGTGTTCTCCGGCCGGAGCGCACCATTCATCACGCCGATCTGGCAACCGGTGCAGTTCGCGGCCGTCAGGGTCAGCTTCGTCATCGGCGGGCGGGTGCAGTAGAACGCGTCCTGGTTGCCGATGGTGCCGCGGTAGGTCCTCACGGTCGGCTTCCAGCTGGACATCGTGTGCGTCGCGTAGGCCAGCGGGATCTGGGTCGGTTGTCCGTCGAGGGTCTTGGCGTTGACGCGCGCGACGTGGAAGTCGAGGCGGATGTCGTCGATCGTCGTGCCCGCCCAGCAGCCCTGGGCCTTCCCGGCGTGCCGGGCGACGTCACGACTGATCGGGGAGTCCACGTCGTGTCCGGCGTAGCGGGTGACGATGTTGGACACGGCTCCGGTGTTGCCCTGCCACGGCGCCCGCAGCACGAACGACAAGCCGTGCGTGCGGGAGGTGCGCAGCTTGAACGTCGCGCTGTGGTTGGAGCCGATGCGCTGCGACTTCGACGTCCAGACGTGCAGCGTGCCGTTCACGGCGTGCTGCAGCTGGACCGAGCAGCTGTCACAGCCGGTGAAGTGGAGATGGAGCGTGGTCGTGGCCGGCTTGGCAGCGCCGGACCGGCCGCCGTCGCCGGTGGCGGCATGGGCGTCACCTTGAGCGGTCGTGGCCAGCGTGGCGGCGGCCAGCGTGGCGAGGACCGCGACGATCCCGCGCACCCGTCGTACTCGACTCATGTCGTGTCTCCCGAGTCTCGTGGCGGCCCCCCGTCGGTGCCGCTCCTGTCCCCTACGACTCGGGGCGCTCCCGAAAGGTTGTGCCCGCCCGTCGCGAGCGGGTCACGATCGGGTCACGACGTCGGGACGTGCTCCAGGTCGGCGAGCCAGGCCGTGGCGGCGGCGTCGCTCGGCATCCGCCAGTCCCCGCGCGGGCTCATGGTGCCGCCGGCCGAGACCTTCGGCCCGTTCGGCAGCGCGCTGCGCTTGAACTGGCTGGCGAAGAAGCGCCGGCAGAAGACCTCGAGCCAGTGCCGGATCTCGCCCAGCTCGTACGCCGGCCGGTGGTCCGCCGGGAACCCGGGCGGCCACTCCCCCGCCTCGGCGTCGTGCCACGCGTGCCACGCGAGGAAGGCGATCTTCGTCGGCCGGTAGCCGCGCCGCAGCACGTGGTAGAGCGTGAAGTCCTGCAGGGCGTAGGGCCCCACGGTGTCCTCGGTCGCCTGGGCCTTCTTCCCCTCGATGGTCGGGATCAGCTCCGGGGTGATCTCCTGCTCGAGGATCTCGGCCAGCACCCGGTTGGCCGCGTCGTCGAACTGCCCGCTGTCCATCGCCCAGCGGATCAGGTGCTGGACCAGGGTCTTGGGGACCCCGGCGTTCACGTTGTAGTGCGACATCTGGTCGCCGACGCCGTACGTGCACCAGCCGAGCGCGAGCTCGCTCAGGTCGCCGGTGCCGACGACGATGCCGCCGCGCTGGTTGGCCAGCCGGAACAGGTAGTCGTAGCGCAGGCCGGCCTGGATGTTCTCGTAGGTCACGTCGTACGCCGGTCGGCCGCCGGCAGCAGGGTGGTCGAGATCCTTCAACATCTGCTCGGCGGCCGGCTTGATGTCGATCTCCTCGAAGGTCACGCCGAGCGCCGCCGCCAGCCGGGTGGCCAGGGACTTGGTGGTCTCGCCGGTGGCGAACCCCGGCATCGTGTAGGCGAGGACGTCGCTGCGCGGCCGGCCGACGCGGTCCATCGCGGTCGCCGCGACGATCAGTGCGTGGGTCGAGTCGAGCCCGCCGCTGACGCCGATCACCGCCTTCGGGCCACCGATGGCCTGCATCCGCTGGACCAGACCGCTGACCTGGATGTTGTAGGCCTCGTAGCAGTCCAGCGCCAGGCGTTCGGCGTCGTCCGGGACGAACGGGAAGCGGTCGAGCCTGCGCCGAAGCCCGATGTCGCCGGTCGGAGTGCCGAGGGTGAACGCCACGGTGCGGAAGCTCCGCTTCGCCGGCTGAGGAGCTCGCCCCGCGAACGTCTCGGATCCACCGATGCCCAACGTCCGTCGGTTGTCGTCGTGGGTGCCCTGTCGCAACCGCTCCTGGCGGATCCGGTCGAGGTCGACGTCGACGACCGTGCGCCGCGGCCCGTCGGGGAACCGCTCGCTCTCCCCGAGCAGGTCGCCGCACTCGTAGACCATCGTCTGGCCGTCCCACGACAGGTCGGTCGTCGACTCACCCTGGCCGGCCGCCGCGAACAGGTACGCCGCGTTGCCGCGAGCGCTCGCGCTGCGCACCAGTAGCCGTCGGTCCTCCGCGCGGGCGATGGTGATCGGGCTGCCGGACAGGTTGGAGAGCACGGTCGCCCCCGCCAGCGCGGCTTCGGCGCTCGGCGGGACCGGCACCCACATGTCCTCGCAGATCTCGACGTGGAGCCGGAGGTCGGGCAGGTCGGTCGCCGCGAAGATCAGGTCGGGACCGCACGGCACCTCGACGCCGGCGACGCGGATCGTCGTACCGCGCAGGTCGTCGCCCGGTGCGAAGTGGCGGCGTTCGTAGAACTCGCGGTAGTTCGGGAGGTACGACTTCGGTGCGACGCCGAGGATGCGCCCGCTCTTGATCACGACGGCGCAGTTGAGAAGCCGGGTGCCGTGCTGCAACGGGGCGCCGACCACGAGCACCGGCAGCAGCTCGCCCGACGCCTCGACGATCGTGGCGACGGCCTCGTGCACGGCGTTCAGCAGGGTGTCCTGCAGGAGCAGGTCCTCGATGGAGTAGCCGGACAGGCAGAGCTCGGGGAAGACCGCGACCGCGACCCCGTCCTCGTGGCACGCCCGAGCGACCTCGAGCACCGTCCGGGCGTTGGCCTCGGGGTCGGCCAGCGCGACCGGCATCGTGCACGCCGCGACCCGGGTGAAACCCTGCGCGTACGCCGAGTAGAACTCCACCCCGCCAGTCTAGGGACGCGTAGCTCCAACACCCCGGTCGCCGAGCCAGCCTCGGCGGTCGAGAAGGACCACTGTGCCCGTCTCGAACCCACCCGAACAGGGCACCTCCGCGGAGAGGGTGGCCTTGAGTCGGTGGTTGCGGAGGGCCGCCAGGCCGCACCAGTACGACGTCGTGTTCGTCAGTCAGGACCTGATCCGACGGGACGACGTCGCTGAGCGAGCAGCGCGGGTCCTGCGCCCACCCCGCAAGGTCCTCCAGGGGGCCCGGGCGCCGGGCTGACCCCCAGCACGCCGGAGGGAGTCTCCGGTAGCGGCGTAGGTTGGCAGCATGCTGCTCGGTGTCCACTGCTCGAACCTGTCCTGGCCCGGCGGCGCGGAGGCCCTCGGGCCGACCCTCGCCGGGGTCGCCCGCGCCGCCGACGACGGCGGCTTCACGACCTTGACGATGATGGACCACTACTTCCAGATGGAGGCGCTCGGTGGTCCGCCGGAGCCGATGCTCGAGGGCTACACGAGTCTGGGCTTCCTGGCCGGGCAGACCAGTCGGCTCGAGCTCGGCCTGCTGGTGACCGGCGTGACCTACCGTCACCCCGGGCTGCTGGCCAAGATCGTGACCACCCTCGACGTCCTCTCCGGCGGGCGCGCGATGTTCGGGATCGGCGCCGCGTGGTACGACCGCGAGCACCTCGGCCTCGGTGTTCCCTTCCCGTCCACCCGCGAGCGCTTCGAGCGGCTCGAGGAGACGCTCCGGATCGTCAAGCAGGCCTGGGACGGAGGCGGCACCTTCGACGGTCAGCACTACCGGCTCGACGAGCTGACCTTGGTGCCGCAGCCGATCCAGCCGGGTGGACCTCGCGTGCTGATCGGCGGCTCGGGCGAACGCAAGACGCTCCGCCTGGTCGCGGAGTACGCCGACGCCTGCAACCTGTTCGGGGCGACCCCGGAGGAGATCCACCACAAGCTCGAGGTCCTGCGCGGGCACTGCGACGACGTCGGGCGCGACTACGGCGAGATCGCGAAGACGATCACGGCGAGCCGAACCCGTCCCATGGACGACGTCGACGCCTGGCTCGCCTCGATGCAGGCGATGGCCGACGAGGGCATCGAGCAGGTGTGGGTCGGCCCCGATCCGACCGACCCTGTCGGCTGGACGGAGCGGATGGCCGAGCAGGTCGTGCCGCGACTCTCCGAGATCGGCTGAGGCCCGCCCCACGCTGTCGATACCGTCGTCGCATGCCGTCGGGTCGGATCGTCCTGTTCAACGGGCCGTCGAGCGCCGGTAAGACCATGCTCTCCCAGACGGTGGCCCGTCGGCTCCCGACGCCGTGGCTGCTGCTCCCGGTCGACCTCTTCCACCAGATCCGCACGCGGCCCGACGCCGACCTGACGGACCGCCAGTGGCACGACGTCTTCCACCGCACCCGCGCGGCGTACCACCGGGCGCTCGCGGGCGCGGCGTCGTCGGGCATGGACGTGCTGGGCGACCACGTGCTGAACGAGCCGTGGCGCCTCGACGACCTGCTGCGGCTGACGGCGGGGATCGACGTGCTGCTGGTCCACGTCACCTGCTCGCCCAAGGAGCTGCGACGGCGGGAGAAGGCACGCGGCGATCGGGACCCGGGAACGGCGATGGCCCAGCAGCGCCTGGTGTTCCAGCACGGCGACTGCGACCTGACCGTCGACACGACGTACGGACCCGACCAGCCGACCGCCGACGTCCTCGACCTGATCCGCAAGCCACCCGCCGAGCGAGCCTTCGACCGGCTCCGGGCTGCGAGAGCCCGTGCGTGAGCCGCCTCCCGACGTCGCCGACGCCGAGGTGCTCGCCGAGGTACGCCGCGTGTGGGACAGCGACATCGATGCGGTCACCTACCAGGCGGTCGGTTTCGGGGCTCACCACTGGGCCGCCTACGCCGGCGGGGGCGCACGGCTCTTCGTGACCTACGACGTTCCGGTCGCCACTGCCGGTCCCGATGCGTTGGCCGACCTGGAGGCGGCGTACGCCGGCGCGGTGGCACTGCGCGACAGCGGACTGGAGTTCGTCCTCGCGCCGCGGACCACGGAGGTCGGGCGGGTGACCGTGCCGTTCGGCGCCGGCGTGCTCAGCTCTACGCCGTGGCGTACGGGGGTCTCCGACGAGCCCCTGGACCTCGTGTGGACCGGCCTGATGCTCGGCCGGCTCCACGACGCACCCCCGCCTGCGGGAATCCCCGCCTGGCGACCCAAGGTCGGACCCGACTTCGCCGAGGCCACGGCACGACTCGTCGCCGATCGCGAGTGGGGGCCGGGGCCGCACGCCGGCACCGCCCACGACGCCGTACGCCGGCACCTCGGTGCGATCGAGCGCTGGACCCTGCGCTACCACCACCTCGCCGGAGTCGCTCGTGGTCGCCGCTGGGTGGCAGCGCACGGCGAGCCACACGAGGGCAACCAGCTCCGGACGACGTCGGGTCGGTTCCTGGTCGACTGGGACACCCTGCGGCTCGCGCCGCCGGAGCTCGACCTCCGCACGCTCGTCGACGCGGGCGCGTCGCTGCGCGACGTGGGAGCGGACCCGGACATGATCGAGCTGTTCGACCTGCAGTGGCGCCTCGACGAGATCAGTCAGTACTCCGCGTGGTTCGCCGCCCCGCACACCGGCACCCGCGACGACGAGATCGCCATCGGCGGGCTGCTCGAGGAGCTCACCCGACCCTGACGGACTCCGGGAGGGTGACCAGCGACACAGGTCGCACGGGTGCGCAGGCTCACTAGCCTGGGAGGCGTTGCGTGGACTCCATCAGGGAGCCGCGATGACAGTCGCACTGAGGAGCACCGGATGAACGACGAGGTCGCCGCGCCGTACGGCACCGGTCCCGTCAGGACCACCACCCCCGTCAAGCGGGTACGCACCCACCACCTGCGCCAGTTCAAGGAGCGCGGCGAGCGGTTCTCGATGCTCACCGCCTACGACCAGTACGCCGCCGCCACCTTCGACGAGGCCGGCATCGACGTCCTGCTGGTCGGCGACTCGGCCGCCAACAACGTCTACGGCTACGAGACGACCGTCCCGGTCACCGTCGACGAGCTGCTCCCCCTCACCCGGGCCGTGAGCCGCTCGGCCCGTCGAGCTCTGGTCGTCGGCGACCTGCCCTTCGGCTCCTACCAGGCCTCGCCCGAGCAGGCCTACGGCACCGCCGCCCGCTTCATGAAGGAAGGGCTCGCGCACTGCGTCAAGATGGAGGGCGGCGTCGAGATGACGCCCCAGATCTCGCGGTTGAGCCAAGGCGGCATCCCGGTGATGGCGCACATCGGCTTCACCCCTCAGAGCGAGCACGCCCTCGGCGGCTACCGCGTCCAGGGTCGCGGCGACGCGGCCGAGCGGGTGCTCGCCGACGCCCACGCCGTCCAGGACGCGGGTGCCTTCGCGGTGGTGATGGAGATGGTCCCGGGCGACGTCGCCGCCCAGGTCACCAAGGAGCTGGTGATCCCGACCATCGGCATCGGCGCGGGCGCCGAGTGCGACGGCCAGGTGCTGGTCTGGACCGACGCCTTCGGCATGCGCACCGGAAAGATGGCCACCTTCGTCAAGCAGTACGCCGATCTCCGGGGCGAGCTGCTCCGCGCCGCTCGGGCCTTCGACGAGGACGTCAAGAACCGCACCTTCCCCGGCCCCGAGCACACCTTCTAGCCACGACGCCCCGGCGTACGCTGCACCATGCGCCGCATCGCGATCGCCGCCGTCCCCCTGAGTCTCGCCGCGAGCCTGACCGCGTGCGGTGACGACGACGAGGTGACGGGCTCGATCGGACCGGCCGCGCCGTCCCGAGGCTTCCCCGCTCTCACTGTGCACACCGTCGTCAGCGGACTCGACCACCCGTGGGACGTCAAGCCCCTCGGAGGTGGCCGCCTCCTGGTCACCGAGCGAGACCGGGCTCGGCTGTCGTTGGTGTCGCACGGCCGGCGACACACGGTGGCCTTCCCGAGCGGGAAGGTGTGGGTGTCGGGCGAGACCGGGCTGCTCGGCATGGCGGTCGATCCCGACTTCGCCCGGAACCAGCGGGTCTACCTCTGCCAAGGCGGTCTCCGGGCCGACGGCGGCCACGAGGTGCGCGTCACCGCGTGGCGGTTCCACGCGGCCGAGCGCAAGGTCACCCGGATCAGGACGCTGATCGGCGGCTTCCCCACCAGCAGCGGCCGCCACGGCGGGTGCCGACTGCTCGTCACCGACAGGGGCGCGCTGCTCGTCGGCACGGGTGACGCGGCGATCGGGACCAACCCGCGCAACCTCCGGTCGTACGGAGGAAAGACCCTCCGGCTCAACCGGTTCACCGGCAAGCCGTGGCCGACCAACCGGTGGGCCCACGCCACCAACCGCACCAAGCGCTACGTCCACACCTTCGGCCATCGCAACGTGCAGGGGCTGGCCCAGCGCGCGGACGGCACCTTGTGGTCCGTCGAGCACGGCCCCGACCGCGACGACGAGGTGAACCTCCTCGAGAACGGCGCCGACTACGGCTGGAACCCGGTGCCCGGCTACGACGAGTCCGTCCCGATGACCGACCCGTCCCTGCCCGGCCACCAGGTGAAGGCCCGCTGGCGGTCCGGTTTCCCGACGCTGGCGACCAGCGGCGCGGGCTGGCTGCCCGAGAGCCGCGCGTCCGGCTGGGGCGCCTACCGCGGCACGCTCGCGGTGGCGGCCCTGAAGGCGGAGCGTCTGCTGTTCATGAAGTTCGACGACACGGGAAATCTCCAGTGGGTCAAGGTGCCGTCGGCCCTTACCCACGCCGGACGGCTCAGAGCCGTCACCGCGATGCCCGGCGGCTCGATCCTGGTCACCACCGACAACGGCGACGGGCAGGACCGGATCCTCAAGATCGGCCCCCACGCCTGACAAACGTCACGGCCAAGAAGTGATGCCTGTGTGAGGGCGATTTGGCCGGATCCCGGCAGGCTGGTGCCATGACACAGACCAGCATCTCGGGAAGCGCCGGCCAGGTCGGGGGCGCGGTACCCGCCGTGCGGATCGCCGACGTCACCAAGGACTTCGGATCCGTCCACGCCGTCCGCGGCATCGACCTGACGCTCGAGCAGGGCGAGGTCGTCGCCTTCCTCGGTCCGAACGGCGCCGGCAAGACCACGACCATCGACATGGTCCTCGGGCTCTCGCACCCGACGACCGGAAGCGTGGAGGTGCTCGGCCTCCAGCCCCGCCAGGCGATCGCCCGCGGGCTGGTGTCGGCGGTGATGCAGACCGGCGGTCTGCTCAAGGACCTGTCGGTCCGAGAGACCGTCGCCTACACCGCCAGCCTCTTCGCCGAGACCACACCGGTCGACGAGGTCCTGCGGACCGCGGGGATCGAGTCGATCGCCGACCGCAAGGTGGGCAAGTGCTCGGGAGGGGAGCAGCAGCGGCTGCGGTTCGCGATGGCCCTGCTGTCCGACCCGGCCCTGCTGCTCCTCGACGAGCCGACCACCGGCATGGACGTGGAGGGCCGTCGTACGTTCTGGTCCGCCATCCGCGCGGACGCCGAGAAGGGCCGCACCGTCCTCTTCGCGACGCACTACCTCGAAGAGGCCGACCAGTACGCCGACCGGATCATCCTGATCAGCCACGGCAAGATCGTCGCCGACGGCACCGGCAGCCAGATCAAGGCCCTGTCGGCCGGCCGCACGGTCCGCGCCACCCTGCCGGGAGCCGACGGCGACGCCCTGTCCGCGCTGCCGGGCGTCGAGAGCGTGGACCTCCGCGGCGACTCCGTCTACATCCACGCCAAAGACACCGATGCGATCGCCCGGCACCTGCTGACGACGACCGACGCCCACGACCTGGAGATCACCGCCCGCGGGCTCGAGGACGCGTTCCTCAGCCTCACCGGTGACACCGATGACGAAGGAGACGACCAGTGACCACGCAGACCATCGACCCCCAGGCACGACGCGTGCCGCCGATGGGCGGCTTCAACCTGACCGTCCTCGGGATCGAGCTGAGGCGGATGCTCCGCAACCGACGGACGATCATCTTCACGCTGGTCCTGCCGGCCGCGCTCCTGCTCAGCTTCGGCGGCCAGAAGGGCTGGGACGACAGGTCCGGCTCGGGCAACGTGGCGGCGTACATCCTGATCTCGATGGCCCTGTACGGCGCGGCGCTGACCGCGGCCGCGGGCGGCTCGATGGTCGCCCTGGAGCGGTCCCTCGGCTGGTCGCGCCAGCTCCGGCTGACGCCGCTCAAGCCAGTCGTCTACATCTTGATCAAGGCGCTGGTGGCCCTGGTCATGGGTGGCCTGGCGATCGCGGCGGTCAACGTCGTCGGCGTCCTTCAGGGCAAGGCTGTGATGCCCACCCATGTCTGGATCGTCACGCCGTTCCTCACGCTGGCCTGCACCCTCACGTTCGCCGCGCTCGGCGTCTTCATCGGGTACGTCGTCCCTGGCGAGAACGCGATGCAGATCCTCGGCCCCGGGCTGGCCCTGATGTCGTTCCTGGGCGGTGTCTTCATCCCGCTCGACCAGTACAGCAACGTGGTGCGCCACATCGCGTACTGGACGCCCATGTTCGGCCCCTCCGAGATCGCGCGCTCGCTGCTGACGCACGAGCTCCCCTGGTACGCCGTCGTCAACGCGGTCGGCTGGTTCGCGATCTTCGTGCTCGGCGCCGCCTGGCGGATGAGCAAGGACACGGCTCGGGTGTGACTAGCCTGACCGCTGTGAGCAGCACCCCCACCGACACGGACCGGCCCACCGGCCCGCGTCGGTGGGGCCTGATGTTCGCCGCCATCTGGCTCTTCTACCTGCTCTCCCCCCTCAGCGCCGCCTGGAACCGCCACGACCTCCGCGGTGTCGTCGGGATGGTCGCCACGGTGGTGTTCGCGACCATCTACCTGACGGTCTTCGTCCGGATGCGGTGGCGTCGGGTCGGGGCGCCCTTCCGACCGCCGATGCGGTCCTCGCAGGGCGTCGCGATCGTGCTGGTGGAGGTCGCCCTGGCCGTCATCATGTGCCTGGCCATCGGCCAGAAGGGCGACGCGGCCGCGGTCTACATCGCGGTCACCTGCGTGATGTGCCTCCAGACGAGGTGGGCGTGGCTCGCCTCGGTGACCGTCGCGGCGACGACGTACGCCGCTACCGTCTGGGTGCCGGACTGGCACCGCGACGAGGGCATCCTCTTCGGCACCCTGGTCGCGACCCTCGCCATCTGGGGCATCTCGCAGTCGATCAACCGCAACATCGAGGTACTCGCCGTCCGCGAGGAGAACGCCCGGCTCGCCCTCGGCGACGAGCGCAACCGCTTCGCCCGCGATCTGCACGACATCCTCGGGCACTCGCTGACCGTGATCACCGTGAAGGCCGAGCTCGCCAACCGGCTCATCGACGTCGACCCCGACCGGGCCCGCACCGAGCTCGCCGATCTCGAACGGCTCTCGCGCGACGCACTCTCCGACGTACGCCGGGCCGTCGAGGGGTACCGCGAGCTCACACTGCCCGGTGAGCTGGCGCGGGCACGGATGGCGCTGTCCGCCGCCGAGATCGCCGCCGAGCTCCCGAACACCACCGACGACGTGCCGAGCGACCGGCGCGAGCTGTTCGCCTGGGCCGTCCGCGAGGGGATCACCAACGTGATCCGGCACAGCGGCGCCCAACGGTGCACGGTGGTCCTCGCCGAGCACGAGGTCGAGGTCCGCGACGACGGGCGGGGCTCCGAGTCCGTCGGCGCCGGCAACGGGCTCACGGGTCTGCGTGAACGCGCGGCCGGCCTCGGCGGCACCGTCGTCACCCGGTCGCTCGACCCGGGCTTCTCGCTCAGGGTCGTCGTCCCGTGACGATCCGGCTGCTGCTCGCCGACGACCAGGCGTTGGTGCGGGGCGCGATGTCGGCCCTGCTGGGTCTCGAGCCCGACCTCGAGGTGGTGGCCGAGGTCGCGTCGGGCGACGCCGTCGTACCGGCCGTCCTCGAGCACCGTCCCGACGTCGCGCTCCTGGACGTCGAGATGCCGGGGCTGGACGGGATCAGCGCGGCCGCCGAGGTACGCCGCGTCTCGCCGGGGACGCGGGTGCTGATCGTCACGACGTTCGGCCGCCCGGGTTTCCTGCGCCGGGCGATGCAGTCGGGTGCCGACGGCTTCATCGTCAAGGACACTCCGGCCGCCCAGCTGGCCGACGCCGTACGCCGGGTCCACCAGGGCCTGCGCGTCGTCGACCCCGCGCTCGCGATGGACAGCCTCACCATCGGCGACTCGCCCCTGACCGAGCGGGAGAGCGACGTCCTGCGGGCCGCGGCCGACGGCGCGGCCGTCGCGGTCGTCGCCGGACGGGTCCACCTCTCCCCCGGGACGGTCCGCAACCACCTGTCGTCGGCGATCGGCAAGACCGGCGCCGCCAACCGCTCCGAGGCGGTCCAGCTCGCCACCGCCAACGGCTGGCTCTGACCGCTTCGATGGTTGAGGAAGGCGCTCCGCGCTCGTCTCGAAACCACTCCCGGAAGACCGACCTAACGGGTCGCCAGGTTGACGCCGACGGTGACCAGCACCCAGAGCGCCAGCCCGGTCACCGCCAGCCACGGGAGGCGGCGGGGGTGGGGGGTCCACCACGCGCAGGCGACCACCAAGAGCACGATCCAGGCCAGCACCAGCAGCCCCACCGCCCACCAGGGCAGCACGATCGTGCTGCCGAGGTCGAGGAAGAGCACGCAGGCGAGCCCGATCATGCCGGCGAACGGCAGCGGGGAGATCCGCGGCGGAGTCGGCGGCGGCGTCGGTCGCGAGGGCCGGCGTGGCGGTACGGAGGTCACTCGGGCCGGCGCCGCTTGGACTGCCCGTCCAAGCCGGGCTCGTCCTCCCAGTTGGGGTCGTTGTCCCACTCGTCGTTGCGCTCCTTCGCCTTCTCCAAGGCGCGCTCGGCCTCCGCCTCGCTCTCGTAGGGACCGAGCCGGTCGATCGGCGGACAGCCGTCGGGGCCCTCGACGGCGCGGTGCTTCACGCAGTACCAGTACTTGGCCATGCCCGGGAGCCTACGGGCCAGGCACGGAGCATCCGTAGACTCGAACCATGACCACGACCGCGATCGCCCCGGCGGCCGTCTCGCCGCGCCGTCCGGTCCCGGCGTCCATCGTCCGGCCCGAGTACGTCGACAAGCCGCTGCCGGCGCCGTTCACCGGCAGCGAGGTCAAGGACGCCGAGACCATCGAGAGGATCCGGGCCGCCTGCCGCCTCGCCGCCCAGGCCCGAGACCTCGTCGGCGAGCACGTCGCGCCCGGCGTCACCACCGACGAGCTCGACCGGATCGGCCACGAGTTCCTCTGCGACCACGGTGCCTACCCGTCGACCCTCGGCTACAAGCACTTCCCCAAGTCGCTGTGCACCAGTGTCAACGAGGTGATCTGTCACGGCATCCCCGATGCGCGGGTCCTCGAGGACGGCGACATCGTCAACATCGACATCACGGCGTTCCTCGACGGCGTGCACGGCGACACCAACGCGACGTTCCTGGCCGGCGACGTCGACGAGGAGACCCGGCTGCTCGTCGAGCGCACGCGCGAGGCGCTCGACCGGGCGATCAAGGCGGTGCGCCCCGGACGTCGGGTCAACGTGATCGGCCGGGTGATCGAGGCCTACGCCAAGCGCTTCGGGTACGGCGTGGTCCGCGAGTTCACCGGCCACGGCATCGGGACGTCGTTCCACAGCGGGCTGATCATCCCCCACTACGACGAGCCGCAGTTCGACGACGAGATCCGGCCCGGGATGACGTTCACGATCGAGCCGATGCTCAATCTCGGCACCCACGAGTGGGTGATGTGGGGCGACGGCTGGACCGTCGTCACCGCCGACGGTCGTCGCAGCGCGCAGTTCGAGCACACCCTTCTGGTCACCAGCGACGGCGCCGAGATCCTGACCCTGCCGTAACAATTCCGCCGTCCGAGGGTCGGCGCGCCACCTCTTCCGTCGGTACCGGGTCGGTTGGACCGATCATCTCGTGATGTACGCCGTGGGAGCGACGTTCGACCGCCTCGCACTCATCTTCGTGCAATGCACAAACCTGCAGTTCGAGACTCGTTGACCCTCCTCACGGCGAGGGCGAATGTTCGCAACGGCCCATCTCGCCCCCGTGATGAGCCGCGACCCCGCCGGTCATCCCGGCCCGGTCATCGTCGACGGTCCCCCCGCACCCCGAGCGGCCCGTCCGGAAGGGCCCACCCGGGCCCGGATCCAGGAGAAAGCATGAGCAGGAGACATCTCGGCGGCCTCGCTGCCGCCGCGTTGGTGGGGGCGGCGCTCGCCGCAACCCCCCACGGCGCGGATGCTGCCGCACCGGCGCACGGGCAGAGCGCCCGCGCCCTCGCGGCCCAGTCGGCGCGCCAGCTCGTCGCCAGCAGGCCACCGGCCCTGAAGGTCAGCGCCCACGACGGGTTCCGCGCCCAGCGGATCGTGTCGTCGCACGGCATCCAGTACGCGCCGTACGAGCGCACCTACCGCGGCCTCCCGGTCGTGGGCGGTGACTTCGTCATCGTCACCGATGCCCGCGGCCAGATCCTCGACACCTCCGTCGCTCAGACCCACCGGGTGCGCCTGGCGTCGGTCACCCCGCGTCTGGCCAGGACGACGGCGGTCCGGACGGCCCGGCACCAGGTCCCCCACGTCACCGCCAGCACCCGGCCGCACCTGGTCGTCTGGCAGCACGACGCAACGTCCCGCCTCGGCTGGGAGACCCGGGTCACCGGTCACCGCGGCGTCGAGCCCTCGATCAAGGACGTCGTCGTCGACGCCCGCAGCGGCCGGGTCCTCCAGGCCCGCGAGCGCGTGGCCGACGGCACCGGGAACTCCGCGTGGGACGGCAGCAACCTGACCATCCCGACCTCGGGCTCGGGCTCGTCGTTCTCGATGATCGACCCCAACCACACCAGCATCAAGTGCCAGGACGCGGCCACCAACACGACGTTCACCGACTCCGACAACGTCTGGGGCACGGGCGTGAAGACCGACAAGGTGACGGCGTGCGTCGACGCCATGTACGTCGAGAACGCCGAGAACGGCATGTTGTCGACCTGGGACGGCCGCAACAGCTTCGACGGCGCCGGCGGCGGCTGGCCGATCCGGATCGGCCTCGACGACGAGAACGCCTACTACGACGGCACCCAGGTCCAGATCGGCCACAACACCCAGGGCCAGTGGATCCCGGTGCTCGACGTGCTCGGTCACGAGCAGGGGCACGGCGTCGACGACCACACCCCGGGTGGCATCTCGGGCAACGGCACCCAGGAGTTCGTCGCGGACACGTTCGGTGCGGCCACCGAGTGGTACGCCAACAACCCGGTCGACACCCCGGACTTCACGGTCGGCGAGACGGTCAACCTGGTCGGCTCCGGCCCGATCCGCTACATGTACAACCCCTCGCTCGCGGGTGACGACAACTGCTACTCGTCGTCGATCCCGAACGAGGAGGTCCACGCGGCTGCCGGACCGGGCAACCACTGGTTCTACCTGCTGGCCGAGGGCACGAGCCCGACCAACGGTCAGCCCACCAGCCCGACCTGCAACAGCTCGTCAGTGACCGGTGTCGGCATCCAGAAGGCCGAGCAGATCATGTACAACGCGATGCAGATGAAGACCAGCTCGTCGTCGTACCTGAAGTACCGCACCTGGACGCTGACCGCGGCCAAGAACCTCGACGCGACCTGCGGGCTGTTCAACGCGACCAAGGCCGCGTGGAACGCCGTGTCGGTGCCGGCCCAGACCGGTGACCCGACCTGCACCGGCGGTGGCGGCAGCAACACCGTGACCGTGGCCAACCCCGGCAGCCAGACCGGCACCGTCGGCACGGCCAAGTCGCTGCAGATGACCGCGACCGACTCGGCCTCTGGCCAGTCGTTCACCTGGTCGGCCACCGGCCTGCCGTCCGGCCTGTCGATCAACTCCTCGACGGGTCTGATCAGCGGAACGCCGAGCGTGGCGGGCACCTTCAGCTCCACGGTGACCGCTCAGGACACCACGGGCGCCAGCGGTTCTGCGACGTTCTCGTGGACGATCGGCGGCGGCGGTGGCGGTGGCTGCTCGGGCCAGAAGCTGGGCAACCCCGGCTTCGAGTCCGGCAACACCGTGTGGGCCACGACGGCCGGTGTCATCGACAGCTCGGCCGGTGAGCCGGCTCGTTCCGGCAGCTGGAAGGCCTGGCTGGACGGCTACGGGACCACCCACACCGACACCCTGACGCAGTCGGTGTCGATCCCCGCGGGCTGCCACGCCTCGTTGTCGTTCTACCTCCACGTCGACACCGCGGAGACGACGACCACCACGGCGTACGACAAGCTGACGCTCACCACGAACGGCACCTCCAAGGCGTCGTTCAGCAACCTCAACCACAACACGGGGTACGCCGTGCACACGTACGACCTCTCGTCGTACGCCGGCACGACCGTGACGATCAAGTTCACCGGGACCGAGGACTCCTCGCTCGCCACGAACTTCGTCATCGACGACACCTCGCTGAACCTCAGCTGATCGCTCGGGTGATCGGCTGAACGGCACCCCTGCCATCAACAGGGGCGCCCACCCTGGAACGCCGGGTCGACCTCCTCACCAGGTCGGCCCGGCGTTCTTCGTCGCTCGAGCCGTCCTCGTCGCTCGAGCTGTCTTCGTCGCTCGAGCTGTCCTCGTCGCTCGAGCTGTCCTCGTCGGTCGAGCCTGTCGAGACCGCCACGCGCTAGAGTCGTCCGCGCGGAGGGGTTGGTCGGGCGGCCGCGGCACCCTGGTGGTGTCGAGGAAGGTCCGGGCTCCCCAGGGCAGGGCGGTGGGCAACACCCACCCGGAGCAATCCGCGGGACAGTGCCACAGAGAACAAACCGCCTCCTCGTCGGTCGAGCTTGTCGAGACCAGAGGAGGTAAGGGTGAAACGGTGGTGCAAGAGACCACCAGCGGCCCGGGCGACCGGGTCGGCTTGGCAAACCCCGCCCGGAGCAAGGTCGAACAGCGTACGTAGGAGGGCTGCCCGCCCGAGTGCGCGGGTGGACCGCACGAGGCCGCCGGCAACGGCGGTCCGAGATGGATGGCCGCCGAACGGGACGCCGCGAGGCGCCCGGGAACAGAACCCGGCCTACAGACCAGCCCCTCCGCTCCACACCCCGTCACCCGATCGGGCGGCAGACCCGACCGGGTGACCCAGGCGTGCGGTCGTCACTCGTTAGGGCGTCGTGAACTTGTAGCCATAGGTGCACTCCGACGGTACGACGGCGAAGTCGCACGACGATGTCAGGATTCCGGTCGCACCCGCGAAGTCACCCGTGCCTCCCACCACGGCGATAGGGCCGATGCACTGCGTGCACGCCGCACTGTCGAACAACATCCCGGTCGCCGTCAGCTGTCCGCCGGCGAGCTTGAGGGTGAGGGTGCAGAGCCCCTGAGCCCCCACACCATCGGTCTGGACACAGTTGCCGTAGCTCGAACCCTTCGACGGTCCGGTCATGGCCGCGTTTCCGTGGAGATCGCCCACCCACGTGTATGTGGCGCCCATGGTCGTCCCGATGGTCGCGTCCGTCTTCGTGGTCTCGTCCTCGTAGACGGTGAACGCGTGGTGCCGGGGTGCGCGCTGGAAGGTCCCCTTGTGGACGTCTGCCGCCTTGATCGTCCCGTCCTTGATGTCGCTCGTGCGGACCTGACCGTTGACGATGTCGTCGCTGCGGACCGAGTTGTGTCCGGGCAGGGCCATGGCCGCGCCGCTGGTGGCCACGACCAGCGCCAACAAGCCGAGCCCTACGCCGGGAGAGAAGAGCCGTTTCAGAATTCTCACCACATGCTCCTTCAGATCGATCGGTGACGGGTGACGGTCCGTGCTGACCGACCCCTGGTGGTGTGCGTCCCGAGGGGTGAAGCCGGAGCGCGAGCGTCGCCTGCCGCCAGGCCCATGAACATCGTCAACTCGCCCGGGGGATCCGAGAGCATCCCTGCTCAGCCGAGCAGGACGGAGACTCCTCCCCCAGCCCCTGGAACGCAATGGAAGGTGAGCCGCGAACAGTCCTGCGTGACACTTCCCGGGCCATCGGCGCTGAACCTAGTGAGGTGAGGCTGCTGCTCACCGAACCGCTGTGCCCACCCCCCGTCAGCAGCGTTGATCAAGGAGCTTCGAGTGAGTCCCTCCCCCTCCTCCCGTGCTGCGTTCACCGCAGCCGCCGCGGCCCTCGGTGTGGTCGTGGCGCTGTCGACCGGCGTCGCCTTCGCGGCCTCGGGCCACGCTCCCTGGTCGCACCAGAACGCGTCCGGCTCGGCCGGCGACACCACGTCGCAGGTCCAGCCGACGCACCCCACGCACCCGACCCATCCCGCGCACCCGACCCACCCGACGCATCCCGCCAGCCCTGACGGCACCGACGCTGCTGAGAGCACCGGCCCGGACGCGCACGCGTTCCAGGGGCTGTGCCGCGCGTACGTCGCCGGCCAGAAGGCCGTGCACGGCAAGGCGCTGCAGGCTCCGCCGTTCGTGGCGCTGGTGACGGCGGCCGGCGGTGCGGACAACGTCGCCGCCTTCTGTGCGGCGCTGCCCACGGCCCCGGAGACGGACCAGAGCGACTCCGAGGCTCCGTCGACGCAGCCGACCCACCCCACGCACCCGACGCACCCGACCCACCCCACGCACCCGACCCAGGCTGTTACGCCGACGCACCCGACTCATCCCACCCACCCCACGCACAGCCCGAAGCCACACCCGGGCGACTGAGACACAGCGGGCTGCCTCCACCCGCGACCAGACTCGGGACGTCCTACGACCGGATGGGGCCGGACGTAGCGTCGGAAGGGCCCCGTCGGTTCTCCCCGTGAACCGACGGGGCCCACTCATCTAGGCGTCGGCGTCGTTGTCGACCGCCGCGCGAACCGGCCGATCGCGACGCCGACGATCGCGCCGAGCACCCACCCGGCGAGGACGTCGGAGGTCCAGTGGGCACCCAGGTAGACCATGCAGACGCCGACGACGACGTCCAGCGCCACGAGCACGGTCGCCACACGTCGAGCCACCTGACGGCTCGACCAGGTCCGGGTCAGGAGCACGGCGGCGGTCAGGGCTGCCGTGGCCGAGGCCTGGGTGGAGGGGAACGAGTGGCCGTCCACGTAGACCAGTGCCTGGATCGAAGGGGGGCGAGCGCGGTCGAAGACCGCCTTCAGGATCTCGGACCCGGTCACGGCGACGACCAGGGCCGCGACCCCGGCCACAGCCTCGCGGTGGGCGCGCAGCCGGACGACGAGGGCGAGCGCGACCAGTCCGCCCACGCCCAGTGTCCAGGGCGTCGTCCCGACGTACATCACGAGCCGGGTGGCGCCGTCCGCCCACCCGGTGCGGTGCGCGTCGATCCCCTGGAGGATCCGGTGGTCCCAGTCGCTCACGCGGTTCAACCCGACCGCCCGGGAGCTTTGTCGTCGAGCCCGGCGCGAACGGCCCGCGGAAGGCGCGCGACCACGAGGTCGTAGGAGTCCTCGACCAGCTCGCGCACCAGGTCGTCCTCGACCGAGCCGTCGAGATCGACGGAGTTCCAGTGCCGCTTGTCCTGGTGGTAGCCGGGCCGGATGCCGGCGTAGGCGTCCCGGAGCTCGAGGGCTCGCGCGGGGTCGCACTTGAGGTTGACCACGCCCGGTCCGTCACCGAGGTCCACGAGGGCGAACATCCGGCCACCGACCTTGAACACCGCCACGCCGTCGCCGAACGGGTAGGTCTCCTGTGCCCCCGGCCGGCCGAGGCAGAAGCGGATCACGTCGTCACGGTGCACGAGGGATCAGGCCCGCCGGGCGAGGTGCAGGGTGAGGTCGGCGACGAGGGGCACCGAGTCGGGCAGCACCTCGAGGATCCGGGTCAGCGCCTGCTCGCGCACCGGTGCCGGTAGCTCGAGGTACGCCGAGACGGTGGCGAGGTGACCGACGTACTCGTCGGGAGTGGCCGTCATCCGGCGTTCGATCACCGACTGCCGCACGTCGGTGAACAGATCGCTCTCGATCAGCTCGGTGCCGGGCCACTGCATCGGACTCTCCGACGGTGTCCCGTCCGGCGACGGCACCTCGTCGTCGTGCAGGAACGGCGACCTGGCGGCCGAGACGGCTCGCCCGATCTCGGGATCGGCGAGGTGCACCTGGCCGCCGAAGGACGCGAACACCCCGTCGGGCGAGAGCAGCGCGGACACCCGGCTCCAACGCCCTTCGGGCACCGTCCAGTGGAACGACGCCGCCGCGAAGACGAGGTCGTAGGCCGTGCCCGTCGGCAGGTCCTCGAACGCCGCCTCGAGGGTGGACACCGCCTCGGGCACGTGCCTGCGCAGCTCCCCGAGCATCGCCGGGTCGGGGTCGGACGCCGTGACGGCGATCCCGCGCCGCACGAACACCCGGGTCGCCTTGCCGGTCCCCGCGCCGATCTCCAGCGCGGTGCGCACAGGTCGGCCGGCGTACGCGAGCACCTCGTCCACGAGCTCGTCGGGGTATCCCGGCCGGAACCTCTCGTACGCCGCGGCCACCGCCCCGAAGCTCCGTGCCCGCTGCGTCATGCCCCCATCGTCACATTGTCGTCAGCAGGGGTCGCCGTGGGCGTGCCAGACTGCGCCATGGCCGACCGGAGCCGGAGCCCCCACGTCCCGGACGCGTTCGACGTCTACACCCTGGTCGTCCTGCGCAGACCGGCGGAGCTCCCAGACCTTTCCGACGACGAGCTCGACGACCTCCAGGAACGTCACCTCGCCTACCGCGCCGGCCTTCGGGAGCAGGGTCTGCTCGTGGTGAACGGACCCTTCGACGAGCAGAGCGACCCGTCGTACCGCGGGATGTCGATCTTCGCCTGCGACCTCGCCGAGGCCGCCCGGGTGTCCGACCACGACCCCTCGGTCGTCGCCGGACGGCTCGCCTACGACGTGATGGAGTGGTGGGTCGCGGCGGACTCGCTGGCCTTCCCAGGCATCGACGGTCCGGTCGGCGACCGTCGTTCGATGTCCGACGACTGAAGCCCCGACCACGAGCACCGACTCCTAGGCGCGTTGCGGCGCACTCCGCGCGCGACCTGGCGTCGAGAGCATGACCTGCGTCCTCGCCGCGCTGAGCTTCGACGCCCTCGACCCCCGACGCCTGGCCCACCGAGACGCGCGGTCAGTAGCTCGCCGGCGTGATGATCCAGAGGACGCGCGACTGCTGCGCCGACGGGTTGCGCCACCGGTGCGGAGTACGGCAGTCGAAGGTGGTCGAGTCGCCGACCTCGAGGTGGTGGCGGTGCGAGCCGAGGTAGAGGTCGAGCTCGCCGTCGAGCACGAGGACGCACTCCTCCTCGCCGGCATGGGTGTGCAGGCGCTCCCCGCTCCCCTGGCCCGGCTCGACGAGCGACTCCAGGATCTCCAGGCGCTTGGCCCAGCCGGGGGTGACCTGGGAGTCGAGGACCCCGCGCGAGCGCATCAGGTGCCGGTCACCACGTCGTACGACGACCTCTTCGGGGCCCGGCGGCTCCTGGAAGAGAGTCGCCATCGTCTCCCCCATCGCCTCGACCAGGCGGGCCAGGGTGGCGACGGTCGGACTGACGTGGCCGTTCTCCAGCCGACTCAGGTACGCCGCGGAGAGACCCGCCGCGTCGGCGACCTGGCGGGCGGACATCACCTTCTGCTCGCGGAGCTGGCGCAGCCGCGGGCCGACCTCGCCATCGGTGGCGCCGGGGTCCTCCGGCTCGGCTGCCATGAGGGCATGTTGCCACATACGACAACCCTCCTTGACATTTCGGGTAACTGAGGAAAAGACTCGCGGCCATCTCGCCGTCCCCCATGCGCCCCGGAGGAACCGTGTCGATCAACGCCGACGAGCTCGCCGTCACCGAAGAGGCCGAGCACACCCTGATCCCGATCCCGGAGCATGCGCGGACCTCCACGGTCGCCCACCAGTTCTGGATCTGGACCGGCGCCAACATCGCCCCGATCAACTGGGTGCTCGGCGCTCTCGGCATCTATCTCGGGCTCAGCCTGTGGCAGACGATCGGGGTCCTCGTGATCGGCAACCTGATCGGGATGGCGATCTTCGGCTTCTTCGTGCTGATGGGCCAGCAGACCGCGGTCAGCCAGATGGTGCTCTCACGTGCGGCGTTCGGCCGCCGCGGCGCCTACCTCCCCGCGCTCATGCAGGGACTGCTGGCGGTCGGATGGTGCGCGATCAACACCTGGATCATCCTCGACCTGGTGATCGCGCTCTTCGACAAGATCGGCATCCACGGAGGTGACGGCCTCAAGATCGGCGTCGTCATCGTGATCATGGCGATCCAGGTCTGGTTGGCGGCCATCGGCTTCCGCGCGATCGCCCGGTTCGAGCGCTGGACCGTGCCGATCACGATCGTCGTGCTGCTCGCGATGACGATCGTCGCCTGGACCTCCAGCAAGACCAACGTGGACTGGGGATACTCCGGCGCCAGCCTGCACGGCAAGGCGCTCTGGAGCTCGCTGACCACGCTGATGACCGCGATCGGCATCGGCTGGGGCATCACCTGGTTCGCCTACGCGTCCGACTACTCCCGCTTCGTGTCGCTGAACGTGTCGCGGCGGAGGCTCTACCTCGGCAGCGTGTTCGGCCAGTTCCTGCCGACTGTGTGGCTCGGCGTCTTCGGCGCCACCTTGGCCACCGTCTCGCAGGACGTCGACCCGGGCCAGCTCGTGGTCAACGCCTTCGGCAGCCTGGCGGTCCCCGTGCTCCTGCTCGTGATCCACGGCCCGATCGCCACCAACGTGCTGAACATCTACTCGTGCGGGCTGTGCGCCCAGACCCTCGACTGGAAGGTCGACCGACGCAAGCTATCGTACGGCGTCGGGGTGCTCGCCACCCTCTTCACCATCTACCTGATCCTCAACGGCGACTTCGCGTCCAACCTCGACGGCTGGCTCGCCGGTCTCGTCACCTGGGTCGCCCCTTGGGGCGCGATCATGCTGGTCTACTACTACGCGATCGCCCAGCAGCGGATCGACGTCGACGCCCTCTTCGAACCACCGGGGTCGAGCAAGGTCCCCGACATCGTCTGGGAGGCGATCATCCCGTTCCTGATCGGCATGGTCGCGACCTGGTCGTTCGAGTACGGCATCCCCAGCTATCTCCAGGGGCCGTTCGCCAAGGGCCTCGGCGGTATCGACCTCTCCTGGCTGGCGGGTGCGCTGGTCGCCGGTGTCCTGTCGTACGTCATGATGTCGCGCCGGGCGCCCGTGCCGCGGGTGGGGGCGGAGCCCGCCTGATGGCAGACGACTCGGGCGCCCCTCCGGACACGCACGACGTCACCCTTCCGGCCGGGCCGATCGCCTGGCCGGAGGGGTACACCGCGGCGGCGACCCTCGGCTTCGACATGGACTCCGAGGACGTCGCCCTCACCGTCGATCCCGAGAGCCGGCACCGGCTGTCGGCGATGTCGCACCAGGCCTACGGCGCGCTCACCGGGGTCCCCCGGGTGCTCGACCTGCTGCAGCGGCACGACGTGCGGGCGACGTTCTTCTGTCCGGGCTACACCGCCGAGCGCTATCCCGACGTGCTGCGCCGGGTCCGCGACGAGGGACACGAGATCGCCCACCACGGCTACCTCCACGAAGCCATGGCCGGGATGTCCCGCGAGCAGGAGGCCGCGGTGCTCGACCGTGGGCTCGACGCGCTCGACCGGGTCGCCGGCGTACGGCCGATCGGCTACCGCGCCCCGATGTGGGAGACGACGTACGCCACCGCCGAGCTGCTGCTCGACCGGGGCTTCCAGTACGACTCCAGCCTGATGGACTCCGACCTGCCCTACGAGCTGGCCGAGAGACCCGGTGACGGTGCCCGCAGCATCGTCGAGATCCCGGTCGCCTGGGCCCTCGACGACTGGGAGCAGTTCGCCTTCGTTCCCGAGCTGTTCGGTCCCGGCGTGATCGAGGATCCGGCCAAGTCGCTGGCGATGTGGACGGCCGAGCTCACCGAGGCCCATCGGCACGGGTCGTGCTTCACGTTGACCGTCCACCCCTTCCTCAGCGGACGGCTCGGCCGGCTGCGGGCCCTGGAGACCCTGATCGAGACCATGCAGGCACTGCCCGGTCTGTGGCTCGCCCCTGCCGGAGACATCGCCCAGCACGTACGCTCCCTCGACCTGACCCCTCGCGTCTTCCCCCAGCCGGAGATTCCATGAGCGACACCCCCCTCGGACCCGTCGACGGCACCCAGGTGCCCCGCTACGCCGGCGCCGCGACGTTCGCCCGGCTCCCCCGCATCGACGAGGTCGGCTCGTTCGACGTCGCCCTGCTGGGGGCACCGTTCGACGGCGGCGTCTCGTTCCGCCCGGGCGCCCGGTTCGGGCCGAGCGCGATCCGGCAGGCCTCGCGCCACCTGCGGCCGGCGTACAACCCGATGCAGGACATCTCGCCGTACGGCGTGATCCAGGCCGTCGACGCCGGCGACGTGCCGTGCAACCCGTTCGACATCGACCACTCGCTCCAGCAGATCGACGACGGCGTCTCCGAGCTGGTCTCCTCCGGGGGGCGGCCGGTGCTGCTCGGCGGCGACCACACGATCGCGCTCGGCGGGCTGCGTGCCGTCGCCCGCAAGCACGGCCCGGTCGCGCTGATCCACTTCGATGCCCACCTCGACACCTGGAACAGCTACTTCGGCGCCGAGCGCACCCACGGCACGATCTTCCGGCGCGCTCACGAGGAGGGCCTCCTGATCCAGGACGCGAGCAGCCACGTCGGCATCCGCGGTCCGCTCTACAGCAAGCTGGACCTCACCGACGACGCCGGCTTCGGCTTCGAGATCGTGCGCGCGGAGGACCTCGACCGGATCGGCCTGGAGGAGATCGTCGAGGGCGTACGCCGGCGCACCCACGACGCACCCGTCTACCTCTCGATCGACATCGACGTGCTCGACCCGGCGTTCGCGCCCGGCACCGGCACCCCCGAGATGGGCGGCCTCACCTCACGCGAGCTGCTGGCGCTGGTGCGGGCCCTGCCGCCGGACCAGATCGTCGCGGCCGACCTGGTCGAGGTGAGCCCGCCGTACGACCATGCCGAGATCACCTCGCTCGCGGCGGCCACCCTCGGCTACGAGATCACCTCGCTGATGGCACGAGCCGGGAGGCCCGCGTGATCGACCTGCTCGTCCGCGACGTCCGCATGCGCGACGAGGAGACCGGCGACGTCGCCGCGGTCGACCTGTACGTCGACGGAGACCGGATCGTCGAGATCGAACCGCACGACGCGGACGCGGTCGAGGCGCGCGAGGTCGTCGAGGGCGGCGGCGCCTGGGCGACACCGCCGTACGTCGAGCCGCACGTGCACCTCGACGCGGCACTCACCGCCGGGCAGCCCCGCTGGAACAAGAGCGGCACGCTCTGGGAGGGCATCGCCTGCTGGTCCGAGCGCAAGCCGCTGCTCACCCGCGGCGACGTGATCGACCGCGCCGAGCAGACACTGCGGTGGTACGCCGCCAACGGCACCCTCCACGTCCGCAGCCACGTCGACGTCACAGACCCGTCGCTGGTCGCGCTCGACGCCCTGCTCGAGGTGCGCGACCGCGTGCGCGAGGTCGTGAACCTCCAGCTCGTCGCCTTCCCCCAGGAGGGCATCTGCTCGTTCCCCGAGGGAGAGGAGCTGCTCGCCGAGGCGGCCGAGCGCGGGGTCGACGTGATCGGCGCGATCCCCCACTTCGAGGACACCCGCGAGGACGGCGTCCGCTCGGTGGAGTACGCCGTCGACCTCGCCGACCGGCACGGGCTGCGGGTCGACGCCCACTGCGACGAGATCGACGACGAGCAGTCGCGCTTCGTGGAGGTGCTCGCGACCCGCGCGGCGCGGTCGGGTCTCCGCGAGCGGGTCACGGCCAGCCACACGACGGCGATGGGGTCCTACAACCCGGCGTACAGCTACAAGCTCCACCGGATCATCGCCCGCTCCGGCATCCACATGGTCTCCAACCCGATGGTGAGCCTGCACCTGCAGGGCCGCTTCGACGACTACCCGAAGCGCCGCGGCCTGACCCAGGTCAAGGAGCTCCTCGCGGCCGGGGTCAACGTCGCGTTCGGACACGACGACGTGATGGACCCGTGGTATCCCCTCGGCACGGCGAACCCGCTCCAGGTCGCCCACGTCGGCACCCATGCCGCCCAGCTGTTGTCGCGAGACGAGATCGAGGAGACCTTCCGGATGGTCACCTCACGCGCGGCGGCTGTGCTCGGACTCGGCGCCGACGAGTACGGCGTGCACGAGGGCGGTACCGCCAGCTTCGTGCTGCTGCCCGCGACCGACGGCTACGACGCCGTACGCCGTCAGGTGCGACCGACGCACGTCGTCGCGCGCGGCCGGGTCGTCGCCACCACTCCCCCGTCGTCGACGACGCTCACCTGGCCCGGCGAGGCGCCCGCCGAGGTCACGTTCACGCCGACCGGCGGACCCGTCGCCTGACCTGCCAGATCCGCAACGTCCCGACGATGACGGACACGGCGGCACCCGCCACGGCAGCGACCAGCAGGGCCACTGACAACGGCGGATGGCCGTCCCAGCCGAAGAACGAGACCTGCACCTGCTGGGTGTTCTGCGCGATGAAGACGACCAGGAGGATGAGCACCACCACGAGGGCGACCAGGGAGATCCACGACCGGCTGGTGCGCGAGGCGCGCAGCGGGTCGCGCACGGGGGGTACCGCCGGCTCCTCGCGAGTCTGTCGTTCGTCGTCCACGTCAGGGCTCCCGTCGTCGGCGACCGTGGCTGCGCCGACCCCGTGCCCAATCCACGCATGCGCATGTCACGCGCGTTCCGGAGCCGGCCCCGAGCATGGTATCGACCAGACATGGGACCGCCCCACCCGCCGCCGAAGGGCGCGGAGTGGGGCGGTCATCTGAGGGCCGTGGCTTTGGGGGGTGCCTCGGGCCCGTCGCCTGGTGCTCCCGAGAGTTCCGGCTAAGGGGGGGTGCCGGTCGGTCCTACCTGACGAAGTCTCAAGAGCAGGTTAAGCGCTTTCCGGGCTCCGTGTGAAATCTTCACAGGATTCGATGCGGAATTTCCGCGTTGTTCACGCGAGCTCGAAGAGCACCGACCGCGACACGAGGTCGGCCTGGGTCAGCCGGACCTGCGCCTCGGTGCCCAACGGCAGCGGCTTCGCGGCGGTCACGCGCGCCTCGACCGCCGGCTCCTGGATGGTGACCTTGCCACGCGTGGCGTCCTTCTCGTCGACGTCGGTGACGACGCCGTCGAACGACTCACCCACGCGCTGGTGGAGGATCCCGGCCTCGACCAGGTCGAGGACCATCGCTTCGTACTGTGCGGCGCGACGCCCGGCGTCGCGGAGGACGTCGGGGATGTCGGGGAGCTTGGCGTGCACCCATGCGGGGACCTCGGTGCCGGCGCACAGGGCGAGGCAGATCTCGCCGGCGTAGCGGTCGCCCAGGCGACGCAGCGGAGCGGTCACGTGGGCGTACTCGGAGGCGAGCGCGGCGTGGATCGGGTCGGCCGGCATGTCTCCGTCGAACGCCACGTAGCCGCTGCCGCGGAGCAGCCTGGCGGAGGCGGTGATCATCGCCGCCTCGGCGGGCTTGCGTGAGTCGAGGCCGCGGATGAAGTCGGGATACAGCTGCTCGGCCGGCCACTCGATGTGGAGGGCGCGCGCGATCCGATGGAGCCGCTGGAGGTCGCGGGCCTGCGGTGGCGGCAGCGTGCGCAGCAGGCCGACCCGCGCATAGACCATCAGCGAGGCCGCTGCGAAGCCCGTCAGCATGGAGATCTGGGCGTTCCAGGTCTCGGCCGGGATCATCGAGCGGAACTCGAGCGACCACTGCTCGCCGGTCACCTCGACCTCCTGCTCGGGCAGCGGCAGCGAGATGCCACCTCGAGCGGCCTCGCGCTGGAGCCGGAGCTCGCCGATCTCGCGGAGCAGCTGGAGGACCTCGTCGGCCGTGCCGTCGTCGATGGCCTTCTGCACGCCGACGTAGTCGAGCTTGGCCCGCGACCGCACCCGGGCACGCTCGACATGGACGTCGGTGCCCTCGCCCGTGTCGTCGATGTGGATCGTCCAGAGCAGCGCCGGGCGCACCTGGTCGGGCAGCAGGGAGGCCGCCCCCTCCGACAGCGAGGTCGGGTGGAGCGGGATCTTGGAGTCGGCGCCGTAGAGCGTCTCCCCCCGCGCCTGGGAGGCGACATCGACCGGGTCTCCCGGCTGCACGAACGCGGCCACGTCGGCGATCGCGTAGTGCACGACGTAGCCGGAACCCTCGCGCTCGAAGTGCAGTGCCTGGTCGAGGTCCATCGAGGACGCCGGGTCGATGGTCACGAACGGGATGTCCGTGCGGTCGAGATCGGGCATCCGCGGCGCCGCCGCCGCTGCGCTCGCCGCGGCCTCCACCTCGGGTGGGAAGTCGGGTGTCACCTTGAGGTCGGACTGGATCTTCGCGATGCCGTCGCGCAACGACCGCGCGGCCACCTCGTCTCGGGCGTGGACGCGCACCACTCGGCTCGAGGACATGCCCCCACCTTAGTGATCCGCGAGGCGACGCTAGCCTCGCGGCGTGCTGATCCTGCTGCCGCCCAGCGAGGGGAAGGCCGAGCCGCGGCGTGGGCGCCCGCTGGACCTCGACGCCGGACCGCTGGGCGACGCCCGCCGCCCGGTCATCGAGTCGCTCGTGTCCCTGTGCCGCGGTCCCGAGGAGATCGCCCTGCGCACGCTCGGGCTCACGCCGGGCCAGGTCGACGACGTACGCCGGAACGCGCGCCTCGCGGAGCTGCCGACGGCTCCGGCCGAGCGGATCTACACCGGCGTGCTCTACGACGCCCTCGGCCTGACCACCCTCGACGCGTCGGCCCACCGGCGTGCGCTGGCCCGGGTGGCCGTCGTGTCGTCGCTCTACGGGTTGGTCCGCGCGGGCGAGCGGATCGCGCCGTACCGCTTGGCCGGAGGCGTCACCCTCCCCGGGCTCGGGGGCGTGGCGGCCCACTGGCGCGGCTGCCTGGACCCGGCGGTCCGGGCGGCCGCGGGCAGCGGGCTCGTCGTGGACCTCCGCTCCTCGACGTACGCCGCGTTCTGGCGGCCGGCGCCCGAGCTCGCGGCACGGGTGGTCACGGTCCGGGTGCTGCACGAGGTGGACGGGCGGCGCCAGATCGTCAGCCACTTCAACAAGGCGACCAAGGGCCGGCTCGTGCGGGCCGTGCTCGAGGACGGACGGGACGCGCGAACGCCGTCGGCGCTCGCGCGCCTGCTGACCGACCTGGGCTGGACCGTCGAGCGTGGCCCCACGACGAAGGCGGGCACGCTGCTCGACGTGGTCGTCAAGGAGCTCTGAGCCTGGATCCGTGGAGGGGCGGCGTCGCGTAGCAGGCGGCCTTCCAGGGATCCAGGCTCAGGACTACCAGCGCTGCGGGTCGAGCAGCTGGCCCGTGCCGGGCGGCTGTGCGTTGTAGAGGCGCAGCGAGCCGCGGATGCCGCTGCTGCCGGGCTCACCGAAGAACGACACGACGCTCACCGACGCCGTCGACAGCTCCATCCGGAACAGGGACGACAGCGGGGCGTCGACGGCGTGGGCGACGAGCACCTTGATCGGGGTCACGTGGCTGACCACGACGACCGTCTGGCCGGCGTGGGTCTCCAGCAGGTGCGAGAGTCCGTCGAGCACCCGCTTCTCGACCTCGCGGAAGGACTCGCCCCCCGCAGGGGCGACGTCGAGCGACCCGAGCCAGGCGTCGATCTCGTCGGCGCTGCGGTCGCGGACCTCGGCGAACGTGAGTCCGTCCCAGGCACCGAACTCCATCTCGGCGAACCGTGGCTCCTCGACCAGGTCGACGCCGAGGCGCTCGGCGAGGATCTCGGCCGACTCGCGGGTCCGTCGTACCGGCGAGGCCACGACCACGTCCACTGCCTCGCCGATCGGCGTCAGCCAGTCGGCGACCTCGCGGACCTGCGCCCGACCCTCGTCGGTGAGGCCGGGGTTGCTGCTGCCGAGACCACCGGAGAAGCGCTTCTCGGCGGTGAGCTCGGTCGCGCCGTGCCGCACGACCACCAGGGTCGTGACCGGACCGCCCGGGGGCGACCAGCCTCGGTCGCCGGCGACCTCGGCCTGGATCGCGCGCTGGCCCTGCGATGACTGCGCGGCCTCCACAGCGGAGTCCGGCTCGTCCCCCGCCCGCTCGCCGACGTGCCAGGTGACTCCACTGCGCTCGCCGTCGAGCGCCTCGTTGGCGAGCCGGTCGGCGTGCTGGTTCCGCTCGCGTGGCACCCAGGTGTACGTCGTCCCGAACGGCGCGAGCCGCTTGGCCTCGAGCGCCAGCGGCTTCATGTCGGGGTGCTTGATCTTCCAGCGACCGCTCATCTGCTCGACGACGAGCTTGGAGTCCATCCGGACCTCGATGTCCGCGTCGGGCGCGACCTCCGCGGCCAGGGCCAACCCGGCGATCAGCCCGCTGTACTCGGCGACGTTGTTGCTGGCCACGCCGAGCGTGGTGCCCTCCTCGGCGAGGACCCGCCCGGTGTCGGCGTCCTTGACCAGCGCGCCGTACGCCGCCGGCCCCGGGTTGCCGCGGGAGCCGCCGTCGGCCTCGACGACGACGTGCCGGATCGGGTCGCTCACAGCCCGCTCTCGGAGGTGCGGACCAGGATCCGGCTGCACTCCTCACAGCGGATCACGTCGTCGTCCGCGGCCGCCCGGATCGTGGCGAGCTCTGCGTTGTCGATGCCGAGCATGCAGCCGCTGCAGCTCCGGGCGCGGAGGAGGGCGGCGCCGACGCCGTTCTTGGCCTCCCGCAGTCGGTCGTAGAGAGCCAGGAGGTCGGCCGGAACATCGGCGACGACGGGGCCGCGCTGCGACTCGACCTCACCCAGGGAGTGGTCGATCTCGCCGAGCTTGGTGTCCCGGGACGCCGTGGCCGCCGCGATCTTCTGGTCGGTCTCGGCCAGCTGGGCGGTGAGTCCGTCGAGGGTGCCCTGAGCCTCCTCGAGTCGCTCCATCACCTCGATCTCGTCGTCCTCGAGCGAGGTGATCCGGCGCTCCAGCGAGACCATCTCCTGCTGCATCCGCTGGATGTCCTTCGGGTTGCTCACCAGACCCTGGTCGATCCGCTGCTGGTCGCGCAGGCGGCGGGTCTTGACCTGCTCGACGTCCGCGTCGACCTTGGCCTGCTCGACCGCGAGGTCGTCGACAGCGATCCGGGCGTCCTGGGCCTCGCCCTCGAGGCGACGGCGGTCGGCCGTCAGCTCGGCGAGCACGGCCAGCTCCGCGAGGGAGCGGCGCTGGTGGCGCAGCTGGTCGGCGCGCGAGTCCAGGTCCTGCAGGTCCAGCAGTCTCACCTGGGCGGACGGGTCGGCCTTCACACGGGCTCCTCTGCGCAACGCAAGGTCATGAACGGGATCGTGGTCGTGTCACCTACGGGCCTGCCACACGTCGGTGCAGATGGTGCTCACCCGGACCTCCACCGTATCGCCCAGTACCTCGCGCACTCGCGCGGCCAGCTCGGGCAGCCAGGTCCACTCCGCGGCCCAGTGACTGACGTCGACGAGCGCGGGGCCCTCCCACTCCTGGAACTCGAGGGCGGGGTGGTGCCGCAGGTCGCTGGTGACGTAGACGTCGGCGCCGGTCCCGAGCACCTCCGGGAGCAGGTCGTCGCCCGCTCCGCCCATCAGCGCCACTCGTCGTACGACGCGGTCGGGGTCGCCGGCCACCAGCACACCGCGCGGAGTCGCGGGCAGCGCCCGGGCGACGGCGTCGGCGTACGCGCCGAGGGTCGTCTCGTCGACGTCACCGACCCGACCTGCCCCGGTCGCCGACGTGCCGGGGTCGGCGAGCTCGATCACGTCGTAGGCGACCTCCTCGTACGAGTGCGCCGCCAGCACCGCGCGGACGACCTCGGTACGCCGCGATCGCGGCAGCACGACCTCGATCCGGAGCTCGTCGGTGACCTCCAGGTCACCCACGGTGCCGACCGTCGGGTGGGCTCCGTCCAACGGCCGGAACCGGCCCTCGCCGGCCACGGTGTAGGACACGGTGTCGTAGTCGCCGACATGACCCGCCCCGGCGGCGGCCAGGGCGGCTCGCACGCGCTCGGCATCGCCGTGGGGCGTGAACACGACGAGCTTGTCGAGCGGCCGACCGACCGGCCGGACCGGGCGGATGTCGCGGAGCCCGAGCGCACGGGCCATCGCGTCGGACACTCCCGGCGTGCCGTGGTCGGCGTTGGTGTGCGCGGTCAGGAGGGCGCAGCCGGCCCGGGTCAGGGTGGCCAGCGTGCGGCCCTTGGGGGTCGACTCGGCGACGCCGTGGACCCCGCGCAGGAACAGGGGGTGGTGGGTGAGCAGCAGGTCGGCGTCCCAGTCGGCGGCCTCCTGGGCGACCGGCCCGACGGGGTCGACCGCGAGCAGGATGCGTCGTACGTCGGACTCCGGGTCGCCCGCGGTCAGGCCGACGGCGTCCCACTCCTCCGCGGTCTCGGGCGGATACCACCCGTGAACCAGGTCCACCACGTCACCCAGCGTCGGCACGCCCCGACCCTAGCGAGGATCGCTCCGGTCTCGCGGAGCGGGAACGGAACGACCGGAGCTACGCCGCTGCCCGCTCGCGGGCGAGGCGCACCTCTAGTTGACCTGCCGGTCGCGTCCCTCCCAGTACGGCGCGCGGAGCTTGAACTTCTGCAGCTTCCCGGTCGCCGTGCGGGCCAGCATGTCGCGGAACTCGACCGTCGAAGGTGCCTTGTAGCGCGCCACCTTCGACTTCACGTAGTCGATCAGCTCCTGCTCGGTCAGCGACGATCCCTCGGCCTTGACCACCAGCGCCTTGATCGTCTCGCCCCACTTCTCGTCGGGTACGCCGATCACGGCGACCTCGGCGACGTCCGGGTGGCTGAAGATCGCGTCCTCGACCTCGATCGAGGAGACGTTCTCGCCGCCGGTGATGATCACGTCCTTCTTCCGGTCCGCGATGTTCAGGTAGCCCTCGCCGTCGACGAACCCACCGTCACCAGTGTGGAACCATCCGCCCGCGAGCGCCTTCGCGCTCTCCTCGGGCTGCTCCCAGTAGCCCTCCAGGCAGACGTTGGAGCGGGCGAGCACCTCTCCCTCGTCGTCCACCTTCAGCGTCACCCCGATCGCCGGCGTACCGGCGCGGACCAGCTTCGACGCGCGCTCGGCCGGCTCGAGGTCGTCCCACTCGGAGCGTCCGCGGTTGATGGTGAGCAGCGGCGAGGTCTCGGTGAGTCCGTAGATCTGGATGAACTCCCATCCCAGCTCGGCATCGACCCGGGCCACCGTCTTGGTCGGCGGCGGAGCGCCGGCGACGATGATGCGGGTGCGGCCGCGGCCGGGGATCTCGCCGTCCCAGGTCGCGGCCGCGTCGAGCACCGCCGCCACGACTGCGGGCGCGGCACACATCACGGTGACGCCGTACTTCTCGACCCGGCGCAGGATCTCGGCGCCGTCGACCTTGCGCAGCGCGACCTGCGGCACCCCGCAGCCGGCCATGGCGAACGGCATCCCCCAACCGTTGCAGTGGAACATCGGCAACGTGTGCAGGTAGACGTCCCGGTCGGTGACGCCGGTGTGCAGCGCGAACGTCATGGCGTTCGTCCAGATGTTGCGGTGGGTGATCTGCACGCCCTTGGGTCGCGCCGTCGTGCCCGAGGTGTAGTTGATCGTGGCCGTCGCGTTCTCGTCCGGCTCCCACGCCCGCGGCTCGACGCCGTCGAGGAAGAGGTCGTCGTCGTCGCCCAGGACGAACACGTGCTCCGCCTTCAGGTCGGCGAGGGCGTCCCGGAGCTCCGGGTCGACGTAGACGACGCGGGCACCCGAGTGCTCGACGATGTACTGCACCTCCTCGAAGGACAGCCGGAAGTTCACCGGCACGAGGACGCGGCCGTAGCCGCAGACCCCGAAGAACGCCGTGAAGAGGCGTGCGCTGTTGTGCGAGACGAAGGCCACCCGGTCGCCCACGTCGAGACCGAGCGCATCGTGTCGGGCGGCCATCGAGGCGGCCAGCTCGCGGACTCGGCCGTAGCCGAGGTCACCGAGCGAGCTCGCCGGCTGGTCCGGCTCGTCCGCCATGCCCAGGCGCTCGGCGTAGACCGCCGTCGCGCGGTCCAGGAAGTCGTTGACGCTGAACGGGACGATCATGGAGGAAATCTAGACCCGCAGGGTCGGTCCGTGGTTGGTCGAATTGCGACGACGAGACGTGCAGGTTAGCCTCACCTAAGTTTGTCTTCGTTCCGCTGGAAGGACCTCCATGGGCATCGGCAAGACACTGCTCCTCGGTTTCATCGCGGGGGTCACCATCCTCTGCGGCATGCCGCTGGGCCGGATGCGCCGACCCAGCGAGGCGCTGCGGGTGACCCTGAACGCGCTGGCCATCGGCGTGCTGGTCTTCCTGGTCTGGGACGTCCTCTCTGCCGCCTGGGAGCCGATCGACGAGGGTCTGGCCGCCCACCACGAGTCCGGCGCCGGGCTCGGCTCGACGTTCGGGTACGGCGTGCTGTTCGCGCTCGGTCTGAGCGTCGGCCTGCTCGGGCTCCAGCAGTACGAGGCCTGGATGGGCCGGCGCGTACGCCGCGTGCGCCAGTCCACGGGTCCGGGCGCGATGGCCAGCCAGGAGCTGCGCCCCCGCGGCATCGGGTCGTGGTCGCCCGGCAAGCAGCTCGCACTGCTGATCGCGGTCGGCATCGGCCTGCACAACTTCGCCGAGGGCCTCGCGATCGGGCAGGCCGCGGCGAGCAGCGAGATCGCGCTCGCCACGCTGCTGGTGATCGGCTTCGCGCTCCACAACGCCACCGAGGGCTTCGGCATCGTGGCACCCCTGGCCGCCGAGGCAGAGCAGGCCGCCGCGGCGCGCCCCTCGTGGGGGCTGCTCCTGATGCTCGCCGCGATCGGCGGTGGGCCGACGTTCATCGGCACGGCGGTCGGCCACTCGTTCACCAGCGAGCCGGTGTCGGTGATCTTCCTGACCCTGGCTGCGGGCTCGATCCTCTACGTCGTGATCCAGCTGCTGGCGATCGCCGGCCGGAGCGCGCGCAAGGACCTGATCTACGCCGGCGTCCTGATCGGGCTGCTCGCGGGCTTCCTCACCGACGCGATCGTGACCGCCGCCGGCGTCTGACCCTTCGCCGGGGGCCGAACCACGGCCCGGGTAGCGTCGAGACGGTGCCTGCTCCTCATGTCCGGCCCCTGCTGACGGTCTTCCTCGGCTGGCTCTGGGTGATGGCGGGAGCCAACCTGGCCGCGCCGCTCTATGCCGTGTACGCCGGCGACTACGGGTTCTCCGGCATCGTGCTGACGACCGTGTTCGCGACGTACGCCGTCACCCTCGTCTCCACCCTGCTGCTCGCAGGCCGGCTCGCCGACCGGGTCGGACGAAGGCCGGTGATGCTCGTCGGACTGGTGGTCGCCGCGGTCGCCCTGGTGCTCTTCACGGCCGCGTCGGCGACCGGGTGGCTCTATGCCGCCCGCGCGCTCCAGGGCGTGGCCGTCGGCCTGATCAGCGGGCCGGCCACGGCCGCGCTCGTCGAGATCGACCCGCTGCGCGACCAGGCACGGCCGGCCCTGCTCGCCGGGCTGGCCCAGGCGGTCGGCAGCGGGATCGGACCACTCCTCAGCGGCTGCCTCGCCCAGTGGGCGCCCGGCCCGCTGCACACGCCGTACCTGGTCGGGCTGGCCGGGACCGCCGTGGCCGCCGCCTTCGTCTGGGCGCTCCCCGACGGCGTCCGCAGCGACGAGCCGTGGCGCATCCAGTGGCCCCGGGTGCCGCGTGTCGTCCGATCCGACTTCGTCCGGCTCGGTGTCACCGCCGGGCTGGTCTGGGCGTCGCTGGCGCTGTACCTCTCGGTGGTGCCGTCGTACGTCGCCGGGCTGCTCTCGACCGCGAACCTGGCCCTGCTCGGCGCCAACTCCGCGCTGGCGTGCTTCGCCTCCGCGGGCGCCCAGGTCTGGACCCGACGCCAGGGTGGGGACCGGCGCCGCCGGCAGGCCGCGGGGCTCGGACTTCTCGCCGTCGGACTGGTCCTGATGATCGTGTCGTCGCTGACCGAGTCGCTGGTCACCGTCCTGCTCGGCGCCATCGTCACCGGCGTCGGCCACGGGCTCGGCTACCTCCATGCGCAGGACGAGCTCAACGCGGTCGCTCCGTCCGAGCGGCGGGCCGAGGTGAGCGCCGCCTTCGTGTGCTGCATCTACGTGCTGGTCGGCGGCTCCGTGATCGGCGTCGGGGTGCTGGAGGAGGTCGGCACGCTGAGCCACGCGGTCGGTCTGGTGGGCGGCCTGCTCACCCTCGGAGCCCTCGCCGCCGCGACCTGGCAGTGGCGGGCGGCGGGCGGCGGCGTCCCACGGCGAACACGGTGGGCGCAAAGGGACTCGAACCCCTGACATCTTGCTTGTAAGGCAAGCGCTCTACCAGCTGAGCTATGCGCCCTCGCCCGAGTCACGGATGGCCGAGCGCGGCACAGACTAATCGAGTGGGCGGGAGGGCCTTCACTCACCCGGACACGTCACCGGGTCTCGACGTGCTCGCGCGACTTCGTGCCTCAGTCGCATCGCGTGCTCGACCTGGCCGAGCCCTCACCGCGCGCTCGTCCCTCGCGCACCTGCTCGTCTCAGAAATGAGTCGAGCCGCTGGCGTCTCGGGTCACCAGCGGCTCAACAGGAGGAACAGTACCCATCCGCCACGCCTGTTTCCAACACCTGAACGGCCATTTGATTGAAAATAGCCCGGCTGGTCTAGGCCAGGTGGTGCAACTGAGCCAGGTGGTCCTCGAGATCGCGTCCGTCGGGGAGCTGATGGTGCACGGACCAGCGCACGATCCCCTCCTTGTCGACCGCGAACGACGAGCGCCGGGCGACCCCCAGCTCGGGGTCGAAGACGCCGTACGCCGAGGCGACGGCGCCGTGCGGCCAGAAGTCGCTGAGCAGCGGGAAGTTGAGGCCGTCGCGGTCGGCGAAGACCCGGAGCGAGTACGTCGGGTCCGTGGAGATCGCGATCACCTCGGTGTCGAAGGTGAGGAACTCGTCGAGCCGCTCGCGGATGCCGGTCATCTCGCCGGTGCAGACGTTGGAGAAGGCCCACGGGAAGAACACCAGGGCGACCGCCTTGTGACCCCGGAACGAGGACAACGTCACCTGCTGGCCGAACTGGTCACGGAGGGAGAAGTCCGGTGCCGGGGTGCCGACGGCCAGCCCCGGGGCCGGCGCGTCAGTCGAGTTCAGCGAGCTCACGCTTCAGAATCTTGCCAGTCGCGTTGCGCGGAAGCTCATCCAGGAACACGAACTCGCGCGGAACCTTGTAGCGCGCGAGGTTCTCCTTGACCCAGTCCTTGAGCTCGTCGACGCTCGGCGGCGGCTCGTTGACCACGACGAAGGCCTTCAAGCGCTTGCCGAACTGGTCGTCGTCGACGCCGATCGCAGCCACCTCGACCACCGCCTCGTGGCGCGAGAGACAGTCCTCGACCTCCTGCGGGAACACGTTCTCGCCGCCGGAGACGATCATCTCGTCGTCGCGGCCCTCGACGTACAGCCGGCCGTTGGCGTCGAACCGCCCCACGTCACCGGACGACATCAGTCCGCCGACGACCTCCTTGGACTCCGGTGTGGACCCCCCGCCACCGGTGTACCCCTCGAAGAGCATGCCGTTGCCGACGAAGATCCGGCCGGACTCGCCCCGCGGCACCTCGTGGCCGTCGGGGTCGAGGATCTTCACCACCGTCGCCCACGGGGGCTTGCCCGCGGACGTCGGCGCCTCGCGCAGGTCGCGGGGCGTGGCGATCGAGGCGTAGGCGACCTCGGTCGAGCCGTAGATGTTGTAGAGGTTGTCGCCGAAGGTGTCCATCCACTCGAGGGCCAGGTCGCCGGGCAGCGCCGACCCGGAGGCGGCGGTCACCTTGAGCGTCGTCAGCTGATACGTGTCGAGCGTTCCCCGCGGGAGGTTGAGGATCCGCTGCAGCATCACCGGGATCACCACGAGCGACTCGCACCGCTCGTCGGCAACCGCGGCGAGGCACTGCTCGGGGTCGAACCTGCGGCGCAGCACGACCGTCGATCCCAGCAACATCGACAGGGCGAGGTGGGCGAAGCCCCAGGTGTGGAAGAGCGGCGCGGCGATGTGGGTGCGCCAGCCGTAGCGCAGCGGCATCCGCGACAACAGCGACACCGCAGCTCCCACGCCCGCCTCGCTGCGGGGCGCACCCTTGGGCGCGCCGGTGGTGCCGGAGGTGAGGATCACGATGCGGGCGTGGTGGACGGGTGCGTCGAGGTCGGCGTCGTCGTACGCCGGGATCAGCGACTCGACCGAGTCGACACCGGGATCGGTGCTGTCGACCCAGCCCAACAGCCGGGTGTCGACGTCGGCCCGGGCGAGCAGGCCGGTGAACTCCTCGTCGTGGACGACCACCCGCGGCCCCTCGCGCTCGAGCACGTCGACGAGCTGCGGGCCGGCGAAGGCCGTGTTGAGCAGCAGGATGTCGGCGCCGCACTTGGCGGTCGCGACGATCGCGTCGACGAAGCCGCGGTGGTTGCGGCACATCACCGCGACACTGTCACCCTCGCGGACACCGCGCTCCGTGAGGGCCCGTGCCAGGGCGTTGGACCGGCGGTGCATCTCGTCGAAGGTGAGCGATCCGAGCTCGTCCACGAGCCCCACGCGGTGTGGGTCGCGGAGCGCCATCGCGATGAAGCCACCGGCGGGGCCGGTGCCCCACTCCTTGAGCGCCTTGCCGATGCGGGCGAGGACGGCCGGCGAGAGCGGGCGCAGGATGCCCGAGCCGCCCAGGACCCGGGCCGGCGTACCGACGTTGCCCGCGAGACCGAGGGCCCGGCCGACGACCGGATGGGACGTCAGCGCGGACGGCGTCACGCGGGCGACTTCGGGGTGACGAGCCGGGTGGCCGCCCAGTCCTTGCTGACCGCTGCGGTCGTGGTCAGGGCCAGCCCTGCGATGGGCGCGGCCTCGGTGATGTCGGCGGGGTCGACGGCGTTGGCCCGGCCGACCTTGGGCGTCATCAACCAGATCACACCGCCTCCGACGAGGTCGGTCAGCGAGTCGACGAGGCCGTCGACCAGGTCGCCGTCCTCGTCACGCCACCAGAGCAGGACGGCGTCGACCACGTTGCCGTAGTCGCTGTCGACCATGTCGGAGTCGATCGCGTCCTCGATGGCGACCCGGAGGTCGTCGTCGGTGTCGGAGTCCCAGCCCAGTTCCTGGACGACCACGCCCTTGCTGAAGCCGAGTCGCGCGGCCGGACCAGCAAGTGCGTCGGTAGGGGTGGAACCGCCACCAGCGGTCGGGCTCAACGACGTTCCTCCAGACGATCGGGGCCGGCGGACATGCTGTCGTCCGGCTCAGGTGGGCAGTAGTCCACCGGACTCCGCCCCTCGGCGCAAGCCACGGGCCACCGTGAGCCTCTCTCGGGACCTACTCGCGAGTAGTGGACGCTCGGATTTCACGCTGCTGGGACGCGTGACACGATGAACGGGTGAGTGAGACTTCTGCCGCCACCCCCGCGGCCACGACCCCGACTGACACAGGGGCGACGCAGGCTCGCGCCGTGATCCACGAGGGCCTGCCCACCCAGCTCCCGGACATCGATCCCGAGGAGACGCAGGAGTGGCTCGACTCGTTCGACGACCTGACCGACACGCACGGCCGTGAGCGTGCGCGCTACGTGATGCTGCGGCTGCTCGAGCGGGCCCGCGAGAAGCAGGTCGGCGTCCCGGCGCTGCGCAGCACCGACTTCATCAACACGATCCCGCCCGAGCGCGAGCCGTGGTTCCCCGGTGACGAGGAGATGGAGCGCCAGATCCGGCGGCTGATTCGCTGGAACGCCGCCGTGATGGTCTCGTCGGCCAACCGCAAGGGCCTCGAGGTCGGTGGCCACATCGCGACGTACGCCTCCGCCGCCAGTCTCTACGAGGTCGGCTACAACCATTTCTTCCGCGGCAAGGACCACCCCGGTGGCGGCGACCAGCTGTTCATCCAGGGGCACGCCTCGCCCGGTGTCTACGCCCGTGCCTACCTGATGAAGCGGCTCACCGCCGAGCAGCTGGGTCGGTTCCGCCAGGAGGTCCAGCACGGCCCCGGCGCCGGGCTGTCGTCGTACCCCCACCCGCGACTGATGCCGGACTTCTGGGAGTTCCCGACGGTCTCGATGGGCCTGGCCGCCCTCAACTCGATCTACCAGGCCCGCTTCAACCGCTACCTGCAGAACCGTGGGATCAAGGACACCAGCGACCAGCACGTGTGGGCGTTCCTCGGCGACGGCGAGATGGGCGAGCCCGAGTCGCTCGGCGCGATCGGCCTGGCCGCGCGCGAGGAGCTGGACAACCTCACCTTCGTCATCAACTGCAACCTGCAGCAGCTCGACGGACCCGTCCGCGGTGACGGCAAGATCATCCAGGAGCTGGAGTCGTACTTCCGCGGGGCCGGCTGGAACGTGATCAAGGTGGTCTGGGGCCGCGAGTGGGACTCGCTGCTCGCCCAGGACGTCGACGGCGCCCTGGTCAACCAGATGAACCGCACCCCCGACGGCCAGTTCCAGACCTACTCGGTCGAGTCCGGGGCCTACATCCGTGAGCACTTCTTCGGCACCGACGGCCGGCTGCGGAAGATGGTCGAGAACATGACCGACCGCGACATCGAGCTGCTGCCGCGCGGCGGCCACGACTACCGCAAGGTGTACGCCGCCTTCGACGCCGCCTCGAAGCACGCCGGCCAGCCGACGGTGATCCTCGCCCACACGATCAAGGGCTGGACGATCGACGCCCTCGAGGGCAAGAACGCCACCCACCAGATGAAGAAGCTGAACGCCCCGACCCTCAAGGCGTTCCGCGACCGGCTCGAGCTGCCGATCTCCGACCAGGAGATCGACGAGCACTACGAGTTCGACGGCTCGGCGCCGTTCTACCACCCCGGCGAGGGCTCGGCGGAGCTCGAGTACCTCCGCGACCGGCGCCGCTCGCTCGGCGGCGGCGTCCCGATGCGGCGGGTCGACCCGCGACCGATCGCGCTGCCCGGCGACACGATGTACGACGAGCTCAAGGCCGGGTCGGGCAAGCAGAAGATCGCCACCACGATGGCCTTCGTCCGCCTGCTCAAGGACCTGATGAAGGACGACGAGATCGGCAAGCGGATCGTCCCGATCGCGCCGGACGAGTACCGCACGTTCGGCATGGACTCGATGTTCAGCTCGGCCAAGATCTACAACCCGGCCGGCCAGCTCTACGAGTCGGTCGACCGCAAGCTGCTGCTGGCCTGGAAGGAGTCGCCGCAGGGCCAGATGCTCCACGAGGGCATCTCCGAGGCCGGCTGCGTCGCGTCCGCCACGGCCGCGGGGTCGGCGTACGCCACCCACGGTGAGCCGATGATCCCGGTCTACATCTTCTACTCGATGTTCGGCTTCCAACGCACCGCCGACTCGATCTGGGCGATGGCCGACCAGCTCGCACGCGGCTTCCTGGTCGGCGCGACGGCGGGGCGTACGACGCTCACCGGTGAGGGGCTCCAGCACGCCGACGGCCACTCCCCGCTGATCGCGCTGACCAACCCCGCGGTCGTCCACTACGACCCGGCGTTCGCCTACGAGATCGCCCACATCGTGCAGAACGGGCTGGGCCGGATGTACGGCTCCACCGAGCAGCATCCGCACGGCGAGGACGTCATCTACTACCTGACCGTCTACAACGAGCCGATCGCCATGCCGGCGCAGCCCGAGGGCCTCGACGTCGAGGGGCTGCTGAAGGGCATCTACCACCTGGCCGGCCCGCTCGACGGCCTCCCGGACGACGCCCCGCGGGTCCAGCTGATGGCCAGCGGCGTCGGTGTGCCGTGGGTCCAGCGGGCGCAGCAGCTGCTCCGCGACGACTGGGGCGTGGCCGCCGAGGTCTGGTCGGTCACCTCGTGGAACGAGCTCTCCCGCGACGCGCTCGCCGCCGAGGAGTGGAACCTCATGCACCCGCTCGAGGAGCCGCGCACGGCGTACATCACCGACAAGGTCAAGGACGCAGCCGGGCCGGTGGTCGCGGTCAGCGACTACATGCGCGCCGTACCGCAGACGATCTCGCGGTGGGTCCCGCAGTCGTTCCACGCGCTCGGTGCCGACGGGTTCGGCTTCGCCGACACGCGTGCGGCCGCTCGGCGGTTCTTCAAGATCGACGCCGAGTCGGTGGTCTGCCAGGCCCTCGCGGCGCTCGCCGAGGAGGGCCGGATCGGCCGCGACGCCGTGCAGAAGGCGCTCGACCACTACCGCATCGACGATCCCACAGCCGTGTCCGGCGTGAAGCAGGAGGGCGGCGACGCCTGAGCCGCTCTCCTATGCTGATCCCGCGCCGGCCGAACACGCGTTACCCGGCGCGGTAGCTGGGGGGAGCAACCGATGAGCCGGCCGACGATCCTGACCGTCGACGACGATCCGCAGGTCTCCGCCGCGCTCACCCGCGATCTGAAGCGTCAGTACGCCGCCGAGTACCGCGTGCTGTCGGCCACCTCGGCGGCGCAGGCGCTCGAGCTGCTCGGGGCGCTCGCGTTGCGCACCGACCCGGTCGCCCTGATCGTCAGCGACCAGCGGATGCCCGAGCAGACCGGGATCGAGCTCCTGGGTGAGTCGCGGCAGCTCGCGCCCGAGGCCAAGCGCCTGCTGCTCACGGCGTACGCCGACACCGACGTCGCGATCGCCGCGATCAACGACATCGGGCTCGACTACTACCTCCTCAAGCCCTGGGACCCGCCCGAGGAACGTCTCTTCCCGGTCATCGACGACCTGCTCGGTGACTGGCGGCACGGACATCCCGAGGTCACCTCGGACATCCAGGTCGTGGGCGACCGCTGGTCGGACCGCACCCACGAGCTGAAGACGTTCCTGGCCCGCAACCACGTGCCCTACCGGTGGTACGACGTCGAGCGCGACGACGAGGGCGGCCGGCTGTTCCAGCTGGCCGGCGGCGCGCGCTCCGACCTGCCGCTGGTACTGGTGTCCGACCGGGATCCGCTCCGCGCGCCGACCCTCCTCGAGGCTGCGGGCGCGCTCGGTCTCCACGTCGAGGCCGAGCAGCCGCTGTACGACGTGTGCATCGTCGGCGGCGGTCCGGCGGGGCTCGCCGCCGGGGTGTACGCCGCGTCCGAGGGACTGAGCACCGTGATCGTGGAGCGTGAGGCGCCCGGCGGTCAGGCCGGCCAGAGCTCGGCGATCGAGAACTACCTCGGCTTCCCGAAGGGTCTGAGCGGCTCCGACCTGGCCCAGCGGGCGCTCGCGCAGGTGTCGAGGTTCGGTGCGGAGCTCGTCCTCGCGCGTGAGGTGGTGGGTCTCGAGCAGCGCGGCACCGTCCGCGCGGTGCTGCTCGAGGGCGGCGGTGAGGTCGAGGCGCGCTCGGTCGTGGTCTCGACCGGCGTCTCCTACCGGCGGCTCGAGGCCTCGGGTGTCGAAGGACTGACCGGCAAGGGCGTCTACTACGGCGCGACCGCGGCGGAGGCCGCCCAGACCGCCGGCGAGGTGGTCTACATCGTCGGGGGCGCCAACTCCGCCGGGCAGGCCGCCCTCAACTTCGCCCAGCACGCCAAGGAGGTCAGCCTCGTGGTCCGCGGGGCCGATCTCCTGGCCACGATGTCGACGTACCTCGTCGACCGGATCACGGCCGCGCCGAACATCACGGTCCGCTGCGGCACCGAGGTCGGCGCCGCCGACGGCACGGGCCATCTCGAGCGGCTGACCCTGGTCGAGCGCGCCACCGGGCGCCGCGACGAGGTCGAGGCGTCCTGGCTGTTCGTGTTCATCGGCGCCTCGCCCCGCACCGACTGGCTCGCCGGCTCCGTGGTGCGCGACCCGCACGGCTTCGTGCTGACCGGGCCCGAGGTCGCGACGTCGGACGCCGGCTGGGGCCTGACCCGCGCGCCGTTCGCGCTCGAGACGAGCCTGCCCGGGGTGTTCGCGGCCGGCGACGTCCGGCTCGAGTCGATGAAGCGGGTCGCGTCGGCCGTCGGCGAGGGTGCGATGTCGATCTACCTGGTCCATCGCTACCTGGCGACGGTCTGAGGACGCCATGGACGTCGAAGAGCTGCGCGGCATCGAGCTGTTCACCGGGCTGACCGACGACCAGCTCGCCGAGCTCGCGACCGGCGGCGACGAGGTGCCGTTCGAGTCGGGAGACGTGTTGTTCTCCGAGGGCGAGCACGCCGACGAGTGGTGGGTGCTGCTCTCGGGCTCGCTCGACCTGGTGCGCAAGGTGGGACGCGAGGACGTCGTGGTGGCCCGGATGGACGTCCCGGGACGCTGGGCCGGCGGCTTCCGCGCGTGGGACGACAACGGCATCTACCTCGCGACCGGGCGAGGTGCCGAGCCCGGCCGGGCCCTCCGGCTGGACGCCTCCCGCCTGCGCGAGCTCGTCAACCACTGGTTCCCCCTAGCCGGGCACCTGATCGGCGGACTCCACAGCACGGCACGCTCGATCGAGTCGACCGTGCGGCAGCGCGACGCGCTGGTCACCCTGGGCACCCTCGCGGCCGGCCTGGCCCACGAGCTGAACAACCCGGCCGCGGCCGCCACCCGCACGGTCGACGCGCTGGGCGAGTCGTGCAACGCGCTCCTCGAAGCGCTCTCCAGCCTCGCCCACGACGAGATCACCGCCACGCAGTTCACCGCACTCGACGGGCTGCGCCGCGAGCAGGAGGCGTCGGCCGCCGCACCGACCCCCTACGACGTCCTGGCCATCGCGGACCGCGAGGACCAGCTCGCCCCCTGGCTCGAACGACACGGGGTGCCGGGACCCCGCGCCTGGATGATGGCCGCCTCCCTCTCCGCGGCCGGCATCGACGTCGCGTGGTGCGAGCGGGCGCACGAGGCGCTGGGCGACGACGCCCTGTCCCCGGGTCTGGAGTGGATCTCGGCGACGGTGACGTCCAAGACCCTGCTCGCCGACCTCAAGAACGCCGTCCACCGCATCTCTGACCTCGTCGCGGCTGTCCGCTCCTACTCGCAGATGGACCGCGCTTCGGCGCAGCGCACCGACGTTCGCGAGGGCATCGAGAGCACGGTCACGATGCTCGGGCACAAGCTGAAGGCCGGCGTCGTGGTCGTGCGCGAGTACGCCGACATCCCCCAGATCGACGCCTACCCGGGTGAGCTCAACCAGGTCTGGACCAACCTGATCGACAACGCGTTGGACGCCATGAACGGCGACGGCAAGCTGACGCTGCGTACGCGGGCCGACGGCGACGGGGTCGTCATCGAGGTCGCGGACACCGGATCGGGCATGCCGCCGGAGGTCGTCGCGCGAGCGTTCGAGCCGTTCTTCACGACCAAGGACGTCGGCAAGGGCACCGGGCTCGGGCTCGACATCGCCCGGCGGATCGTCGTCGAGCGGCACGGCGGCGTTATCGAGGTCGAATCCCCCGCCGGAGGCGGCACGACGATGCGGGTCACCCTGCCGCCGAAGCCGCGCGGGTGATGGGCTAGCGCAGAGCGCCGTAGGCGCGGGTGGGCGTCAGGCGCACCACGACCCGCTGCTCCGCGACCATCGCCCGGCGATAGTCGGCCCAGTCGGGATGCTCGCCGTTGATCGCGCGGAAGTACTCGACCAGCTCCTCGACCGCGGCGTCCTCCGGATCCGTGGCCACCTCGGAGAACGACGCCTCCGCCTCGAGCACGGCGTAGGACCAGAAGCTCTCGCCGTCGACCTTGAGCGCAGCCCACGGTTCGCGGCGCAGGTTGAGGTACTTCGCCCGGTCCGCCGTCGTGCTCACCCGGATCAAGCCCTCGGCATCCACGGTGTGGAGCACGTTCGACAGCTGCGGCTTCCCGTCGCGGCGCAGTGTCGTGAGGACGGACTGGTGGGTGGCGCGGGCCGCGTCGAGGGCCTGAGCGAGTTCCATGCCGGCTCAAGGTCGATCGGGCGTCGATGATTCCCGAGCGCTCGCAGCTGCAGGTCGTGTGCCTGAGGACGGTCCATAGCCCGCTCTCAGGCACACGACCCGGCTACGACGCCTCGGTGGGTCCGCCTTGGGCGATCAGGGCCACGTCCTGCCAGTCGTTCCAGGTCTTCAGCCGCGACTCGTAGTCGGCCGTCGCGATCGCGAGCGGGCCGGCGCCGAAGAAGACCCGGAGCGGCGGCTCCTCGGCGTCGACGACCCGCAGGATCGCCTCCCGGGTGGCCCCGGGGTCACCCGGGTTGCCGACCCGCCTGGCGCGGGACTCCAGGGTGACCCGATGCACCTCGTCGTACGCCGGGAGCTGCTCCGACGTGCTCGACGACGAGCCCGCCCAGTCGGTGGAGAAGGCGCCGGGCTCCACGAGGGTCACGTGGACGCCGAAGGTTGCCACCTCCTGGGCCAGCGCCTGGCTGAGGCCCTCGAGGGCCCACTTCGACGCGTGGTAGATCCCGACCCTCGGGAACGCCGAGATGCCTCCGATCGAGGACACCTGGATGAGGTGGCCGCTCCCCTGCCCACGCAGGTACGGCAGCGCGGCCTGGGTGACCCAGAGGGCCCCGAACAGGTTGGCTTCGAGCTGGGCCCGCGCCTCGTCCTCCGTGATCTCCTCGATCATGCCGAAGTGGCCGTACCCGGCGTTGTTCACGACGATGTCGAGGCCGCCGAAGTGGTCGTGCGCCTGCGCGACGGCCGCGAAGTCCGCAGCCCGGTCGGTGACGTCGAGCGCGATCGGCAGCAACGCCTCGCCGTACTTCTGGACCAGGTCGTCGAGGCTGGCGGTGTCGCGCGCGGTCGCGGCGACCCGGTCGCCGCGCTCCAGCGCCGCGATCGCCCACTCGCGGCCGAAGCCGCGCGACGTACCGGTGATGAACCAGGTCTTGCTCATCTCACTCCTCAGGGAGAGGGGCGCTGCCCGGCTCTCGGGACGCCGCACTCACCATCAAGGGACAAGACGGAGCGGTGCTCCGGTATTCCGTCGGGCGCGGCCCTCAGGCGCCGGGCCTCAGGCGCCGGGCGCCTCGACCGCGGCGAGCGGCGGGGAGCCGGTGGCACCGTGCCGGAGGAGCCGACGCCAGCGGGCGCGGGAGTACGACGCCGGGGTCGTCGTCCGGACGAAGTCGTTGAGGATCCGCACGAACCGCTCGGGGTGGTCCTTGTGGGGGAAGTGGCCGGCGTTCGGGACGATCTCGACCCGCGCCTTCGGCGCCAGCTCGGCGGCGCGATCGGCGTGGCTGACCGGGATCACCCGGTCCTGCTCACCCCAGATGACGCACATCGGCATCGCCTCGGTCAGGTAGGCCCGGTCGGCCATCGTCACGATCTGGCCCTGCCAGTCGACGACCGCGCGTACGACGTGCCGAACGGCCGCCCGGGCCGCCGGGTCGCGGAACGACTGGTAGATCTCGGCGACCTCGTCGAAGTCGCGGAACTCCCGGATGCCCGTGCGTGACAACGCGCGGAGACCGGCCGTGCCCAGCTGGCGTACGCCGGGCAGGGTCAGCGCGCCCATCACCTGGTGGAAGCCGGTGGTCGTGATCGCCCGGATCGCGGCCGACACCTCGGGGCCGAGCCCGCCCGAACCGACCAGCACCATCCGCTCGGTCCGCTCGGGGAACTGGTAGGCGAACTGCATGGCGACGCCACCGCCGAAGCTGTGCCCCACGACGGTGACCTTGTCGATGTCGAGCACGGTCAGCAGGTCGCGCATCCCGTTGGCGAACGCGCCGATGCTGTAGTCGGCGCGCGGCTTGTCGGACTCACCGTGACCCAGCAGGTCGGGCGCGATCACGGTGTAGCGCCGGGCCAGCGCGTCGAGCACCGGCAGCCAGGTGCGGTGGGTGCAGCCCAGGCCGTGCAGGAGCAGCAGCGCGGGGCCGGAACCCGCCTTCACGTAGGCCCGTCGGTGGCCGTGGATCGTGACGTACTGGACGCGGTGCTGGCGCATCGGTGGGTCGGCCTCCTGGTGGATGCTCGGATCGACCCGGCAAGCGGGTCCGGCGAGATTCAACCAGAAGTACCCCGAGGTCGGTCGTCGGAAACCCGGTGTTCACCCGGTCCCACCGGAAATGACCACGGCGCCGTCGGCAGGTGCCGCGCGGGCGATCGAGTCCGTCCGCGGCGCACTAGGGTCGAGTCGTGAGCGTGCGCGCCGTACCCGCGACCCCCGACGACGGGAGCTCGCGCGAACGCGCCGCGGACGCGCTCCGGCGTTCGACGGGGGCGCTGAGCTCGGCTGCGATGTCCCGGATGCTCACCGACATGGCGTGGTTCGCCGAGCTGCCCGCTGAGAACCGCTCGTGGGTCGGTCAGATCCTGCAGGCCGGCATCCAGGGCTTCGTCGACTGGTTCCGGCTGGACGACGACGACGCCTCGCCGGGCGACACGGCGGCTGCGGTCTTCGGAGCAGCCCCTCGGAGCATGACCGGCGTGATCACCCTGGGCCAGACCGTCGACCTGGTCCGGCTCGGCATCGAGGTCGTCGAGTCACACGTGGACGAGGTGGTGGACCCCCAGGACGCCCCGGCGGTGCACGCCGCGGTCCTCCGCTACGCACGTGAGGTCGCCTTCGCCACCGCCGAGGTCTACGCCCGGGCCGCCGAGGCCCGCGGCGCCTGGGACGCGCGGCTCGAGGCGCTCGTCGTCGACTCCGTCCTCCGCGCCGAGGCCGACGAGGCGGTGGCCTCGCGTGCCAGTGCCCTCGGCTGGGCTCACCGCGAGGGCGTCATCGTGGTGCTCGGGCCGGCGCCCCAGCCACGCATCGAGGACCTCTTCGACCAGGTACGCCGGGTGGCCCGGGCCGCGGGCATGGACGCGCTGTGCGCCACCCAGGGCGACCGGCTGGTGGTGATCCTGGGCGGCGCCACCGACCCCGACAAGGCCGCGCACGCCGTCGTCCGGTTCTTCGGAGACGGCCCGGTCGTGTCGGGCCCGCGCACGGACGACCTCGCCTCGGCCCACGTGTCCGCCCGGTCTGCGCTGGCCGGGCTGCGCGCCGCGATCGGCTGGCCCGACGCGCCCCGACCCGTCGCCAGCGACGACCTGCTCCCCGAGCGGGTGCTGGCCGGCGACGGGCACGCCCGCCGTCACCTGGTGGACGCGGTGTACGTCCCGCTGCTCGGGGCCAAGGAGACGCTGATCGACACCCTGACGGCGTACTTCCAGCACGGCCAGTCGCTCGAGGCGACCGCTCGCGCGTTGTTCGTGCACCCGAACACGGTGCGCTACCGCCTGCGCCAGGCCGCGGAGCTGACCGGGCTGTCCGCCACCGATGCGCGCGAGGCGCTGGTGCTGCAGCTGGCCCTGATCCTGGGTCGCCAGGCGCACCGCCCCGCCACCGACGACCTCTGACGCCCGGACGCTCCGAAAACTGTAGGAACCCTACAAATCTCGGGGGGTGAGTTTCGTGCGTGCCCGACGCGCACGGCCACCCCTTGACCCGGAAGGGTGGGGCCCGTGCTCGTCATCGTCGCTCCCGGTCAGGGAGCCCAGACCCCTGGCTTTCTCTCCCCCTGGCTCGAGGACCCGACGTTCGCCAGCCGGTTCCGGTGGCTGTCGACCGTCGCCGGCCTCGATCTCGCCCACTACGGCACCGAGGCGGACGCCGAGACGATCCGCGAGACGCAGATCGCCCAGCCCCTGCTGGTGGCCACCGGGCTGATCGCGGCACTCGAGCTGTTCCCCCACCCCGCCGACGCGTTCAGCCAGATCGGTGCCGTTGCCGGCCACAGCGTCGGTGAGCTCGCGGCCGCCGCCGGTGCCCGCGCGATCACCGCCGAGCAGGCGATGGTGCTGGTGCGCGAGCGCGGCAAGGCGATGGCCGAGGCCGCCGCCACGACCGCGACCGGCATGACCGCCGTCCTCGGCGGCGACCCCGACGAGGTGCTCGCGGCGATCGAGGCCCAGGGCCTCGTCCCGGCCAACACCAACGGCCCGGGTCAGGTCGTCGCGGCCGGCACCATGGAGCAGCTCCAGGCGTTGGCCGACAACCCGCCGGCGAAGGCGCGTCTGGTCCCGCTCAGCGTCGCGGGTGCGTTCCACACCAAGCACATGGCTCCCGCGGTGGGGCACCTCGCCACCCTCGCGAGGTCCGTGTCCACCCACGACCCGCGTACGCCGTGGATCTCCAACCGCGACGGGCAGGTCATCCAGGACGGCCGCGAGATCATGAAGCGGATCGTGGGCCAGATCGCGCAGCCCGTGCGGTGGGACCTCTGCATGGAGACCATGTCCGACCTCGGCGCCACCGGGATGCTCGAGATGCCGCCCGCCGGCACGCTCACCGGCATCGCCAAGCGTGCGCTGCCCGGCGTCGAGACGTTCGCCCTGAAGACCCCCGACCAGCTCGACGACGCCCGCGCGTTCTGCGCCAAGCACGGCGAGGCGTCGGTGATCGACACCACGCCGACGTGGCTGATGGTCGTCTCCCCCACCAAGGGCACCTTCCACCGCTCCGAGGTGGCCGGCCAGGCCAGCGTGCTCGAGCCGGGCGCCGCGCTGGGCGACGTCGCCAGTCTCCGCGACCGGATCGAGGTGCGGGCACCGCACGGCGGCCAGGTCGTGGAGTGGCTCGTCGAGGACGGCGACCTGGTCTCGCCGGGCCAACCCCTGGTCCGGCTCCACCCGGTGGGAGCAGCCTGATGGCGACCCTCGCGACCGACAGCGGCTCGACGTACGCCGCGGTGCTCGGCATCGGCAGCTACCGGCCCTCGCGGATCATCCCGAACGCCGACATCGTCGACGCGATCGACTCCAGCGACGAGTGGATCCAGCAACGATCGGGCATCAAGCAGCGCCGCTTCGCGACACCCGAGGAGACGGTGCAGATGATGTCCGTCTCGGCTGCTCGCAAGGCGCTGGACCGGGCCGGCGTGGCCCCCGAGCAGATCGACTGCGTCATCGTCGCGACGGTCACCCACCTGCTCCAGACGCCGGCGATCGCCACGGCGATCGCCTACGAGCTGGGCACCGACCAGTCGGCGGCGTTCGACATCTCCGCGGCCTGTGCCGGGTTCTGCCACGGCCTCGCCCTCGCCGACCAGATGGTCCGCGGCGGCGGCGCCGGCCACGTCCTGGTGATCGGCGTCGAGCGGCTGTCCGACCTGACCGACCTCGAGGACCGCGGGACGGCGTTCATCTTCGCCGACGGGGCGGGTGCGGCGGTGATCGGCCCGAGCGAGACCCCCGGCATCGGCCCGGTGGTCTGGGGCTCCGACGGTGAGCAGTTCGACCTGATCCGGCAGAAGGAGGACTGGCGCGACATCATCGCGATGGACCGGCCGGTCCTGCCCTACCTGACGATGCAGGGCAACCCGGTCTTCCGGTGGGCGTCGTTCACGATGGCCAAGGTCGCGCAGCAGGCGCTCGACAAGGCGGGCATCTCGCCCGACGACCTCGACGTGTTCGTCCCCCACCAGGCGAACATGCGCATCATCGACGCGATGGCGCGCGCGATGAAGCTCCCCGAGCGGGTGGCCATCGCCCGCGACATCGCCGAGCAGGGCAACACCTCGGCGGCCTCGATCCCCCTGGCCCTCGATCGGATGATCGAGGAAGGCCAGGCCAAGAGTGGCGACATCGCGCTGCTGATCGCGTTCGGTGCCGGCCTGGCGTACGCCGCTCAGGTCATCACCGTGCCGTGACTTCCACCCCGCGCCGGGCCGGCGCGGACCACAACCGCCACCACCGATGGTGACAACAGAGAAGAGGAACCACAGCATGGCCACCACCGAAGAGATCCGCGCCGACCTCGCTGAGATCGTCAACGAGGTCGCGGGTATCCCCGTCGAGGACGTCCAGCTCGACAAGTCGTTCGTCGACGACCTCGACGTCGACTCCCTGTCCATGGTCGAGGTCGTCGTGGCCGCCGAGGAGAAGTTCGGCGTCTCGATCCCCGACGACGAGGTGAAGAACCTCAAGACGGTGGGCGACGCCGTGTCGTTCATCGAGAACGCCCAGGGCTGATCCTCCGGCGGTCCCCCGGTGATCCCGGGGGACGTCGCAGTCCTGTCCTCCCTCTCCACCCACGAGGAGTCACATGTCTACGAAGCGTGTCGTCGTCACCGGCATGGGCACCACCAGCCCGGTCGGCGGCGACGTGGCCACCACCTGGGACGCCCTGGTCAAGGGCCAGTCGGGCGTCCGCCATCTCGATGACGACTGGGCCGCCGAGGCCCCCGTCAAGATCGCGGGGCGGATCGCGGTCGAGCCGTCCGAGGTGCTGGAGCGGGTCAAGGCCCGCCGTCTGGACCGCTCCTCCCAGTTCGCGATGGTGGCGGCCATGGAGGCCTGGGCGGACTCCGGCCTCGAAGGTGCCGACATCGACCACGACCGGCTCGGAGTCGCGATGGCGTCCGGGATCGGCGGGGTCACCACGTTGCTCGCCAACTACGACACCCTCCTCGAGAAGGGGCCCCGCCGGGTCTCCCCGCTCGCCGTCCCGATGCTGATGCCGAATGCTCCGGCGGCGCAGATCAGCCTCTACGTCGGGGCGCGCGCCGCCGTGAACACCCCGGTGTCGGCGTGCGCGTCCGGCAACGAGGCGATCTCCTTGGCGCTGGACCAGATCCGCCTCGGCCGGGCCGACATCGTGCTCGCCGGCGGCACCGAGGCCGCGATCCACCCGCTGCCGATGGCGGCGTTCGCCAACATGATGGCGCTGTCGAAGAACACCGGCGACCCGACGACGGTCTCGCGGCCGTGGGACACCGCCCGCGACGGATTCGTGCTCGGCGAGGGTGCCGGCGTCCTCGTGCTGGAGTCCGAGGAGCACGCGCGGGCGCGCGGCGCGACGGTCTACGCCGAGGTGCTCGGCGCCGGCATCACTGCCGACTCCCACGACATCGCCCAGCCCGACCCGCAGGGTCGTGGCGGCACGCGCGCGATCCGCCGGGCGCTGGAGGAGGCGGGCATCGACCCGTCGGACATCGTGCACATCAACGCCCACGCGACGTCGACGCCGCAGGGCGACATCGCTGAGGGCCTGATGATCCACGCGACGCTCGGGTCGCACGCCGACGAGGTCGTGGTGACCAGCACCAAGTCGATGACCGGGCACCTGCTCGGGGGTGCGGGCGCGCTCGAGGCGATCGCCACGATCCTGGCGATCCACCATCGGGTCAGCCCGCCGACGATCAACCTCGACGACAAGGACCCCCTGGTCGAGCTCGACATCCCGACCACCGCCCGCGACCTCCGGTCGGGCGACATCGCGGCGCTCAACAACTCGTTCGGCTTCGGCGGGGCCAACGTCGCCGTCGCCTTCGGGAGCGTCTGATGACCGCCACCGCCACCAAGCCGCTCCGCACCGACGACCCGCGCTACCCGGTCCACCGGATGACGGCGCTCCTCGACGAGGGGTCGATGGAGCTGATCACCCCGGAGGACGACTCCGGGATGCTCGCGGCCGTGGGTCGCGTGAACGGTCGGCGGGTCGTCGTCTTCTGCTCCGACGCGACCGTGATGGGCGGCGCCATGGGCGACGTGGGCTGCCGCGTCGTGGTCGACGCCTATCACCGGGCGATGATCGACCAGGCTCCGATCATCGGGCTCTGGCACTCCGGTGGCGCCCGGCTGGCTGAGGGGGTGCTCTCCCTGCACGCCGTGGGCCGGATCTTCCTGGCCATGACCCAGGCGTCCGGCAAGATCCCGCAGATCTCGGTCGTGCTCGGCCCGGCGGCCGGTGGCGCGGCGTACGGTCCGGCGCTGACCGACGTGGTCATCCTCGGACCGGAGGGGCGCATCTTCGTGACCGGACCCGACGTCGTCCGGTCGGTCACCGGCGAGGACGTCGACATGCTGCGGCTCGGTGGACCCGAGCCGCACGGCCGTCGCTCCGGCGTCGTCCACATCCTCACCGACAGCGAGGCCGAGGCGCTCGAGCGTGCGCGCATCGTCGCGTCGCTGCTGGGCAACCAGGGCGACCTCGACGTCTCCGCGGTCGAGGACCGCGACCTCTCCCAGGTGCTCCCCGAGTCGAAGAAGCGCGCCTACGACGTGCATCCGCTCGTCGACACCGTCCTCGACGAGGGCACGATGCAGGAGCTCCACGAGCGCTGGGCGCCCAACATCGTCACCGCACTCGGCCGCTTCGGTGGTCGGACGGTCGGTGTGGTCGCCAACAACCCCCTTCGGCTCGGCGGCTGCCTCGACTCGCTCTCGGCCGAGAAGGCCTCGCGGTTCGTGCGCCTGTGCGACGCCCTCGGCGTGCCGTTGATCGTCCTGGTCGACGTCCCGGGGTACCTGCCCGGGGTCGGGCAGGAGTGGGACGGCGTGGTCCGCCGCGGCGCGAAGCTGCTGCACGCGTTCGGCGAGTGCGTCGTGCCTCGGGTCACCCTGATCACGCGGAAGACGTACGGCGGTGCCTACATCGCGATGAACTCGCGGGCCCTCGGCGCGACCCGGGTGTTCGCCTGGGAGGGCGCCGAGGTGGCGGTGATGGGCCCGGTGGCCGCGATCCGCATCCTCCACCGCCGCAAGCTCGCCGAGGTCTCCCCCGAGATCCGCCCGCAGGTCGAGGCCGAGCTGGCAGCGGAGCACGAGCGGCTCGCCGGTGGCGTCGACAAGGCCCAGGAGATCGGGGTCGTCGACGAGATCGTCGAACCGACCCGCACCCGCAGCGCGATCGCGCAGGCGATCGCCGACTGCGTCCAGGCCGACGGCGTGCGCCGGGGCCAGCACGGCAACATCCCGCTCTGACGTGACCCTCGTCCACCCCTCTCGTTGCACCCACCGGGGGCCAAGGAGGGGTGAGGCATGCGTCGGACACGCACTGTCCTGGCCACGCTCATCGCGGCCGCGTTCGTCACGTGGTGGGCCGGGGTCGCCTGGTCCGTGTCGGTCCCCGGTCGGGTCGCGGCGCACGACGCGACGCTGCGCGCCGGCTGTCACCGGTACCACTACCACTACGTCGTCACGCCCGGCACCGGCGACTGGGTGCTCGAGACGTGGCTCCACGACCCGCGTGGCAGGGAGCGTGGCTACGGCTACTTCCTGACCGGCGGCGATCCGACGGACGACCACCCCTCGTTCACGGTCTGCCGGACCGACGTCGTGCCGGGGCGCTTCACCATCAAGGCCAGGCTGCAGTGGTACGACGCCCCGCTCCTGCCGATCCTGCCGCCCGTGGAGCACGACGCGACGCTGAAGCCGGCGCACTTCCGGATGACCCGACCCTGACGTAACGCGACCAGGGTGACCTCGTTGGACCCGGTGGGACCCACGAGGGGGTGTCATGCGCAGCTCGACCGGCCGTCGGATGATGACGGCGCCCGTGCTCGTGGCCGTCCTGACCCTGGCTGGGACGACCGACGCCTCGGCCTGGACCACGGCGTACGGCCATGTCGGCGCCGCTGACCGGACGCTACGCGGCGGCTGCCACGACTACCCGTACCGCTACGTCGTGAAGCCACCCAGTGGCGACTGGATCCTCGAGACCTGGCTGCGCGACCCACGCGGAAAGCCGCGCGGCTCGGGCGACTTCACCAGCGGCTCGGACCCCGCACGCGGGCGAGGGCGCTTCGGGATCTGCCGGTCGACGGTCGTCCCGGGGCGATTCATGATCAAGGCCCGCCTCAGCTGGTACACCGCAGGGATGCTGCCGACGGACCCGCCGGTGGAGCACCAGCGGTGGTTCAAGCCGGCGCACTTCCGGCTGCACCGCTGAGCGACGTGCTCCGGTCGATCAGACGACGTGGTGGAGCCAGCGCACCGGGGCGCCCTCACCGGCGTGCCGGAAGGTCTCCAGCTCGTCGTCCCAGGGCTTCCCGAGCAGCTTGTCCACCTCGAGCAGGATCGTGGTGTCCCCGAGAGCGGCCTTGACCACGGCGGCCTTGAGCCGGTCCTCGGGGATCATGATGTCGCCGTGCAGACCGGTGACGGCGTGGAAGACGCCGAGGTCGGGGGTGTAGGAGTAGCGAGCGCCTTCCGACTGGGACGTCGGGTCCTCGGTGACCTCGAAGCGCAGGTGGTTCCACCCGCGCAGCGCCGACGCGATCGCCGCGGCGGTGCCGGGCTCGCCGGCGAACGACAGCTCAGCGCGGTAGCAGCCGGCCTGGGCGGGCTGTGGAGACCACTCGAGGTTGACGGCAGCACCCAGCACGCCCCCGACGGCCCACTCCAGGTGCGGGCACAGCGCCGAGGGCGCGGAATGCACGTACAGCACGCCCCGCGTGGTCGGCGCAGGACGGCTGGCGATGTGTGCGTTCACCATGGGTCTCCTTCATCAGCGGCATCGGAGCGACGCCTTCCCCAGCGGGCTCAGCAGCCGACGGAGGGATGACCCAAGTGACACGTGTGTAGTTGTGGAGACATTGTGGCCGATGGGACAGCGAAATGCCAGCAGGTCCGAGCGGTCAGCCCAGTCGCTTCTCGATGGCGTCGGCGCGCTCTGCCGCGTCGGTCAGCTGCTGGGAGTCGACCGCGTGCGTGCGGTGGAACCAGGTAAGGGCGTCGGTGTCGCGACCGGCCGCCTCGAGGGTGTCGGCGTAGGCGTACCGCAGCCGCACCACCCACGGCTCACGGCTCTTCGACTGGAGCGGGGCGACCTCCAGGGTGCGCAGCGCAGCGTCGAGCTGGCCGAGGTCACGACGGGCGCCGGACTCGACCAGCGTCATCTCGGCCTTGGCGGCCGTGTCGAAGTTGGCCACAGCGGGGCTCTTCGCGAGCTTCAGCGCCTGCTCGGGCTGTCCGAGGGCGCGGTGACAGTCGGCCATGATCGGCAGGTAGTCGGTCGCGCCGTTCATGCGCTTGGCCGCTCGCAGCTCGGCGAGCGCCTCGGCGTAGTGGCCGGCGGCGTAGGCCGCCTCACCGGTGGCCTCGCGCACGATCGCCAGCCGCGAGGCACGCGCCCGTGCCGCCAGCGTGTGCTGGTAGGCCGTCTCCGGGTCGCTGTCGATCAGCACGCCGGCGGCCGCGAGGTGGCGTGCGACGCGCAGGGCTAGCTTGTCGGGGAGCCCCTTCAGCTGGCCACCGACACTGCGATCGAGCTCGCGCCCGGTGATCTCCTCCGGGATGGGCGGGCCGTCGTAGCGCGCCTGGTCCTCGGTGCGCGGGACCTGCTGCTGGTCCGCCGGACGCGACCAGTCCTTGCGCGGACCGCGGCCGGTGGGCTTCCCGCCCTGGCCGCGGCGCTGGTCGCCCCCGCGCGAGGCGCTGCGATCGCTCGAGCGGCCTCCGCCGGAGCGGGAGGACGACGAGCGCGCCTGGCCGCCGCGGGCATCGGGGCGACCGCCGCTCTGGGGCCGGCCACGGCCACCGCCGGCCGGCGTACGTCGTCCGCCGTCTGCCACGTCATTCACTCCTCGGGAAGTTGGACCGGAAATCGAGTCCGATCCACACAATACCGATGGGGACCATCAGCAAAGATGACCCCCATCGGACAAGTATTGTTCGGCGGCGTCCTACTCTCCCACATCCTATCGGGTGCAGTACCATTGGCGCTGGCTGGCTTAACTTCCGGGTTCGGGATGGGTCCGGGTGTTTCCCTGCCGCTATGGCCGC
>Ga0070665_100000153_pt1 | contig 126011 bp, 116 predicted proteins | sample KBSS13metaG_FD_65862 | JGI IMG/M metagenome (GOLD analysis project Ga0070665, IMG submission 65862) | Switchgrass rhizosphere microbial communities from Kellogg Biological Station, Michigan, USA - KBS S1-3 metaG | ecosystem: Host-associated > Plants > Roots > Rhizosphere > Soil ...
CTCGGCGAATCGGCCGGCAACACCAAGTGGTACGAAATCAGCGAGAAGCTCATCCAGGTCGTCAAGGAGATGAAGCCGAACATCAACCCCAACGTCGACTTCTTCTCGGCCAGCGCGTACTACACCATGGGCATCCCGCTCGACCTGTTCACGCCGATCTTCGCGATCGCGCGAATCGCCGGCTGGACGGCACACGTGATGGAACAACACGTGAACAACCGCATCATCCGCCCGACAGACGACTACGTCGGCAAGACGGGGTTGAAGGTTGTGCCGATCGCGCAACGATAAAAGCTGAATGCGAAGTAATGAAATGCACGAAGGAAGCGACGCAAGTCGCTTCCTTTTTTCTGCGTCACTATTTACTTCGACGAAATTCAGCCACCGACTGATCAAAAAGGTCGAAAAATTTCTGATACGCAGCCACGCTGTTCTGACTTTTCAATTCAATCAACCTGCTCCATGAGTGCGGCTGGGAGTGATATCCTTTCTCCACATACTCCAAGAAATATTCCCAGATTTCCTGGTCGGAAGCGCGATCGCCTTGAGACCAGAACCAGCCGCTAATAAATGCCGCAAGGCATTCAATCGTCGGCGTGCCGATATACATCGTCACGCGATCTCGTAGCAAGCTCACTAACGAACAGATCGAATGTCGGCTTTGAGCAATGTCCGGTTGAATTGAATGTTCCATTTCGCGTCCGTTGAATTCACAATTACTCCGAGCGCATTGCACGTCGGAGTTGCCCATCCGCAAGCTCAAGGAGCCGGCGAGCCTCAGGTAATGACGCATCGCGATGATGCATCACCACCGCCGTCTTTACGTGACCTTCAGCCCGCTGCAGCAATTCGGCGGCGGCATCGCGGTCCAAGCCGGTGAGCGTAGCGACCATGCGCGTACCGCGGTCGACGAGTTTGGCGTTGCTGGCCTTCACATCCACCATCAAGTTTTCATACACCTTGCCGAGTTGAACCATCGCGATCGTGGTGATGGTGTTGAGCACCAGCTTCGTCGCAGTACCGGCTTTCAGGCGCGTGGAGCCGGTGATCACCTCAGGACCAGTGAGCGGACGGATGACGACGTCGACTTTTGCCTCGTTCGGAACCGGTTGCACGCAAGAAAGGAAGATGGTCTTGGCCCCACGCTCCGCGGCTCGACGGAGTGCGCCGTGGACGAACGGCGTGGTCCCGCCGGCGGCGATACCCATCACTATGTCCGCCCCGCCGATGCGTTTTTCGTCAACGATTCTCGCGCCGTCGTCGGCCTTGTCCTCGGCGCCTTCCTGGGCGCGGAACATCGCGGCTTCGCCGCCGGCGATGATGCCTTGGACGGCGTTCGGATCGGTGCGGAATGTCGGCGGGCATTCGGACGCATCGAGCACGCCGAGCCGGCCGCTGGTGCCGGCGCCGAAATAGAACAGCCGGCCGCCGATACGCAGCGATGCGACGACGAGTTCGACCGCGGCGGCGATATTCGCCTGTTCTTTCTCAACCGCATCAACCGCGACGCGGTTTTGCTCGTTCATGAGCGTGACGGCGTCGGCGACGCTCATGGCGTCGAGGTTCATCGAGTCGGGCAGTCGCTGCTCGGTAAGAAGGTGGCCGCGGTCGTTCATGGGAAAATCAGATTAGCCACAGACGGGGCACAGATAAACACAGATAAGAAATTTTGATTTCTCCACATCTGTGTTCATCTGTGCCCATCCGTGGCAAAAATTCTTACGGCCTTGGGGTCGTCGAGCCGAGTATCACCGCCCGCGTTGCCCCAGTCACCGACGGCACGTTCGACGGTTCCCCATCCAGCGTGGCCGCCCCCAGCAGCGCGAACGCGATCCCCTCCTTGGCGGCTGACGGAACGCCGAGTTCCTCGGTTCGGCGGACTGGCAACTTCGTCGTCCGCTCGATTTCCTGAATCAATCGCGGGTTCTCGACGCCGCCGCCGCTGGCGATGAGTTCGTCAGGTCGAGGGTTGCAGTGGTGCAGTGCGAGATCGACGCCGAGCGCGGCCATCGTGCACGCGGTGGCCATTTGATCGGCGAGATTGAGCGACTGCTTTTTTTGATCGTGGAGGACCGACTCATACGCCGCGATCATCTCCGGCGTATCGGCGGACTTGGGCGGCGGATTGAAGATGAGTTTCCATCGCCGAATCGCTTCGAACGCGACTTGGAAATCTGGCGTGCCCTGCAGTGAGAGTGCACCGTCGCGATCAAATCCGCCCGGCAGGCCGGCCTGGCGGGCGAGGTGATCGATCACGCAGTTGGCCGGGCCGGTGTCGAACGCGATCACTTTCTCGAGCGACGCACCGGCAGGGAGGAAGGTGATGTTCGCGATGCCGCCCAGGTTCAGCAGTACCCGGTTTTTCGTCGGATGGCGAAACAGCAGATAATCCGCAAAAGGCACGAGCGGCGCGCCCTGCCCGCCCGCGGCGCAGTCGGCCCGGCGGAAATCGCTCACCACCGCGCAGCCAACGCCAGCCGCGATGAGGGCGGGATCCAGCCACTGAATCGTGTTCGGCGGCGCGTGATACAGCGTCTGCCCGTGAGCGGCCACGGCGGCAAGGTCGGCTGGCTGCAAACCGGCTGCCCTCAGCGCAGACTGCACCGCTTCCACGTACGCGAGCGAAATCTCCCGCCCGAGCGTGGCTAAATCCGCCAGGCGGACCGCTCCGTCGCCGCGAACCGAAAAAATCTTTTCGCGCAGCTCGGCCGGGTAAGGATGGGCGTGGTGGTGAAGCAGTTCGACCCGCATAGACAGGCCGCGCCCGTTAATCCGTACGATCGCGACGTCTACGCCGTCGGCGCTCGTGCCGCTCATCGCGCCGGCGAAAAGTCGGGGCTGATCCATGCGGATAGTGTAATGGAGCGTCGCATTTTCCTCCGGCCGCGCGAAAGAAAAATTTATGCACGAAATTGGCCCGATCTCCCTATAATTTCGTGAAAGCCATTTCAGCCATGCCCGACGACGACAAAAAGAAACTTCTCCCAGACGGTGCCGAGCAGCGCGAGTCCCGCGAAGGCGGCGGCCAAACCGCCACGCTCGATCCGAAGCACAAAGGCAAAACCAAGCCCAAGCCCAAAGTGCCCGGCATGATGCCGCCGTGGAAGGTGCTGCTGCACAACGACGACGTGAGCGACCAGCTCGACGTCGTCCTCACCATCGTCGAGCTTACGCCGCTGAATGAGACCGAGGCATTCCTCCGAATGCGGGAGGCCGAGAAGGACGGCGTCGCGCTGCTGCTGGTGACGCACAAGGAACGGGCGGAGTTGTATCAGGAGCAGTTCACGTCAAAACAGCTCACGGTCACGATCGAGCCGGACGAGTAGACCGAGTCGGCCGCGCTACTCTTCCTCTTTCTCGCCGTCTACAAATTCACAATCCTTTTGAATCGCCTGCCGCAACATCGTTTGATACTGCGCCGCGGGGATGTCGATCGCGCCGAACCGCTTGAGATGGCTGGTGGTGGCCTGCGTGTCGAGCAGTTCGTAGCCGCGGGCTCGCAGCCGCTGCACGAGGTGAACGAGGGCGACTTTGCTGGCGTCGCGGACGGTGTGGAACATCGATTCGCCGAAGAACGCCCCGCCGAGCGACACGCCGTACAGGCCGCCGACGAGCTGCTCGTTGTGCCATACCTCGACGCTATGGGCAAAGCCCAAGTCGTGCAGGCGCTGATAGGCGGCGATGAGGTTGTCATTGATCCACGTGCCGCGGTCTTCGCGGGGCACAGTGGCGCAGGCCCGCATGGTGGCGGCAAAATCGTGGTTGATGCGGATGTCGAATCGGCCCTGCCGGACGAGTTGCTTGAGCGTGCCGGGGATGTGGAATTTTTCCAGCGGAAGAATGCCCCGCGGGTCGGCCGTGTACCAGCGGATCACGCCGTCGCGGTCCGCCATGGGGAACGCGCCCTCGGAGTAGGCCGCTAGCAGCGTGTGTGGATCAAGCTTGGCCGGTTGGTGCATCGGCGACAAGTGTAACCAGAGATGCGAATCGGTCGACGTGGTTTTTCGTTTAGAGCCACGCTTGAAATGAAATAGCGGATTCGTTTAGCCGCCCCGCGTGCGGGCGAGACGTCGCGACTCGCCCTGCACGCGGGGCGGCTAAACCGCGCAGACCGATCACGGGCCGGTCTTGATCGCCCACGGGTCAACCGCGTTCAACACCGCGTTGGGCGGAACGCTGTCGACCGACCAGTCGTTGTACAGGTAGTTCGATCCGACCACGTTGCCGTGGCGGTAGAGTTCCACCTTCGATTTAAACTCGTCTTGGTCGAGGCTTCCGTCAGGGAGGAAGTGGGCTTCCATGTAGTAGTCGCGTTGGTCGCTGACTTTTTCGCCCATCACGATGACCTTGCCGTCGCCGGTCTGGATCGAGTTGAACGCGCGAACCAACTGCTGCGGCGACTGGGCCAGGTGCTTGTTGAGAATGTACGAGTGAGCCTCAAACGCATCCTGATCGCTCGGGCAGAGCATGATCTTGGGCGTCCACGGGGCGGCATCAAACTGGGCCATCATCGCGGGGGGCGGCGGATCGGTGTACGTGCCGTTGGTCCAGTTGAACGGCGGATTGTATGCGCCGAGCCACGGTGCAACCGCAGGACTGTCCGGATCGGGGTGTTGGAACGTGAAAAAGTACATCGGCCACCGCTTGTTCGGCGGCCAGTTCGTGCCAAGGGTGATGTACTCATTGACGGGCGTTTTCGGGCCGGGGTTGTAATTCCAGACGGGGAACAGCCATCCCTTGTTGTTATCAGCATAGATGTTCATCTCAATGCCGATCTGGTGGAGATTCGACCGGCATTGGATGGCCTGCGCGTGTTCCCGCGCGCGGTTGAGCGACGGCAGCAACATGCTGATCAGGACTGCAATTAGTCCCATCACCACCAGCAGTTCCACCAGCGTAAACGCCTTGCCCGCGCGCCGAAATCGCATTTCCATGGCCCGTCCTTTTCCGTGATCACCGTCGAAGTGCAGTCGATTATACCTACGCGCGGCATCTTCCGCTGTTGTACGGTCTTACTGATATATCGGTGATTTGGGGGATTTATTGCAGGGGTTTTGGTCTGACTGTGGGAGCGCGTTGATCCGTGGGAACAATGATATCTCGTGATTGAATAGATGTTTATGCTCGAACTGCCCTGCCGAGCGAGTTCTATCGGCCTTTCAGGGACGCCTCGACCACCCCGCGACGCCGTGCCACGGTCAATCCACCGGGATATTGCTGCCGGGCCGGGGTGCTCGCATCGCGACACATCAGCAGCAATCGGTCGAGCACGGCGGACGAAAGTTCCCCGGCCGGCGCTCCCTGGCCACCCAGCCACTGCTTGGCGCATTCCCGGGCGACGACATCCGGCAAATCGGCGAGTTGATCGATACGGAAGCGATCCTCGAGTTTCGGCCCCACGCGAGTCGACCACGCCCGCAGCGCCCCGCAGTCGGCGGCGAGCGCGAGAAGCGCCACCACCACGGCCGGCTGATCGGAAAGCGTCTTCCGCAGGCGATTGCGCAGGTAATCGTCCGACGCATTGCTCGCGTCTTCGCGGTGGGTCTGCTCGCGCGCGAGGAGGAACGCCCGCAAACGATCACGTCGCACCGCCAGCAGCGGCCGCAGCACGAGCAGGCTGCCGAGCGTCACGCGATCGGCCATCCCCGCCAAGCCCGTGGCCGGCGCGCCGCGCAGCAGCCGGTGCAGAACCGTCTCGGCTTGGTCGTCGGCATGATGGGCGAGAATCACGCCCTGCAGTTGGTGGTCGGCCACCACGCGATGGAACAACTCGATGCGACACGCCCGGTACAACGCCGACGGATTCGTCGGCGGATTGATGAAGTACGGCTCAATGTCACTCCGCCGGGCGATTTCAACCGGCAGTTCGAGCTTCTCGGCCAATTCGCGCACGAACGCCGCGTCGCCGGTGCTCGCCTGGCCGCGGGTTTCGTGATCGAGGTGCGCGACGACGAGCCGCAGGTCCGGCCGATCGCGAAGGAGCAGCAGCAGCGCCACGCTATCCGCCCCGCCGCTCACGCCAACCGCCCAGCGGCCGGGCGGGACTCGGGCGATCGCATCTTGCAGCACGGCGTCGTTCATGGCGGTACAATTCTAACGGAGATCAGTGTCATGCGCGTGATTCGAAAATCTGCAATCGTCGCAATCTGCCTTGCAGCCACATGCTTCGCCGATCCGCCAGCGACTCAGCCGGATGCCGATATTCCCTCCGCATTCTTTTTGATGATTCGCAAGAGCGCACCGCCGAACGGCGCCCGCCCGACGGAGCCGACAGTCTGCCCGAGCAATTCAGCCGAAGCAGATGTCTATTACGGGTCGCCGGTCACATTGCGCAGCACTTTCTCCGGCGACGCGACTCATCCAACAACCGCACCGACTACAGTCCCCGCGGATCCGACGATGGATTTTTTCCTCAACACCGCCGCTACGCCGGTGACACAACCGGCGGCGGCGGATGAGCCGGCGACACGGCCGGCCGTGCTCGAAAATAAAGGCGCGGCAATCGATTCGGTCCCGGCCGCGCTCACGCTGAATAACGGGACGACCGTGAAGGGCAACGCTTCGACCACGCCGGACAAGCCGATTCGGATTTGGGATCCGTCGATTAAAGACTATCGCGACGTGCCGATCACGCTGATCAAATCGATCACGGCCGTCGTCAACTGGGAGCGCGACGAGCCGGAGTGGACGTTCAAGGAAAGCGGCAGCGACATCAAGATCTACACCGGCAAAACCTACCCGGCCCGGGAGACGTCGTACGTGTTCGTCCTGTCGAACGACGAAAAAATCACCGGCGACGTGGCGGCCCCGATCTATATCGAAGGCGACGGCAAGACCCGAACGTACGTGCTGCACAAACGCGACAAAGGGGAGATCGGCCAGAAGCTTGGCGACTTGTTGTACGTGAAGAAAATCGAATTCGGAAAGTAACGCAGAAGGATAAATGATGAATGCAGAATGAACCTGAGTTCATTCTTCATTCATCATTCATCCTTCTGACTTATTTACTGTCCCAGCTTCGCCTTCGCCTGGTTCAGATGCATCTCAAGAGCACTGGGCCACGCCTTGGGCGGGAGGGCTTTGATTTGCTCGAACTTGGAGACGGCCGACGCCCACTGGCCGCTGGCTTCGTCGTCTAATGCGGATCGCCAGAGCTTGCGGGAGACCTCGTACGCTTCGTCGAGCGAGATCTTGGGCGCCACCGGCTTGGGCGCGACGGGCGGTGCGACGACTTGCTGCGAGGCGGTCGTCTGCGTATCGATCGCAGGGGCGGCCGGCTTCACGCTCGGTTCGTTCGGCTTGGGGGATTCGGCCACGGGCATTTGCGGGTGCGGCGCCTGCAGGGTTAGGTTCGAATCGGTATGAGGCGTAGCCGGCTTGGCGACGGGCGCGGGGCCGTTGATCATCCCTTGGATTTTAGTGCTCGCCTGTGTGTACAGATCGATCAGGCCCGTGCGGAATTCGGGCACCTTCAGCCACGCTGCCGTGCCGGCGGCGGCGAGTGCGAGCAGAAACAGGAACGCGATCAAACCCTTGTGCGATTTGCGCCGATGCCACTTGCGATCGGTCGGCGTGAAGTCGAGTTGAAACGCCGTGGCCAACTCGCGGGCGGAAAGCGTCGGCGACGATTTGTTGGGATCGCGCGGCTCCTGCTCGCGCTGCAGTCGGCCGGCTTCGATCTCGCGACGTTCGGTCTCCTCGCGCGACGGCTTGGGGAAATTCGACGGCGGCGGATTTGAAATCGGCGCGACGCTGTTGAACGCGGCCGCCGGCGTGGTGGGGATCGCCTGCTTCGCCGCCGCGGGCTTGGGCTGCTTCGCGGCGACTGGGGCAACGGGCGCCACCGGCATCACTGGAGCGGCGGGCACTTCCTCGGACTCGTTAAAATCAAAATCAGCGCGCGAATCCTGCGGCGTAAACTTCGGCCGGGCGGGCGCGGGGACGGCGCGATTCTCGAGCAATGCATCGGGATCGATCGGCGGCTGCTGGTCGCGGCCGCAGTGCGGGCAGTGATCGGTGATCGGCTCAATGTCGCCGCCGCAGTTGTAGCAGAGGCCGAACTCGCGACTCACGCCTTTCACTGTCGCGGCGAACCGCCAGAGCTGAGAAGTCGTCGGCCCGCGCAACACGGCGCGCGGCTGGATGCGACCTTTGCGGATAAATTTCACCAGCGTTTCAAACTTCATTCCCGGAGCGGCCGGGTTGCGCTTCTGTAAGACGTACCACGGACCGACGCGGCCGCGCGTGCTGTTGCGCGTTGCGGGCGTGTTGTCCATGCCGCAACTCGGGCACGGCTCATCGGTGCGGGCGTTGATCGAGCCGCAGAATGGGCAGACGAATTTTCCTTCGAGCGAGCGTCGCACCGGCTGACTGCCGGGGCGAACAGAGCTACCGCCCATGTCGGCCGATTGCGGATCGGTCATACGAGACATCTCATCTACCTCATTTTCAAATTCGTTATTGTCCGGCTGATTCCACGTCATCTGGACCTTCCTTGCCCTATCTGGCACAGCGGCAAAAGTCCGTGGCCCCTACGAACACCGGATTATGCAAATACCCGCGAGCGGGTCTACTCGACCCGTCGATCGTGGGACACTTTCTATATGCGCAGACCTGCAAAGAGTTTACACGAAATCGATGACCCTAACATGACGCCCTCGATTATTGTCACTAGCTGATTATAGGCAATGAGTTATGCGCGATGAAGGGATCATTTTTTCGGCCCGACAGGCGTGGAAATGAAGTAGTCGTGAACCAAGTCTTGATACGCCGGGGGAACCTGTCCGGATTGAACGGCCTGCAGCGCGGCGTCGCGGTCGGCGGGCCAGTGATCGGTCATCCACGGCGCGGGTTGAACGTGGGCAGAAGGTGAAGTGACCGTTCCGTTCGACGAAGCCGATCCGTCGCCCGGGGCGCGATTGACGGACGCGTGACCGCCGGTTCCGTTCACCGTTGCGCCGGTTTGCGACGAGTCCGACGCGTCGCCTGAGCCTGCCGTCGGCGTTCGCGCGGCGCTGCTGGCGTTCGTCTGCGATGACTCCTGCCCCGTCGCATCCACGGGCGTCGGTTGGCCGTGGCGATCATTGGAGCATGCGTTTGTTGCTGACGAATCTTGCGGCGTGCCGACGTGCGAAAAATCGTCCGACGCCGCCTCGCTGCCGCCCGTGTCGCGGTGCGAATCCGCATGCGACGTGATCGGGGTGCTCTCACTCGACGTGCGGGCAAGCGCCGGTTTTCCTGCGATATTCGCCCGGGTGTCGGTCCCGTTGCCTGCAAGCAGGCTCACGACCACGACCATCGCCCAAGCCAATCCGATCCCGCCCCACGCGCGCACGCCAAGCCGGTGCAGCACGATCTCGCCCGGCGAGTGCTTCGCGCACGCGCGGCGGGCCATCACGCGAACGGCTGATCCGAAATCATCCGTCGGCGCGAGCAGGGCCGAGGAAAGTAAGTCTTGAAGATTGAGTTGCCGGTCTGCTTCCATGACGGCGTCGAGCCGGTTCGGCCGACGCAAAATCCCCCATGCCGCGCCTACGGTGACGGCGATCAGCACCGCACCGGTCATGATCGGCCCCGCCGGCACTTCCTGGGACACGCCCACGACTGTCAACACGCCCGCCACCCCCGCTGCCCCGGCAAGGGTGATCCCGGTCCGCTCGACGAGCGACCACGCCACCGCGCGACGGTGAACGGCTGCGACGAACTGTTCGAACGAATCAGTCACACTCAAATCCTAGCAAAACCCACGATTCATCGGCTGTCTTTGCACACATGCTCGTATTTAGACAACCAAAGACCACGAAAATTGCTAATTAAGAGCTCCCTGCAACAAAACGAATTTCCGTTTGTAACACAATAACGATTGCACACCTTGGTGGAGGCACAACATGGGAAGAAAGTCCGGCGGGAAGGTCGCGGGGACCGGAAAACAGGGGAAGCCTAGACAGAAACGGCAATCGCTCGTTCGAGCGGTAGCCTTTGGTTTGGGGCTATCTGTCGCGACGTCGTTTGCCTCCGCCGTCACTGTCACCATTACAAACAATACAGCGGTGACGTACCAGACGATTCAAGGCTGGGGATCGCTCTACAACCCTCAAAAGTACATCCCGGATGATCTTCGGAGCGAGATGATCGCCGAAGGCATCAACGATCTCGGGCTCAGCCGATTTCGCCTTGAGATGCCGGCAGGCTATGCGACCGACAACCAGCGATGGGAATATCTCAATGACAATAACAACGCCCTGAGCACCAACACGTCTGCGGGTAAGTTTAACTTCACGGTTGGCGACGCTCGGCTGGACGAATGGGTTATGCCGGTGAAGACCGCCGTTGAAGCCGCGGGCATGCCATACAATGTCTATTTGAGCCCGTCGTTCTATGTCGGCGGCAGCAGTGGCACGGCGCCGGCTTGGCTGCAAAGTCCTGGCGAATATGCCGAATTCATGATGGCGTATCTTCGGCATGCGAAGGACACCTTCGGCTTCACCCCGGACTATCTCGTCATCTGCAACGAAGCCTCGAGCGATTCCAGCATCAATGTCTTTAGTCCCTCGCTTGTACTGCGAATGATGAAAGCCCTCGGCCCGCAGATGAAGGCGGCCGGGTTCAACACCAAGATCCAGTTTTCCGAAGGCGTCAATCCCAGCGTCACCAAGACCTACATCGCCGCGCTCGAGGCAGATCCGATCGCGAAAAAATACGTCGGGTTGATCAGCTATCACGACTACTCGAACCTCGACTCGATTCGAATGCAGAAGGCCGACTTGGCCACCTATGCGGCGGCCAACAACTGGAACACCGCACAAACCGAGATCCGCAGCAATAACGGCTTGCTCTTCTATCGAATCGACGACGTGTACGACGACCTCACCCGGGGCAATGCATCGTACGTCGAAGTCTACGGCAAAGGTTTTCCCTCCGCCGACGCAACGCGCTCCTCTCTCGTCCGCTCGGAAGACTACTGGTCGTACAGGCAGGTCTTTCACTATGTGAAACCCGGATCGGTCCGAGTTGATTCGACGTCCACCGGCAGCACAGTGAAGACGCTCGCCTTCCTCAAGGACGGTGAACAGACCACGGTCATCATCAATACCGACGGAACCGCCGCGACCGTCAATCTTACCGGGCTCAAACCCGGCATTTACGGTCGCTCGAAAAGCGTTAGCCAAGGTGTCATGCAGGAACTCGGGCTGGTGACGGTCGGCGCCAGTGGGAACGTCACCATCAGCGGCATCGAGGGGCTCACGCGTGATGCGGCGAACAATCGCATCTACACCGTTTTTACGCTCTACCCGCACGGCCCCGGCAACTGGGCGCCGACCGTCACGGGCTGGGAAGCCGACGCGCCGTTCCTGTACGTGCCGGGCACTGGCAATACCACCCTCCCCACTGGGGGGACGACATTGCAGGCGACGGCGACCGATTCCGAGCTCGACGCACTGACATACCGCTGGAGCCTCGTCTCGGCCCCCACCGGTGCGAACGTGAACTTCGCGACGCCGAATTCAGGCAACACCACGGTCTCCGGCCTCACGCTTGAGGGGCGATACACCTTTGCCGTTGGCGTGAAGGACGCGACGCACGCGGAGATCGTCAAGAACGTGATGCTCAACGTTTACAACGGCTACCAAGCCCCGCAGGTGGAACTTAACATCCGCACGCCGATCGAATTGACTGTGCCCACCGGAGCCAATCCGGCGTTGCAGACGACGCTGCAGTCCAACGTAGTGGACGCCGATACCCCGTCGGCTACGTCGTTCACGTACCAGTGGTCCGTCGTTTCCAAACCGGCCAACTCGAATCCAAGTCTCGCCACTCCGACCGGGAGCCAGACGGTCGCCAGCAACTTGATCGTGGCCGGCGATTATCTGTTCCGCCTGCTGGTTACGGACGACGCGGGCATTCAGACGACGCGCGAAATGGTGGTGACCGTCAACGCCGCCAATGCCAACGCGCCGGCGATCAGCAACGCCAAGGGCACGCTTGTATCCAAGATGGTCTGCACCCTGTCCGCCAGCGTGACCGACGCCGACGGCGATGCGGTCAGTCTCTGGTGGGAGGTGGTGAGCGGACCGAACGACGACTACGTCTTTTCCAATCAGACGGGCGCGACAACCACGTTCACCGCGTTCACCGAAGGCTTCTACACGTTCCAACTCGTCGCGGTCGATCGGTCGCGCATCACGACGTCGTCGCAGTTCATCGTCGCCCTGCCCGAGCCGTCGGCGTTGACCTTTGGCGGGCTCGGCCTGTCGCTGGCGTTGCGCCGCGGACGGCGATCGCGCCGCGCGAGGCTGCCGATGAACGAGCGAGAGTTTGCTCATACGATCACTCTGATTTAGTTGCAGCAGTCTGGGGGGAATGGAATCGGCGCAGCGAGCTAGTTCGTCGCTGCGCGAAGTTCCAGCACCGTGTCGCGTACGCACGACAGGTGGGGATTGATCTCCAGCGCCTTCTCGTAACAGTCAATCGCCTCGGGCAGGCGATTCATGTGCGCGTAGCAGTGGCCAAGCCCCGCCCAGGCGCCGAAGTGGCACTTCATCAGCTTGACCGTCGACCGGCAGTCCTGGGCTGACTCTTCGTACTCTTCTTTGAGATAGTGGGCGATCGCCCGCTGGTTGTACGCCTCGGCAAACTCCGGCGCGAGCTCGATCGCCCGCGAAAAGTGCAGGACGGCCTGGTCAAACTCGCGGTGATGCAGCGCGTCGAGCCCCTTCTTGATCTGATGATTCGCACAGTCAGACCCGCAGCGGAACCAGATCGACCAGAGCGCGTGTTCGGCCATCTGATTCACGATCGGGTCCGGGTCCGCCAGTTGATCCGTAAGGGCCTCAATGCAATCGCGATCGCCCAGCAGCCCAAGCGCCAAGGCCGCCACTTTGCGGGCGTCGTCGTGATCGCCTTTTAGAAGGGTCAGGACCTCAGCCTTGGTCCAGTTCTTCTTGAGCGTCGTGCAGAGCGCACCAACGTCTTTACCGCACAAAAGCGGCTGAACCATGCGGACAAATCGATCTGGATCAATGCGTTGCAGAAATGCTCCTCTGGAGAAGTCTAGGTAGCCCGAGTTAGGGTGTCTACTCATAACTCGATCGGGGAAGCCGGAGGGAGATCGCTAATTTTCGAGAAATTAGAAGGTTCTCGGACGTTGGGGGGAGTTTGGCGTGTGGGCTTCTCACACACCCGGCGATGCAATCAATACCGCGACGGACGACGCAGCGCCGGATCCGGGCTGCTGTTGCTGGCCTGGCTGGCTTCGGGCGAGTACGGGCTCGCGTAATACGCCTGCCGCTCGGTAGCCGAGTCGGTCAGCTTTCGCGGGCGATACCCGGTCTCCAGCGCGCCACTGTCGCAACCAGCAAGAACCGCGAGAGACAAGATGACGATCAAGCGTTTCATGTGAACCTTCCAGAACTTTATCCGCCGGCCGGCCCTGTGTCGACTTCATGACGCACCTTACAATCGCGCGATCATGACCTCGTCCGCGCCGCACAAAGCCGCCCAGCTCCGCCGGCGGATCGCCGCGCGCTTCGTGACGGTCGTCAAAACCCTGCAGTTGGGCCCGCTGACGATCCCTTTCACCTGCATCGCCGATCCCGACAGCGTCCTCGACCAAGTCGCCGCCGCCGCCGATTTGCCCGAGCGTCTCAGCGGGCAGCGCGAGAGCGATCCGCAGCACCTGCCCTACTGGGCGGAACTCTGGGACAGCGCCGTCGGCATGGCAACGTATCTCGCGACGAACAAGCCCGTCGGAAAAGGCTCGAGCGTTCTCGATCTCGGCTGCGGGATGGGCCTGACCGGAACGGTCGCAGCTCATCTCGGCGCCAGCGTCACGTTCGCCGACATGGAACAGGACGCGCTGCTCTTTGCGTTGCTGAACACCGCCGGATTGAACACCCGCGCCCGCCGGCTCAACTGGCAGCGTGACACGCTCGCCGAGCAGTTCGACCTGATCCTCGGCGCCGATATCCTTTACGAGCGAAAGCAGTGGGAACATCTGGAGCCTTTCTGGCGAAAACACCTCGCCGAATACGGACAGATCCTGCTCGGCGAACCCGGCCGCCCCACCGGCGACGCATTCATCGGCTGGATCGCCGAACGCGGGTGGAAGATCACCGTCGTTGAGCACCCAGTTACCACCCGTCCCAAGCCGATCCGGCTCTTTTTCGTGAGTAAATGACGACTTCCTTGCATTTCCTTACCATTCCGCTACATTTTCCCTCCCTCAACCCCGGTTGAGACCCCGTTCATGCCTCAGAACCATGACCGGCGGAACCCGCGAGTAAGACGTCACCTTTCGTTGACGCGTCGCATGTACTGAGCGGCTGGCCTAGCCAGTCGGAAAGTGAAGATCCCATGGGCCGTTACACGGGTCCGAAAGTGAAGCTGTCTCGTCGCGTCGGCGCTCCGATCGCTGACATCCCCAAACACACCGCCAAAGAGCTCACGCTCCCCGGCATGCACGGCTACCGCGGCCGCCGCTCGACCGAGTACGGCATCCGCCTGACCGAAAAGCAGAAACTCCGCTACCACTACGGCATGCTCGAAAAGCAGTTCCGTAAGTTCCTGGACATGGCCAAGAAGTCGAAGGGCAACACCGCCAGCAGCATGGTGACTCTGCTCGAGACGCGTCTCGACAACGTTATCCGCCGCCTCGGCGTCGGCCGCACCATCTGGGCCACTCGTCAGATCGTCGCTCACGGCCACGTGCTCGTGAACGGCGTGAAGACCGACATCGCCAGCTTCATCGTGAAGCCCGGCGACGTAATCACCTTCAAGGAAGGGATCGCCAAAGTCCTGCGTGACAACATGGAACAAAACGCCGGCCACAACGTGCCGAGCTGGCTCGAGTGGAACCCCGCTCAGCTCACCGGCTCCATCAAGCAGCTGCCGGTGCCGGAAGATGTTCCGTTCGAAGTGAACATGAACCTGATCATCGAATTCTATCGGTAACCGATTGGTCATCACCAAGAGACTGCAAGCCCACGGACAGCCGTCCGTGGGCTTTTTTTATTTCCCGACGTTCCCATTTACGTAACCCGCTGCCCGGCCAACGGTTGGCCGGAAAACGCTGCGCTCGCAACCGTTCGAAAGCGCTCGAAGGCGCTCGACGGCGCTCGAAAGCGCTCGCAAAGGTGGCACAAAGGTGGCCAAAAGGTACGCCTATTCAATTGTCAAAGAGCACGATGACGCCTAGCGCATCACCGGCGTGCCCAGCTGTGCTGGGCACGTCTTAGCGAATCGCAGAATGTTACATAGGCTCACAAAGAATGTCGGCCACAAAATGCTGAATTTACGGCCGAATCTTGCGGTTTTTGACAAACACCAGCAACGGCGGGAAGCTGCTACCTCGCCAGTCGGACAAGGGCGCGGGAACCATGCGAAAACTCGTCACGACCATCGCATTGTTGCTCGGCGTCGCGCCGCTGTGGATGAACGAACGGGCGCACGCCGAACCATTGGTCGATTCGAACCTCGGTTTTTCGATGACCATTCCCGACGGGTTTGTCCGCGATCCCGCACCGGCGGATGACAATCCTAGTTTCATCTATCTCTTTCGACGAAGAAGCTATCCCGGCGAGCAGACAGCCATTTCCATCCGCCGGATGCACTGCAAGCTCGATCAGACGCGACTCACCGCAGAGCAAATCCCTTCGACCTTCAAAGGGCGTCTGATCGCCGTGCAGTGGCACTCGCTCGAGCTTGACGCTCTCGAAGTGCCGATGCAGCGGCGCGGAAATGCCATCGTCAGCGACGACCCAGTCAATGCGGCCGACGCGGCGGAGTACGATTACATCAGCTACAACGCGGAAATCCCGCTGGCGAGCGAAGGAATCATTGTCGGTGTCAGAGGCCAGCGCGAGCACGCGAAGGAACTTCATGCTTTGTTCGACCAACTCGTCGCAGGGCTCGACGGGAAAACAAACTGGTACGTCTCCGTCGCGCCGGGCACTCTCGCCAATTGGCCGCAATACGGCACAACGCTTCTGGTGATCGAAGTGCTTGTAGTGCTGGCCGGGCTCGCGGGATTGTCGGCGCTTCGGAAACATTCGCGCCGTGGCGTGGTTCTGCTGGTCGCCGCGTTCATTCTCGTACCGAGTTGCGCATTGCTGACCAATCAAACACGTGAAGGGCGGGCCGCCTGTTACGCGTTTGGCTCCCTCGGCGGGCTTGGTTTGCTGTTCGGGCTGTACGATGTCACTCGTCCGTACAAGCCGCGCGAAACGAAAACGCCCACGTAGCGAATAGACCGATCGGCGGGTGTGACGAACGGCCAGCGTCACACGTCCTGCTCGTGCTGGCGAACGTCCACGCGTATTACGTCGCACCGCGGCGGCTGGATCAGGCAGTATCGCACCATCGCGGCGATGTCCTCCGCCTTGAGCATCTTCCCCTCGGCCGCCAGTTTCGCGTGCGTGGTTTTTCGCGGCTGCATGTCGGCCCCGACTCGGCCCGGCTCGATCAACGTCACCTTGATGCCCAGCTCGGCCACTTCTTTGCCGAGCGCTTCGCTGACGCCCTGGATCGCCGACTTGCTCGCGGTGTACACGCTGCTGCCGCGGCGGGAGACGGCGCTCATCGACCCGATCAACACGATATGCCCACGCCGTCGGCGACGCATGCGGCTTACCGCCTCGCTCGCGCCGGCCAAGTACGCGGTGACGTTCGTGCGGATGACGTAATCGATCTCCGCGTAATCCATCTTGGCCGCTTCATCGGCGCTCAGGCCCGCGTTGGCGACGAACACGTCCAGCCGCGGGAGGCGCTTGTCGGCCTCGCCGAACAGTCGCGTGATGCCCTGCCGATCGGCCATGTCGGCGATCACGGCGTGCGTATTCTTGCTGATCTCCCGCAGGTCGCGCATCGCGTCGTTCATCTCACGCTTGTGTCGTCCGCAGATCAGCACGTGCGCCCCGTCGGCCGCCAATTGCAGCGCGATCGCCCGGCCGATACCTGTCGTGCCGCCGGTCACGATCACGCCCCAGTCTTTCATGTCCTGAATTTGGTAGTCGAATTTTGAAATGGTTTCGGTGGGCCGGGCCATCGCAAGTCCTCCTTGGCTGCAAGAATCGCTGAAGGACCCAAGCGTGCCCATCAGGGATTAACCGACTGTGCGAATCATCGCAGGCGGTACTAATAGAGCGTCCAACATTTCAAGGGAGGTTTTATGAGCGTGTGCAGACGTTCCGGCAACTGGGCCAAGCAGGTGGCGGTGTGGCTGGCGATTTCGTGCCTGGTTCCGCTGCTCGGCTATTACATCACCGCCGCCGCGTATCCGCCACCTGACGAGCACGAATACGACCGCAATCAGTCGGAACTGCGCGACAAGCGGAACGAGTCGAAGGACGACGCCGAGAAGGAGCGCCTTCGCGTGTTGCTGCAGGAACAGGAAGACAAGCACCACGAAGCTGAAAAAGTCTTCGCCCGCCGGGTGTTTTACGTGGCATGCCCGATCGGGCTGCTGGCATTCGCGATCGGCATCATGGTGCGCGTGCAGGCGGTGGGCGCGGGCCTGATGTTCGGCGGACTTAGCACGCTCACTGAGGGCTGCTACTCGGCGTGGGATTTTCTGGACCGATGGACGCAGCTTAGTTCGCTGATCGTCTGCCTGGTGGTGATTGTGGCACTGGGGATGTGGAAGTTCCGCCCGCCGACGATCGATCGCCAGCCGCCTGAGCGGGCGGCGTAGGTTGGTCGCGATTCAGATCGCGATGCCCACAACCCGCGACAGCTTCTCTCGCGTGACGACGATGCGGTCGATCAACTCCATCGCCATGTCCACCGCGTTGGTCGTGCCGACTTCCTGCCAGTGCACGCCGGCCATGCATTCATAGACCACGTACTCCACGTGTTGATTCGGCCCGTCTTCCGGTCCTGCCTGGTCGTCTGACGCCGGCGCCGTCGACTCGTTGCGATGAAAAATCACGCGCTCGATCTTGAAACCGCGGTAAATCATGTGGCGGCCCCTTCCCTGCCAATCGACGCTTCGCTCGGCACCTTAATCGTTCAACGGAATGAACTTGTAGGCGCTCATTGGCGTTGGCGGGGTGGGCTTCGCGTCGGCGAACACGCCGTCGAGAATGGCTTCCACGCGGGCCATCTCCTCGGCGATGCAGTCGAGAAATTTCTCGATCTCATCGTGATCGGCGGACTCCCGGATCACCTCGACACTGAGCTTGATCGAGTGGAACGAGCTCACGACGTTCTGACGCAGCGATTGCTGATTGTTCATGTCCATCATCGGTTCCCCAATGGAGCTGAATGCTCCGTGCAACTGATATGAATCGGCCATGAATCATATCGGTGAGGATGTTGGTGGTCGTTCAACAAAAAATCTGCATCTGTAGTTTGTGAGACGTGCTTACAGTTGGGCTTGCTGTGCGTGCAGGGGATGGAGCGCGGTTCCGAGTGAGTCGTTTGCGGCACCCTACAAAAACGCCCCTTCCAGCGGATCGTTCGTCCGGTGCAGGTAGGCGTTCAATTTCAGCCGCAGCGATTTCACGTCGGCGTCGTGCGCTGGGTCTTTGGATAGGTCGTGACATTCGAACGGGTCGGCCACGCTGTCAAAAAGTTGCGTTACCCGGCCTTGCGGCGTGTTGTATTCGATCAGCTTCAACCGCTCGTTGCGGAGGGTGCGGATCTGCGTACCGAAGGCGCTGCCGATCGTTTCACGCGGGGTGGCCGACTGCAGATGAACGAAATCGGTCTTGGCATTGTTTACACCGGCGTGGTCGAGCAGCGTGGGGAACACATCGTGCTGGTGGCAGAGTCGGCCGTCGTCGATGCCCTTCTCAAACCCCGGGCCGGCGACGATGAGCGGGACGCGGATACTGTGATCGTAGCAGTCGCCCTTCCCGAACAGCCCGTGCTGGCCGATGGCGATGCCGTGGTCGGCGGTGTGGGCGACGATCGTGTTGTCCTCCAGGCCCTTCTCGCGCAGCAGCGCGTGGATCTTGCCGAGACCTTCATCCATATGCTCAATGCACGCGTAATAGTCGGCCGTGTGCATGCGCGCTTCGTCGGGGTGACGCGGGTACTCGCCGATAAACTCGTCGCGCTCGGCCCCGGTGAGCTTGAACGGGTGCTGCGGGAGAAAGTTGGGCGGCAGGTCCATCTCGGCGTCTTTGTACTTGTGACGGAATCGCCAGTGCGTCTGCCGCGGATCGTGCGGCGCGGTGTAGGCGACGTACAGGAAGAATGGCTTCTCATCGTCGGCTGATCGTGTGCTGAGAAAATCCACCGCCGCCGACGTGAACAGGTCTGTCGAATGCCCGTTTCGGCCGTACTTGTTCGCGAATTTCCCCGTGCCGGCCGGCAGCTCGCAGGCCGCCACGTTGTAGTGCGACGACATGCCGCCCATGAAGATCATTTTGCCTTCGTTGAAGCTGGCGAGAAAACTCTCGTCGCCGTTATGCCATTTGCCGACGCCGAAGGTGTCGTACCCGGCATTTCGCAGATGGCTGCCGAGCGTGGGATGCGGCTGGCTGTATGGCACGGTGGGCTTGCGCGCGATAGTCGGTTCGCACGGCGTGAGGTTGTCGCTCGTATGAAACAGTGACAGCCCGGTGTGAAGCTGCGCGCGGCTGGGCGCGCACACCGCGCCGTGTGTCGAACCGCCGTGCTGCGCGCGAAGGTAACTGGTGCCGCGATCGGCGAGACGATCGAGATTCGGCGTGTGAATCTGCCGATTGCCGTGCCGGGCGATGGTGTCGAAACGCTGGTCATCGGCAAACGTGACAATGATGTTGGGGCGGGGCATGGTCGGATTGTAATGCAGAAGGATGAAGGATGAATGCAGAATGAAGAATCGAATTCATTCTGCATTCATCCTTCATCCTTCTGCATTTCTTCCTCACACCATCCCACCATTCGCTCGGATCGTCTGACCGTTGATCCACCCCGCATCCGGCCCGGCCAGGAATGAGACGACTCTCGCAATGTCGTCCACTTCGCCCAGGCGTTCGAGCGGCGCCATCTTGGCCATTCGATCGACGAGTTCTTTGGACTTTCCGTTGAGGAACAGGTCCGTCGCGGTGGGCCCCGGAGCGACGACGTTGGCGGTGATGTTCTTCCCGCGGAGTTCCTTGGCGAAAATGTTGGTCATGGTTTCGACCGCCGACTTGGTCGCGCCATACACCGCGTAGCCGGGCATGGCCGTGCCGATGGCGCTGGTGGAGAAGTTGATGATCCGCCCACCGGCCTTCAGCCGCCCTGCTGCTTCGCGCATGGTGTTGAAGCTCCCTTTTACGTTCACGCTGAAGAGGTGATCGAACTGCGCGTCGGTGGTGGCGGCCAAGTGCGGCAACTCGGGGATCATCACGCCCGCGTTGTTGACGAGCACGTCGATGCGCCCGAACGCGGCGTCGGCGGCGTCGAAGAGTTTCTTTACCGCCGCCGGATCCGCCACGTCTGCCTGTACGGCCACCGCGGCACCGTTGGCGGATTTAATCGCTTCGACGACTTGATTGGCGGCCTCGGCGTTGCCGGCGAAGTTAACGACGACCGAAAACTCGTCGGCCGCCAGGCGCTTTGCGATCGCCGCGCCAATGCCACGCGACGCGCCGGTGATGATGGCGACTTTTTCTGATTTCATGACGGCTCCTTGGAGAGATTCGAATCGACCTCATCATAGGCGCCGCCGCGCTCAAGGTTTTTTAACGACGTGCGGATCGAACCAGTGATCGATCGCCAGAAACAGCGCCTTGCTGTGCCGGTTGATCAGCAAACTGAGGATCGGCATGGGGACGACGATGAAGAGGCAGATCTTCCAGAACGGCAGCTGCAGATACGCATCGGCCCAGATGCCCGCTGCGAGGCCGAGGCCGCCGACGATGGTGTAATTAATGACCCAGGTGGAGATCAGCCAGTAGCCGTTCTCGCGCGTATACGGGTAGCCGCAGATGGGGCAGCCCGGGAGCGTGAAGAGCCAGTCGTCCATGCTGCGGACTTTCGCGAGCGGGACGAACAACGGCGAAACGCCGCACTCGGGGCAGCGGAGTTTCATCGCCCGGGTGAGGAAGAGTTTGCCGCGCTGGAAGTCGGTCATCGTGGCAAGAGTATAGGATAGAACGTCGTTGCGCGGTGCGGACGACTCGCGGCCTCAGCCGTATCGACTTTCAAAATCTTTGAATCACGCCCCACGCGAGTTCGGGTATTATTAGGGCATGCAAGATCTCCGTTCCCGCCTTGCCGTGCTGGCCGACGCTGCAAAATACGACGCGTCGTGCGCCAGCAGCGGATCGCAGCGCCGCGGGAAGGCCGGCGGGCTGGGGAACACCAACAAGATCGGTATTTGCCACTCGTACACGCCGGACGGGCGATGCGTGTCGCTGCTGAAAATCCTGCTCACCAATCATTGCCTGTACGACTGCCAATACTGCGTGAATCGCGTGACGTCTGACGTGCCGCGGGCGCGGTTCACCGTGGAGGAAGTCGTCTACCTCACGATGGAGTTTTATCGGCGGAATTACATCGAAGGTCTGTTCCTCAGCTCCGGCGTGATCAAGAGCATCGACTACACGATGGAGCAGCTCATCGCCGTCGCGAAAACGCTGCGAACGGTGCACGGCTATAACGGTTACATCCATTTGAAGGCGGTGCCCGGCGCTACGCCGGCGCTGCTCGCGCAGGCGGGACTTTGGGCCGATCGGCTGAGCGCGAATATTGAACTGCCGACGCAACCAGACCTAGATGCGCTCGCGCCGCAGAAAACCATTGCGCAGGTGGAAGCGACGATGACGTCGGTGCAGGCGGGCATTCACGAGTCGTTCGTCGAGAAGAAGAAATTGAAGCTCGCCCCCACCTTCGCGCCGGCCGGGCAAAGCACGCAGATGATCGTGGGTGCCACGCAGGCCACGGATGCGACGATCCTGCTCACGGCCAGCAACCTCTATCACCGCCACCGCCTGCGACGCGTGTATTACTCTGCGTTCAGCCCGATCCCGCACGGCGACTCGCGTTTGCCCGTCGCTGCCCCGCCGCTGATCCGCGAGCATCGGCTGTATCAAGCCGATTGGTTGCTGCGGTTTTACGGGTTTACACCCGGCGAGATCACGCCGGTGAGCGAACCATCGCTGGATCTGGAGATTGACCCGAAGCTGTCGTGGGCGTTGCGCAGCCGCGGATTTTTTCCGGTCGATCTGAACCGCGACTCGTATGAACGCCTGCTCCGCGTGCCCGGCCTCGGACAGCGGAACGTGAAGCGGATCTGCCAGATCCGCCGGTACCGCAAGCTGCGATTGATCGATCTGCCCAAGCTCCGCGTCGCCGTCGCGAAGGTGCGGCCGTGGATCATCACTGCCGATCACAACCCGGATTTGTCTTTACTCGACAAACAGGATCTGCGTGCGCGGCTGACGAAGCCCAACATCCAGCTCGAACTTTTCCCGCCGGCGATTTCGGCGGTGACGGGAGAGATTTGATGAGCCGGACCGCCGCCATCACGCACGATTTTGCGACGTTCCGCGATGAAGCGAGGCGGCTCCTGGCCGATGCGGTGCCGCCACAGGAAGTACAGTGGATTAACGAAGCCCACGGCGATCTTTTTGCCGCGACGTCAGTTGCGTCGGGCGAGACGCGTTCTACGTCCGTTACGCCGAGTGAGAGAGCGGCCGCTCGCGTGCCTAAGCAATTCGTCGACGTCGCGCAGCTTGCCGTCTGCAACCGCTCCGACGACATCTGCCCATTGCTCTACCGCGTCCTCTGGCGGCTCACGCACGGCGAGCACGACTTGCTCAAGATCGCCATCGATGACGACGTGCACCAACTGCTTGCGATGGAAAAGGCCGTCCGGCGCGATCTGCACAAGATGACCGCTTTCGTCCGCTTCCGAAAAATCGCGGGCGACACCGGCGATCACTTCATGGCGTGGCACCGGCCGGACCATTTAATCGTGCGGCACGTTTCGCCGTTTTTTGTCGATCGCTTTCGCTCGATGCACTGGACGATTCTCACGCCGGAAGAGTCGATGACGTGGGACGGGAATGCGCTCGTCTTTGGTGACGGGGTTGCGAGGGATCCGTTCGCCGGCGAAGACGACGTGCAATCACTCTGGACGACGTACTACGCCAACATTTTCAATCCCGCACGCATCAAGCTGAAGGCGATGCAGAAGGAGATGCCCAAAAAGCATTGGGCGACGATGCCGGAGACGGCGCTCATTCCTGAGTTACTCGCGGCCGCGCCGAAACGCGTCGAGACGATGATCCGGCAAGGCCGATCGGTCGACACCGCGGCGCCGCTTGTCCCGGCCGAGCGTTCGCTGCCGGTGCTGCGCGCCGCGGCGGAAAGTTGCCGCGCTTGTCCGATCGGCTGCAACGCGACGCAGACCGTCTTTGGCGAGGGGCCGGCCGACGCACGGGTGGTGTTCGTCGGCGAGCAGCCCGGCGACGAAGAAGACCGCGCGGGCCGGCCGTTCGTAGGCCCCGCCGGACGAGTGCTCATGGAGATCATGAACGAAATCGGCCTTCATCGGTCGGCCGTGTACGTCACTAACGCCGTCAAGCATTTCAAGTTCGAACCACGCGGCAAGCGGCGTATTCACAGTAAGCCCAGCGCTCGCGAAATGGTCGCGTGTCGGCCATGGGTGGAGGCGGAGTTGGAGACGATCAAGCCGCAGGTACTGGTGATGCTCGGCAACACGGCCGGGCATTCGCTGGTCGGTCATCACCTGCGGGTGACGCGCGATCGTGGGCAATGGATGACGACGAAATGGTGCGAGCGAACGATGTTTACGTTTCATCCATCGGCCATTTTGCGGGCGCCGACGCCGGACTTACAGCGGGAGATGCGAGAGCAACTGAAGGCTGATTTGAAAATGGTCGTTGAGGCGATGAATGCTCCGGCGCCCTCTCCCTGAGTGAGAGGGGGGACAATTATTTTGCTAATGCGGCGTGGAGTAGTTGCGCCAGGCGTGCACCGGCCAATGCGACGCGGACACGGGCTACGTCTCTCGCATTTTCCAGATACATCGGCGGCACGTTCGGCACGTCGGACGACTTGGATTCCTTCATCGGCACGGTCTTAAGTCGCCCTTCCAGATACGCAAACGCGACGGCGTCGTCGTGGCTCTCGCTCGCCCAGGTGAGCGGCGTCGTGTGCGTCGCGTAATCCCTCTGCTTCGTCGGGTCGCACCGCGGGTCGGCGGAAATGTCGTCGGCCAAGAACTCGACCATGCGGTAGTTGGGCATCGTGCCGAGCATTTCGTCCCATATTGAGTGAAGGTTCATCACGCCGGACGCGGTTAGGATGGCCTGATCGTTTCCGCCCTTGTCTCCCTCGGGGTATTGCTTGGAATAGAGCGTCGTCGCGTGCAGCGGCTGGTGAACGTCGCCGACGAGGTGCTCTACCCAGCTCAATGCAATCGCCCGGTCGAGCGCCGGCTTGGTGACCGACTTCACATCGGCGCGGTTGGCATCGATGGCGGAGACGACGTCAAAATCCTTGGCCGGCTGCGTGCTCGGCTGCGTGGCGGCGGGCGGAGCGCCTTCGAGCGCGAACTGCAGGTTGATGTAATGCCACGGCCCGTGGTGGTAGCGGGTGATGGTGGCGTCCTTGAACTGCTTATCGCCCGGCCGGCTGGAGCGAACCCAGTCTGGCCAGGTGGACGCGCGGAGAAATGCCCATTCATCGGCCGACACGCCTGTCGGGAGGTCTGCAGTGAGGTAGGTCGTGTAAGACGGGTGCGCCTTGAGGATCGCCGAGACGGCCGCCCGGTCTTCCGGCGAGAGCTTCTGCCAGGCGATCTCCGCGATCGTCATGTGCCCCACGTCGTTCCAGGCGAACGCGGCCGCCGGCAAGCAGAGGATCGTCAGGAACACGTATCGCGACAGGCGGTTGAGCATCGGTCTCCAGTCAGAAGATTAGGAAGGGCCAGTGTACCGTGGAACCGGCGACTCGCTTATGCGGGAAGACGCGTAGGTGCGCTAACCTTCCGCCTCTACATAGACACGTCATCGCGAGGTACGCCGAGGGATCTCGGCAATGGAAAAACCCCGTCTGTCCCGCGATCCCTTGGGTACTTTGGGATGACGGTCGCTCACGAATTCGCTGGGCACCGAAAATCCACTTAGTTATCGGACCATACCCAGCACTCCCGCAAACCCGTTAAGTTGCAAACTCCTCCATCCGATGTATAAATGGATAAGATGGGAAGTTAAGGTAAAGGATTATATGAAAACAGTATTCACCACTGGCGAAGCTGCAGACGTCTGCAAAGTCTCGCAACAGACCATCATTCGCTGCTTTGATAGCGGCCGGCTGAAGGGTTTCCGCGTTCCGGGCAGCCGGTTCCGCCGGATTCCGCGTGAAGCGCTCTTGGCCTTCATGAAAGACAACGGCATTCCGCCGGATTCGCTCGCCTCGGGCAAGCAAAAGGTTTTGGTGGTGGATGACGACCCCGAAATCGTGGAATTGTTCGTCGACGTGCTCAACCGTGACGGCCGGTTTGAAGTGAAAACCGCCGGCACCGGGTACGACGCGGGCGTTCTCACGCAGGACTTCATGCCCGACCTGATCATCCTGGACTACATGCTCCCGGACATCAACGGCAACGTCGTCTGCCAGACGATCCGCAAAAACCCAAACTTCGAGCACATCAAGATCATCATCGTTTCCGGCGTTGTGAACCAGGACGAGATCAACGACCTGCTCAAGAGCGGCGCCGACGAGTTCGTGAAGAAGCCGTTCAACATCGAGAAGCTGATCGAACGCATTGGCGAGCTGTTGTCGGTTTAGGCAGCAGAATGAACACAGAGACGCAGAGGCACGGAGAAAACTAAAAATTCTTCTCTGCTTCTCTGTGTCTCTGTGTTCATATATAGATTTGGTTTTGAATGTCACAGGCCCCCGATCAACTTCGCGAAAAGCGTGTCGAGCTGATTCTCCAGCAACTGGAGGAGCTGCCGACGCTGCCAGCCGTGGCGGTGCGGGTGCTGGATGCCACCGGCAAGGAAAATTCCACCGCAAAGGAAGTCGGCGAGCTGATCGAATCCGATCCCTCTCTGTCCGCCCGGCTGCTCCAACTGGTTCATCGGGCCGACAGCGGCGTGCGCGGGGAGATTTCCACCGTCGAACGGGCCGTCGTCATGCTCGGGTTTGAAGCGGTACGGTCGGCCGTGCTCGCCATCAGCGTCTTTCAGACGATGGGCGGCGACTCAAAAGTCTCCAACGGCAATTTCTCACGCGATGAATTCTGGAAGCACTCGATCGCCGTCGCCTGCTGCGCGGAGTTGCTGGCCGAGCAGATCGTGAACGTGTGGGGCAAGGAAGTTCGCATCGATCCGTCGATCGCGTTTACGGCCGGGCTGCTGCACGATCTGGGCAAGGTCGCGCTCGACGCGGCCCTGCCGAAGAGCTTTTCGCGAGTCGTTGAAGCGGTCGACCTGCTCCGCGGCAACATCGCCGACGTGGAGCGGACCGTGATCGGCCTTGATCACCTGGTCGTCGGCAAGCGACTGGCCGAGCGGTGGCAACTGCCGGCCGAGCTTCGCGACTGCATCTGGCTGCACGGCCAACTGCCGGCGGCGATTCCTTCGACCGTCACCAACGCCAAACTCGTCAACCTCGTCACACTGGCCGACATCCTCTGCCGCGAGCAGCACTTGGGCTACAGCGGCAACTACGCATTCGTCACGCCTAAGCAGATCCTGCTCGACGCGATCGGCCTGAAGACGCAGCACGTCGACAACGTGATGTCGCAGCTCGTCGAGCACATCGAGCCGCGCGCCAAAGCCCTCGGCCTTGGCGAAACCACCAGCAGCGAGCTGTATCAGCAGGCGTTGCTGCAGGCGAACAAAGAGCTCGGCCGGGTGAGCGGACAGCTCGCCAACAAGAACCGCAAGCTCGCGATCCGCGCCAAATTCTTCGACGCCCTCGCCGGCTTTACCGCCGAGCTTCGGCCGGACGCTCCCACGCAAACCGTTCTCCAGGCGATCGGCCAAACGGCGATCAGCGCGCTCGACGTGAGCGTGGCCGGTGCGTTTTCGCTTTCGCCGGGCATGACCTTCGCCGAAACGATGCTGTTCGATCAAACCGGATCGGTGTTCGACACCACGCTGATCGACTGCCCCATCCGCCCGCCCGCGCCGCCCGCGGGTAACGGCCCGGTGCTTGCTTCAGATGAAAGCATCGACTGGCTCATCACCGCCATCTCGCCGCGGCTGCCGTTTGATCAGCGGTTCTGGATCTGCCTCGAAGCCGACGGCCAATGCATCGGCGGCGTGTTCTGGGGCGCACCGGCCGGTGAATCGACCCGGCTCAGCACACAGACACAGGAAATTACCGCGATCAGCGCCGGCTGGGGGCTCGCGCTCCGCATGGCGCAGATCCGTGAGGAAGCCCGCACACTCGCAGAACAACTCGCCGAGGCGAATCGCAAGCTGCATGGTGCCCAGGACGAGATCCAGCGCGGCAAGATGATGATCAGCGTCGGCGAGATGGCCGCCGGCGCCGCCCACGAGATGAACAATCCGCTGGCCGTGATTAGCGGACGCAGCCAGCTCTTGGCGAGCCAGCTCACCGATCCCAAGCTCAAACACGCGGCCACCCTCATTAGCGATCAATCGCACCGGCTCAGCCAGATCATTACGGAGCTAATGGAGTTCGCGAAGCCCGTACCGGCAAAACCTGCCGAGATCGACCTTGCCGAATTAATGGATCGTGCGATGCATGATGCCAAGCAGCACAACGATCTGGCCGATAGGAAAATAGAGATCACCATGGGCGACATCCCCCCGGTGATCGTGGATCACGAGCAGGTTGGATTGGCCCTCTCGGCGATCGTTGAAAATGCCCTGAACGCGACCGACGCGAAGACGGGCCAGATTTCGATCCATGCCGCGTACGACCAGTACAGCCAGCGGGTTGTGTTGACGATCGCGGACAACGGAATCGGGATGGATGAGCATACGCTGAAGCACGCGTTCGACCCGTTCTTCAGCAGCCGCCCCGCGGGAAGACGGCGCGGCATGGGCCTGGCGAAAGCCATGCGATGGGTCGAATCCAGCAGCGGTTCAATCCGCCTGGAAAGCCGCCCCGGCCAAGGCACGCGGAGCGTGATCCTGTTGCCGGCCGCACCGGTCGTTGTGCCGGTGCGGACGAGCGAGAGTAAGACGGCGACGTAAGAATTGCCGATTGCCGATTTGCGATTGCCGATTGAAAGGCAATTAAGTCGGCAGTCACAAACGGAAATCGGAAATACAAATGGCTCCTGTCGTAAAAGCTTCGAAGAATAAGACCGTTCATCGCCCGCGCGTTCTCGTCGTGGACGATGAGCCGCAGTTGCTCGAAGTGATTCGCGACGTGGCCGGCGCGGGCATTGATTGCCGCATCTCCACCGCCTCGTCGATCGACGAAGCCAAGAAGTGCCTCATCGTTCAGAGCGTCGACCTGCTGATCGTCGACATCCACCTGCCCGACGGCGACGGTACGTCGCTCATCGAACTGCACAAAAAGCACAACCCCACTGGCGGCACGATCATCATGACCGGCGAGCCGAGCATGGACCGGGCGATCACCGCCATCCGCCGCGGGGCACAGGATTTTCTGCCCAAGCCGTTCAACTCTGATGTCCTACTCGAGCGCATGCGCAAGGTGCTCAACCAGCGCACGCTGCTTGAAAAGCAGGGCCAGCGGATCGAACGCCTCCGCGACGCGGTCCGCCGGCTGAACAAGGCTCGCCGCACCGTTACCAAGAAGGTCGATCTGCTCTGCAACGATTTGATCAGCGCGTACGGCGACCTTTCCAAGCAATTCGACCAGGTTCGCGTGCAGGAATCGTTCCGTAATTGCCTGAATGAATCGCACGATCTTGAGCAGATGCTCTGCCACGCCATGGACTGGCTGCTCCGGCAGGTCGGCTACAGCAACGTCGCCATCTGGCTCGCCACCGACGCCGGCGAAATGCAGCTCGGCGCGTACATGAAGTACACCATCCCCGGCGAACCGAACATCGTCGACACGCTGGTGAAAGTAGTCGTGCCGGCCGTCGGCGAGAACGGACTGCTCCGCACCACCACCGACGAACTGGCCGACGACCTGACCGAAGAAGAGCAGGAAAATTTCGCCGGCCAACAGTTCGTAGGATTGAACTGCACGTACCTCGGCGAAAGCCTTGCGACGATCGTGTTCTTCCGCGATGAAACCTCGCCGTTCACCGACGACGACGCGGCCACGCTGCGGGCGATCAGCGCGATCTTCGCCGTCTCGCTCGCGACAATCGTACGCGGCGGCGAAGGCGAAGACGGCGAGCGTGACGACGACGAAGACCGCGGCCAAGCCGACTGGTGGAAGCGCGGCGAGTCATCGCCGTACTAAGCGATGTAAATCGCGCCGACATTCAAGTCAGTCATCGCGCGGGAAAGCAGCGCATCCGCGCAGCGAATTGCAAGCGGAAAACCGCGCCGCAAAACATTTGTAACGCATCAAACACGCCTGTTTTCTCAGCATTTCCCTGATGAATTTTTGTAGGTTGGCCGATACCATATTCCAAGTACGGATGTTCTGTGGTGTTTGTGATTTGGGAGCAATATTTGGCTGAACCTATAATCGACCCCAGGGGTTGATCGACGGTCCGACGCATGCCCGCAAATCGGTTGGTTGTTTACAACTGCACGACGGGAAGCGGAATACCGAAAACGTCAGAGGCTTGCCTCTGGCTGATCAACACCCACCTACTTCAAGGGTTCGGCTAAACCGCTCTCACACGGCACATTTGGATCGATCCGTATTTTAAAGACGCCCGACTGGTGAATAACCGCTCGGGCTTCTTTTTTTTGCGCATTCAGAAGAGGAAATGAACGCGGAGACGCGGAGACGCAGAGAAGACAAAAAAGGTGGTCTGTCTTTTTCTTCTCTGCGTCTCCGCGTCTGTGCGTTCATTCTTCGTTTTTGAGTGAAGACATAAGCGCAGCCGCGAGCCGTCGTTTCACGTCGTCGATCGACGGAGCCGCATCGCCCATCATTTTCTGAATCGAAGTCACTGCCCGCCCCGTCAGTCCGCACGGCACGATCAGGTTGAAGTAGTTGAGGTCCGTCGAAACGTTCAGCGCCAGCCCGTGCATCGAAATGCCGCGTTTGATGCGGACGCCGATCGCACACACCTTGGCCGGCAGGCCGCCCTGCTCGGTCCACACGCCGACGGCCGACTTATCCGCACACGACGCCACGCCGAACTCGGCCAAGACGTCGATGATCGCTTTTTCCAGCAGATGCACGTACCCGCCGACGGAAAGCTTGTGATCCGCCAGCCGGACGATCGGATACGCCACAATCTGCCCCGGCCCGTGAAACGTGATGTCGCCGCCACGATCGGACTGCACCAACTCCACGCCGCGCTCGGCCAGGTACGATTCCGACGCGACCAGATGAGGCTCCTGTCCCGGCCGACGACCGAGCGTGATCACCGGCGGGTGCTCGACGAGGAGGATCTGCTCCTCGCCGCCAGCCAGAACCTGCGCGTGAACTTCCTCCTGGACGGCCCAGGCGTCGCGGTAGGACAAGGTTGCGAGGTCACGAACGAGCATGGCTGGATTGTACGTTGTAGGGCACGCTATTGCGTGCCGCTACGCCATCCGGCGAATCGCGCACACGGCACGCAATATCATGCCCTACAAGAATCAACCCTGTAAAAACCGCACAAGGCGGTCGTGCAAACAATCATTCGCATCGGATTCAGATTTGAACCTCTTGGTTTCAACTCGCTCGTTTCGTTCCATGTAGAAGACGAGCCATTCATCTCGCTCGAAGAGCAAACAATCGGTCTCGTCCATCTCGCGGTCCAAGGCGTAGCATCGGGGATCGACCCCGCGACGATTGAACTCCGTCAATAGTTCAGCGCGTGTCACGGATTCCCCACCACTAGACCGGTGCCAAAACCTGTGCGCTCCTCGCCGGGACATACACCTGAATGCTTTGGGCTCGTCCCGCTTCGCCAATCTTCTGCATCGGATACGTAATCTGCTCCGCCGTCAGGCCGGGCCCGGCAAAACGTTTGTCGTCGGTGTTTAGGACCACCTTGTAGTTCTTCGGATCGGGCACGGGGATGCGCCAGTCGCTGTAGCTGTTGGTAGCGTGCAGGTTGAAGACGAACACCAGCGGGCCGCGGCGGTAGATGATCTGCTTGTTGTCTTCGTGCAGGTGCAGTTGCTCGATCAGCGGATCCGTCAGCAAGTTGTATTTCACGTCGAGCTGCTGCATGGCGGCGTCGAACGCGTTCAGACCCGCGTAGCGCAGGAGCGGATCGTCCGCGAGATGCCACTGGCGGCGGCAGTAGTGGTAGCTGTAGCCGTTGCCTTCTCTTGGGAAGTCGATCCACTCGGGGTGGCCGAACTCGTTGCCCATGAAATTCAAATACCCTTCGCCGGCGAGGCTGAACGTGAGCAGGCGGATGATCTTGTGCAGAGCGATGCCGCGGTCGACTACGCCCGACTGCTGCGTGTACGCCATGTTCCAGTACATCTCCTTGTCGATCATGCGGAACGCGAGCGTCTTGTCGCCCACGAGCGCCTGGTCGTGCGATTCCGCGTAACCAACGTGTTTCTCGTGGTGTCGGCGGTTGAGCATCGTGTAGTAGATGTTGCCAAGGTCCCACTCCTCATCCTTCTTTTCCTTCAGCAGCTTGATCCAGTAATCCGGCACGCCCATGGCCAGGCGATAGTCGAACCCGATGCCGCCCTCGTCCACCGATCGTGCGATGCCCGGCATGCCGCTTACGTCTTCGGCGATGGTGATCGCGTCCGGTTTCACGATATGCGCGACGCGATTGGCCAGTTGCAGATAGGCCACCGCGTCTTTATCGACATTGGCGTTGAAGTAATCGTCGTAGCCGCTGAAGGCTTTACCGAGGCCGTGATCGAGATACATCATGCTCGTCACGCCGTCGAAGCGGAAACCATCGAATTTGAAGTCCTCGAGCCAGTAGCGAACGTTGCTGAGCAGGAACCGCTGCACCTCGTACTTGCTGTAATCAAAAAGGAGCGAATCCCACGCCACGTGCATGCCGCGTGGGCCGGCGTGGAAGTACTGGTGATCGGTGCCGTCGAAGAGGTTCAAGCCTTCCTGCGTGTTCTTCACAGAGTGGCTGTGCACCAGATCGAGCAGCACGCGAATGCCCATGCCGTGCGCGGTGTCGATGAGGCTCTTGAGCTCCTCCGGCGTACCGAATCGACTGCTGACTGCGAAGAAATTACTCACGTGATAGCCGAAGCTGCCGTAATACGGGTGCTCTTGGATGGCCATCAACTGAATCGCGTTGTAGCCGAGCTTGGCAATGCGCGGCAGCACCCACTTTTCAAATTCCGCGAAGCTGCCGACTTTTCCTTCTTCCTGGGCCATCCCTACATGGGCCTCGTAGATACGCAGTCCGCCCTTGATGGAAGACGGGGCCGGGTTTTTCCAGTCAAACGGCTGCGGCGGGTTCCAGTACTGCCCGACGAAGCTGGAGTGACCTTCCTGCATCACGCGCTGAATGTACGCGGGGATGCGGTCCATCGTGGTGCCGTTATCGTGAACGACGTGCACTTTCAGCTTGCTGCCATGGACCATTTTGCCGGCGAACTTGTCATCCGGCAGAAAGAGCGACCACACGCCGAACTCGTCGCGAACCATTGGGTTGCCGTAGCGGTCCCAGTTGTTGAAGTCGCCGATGAGTCGGAGCTGCAGCGCATTCGGCGCCCACTCGCGGTACCACACGCCCTGCTTGCCGAGATATTCGCCGCGATTAAAGCCGAAGTACCGATGCCCAAGACTGATCGCGCCGAGCAGCCCGCCGGTGGCGTTCAGCTTCATCGCCGCGCCCTGATAGTAATTGTATCGATCACGAACGGCCGGCTCGTAGTCTTTGAGCCAGGGGTCCAGATCAACCAAGGCTGTTCCGTCAGTGCGCGTGAGTGTCATGCGTGAGTCCGCCTATGTGAGCTATCAAGCTGCATTGTAGCGTAGAACGTGATGCAAAACTGCAACCGCGGGTAAGATGTTGGTGATGAGACGGGCGTCGACTTCCCTGTTGATCGGATTTTTCGTCAACGTCCTGATTGCGTGGGCGTGCGCAATCTGGTCCCCCATCGATCCCGCATCTTGGCCCTACGTCGGCGAGCACGGCGAAATGCCGCCCCTGATCGTCGGTCCGAACGGGCTGCCCGGATATTGGATGATCAGTTATGGCACTGGAATCACCATCTGGTGCCCCGTCCAATGGAAAGAATGGGATTGGGCGTACTACTTAGACGGGCCCGACTCCCCCAGCACGATTGATGCGGGCTGGCCGATGCTCGCGATGCGATCGGAAATCCCGACTGGTTCGCGGGCTGACCGTCCTGGAAAGGTGATTGATGGAACTGGCCCCTCAAAATATTCCGCACCTCGCCGTATTCCGTTGCGGCCGCTGATGGCTGGGACTCTCGCCAACACGGCGCTTTACGCTTTTGCCGTTTGGCTAAGCTGGATGACTTGCCGCTGCGTGGTAACGCGCCGGCAACGTAACTTGCGCGGTTTTCCTGTCGAGAGCGTCTCATGAAGAAGCGAAAGAAAAAACGGAGCCGCCCTACAGACGAAGGCGTCTACGTTTGCCCCACTTGTGGCGAGCAGATCGTTATCCCGCTCGATCGCAGCGGCGGCGCCGATCAGGAATACGTCGAGGACTGTCCCGTCTGCTGCAACGCCAACATCGTCCACGTCGAGTTTTTTGGCGATAACGAGCCGCCCCGCGTGTGGGCCGACGCGGAGTAATGCTAATTTGGAGCGGTCCTCTGGTTTATAGCAGTCCACACCCGGCTCAAATTTCCCACTTTCATTTCAACTTGCCAGATTTTATGACGACGAGTGGTGTACACTTGTAGGCGTTCTCAGAACACTCGAGCAAATCGCATCATGGACATTGCCAATTCCGCTGAAGCTCAAGCCCGACTTGCCGCCATCGTCGAGTCATCGGACGACGCAATCGTCGCCAAGACGCTCGACGGAATCGTCACGTCCTGGAACAAGGGCGCCGAGCGGATCTTCGGCTACACGTCCGAAGAAATGGTCGGTCGGCCGATCACGACGCTGATCCCGGAGGATCGTCCGAACGAAGAGCCGGAGATCATTGCACGGCTGCGTCGCGGCGAACGCGTCGACCACTTTGAAACCGTGCGAGTGACCAAGACCGGCCGGCGCATCGATGTGTCGGTGACCATCTCGCCGATTCGCGACGCAACCGGGCGGATCATCGGCGCCTCCAAGATCGCCCGCGACATCACCGAGCAGAAGCAATTCCGGGCTCGTCTGCACGAGCTCACTGGCCGGCAAGGCGCGATCCTTGAATCGGCGATCGACTGCATTATTTCGATGGATCAACAAGGCAAGGTGCTGGAATGGAACCCCTCGGCCGAGCGGACGTTCGGCTACATGCGCGACGAAGTGCTCGGCCGGGAGATGGCGGCGCTGATCATTCCTCCCTCGCTGCGCGACAAGCACCGGCAGGGTTTGGCGCACTACCTCGCCACCGGCGAGGGGCCGGTGCTCGGTAAGCGGCTGGAACTCACCGGAATGCGCAAAGACGGCAGCGAGTTTCCGGTCGAATTCTCGATCAGTCGCATCCCCATCGACGGCCCGCCGACGTTCACGGGGCAGATTCGCGACATCACCGAGCGCAAGCGCGCCGAAGAGGCGCTGCGGGAAAGCGAGGAGCGTCTGCGTCTTGGCCTGGATGCCGGCCGCACTGGAACGTGGGATTGGGACATCGTCAACAATCGTGTGAAGTGGTCGGATCGCGTGTTCGAATTCCACGGGCTCAAGCCCGGTGAATTCAGCGAGCGCGTGGAAGACTTCACCAAGCTGGTTCACCCGCACGACGTGGAGCGAGTGCAGAAGGCGATCCAGGATTCGGTGGCCAACGGCACGCCGTACGAGGCCGAGTTCCGGGTCGTTCATCCGAACGGGCAGGTGCACTGGATCGCCACCAACGGCAAGGTGTATTACGACGCGCACGGCCGCCCGATACGCATGCTTGGCGCGACGACCGACGTCACCGAGCGCAAATGGGCCGAGGCGGATCGCGAACGGCTGCTCGAGAGCGAGCGCATTGCCCGTTCCGAAGCCGAGCGGGCCAGCCGGATGAAGGACGAATTTCTCGCCACGCTCAGTCACGAATTGCGCACGCCGCTTACCGCCATCCTCGGCTGGTCACAACTTCTCCGCAGCGGTAAGGCCGACGCGGAAACGCAGGCGCAGGGCATCGACACCATTGATCGCAACGCCCGCGCGCAAACACAGATCATCGAAGACCTGCTCGACATGAGCCGCATCACGTCGGGCAAGATCCGGCTCGACGTGCAGCGCGTCGACGTCGCCGACGTGATCAAAGCCGCCATTGAAACCGTTACTCCCGCCGCCGAGGCCAAAAACATTCGCGTGGTGCCGGTGATCGATCCGATGGCCGGGCGCGTGTCGGGCGATCCGGCCCGGCTGCAGCAAGTGCTCTGGAACCTGCTACTCAACGCAATCAAGTTCACCCCCAAGGGCGGCCGCGTGCAGGTATTGCTGGAACGCGTGAACTCCCACATCGAAATCAGCGTCATCGACACCGGCCAGGGCATCGATACGAAATTCCTCCCGCACGTGTTCGATCGCTTCCGTCAGGCCGATTCGTCCACCACGCGCTCGCACGGCGGGCTGGGGCTCGGCCTTGCGATCGTCAAGCAACTGGTCGAGTTGCACGGCGGCACGGTGCAGGCGCGGAGCGCCGGCGAAGGCAAAGGCTCCACGTTCGTCGTCATGCTTCCCCTCACGCCGGTCCACCCGCCGTTTGAAACCGACGACACGCGACGACACCCGACGTCGAGCCTCTTCAGCGACATCGGCGACTCGCGCCCCAAGCTTGACGGCGTTCGCGTTCTCGTGGTTGACGACGAGCCCGACGCCCGCTCGCTCGTTAAGCGCCTGCTCGACGATTGCGAAGCCCAGGTCTTCACCGCCGCCGGTGCGGAAGAAGCGCTGGCCATCATCGGCGAGCACCCGATGGACGTGCTGGTGAGCGACATCGGCATGCCACGGCTGGACGGGTACTGGCTGATCAAGAACCTGCGCAAGCTCTCGCCCGACAGCGGAGGTAGCATTCCGGCGCTAGCCCTCACCGCGTACGCACGATCCGAAGACCGCCAGCGTGCGATCATGGCCGGGTTCCAAATGCATATCGCCAAACCTGTTGAACCATCGGAGCTGATTACGATGGTGGCCAGCCTTGCCCGACGGACGTGACTTCCAATCTCAATTGCCCGGATTTAGAATCGAATTCAACACTCGAACGCAGCGGCTTGATCACGGGCCGACGTTCGGACATTTCCGCTTGCACCGTTGGAGCGTGGTACGTCGTGGATGAAGGCCTTCCGTCCATCCCGTTGGATTTTCGAGCGCTATTTGAAAACGCGCCCGGCCTTTACCTGGTGCTCGCACCCGACTTCAAAATCGTCGCCGTCAGCGAGGCGTATTTGCGGGCGACCATGACGCGGCGCGACGCGATCGTCGGTCGCGGCCTATTTGAAGTCTTCCCCGACAATCCCGAAGACCCCGCCGCGGACGGCGTACGAAATCTCCGCGCGTCACTTGAGCGCGTGCTCCTACACAACAAGCCCGACACAATGGCCGTGCAGAAGTACGATATCCGCCGGCCTGACTCGGAAGGCGGCGGCTTCGAAGAGCGGCACTGGAGCCCCGTCAACTCACCCGTGCTCGACAGTGCCGGCCAACTCACGCACATCATCCATCGCGTGGAGGACGTGACCGAATTCGTGCGCCTCAAGAGCGTTCAAGCCGAGAAGGATCGCCAGACCGAAGACCTGCAGCGCCGCGCCACGGCGATGGAGGCAGAGATCTTCCAGCGCGCCCGCGAACTGGCCGAGGCGAAGGTCGCCGCGGAAATGTTCCGCCAGAGCGAGGCCCGCCTGCGTGAGCTGGCCGACGTGATGCCGCAGATCGTGTGGGCGGCCAGCCCCGATGGCACCGTCGACTACTACAACCGCCGCTGGTACGAATTCACCGGCAGGACCGACGGCGAATCGGTCGACCAAAACTGGGGCGCCATCCTGCACCCGGACGACCTGACCAATTGTCACGAAGCCTGGACCCGGTCGGTCAGTTCCGGCACGCCGTACGAAATCGAGTACCGCTTCAAGGACGTCATCACCGGCGGCTATCGCTGGTTCCTGGGCCGGGCGCTCCCGGTGCTCGATGCCGCCGGGAAGATCGTGCGCTGGTACGGCACGTGCACCGATATCGACGCCCGCAAGCTGGCTCAGGAAGACATCCAGCAGGCCCGCGAAGCCGCCGAAGCCGCCAACCAGAGCAAGGACCGTTTCCTCGCCGTCCTCTCGCATGAGCTGCGCACGCCGCTCACGCCGGTGCTGCTGACGGTGTCGCTGCTCGAGAACGACCCGCAGGTGCCGCTGAACATTCGCGAAGACATCCGCACCATCCGCCGCAACGTGGAACTTGAAGCCCGGCTCATCGACGACCTGCTCGATCTCACCCGTGTCACCCGCGGCAAGATGCAACTGCATTTTGAGCTGGCCGACGTGCACGACCTGATCCGAAACGCCGTGAAGATCTGCTTTCCGGATCGCGCGCAGGACGTCACGCTCGCACTGAACGCAAAGCGGCATCACGTGCGAGCCGATCCCGCGCGACTGCAGCAGGTGTTCTGGAACCTGCTGGGCAACGCCGGCAAATTCACGCCGGTCGGCAAACCGATCACCATTCGCTCGCGCGATTTCGACGGCGGGAAGATCCGCGTCGAAGTCATCGACAACGGCATTGGCATTTCCGCCGCCGTGCTGCCGGCGATCTTTAACGCGTTCGAGCAGGGTGACAACTCGCTCACCCGCAAGTTCGGCGGCCTTGGGCTCGGGCTCACGATCAGCAGCGCGCTGATCGACGCCCACGGCGGCTCCATCACCGCCCACAGCGACGGCGCAGGCAAAGGCGCCACCTTCACCGTCGAGTTGCAGACCGTTGCCGCGCCGAAAACCGGCACGCCCGTTCGGCAAGGCCCGCGTAAGCTTCAACCCGTGCCGGCCCGTCTTCAGATTTTGCTCGTGGAAGATCATCCCGCGACGCTCGATATTATGAAGCGACTGCTCACCGGCATGGGCTACGACGTGAAGACCGCCGCCAGCGTGAAGGGCGCGCTAGCCGTCGCCGAGCAGGACAAGATCGACCTCGTCATCAGCGACCTCGGCCTCCCCGATGGCAGCGGCAACGACGTGATGCGCGCCCTGCAACAGCGCCCCACCATCCGCGGCATCGCCCTCAGCGGCTACGGCATGGACGACGACATCCGCGAAAGCAAGGAAGCCGGCTTCGACCAGCACCTCACCAAACCAGTCGACATGGCCCAGCTTCAATCCGCCATCCAGCAAACGACGGCCTACCAAGCTCGATAGCTCTTCCGATTTTTAATCAGGATTTAGCGGCGGTCGATCCCATCGCGGTCGCCGCGCCGGCGACCATCACGATCAGTTCCTGCGGCTCAACCGGCTTTGCCAGGTGCATTTGAAAACCTGCGGCGATGGCCCGTATGCGGTCTTCGGCACGGGCAAACGCCGTCAGCGCGATCGCCGGCGTGTCGCCACCCCTGGATTTGTCGAGCATCCGTACCCGCTTGAGGAACGAATAGCCGTCTTCTCCGGGTAGGCCGATGTCGCTGATGATCACGTCGAATGACGAGCTCGAAATCCGCAGCATCGCCTCGTCGGCCGACTCCGCTGTCGTCACCACGGCGCGGCAGTCTTCGAGGATTCGCGTAAGCAATCCGCGCGTGTCTTTTTCGTCGTCGACGACCAGCACGCGAAGGCCCGCGATGTCCACCTGGGAAAAAGGCGTATCGCACGGCGGCGCCGACGACTCCACTTTTTCTGCGCGACCGTCCTTCGGCGGTTCCGGGTGCAGCGCCGTAATCGGCAGCGAGACGACGAACGTCGCTCCGCATCCCTGGCCCGAACTGACGGCTCGCACCGTGCCGCCGTGCAGTTCCACCAGTTGCCGCACGATGGAAAGGCCCAGCCCCAGCCCGCCGTGAGTGCGCGTCGTCGTGCCGTCGGCCTGGCGGAAACGGTCGAACACGAAGGGGAGAAAATCCGCTTTGATCCCTTCGCCAGTGTCGATCACGCTCACTTCAAGATTCGAGCCCACGCGCTCCAGAACCACCTGCACGCGTCCGCCGCGCGGGGTGAACTTCACTGCGTTGGCGATCAGGTTCCACAGCACCTGCTGCAGCCGGCTCGCGTCGCCGTTGATGGCCACGCCATGCAGCGGATCGAGCACCGCCTGCAGGCGAACGCCCTTGGCCTCCGCGGTGGGCCGCAACGCATCCACCGCCGCCTGCACGATCACCGAGAGATCAAGCCGCTGCAGATCGAGCCTGATCTTTCCGCTGATGATGCGGCTCATATCCAGCAGATCTTCGATGATCTGCGACTGCGCCCGCGCGTTACGCTGAATAACGTCCACGCCCTGGGCCACGTCCTCAGGTTTTACGCCCGGCCGCGAGATGAGCTGCGACCAGCCAAGGATCGCCATCAGCGGCGTGCGCAGCTCGTGGCTCAGCGTCGCGAGAAATTCGTCCTTCATGTTGCTCGCCCGCTCGGCCTCGGATCGCGCCGCCCGCTCGCTTTCCAGCAGCGCCTGCTTTTCGGCTTCGATCCGCCGGCGATCCGTCACATCGCGCGTGGTACCGGCGATGACTTCAACGTTCCCGTTCTCATCCAGCACCGGCGTGAAGATGTACTCGTACATGCCCGAGATCCCGCTGCCACCGGTGAAGGGGACTTCGCCCTTGATCGGCTTTTTGGTCTCCAGCACCTGCCGCAGTTCGCGGTGGTGCATGTCGGCATGCCACTGCGGATAGCCCAGCTCGATCAGGCTCTTGCCGACGGCCTGATCGAACGTCACGCCCCATACTTCCAGCAGTCGGCGATTGGCGTAAATGAATCGCCCGCTGAGATCGAAGACGTAGATAAAGTCGGGCGTGGTGGAAGAAATTCCCTCGAACAATCGCGACTGCCGCTCAAACTTTTCCGTCAGCGTCTTGGCCGTCTCCTGGATTCGCTTGTTCTCGGTAACGTCGCGGAAATAGATCGAGATGCCTTCCGGTGCCGGGTATGCGTGGGCCTCATACCAGCGGTCGTGATCAGGATAGTACGTGGTGACCGACGCTGCCACCCGATTATCCATCACCGCTTGGTACATGGTTTCCAGTTCGCTGCCCGCGAAGCCCGGGTACTCGTCGTAAATCTTTTTTCCGATCAAATCTTCGGGCGCCCGCTCAAGAATCCGTCCGCACTGCGAGTTCACGTAGCTGAATCGCCACGCACGGTCGAGCGCAAAAAATCCGTCGGTGATGCTCTCGAGAATATTCCGCGCCTGGTCGCCCATCGCCCGCTGCTGCTCGTGCAGGCGATCGCGTTCCCGCTCGGCCAGCACCGCCGCGGTGTCTTCGTACGCAATGCCGAGCAGCCCGCACACCTCGCCGGCGGCGTCGCGAATCGGGCTGTACGACCACGTGAGCCACACGTCTTCCGGGCTGCCGTTGCGCTCCATCACCATGTGAACGCGCTCGTTCCACGTCGATTCACCTCGCTGCATCACCGCTTCCACCTGCGGCGCGATGTTCGGCCAAATCTCCGGCCAAAGCTCCTGCGCCGGACGACCCAGCGCCTCCGGATGACGCTTGCCCAAACTCCGCGCGTACGAATCGTTGTATAGATTGATCAGTTCCCGGCCCCACCAGATCCGCATCGGGAAACGCGTGTTCACGCAAAGGTCGACCACCATCTTCAACGTCGCCGGCCACTTCTCCTTGGGCCCGAGGGGCGTCCGCGACCAGTCCATCCGATCGATTCGCGCCGCCATGCCGTCTGTAGAGTTGGAGGTAATTTCGAATCCAGCCGAATCCATATTTCCACCCGAGCCCGCATTCAAATTGCCCTGTCCAACGCCGCGCTCGCTTGTACCCGGTCCCCGGCCCTCCACCATCGGGGAAAATCCGAAGTGTCCGGCCGAAATCGATTCGATCTCCGTACATACATTCCTTCACCATTCATCTCCATTTGATAGAGTGCTGATTGCTTCAGCCCCCGACAAAGGAAACACTCATGGACATCAAACGCGTCGGATCGCGTCCCTCCGGTAAAGGCCCCGCCGACTGGTTCACCGGCACGGTGCGGATCGACCCGCTGCTCGATGCGCCCGATCCCGCCCGAGTCGCCGGCGCCGCCGTCACGTTCGAGCCCGGCGCCCGTACCGCGTGGCACACGCACCCGCTCGGCCAACACCTCATTGTCACCGCCGGCTGCGGCTGGGTGCAGCGCGAGGGAGGCCCCGTCGAAGAAATCCGTCCCGGCGACGTCGTCTGGTTCGAGCCCAACGAGAAGCACTGGCACGGCGCGACGCCCACTACCGCAATGACGCACATCGCCATCCAGGAAAAACTCAACGGCAGCCCGGTGACGTGGATGGAAAAGGTGACCGACGAGCAGTACCGGCGATAGCCACACGTCCACACCGGACGACGCCGCGACAGAAGTCGCGGATCCCGCGATTCGTCGCTGCCGGCAGCGCATCGGCCGATCTTTTCATCGCGCCAACCCTCCCGGCCGCCCAACTCCCGGCCCGGCCGAGAGTTGGCCTCGTTTGCGCAGGTGCGCAAAGGTACGAAAAGGTGTCAAAAGGTGCGCTTAGGTGCGCTTTTGTGACACGTTTGGGACACTGACTATTCAATTGTCAAAGAACCGCCGCCCGCTATCCGGGGCACCGGGAGCGCGACAAAAACAATCGCACTCCACTAGTACCCCCCCTGCGCCGCTTTTGGCGAGGCGGCCGCGCACCGCCGACGGATTTTTTTGGAAAATTGTTTAGATTTTTACTCTTCAGCAAGTTTTTGCATCGCCGAGATTGTTCGAAACTCTTGTAGGGTGGGGTTTATCGCCGCCATCCAACGAACGAAGGTGGGGATGAACCCCACCCTACAAAAACGCGTCATCCTGAGAGGGTGTCTAAAAAGTCCAAAATCTCGCAATTCATAGAATCGTCATCCTGAGCGTACTCGCGAAGGATCTGGCCCGATCGCCGTAAAACGCAGATCCTTCGCGGGTACGCTCAGGATGACATCGCCCCGCAAGTCGCGGACGATTGACTTCTTAGACACCCTCTGAGCATAGTCGCGAAATATCTACGTCAATCGTCGAACGATGCCCGATCCTTCGCGAGTACACTCAGGATGACGGGCTCTTTCAACTTCATACACGCGTCCTAAGATGATCGAACGCCGACGCGGACACGTCGGCCGACCCACCCTGATGGAGGACTTACATGGCCAAGCCCGCAAAAAACACCGTCTGTCTCTGGTACACCAAGGACGCCGAAGAGGCCGCGAAGTTTTACGCCCAAACCTTTCCCGATTCGTCGGTTGGCGCGGTGCACACCGCCCCCGGCGATTTCCCCGGCGGCAAGAAGGGGCAGGCATTGACGGTCGAATTCACCGTGATCGGAATCCCCTGCATCGCCATCAACGGCGGCACGGCCTTCAAGCAGAGCGAAGCGTTCTCGTTCCAGATCGCCACCACTGACCAGGCCGAGACCGACCGCTACTGGAACGCGATCGTCAACAACGGCGGCCAGGAAAGCCAATGCGGCTGGTGCAAAGACAAATGGGGCTTGAACTGGCAAATCACGCCGATCGCGCTAACGCAAGCGGTGACCGACAAAGACCCCGCCGCCGCCAAGCGGGCGTTTGATGCGATGATGACGATGAAGAAGATCGACATCGCCAAGATCGAAGCGGCAAGACGAGGATAAGACAGTCGGTGAAGGGCGGCTCTCCTTTCGGATCACCGCCCGCAGTCCGCCCAAGCCCCGAAATTCGGCGGTAGGCGCTAATCCCGGAATGATAGTTTGCGCCAGATGTTGGATATTCGGCGGCCAATGAAGGTTGTCTCACTCCTCTGACGGTTTTCTATCGTTTTTAAGGTTGATCCGCCGCTCCTATCGCCGCAATCAGGGTCGCGGGTCGAGATGGGAATCGCTTGGTGTTTCACAACTTATGCCGCTATCCTGTTCCTTCTTCTGGTCACGTTAGTTTGCGCGACTGGTCAGACTATTGGATAGTTATGCGGCAGCACGCACTTCTACTCGTCGTCGTCGTGCTAACTCTGGGCGCGGGATGCGCGTCGCATCAAGGCCGCGTCATTGAGGATCGTCACATGCAAGTCGTGCGTATAGCCGAGCTCGAAATCGACCCCGCACACCTCGAGGGCTACATGGCGGCCGTGAAAGAGGAGATGGAGACGTCGGTCCGCATCGAGCCCGGGGTCGTGGCGATCTACGCCGTGGCGGAGAAGGACGCCCCGACCAAGCTGACGTTCTTCGAAATCTATGCCGACGAGGCCGCATACCGCGCGCACATTGCGTCCCCGCACTTCCGGAAGTACTTCGAGACTACCAAGGACATGATCACGTCGCGCAGGTTGATTGACACAGTGCCGCTGCAACTCAGCGCGAAGTCACAGAAATGAGTGGCGGCGCGGCTGTCAGCAGCCGCATAACCCGCCGCTGGAGCGGACCGCGGCGGCGGTATAATTTACCCGCGGTCCAGCGTCGCGCGTGCGCCGCCGCGGCCGCTCAACGGCCTTCCGTTACTTACTTGCGACTTTCCCCTTCACCGCATTCGCCCGGGCTTTGTACGTAATCCGGCCATCAGCATCCGTCGTCAATCTAGTGCGCATTTTCGATTGGAGACGCGTGCGGTCGTCGGCGGTCATCTTCTTAAGCGACGCGCCGACGCTCGGGCCGCCCAGGATGGTCGTCCAGTAGTCGTCGAAATCGGTGAAGGTGCGCTGCACGGTAAGTTCCTGCGTTTGCACGTCGGCCAGGCCGGCGTTGGTCCATAGGTCACGCAGGATATCGAGGCGCGCGGCGTCGGGACTGGGCGGCATGGGGACGGGGAAACCCATGGCGGTCATCTCCTCGCGGAGGGATTCGTAGGGGAATCCGCCGCCGGTGAGGTCCCAGCCGTAGGCCGACACCGTGCCGCCGGGGCGGACGACGCGGGTCATTTCGGCGACGCCCTTCGCGGGGACGGGGACGAAGAAAATCACCAGCGGCATGACGGCGGCGTCGAACGTATTGGGCGCGAACGGGAGCGACATCGCGTCGGCCTGCTGGAACTTCGCGGTGCGGAGCGCGGGCCTGGTGCGGGCGTAGGCGAGTTGCTCGGCGGACGGGTCGATCCCTTCCAATACAGACGGCGCACACCTCTCGGCGAGCATTTGCGTGAACGCGCCGTTGCCACAGCCGACGTCGAGCCATCGCAACCCTTGCGCGGGAGCGAGCCAGTCGAGGAATTGCTCGCCGACGGCGCGGCTCCATACGCCCATGTACCGCTCGTACGCGGCCCCATCGTCAAAACGGATTTCTTCGGTGGCCATCAGTGATTTCCTCGGTTCGAACGTTGCGTTGCCGCGGGATCATTCAGCCGCTTTGACCGGTCGCGTCGTCGGCAGGTTGTAGCTGCGGCGGCGGTAGAGCAGGTCGGCGCTTTGGATCAGGGCGGTGGCGTCGCGGGTCATCTCGGTGGCCTTGTCGGCCGCGCCGGGAGTGGTGAGATCGACCGGAGCCAGTTTCATCGGAAGCGTTAACATCGACAACTCGGCCGGCGCGCCGAACGGAGGTAGCAGCAGCACGTTCTCGCCGCGCACCAGCATCAGATCATTGGACCCGGATTGAATGAGCGCGACGCCGCGCTCGGCCGGGCGATCGAGCACCGAGGAACCGAAGAAGCAGTGTTCGTACGAGCCGCCCAGCAGCGAGAGAATCGTGGGCGCGATATCCGTCTGGCTGCACACGGCGTGCACGCGCCTGGCCGGGCCGAGGAGCGACGGTGCGTAGACGATGAACGGTACGCGTGAGCTTCCGCCGGCCACCACCGGCGTCTGTTTGAATCCGCCGGCGTGGTCGGCGGTGAACACGATGATCGTCTTATCGAAATACTTTGCCTTCCGCACCTTGCTCATGAATTGCCCGATGGCCCAGTCGGCATAACGCACCGAGTCGAGCTGCGCGGCGTATTTGTAGCCGGGCTGCACGGGCTGGATCTTTCCCGGCGGAATCAGATACGGCCGATGGAACGACGTCGTCATCAGCGTGATGAAGAACGGGCGGTCGGTGGTTTCGCTCGCCAGGCGGTCAACACTGTTGTACGCGTCTTCATCGCACCACCCCACCACGTTGCGGAAGGTGCGGCAGGGTAACTGGTCTTCGTAAATGTTGCGGGCGTATCCGTTGCTGGCGCTAAACGCGAGCTGGTGATCAAACTCGGGCTGGCCGCCGTGGACGTAGAGCGTTTGGTAGCCGCGGTCGCCGAGGATGCGGGCGAGGGTGAGGAAGTTGCCTTCGGTCTGCGGCCGCGTGATCACGCCGCTGCCGGGCAGATCGGGGAAACCGGCGAGCGAGCCGCTGAGCCCTTGCGCGGTGCGCTGGCCGACGCTGAAGCAGTGATCCATGAAGACGCTCTGCTCGGCCAGCGCACTGAGTTCGGGACACAATCGCTTGTCGCCGCCGAGCGCACCGATGTATTGCCAGCTCATGCTCTCGAGGACCACGAGGATCACGTTGTAATCGTTTCGCGGGCGGCCGCTGTCGGTGATGCGGCGGAGCGGGTTGTCGGGGTCGTCGAGGAATCGGTCATTCGCCTGGCCGAGCACCTGCCGGGCGCGGGCGAACGCCTCGTCGTCCTTCAGCAGCGGATAGTAATCTTCAAGATCCGAATGGCGGGCGAGCTTGTACGTCGCGTCGCGCAGGGTGAAGCAGCCGTTGAGCGTGAGCTGCACGACGGCCGGTGAATCGCTGCCGTAAGCGGCACTGTTGTTGAGCGGCCGATTGCGGAAGCTGCCGCGGATTCCGATGATCGCCACAGGGATGAGCAGCAACGGCCAAACGCCCTGCCACCACGGGCTCTTGCGATTCCGACCCAGGCCCCAGCGATTCAGAAGCACCGTTGCAACGACAAGACACACCAGCGTGGCCAGCGCCGCCCACACCACCGGGTACTGCTGCCAGATCGTGCGATACACCGCGGAGTAGCGCGTGTACTCAAGCACCTGGTAATTCAACCGCAGGCCGAACTCTTGATAGAAGAAGTAGTCGGCCACGCAGGCGAACAGCACGATCGCGACGACGATCCCGCAATACCCTGAGAGAACCCAACCAAAGATTCGGCTCCCCATCACCCGCGCCGGCGCAATCGTTACCAGCGCCAGGAGCGGCAGGACGACCATGAACGCGATCGCCGCATCAAATCGCAGTCCGACAGCAAAGCTCCTGGCAATCTCCCCCGCCGACGCGGATTGGAAGCGATCCAGCAGCGTGAGATAGATCATCAAGCGCTGCCCGGTAAACAACAGCACGACGACACAAAACAGCATCACCGCCTGCCGCACGCGCGGCCCGAGCAGGCCGCTGCGGCCGAGTAAACTATTTTCCACCGCCGGCTGGCTGGCCGTCGGCGTCATGTCTGACTTGAACATTCCCTGAGTGTACCGAGGTCAGGAAAGAAGCAATAACGACTCACGCAAACAACACGCTCATGCGAGGCTCTCGCGCACAAACCGCTCATTCGACGAACCCACGCGAAAGCGCAGTCTAACACGCCTGAACAACGTTTTTTTGAATGCTTTCGCGTGGTAGCGGCCATATAAATGTAGCTACGCCGCCGTTATGAACCCTATGCCAGAAGCCCATCTCGCCGGCGAATTGACGATCCGCCCGTACGCACCGGCGGACTGGCCGGCCATTTGTCGAATACATGACGCGGCGCGTGTTCAGGAACTGGCCGCAGGAGGAGTTGATCGCCGCGCGTTTCGGCCGATGACAGAAGCCGCGATTGCCGACGGGTTCTTCGACTCCGAAACGGTAGTCGCGCAACTCGGCGAACGAGTTGAAGGGTTCGTCGCATGGAATGGTGCATACGTCTCGTGGCTGTACGTGAACCCGAGTGCTCAGCGACACGGCATCGGTCGGCGGCTACTCGTCCATGCCCTGCAGAAAATCGGTCGCCAAGCGTGGACCAACATGCTCGTTGGCAATAACCGAGCCCTCACACTGTATAGACAGGTGGGCTTTGAAGTTGTCTGGGAGCGCAACAGCCTTTGCGATGGATTCCCGTGCGTAGCGATGCGATTGGCATTGCCGACCAGCCGCATGCGCGATCCGAGCGTGCGCCGGGAGCCTCGTACGACATAACTCGCTTTCCGTCGACTCTATTCTCGGTCTTCTCTTCAAAAGACGTACCACTCGCTACAGTGGGCCGGCCGGCTAGCAGGACCTTTTTGACCCGTGAAACGAGCCGTTCGCAGCCGAATTCAAGGCTAGCACAACCGGCGGATAACCTGCCGCGGTTCGACGTCCCACGATGCGTAGCCAATACGTCGGCTGTCCGCCATCTCGCCAAACGACCGTCGAGACGTGAGGTTTTTTGTTGACATCTCAACCCGTGATATTAACCTTTCGACGGCGTTCAGGACGCCGCCTGCCCGCGGGAAGGGCTCTAAGCCCAACTGATTGTTGTACATCCTCAAATGACGCTCCTTTTGGCCGTGACGCGCGGGCGCTCGGCCGTATTTAAAGGAGGTCATATGACCACCCGTTCTGATCGTAATCGTGTAACTTCCGAGCTTCCTGCCCGGCCGAACCTTCGTTTTCTGAAGGATCGCGCCAAGGCGATGGTCCAGGCCGGCGAGGCTGACACGCTGGCCTTGGCGCAGCTCGCGCTCGCCCGCCGATTTGGGTTTGCAAGTTGGCCGACGCTCAAGCGTCATGTCGATTCGCTCGCGCCGGACGGAGGTGTTTCGGCAACGCAGCGGCTGGTCGACGCGGCCGCTCGGGGTGATTTGGCCGAGGTCATGAACCAGCTCAAGGCCGGCGCAGATCTCAAGCACATTTATGACGTCGAGAAGGGGTATGGGAGCTTCGCCCCGCCGTTGAAGGCGGCGATCGAGAACGGACACGCCGAGTGCGTTCGTTTCCTGCTCAGCCGTGGCGCCCTTGACCGCGTGTGGAGTTGGGACGGCCTTTCGGTCGCGCGGCAGCGCGGTTTTGTCGAGATCGAACAACTGCTGACCGAGCACCGGGCCTCGCAACAGTCGCTGATCGAAGCCATTCACAGCGGTGCGCACGGTCGGATCGCCGAGTTGCTGCAGGCCGATCCGACGCTCGGGCAAGCGAATGAGGCCGGACACGGCCCCATGCTTCCACCTTTGCTGGTGGCCGCCGGCCTGGGCGATGTCAGCACCGTGCGGCTTCTGCTGGATGCCGGCGCCGATCCCGCCGCCGAGCACCACGCCACTTCGTTCAACGCCCTGACTCACGCGATCTACCACGGTCACCGTGAGATCATCGGTTTGCTCGAAGAGCGAGGCGTTACCAGCAACGACGTCACCAACTACATCTTTGCCGCTGGCAAGGGTGACTTGGATCGCGTCAAGCAGTATCTCGACCAGGGCATCGACATCAACGCCAAGGATCACCACGAACAGCACGTCCTTCCGCACGCATTTCGATCGGGGAACGACGCGCTGATCCAATTTTTGGTCGATCATGGCGTTGACGTCCGTCGGTCCAACGGCTGGGGCGGTTACGTTTGGTTTGCCGACTGCATCGAACGAGGCGAGCTCGATGCGGTTCGCCGAATCCTGGACCTTGGGTACGATGTAAATCACCACGACGCTCATGGGAATAGCCCCTTGTCATACGCCAGGCAATTTCAGCAGCCGGCGATCGAGAGCTTGTTGCGCGATCGAGGCGCCACGGATTAGGACTCCAAACTTACACCGGCCATGTGGCCATACGGAGTTGCCATGCAAACAAATCCCATCACCGTGCGCGATGCAAACCCGGGCGATCTGGACACGGTCTGGGAGTTCATTCAGAAGAAGGCAGCATTCGACAACTGGCTCGACAGATTAACTGCAACGCCACAGGCCCTCTCGGATGCTATGTTCGGCCAACCCCCGCAAATGGGGATTCTGCTTGCCGAGCTTGATCTGAAGGTGGTTGGATTTGCGTCGTACTTCTTCACGTTTTCGACGTACTTATGTCGCCGATGCGTTTGGCTTGATGACCTGTATGTCGACGAAGGCGCCCGCCGGCGTGGCGTGGGCACCGAGCTTTTGCGCACGCTTGCGAAAAAAGCGCATCAGGAGGGATATCCCCGGATCGAATGGGTCACCGCGGCCGCGAACGCCACAGCCATTAATTTCTATGAGCGTATTGGCGCTACCGTGCGGCAAAACTCGCGCGTTTGTCGGCTCGAAGAAATGGCGATCGCGGCGATTGCTGATGGGCTGGTGTCTTGACCGAAAGCCCATAGACCGGCAGGAAGGCAAAAAAGATGGGTGCGGTAGGATTCGAACCTACGAAGGCATAAGCCAACAGATTTACAGTCTGTCCCATTTGTCCACTTTGCAACTGAAAAGCACCCAATTTCAAAGCCTGTAGGGCGCGGACTGGGGCGCGGTCAAAGAATCGCCTTCAAGGAAGGCATAATCCGCTACTGTTTCAGGTGGTCACCTTTCACCTGCATTAGTTTCAATTACGTCGCTGCAATTCGGGCAAAGAAGAATAAAATGACCATTGTGATGTCGCATGGTTGCCCGAACTGAGTCCGTGAACTGCATGCGACACAGAGCACATGTCTCGCCTACGGTTGTCAATTCAGAGTTCACGGACCTTACGATCTTCATGGGGGCAACGGCTCGGGACTCCTCTGCTACTTCCGCCTTCGTTACTTTGACCGAAAGCCACTTTAATGCTTGAGACAGCTTATGAGTAAGTCTGATCTGCCTTCGGCGACTTACGCGATTTTTGAATTCCCTTCTGAGCCAGTCATTGAGAAAGGATTCGTCGTCAACGGTCACACCATAGTCCGAATCGCGTGACACGATGATGACATCAGCGCCGGTCGCAACCGCGCACGCCACAACCCACTCCCAATTTACTGCATCACCGATGGAAGTATCGGAACGCTTACGCGGAGGATACCCCAATGCGAACCGCTTCAGCGCGAGCCGACGGATTTTGTCTCGAACCTTCTTCTCGCGAGTTAAGCTACACTGCTTATCTTCTGAAAATATTTGGTGAACCAATTTGTATACGGGGTCTTGGCTTGTCGGATTTGTCAAAATGGTCTTGAGCCTTGCGCGCAGCACCTTGACCCGCTGCTTCACATCTTCGACGTTCTTTTTTAGAGCTATGACTGAAGCAGCTTCGGCGAGGAATGCTGGTTGCGAAATCGTCTCAGGCGATTTCATTGCGGACGAAGATTCGAGAATTACCGATTGTCGGTTTTTCTCGAACTCCATCTCGACTTGGTATGTCGAGATGATGTCTTCTCGAACTGTGCTCACGTGATTGAGCAATTTTAGTCCAACCTCATTGCGGGCACGGTAGAAGTCAAGATAGATATTTGTGTCAATGAAGACGATTTGTCGTCTCTTGCGACGACGCTTCGGTTGCATCGCAGGCCCGGACTCCGTATTCATGATTGCTCTCTTCGTGGCAGCAAAGTTTTCGCTAAACTGAATGATTTAGTCTGCTTAGGATAACTGTTCGCTGAGCGTCGTGCTCCTGCCCGCGTAATTGTCCCCGAATCCAGCGACGACTTCAGCTTTTCGGCAACTCACTTTTGTGCAGCAGACAGTTGGTCGTCAGCCCACGTGGCGCTGAGTTCCGTCTCTGATCCGGCTTTGCTTTTGTGTGACCGGGAAGAGGCTTCATCCGTCTCTGTCAGGTCCATGATTTTAATTGCCTTCCACTTTCCGCCCTCGACCGGCGCAAGCGTGAGGGTGTAACGGTGCAAAGAGTTGCTGTTGTAAGCGTCACTCATAGCGTAGTGGCTCTCGCTGAGCACCACGATGCCTACGAATGGATAAAGCAGACTGTCAGATTTACGGATGTCGAAACTGGCCACGGTGACGAAGATTGTATGCTTCATCGATCCGGCTTTCGCAGAGTCAGTGTCAGACCAGTATTTCTGAGAGTTGGCCTTCCATTCCTCGCCCAGCCGCTTCGTAAATTCGCCAAACTTTTCGGCACTCGGTGCGGCCGGTTCGGCCTTTGCCACGGGCGCTACAGCAGGTGCGGGCGTCGGGGCCACTACGGGCACCGAGACAGGAGCGGGTGCGACAATTTGCGGCTTTGCCGGGAGTTCAGGGGCTACGATCACCGGTTTGTTGGCAGGAGTCTGGTCAATTGCGGCAACGACCGCAACGGGGGAGACGGCCGGTTCGGGCTTGTGTGACGTTATCTTCAGGACTACGACGATCGCGACAAGAAACGTCAAACCAATACCCCCAGCAACGATCCCGATAATAGACTTGTCACTCATGATTGGCCTCCCTTTGAATTTGAACGACCTTGAAACATCGCAAGGACAACCCCCAGAGTTGTACGGCGACATTGTTGCCGATTCACCGGCAGCAATGCAACTTTCACGCCCAGTACCAGCAAAGTATCCCGCACACGTCTAGGTGAAGTACGGTGCCTGCATCGGGAGCCGTTTCTTGGGTACGTCATCGCGCCCGCATAGCGACCGTTTTCTTGGGCGAGTTGCGTTACCTGCGTAGTAGTCAATTTCTTGGGGAACTTTCCAAACGTGCATAGTGAACCGGTATAATGCGACCCATGGATGTGAAGGTGGGTGATCACGTAAGGCATGCGTGGAAGAACGGGAAGTCGTTCGGAACTGGCATCGTCCTAGCCGTTAATAACCGTTCAAAGCCACCGACTGCAAAGATTAGATGGGACAAACACACCGTCGTTCGTTCGACGCTCAACCCACCGACGCAATCGGACGTTTTCCTGCACACCTTGACCGTGATCCCATAGCGGGATTCCGAGTAATGCGCCGGACCGGCGAAACCATTGGGCGATCCATGTGCCGTCACAGCCCTATTCTGCTACAATCGCAGTCGGCCTGAGGGCCGTGCCGGGTGGTCCGGCAACATCTCGTGGTCAATCTTACGGTTGAACAGAACGATTTTGATTTCCTGCCAGTGTTCACTGACTTTGGTGGTTGGCAACGGGGGACTTTCGACTTCGACGGACAGTCATTGCCTTTGATCGAACATTTGAATGGAGCAGTTGCTGCATGAACCGTATAACACGATGGTGGAATAACATCCTGTCATCGCCTTCCACAATTGCCCAGTGGGAGTACCGTAGGCGCCTCGCACGTCAACAGCAGTCTGAAGACGTCGAACCATTAGCAGACGTGCGATTGCGAACATGGCGGGCAATGAGCCTTGATCTTCAAACCCATGTAAATCCGTTTGACTCCTTGGAAGCGGTTGGAACGGTTTCTCAAAACCCTGAAACAGATTATTTCCCAGAAGGACGAATCACTGTCACATGTCCGAAGGGGAATGTCGAGCTAGACGATCTTGCAGGTGCTGTCCAAAACAAAAACTTGGATAAGGCGAGGGGAGAGATTGCGGAACTGGCTACGGGTCAGCGTCAAGCCTCGGATCATCTTTGGGTTTGGTACGTTCAAGCCGGGCATGACTACTGGGAACAAGGTCGTGCTGATCTGGCCCTACGTGCATACCTGAATGAACAGAGGATTCGTCGGGTGCAGGAACCGGAGAGTAACAATTGGGTCATGAATCGAAATGTTGCGCGATGCTTACGCGGAATTGGCGACTTCGAGAATGCCGGATTTCGACATCTCCTTGCCGCAGAAGCCGCACTTGATGAAAAGAAGGAGATTGATGCAGCAGGGGAGTTCGAATGTACGGGTTTGTCGTGGGAGCGATTCGCGCGGGACACGAAAGACCGACCTCGCGTGACGACGATCAACGCAACGTACGATTCCACCATTTGCTTCAGAAAAGCGAAATACCTATATGCTTCCCAAGGGGACTTCGATGGAACATCGCGATGCAATGTTCTCGAACGAGATGCAGAGCGGCGGTGGACACATTCTAGAGCTAGGCAGTACGGTCTGCGCGTAATGCGAACGCTGTGGTTATATGGTGAATCGCCTGTGCGAGTAATGATGGCCGCGATGTTCGTTTGGTTTTGTTCCGGCATCGTATATTTTTGCAGTGGTTTCAAGGGTGACGGGAAGGCTATTGACGGTCTGAAAGGTGTTGCGAACGCACTATATTTATCCATCATCACCATCGCGACGGTGGGATATGGTGATCTCACTCCGACTGGTCGATTAGCCAGAGGGGTCGCGGGAATCGAAGGCGTGTGTGGCGTTCTCTTTGCTGCAATGTTTCTCGTGGCGATGCAACGACGTTACACCGGAAGATAGTGCCGAACTTGTAGAGAAGCAGTTTTGTGCCAAGCTGGGTATCAAGCTGCCCAAGGGATGCACGTGGCCCGAGCTTGAGGCCGCTCGGCGAAACAAAGGATGTTTTCGTCCGTGACGTGGCCAAGCGAATCAAGACGAAATACTGTTATTCGATCCTAGCCATCACGACGGATGGCTTGACCTTCACCGCGCGGCAAACCCGTACGAATACGTCAACCGTGGGCACCTTCTCGTCGCGTTCCAACTCAGACAGGTAGACCCGGTGGATACCAGCGGCCTTGGACACGGCCTCTTGTGTCATCCCAGCATCAATTCTCGCCTTCCGTAGCTCATTGCCGATCTTCATAACCCATTCGTCGGCAATTTTTGCTTGTCAGCTAAAGTTTACACTTGACCAATGTAGCCTATTGACTACAATCCAGTTATTGGAGGTAGTTTTTATGAGCATTGCCATCGCAAATCAGATCGACGTGCTGGAAATCGAGCGACTGCTGGAGATCGATCAAGAAATCGCTCCCGCTGTCGTGGAAGGTTTCCACGTCCACGATGAAGGCTCGGCTAATTGGGTTGTCCGCAGGATCATTGAGGCGAGACAGTACGCTCAACACGTAAAAGAGTGGGCTGAATTGGAATGCCGTCGTTCTCAGCGCGATGAGGACCGGCTCATGTTCATGTTCGGGCGGCAGCTTGAGGCTTGGGTAAGCGAACGGATCGCGGCCATGAACGGGCGTCGAAAGTCCATCCCCCTTCCCGCAGGCACGGTCGGTTTTCGGCACCTGAACACCACGCTGGTGATCATTGACGAGGGGGCTGTGCTGGATTGGGCACGTCAGCACCAGCCGAAGGCAATCCAGACTAAGGAATATTTGAGTAAGACGGTGATCAATGAGCACTTCGCCGCTTTGGGAGAACTGCCGCCCGGCACTCAAGTCGAACCCGAGCGCGAAAAGTTTTATATCCGTTGAGGGTCAAACACGAGGTGAACAATGCCGCGAAAACGTCCACTGCACACCGTTGTCTCGCAGCGTCAAATGACCGCCACAGAAGAACAAGACTTCACGGTGGCCATCAACAAATTGATTGAAGAGCTTGTACGCGAAGAACTTACACATCGGTTTGCCAAGCCACCTGAGGCGTTGGTGCATTCTCTTGGGCACCAAGCCAATGAGGCATAGTCTGTTGTGAGATTTGTCGCTCCTTTCCGTTCGGCATGGTGCCGTCCAGAAGTCGCCGCTCACACCCGCAAACTTCTCTAATACAGGTGTCATCATGAGTATCGTGCTGAAAGGTCGGCGTTTTATTGCAGTCGCTCGTTGCAGCGGTGATTCGCAGGTGGAGGAAAGCATTCCTCGCCAACTGGAACTGGCGCGGCAGTATGCCGCCGATCACCAGATGACTCTGGTGGACGAAATCACTCTCGACGGAATGTCCGCAAGCCAGCGTGAGCACGAACCGGCTTTGCGAATGCTGATCCAACGCCGTCGAACGATTGGTGACTTTGATACGTTGTGGTTCTTCACGGTGTCACGACTTGATCGCCTTCGTGCGGACGGCGAACGGCTCTGGCAGGCCTTCGATGAATGTGAAATTGTCGTCGCCACCCACAAAGACGGTGTTTTTGAGGGGAAATGGGCATGGCTGCAGCGCCAGTTGCTCTTGGATCAGGCACAGGGAAACGTCGAAGAGTTCGCCTATCAGACACAGGCAGGTATGACGCGGGCTATCGAAAAAGGCCGGATCGCGCATTGTAACGGAACAATTTATGGGATCGATAAGCTCTACCTGAATGCCGATCGCGAACCGCAATATGTCGTTCGTAGTTTGCGAAAGGGGATTTGGGAGAAATTCAGCCCTGATGGAAAGAGCTTCGGGCTTGTTCGTAAGGTGCGCGAAAAAGACATCATTCGATTCATGCCGCCTCACGGTTTCGTTGAGTTCGTGCCCGGCGACCCTGAACGTGTACAAAATGTTATCTTGGCTTTCAACCGGCGTTTCATCGATGGTTGGAGCACCCCTCGAATCGCCCGTGAGTTGAACGCGAAATGCAATTCCGCAGCCCGTGGTGGCAAGTGGTCGGCGGGCGCGATCAACAGCATGCTGAAAAATCCGATCTATTTTTATGGTTACGCTTGGACCAACACCACGTCGAGAGGCATCTATCTTAGCCGAGGTGATCGCGGCCCGACTGTCTTTCCAAGGCCACGGACGTTGGCTGCTCGTCAAGATGGAGAAGGGTTTTGTAAGCACCCGGATGTAATCTATTGCGAGCGATCAAAATGGAAGAAGGTTGAACAGCCTGCACTGCGCGAATACCTCCCGGAACCCTTGCGGCAACTCGCCATTCAAAACTACGAGCGGAAAGAGAAGCAACGGGCAAGTAAGGACTCAGAGTCCCCAAACGCTGCTGGCCGAAAGAGCGGTGGAAATAGGCACTCGGAAAAACCGTATCCGCTCACCGGTAATCTTCGCAATCAGGACGGCCACCGAATGTCGGGGGTTTCAAACCGTGGCTATCGCCGTTACATCGTCGGAAAATTGCTTAGTGAAACGGGCTTGTCGAAGGGCCACACCGTGGCCGCTGACGGCATCGAGAGGGCCGTCTTTGCACAGCTTGCATCTGTACTTGCAATCACCGAGATCGGGAAACTGGTTCAATCGCACGTCAAAGCGGTCATGAAGGAGATGTTCCCTCAAGGACAGAATATTGAAGTGCTGAAGGCAAGGAAACGCGAGAAAGAGGATGAATACACGGTGCTGACCCATGATCTGGGAAAGCACGGTCGTCGCCTCGCGGCGGATCGGATTAACCTCCTCGAAAACGAGATCGACGAACTGGATCGCCAAATCGGACTTGCGTCTGGCTCTAGTGTCGTTGACGCCGAAGCTGTCAGCCGCGCTGTTGAAGCCTGTCGGCAGAAAGTTGTGGAAGTCATCGCCAATCCTGCTTCGATGCTCCAATACAGCCGCTTCATGAACAAAATGTTGCGCGTCTTCGTGCCGCGACTGGTCGTCCATCTCAGCGAGCCTGTGCAACGGTTGGAAATGGAAGTGGCCATTCCGTCTTGGATGGTCTTTCAGCCCAATACAGTTCTTGAGGCGGCGGCTGATGGCAGCGTCGTGGGTAGTTCATGCCCAAGAAGTTCCCACCACGCTGCCGACTCCCTGATCCTGAAACGCTGTTTTTTTCGCAGGGCGAAGGTTGGGTTGGCAATTGAGTGGCATCTTGAAGCCGCCTGAAATTATACGAGGTAATTATGAACGATCAAAATCCCAAGCCGTACATGACACGTTGCGTCACCTTTCTCAGTTGTGATCCGGGATCGTCGAGTCCGATGAACGATGGGCAAGCGCTGGTCGCGCTGACGTTCGCCTATCGCGGCGAGATCGAGGAACCGACCACTCTCAGCCTCGATGATTCTAAACGACTCGCAGTGGGGCTGCTGCACTGCCTCTCGTACCACGGCGATCAACGGGCACAGTCGATGCTCGAACAGTTCTTTCCCAACGTGGAAATTGGCTGTGGCGACTGGATTGATCATAAAATCTCAGCCGCGCCAACGACAATCATCAAGCCGCAGCCGTCTTTGGTCTGCGATTTGCCCGATTTCAATCAGTTGAAGCCTCGCGGAGGGCAGCAGCGCGTCTTGATTCGCGTTCGCGCCCGGCAAGGCCGGGAGCAGTATCAACTTCGCGTGGAAGGAGCGCTCCGATGCGATCAGTCCGTCCTCTTGATGTGTTGCTCCACAATCAAGAGCGAGCAACGGGTGACGTTGAAAGTCACGATCCCTTCCACTGATCTCGAACTGCCTCCGGGTGACGAGAAGATTGATGCGATTGCATGGCCGGTTCTCACCAGCCTCGCGCCCGGTCGGACGGCTCAACGTGGCGCGAAAACGTGGACGGTCCTCGGCAAGCACGCGTTGCGTCGAATGCTTAGCGACAAGGTGTTCGTGTTGCCTCCCGACCGGCCCATCGCAGGGAATAAAGATCAGCGCCAGATCGTGACGACGGAAAAGGTGCCAGAAGCGTCCGCTGCATCTGCTAGTGCACTCAACACCGTGATGACCACTGCGATGGAGGATCGGCCCGTATCAAATGATCCGTTCCGGTGCGGGCGCTCCGCATGGATGCAGGTTCGCGAGAAGGGAAAGAGAACGAAAGGACGAATGGAAGTCGTCGGCGGTTTCGGACGTGGCCCCCACCTTCTTTTAATGTGCATCATGCACAGGTCGGATGGATCGCAGACTGGCCACACCTTTCGACTCCATGTGTCGAGTTTCAAATTGCGTGTCCCGCCCCAGCATCAGGTGATCGAGGGCGACAACTGGGAAAGCTACGTCACATACAACAAGGGTCGCAAGATTCATTGCAAAAAGGAATGCTGGACCAAGATGTCTCAGGGATTCCTACAGCGGATATTCGATAAGAACGTGTGTGTTCTAGTTGGTTAATCGTGCCGAGACGATGCAAGGATTTAGAAATGTCGCTGCAACAAACCTATTCCGCGATTGATCGGCAACATCGAGAGCGATCAGTGAGAGCGAAGTCCACGCACCAAGCGCTGGGCTTATATGAAACCGCTCACGCTCCGAAAAGCAGCCAAGGTTCTTGGCGTGCATCATGTAACGTTGGGACGCTGGATTCGCGACGGCGAAGGCCCACGGGCATTCATTAAGCCCGGCCGACGTTCGGTCATTCGTATCCGCGACAACGATCTGGACGATTTTATCCGCCGCAACTCGCGCGGCGGTCGGTGACTTATGCACTTGATTGAGCCTCATGGTCAAAAGCGGAAGTGGGATATCCGCTTTCGCAATCACGACGGCCGCACCGTAAAGGTAGCTGGCGAGCGCGACCAGTCTGACGCCCAACGGCTCGGAAATCGCATCGCCATGCTCGTCAAAGCAAAGGGAAATGGTGATCCTCCGCCGATGGAACTTCAGCCGTGGATCGACAATATGCCGTCGTCATTGGCGGATCGACTGGTGCACCTCGGCCTGCTTAGCCAGCAACGGCTGGAGCGGTCAAAGAGTGTATTCGATCACATCGAAACCTACGGCGGCATCGTTGCCGCGCGAAAGAGTAACAAGCCCCGACACTCCAAACAGCAGGAAAGCAAGGTTCGCCGTGTATACGAAGAACTAAATATCACGCGGTTCGATCACCTGACGGCGGCGAAATTACTCAGATATTTGGGCAAGCTCGACATCGCTGTCTCCACCCGTCGCAGCTACATCATCGCGATGAAGGATTTCGGCGACGAGATGGTGCGATTGGGCGCGGCCAAGGGAAACCCCTTCGCCAACGTCGAACCACCCGGCCAATATGAAGACCCGGAGTACGAGCGTGCGCCGCTCACGGTCAAACAGTTCCAGATGCTCACGAAATATCTGGGCACGTTTGAACGGTACAAGGGGCAGAAATCCCGCTGGACCGCACATGACCGCAAGCTCATTTTTTGGACGGCAGTCACGACTGGATACCGCGTTGGTGAACTGCGGTCATTGATCCGCGCCAATCTGTATCTCGACGAAAAGCCGCCCCTCATCTGCCTCAAAGCGAGGCACACAAAGAATAAAACCGATGGTGAGGTTCCGATCCCACGCGATCTGGCCGTCGCCCTGAAGAAATATGTCGCCGGTATGGCCCCTACGAGCCGCATCTTCCCCTTCCCCAGCACGTGCGGATCGGTCGTGGACATGCTTCGTCGCGATCTCACGGGGGCAGGCGTGGTTTGGAAGTTGCCCACCGGCGAGGTGATCGATTTTCATACCCTTCGTTCAACTTGCATTACGTGGTGGCTGGATGTCCATGGCCTGTCGCCGAAGCGGGTTCAGGTGCTGGCCCGGCTGAAAACGTTGCCGCTTGTTTCCAATTACAGCCGTAACCTTCGGCTGGAAGATTTCGCGTGGCTGAACAAGGGGCCGAAACTCACCACCACACTTGTCCGCAAGCGTGCGGGGTAAAAAGATCATTCTGAAAGCGAACTCGTGCAACTTCGCCGACAAACGGTGAATGCCTCATGCTATTGCTGCCTCGCGCAGCCGTTCAACATCGCGTATCGGAGGCTCACCGAAGTGCCGTTTGTATTCGCGGTTGAATTGTGATGCGTCTTCGTAGCCCACCTTGAAACCCGCTTCGGCGGCGTCGAAGTTTTCACTGACCATCAGCCGCCGAGCCTCCTGAAGACGAATCTGCTTCTGATATTGAAGTGGACTCATCGCCGTGACCGACTTGAAGTGAGCATGAAAGCCGGACAGGCTCATGCCGAGTTCCTTGGCCAGCGACTCAATTCGCAGCGGCTTGTCGTATTTCGTCCTCAACTTGTTGATCGCCCGAACCATCCGGTGAGCCTGCCCGCCTGACGAGGCAAGGTGCCGCATGCGATTGCCCTGCGCCCCCGCCAGCAGGCGATAGACGATTTCGCGGACTACGAGCGGAGCTACCGCGTGGTATTCATTCGGACGTTCTACCAACCGCATGAGACGCACCGTCGCATTAAGTAGGTCCATGTCGAGGGGGCTGACATTGAGAGCGCGGATGCCGCTCTCTATGCGCGGCTGTGCGGCTTGCGATTCCAAAATCACCGAGGCAACCACGGTCGGGTCTAGCGTAAGCCGGAGACCGAGGTACGGCTGTCTGTCGGAAGCTTCAACAATCTCGGCGACAAGTGGCAGGCCCATCGTTGTGACCGCGTAGTGCGCGGGGTCGTACCGAAACACGTCTTCCCCAAGCGTCAACGTCTTGGCCCCCTGCGCAATGACGCAGAAGCATGGTTCAAGAACCGTGTGAGTTGGATCATTGGTGTGGGAAAACCGGCTGAGAAACACGCCGGGCTGGGGTTCGGATACGCCGTTATGCGGCAGTGTCCGAGCGATCCGCTCGGCAAGTTCCTCCCGGTCTGCTTCCATTGTGCGAGTTTGGCGTTGATCCGTTGTCATATCCTCATCTTAGCTGCCCTTGCCGCGTTCAGCCGACTTTTTACGACCGGTTTTGGAAGATTGTTCAATCATCTCGGATGTTCGTCATACCGCCCCCTAGCTGCAAACTCCTATTGTTCTGTGAATGATTGATCGCGTCGAAAAAACCAGTCGGCGGGACTTCCTGATCGCGGCCTCCGCAGCAATGGCGCTTACAGCCATTGCATCAGCCGAGGTCCCAGCCCCACACTTTTTAACGGAGACAGACATGGACATTCAACGCATCGGATCGAAGCCCTCAGTCAAAGGACCGGCAGATTGGTTCACCGGCACGGTTCGGATCGACTCCTCGTTCGACCGTGCCGACCCCGCCCGCGTCAACGGCGCGATCGTCACGTTCGAGCCGAGTGCCCGCACGGCATGGCATACCCACCCGCTCGGCCAGACGCTGATCGTCACCAGCGGCTGCGGCTGGGTGCAGCGCGAAGGCGGGCCGGTGGAAGAAATTCGCCCCGGTGATGTGGTGTGGATACCGCCGAATGAGAAGCACTGGCACGGGGCTACGGCCACTACCGCGATGACGCACATCGCTATTCAGGAAAAGCTCAATGGCTCGCCCGTCACGTGGATGGAAAAGGTCACGGACGAGCAGTACCGCAAGTAAACGCGAGAGGAAACACAGGATGACATTGGCTCTGGAACAAACTGAAACACCGGTGATCGCTGATAACACGTGGAGCGCCGTTGGCTCGATGGCGTTGTGCGTCACGCTGCTGATCGCGGCCGAGTTCATGCCGGTCAGCCTGCTGACGCCGATCGCGCAGGACTTGCACGCGAGCGTTGGAATGGCCGGGCAGGCGATCTCGATCTCAGGCCTGTTCGCCGTGGTGACCAGCCTGCTGATTGCGACGGTGGCGGCACGGTTCGACCGGCGACATGTGTTGATCGGGCTGACGGCCATCATGCTCGTCTCGCTGGCGCTCATCGCTATGGCCCCGAACTTCGGCGTGCTGATGGTCGCCCGAGCCTTACTGGGTGTCGTCATTGGCGGGTTCTGGGCGCTGGCCACCGCGACGGTCATGCGATTGGTGCCCCAGCAGTCGGTTCCCAAGGCTCTCGGCATCGTCTACATGGGCAACGCGGTGGCAACGGCCTTCGCCGCACCCATTGGCAGCTACGTCGGCGGGATGATCGGCTGGCGTGGTGTGTTCTGGGCGCTCGTGCCGATCACGCTGGCGAACTTAGCGTGGCAATGGATCAGCCTCCCTGCGATGCCGCCCGGTGCGCCTAACCCGGTCGGGAAGCTGTTCGCCTTGCTGAAGCGACGAAACGTTGCATTTGGAATGCTCGCGCAGATGTTCACGTTCGGCGGCGCGTTTGCGGCGTTCACCTACTTCCGCCCGTTTCTTGAAATCCGCACGGGGGTAAGCGTTCCGCAACTCTCGCTCCTGCTCCTCGGCCTCGGCATGGCGGGCTTCGTGGGTACGTCTGGGGCGACGAAGTTCGTCGGGCGACATCTTTACCTGCTGCTGGGCGGGTTGCCGCTCGCGTTGGCGGGCGCGACCTTGTGCCTGCTCGCGGTCCAGCACTCGATGTGGGCCGTAGGATTGATCCTGATTGTCTGGGGCACCCTGAACTCGGCCGTCCCTGTCTGCTGGTCCACATGGCTCAGTCAGGACATCGCGGACGAACCCGAGAGCGGCGGCGGTCTCATGGTCGCTGCCATCCAGTTGGCAATCATGCTGGGCGCAGGCTTCGGCGGTGTACTGCTCGACCATTGGTCGATCAGCGCGACCTTCATCGGCGGCGCGATCCTGCTGGTCGTCGCTTCGACCGTCGTCGGCACCGGCCGACGAGTCCGACCTGATGCCAATCTCCTGCAACCCGACGAGGCGGTCGTCGCCTCGCCGTCGCTGCATTGAAAACCTGAACTCAAAAATCTCACCGAAAAGGACTGATCGAGATGAACTTCCCCAAACGCACCCTCATCACCGTGTTCACTAGCACCATGCTTTTCGCAACGCTGCCCGCCTTCGTCGCGGGCATTCTGACTCACCCCTCAGCCACAAAGGCCCAAGACATGTCCAACGGAGCGGATAACTTCTACAAGAGCGACAAGGTGACCGTGCAGAAGGTCACCTTCAAGAACAAACTGAACATGAACGTGGTCGGGAACCTGTTCGTTCCCAAAAACCTCGACCGGGACACGAAGTCTGCCGCCATCATCGTCGGTCACCCGATGGGCGCGACGAAGGAGCAGAGTTCTAATCTCTATGCCACCAAACTGGCCGAACAGGGCTTCATCACGTTGTCCTTCGACTTGTCGTTCTGGGGCGAAAGCGACGGACAGCCACGCCACACGGTCGTGCCCGAAATCTACGTGGACGACTTCAGCGCCGCCGTGGATTTCCTCGGCACCCAGCCCCTCATCGACCGGAACCGCATCGGCGTGCTCGGCATCTGCGGCAGCGGGAGCTTCGTCGTCAGCGCAGCCCGCATCGACCCGCGAATGAAGGCGGTCGCCACCGTGAGCATGTACGACATGGGTGCCGCCAGCCGAAACGGGCTGAAGAAGTCCGTCACGGATGATCAGCGAAAGAAGATGCTCGAAGGGGCGGCATCGCAGCGATGGAAAGAGGCCGCTGGCGGCGAACCCGAGTACACCTACGGGACGGTCCTCAAGCTCACGGAAACGTCGAACGCCGTCGAGCGAGAGTTCTACGACTTCTACCGCACGCCGCGTGGCGAGTTCACCCCGGCGTCCGTCTCGTCCCAGCTAACGACGCGCCCGCGTCTGAGCAGCAGCGTGTCGTTCATGAACTTCTACCCCTTCGAGCGAATCGAGTCGATCTCGCCCCGCCCCATGCTCTTCATTACAGGCGACAAGGCTCACTCGCGCGAGTTCAGCGAGGACGCTTACAAGCGTGCGGCCGAGCCGAAGGAACTGGTGATCGTGCCGAACGCGGGCCACGTGGACCTCTACGACCGGGTGAACCTCATCCCGTTCGACAAGCTCACGAGCTTTTTCAAAGAGAGCCTGAAGTAGTTGGGCAGGAGGTTCCGCATGATTTTAGATCGAATAATCATCGTCATCACAGCCGTCACGTTGGGCTTTTTGTGCTCCTGTGACGCTTGCGAGCGAAAGCCTTCACCCACACCTACTACGCAGACGGGTGGACGGCCGCAGCCCGGAAAGGAAGTCATGAGCCTGAAACTGCAACTAAAGATCGGCCAGAAGTCCTTTACGGCCACGCTTGATGACAATGCCGCAACGGCGAAGTTGCGGCAGATGTTGCCGCTGACACTCGACATGCCAGACCTGAACGCCAACGAGAAGCACGTTCGCCTGCCCGAGCGGCTTCCGACCGACCTGATCAAACCCGGCACGATCCGTAGCGGCGACCTTCTGCTCTGGGGCGACGACACGCTCGTGCTCTTCTACGAGACCTTCCGCAGTTCTTACAGCTACACAAGGCTGGGCAAGCTCGACGACCCGGCCGGTCTGGCCGAGGCGGTTGGAACGGGAAGCGTGAAGGTAACGTTCGAGGCGAAATAAGTCCTAAACGGGCAACCCTGTCACCACATCAACAATAACGGAGGACCAACATGATCAAAGACAAAGTAGTCATCATCACCGGCGCGTCATCGGGAATTGGAGAAGCAACTGCGAAGTTGCTCGCCAGCAAAGGTGCCAAGGTCGTCCTCGGCGCACGACGCGAGGACAAGCTGAAGCAGATCGCGGCCGAGATCGAGAAGGACGGCGGGAAGGCCGTCTACCGCGAACTGGACGTAACAAAACAGACGGACAACGACGCCATCGTCGAACTCGCGAAGCAGTCTTTTGGCCGCTTGGATGTCATCTTCCTGAATGCGGGCCTCATGCCGAACTCGCCGCTGTCGGCGATGAAGACCGCCGACTGGCACCAAATGGTGGACGTGAACATCAAGGGCGTTCTCAATGGCGTGGCAGCGGTGCTGCCGACGTTCGTCGGCCAGAAGTCGGGTCATGTGATCGCCAACTCGTCCGTCGCTGGGCTGAAGGCCTACCCCGGCGGCGCGGTTTACGGCGGAACAAAGTGGTTCGTCCGCGACTTCATGGAGGTGCTCCGCATGGAGTCGGCGATGGAGGGGACGAACATCCGCACGGCGACGATCTACCCCGCCGCTATCAATACCGAGTTGCTCGGCATGATCAGCCACAAGGACACGGCTGATCAGATGCAGAAGGTCTACCAGCGGTACGGTATCGGGCCGGAGCGAATCGCGAACGTCGTTGCATTTGCCATCGACCTTCCCGAGGACACTACGGTCAACGAGTTCACCGTTGGCCCCGCCAATCAGCCTTGGTAAGCGAGTGGGTACTGGTATCGTTACGTTGCCGGAATACTGTATACCGCAGGCAGAAACTGCTGCAATTTCGAAAGGCTATTCGATGAAACGAACGTCACTCGTAACTGGTGCCAATCGCGGCATCGGCCTTGCCATCGCTTGCCGACTCGCCGAGCTTGGCAATTCGGTTTTACTCGGATCGCGCGACCCCAGCGCCGGTGACGCCGCCGCAGCACCTCTTCGCCGTTTCGGCCTTGACATTACGCCCGTCCATATCGATCTCAGCCTCCCAGCTACCATCGATGCCGCCCTCGACGACATCCACAGGTCCGGCCGTACCGTTCACACGTTGGTCAACAACGCCGGAGTGTTACATGAAAGGCCGCTTCTTGAACTGACGGATGCGGAGATCGCCGATTCGGTTGCAGTGCATCTGACCTCCCCGATCCGGCTCGTGCGATTGCTCGCTCCGAGCATGGCGGCAGGTGGATACGGTCGAATCGTCAACGTCTCATCAGGCTGGGGATCATTCGCAGAAGGCATGGGTGGACCGGGCGACTATGGCATCACAAAGGCGGCGCTAAACGCACTCACCGTGCGACTGGCCAAGGAACTTCCACCAGTCGTGAAGGTAAACGCTATGTGTCCGGGCTGGGTGCGCACGCGCATGGGCGGCGCGGGCGCAACACGTACTCCGGAGGAAGGGGCCGACACCGCCGTTTGGCTCGCTACCCTGCCGGACAACGGTCCCAACGGTGGCTTTTTCCGGGACCGCAAGCCCATTGCTTGGTGACTCAGGAGTTCGCCATAGCGTCGAGCGGTTGGGGGAATGTTGTGGGGCGCGGTGTGGGGCGCACCATGCGTTATCCAGCGCACCATGCGCACCATTTTCGTCTCTTTTTGAACCGCGCAAAACGAAGGTCGGAAATGAGAAAAACCCTGCGAAATGCAGGGTTTTGTGAGGGATGGGTGCGGTAGGATTCGAACCTACGAAGGCATATGCCTCAACATGCTTTCTACTGCGAATCTGACGATAAAATCGTCACTGTCGGATTTCGGTCTCTCTGACGCTCTTCGGAACAACGAAGAGCTTGGGAATGAATCGCCCCGTCCGATCCATATACTCCGCATAGGCAGGAAGTGCATGCAAGAGTGCCACTTCCTCACGATGCGCCGAGACAATGTAGTAAGCCGCGACTAGCACAAAATTCAAAGCGATCCACAGAGAGGCAGTCGCTAAAAAAAAACCGAACAAGAGCAACAAATTTCCGGTATAAATTGGATGTCGAACGCGGGAATAGGGGCCAGAATTTATCAGTCGATTTGCAACGAATGAATCAAAACAAGGGCTATATTCGGTATCGAGTGTCAGTTTTGCCCACAAGAAAACGATCAAGCCGATACTCCCTACACCCAAACCGATGTAAAGAAGGCCGGTAGAGGTGTACACCCTTAGCAGCAGCGGGGATGTGGTCCAAAACGACGCCACTCCGAAAATCAACGTCGATAACTGAACCCAACGGTAAACTGCTGAAAAGCCGGGGACGACTGAAATACGCTCACTCTTCCCCTTTGCGTAGGCTCTTCCTCTATGTTTGTAGAATGCCGCCGAGATTCCCGCCGCACCCAGCAGGAAGATGGTTCCAATGACGGAGTTAAGCATTGAAAGTCCCTTAGGTCTCTAAATCAGGAAAATGGGGCTGTCTGCTACAATCTCCATTTGATTGACGCGCGTCAAAACCGTGGTGTCGTAGATCTTGTCGCTACGCTTGCTGATGTTCAACAACCACAGGGACTGCACCAAATCCTTCGTTTCCGTAACGAGCCGAGGCAACGAAATGCGAACGTTCGTTGGCCAAATTTTCATGCGCTCCGGCTTCAGAGGATCGTACTCGATTCCAAGTTCATGACACATACACAAGTATGTGAGCTTCTGGGTGTGCGCCATCGCCGTGAGCACCACGAGATGGTCTGGACTTTGAAGCATTTGAGTCTGATATGTGCGATCGAAGGTCGCTTCGACATACCTACTCCACACGCGGCACTCTCGTATGGCGAGTGATTCTTCAACATCGCGCCCGGGCATGACATTGAATAGCACTCGCAGCGTGGAATTCTCGAAATAAGTGCGAAGTGGTGGAGATAATGGCTTTTGGGCAGCGGCTATTGCTGCACTCGGCGAGGTCGCTGCGAGGGCCTTCGCAAAGGCATCCACACTGGGAAAGTCGTAAGGCAATGTGGCAGAGACTTTTCTGTTTAAGAACGATTCGAGTTCTCCTGTCATGCCAACGGCCGCAGCCGAGTCGAGTCCTAGCCGGTAGAGGGACGAACCTGTGTCTATCGTCTTTGGATCGATTTCGAGAATCTCGCCCAAATAGTTGACGAGCCACTTCTTTATCCGATGCTCCTCGTCAACCAGAACTTGTGAAGTTGGATTCATTTAAATGCTGCCATTAAACATTGTGACGGGCGGATTGATCCCCGCCCCACTTGAATGCAAATCAATGGTTAGCCGATTTGGAGTCTGCTGGGGCCGTGGATTCCGATTCCTGTTTCACTACCCCTCCGCGCTTTTGCTCAACCATCTCAGGAGATGGAATCTTCACTTCCCATGCTAAGCCGAGGACTTGTAGAACGCGAACGGCCGCGCCACCGATATCGATCTCCCACCATCTAAGGCCGAAGATTGCCGAGGTCTGAAAGGCGTGATGGTTGTTATGCCATGCCTCACCAAGCGTAGGAATCGCGAGCAAGACATTGTTTGTACTGTGCTCTCGCGTCGAGAACGGTCGTGATCCAAACGAATGGCAAATCGAATTCACGCTCCAAACAATATTGTTTCCTACAAATACACGAACGAATCCACCCCATAGAAGGCCTGAAAGTGCGCCGTACCATGTCCCTCGTACACATCCGACTGCTACCGCAGGGATCAGGAGGCCGATGACAAACCATGCGAGAAGATGACGGCTAATCCAGTTTAAGTCTCTGTCCGAGACCAAGTCCGGCGCATAGTGGAGCGGGTTCGGATATTCATGTCCGAGCGTCCAACCCATGTGCGAGTGAAGAAGCCCTCGGATTTTGTTCCAAAAGCCATGGTCGTTCTCGTGCGGAGAATGTGGATCGCCATCCACATCACTACATTCATGGTGGCGACGGTGAACACTGACCCAATAGATCGCTGACCCTTGTCCTGCCATCGCTGCAAGAATGGCTAAGGACACGCGTATTAGGCGTGTCGTCGAGAACGAACGGTGTGTGAACAGACGGTGATATCCGACTGTAATTGACAGGGTAACCGGCAACCACATCGCAAAAAACATCGAAACTTCGGGAAGACCGATGGGTCGATAGAACAAAAGTGAGAACGCGACCAGCATGCCAAGTGCCGGAATCACGTGACAAATGATCAGATAGCGAATGTACGCGCGCCGGAACGGAGGCGTTAATTCAATTATTTTGGGCGCTGCGGATCGGCGTGGAGATGATTCAAGTAACATCGATCAGTCCTCCGCCAATATCTCACGCGACACATCCGGCGTTTGAGCGTACAGGCTCAATTCGTCCCGCAAGAAAGCTGCGCGACAAGCGTGTCGTTGGATTTTGCCGCTTGTTGTCGTTGGCATGCTTGCGAACCTAACGAGTGCAACGGCATGGACCATCAACTCGTGACCACTCGCTACATTGGTCTTGATATCGCCGATCAGTTCAACTTGATCGAACCCGTCATGGTCGCGTTCAATTTCGTGAACGATCACGAGGCGATCTTCACCAGCCACGTCTACGGTGAAGGCCGCACCTCTACCGGATCGAAGAGCCGGGTGGCTTCGTTCCACCGTTAATTCAATGTCTTGCGGGTAATGATTGCGGCCGCGAATGATGATTAGGTCTTTCAATCTGCCCGTGATGAAGAGTTCCCGATCCTTCAGGAACCCGAGGTCGCCTGTACGTACGAATGGTCCGTCGCCGCTATCGGCGAGATAAGCAGCGAAGGTCTGTTCAGTCTTTGCGTCATCGTTCCAGTAGCCCGTTGCGACGTGTGGCCCTTTGATCCAAATTTCCCCGATCTGTTCCGGCTTACACGGCATCGACGTTTCAGGGTTTGCGATCACGATCTGTTCGTCTAGCCACGCGTGGCCGCATCCAACCAGAGAACGCACGTCGACAGTGTCGTCCGGGTCACGCACGATGTGCTCTTCCAGAGCGGACGACTTGACCATCTTGATTGCCGGAGGTTCTGCTTTTGCGCCCCCCGTGGCGAAAAGTGTTATCTCGGCAAGACCGTAGCATGGATAGAATGCCTTTTCGCTAAAGCCGCATTGCTCGAAGTGTTTGCTGAACCGTTGTAGCGTGTCTTGCCTCACCGGCTCAGCACCGCAATACGCTAGATCAACATGGGACAGGTCAATCGCAGGCAGGTGTTCCCGACGTACTCTCCGAACGCAGAGGTCGTATCCAAAATTGGGTGACCCGATGCACGTGCCCCGATATTTGGTAATCGCGTTCAGCCACCGAACGGGGTGTTGGAGGAAACTGGCTGGTGGCATCTGCACACACGGAACACCGGCGTAGATGGGTTGGAGCGTATTCCCGATCAGCCCCATGTCGTGGTAAACGGGCAGCCAACTCACGACGGCCGACTTCTCGTGCCAGTCGAATGCGTGGCTGATCATTTGCTCGTTGGCCATCAGATTGTCGTGGCTGATCATCACGCCGCGCGGCGTGGAAGTCGATCCGGATGTGTATTGCAAGAACGCAAGATCAGCACCAGAAATCCGAGGCGCATGCCATTCCGCCGCATGATCTGGAAGACAATCAGTCGCGATCCGGTGCAATTGCTGCAAGTAAGGCGCTTGATGGAGTTGCTTCTCCATTTTTTCTAGCTGTTCGCCGGTGGTCAGTGCCACGATCGTCTCTGAATTCTCGGTCACTGCGCGAATACGAGGGTCATCACGATTGAATCGCGGACAGTAGAGAGGAACCGCAATCACTCGGGCATACAGGCATCCCATGAAGGCCGCAATGAATTCCAAGCCGGGTGGGTACAAGAGTAGTGCTCGGTCATTGGGCTGGCACTTTTTAGTTAGGGAGGCGGCTATGGATTTCGCCTGCCGATCAAGTTGCGCGTAGGTGAGAAGTCCGGTCTCGGCTTCTCCATCGGACAGGAAGCGAAATGCGACTCGATCCGGCTGATGTTCGGCACGCCAGCGGAGTACATCCACGAGCGTATTTACACTTGCAGCCATTTCGACAGGCGCATTATTCGCCGTTGTGATGGTCATTCTGATCTCGAATATCTGTCGGGGCTGACAACCTATGTCGAACAAACATTTCAGAACTGCTCGACGTGCCATGGGGCTTGGTTAATTCACTTCGCCCCCGTTCCCCAATTGATTCGTAGCTGATTCTCTTGTCAGGATAAAGGCACGTCATTCACTGTCAATTCTTTTCTTAATTCGCGCACCCGCACGGGACGGGGAGGGAACCGCACAATCGAAGCCCACTGCTATTTCTCGGCAGGAAACTGACAAACAGCCTCCGAACGGAATGGGGCGCGGAATGGGGCGCACCAACCGCTGTTTTGGTATCCATGCGCACCACTTTTGTCTCTTTTTGAACTGTTCAAAAATCAGGTCAGTATGAGAAAAACCCTGCGAAAGCAGGGTTTGGTGAGGGATGGGTGCGGTAGGATTCGAACCTACGAAGGCATAAGCCAACAGATTTACAGTCTGTCCCGTTTGTCCACTTCGGTACACACCCGACTGCTCGCGGCCTCTGGTCGCGAGTCGGGAAAGTATAGGGGGCGGCTTGGGAGTTGCAAGATATAGGGCGGCGGAGGCGGAATCGTGGGAGAATCGCCTCCGAGGGACCGTTTTCCCGTGCCCTCTCGGGCCTATTCGGCTCGACGCAGTTGCAGTTGGAAATCCTTCGCGCCGGGGCTCAGGCTGTTGGCGGTGATGTATTCGAATGCGTTGGCGTTGAGCATCTTGTGAGCCCAGCCGGTGGCTTCGCCCATGGGGCGGCCGTTGGCGTCGAAGAACATGACGCGCCAGTCGACATAGAAGCTGCTGTTGCGCGTCGAGCGGATCGGCACCGTCACGAACAGGATGTCGGCGTTGTCGCGCGTGAGCTTGATGTCGCCGATGGCGGTGTCGTCGCGCAGGCTTTCGCCGGTGTAGGAAATCTGCGGCGGGCGGTACGGATCGTTGCGGCCTTGGATGGGCGGCTTCACGCCGCTGCAGCCGGCGGCGAGGGTCAGGGCGGTCAGGAGGATCAGGGTTTTCATGGGACTCATCCTTTCGGAATCTTTCTCGTAGGGTGTGCTTTGGCACACCGCGAATGATGGTGTGCTGAAGCACACCCTACCTCATCAGATTACTTTCTACTGCGCGGGCTTGGTCGCGGGCGTGAACGATTCGACCGGGGCTGGCGCGGGTTTTTCAGTCGGGGCCGCGGGGGCGTTGGTCATCGGCGCGGGCGGCGGAGCACTCCACGTGGCCGTCATGTCACGCATCAGCTTCCTCGCGCAGAACCGGGTGTACTTGTTGATCTGCGTCTTTTCCAGCGGCGGCGGAACGTCGACCACGGCTCTGGCGAGCGATTGGCCGCCCTTGATGTTCATCGCCTCGCACACCAGGCGCACCTGCAATCCCTGCTGCGTTTGCCGCGTGGGATGGGCGGCCACCTGCACGAGGATGTCGGCGCCGAGCTGCTGCACGATTTCACTGGCCACCTGCGGGCGGCCGCTCTCTAAATCTTTAATCTGCTGGTCGGTCAGCTTCTGCCGCACGAGCGTTGGGCTGATGAGCGTGACCTGGCCGTCGCCGCCCAGGAAATCCATCAATACGTTTTCGACCGCTTCGTAGTCGAGGCTCTTGGCGGCCACTTCGTCGTACTGGCCGGGCTTGAGGTAGACGGCGGTCGACTCGCGGTACTCGGCCGGGCCCTTCGATTCGAACTTGTCGTTGCTCTGCGATTGGCTGTGCTGGTAATAGCTATCGCTGGTTTGCGTGTTGGTGCGATCGACCGTCACAGCGGCGTTGGCGGAGCGTTTATGTTCCACGTTCACCAGCGGATCGTTCGGATTCACCGGAACGGTATCACCCTGCAGCGTGCGATTGACGAACACCACCACGCGCGGCCGGCCCACGGCGTTGTAGGCCTGCACGAACGCGGGCGTCTCAGGCGCCTGTTGATTCACCAGCGGCACGTCATCAAACGGCGGCGGCGGGAGATCGTCGCGCGTTGGCGCGGGCATCGGCTTGTTCACGCGAGGCGCCTCGGCCACCGTTGCACGTTCAGGCACGTCCACCCGCGCGGGCGGCGGCGTGCCTGTGCTGCCGCAACCGGTGAGAATCACTAACCCGAGAGACACCGAAGAGAATAGTTTTTGCACGCGAAACCTCCTGGATCAAATCATAGCCGCAGCGAGCTCAATGAACACGCCACCGCGGCCCGCGCGAGAACGAGTCGCTACTGCACGCACGAATGCTCGCGCGGCAATATGCTGCCAAACGGTAGACACCCGTCAATCCAAAAGGATTGCGTCCGGTAACGACTATCAAGCCCAGCCATTTTTATAAACGCGACCGACTTGGACGGGCCTGGGGTGTCTATCATTTAGTTCCCGAGCGGACGCGGCGATCGTTGCGGAACGCGGGAAGTCGATTTATCGTGACCGATCCACAAAAGGAGCGATTCCATGAACGGTGCAATGAAATGGGTGTTGTCGACGGCATTGTTGGCTGGCGGAGCAGGTTGCCATTCGTACGAGGACGAGCGCCCGCCGGTCGATTCGCTCGATAAACGCGACAAGGGACTTCAGAGCAAGGACGTCGTCGATTCATCAGATCAGATGGCGGCCTCGATTCTTGGCGACGCGGACCTGAACGCTCGGCCGGATCGCATGCTGATCGTGGTCGGGAATATCGAAAACAAAACCGCCAACAGCGGCGCTCGCATGGACTTGGATATTTTCCTCAGCCGCGTGTCGGTCATCCTGCAACGACAGGGCCGCGGGCGCATTACGCTGCTGGTGAAGAAGGCGGAAATCCAGGCGATGCAGTCGAAAGAACTCGACCTGCAGCCCGGCGACGAGTTCGGCCAAGGCGGCAACAAGGGCGCACCCCTGCCGGCCCGCCGTCAGCCGGACTACATGCTCAATGGCACGATCACGGAACTCAACAACCGCGGCACGAGCTACTACCTGTTCGACGCGAAAATCTTCGGCCTGAAGGGCCAAGACGCCGGCGTGCAGGTGTGGGCGGATAAATATGAAGTGAAGGTCGATAAGTAAGTCAGAATGATGAATGCAGAATGTTCAAACCGCGAGGTGCTATGCGATCCTGGTCTTCATTCATCATTCTGCATTCAGCATTCTGCATTCTCTTCCTACTCGCCGGCTGCGGCGATGTCGTGGTGAAGCACAACACGAAGCTTGACGCAGACGATCTGGTGAAAATGACCGACCAGATGGCGGCCGGCATTGCGGGGGATCCGGACGTGCAGGCCGCCATCGCACAGCACGGCACCCTGAAGGTCGTCGTGCAGCCGGTGGTCAACAATATGACCGGCGAGATTCTCCCGCGAGGGCAGGCGCAGATCTTCACCGGCCGGGTTCGGCTGCTTCTTTCGCAGCAGCCGAAGAAGCAGTTCACCTGGATCTTGAACCGCGATTACTACAACGAGCTGCGGGCCACCGAGCTTGATGACGTGCGCGGGCCTGATCCGGATCGCGTGCAGCCGGAATTTGCGCTGACGGCCACGTTCAGCACGCTCACCAAAGTAGATGCCGAACGCCGCAGCACGTATTACCTGTGTACGTACGAGATGACGGATCTGAAGAGCGGCGATGTGCTGTGGGCGGATAAGTACGAGCTGAAGAAGATCGCGGTGAAGGGATTTTTGGATTAGGGCTGAGCGTCGTCGCGCAAGCTCTCATCTTGCTGAGGCGGCGACTACGCCCAATTCGGTTGTCATCCTGAGCGTACTCGCGAAGGATCTGGCTGGATCGTCATGAAACGCAGATCCTTCGCGAGTACGCTCAGGATGACAATAAGCCTGGACCGGTAGCTGCATGTTGCAACGTTTTTTCATCCTCGCCGTCGTCCCCTTGCTGCTCCTCGCCGGCTGCGAGTCGGCCGCGGAGAAGTCGGCGCGCGCCGGCGTAATGTCCTACGTCACCGGCGACTTCAACACGGCCCGGGCCAAGCTCGTACCGCTGGCCGATAAACCCGATCAGAATTTCGTGCTCAATAACTGCCGTCTCGGCTCCGCGGCACTGGCGGCCTACGACTTGGATCAAGCCGAAAACGCCTTCGCCAAGGCCCATGAAGTGATGGACAGCGTGGGCGTGAACGACGGCGGCCGCACGCTGGGGGCGACGCTCGTCGACGAGAAAGTGAAAGTCTGGAAAGGCGAGCCGTACGAGCGGGCGATGGCGAATTTTTATCTCGGCATCACCTACTACATGCGCCGCGATTACGGCAATGCACGGGCCTCGTTCGAGAACGCCCTCTTCAAGCTCCGCGACTACAAGTCCGACGACAAGAAATCCGACCAGTACCAGGAAGTCGAATCGAACTTCGCGCTCGGACTGCTGATGCTCGGCAAAACCTGGCAGCGGCTGGGACGCGAAGACCTGGCCCGCGGCAACTTCGATCGCGCCATCAAGCTTCGCCCGGGCCTGCAGGCGCTGGCGGATTACAACTGGAATGATAAGTCGAACGTGCTACTGGTGATCGACTTCGGCTACGGCCCGCGGAAGATCACCGACGCTGACGGCTCGATCGTCGGCCTCGGCCCCACGCCGGCGCAGGCGGGACCGATCCCGCACCCGATGGTCACGCTCAACGGCGGCATGCTCGATCTCGGCGGCCTCGCGCAGCCGCCGGTGGATTTGCTACGGCTCGCGCAGGACCGCACGTGGCAGAGCATCGATACGATTCGCGTGGTGAAGTCCGCCGTCGGCACGGGACTCATCGCCGCCGGTGCGTACGAGGCGACGCGCAGCCGCAACCAAGGCAACATCGAAGCTGGCCTTGCGATGGCGGCCGTCGGACTGCTGCTCAAAGCCACCAGCCAGGCGGACGTGCGACAGTGGGAAATGCTCCCGCGCACCGTCTTCATCCTGCCACTGCAGATTAAGCCGGGGACTTACGATTTATCAGTTGGATTTCCGCAGGTGCCGGGGCTGAGCCAGACGTGGCGAGGGGTGCCGATCGCAGCCGACGGGGAATCGACCTTCTACTTCCGCATGCAGCCCTACAACGTCGGCCCGTTCGACTGGCCGCCGAACAAGGCGCCGCCAGCGCCGGCCGCACCATCAGCACAGTGAGTTCGTTGCATCTATTCAATTTTACGGTGGATTCAAAAGAGCAATGACGATCGTTATCGCCAAAGAAACGTACGCGCATTTCTTTCGTTCATGATCCGATCATCAACCGCCAAATCCGTTTGACACGATCCCGAATGGTTTGCCCTGATCCGATTGCGATGCCCTAAACAGCTTGCCCGCCGCTGAGCATGGCCAAATCTTCGTCCAGTTGCACTTGTCCTTCTTCCAGAATCGCGCGAATCTGACCGGCCAATTCCGGCGACTCAAACTCGACTTCGTATGCAAAGCTGGGAGCGAACCAAGTGCTGCAAACCACGCCAACCTGACCGCGGTGCAGATCTAAATCCGGCACGTCTTGCGTCAGTCGAACATGGTCATCAACCGAGGGTCTACGCATGGTATCCTCCATTAGTGGGTGCCCTTACTCCTTGGACCGAAAAACCAAGTGCTTATACATCACCATTATAGGACCGGCGATTATAATTTTATCCAAGTTAACAGATCAGGCTGGTTTACTGTGGGATTCTGAGCGGTTGAGAGGGATTTGGCGTGTGGGAATTAGCGAAAAATTAGTTGTGAGTGGGCGTTGATGACTGCAGCCGACTACCCGGCTTTCTTCACCGGTGCGGGCGTTTCGACTTTTTTCGCTTCAGGAACGCGGAACATCGTCTGGCAGCCTTGGCACTTTACGAGCTTGCCCCGTACCTCATCAGGCACCGATAAAATCTTGCGACATTTCAGATTAGGGCACATGAGCGGAACGGCCATGGTCGAGTCTCCGCTCTTTTATCGACTGTTGCGTTGGTAAGCTTGAATGGGGTTGGAACGGTAATCGCGTAAATTCGAGTCTTTTTCTTAGTGCAGCATCTTCCGCAGATCCGCGGGCAGGTCTTCTTCCTTCATCGCCGGATTCACCTTGAACGGCGTGTACAGCGGGTCGCCGATAAACGAAATCTGCCAGCTCACCAGCGGATTGGTCCGCCAATACACCTCCGCCAGCGTCAGCTTGCCGGTGAGCAGGAGCGGGAAGAACTCATCGGCCCGCGGAAAAGAATGCAGGTACGGCTCGTTCACCGCACCGAGTGTCGCGGCGATGCCGTCGTTCAGCAGCCCCGCCACCCAGCCGCGCTCGCCGGCGGCGTGGAGCGAGATCATTTCCAGCGACGCGATATGAAATCCGACCGCGCCCGGCCTGAATGAGCACGACGGAATGTAGTTCCGCACCGCGTACCAGCCGACGTACACGCCCACGTCTTTTACCGACCCGGGCCGCAGCACGGGCTTTTGATCGTCGAACACAATATCGAGCGTCGTTTTGGTCTGCAGCAGCTTGGCGAGATTGCGCAGCGTCTGGTCGTACTCACCGTACGACTGGACCGAGCCGTCGGGCTTTTGCGCGTCGATCCCTTGCGAGTCGATCACGACCTTCCCGCCGAGGCCGATCTTCTCTGCCTGCAGTGAGCTGGCGATGATATCACGCACCGTGCTGTCCTGCGGGCCGTCGAGGCGCATCACCATCATCACCGGCGGCGCGGCGGCCATGCGGCGGGCGTTGCGGAAGTAGAGCGGGTTTTCGATCCACCGGTACAGGCCGTAGTCGTCGCCCCACAGCACGAGGGAGAGTTCGCTATCGAGCGCCGCGCCGGTCTCGTTCGATATCAACTGCTCCTGCTGCTGCGTGAGCAGGCGGTCGTAGGTGATCAGGCCCAGCTCATCGCGCACCAGGTTGCGAAGCTGCTCGCGAACGGCCGGGTCGGTTTGCTTCGTGGAAAGCTGCTGCACGGTCTGAGCGATCTTGCTCATCCGCTCCTGCGTTTGCACAAGCGCTTCACGGCGATCGGCCGACAGCGTGAGACGGCCTTCGCCCGCAGGCTGCGTGGCTGGCGCGCTCGCGGGCGATGTGCTGGCGGCGGTCGTCGGCACCGTGCTTGGCGAGGTCGTGGGCACGGTCGTCGGCTGCGACGTGGGCACCGGCAGGTCCTTGAACATCACCCGCTGCAGCCGCCCGCTCGGGCCGGTGAGCACGTCCATATTGACGAACAACCGTTCCAGCGCCGCCCGCCGCTTGGCCTCGCTCGCTTCGGCGTTCAGGCTCTTGAGCAAATGCTCGACCGCGCGGTCCACGCGAATCGTCAGCGCCGCCGGCACCGTCAGATCCGTCGGCGGCTTGTACTTCGGATCGAGCGACTTCACGAGCTGCTCCAGATCAAGCACCCGCGGCAGGATCTTCGGCTCGACCGTTTTCATCTCGGCCGACACCTTCGCAAGCTCTGCCGTCTGTTCCGGCGTGATCGGCCGGTTGGCGACGCGGATCGGCACGCCGATGAACGTCAGCAGGCATTTGATCTTGTGATCGGGGTCGTTTTGGGTCAGCCAAGTCCGCACAGGGACGGCCACGTCTTTCACGTACCGCTCGCGAGAAATTTCTTCCTGCGCCGGCAGGTCGAGCTGCACCATGTTGGCGATCGGCACGCCGCGCTGCTTGGCGTAATACTCCGCCCACTGCTTGCTGGTGACCGCGTTGCCGTTCACGACGAGGAGAATTTCGGCCGGCTCAAGCGCCCGCGCCGCCGAGGTGGTAAGGAGAAGCAGAAAGATCGCGGCGACGACACGACGCATGCGGCAGCATCGTACAAGGCATTGCACCCGAGTCCACACGGATAATGCGTTTCGCTTTCAATAAATGCTTGCCGTTCGAATTGTCATCCTGAGCGTACTCGCGAAGGATCGTGCTTGATTGTCGAGGAACGCAGATCCTTCGCGAGTACACTCAGGACGACGACTCTTGATTCCGCCGACTCCGTCGCCGCGCCCTATCGCGCGGCGCCGACGCCAGCAAATACGCCAGCCCCGTCATCATCGCAAGATTTCGCGCGACGCCGAGCATCAGGTCGCGGCGAATCAGCTCCGGCGCCACGATCGCATCCGGCGTCTCCAGGCAGCCGCACGGGTCGGGGTTGTCCTTAGATAGTTCCGCCGCCAGCAGGGCTGAAAAGATCGACAGCAGCACGATCGCAGCGATGACCGGAATCCGCACCCGCCAGCCGGATGCCAGCCACACCGCCAGCACCAGTTCCAGCCCCGGCAGCGCGAACCGGATCGGCGGGAACGATCGGACCCACCCGTCGTACATGGTGACACTGCCGGGCGGCACGGAGAATTTTTTCCACGCCGCCCAGAGCAAAATCCCCGCGACAACGATGCGAATGATGCGGGCTGCGCTCCAGCGGGACTTGGCGATCGGGTGACGAATCATGGTGGAAAAAACACCTTGCTGTACAGCCAAAGCGTCGGGAATATTGATTATTGCATCATTGCCACGATAAAGTACAAGAGGAAACACTTGAGAAGGGCTTCGTACGGCAAAATATACAAAATACGCACGCGTTCTTGAGACTCGCATTCGCCAGGGGGATTACGCCGTTCGCGAACTCCCGACCGAACAGGAGCTGGCCGATGAAGTCGGCGTGTCGCGCATGACTGCGCGCCGGGCGCTCATCGAGTTGATGAACAAGGGCCTGCTCGTGCGCAAGCCGCACGGAAAAATCGTCATCAACCAAGAGCACGCGCAGTTTGCCGATCAACTCCGCCTGGCGTTTCTTGGTCCCGCGTTCAGCTCGCCGGATTTTGAAAACTGGCGGTTCGCAGTGGAACGCGTTACGGCCAAGTTCAACGCCACCGTTCGCAATGTCGATTACGTGCACTGGGACGACCCCGTCATCCCGCAAACACTTGCTGCGTTCGACGGCGTGTTCCTCGTGCTCAGCGCCGAAAAAATCCCGGCCTCCACGCTCGAGCGGCTGAGCCACTCGAAAAACCTGGTGGCGCTCGGCAGTGACCTGTCGGATCACGGCATTCCGTCGGTACGGCTATTGCCGCCGATCTGCGTGCAGCAACTCGCGGATCACCTGTATGAACTCGGCCACCGGCATATCGACTGCCTGAACTGTCAGCCGCACGACGACGTGGTGCAGTCGCGCATGGAGCACTGGTCGCAGTGGCAGCGGATTCACAAAGTCGACGGCCGGCTGATCGACGAGCCCGTTGCGCCGTCGATGCACGTCACCCCCAAAGCGTACGCCGTCATGAAGAAGCTCCTCGACGCGAAGCAGTTCACCGCCACCGGCCTGGTCTGCATCACCGACGCCGCCGCCACCGGCGCCATTCGCGCCCTGCACGAGGCCGGCAGGAAAATCGGCGTCGACGTCTCGGTCTGCTCCGTTGAAGGCGGCGAACTGGGGAGCATGCAGGTTCCGTCGCGGACCATGCTCAATCCGCCGGTGCCCGATCCGTACATTGAAGTGTGCGTGGATTGGTTCAAACACCGCAACGAGGACTGGGTGGGCCCGATGCTGATTCAACCGGCGAATATCCCGCTGTATGTCGGCGAGTCCACCGCGCCGGTGAAGTAGCTCGGAACCGCTACCTGCGACTGCGATCCGTCAATTCTTCTTTTCTGACTCGGCCGATTCTGTCGCCTTTGGGTGATCTTCTCGGAACTGATCGAACGTTTCCTTGGCCGACTGGTCGCTGACGAGGTCGACGTCGCGGACCAGCCACGTCCCCTTGATCCGCACGAGCCTGAAGACGAGCGGGGCTTGCCACACGCGTTCGCTGTTCACCGACTGCGTCATGGCGACGGCCGAGTCCTCATCCACCAGTATGGACGTGACGACGGCTTCCCTGATGCCAAGCTTCCAGAAATTAATGACTTTCTTATCCTGCGACGGCGCCGCGCCGGGCTCGGCCAGCGCGATCGCTTCCTTCACGCGAACGTGCGTGGCGGCATCGATGTACGCCTGGGCGGTCTGTCGGGCATCGAGATAGCCGCGCGTGGTGGTGGGCTTTCGCGCGCCGGCGCTGGCGGATGAAACCGCGACGACCGCGAGCACTGCCGCCAGGACTGCCGTTGCGATGGCCGATCGTAGAGTCATATGAATCCCCGGGACGAAAAGCTGGGACAAGCTTATCTCCATCAGAAGCGATGACCAATACCCGGCACCCAAGGCGTGCCGAAAGAACCGGCGATCGTTGACCACCGGCTAAATGGGGAATCTAAGCCTACCAAACGCTCGCGCAGGTCTATCAATTGATTTTGCCCGCCCGTCCACTTACGTTTGCCCTTTTCCAAGGAGACATTCGTGGCATCTCAAATCGCGGCCCAGCTTTACACCCTTCGCGACCACTGCAAAACCCCCGCCGACATCGCGGCGTCGCTGAAAAAAGTCCGGCAGATCGGCTACGAAGCCGTGCAGGTCTCCGGCATCGGCAAGATCGACCCGGCGGAGCTGAACACCATCCTTAAAAATGAAGGCCTCACCTGCTGCGTCACGCACAACAGCCCCGATCGCCTGAAGGCCGAGCCTGATGCCGTCGCCGCGGAGCACAAGCTGTGGGGCTGCCAGTACACCGCGATCGGCGGGTTCGGCTGGGGCGAAATGACCGGCGCGAAGTGGATCGAACTGGCCAAAGGACTCAACGCAACCGCCGCCACGCTCGCCAAGCTGGGCTTGCCCGTCGGCTACCACAATCACAGCCACGAGCTGGCCAAGTACGACGGCAAAACCGCGCTCGACATCCTGCTGGAAACGTTCGACAAATCCATCTGGTTCGAGATCGACACCTACTGGATCACCCACGGCGGCGGCGACCCGATCGCCTGGATCAACAAAGTTGCCGGCCGAATCCCGTGCATCCACCTCAAGGACATGGCGATCGCCTTCGACGGCAAGCAGTACAAGCAAATGATGGCCCCTGTCGGCGAAGGAAACCTCAACTTCCCCGGCATTTTAGAAGCAGGCAACAAGGCCGGCACCAAGTGGTACATCGTCGAACAGGACGACTGCTACGGCCGAGACCCGTTCGATTGCCTGGCGTCGAGCTTCAAGTATTTGAAGTCGCTCGGACTGAAATGATGTGAACGCCAAGACGCCGAGAACGCCAAGTTAAGAGACGCCAAGGAATTCATTTTCTTGGCGTTTTCTTTTGGCAGCCTTGGCGTCTTGGCGTTCGTTCTATCGCCGAACCAACGGCGACGACCACCGCACGAACATCGATACCGCCGGAATCAGCAGCGCGAGCACGCCCGGCACCATCGCGATCAGCGACGCCCGGCGGCGGGCCGGCTTTTGCGCCGAGAGAATGCCCAGGCACAGCGCCGCAATCGACGCGAAAATCGGCACGAGCATGAGCGGGTGCAGTTGCGGCAGGTAGGGATCGATAAAAAACAGAAGGCTGAACCCGAAAGCACACCAGCCGATCCACCGCGAAAGAATCAGCATCGACCAGCCGGCCGGCTCCTCGGGCTGGTGGTAGTCCAGCAGCGGCCGTGACGATTTTTCAGGATCGGTCACGCACGAATTGTAGGCTTTGAGTCAGCCGCGACGTGGTCGCGACGACGCTCACTTGCTGAAGATCGTCCAGTGCATCCAGGCAGCGGTTTCGACGAGTCCGCCGATCACGCCGAGGATTCCGGGGAACATCGCGCCAAGCACGTGGGTGTCTTGCGGATTGTCCTGCAGGACGCCGCCGAGGATTGACAGCACCACGCCGGCGAAGCCAAGGATCAGCGGCAGGAGCGACAGTTTGAGCGCGCCGTCAAACCCCGCGCAGCTCGCCAGAAAGATCGACAGCCCGATCACCACCGCCGCCAGCCCGAGCCCCCCGGCCACGCGAACCAGCGACCCTGACCCCTTGCCTTCGACCGATATCATTTCGTTCATGGCTGCGATGATAAAACAAGCGAGACTGATTGTCGATTGCACGTACGATGCATCGACATTCGGCCGACCACGATCAACAATCACTCGCGTGCTCTCACCGGGCCCCAAATTTTCCGCCTCATTGCTCAAGTGGTACGACCGCTCGCGCCGCGACCTGCCATGGCGCGTGCCGCCGGGCGATCGCGGCCTGCCCGATCCGTACTTCGTGCTGCTGAGCGAATTGATGCTGCAGCAAACGCAGGTGGCCACCGTCATTCCGTACTTTCACCGGTTCATCGCCAAGTTCCCCACGATCGCCGCCCTCGCCGCCGCCGACGAGCAGGAGGTGCTGCGGCTGTGGCAGGGACTCGGCTACTACTCACGCGCGAGGAACCTTCACAAGGCCGCCAAAAAAGTGATGGCCGACTTCGGCGGCGTGCTGCCCAAGGACGTCGAGTCGCTCCTCGCCCTTCCCGGCGTGGGCCGCTACACCGCGGGCGCGATCGCGTCGCTGGCGTTTGACACCGTCGCGCCGATCCTCGACGGCAACGTGATCCGCGTCCTCAGTCGGCTAGATCATTTACAAACCGACCCGCGCGAACGCGAGGCCTTGGCGCATCTGTGGAGCCGCGCCGAGCAAATCCTGCCGACAAAGCGCGTGAGCGACTTCAATTCCGCGCTGATGGAACTCGGCGCCACCATCTGCACGCCGCGAGCGCCGCAGTGCCTGATCTGCCCCGTGCGCGCCTTCTGCGAAGCCGCCGAGCGAGGTGATCCTGAATCCATCCCCCCGCCGAAAAAGGCCAAGGCCACGCCGCTGGTAAAACGATGGATTTTCGCGATCGAGCACGAAGGCAAATGGCTGATCGAGCAGCGCCCACCAACAGGCCGCTGGGCGGGGATGTGGCAGTTTGTGACGCTGGAGCCGGCAGGCCGGTCACCGGCGGTCGAATCGCTCGGCGACTCGCTGTCGCTTCAACTCGAGGCACCCAAAAAGCTAGGCACGATTGCCCATGCCCTCACGCACCGGCGGTATCAGTTCACCGTTTATCACTGCATCGCGACCGGAAAACGGTCCACGGAATCGCCGCGGGTGTCGGTCAGGCTGGATGAACTTGACCGCTACCCGCTCCCCAAGCCACATGTCGAAGTCGCGCGGCTACTCGCCGGATTATCTGTCCGCTAAGTGCAATTCGGTTTCGCACATTGTCATCCCGAGTGTACTCGCGAAGGATCTGCGTCATCTGTCGATCGATGCCAGATCCTTCGCGAGTACGCTCAGGATGACAAGCCTTATGTTTCTGATCGTCAGATTACTTTTTGAACATCCCCGAGCCACTCGAACACGTTTTACTTCATCAACTCATCCAGCTTCGGCTTCATCGCGTCGAACCAAATGTCATACCCCTTCGGCCCCGGATGCAGGCCGTCGCCCATGATCTTCGGGGAGATTTCGCCGTTCTCGTCGAGGAACTTGTCGCCGATGTCGAGGTAGAACGTCTTCTTATCGTCGCCGAGCTTGCTGATGATTTCGTTGACCGCGGTCACGAATTTACGCTTGGGCGAATCCTTCTTGTCGCGCGGGAAGATGCCGAGCAGCAGGACCTTGGTGTCGGGCAGTTTCTCGTGAACCGTTTCGACGATTTTCGCGACGCCGGCCGCCGTCCATTCGGGCTGGTCGCCGGCGCCGGCGTTGTTCGTGCCGATCATGAGGACGAGGACTTTCGGCTTCAGGCCGTCGAGTTCGCCGTTGGTGATGCGCCACAGCACGTGCTGGGTGCAATCGCCGGAAACCCCCAGGTCGAGCGGCTTGTACTCGGCGAGTTTGGCGTAGCTGCTCTTGCCCCCGTTCGGCCAGCCGCGGGTGATGCTGTCGCCGAGCAGGACCAGGTCGTACGGACCCTTCTTCGCCTCGGCGAGGAGTTTTTCGTGCGTGGGCGTGTCCTTCTTTGCCGGCGTGACGGCGTTGCTGGCCGTGGCGGCCGGCTTTGGAGCGTCGGCAGGCTTACTGGTCGGCTTCACGATGGGCTTCTTCGTCGGCGGAGCATCCGTCGTTGCGTCCTGCGCTCGTGATACCGGTAGTCCGCCACTCAAAATGATCAACGCCGACAGACAAATCGCTTTCCAATGCATGAGCGTTCCTATGAGCAAAGTTACTTCATCAGCTCATCAAGCTTCGGCTTCATCGCGTCGTACCAGATGTCGTAACCCTTGGCCGTGGGGTGCAGTCCGTCCGCCATTACGTCGGGGGCGATGTTGCCCTTGGCGTCGAGGAATTTTTCACCGATGTCGAGGTAGAAAATGTTCTTGTCGTCGGCGAGCTTGCGAAAGATATCGTTGGCGGCAGAGTTTGCCGCGCGGGCCTTGGAGTCGGCGCCGCCGCGCGGAAAGATCGCCAGCAGCAGGATCTTCGTGTCGGGCAGCTTGGTGCGGACGGTTTCGACGATCTTCGTGACGCCCGCAGCCACCCATTCAGGCTTATCGGCGCCCACGTTATTCGTGCCGATCATGATGACGGTGACCTTGGGGGACAGGCCCTCAAGTTCGCCGTTGTTGATGCGCCACAGCACGTGCTCGGTGCGGTCGCCGGAAATGCCGAGGTCAAGCGGCTTATACTCTGCGAGCTTCTTCCAACTCTCGGGGCCGCGCTTGGGCCACGCATCGGTGATGCTGTCGCCGAGGAAGAGCAGGTCGTACGGGCCCTTCTTGATCTCCTCCAGGAACTTGGTGTGCCGTTCGGGATTTTTCACCTTCGGAGTGATGGCGTCGTCGGGGGTGCGCGGCTTGGGGGCGGGCTTGGTCGCGACCGGCTTTGTCGCCGCCGGTTTGGTGGCGACGGGAGCCTCATCCGCCCGCGAAAATGGGCCTACTGCGCCAGCCGACAACACCACCGCGAGGCAAATCGATTTCCACTGCATTCTGGTTTCCTTCGTGAGTCCCCCGTCGTGCTATATACTAGCCGAACCTTGCCGGCGTTGAGGGGTCATTGCGGAGTGTTCATTTTGACCTTTGGCCGCAAGGGTTTAAGGTTGGTCCCATGCGTCGATACTTCCCCGATCTTCCCGCGTTCACCGAGGCGGCTCAGGCCGCGCAGATTATCCCCGTCTATCGCCAGTTGCTGGCCGATCGGCTGACGCCGGTGAGCGCTTTCGAAGTGCTCGGCCGCGACGGGCACGCGTTTCTGCTCGAAAGCGTGGTCGGCGGCGAAAAGATCGCCCGCTACTCGTTCATCGCCACGGCGCCGTCGCTTGTCTACTCCGCCATGCAGGGAAAAGCGCTCATCGCTGGAGGCGGCAAGGGACGCGAGTTTGATACGACCGATCCGCTGGCCGACCTGCAGACGCTCATGCCGCCGCTGAAGTATCACCGCGACAAAAATCTGCCCGCGTTCACCGGCGGGCTCGTCGGCTACGCGGGGTACGACACCATCCGCTACTACGAAGGCGAAAAACTCACCGCCCCGCCCCGAGACGACCGCCGCCTGCCCGACGTGCAGTTCGGCCTGTACGGCGAGCTGGTGATCTTCGACCACGTCGACAAAACGATCAAAGTCGTCGCCAACGCGACACTCGCCAAAGGCAAGCCGACCACCGCCGCGATCGAAGCTGCGTACAAAGATGCCTGCCGTCGCGTCGACGGGCTCGTGCAGCGCCTGCAGGCCCCGCCCCGCAGCGGCCTTGGCGAGATCGACCCGACGGCCCCGCTGTCGCTGAAGTACGAGAGCAATTTCACGCAGGAAAGTTTCGAAGCCGCCGTGCGGGCCGGGCAGGAGTACATCAAAGCCGGCGACATCTTCCAATTCGTGCCCAGCCAGCGGCTGCGCGTGCCGTCGTCGGCCGATCCGCTCGACGTGTACCGTGCGCTGCGGGTGATCAACCCGTCGCCGTTCATGTTCTTCCTGAAGAGCCCGCAGGCGATCCTCATCGGCAGTAGTCCGGAGATTTTGTGCCGCGTGGAAGATGGCGTGGTCACCAGCCGTCCGCTCGCAGGCACGCGGAAGCGCGGCGCGACTGAGGCCGAAGACATGGCGCTCGAAAAAGAACTGCTCGCCGATCCGAAGGAGCGGGCCGAGCACATCATGCTGGTCGACCTGCACCGCAACGACGTCGGCCGCGTGGCGAAAGTCGGCAGCGTCGTGGTCAGCGACATCATGACCGTGGAGCGGTACAGCCACGTGATGCACATCACCACCAACGTCACCGGCCAACTCGCCGACGACAAGACCGCGCTCGACGCCCTCCGCGTCAGCCTTCCGGTAGGCACGGTGAGCGGAGCCCCCAAGATCCGCGCGATGCAGATCATCGACGAGTTAGAACCCACCCGCCGAGGCCCGTACGGCGGCGCGGTCGGCTACCTCGATTTCGCCGGCAATCTCGACACCTGCATCGCCCTCCGCACCATGGTCTACAAGTCGGGCACCTACGACGTGCAGGCCGGCGCCGGCGTGGTGGCAGACTCGGTCCCCACCAGCGAGTACGAAGAAACGCTCAGCAAAGCCAAGGCGATGCTGAAAGCGGTCGAGATCGCTGAAAAGGGATTCGGCCCGGGCACCTGACCCGAGTTTCGCACGGCGATTCATCCCAATTTAAACCACACAATTTGAGCTGTCTTCACCGCTCTGCAAATTTGTATCGGCCCGGCGATTTCGTGAAGATCGCCCCGTCCCGGTGCATCCCCTGAAGAGGGGAATTGCTATGAGTAAAGTCGGCCAAGCCCTCTTAAACGAACTCGCCGCGATCCTCCGGGTTCGCCGGCCGCATCTCCCCGGCGCGTCGCTCGGCGTTCGTCGCCGCGACGTGGTGGAGTTGATCAAGCTGGTCTCGCAGATCGTCGCCCCGCGTCGTGAGGCGGACGTAAGCAACGTCACCGTTCTCACCGAGGCCGACAACCGAGACCTCGCCCCACGCCTTCGCCAAACCCTCGACTACCTGCTCACCGGCGACAGCGAAAAACAGATCGCCCGCAAGCTGGCCATCTCACCGCACACCGTGCACGTTTACGTCAAATCGCTCTACAAAAAATTCGACGTCTCCAGCCGCGGCGAACTGCTGGCGCGCTGGGTGAAGCGGTAGCCGCGCCGACCCGATGGATTTTCTTCTTGTAGGGTCCGCCTTGGCGGACCGGGAATTCAATGGTCCGCCAAGGCGGACCCTACATTCTTCGACTCATGTAGGGCGGGATGACAATCCCGCCGTTTTCGGGCGGCTGAATGGCGCGATTGCCATCCCGCCCTACATGACTGCGGAGATCGCCACTCACGTTTCACACTCCCGCGACCTGTGCCACCGAGTCAACTACTCCCCCGTTCAGGTGAAGACGGTCCGTCATCTACCTCACCGTGAAGGTCGGTGCAGGTGATCCTTGTTCCGGTGACCACCCGTTTCGGGAACGTGAATTTCCGCGCCATCGACCGATGCTGCTCCTGGTTTCGAATCATTTCTTCAAGGAGCAGACATGAAGCATCGCATCGACGATTCCGACCTCGCCCAACTCGTGCGGCTGACGTTCGACCTGCTGTGCCTCGCCGACGAACCAACGGCCGCGACAAACTTGGCGCTGGATCGGCTATGCACGATCACCGGCGCGGCGGTGGCGAGCCTCGGCGTGGTCCCCGCCTCCCAGCCGGAACAGTTGAAGGCGGTTCATCGCTTCCACCCGACACTCTGCCGCAAGCGGCCGCGCGGCATTGAACGGTTGCAGCGTTCCGATCCACTTCTCCACGCCGTCCTCGAACTGTCAGCGAAAGACGCGACACTGATCATTCACCCCACCACTCGGCTGCAGCGTGAACTGTTCAGCGGTGCGGAAGCTCGCGCGATCACGACGCTTCGCGCCGGCCTGGGCCTTGGGGACGGGCTCTACTCCGTGCTGCCGATGCAGAACGGACGAGTGAGCGTTCTCTCGCTCCATCAAGGGGTGAACGCGACGCAGAAATGGGGATCGCGCGAAGTGAAGCTGCTGGACCTGCTGCATCCGGATCTGACGTGGCTGGCAGCCTCGATCGCAACATCGACGACGCTGGCGAACGCCCAGCCGATCGAATCCACGTCGCCGCAGCCCGGCGTGTTGCGGCTGGCGCTATCGCGATCAAAACGGCGCGTCACGAAGCGGTATACGGCGATTCCACGACTGGCGAGTCGAGCGAACGCGGCCGCCAAAATCGCTACGCCTTCTGCAGCATGAGCACGCGATCGTTGCCGGCGTAATCTTTCAGCACGCGGGCATCGGTCCAGCCGGCGATCGCGTCCTTCATCGCAAGGGCGGCCTCGCCTTGGTCGAAGGCGATCTCGAGATACACCCGGCCGGCAGGCGTGAGGCGGTCGAGCCCTTCGTGCAGAATGCGGCGGTGCAGCGTCAGCCCGTCGAGGCCGCCGTCGAGCGCGTCCGTCGGCTCGTAGTCCTTCACGGTTCGGTCCAGGCCGGCGATCTGATTGCTGGGGATGTACGGAGGGTTGGCGACGATCAAATCAAACGGCTGCGCATCGACGACTTCCGCCAGCGGCGCGAACAGGTCGCCGCACTCCACTGTCACGCGCCCGGCGAGGCCGAGCGTCTCCATGTTCTTGCGCGCGATGGCGACCGCCTTCTCCGATTTGTCGATCGCCAGCACCACCGCCGTCGGCAGGCTCTTGGCCAGCGCTGCGGCAATGCACCCGCTGCCAGTGCAGAGATCGAGAATCCGCGGCGATTCCAGCCCCGGCACGCTGCGGGCGTAGCTAATGGCGCTTTCCACGAGCGTTTCAGTATCCGGCCGCGGAATCAGCACGCCGGGCGAGACGTCGAATTCGAGATTGAAAAAGTGCGCCTTGCCCGTGAGGTAGGCGATCGGCTCGTGCTCGCCGGCGCGTTTCACCAGCGACCGAAACGCCGTCAAATCGTGCGGACCGAGCACACGTTCGTAATCGGTGTACAGCTTGATGCGCGGCTGCTTCAGCACGCCCGCCAGTAGCAACTCGGCCGACAGGCGTGGCGAATCAACGTCTTTTTTCGTGAAAAATCCGGTCGTCCATTCAAGCAATCGCCGAACCGTCCATGGTTGATCTTGATCTGACATCTGGGGCAAGTGTAAAGGGATGAACGCCAAGACGCCAAGACCGCCAAGGGATTCAGAAGAGAATCATCGGACTATCCGCGGCAAACTCGAGTTGTCATCCTGAGCGTACTCGCGAAGGATCTGGCCGGTTCGTCGAGGAACGCAGATCCTTCGCGACTACGCTCAGGATGACGTTCTTTCAGCATTGATCGAAATTCACTTCGCCGGCACAACTACCGTCCGCTTTATGACCTTCATGGCCGGTTTCGTCGTCGGCTTAGTCGCGGGCGGCGGCTTGAGGGTGACGGTGATGGTTGTGTCTTTACCGGTGTAGTCGAGCTCGTTGTCCACGCCGCCCGCTTCGCACAAGACCAAGTCGATCACCGTCGAAAGCTTCACGTGCCGCACGTTGAGCGACACCGGCGTGGTGCGGTCGATCTTGGCCTTGGCGAGGCTCGGCCAGTCGATATCCATGCTGATTTCGCCCGTCCGCGAGATCGTATCGAACGCGTCGCCCAGCGGCGTGGCGTTGAAGCCGATGTCTTCGACCCACTGCGCCATCTTGTCGGCCGTTGCCTGGTCCTTGATGTGTTGCGGGCGCCAGTCGATCGCGTGGGTTTGTTTCTCCAAGTCGGCCGGCGTGGAGATGATCCACACGCCGTCGCGCACCGCGAACGACACGCGCGCCTGCGGGCCGGCCATCTCGCGCACCAGCATTTGAATGGCCGTCCGCGGGCGAACGCGCTTGAGCGTGATATCCACCCGGTTATGCAAATCGATCCCCACCGTGTCGAGCGCGGCCCAGTGGTAGTACACGTTCATGTTGTTGTCGCGCAGGAGGCTCGTCGCGTCGCGCAGCGCCACGTCGTCGAAGTTGAACTCGTCGATCACGCGGTCGTCGCGGAACGCAGGCTCTTTCGAATTCTTGTCGGCCGCGATCGGAATCGCCCGCCAGTTCTTGTCGGCCTCGGTGGAGATGACGATCACGCCCGCCTCCTGCTGCCAGATGAGCGGGGCCTTTGGCGTGCTGATGGTTTTCACCAGCCGATCGAGCGTGGTGGCCAGCGTAATGTTCTGGGCGCTGAGGAAGACGTTTTTTTCCTTGAGGTCGTACCCGGCCGACTCGAGGGCGCCCGAGTCGAGATAGATGTTCGCGTTGGCCAGGCTCGCGACGAGGCGGGTCGCTTCGCCGGGCGTCATTTTGTCGCGTTGAAAGATCGGCAGCTTGGTTTCGAGCAGCTTCTTCACCGCGTCGGGATCGTCCATCGGCGGATTTTCGGCTCGCACCGGCGCCGATCCGATCGACAGCATGACCCAGCCGATCGCACACATCGCGTTGAACCAGCGCAGTTTCTTTGCCATGAGATGCGGGATTTTAAGCCAGAATCCCGGCGCGATGCAAAGTGTGGGCAATTTCCGTACAATCCTCGCCCCCATGCAGGCGATCTCGTCCTTCATCGTCGAACCCGTCGGCCTCGTCGCCGAGAATCTGCCCAAGCCGATCGTCTGGGCCGACCTGTACGGCAACACCAACCCCGTTGAACTTGAAATCGGCATGGGCAAGGGAACTTTCCTCACAGAACAAGCCAAAGCCCGCCCCGACACCAACTTCTTCGGCATCGAGTGGGCCAACTGGTACTTCTGCTACGCCAGCGACCGCCTGCGTCGCAACGGCTGCCTGAACGCGCGCACGGTACGGGCCGACGCGGTATTCTTTCTAAAGGAGTTCGTGCCGGACGAGAGCCTGTCGGTCCTGCACATCTACTTCCCCGACCCGTGGCCCAAGGCCCGGCACAACAAGCGGCGGTCGATCCAACCCTCGTTCGTCCCCACGATCATGCGCGTCCTCAAGCCCGGCGGCCAACTGCGCGCGGTGACGGATCATGCCGACTACTTCGCCCAGATCGAAGCAACCATCAAAGGCTCGCCGCTGGAAGTGATCGACTACAACGCCCCCGGCTCCGCCGGCGAAGGCGAATTCGTCGGCACGAATTTCGAGCGAAAGTACAGACGCGAGGGGCGACCGTTTTACGCGATCGCAGCCGTTAAGAAGTAGACCTCAACTCAGCTTCCGACCGCAATTCCGACAAAACTCTGCATGACCAGGATGAGGCGTGCTGCAACCGGGGCAGACTTTTATTTCTGTGCTTGAGGTGTGCTTACGGCTCTTGGCGGCCGTCGCGATCATCAGCATGACCCAGATCAAGACGATGACCAACAGCAACAGGCCGAAGGGGCCGATCGACGGGAGTTGGAAAGAAATTTCGAAAGCCTCGGCAATCATGCGTTATCGTGTAGTCCCACTAGAAAGAAGTTTACGCTGATCCGGTTCAACCGCACTATTCCAATTCCGACAACGCGGACTCGCACCTTGCACACACCTTAAAGAACCGACGACGACGCGACGGAAGCCGTGGCGTCGTGCGAAGTCGAGCAAACGGGTCTCACCTAACCGCTGTCTGAGACAATTCTGTACTGCGTATACGGAAACGCGTCACATTCCTCCCGCGAAAACCCCACATTTTAAGCTCAAAAACACAGCTTTTTAACCGCCCTCAGCAGCCCGAACATTTACCGTCTTTTTTTGCTTGACGTACGGGTATGATTAGGGTTAACATTAGTCCTAACACAGTCGTTCGAAAGGATTCGCCGATGCTGACAGTTCGCCACCTTGAACGTGAATGGAACGCCCGGGCGTATGGCCGATTGATGCGGGATCTGCTCTCCGCTCGCGGCGAAGCCACGCCCAAGCTGGTGACCGATCTTGCCAAACCGGCGGCGTCGGCGGCGATGATCATGGTGCGCCTCGACGAGCTCGGCCAAGCCCACGTGCCGCTCTTTACGACGTTGCTGCGAACGGTCCTCGCTAAGCAGGACGCAGACGGCGGCTGGGGCGACCCGGTGACGACGGCGCTGGCTGTTCGGGCGCTCCGCCTGAGCAACGGCAACGGCCTCGCCGTCGATCGCGGAATGAAATACCTCGCTGATCTTCAGAAAGAGAACGGCCTCTGGCCTTCGGAGCCGATCCGTCGTTTGGAAGGCGATCCGTTCGTGACGGCTTGGGTGCTGTTCAACCTGGGCGGCGATCCGAGCTTCCGCCGGGTCGTTCAGTACGACGACGCCCTCGCGGCCATGGAACTGATGGAAGACGCCCACACGCCCGAAACCAGGCGTCTGTGGGCCCGTGTGAATCGCCGACAACTCATTCGCCGCCCCGCCGAACCGGCGCCGACCATCTGGAGCTGAACAACCCTGCCTTCAGAGGCGCCGGTTCGCGGTGTGGTATAACGGGAGGTGATGCGGAGATCGTCTTATCGCCGATTTTTCTCGTCGATCCTGATCATGGTCGTCGCGTGCATCCTGCTCGCCTCGCGGCCAAGGGCGCTCGTCGAATACGTGCCGGTGGTGTCGGATAGCCGGCAGGCACTGGTTCAGGATCGCTCACTGCTCACGCCCGCACATCTTGATCGCATGGAGGTCGTCTTGAAAAGCTACAACCAACCCTACACGCGCGTGGATGCGAACCATCTGCTGATTTCGCGGGCACTGTCGCGCGATACCGACCTGCTCTGGAACTACACCACCAAGGCGGAGGATCCAAAATTCGATCCGACGTCTTTAGCAAAGTAGCGGACTGTCGTCCGTTCGACACGCCGAACAGAAGAACCCAATTTCAGGATCTTGAAGTGTGGGCAATGACCGTCCTGCCGAGAATCAGAGTATTAGCTATGAATCGCGACTTGCGCGACTGGTCATCCAGAGAGCATGTTTGAAAAGTCGCCAGGATCAAGGCTCGTCATCCTGAGCGTACTCGCGAAGGATCTGCGCCATCCGTCGATCGATGCCAGATCCTTCGCGAGTACGCTCAGGATGACAACGAAATGACGAGAGGATCGATGCGCTCAACGCATTAATCCCCGTCTGATTAAAGTGTGTGTGGGCTTTCGGAAAGGAATTTGAACAAACGAACCCAATTTCACCGTAAGTCGTGCAATACCAACAATTAAGCGGCGAACGAAGTGAGCGTCTAACACGCCCAGTTCATTCGCCGCTTGATAAGTCGGATGGTTCGACGGTGCGAGCTTATCGCGTCGTCGCGGTCGGGGCACTCGGGAGCTTCAGAATCATGCCGAGCTTGAGCTTGGCGGGATCGGAGCCGATCGCGCTCTTGTTCAGGGCGTAGACTTCGTCGACTTTCTTCGGATCGCCGTACAGCTTCACGCAGATGCGGTGAAGGTTGTCGCCGGACTGAACGCGGTACTGGGTCTTGTTGTCGATCGGCTTGTCGTCGGCAACGGCCTTGCTCGAGGAGGCGGCGGGCTTGCTGCTCTCGGCCTTGGCATCCAGCGCGGGCAGCGCGATGACCTGGCCGATCTTCAGGTGCGTCGGATCAACCTTCGGGTTGGCGGCGGTGATCAGCTTGTGATACCGGGCGTTGCCGTAGTAGGTGGCGGCGATCGTCGAGAACGTCTCGCCGCTCTTGATGGTGTGGGTGGTGGCTTGGCGGGAACCGGTCGCAATCGTCAGTCCAGCCGCCGGCGTGCCGAGGGCGGGAGCGGTGGTCTTCACCGCGTCATCGGCGTCGCCCTGCGGGGTGCGGGGGGCGAAGCTGACGCCGGGGGCGTCGACGTGAATCGGGCCGGACGGCGTATTGGCGGAATGATCCGCCGCGTCGGGAGTCGGCCCACCGCTGGTGGCGGCCATCACCGGCGTGTTGGTCTTCACGACCGAACCGGTCTTCATGCTCTGGTCCCAGTCGGTGGAGCTGAAGGCGGGTGCGTTCGGATTGGGGGTCGGCGTGTTGTTGAACAGGCCGGCCTGGTCGCCGGTGCTCGGCGCATCGGGCTTGGCGGTCGACGCGGCAGCGGCGTGCGTGCCGGCTTCAGACTTGACCTCGGCGGCCTTGTTCGCGTCGGCCTTGTCGGCGTCGGCGGTGGCCGTCTCCGTCGACGAAACATCCGCCGTCGTGTCAGCGACCTCTTCTTTTACTTTGGGGTGGGAGGAATTAACGAGGGCGAAAACAATCGCCACAGCCAGCAGAACGCCACCGATGGCGAATCCGAGTTTGACATCCTTGCGCATCACGGGACTCCTTCCCAGTTCGACTTGCCGCGAATCAGCCGCGGGCAGTACGCCGCGAACACGTCCTGTGTTCGGGCTTTAATTGGCACGACTTCGCAGGGTACTACGCCTGAAGGCTCGCAAACGTTCGAAAAAACGCCGATCTTGCGATCGACGGCGTCGCGAAGAAATGCCCACCAGCTCAGCGCGCCCTGCGTTATCCGACGACCTTCTGAAGCTGCCCCGTCGGCGGTTGCTTGCTGACGGGCTGGGCTTCCTTATCGGCTCCGACCAGAAGAATCGGGGCCGCGATCACGATCGACGAATACGTTCCGACTAATATGCCAATCAGCAATACAAAAGTAAAGCCGTGAATTCCGGGGCCGCCCGAGATGTACATGCCCAGCAGTGTAACCACCGTGGTACCGGCGGTCAGCAGCGTGCGGCTCATTGTCTGGTTGATGGAGTCGTTGATCACCTTGCGATTAAGGTGCCCGTACTTGCCGCGGTTTTCGCGGATACGGTCGAACACCACGATCGTATCGATCATCGAATAGCTCATCACGGTCAAAATCGACGCCACCAGCGTGAGATTGATGCGGAACCCTTCCTGGATCAGCAGGATGTGGCCGAACGTAGTCCCGGCGATGACGTGCGTGAAGCCCACGGCGCCGATCACCAGCAGCGTATCGTGCAGCATGGCGACCACGGTGGCCGTTCCGTATTTCAGATTACCGAACCGCAGCCAGATGTACGCCATGATGAGGATGACCGACAGCACCAGCGCCCCCATGGCCGCCCGTTGCGCGTCACCGGCCACCGATGGATTGAAGTTGCTCACCTTCTGCAGCTGGGCCGGCTTGGTGATGGCGTCGTTAATGACCTTCCAGTTGGGAATGGCCAGATTGTCGCGCCACGAGGCTTCGCCCTTTTCGAACGAAACGTTCGGATCGTTCACCAGCACCACGAGCGTATCCGAAGGCTCGTCATTGCCGCGCGGCGATTCGACGACGATGTCGCTCGACGTCACCACGTCTTTACCGGTGGTCGCCGTTTGTTGTTGGGCGATGATCCTCGTCTGAGCCTCTTTGGGCGTGATCGCGGGGTTCAGATTCCGCAGCAGAATTGCCGCCCCGCCGCGATAGGCGGCGGCGTTGGTGGGCTTAAACCCGTTGATGTTGAAGTTGCCGACGATCGGGAAAACGATGGTCTTGTACGCTTCATCAAACGGCTTGTTCGCCAGATCAAATTCCGACGGGCGTGTGATCGTCAGCCGATCGCCGAACGCGTCGAGGATCGCCTGCTTGACGGCCTTGGCGTCGTTGTTGGGGGTGACGACTTCGTACTGCTTCTCGCCCACGCCAACCGACACCACGCTTGCCGCCGGCAGCGCCGTGGGATTGCTTTCGACGATCTTGCGAACTTCGCCCACGCCAGTGGGCTGTTTCAATTCAAACTGCACGCCGGTACCGGACGCGAATTCAATGTCGAGCAGTCGGCCCTTGTAGCCCTGGTAGACGAACGCGGCGCAGCCGATGGTGATGAACACCGCACCGCTGAGGATGAACATCCACGCCTTGCCCATCCAGTCGATGCTCGGATGCAGGAACCGGTTCCACGCCGGCACCGACATCGGGAAGCTGCCAAGCTTCGTCAGGTTGAAGCGTTCGATCAGCACGTTGAAGATCGTCTTGGTAACAAAGAGCGAAGTGAACAAGCTGGCGATCAGGCCAATCAGCAGCGTAATGCCGAAGCCTTTGACTTCTTCACTGCTGACGAAGATGAGCACGAGCGAGGTAATGACGGTGGTTGCGTTGGAGTCGATGATCGCGCTGAGTGCGCGGTCGTACGCGTGCTGCAGCGCGAGCTTGAGCGACAGGCCTCGCTGCTGCTCTTCGCGGAGTCGCTCGAAGATCAGCACGTTGGCATCGACGGCTGCGCCGATGGTCAGCACGATGCCCGCCACGCCGGGCAGCGTGAAGGTGGCGCCGAACATCGCCATCACGCCCAGGATGATCACCACGTTCATGGCGACGGCGATGAAGGCAACCACGCCCGACAGGTGGTAGTAGAAAACCAGGAAGATGCCGACGATCACCAGGCCGAGCGCGCACGCGAACAGGCCGTCTTTCAGGTTGTCCAAACCGAGCTGCGGGCCGACGGTTTGTTCGCTGATCGGCTCGTCGGCGAGCTGAGCGGGAAGCGAGCCGGCGCTGAGCGTGTTGATGAGATAATCGAGGTCGTTATTGGAGTAGCCGTCGCCGCGGGTGATCTGTCCTTCGCGGCTGATCGTCGCCTGCAGCGTGGCCGACGAAATGATCTTGTCGTCGAGCATTACCGAGAGCAGCGCGTGAGCCTGCACGTTTTCAGGTCGCGTGAGCTGCGCGAATCGGCGGGCGCCGACAAGATCAAAACGGAACCCGACCGCCCGGCCGCCCATGCCGTCGTTCGTCTGGTAGGCGCTTTCCAGCGCCCAGTGTTCTTGGCCGTCCTTATTGACCATCGACTGCTCGTCGGTGATCCACGCCAGGCCCCACATTTTTTCGTTGTATCGTTCGACCACGCCGCTGTTGTGAGCGTCGGACTCGCGATCGAACCGGTACCAGCGCATTTGATCGCCGGACTTCAGAACCGGGCCTTCAGTTTTGATTCGTTCGCGCATTGCCTCGATGGCCTGGTGATTCGACGAGTCGTCCTGCACGAGGATATGGAACTCAAGCACGCCCGAACCCTTGAGCAATCGCTTCAGGTCGGCCGAGTCGTCGAGCGTGCCTTTGATCTTGGCGTACGGCCCGTAAGCAGCGATGACGTTGTCGATCGCCTTTAGGCGGGTCGGGAAATCCGAGAACTTCTTCTTCCACTCCGCCAGCTTGGCGTCGCGTCCCTGATCCGAAAGAGCCAGCGTCGTCTCAAGTTCGGCGGCGCTCAGGTTGTCGGTCCCGAGCTGCTTCTGCAGGTCTTCGTACGTGATTTCCGCATCGGCGGCCTTGTCGAGATCGTTCTTGGCTTTGGCGTCCTGAATCTGGTCATACGCGCCACGGAGCGCGCCGTACAACGAAGCGCGACTGACTGAATCGCTCGCCAGCTTGTTCAGGCGTTCCTGCCGGGCGTCGCCCTTCAGGGTTTCGATCGCGTTGATGACTTCCGCGGCGCGAACGTTGGTGGCTTCCAGTTCCTTCTGGGCTGCGCCGAACGCGTCGCGGATTTTCTTGCCCGAGCCGGTGTAGTCGCTGGCCGGCATTTGAATTTCAAGCCGGGTCGCGCCCTGCGGACGCCAGATGAGATTCTTCGTGCCGTCCGAGTCGACGCGCTTCTTCAGCGCTTCCATCGTCTTCACGGCCAGATCCGCCGACGCGACCGAGCCGGCTGCGGGCCGGATTTCGTAAGTCAGCGACGTTCCGCCGACCATGTCCAGGCCGGGCTTGAGGTTGGTCTTTTCCCAGAGGTGCAGATTCGGATCGAACAGCTTCCCCGGATGCGGGAAAATCATGTAAAGCGCAATGATCAATACTGCGACGATCACCGCGAAGCGCGTGGTGTGGTTCTGCTGATGCATGTGCTTAATAAGGATGAAGGCAGAAGGATGAAGGATGAAAAAGGAGGATCATGTAATCCGCTCTTTCTTCCTTCATCCTTCAGCCTTCATCCTTCATCCTTACTTATTAGTGTCGACTGCCTTGCCGTCTTCGAGCACGCGATGGATCGCGCTGCGGGAGAAACGGATCTTGGTGTTGTTGGACTCGTCGACCTTGACGAGCACGTCCGCCTCGCGGGCCTCGATCACCGTGCCCAGGATGCCGCCGATGGTCTGGATGCGGTCGCCCTTGCCGAGCTCGGCCAGCATCTTCTTGCGGTCCTTGTCCTGATTCTTCTTCGATTTGAAGATGAAGATGTACATCACGACGACCATCAAAATCATGAGGGCCATCGGATTGTGGATCGCCTGGGCCCACCAGGGTTCGTTGGTGGGCTGCGACGTCGCAGTTGCGGGCGCGGTCAATTGGGCGAGGCAATTCAGCATGTTCAAGACTGCTCCTGTGATTAATCTTTTCCAACCGGGCCGAAGGATGATCGAGGATCGTTCCGCCGAAAGTCGTCGAAACGGCCTTCGGCGATCGCTCGCCGGATGTCCTCCATCAGCCGTTGGAAGAATCGGACATTATGCACTGAAACCAGCAGCGGGCCAAGCATCTCGGAGGCAAAAAAGTAGTGCCGGATCGCCCCGCGGGTAAAGGTTCGGCAGGCGTAACAGTCGCATCCTTCCTCGATCGGGCCGGTATCCCGCGTGAATTTGGCGTTGCGGATGCGGATCGCCCCTTGGTTTGTGAAGGCGTACGCGTTGCGGCCGTTCCGGGTGGGCAGAACGCAATCGAACATGTCGATCCCGCTGGCAACGGCCGCGACAATATCCCGCGGGAAGCCGACGCCCATCAAATACCGTGGCTTATCGGACGGCAGCAGCGGCGTGGTGAAGCTGAGCACCTGCTTCATCGCCTCAAACCCTTCGCCGACGGCGCACCCGCCCACCGCGTAGCCGGGGAAGTTCATGGCGATCAGCTTTTCGGCGCAATATCTGCGCAGCGGCTCGTTCGTTCCGCCCTGCACGATGCCGAACAGCGACTGGTCGTTCGGCCGAGCATGGCCCGCGAGCGACAGCTCGGCCCAGCGGATCGTGCGGTCAACCGCGATCTTCTGATACTCGATCGGCTTGTTCGGATCAGGGCACTCGTCAAACGCCATGATGATGTCGGCCCCGAGATCGTTCTGCACGGCCATGCTTTTCGCGGGCGTGAGGTGGTGCATCGCGCCGTCGATGTGGCTTTTGAAGATCACGCCGTCGTCGTTAATCGTGTTAACGTCGGCCAGCGAGAAAACCTGAAACCCGCCGCTGTCAGTAAGGATGGGCCCGGGCCACGCCATGAACTTGTGAAGATCGCCCAGTGCCGCCACGGTCGTCGGGCCCGGGCGGAGCATTAAGTGATACGTGTTACCGAGTAGCACCTGCGTGCCCGTGGTGGCGAGATGATCGGGCGTAACGCCTTTCACGGTGCCTTGCGTGCCGACGACCATGAACGCCGGCGTATCGAATCCGCCGTGGCGCGTGTGCACGACGCCGAGTCGCGCGTGGCTAGTCGGGTCGGACTTCAGCAGATCGAATCTCAACGGTGCGGTCATAGGTGCTTCCGAGTTCTTCACAATTGCGTCCCTTCGTCGTAGCTTACAGGCATGAACGTCAAGTTATTAGACCTGCAGGCCCAGTACCTGCCCTTACGCGGCGAAATCCAGAAAGTCATCGGCCAGGTTTGCGACGAGCAAGCCCTCATCCTCGGGCCGCACGTTGAAAAGTTCGAAAAGAACCTGGCCGCGTATTGCGGCACGAAACACGCCATCGGCGTCTCCAGCGGCACCGACGCGCTGCTCTGCACGCTCATGGCCATGGGCGTGGGGGCTGGCGACGAGGTGATCGTGCCGGCCTTTACGTTCTTCGCCACGGCCGGGTGCGTTGCCCGCCTCGGCGCCAAGCCCGTGTTTGCCGACATCGAGCCCGACACCTTCAACCTTGATCCGCTGAAGATCGAAAAGCACATCACCACCAAGACCAAGGTGATCATGCCCGTTCACCTGTTCGGCCAGTGCGCCAACATGGAGGCGATCAACGAAGTGGCCGCCGAGCACAAGCTGAAGGTGGTGGAAGACGCTGCCCAGGCGATCGGCGCCCAGCGCCACGGGAAGGCCGCCTGCGCGATGAGCAACGCCGGCTGTCTCAGCTTCTACCCGACGAAAAACCTCGGCGCGTTTGGCGACGGCGGCGCCATCTGCTGCGACGACGACAACCTCGCCGCCATCTGCCGCAAAATGCGCGTGCACGGCAGCGGCCACACGTACTACCACGAAATGATCGGCGGCATGTTTCGCCTGGCCGCGATTCAAGCCGCCGTGCTCGACGTGAAGCTGAAGTACCTCAGCGGCTGGCATGAAGGCCGTCGCAAGAACGCCGCGATCTACCAGGGCATCCTCGCCGGCAGCCGTGTGCAGGCTCCGGTGATCGCCCCCGGCAACTACAGCGTTTACAACCAGTACGTGGTTCGCGTGAAGAATCGCGACGACGTGAAGAAGAAACTCGCCGACCGCGGCATCGGCTCGGCCATCTACTACCCGCTCTCGTTGCACCAGCAGCCGTGCTTCGCATACCTCGGCGGAAAGGCCGGCGACTTCCCCGAAAGCGAACTGGCCTGCACGGAAGTGCTCGCCCTGCCGATCTACCCGGAACTGCCCGAGGAACAGGTGCGCTACGTGGCAACGAGCCTGCGCGAAATCGCCGGGTAATGTCGGTCGCTTCAACCGCAGTTGATGGAGGAGTCACGTGTCTCGCCAACTCCGCTTGGTGATGGGCTGCCTGCTCGGCGTCGTCGCAATGGTGCCGACGCTCGCGACGGCACAAACGCCGGCTGAACCGCCGCGGATTGACCTCCCGATGATCGGCCACGTCCGGCCTCGATCGGCGAGCGCGATCGCTTCCTCCAGTTGGTCGGTCGGCGGCGAAACGCTCGATCGCGATTTCGCCGATTATCAGCAATATAAAAAATACCTCGGCCCGCTCGGCGCCAAGTCGATCCGCCTGCAGGCCGGCTGGGCGAAATGCGAGAAGGCGAAAGGCGTGTACGATTTCGCATGGCTCGACGCCGTCGTGGACGACGCCATTTCTCAAGGCGTTCAGCCGTGGCTGCAAACCTCGTACGGAAACCCGATCTACCCCGGCGGCGGCTCGACCGAATTGGGCGGCGGCATTCCGAATTCGCCCGAAGCACTGGCCGCGTGGGATCTGTGGGTTCGGGCACTGGTCGAACATTTCAAGGCACGGGTCACCACGTGGGAAATCTGGAACGAGCCCGACCTGAAAAACGCCAACACGCCCGAGGCCTACACGGCTCTCTTCATCCGCACGGCCGAGACCATTCGCGCCCAGCAGCCCAAGGCGGAGATTTTCGCGCTCGCGATCGCCGGCAATATGAAGTTCGCCCAGGCGTTTCTGGAACAGGTGAAGGCTGCCAACAAGCAGTCGCTCATCACCGCCGTGACCGTTCACGGATATCCCAGCAATCCTGACGACATTGGCAGCGTGGTGCGAATGGAGAAACTGGTGGCCGACCTTGGGCTTTCCATCCAAGTCCGCCAGGGAGAAACCGGCGCCCCCTCGACCGCAGGCACGGCCGGCGCATTGTCGTCACAGACGTGGACCGAAATGAGCCAAGCCAAGTACGACCTTCGCCGCATGCTCGCCCATCACGCGCACGGCGTGCCGTACTCTCATTTCACGCTCTGCGACATGGTCTATCGCACGGATAAGGGCACGCGGATGAACACGAAGGGCCTGCTCGAGGCGCGCATGGACAAAACCGTTGTGCGCGCCAAGCCCTCGTACTTCGCGCTGCAGAATGTGTTCACGATCTTTGACGACTCGCTCGTTCGAGTGCCTCCCGACGTCGGACTCGCCACCGATACAGACAAGCCGGTCGTGAACTTATATTCGCAGAAGGAGACGAATCGCTCCCTGCTCGTGGTATGGATGGGCGGACACATGCCCGCCGAAATCAATGAGCCTCACAGCGTTGATCTACCGGCGATTCCGATCGCCTTTACGGATCCGGTTTACGTCGATCTTCTCAGTGGCGCAGTGTACGACCTGCAGAAGGATCGCTGGGCGAAATCCGACCACGACGTTTCGTTTCGGCAGATACCCGTTTATGACGCGCCCGTGTTGATCGCCGAACGAACGCTGATCCCGTTGACGCCGATCGCGAAGAATTGAACCGAAGATCGAAGGACGCCGTATGCTGACTCGCGACATCGCCTACCTGGGAACCGATCGCACAGAAAAACTCGATCTGTACCTTCCGGAAGACCGCGACGAATCACTCCGCCCCGGCATCGTCGTCATCCACGGCGGCGGCTGGCGCGTGGGCGACAAAGCGAACGAACGCGAGACGCAGATCGCCGAGACACTTTCAGCCGCCGGTTACGTCTGCGTCAGCATCAACTACAAGCAAATCCTCCCGAACTCGCCGGCGCCGTGGCCGATTTACCTGCACGATGCGCGGGCGGCCGTCGGGTTCCTTCGAAACAACGCCGAGAAATACCGGATCAATCCGGATCGCATTGGCGCCATCGGTGGATCGGCCGGCGGAAACATGGCGCTGCTCCTCGGCGAACCGGGCGATGGCTTCAAACCTGTGCAGGCGATCGTCGCACTCTACCCGCCCACCGATATGGCCTGGATGGGCAAGGACCGCACGAATCTGTTCGGTGAGGCGTCGCGGTCTGACCCTTCCATCTCCCGCGCCGCCTCGCCGCTCTTCATCGCGACAAAATCCTTCCCGCCGACGCTGCTCTATCACGGCACCGCCGATAAGCTTGTGCCGATCGAACAGTCCACGCTTCTCGACGCCCGGCTGGCAGAACTCGGCGTGCCGCACCAGTTAAAAGTTGTCGAAGGCGCGCCGCACACGTTCAAAATCTTTGAACCGACGTGGGACTTTCGCGCCGAAATCGTGACGTTCTTCGACCGTCATCTCAAAGCCCCAAATTAACACCAATCGTCCGATAATTCCGGGCCAAATGAAGTCACTAACTTCCATCAAGCCTCGTTCCCCCTCCCGCCGATAGTGATCGAGCGTGAGCGAAAACAAATCCCCAGTCCAGTCCTTGGAACAAGCCATCCAGCAACAACTGTGTAATGCACAGTTGCAACTCGACTCATTGCGCGAGCAACTGACCGAAAGCCAGCGGCTGGCCACCATCGGCACGATCGCGGCCGTCATCGCTCATGAGTTCAATAACCTGCTCACGCCGGTGGTCAGCTACAGCCAGTACGCACTGCAAAGCGCCGAGAGCGACAAACCCGACATGGAGCTGATCAAAAAGGCTCTGTCGAAAAGCTTCGCCGGGGCAAGCAAGGCCGGCAAGATCTGCTCCTCGATGCTGCAGCTCGCCCGCGGCGAATCGACGCAAGGCGACGTGCCGGTGCAAAAGCTCGTCGACGAAGTGCTGAACGTGATGGCCCGCGACCCGCAGAAGGACAACATCGCCCTTCGCGTGCAGGTGCAGCCTGACCTGCTGGTGGCCGGCGATCCGGTGCAGCTTGAGCAGGTGCTGCTGAACCTCCTGATCAACGCGAGACACGCCATGCTCGGCCGCGGTGGATCGCTCACCGTCAAAGCGGCCGCCAACGAAGCCAGCAACGAAGTGAAGCTTCAGGTGATCGATACCGGCCCCGGCATCCCTGAGAAGGCCCTCCCTCGCATCTTCGAGCCGTTCTTCACCACCAAGGGCACCGCCAAGCGCGGCGAAGCCAAAGGCACCGGCCTTGGACTGGCGATCTGCAAAGAGATCATCGAACACCACCACGGCCGAATCGAAGTGACGAGCGAACAAGGGCGAGGGACGACGTTTACAATTTTCCTGCCACTCGTCAAAGCCAGTTAACCACGAAGCAACGAAGAAGAAAGAGGATCAAATCCTTTCTCTTCTTCGTTGCTTCGTTGCTTCGTGGTTTAACTGCTTAGTTGTCGCCTTTGATCGTGCGGTGCATCGCAGCCAGCGCGTCGCGCCAGTTGGCGGTCGTGGTGGCCGTCTCGTAGGTGAGCACGTCGCAGAGGGTGACGTAGTCGCGGTCTTCGAGGCTGGTCTTGATCAGCTTGAGCTGCTCGCCGAACTCGTTCACGACGTCGTTCAGCGTGCGATCGCCGACTTTGATGAGTTGCAGGTCGATCCGCAGCAACTGGGCCGTCTTCAGCAGCGATTCCTGGGCGTGGTGCCAGATGGTGAAGCAGCCGCTGAGGCGCTGCATCGCTTCAGACGTCTTGTCCTGTCGCAGGAAATCGACGCAATCGCCGGCGAGGCGGTCGGCCTGATCCATTTGCTTGCTGACTTCGACGAGTACTTCGAGCGCCATCCCGCGCGGGTCGGCCGTTTCGATAAACAGCGTCTTGCCGAGCAGCGATGACTGGCGGATCTGGCTGATGTGCGAGAGGTCGGGCTGCTGGCCGTCGATCAGCAGGTTCACCACCAGGCGGTTGCCCCGGCTGACGTGCGACAGCACTTGGCCGATCGTGTTCAATCCGAGCGATTCCACCGCAAGCATTTCGTGATCGATTGTGACAGACATCCGTGTCTCCTTTTGTACGTCTTAAGGAGTTATCGGACATGGCGGGCACTTTGCTTGATAAAGTCTAGAAGGAAATGCAGAAGTATGTATGCAGAATGCAGAATACGGGCAGAAATGCCGCTTTTCATTCTGCAGTCGGCATTCTGGCTTCTGCATTTCTGACAAAGATCACGCCACCGCCGATGGTGGCGACTTCTCGCCAGTTCGGGCTTTTCGACGCGGCCGCGATCAGGCCGTCGTGGTAGTGGCGGTCGAGCATCAGCACGGTTACGCCGCGCCGGGCGAGGGCGGATTCCCACTCCGGGGCGGCGCTGGTGATCTGGCTGTACTCATCCCAGAGGTTGTCGGGATAGATTTCGATTCGGCCGTCCATGTAGATCGACTGTTTCCATGGCAGCGCGAACGAGAGGTACTCGCCCCACTCCAGCCGCGAAAAGACGCGGGCGCCGGGCGACTGACTGGCGACAACGTCGGCAAGTTGCTGGATGTTTTCTTCCGGCCGATCGGACGGCCGCACGGAGAAGATCGGGTTCCATCGCTGCATCGCCGGCAGGCAGAGAATCATGATGCCGGCGATGACCGCGTACGACGCTGTCGCGGCAAACGTGGCGGGCGACGGTCGTTCAGTCTGGTCCTCTCGTAGCGGCCACAGCGCCATCGCGATCGGCGCCGCGGTGAAATACCACCAGATACTCATCCGCACGCTGGTGCACGATCCGGCCAGGAAGACCAATCCGGTGATCGCCATCCATGGCCGAACTCGGCGGCGGTTGGCGATCGCTAGGACGATCATCGCGATGACGGTCGTGATCCAGATCGCGCCGGATAGCGTGAAGACATTCGGCCGCAGCCATTCCTGGATCACGCGGGCGGTCGCGCGGCTCGACGTGGTGCGAACGTATTCGTACACGTGCCAGCCGTAGGGGTTGACCAGCGTGGCCAGCGCACTGGCCATGAAGCATTCGAGCATCCATAACGGCGAGACACTGATGCGACCGCGCGATCGAACGGCCTGCACGCACGCGGCGGCGGTAAAGCATCCGATCAGCACCAGGCCGATCGGAAACGCGCCGTGCGTGTTCGCCCAAAGGATCATCAGCAGCGGCACGATCGCCAGCAGCCACCGGCGACGCTCGGCCGCGATCAAAATCGCCAGCAGCACCACAAACAGCAACATGGAGACAGTTTGCGGGCGAATCAGCAGCGTGCTCGATAAGCCCGCCACCATCAGTACGCCGACAAATGCGCAGGCGCGGATCGGCGCGCCCTGTCGCAGGCCGATGCCGACGACGATCGCCACCGCCAACGCCAGCAGCACCGAGTTAGCCGCCTGCACGAGATTCAGCCCGCCGAGTTGGTAAAGCTTGTAGGCCGTCACCTGGGTAAGCCAGTTGTTATCCATCAGCGGCTGATCGGTGACCGTGTAAGTGAACAGGTCGCGATTAACGATCGCCCCGGTCTGGCACATCTCGCGGCCACGGGCCAAGTGGTGCCACAAGTCGGTCTGATAACCACGGTCGAGCGACGTCAGGATGAAAATCAGCGCCGGCGCCAGCAGCGCGTAAGACCAGAGGAGCGTTGGGCGATGGAGGCGCACAGTCGGCGCAGTCCACCCGGCAGCGGCGAGAGACATATTGATTTATCGGGTGATCGTGCAGCCGACCTTTGGGGTAACACGGATGCGGTTCCTCTCCCGGTTTTCCGGGAGAGGGAACAGAGACGACAACGGTGCGCGAATCACGTCGCCGAAGTCGTAGAGTGGGGTTCATCCCCACCATTTTCCTTCCGAAGGTGGGGACGAACTCCACCCTACAAAGACCAAGACAGAGGCGGTTCGCGAATCACGTCGCCAAAGTGACACGCGCAAAATCGGAAATCCGAAAAAATAATCGTTGTTTTTCGCGGGCCGTGCGGGATTTGTGGGTCGGCGGTGCGCGGCCGCCTCGCCGTTGGCGCACCGCCGGGGTTACTTATAGATGAGGGTCATTGCGCCCGCATCGATCGTTGCGGGTTGTTCGCGTGGCGGTCGCTCTTTGACAAGTGAATAGTCAGAACACGCGTACCGAAAAGGCAACCTTTGCGCACCTAAACGTACCTAAACGCACCTTTTCGTACCTTGGCGCACCCAGCGCAAAATCGCCAAAGCCCGGCCCGGCCGGTGGTTACGTGGCCGGGGGGTCGAATTTGATGATTTTGTACGCCGGCAGCGCGACAGTTTGAAGTTCGTGCGTTGTCGGCTCGGCGGACTTCCTCGAAGCGTTCCAAGTGCATGATGAGACCGGCCGGCAGTCGGCACTTTTTCCGTCACTTTCCGGCACTTTCCGTCACTTTTCGTCACCGGTGCAGAATCGCCAAAGCCCGGCCCGGCCGGTGGTTACGCGGCCGGAGCGTCGGATTTGATGATTTTTAGGCCGGCGGTGTGAAAGGAGGTCATTCGGCAGATTCCGGTTGGAGGGCTTCGTCGCCGCTTGCGGTTTCGCCGCGTGCCGGCTCAGGGACGCGGCGAAACCGCAAGCGGCGTTGGGCGACGGTTCAATCTGCTAGATGTCCCACCGATACCTGCACTTTTGTCGCTCTCCCCGCGCGTAGAACGCGTGCGTGAACGGGAGGTCGACGGTGTCGACGTACCGCGTACCCAGTCGCTCGCAGGTGCGGCGGGAGGCGAGGTTATCAGGATTGCAGGTGATCCACACCGGCGACAGGCCGTGGAACTTCATGATCGGCACGACGAGCCGGCACGCACGCTCGGCAAAGTGCCGGCCGCGCGCGGTCGGGTAAACGTGGTAGCCGATGTGGCCGGAGTAGAGTTCGATTTCGGGCGTGTTGCCGATTCGTACGCCGATGCTGCCGGCCATGCGGAAGCGCCGCGTGACGGGGTCGCGCCATCGCATCCAGAACTGGTAGAACGCCGTCGCCTGGCCGCGCGACGGATCGCCGAGCATACGGCCGCCGGGCGTTACGTGCAGAAAATCGAGCAGGCTTTGCCGCGTGGTGCGGGCCAGTTGCGGATCGAGCTTCACCGTGGCGGGATCTGAACACTCGCGGAGGATCGCGTCGATCCATTTCGGATCGGGCGCAATCAATTCCAGATCGTCGTCAACGAGAAGGGAGGGCGGAAAGAAAGTGAATGGCGTGGCAGGCACGCAAACATCTTAGGGAGGCGAAACTAGCCGGGCGAAGACGATGGATCAACGTCACGCCTCGCCCGGCGAATGAATGTGCGATTTAGAAGAACAGATACTTGCCGCTGGTCAGATCCTTGAAGATCTCCGCATGCCGGGCAGCCACCGCAACGATACCGATGATTTCAACGATCACCGCCGACACCACCAGCACCGTGTAGATGTTGGCGCTGGGCTTGACGATGACGGTTTCACCTGACGAGGCACGACTCATGACGAACTCCAATCTGCGGGCGATTCACGGACGAGCTTTTTGGCGATTACAGCTGCGTACGAACTTCAACACCCTTGCGGACGTTGTCGACGTGCGGGCCGTAGAGGCGGCCGGTGGCTTCGTTCGTGTCGACGGATTCAACCGTCAGCACGCCGAGGAAATCGCCCTTGTCGCGGTCGATGACTTTGAATTCCATGCCCTTGACCACCGCGTCAGCCGAGCCGACGGAGATGGTGGCGTACGGAACCTGCTCGATCATGCGGACTTCGCTGACCACGCCGTTGATCGGCGGGGCGCCGGAGCCGGTGCCCGGAGCCTTCGGCAGCTTGTTCAGATCGATATGCTGGTCTTTCGCCGCGGCGAGGACCTGGTCGTACTGGCCACCGATCATCGAGACCTTCTCAGCCAGGTCGCGGCGCTGTTTCTCAAGCACGTCGCGCTGGTTGGTGAGATCGGCCACGGCGGTGTCGAGTTCCAGCTTGCTCTTGGTGAGGTCGTCGACCTTGGTGCGGAGCTCAGTAACCTGTGCGATGGCGGCGGTTTGAGCGGCCTGCAGAGCCTGCGACATGCTGGCGAACTTGCTGTTGTCAGCCTGAACGATCGCAAGCTGCTTGGAGATGTCAGCGAGCTGCATCTGAGCGGCGTTCAGAGCGCTGGCGGCGGCGACGCGTTCGTTAGCCGCGTCGAGCACCTGCTTCTGGAGATCGGTGTTGGCTTTGTTGAGCGCTTCCTTGGCCGCATCGGCTGCGGTGCCGGCGGCGGCGGCTCGGGCGTCGGCGGCGGTGTTCTTTTGCTTGAGGTCGGCAACAGTCTTGGCGTAATCGTCGACGCGGTTGACGAACACCACGACGCCGGCCGTCAGCAACATCGACAGCACTACATGCAACACAACAAACAGCTTGGTAATCGGACTCACGGGCAGCTCCTTGAAGCTAGGTGAGAAACTCAGTTGTACATCTATCGCACTTGGATGCGTCGCGTTACGCGGCACCGGCGCACCGACTCAACATCAGCCGTCAGACGAAGCATCCTGCTTCGGGGAGATCCGCAACCTGAGGAAATCCGTGAAAGTCTTACGCAGGACCCCTGAGGTCCCAGTAGTCATGCCTCCGCATGAGGCCTGCCGTGGTCGGCAAAAGCAGGCCGCCGGGCTATTCCCGGATCGTTCATGACTGATCGTAATAACACCCCATAGGGTGTCAAGTTTTACCTCGGCCCGCGAGAGCCCATAACTTCTGCTCCCGTAACGCTATCGCGGCAGTCAGGAGTATCGACCGGCGGAGGTTGTTGGCTTGAAACCGACTACGCGGAATGTTTGCCGCTCGCGGCGTCGCGAGGATCGCGCTCTGCCACTCGCAAAGGCGCGAGCGACGGGTTCGAACGATCAGTTCGCTTTAAGTTGCAGAATCGCAGTGGCGGCGGCGATTCGAACTTCGGGATTGTCGTCTTTCAGGAGTTTGGCGAGGTAATCCTGGGCGTCGAGCCGGCCGATCGCCCCGAACGCCAAGGCGGCTAATGCACGCTGGCGGGGGTCGGGGCTCTTGAAACCGATGAGCGCGACGCCGAAACCCTCGTCGGACCCGAGCCAGCCCATCACGCGGGCGGCGACTAGCGTCACCTCGGCGTAGTCGGCGGTGAGATTGGCGCGTACGTGGGGACGAACCCGGACGTCGCGCGGCTCGCCGAGGGCGATCGTGGCGACCATCTGGTCGTCCGGATACCGGCTGACGGCGGCGCCGATGAGCTCGTCGCGGCCGGCTTCGTCGCCCAGCCGCCACATGGCCTCGGCGACCTGCAGGCGGACGGTGGCGTTTTGGTCGCGCTGCATCGGTCGGAGCACTTTAAGGGCCGACGGGTCACCGATCAGCCCGAGCACGACCGCCGTGGTCGCTCGAACGGAGGGCACGAGGTCCTGGGAGTACTTTTCGAGCTCTTTGCTGCGGCGGTAGTCGCCCAGTTGATGCAGCGCGTAGAGCGACGCGACGCGGATCGCCGCCTGTTGATCGTCGGCCATCTGCTGCAGTTCAGGGCGGGTGTCGTCGATCTTCAAGTCCCCCACCGCCATGACGGCGGCGAAGCGGACGAGCGGATCGGGATCGGCCATCGCGGCAAGGATGTCGGATTGGCCGTCTGCCGGCATGACGAGGCGAATCGCTTCGATCGCGTGGGCTTTGAGCACAGGATCGTTGGCGGCCAGCGCGTGTTTGATTTCGCGCTTGGCGGATTCCTGCAGGCCAAGGTCCTGCGCCACCCGCTGCGTCGCCGGCACTTTCGGCGGACGCTTGGGTTGCGGCATGACTTTCTGCCCGCCGCTGCCGCCCCCGCCGCAGCCGGTGAGGAGTGCGAGGCTCAGGACCAAGACGGTCAGACGCGAATGTTTGATGGAGGTTGCGATCATGGTAGTGAGAAAGTTAATTCGCCTTTTGCTTGGCCCGCGTTGCGGCGCGGCTGATCATCTTCAACAGCATCTCCGATCCGGCCACGGAAACGCAAATCCAGGCGAAGACATCGCCGAAGCGAGTGTAGAACGTGATGCGCGGATCGATCCCAAGTTTCGCGATCGACACGCCTTCCGTGCCAGCCGCAATCAGGTCATGCGTTCGGCCGACCGAATCGATAAACCCGCTGATGCCGGTGTTCACGCTACGCGCGGTCGGCACGCGATTTTCAATACTTCGGAAGATCGCAACCTGCAGGTGCTGGCTCATCTCGTTGGCTTTGAACCAGCCGTCGTTGGTGAGATTGACGAGGATGTCGGCGCGTTTCAGTCCGTCGGCGCCGGGCCGGACCATTTTCGCCGTCAGGCCGGAGTCGATGTCTTCGAAGCAGATCGGCGTGACGATTCGCCATGTTTCCAAATCCATCACGTCGCGCGTGCGGCGGAGCGGGAAGACGGTGAGGCTGTTTTCATCGCCGCCATTGAGCTGGTAGGCGTCCATGTCGGGCGGGCCGAGTTTTTTGATGAGGTCGAAGATCCACGTCCCGCGGAAAGGCATGAACTCGCCAAACGGCACGATGTGAACTTTGTCATATCGCAGTTCCGACATCAGGCCCGATCGCTCGAAGAAATACGCGGCGTTTCGCGAATCGAGCGGCCGCCAGTATTCGTTGACGACTTTCCAGTCTCCTTCGTATCGCCCGCCGGTGATGATGCCGACCTGAAACACCCCGGCCGTGCCGAGCAGTCGCTGCACGGTGGCGTCGATGAATTGGCCGAACTCGCTCCCGCGAAGCACATTGCGGGCCTGGAAATTGAGCGGCGGCATGATCGTCTCGCTCCAGACGACCAGATCGATCTGGTTTGGATGCGACGTCAACGCTGCTTCCGTGGTTTTAAAGTGGAAGTTGTTGATCTCGATCTGCTCGGCCCCTTTTTCGCCGGTGTTGCTTTGCGGATAGTTCGGCTGAACGACCATGACGGTGGGCCCGGGCTGGAGGACGGTTTGCTTCATCCGCCAGACGCCGTAGAGGAGCACAAAAATGGTGAGCAGCGACGTGACCGGCAGCGCAATGCGGATCGGCGCCAGGCGAAATCCGGACAACCACCACGCGGCGACGGTGGCGTTAATCATCGCGATCCAGAATGTAATGCCGTACACGCCCAGCACGTCGGCGATCTGACACACCGGCAGCAGCGGCGACTGCGTGTGGCCGAGGTAAAGCCAGGGGAGGCCTTTCCAGATGAAGTTGCCACGGATGAATTCGAGCGCGGTCCAGGCGGTCGCGATGATGAAGACGGGAGCGCGCGCCGAGCGGATTCGATCGGCCGAGGACGACGCGCCGCTGTGCCGCCAGAATTCGGAGTTCGGGCCCCAGCAGCGAAACACCACGGCCGCCATCACGCCCCAGTAGGCTGCGAGGATCGCCATCAATCCGACCATGCCGGGGAAGGTGACGTAGGCCATCCACCACATGTTGGCGATGAAGAAAGCGGTCCCGCTCGCCCAGCCCCAGAAGATCGCGGATTTGTAGCTTTGGCAGGAGGCGATGACCAGCAGCCACGGCACCAGCCCGATCCACGCCAGCGGCACGAGGTTCATCGGCGCATAAGCCAGTGTAAGGAGCGCGACGCTCAGCAGCAGGAGCAACGACCGCCCGTACCAGCGCGTCGACCACGGCCGCCGCGCGTTGTTTTCGTCGCGGCCGCTTCGGCGGTATTCGATCGAGTCGGCGGTCTTCATGGGCGAGCGATCGTCCGTGCCTTGCCGGTGCGCGTCAAGCAAGCGCAGAACCGCGAAAAGGCGGATTGCGATTGCCCCCGGCTTCTCCGGCGTGGTAGAACAGGGGCAATTATGACCGCACGATGGCTGATCCTACTGCTCGTGGCCACACCTGCTCTAGCGGCCAAGCCCGTGGCGAAGAAGCCGCCGCCCAGCGAGTCGGGCAATAGCATCGCGCCGGCCGAATCGAAAGGCGACGTTCTCAAGTACGAAAAATCCACGCCCGAGCAGGACGCCAAGGCCATCGCCGACGCCCAGGCCCGCGCCACCAAAACCGCCGATCTGCTCCACTTGAAGTTCACTGAAATCCAGACAACCCACTTCATCATCTTCACGGACTGGGACCCGCGCGAGTACGGATTCCTGAAAACCAACGTTGAAGGCGCCTACTCGGCCGTCGCGAGGCAGTTTGAGATGTCGCCTAAGGACAACATCTTCGTCGGCAAGCTCCCGATCTACATGCTGGTGAGGCGGAATGACTTTTTTAACTTTGCGTCGAAGATCGACAAATTCGAGCCGTCCAAGGACCTGGCCGGTTACTGCATGTCGCGCACCGATGGATTCTCTCACATGGCGATGAGCAAGCCCGACCCGGCCTGGAGCGACGGCAGCATCCCGCAGGCGGAAAAAATATGGGCGTACACACTCACCCATGAATTCACCCACGCATTCGTCGCCCGCTATCGAACCAACCGCTTCATTCCCCGCTGGCTGAATGAGGGCTTGGCCGAGGTGGTCGCCAATGGTCAATTTCCGCGGGCAGGCGCACGCGAGTTTGCTCGAATGATGGCGAAGGGATCGGTCAAAAAAATCTTCGACGACAGCGTCATGCCATCAGGCACGATGTATCCGGTGATGATGACGATGACCGAAGCGCTGATTCATGAGAACCCGAAGAAGTTCCTCAAGTATTTCAATGAAATTAAAGACGGAGCAAATCCTGAGGAGTGCCTGAAGTCCAACTACCACGTCGACTACGACGGTCTTGAAGATGCCTGGCGGAAGTACATCAAGACGACCAAATAGGGAAAGGGGCAAGTGAGTGTTTCCACCACTTGCCCCTCGCCTCTGAATACTTGCCCGTCGGTCTTATCTCACCAACGACAACCCAACCCGGAACGTGGTTCCCTGCTGCTCGTCGTACCGCAACAGGCTTTCGCCGTAGCCGTTGAAGAGCTGCGCGTGCAGGTAAATGTCGAGCGAATCGAAGATGATTTTCCGTAGTGGATAGGACAGATCGAGCTGAACGCTCCCCTTGTCCCAGTCGTCGCCGATGCGCCCGGTGATGGCTGCTTGCAACCCGTCGGCCTGGCCGAAAATGAACTTCAGGTCGAAGTAGCCGCGGTAATCGGTGATGTCCGGGTTATCCGCCAGGCTGCCGAGGTACACGTAGGCCTTAGGCGCCACCGTGAGAAACAGCGCGTCCTTGTCGCCGAGTGTGAAGATCGGCTGAACGTAAAAGCTGTTGACCGTGCGCGAGTCGTCGCCGGACTTGCCGTTCGACTCGTGCTGCAGGCCGGTCTGGAAATCAAACCGTGCCAGGCCGGGAAAATTCGGCATTCGCAAATCCTGGACTGACCAGAAAATTTCCGGGCGATACGTGCTGTCGAAAAACGGCGCGCTGTCTTTGCTGATGTCCCAGAACGAAGTCTGGGTGTACGCGCCATAAAATCCGTTCACCCACGGATGCTCGGCCGCCAGATCGCTTTGCTGATTGAAGATCTGATACTTGAACGAGATCTGGAACTTCGCGCTCGGCGACATGTTGCCGTCGATGAAGTACATCCGCTCGTGCGGACTGAGTTTATTCTTCACGTACTCGACGAGGCCGGACTGGCTGGTCGTGGGCACGCGCGTCGCGGGCTCGGGCGCCAGCGGCTCAGGTGCGACCACTGCGATCGTCGTCGTCGCGGAAATTTTCGTGGTCGGAATTTCAGACGCCCCCGGCAGGATTTTCAGGACGGCCGACGCTTCGATCGGCGAGCGCAGGCGCAATACGCTTTCGCCAACTTTCGCGCCCGGCGGAATGACCATGTCGTACTGCACCAGTCCGAATCCACCCGGCGGCGTGAACTTCGGCGGCTCGCCGACGCGGCGCAATTCCACTTTCACCTTATCGCCGGCTTCACCTAGATCACCGCTAAGCAGTTCAGGCGCGTCGACCGGCTGCGAGGTTTGATGGGCGTTTACCGAGACCAGCTCGATCCGCGCGATGCCGCCCTCCTTCACACCGGCTGCCGGGGCACGCACGATCCAAGCGAGATCCTCGGCCCGAGCGAGTGTGGACCCGAACATCAGTACGGCGAACAAAATACAAAATCTATTCATGGTCGGGATTATAGGGTCGAGTCTGCCGCAAATGCCCTTTGTTGCGCGTCCCGCGAGAGCAAAGCCCGCATATCTGCTAAATAATCCCCCTTTTCGCTTGCCCTTTCGGGTGGTCCCTGATGCCGACCTAAGGGAGTGTGCCCTTGTTGGGGTGTTCGTAGAAATCATCATTAGTGTACCGATCGAAAAAGTAGAGCGGGAATAATCGTTCGGCGCGACGCGCCGACCCGTGAAATGTTGCGCGATTAGAATTGAACCTTCGGCGCTTCGCGCTGCGCGACGTCCTGCACTTCAAAAAACGCCTGAGGCGTAAATCCGAACGGTCCGGCGATCAGATTGTTCGGAAAACTCATCACCGCCGAGTTGTACGACGCCACCAGCGCATTGTACTGCTGCCGTTGCTGGCCGATCTGGTTTTCGGTGTTCGAAAGTTCGCCCTGCAACTGCAAAAAGTTTTGATTGGCCTTCAGATCCGGATACGACTCGGCGAGCGCAAACATCTGACGCATCGCCCCACTTAGAACGCCCTCTGCCTGCGAAAGCTGCTGCGGATTGCCGCTCGCACTCACCGCGCTGTTCCGCGCCGCGATGACCGCCTGCAGCGTGCCTTGCTCGTGCTTCGCATAACCCTTCACCGTTTCAACCAGATTCGGAATCAGGTCGTACCGGCGTTTGAGCACCACGTCGATCTGCGCCCACGCCGCCCGCACCTGCTCGCGCAGCGACACCAAGCGGTTGTACGACACCACCGCGAACAGAATCAGCACAACAACGATGCCTAATACGATCCAGAGCATAAGAACTCCTTCGACACCAGAGCTTACCACGGACATGCGCAGAATCGGGTGTTATTTCTCCGTCGGCTTCGTTGCGGCCTGATCCGGAAAGATCAGGTACGGGGTTAACTGCGTGATCGTAGACGCGCCGATACCGCGAATCAGCAGCAGATCGACCGGCCGCTGAAACGCGAGCTGGCCGGGATGATTCGCCACGTATTTTTCCCGGTACTTCACGATGTCCTCCGCCTTTTTGTCGCCGATGAGCGGAAGCGCCGACAGTGTCGCGGCGTCAGCGGTGTTCGGATCGATTCGATCGGCCAGTTCGTTTTCTCGCAACGGATGAACGGGCTGCGGATCAGAAATGTACGTGTGATTGCAGGCGAATCGGGCCATCGCGACGAAGACAATCGCACTCGTCAGCACGATGACCGCGACGCGCTGGCGGGCCGTCCACGGCTGCACGTCAGGCCTTTCGATGCTGGTAGGAGTGATAGCGGGTTCGCATTTCCTGCAGCTTGGTGAAGCCGGCCTTGGGCTTGAGCATGTCGTCGAGCAGCCCGCCGCCGGGGAGCGTGGGCGACATGTCGGCCAGGTTGCCCCAGGCGATCGACTCGACGAACGGCTTGCTGAGCGCCAGCTCATACACCGCCGACGTCCATTCTGCTTGCAGACCCGGATCCCACGGCCGGTGCCATCGCCCGCCGCGAGATGGATCAAGATGCCCCTCCGACTCATCGTTAGGATCGGGCGTATTGCGGCCCGGGCATCCCATCGCGGTGATAAACACCGGTCGGCCGAGCGTGGAGAATTTGTCGAGCATGCAACTGAGTTGAAACAAGTCGCGCATGAACATGCCCGGTGCCGGCACGCCCATTTCTATCTCAAGCCCGTACCCTTCAAAGTTGATACCCGCCTGCGAGACCATCTCCGCGTACATCATCGGCGCCACGGCGGTCGGCTTGCGCGAGCTGCTTTCGCCGAACGGCTCGGTGATCGTGATCAGCGTGCGTGACGTCGGCAGAATCGTCTTTACTTGCGCCACCAGCAGCCGCGTGAGCTCGATGATCTGCTCGAAACTCAGCGTGAACGAGCTGTTCGTGTGAATGCCCGCGACGACGTTCCACACCGCAACGGCCTTGCGATACCGCGCGACAATCTTCTGCACATACTCGTACGCCAACTCGCGCAGCGTTTCAAAGTCGTGCTCCCAAATGAACATCCAGTCCGGCACGTGCTTATCGCCCAAGTGAATGAGCGGCCCCGCGATCACCGGCAGGCGACGCCTGGCGCACAGCTCCATCCACTCGTCGAGCGAATCGGTTTCAAAATCCTGTTCCTGCGGGCGAACCTGCTTCCATCCCATCGGCAGCACGGCGTAATCAAACTGAGTGACGGCCGTCTCGCGGTAGCGGTCGTTTCGCACGGTGCTGTCGACTCGGCAGCCGACGATGTGCTTCACGAAACTTCCGCTCGCCCGGCGGCGATTCATCAGCAGTTCACCATGAAAAACCGCGAGCTGCTCCGACAGGTCAACCGCGAGGACGAGTGACTGATCCGCCAGCCCCGCCGCCATGCCCGGCTGATCGAGATTCGCCAGTGCGTCGGCGAAAAGACCCTGTGCTTCACGGAATTTAGTCTGAAATTTCTCGGCCCGTGGAAAATCGAACAGGTTCCAGTCTTCCTGCTTCTGCACGATCTTCATCAGCCGAAACCGGGCCAGCTCGACATTTAAGTTGTACGGCTTTTCGCGAGGCGGCAGGCGGGTTGTCTCCAGATGAAACGCCCCGAGCGGCCCGAGGTCCCACAGCAGTGCCAACCCCGTCGCCTGCTCCAGCGAACGCGGCAGCACGAGATGCCCGTCGATGAATCGAACTTCCCCCGGAATCGGCACGCTCTCCGGCCCCATCGCCATCGCCGCCTGCGGCTCGTACGCGAGGAGCCGGTCGCCGTCGTGATAAATCTCGAACTTGATTGGCATAGATGGTCCGTTGCGCATCTTAACAGAAGCCGCCGATTTTTGAATCAACGTGAAGTCTGATTGTGGATTTCGGATTGAGGATCGCCGGTTGAAACATAATTTCGCTTCGCCCCGTTTCCAATCCGCAATCCAAAATTCACATTCCGCTATCGATCGATTGCCATTTCGCCTGCGAGTTTTTATTGTTCGCGAATGAACACCGCACTCACCACCACCGATCTCCCGTTTCCTGTCCGCCGCGGCAAAGTTCGTGATGTTTACGACCTCGGCGACGTGCTGCTCATCGTCGCCACCGATCGCATCAGCGCGTTCGACTGCGTCATGCCCAACGGCATTCCAGAAAAGGGCAAGATCCTCACGGCCCTGAGCCTGTTCTGGTTTCAGAAGTTCGGCGCTCAGTTCGAGCATCACTTGATTGCCTCCGATGTCCGCGCCTTTCCCGCTCGGCTGCAGCCGTTCGCCGATCAGCTTCGCGGCCGATCGATGCTGGTGAAGAAGGCGGCTGTGGTTCAAATTGAGTGTGTGGTGCGCGGCTACCTGGCCGGCTCGGGGTGGAAGGAATATCAGAAGTCGCAAACCGTTTGCGGCATCCAGTTGCCGGCTGGCCTGAAGCAGTGCGACAAGCTGCCGACGCCGATCTTCACGCCCTCCACAAAAGAAGAAACCGGCCACGACATCAACATCGACTTCGCTGAGACGGTGAACCGCATCGGCGAGCCGCTGGCGGCACAGCTTCGGGACCGCTCGATCGCCCTCTACCAGGCCGCCGCCGATTACGCCGCCGGGCGCGGCGTGATCATTGCCGACACCAAGTTCGAGTTCGGCCTGCTCCCCGACGGAAAACTCATCCTCGTCGACGAAGTCCTCACGCCCGACAGCAGCCGCTTCTGGCCCGCCGACAAGTACGCCCCCGGCCGCGACCAGGAGAGCTTCGACAAGCAGTTCGTCCGCAATTACCTCGAAACCCTCACGTGGAACAAGCAGCCGCCCGCGCCAAAACTGCCCGACGACGTCACTGAAGGCACCCGCGCCAAGTACGCCGAGGCGTATGAAAAGCTCACCGGCCTCGCATGGTCCGGTAAAAACTAGGGGCGCCGTCGCGTTGTCGCCGTCATCTTTCCGTCACAAAAACTGCCTATAGTGCGGTTTTCGTTTTGAGCCGATCTGAAGAAGGTCGGTTCTTGAAGGGGATGAAAGCATGAGCGACACCTCCGTAGTTGATTACGAAACCCCACTGCGTACCGGCGGGAAAAAACTCCCACCGATCGACGTTCTCTATTGGATCATGATCATCAGCGCCAACACCATTGGCGAAACCGCTGGCGATCTGATCTCCATGACCTTTAACGTCGGCTACGGCGCCAGCACCATCATCCTGATGGCGCTCTTCTTCGGCTTCGTGGGCCTGGCCGTCTGGACCAAGATCCAGCACGCCAGCATCTACTGGATCGTCATCATCCTCAGCAGCACCGCCGGCACGACGCTGTCGGATCTTGTCGCTCGCAACTGGCTCGGCACCGAAGAACACGGTGCGTACGGCGCCGGCGTGCTCGCGATCCTCTTCACGATGGTGTTCATCTTCACCGCCTGGCACTTCATCGCGCCCAGGCACGGGATCGACAAACCACTCAGCCGAATGAGCGAACTGTTCTACTGGCTGGCGATCGTCACCAGCAGCACACTGGGCACCGCCTTCGGCGACTACCTCACGCACAGCACGCCGCCCGGTTTCGCGAATGAAATCGGCTTTGAACACGCGACTGAAATCCTCGCCGGCGCTCTGGTCGTCGTGACGCTGCTCACGCTGCTGACCAAAATTCCGCGCGACTTCTGCTACTGGACCGCGATCGTCCTCACGCACCCCCTTGGCGCGACCGCCGGCGACTACATGACCAAGGACAAGGAAGACGGCGGCCTCGAGCTCGGCACGATCAAATCCACGATCATCCTCGTCGCGATCTTCCTGCTGATCGTCGGCGTGAAGGTGATCCTGAACTGGAAGAAGAAATCCTCCGACGCGTCCCCCGCCACCGCGATCGCCGAAACCTAACCCGCCCCCGTTTAGCGGCCACGCTTGCGGGGCGTGCTGCGCGACGCTCTGAAGCCTGCCTTTATTTTGCAGCCGATTGAGCTTCTCCGCCTTACGCCGTACGCTCATCGCACATTTGGAAAATCCCATCGATCAACCCACCGCTCCGCCGCTCGTGCTCGAGTACGGCCGGCCTGATGCGCCGACCGCACGTGCCGTCTTGCCGCTGGCGGAGCGGATCTTTCACTTCGGCACGGCGATCGTCCTGCCGGTGGTTTGTTTCCTGATTTCGATCAAGCAATACCCGCCGGGGCCGGAGTGGAAGCGTGAGAAATGGAGTGACTATCTCGGGATGATTCCCACCGCGAGCGTCGGGTGGTCATTTTATCCGCTGCTGGCGTTTTCGATGCTCGCGGCCTTGGAGACGATCCTCCAGCCGCTCAAGGCGGTCGCTCGGCTACACGTGCGTGTCGGCCTCTTCACGGGCATCGTGCTGGCGTACCAGTATTCGTTCATCCAGATCGTCTCGCTGTCGGACGCAAAGAATGTCGCGTTCGACACGTTGTTGGGACTAGCGCTGCCGGGCGTGTTCGCAGTGGTGATGTTGCTCGCGCATCAATTAGCGGGCCTGATCATCTGGAACCGCCGCTGGTACCGCGGCAAGGGGAAGTGGATCTTGTGGGGAAGCATCGGCGGACTGATCGGGCTGTCGATGCTGGTCTCCCGCAATGCGGCCGGGCCATTTGCGGTGGCGCTCTTCGCGATCGTGTTTTTCGCGCCGGGGCTGACGCTGACAACCTTCGTAGCGCTATCGACGCTGGTATGGCGCCACGGCCAATCGACGGACACGCCGGCGTGGGTGGTGTTCGCCGCGTGGGTGGGTTGGATCGCCACGTTCGGCGCCGCGTGGCGCCGCAGCTACGTGGAGGCCGTCGCCGCGTATCAACTGCTCCCGCCGAGTAACCCGCGCTGCTACATCGCGACCGCCGCCTCAAACGGCCATCACCGCCTGACCGGCGCGCGGCTGATCAACGGCCAATGGGTCTCGCCGCAACTGGCGCTGTTCAAATCGGCGGAGAACTCGATCGCCGCAACCTCGCCACGAACACACCGAGCAATGCGCCGCGTGTACGACGCGATAGGGCCGCAAATCGCCCGACGAATGAAGAGCGAGCTGCTGGCGGACGTGGCGTATGTGACACTGAAGCCAATCGAGTGGACTACGGTGGCGATCATGGCCATCTCCTCCATAAGGTTGAGAGCAAGGAAGCGTTACATTCCACCTGAAGGGAGGGCGGCCGTGTCGCTATAATGCGGCGATGCTTTGGCCGGTATTGCTTCCATTCGCTTTGGTCGGCGCATTCGTTCTTCTGCTATTCACGGTCGCCCTGATCGAAAAGCGATTGATCTGTCCTTACGTTGCGTTCCCGCCGGACCTGACAGTGGAGCTGCCTCCTTACGTACAGGAAATGGGCGTCGATCTTTTAGCTTCTCAATTCAACTACGACGCAACGCTCTCGCACGCGAAATATCCATTAATCAAAATCATTGGGACGGTATGGATGTCACCCGCGAAGGAAATTCTGGTGGTGACGGGTTCGGGCAAAGTCGCCGGGATGGCTGCGAAGCAAACGTGGCTCTATACGCCGCTCGCCGACGGCACATACCTGGTGACGACCGATCAGAATGACGAGGGAGATCACTCGCGGCTTCTGCGCGTCCGTCGATTGATCAATCTTCGCTTTACGGACCTGCTGAAACTGCACTCCAAGCGAATCCATTCGCAGATACACGACGTGCGATCATTTGCCGAGGCCAACGGCGTTGATGCTCTGACTGCATTTCACTACCGAAAATCGATGGCGCTGGTTCACCTCGGCCGAGCGCGTTGGGCAGATACCGATCAACGTTTCTGGCGGTACACCGTATCCGGCGCGACATGCGTATGCCTTAACTTTTTTTGGCAGTTCGCAGCCGCGCTGCCTCAGTTTTGGCGCGTCAACTTGGGGCCGATTGCGGCGCCTTTTTCGTCGAATCACGAACAGACTATTCTCGACGCATTTGAAAAGCTCAATGCGTCCAAAGCAAAACGGGAACTGATGCAATGAATCGTCCGCCTCGCGTTCTTTCGATGCTGTTCGCGATCTTGAGTTTAGCCAACGTTGCAGCGGCGCAAACGCCTTCAAATCCACCTTCGCGACAATGGAAGAACGGCCTGCCCACCACCGACGATTACTTCCCCATCGCAGTCTGGCTGCAGCAACCTTCAAACGCGGCCAAGTACAAGGCGATCGGCATCAACCTGTACGTCGGCCTGTGGGACGGGCCGACCGAGGCGCAGCTCAAGGCGCTCGAAAAAGCCGGCATGCCGGTGATCTGTGAGCAGGATGCCGACGCGCTGAAGTTTATCGACCGCAAAATCATTGTCGGCTGGATGCACGGCGACGAGCCCGACAACGCGCAGGCCAAAGAGCACGGCGACGGATACGGGCCACCCATTACGCCGGAGAAGATCGTCGCGGAATATGCGGCAATGCGGAAGGCGGATCCGACCCGGCCGGTGATGCTCAATCTCGGTCAGGGCGTGGCGTGGGACGGCTGGTTCGGTCGTGGCGAGCGCACCAACAAGCCGGAGGATTATCCCAGGTACGTGAAAGGAGCAGACCTCGTTTCGTTCGACATCTACCCGGCCGTTCATGACAACAAGGAAATCGCGGGCAAGCTTTGGTACGTCGCACAAGGCGTCGAGCGACTCGTGAATTGGACCGACGAGAAGAAGCCCGTGTGGGCATGCATCGAGACCACCCGCATCAGCAATGAGAAGGGAATCAAACCCACGCCGCACCAGGTGCGGGCCGAGGTGTGGATGGCGATCATCCACGGCGCTCGCGGACTGATCTACTTCGCACACGAGTTCAAGCCGCAGTTCGTTGAGGCCGGCCTGCTGGCGGATGATAAGATGGCGGCGGCAGTAAAGTCGATTAACGCGGAGGTGAAGTCGCTCGCGGGGCCGATCAACAACCTGCAGCCGGTCGGGCGGATGGAGATCCAGTCGAGCAATCCCGACGTTCCAATCGTGGTAGCTCACCGCCACTACCAGCACGTCACGTACGTGTTTGCCGTGGCGATGCGCGATGGCAAGACCACCGTCTCATTCAATAATGCCGGAATGCACGGCAAGATCCCCGCAGAAGTCATCGGCGAGAATCGTTCGATCAGCTCCAAGGACGGCAACTGGACCGATTCATTCGGCGGCTACGACGTCCACCTGTACCGGCTAACGATCAAGTAGCACCGATCGATGCGCGATCGCTCACTTCGCCGATGCTTTCACCGGTTCGCCAATATTTTGCACCGCCGCCCACGCGGCTTCCTGGTAGAGCTTTGCCTGCGTGTCATCGAAATTGATCTTCGACGGCTTGCCGTTGAACATCGTGAAATCCAGCTTGCCCGGCAATCCGACCGGGCTCTCGTGAAACAGCACGCCGTAGAACACGCACGCGCTCAAGTATGTTCCCGCAGCGCTCGGATGCTTTTGGTCTGACCCGGGGAAGAGCGCCTTACGGTCGTCGCCCTTAAACAAGCTCCATGCCAAGCCCACCGGCACGAGAATGCCGTGCGTGGCGACGGACAAGTCGCTGTACGCCTTGGTGAAGATCGGCTGGTCTTTCGCGTGCATGCTGCCGGCCCAGGTCATGAACCACGCCGGCTTCGCGCCCTGCTTGATCACCTCGTCAGCGAGCAGCGTGCCGTACTTGACCATATCCTCGGGCTCGTCGATCGGCGCCCCGCTGTGATCCTGCAGCACCACGATGTCCCACTTCTGGCTCTGGATCATCTTCAGCGTGCGCTTCCGCGTGTCTTCCCAGTGCTCCTTCAGCGGCCGGCCGGGAAGCATCGACCAATCCCGGTAGAACGGCTTGTTGCGGACCTTGGCCATCGCCTCAATCGTGGCGGGCAGATCGTTCGTGCCGGTCAGGCTGTTGCCGACGAAGAGCACCTTGAGCGCGCCGGGGGCAGGCGGCGCTTTTGCGACGACCGGGTCGGCCGCGCGGGCCGGGCTAGACACGACTAGCACCGCCACCATCACAAACAATGCCATGAGCTTCTTCATCGTTCGGACCCTCGCAATCATTCCGCTTCAACCGATCATTTCACCGTCACGTACACCGGCGATCCGCTGATCGTCACGCTCGCCTTGCCTTCCTTCACGTCGGCCGTTCCCGGCTTGCCGTAGATATCCGCCGTCTTCACCGTCGCGGCCGAGCCGTTCACCGCGATGTCGATCGCATGCACCGGCGCCATGTCCGGCGTGATCGGCGGGAGCTTTACCTTGTCCTTCGGATCCTGCGGCTCGCGCTTCGGCGGCCGGCACCAGGCGACCAACTTCACGCCGCCGGTCGTGGCGTTGTTGAACTGCAGCACAAAATCCGTGTCGACTTCCGTCGGCAGCCGCTTCTCAAACTTGTAACCGTCGAGTTCCGTCAGCATGACCTTGCACGCGTCGTACGCGGGGAAGTGGTGTTCGCCGTCCTTGCCTTCAACGAGCGAGAAAGACTCGTTGCCGCTCCACTCGTACCAGGAGGTGATCTTCACGCCGCAGAGCTGGTCGATCATGTACTGACGCACCAGGTGCCACGCCTGAAATTCCTTGTCTTTGGACGGGATGCCGCCGTTGTACCCTTCGCTGTTCTTATCCAGGCCGAACCCGCGTTCGCTGTTGATGAACGGAAGGTCTTTCCCCTTGGCGCTGGGGGCCATCAGTTTGCGGACGATGTCGTAAGCAACGAGATAATCCTCCGGATTTTTCACGCCATACGGATGCAATGAGAGCGAATCGATCCCGCTATCGAGCATGCCGTCTTTCACGACGTAGTCGATCCACGCGTAGGAGTCTTTCCACACGTTGGAGACCGATCCGCCGAGGATGATGACGTCGGGGTTGGCGGCCTTCATCGCGGCGACGGAGTCTTTCACCAGCTTGGTGTAGTCGGCCGCGTAAACCGGGCCGTTGGATTTATCGTAGTTGCCCCAGAACTTCACGTTCGGCTCGTTCCAGATTTCAAAGATCACGGGCTGGCCTTTGAATTTCTTCACCGCCGCCACGCAGTAGTTGACGTACGCGGTGTGAGCCGGCTCGTCCTTTACGTGAACTTTGCCATATGCGCCGTTGCCGAGTCCGAGCGTGGCGATGACCGAGATGCCGCGATCGCGACAGTCGGCCACCAGCTGTTCGTACCGCGTGAAGTCGTACACGCCCTTAGTTTTTTCCACGTTGTTCCAGAGGAATCCGCGGCGCACCCACTTCAGGCCGAGCTGATGAACGCGTTCGACCGTGGCGGTCGACAGGTTTTGTTCTTTGAGCTGCACGCCGAACGGATTGGGAATGGTCTGATCAACCGGCCACTGCGGAGGCAGCGGCGTGGTGAATTTCGCCAGCGGCGAAACCGCCGGCTGGGTGGCCAACGCCGCCGGCGCGGACGTGGGCAGTGTTGACGGTGCCGTCGGCTCCTGAGCCATCGCCGGCCAAACCGCCGCCATCAACATGAAACCTGCCACTGACCATCGATTCAGACGTGCCATCGTTTGTCTCCGTAATTCCCCGCCGTGTAAGTCATACCGGGAGCCGCGCAAATTGTTGTAGGATTAGATAATTCGACACGTTTTATAGCAGATTGCAAGCACGCGCCCTTTCGCGGGCAACTGACGTGTTGTCTTGCTCGCTATCGACGCGCCGAACGCCTTCAAGATCCACGTCGCTACGTCCCACTTCATTTTCTTCATCCGTCTCCCTCACGTTTTGCTCAACCTTCGGCCCGGCCAATGCTTAGGTTCGATAAACCGGGTCCGTCTACGTCCGTTTAGGGACGAAAAGGGATGGAAAAGGACCGGTTAGGGACGGTTTGCGTCGCTTCTCGCGTCGTCCTCCACGCCGCCGCACCGTTCGACGTAGACGGGCCATCGCCCTCCTCTATATCTACAGACGGCGGGCCGCATTTGCCGTGCCGCCGGCGCACCGCCGTAAGACGAAATGTTGATTTTCAGGGGATTTGCGCGCGTGCGATCGACATTTTCTTCATTTTGCGCGGTGCGCGCCTGACGCGCCAAAAGTGAGCCATCCGAGTGAGCCTGTAGAGTAGCCCGGCATAGCCGGACCTACCGGAGCTAATTTAAAACTTCACGAATGGGCGGGACGCGCCCATGAGCTATATCGATGTTTTGATTCCGGGAATCATCGGTTTGCTGATGCTCGCGGCGCCGACAGCATTCGCCAAAGCCGACCGGCGACGCCCGCATCGACGGTCCCCGCCAAAATAAGCTACGTGTGGGCGGCGGTGTTCTGCTTGGCGTGGCCGCATTATACCTTCTCATCAAGATGGCGTCGCGACCATAATCGGCCAACAGGAAAGAGACGAGCAGTTCCAATTAGTTAGCTCAACGGAGGCCCACATGGGTGGCGAAGCCTGGAGTTATTTCACGCCGTTTCAGAAGAGCGTTCATGCCGCGCTGGAAAGCCTGCGCGATCAGGTGTTCGAGTCCGGCGAGTTTCGCGGCAGCGAGATGGAACCGGCCACCCCTGAAGAGGCATTCGCCAACATGGAGGAGGCGGGAACGGCGTCAATTCTGGATATCACAGACGTCGGCGTGACGCCGGAATTCTGCAGCGTGTGCCCACTGTCCGATGAAGATTTGGAATCTTACTTCGGCACCAACGAGCCCACGCACGAAATGATCCTAGCCAACCGGGATTTTTTCGAACCGATCGAACGCGGTCAAGGAATCTACATTACCGTCTACAAGAATCGCCAACCCAGCGAGTATTTCTTCGCGGGGTATTCATTCGACTGACGGAATGTAGTTTTGTAGGGTGGGGTTCATCCCCACCGGCGTTGACTCACCCCGCGAAGCGGTGGGGATGAACCCCACCCTACGCGAATTTTCATTCACATAAGGACCCACCGATGTTCGACCAATGCGAAATGATAGCCTTCACGCAAACCATGCAGCCGGAAAAGGCGAAGCACTTTTTCGGGAAAGTCATCGGCCTGAAGTTTGAGCACGAGACGCCGGCGGCGATCGTGTACTCGGCCGGGAAGACGATGGTGCGGGTTCAGAAGGTGCGCGAGTTCACGCCACTGCCGTTTACGTCGCTCGGGTGGAAGGTGCCGGACGTGACGCTGGCGGTGCGGTACCTCACGTCGCGCGGCGTGAGGTTCGAGCGCTACCAAGGCATGCCGCAGGACGACCTGGGCATCTGGACCAGCCCCGACGGCGGGAATATCTGCTGGTTCAAAGACCCGGACGGCAATACGATCTCGCTCAGCCAATTCTCGACCAAATCCGACGTCGTACCGAAGAAGCCGAAGGGCAGACTGTTTTAGACGGGGAGCGAATCTCACGGCG